>Ga0078972_1000343_pt1 | contig 193550 bp, 160 predicted proteins | sample YelNatPaOPGAMG01_FD_67568 | JGI IMG/M metagenome (GOLD analysis project Ga0078972, IMG submission 67568) | Hot spring thermophilic microbial communities from Obsidian Pool, Yellowstone National Park, USA - OP-RAMG-01 (SPADES assembly) (version 2) | ecosystem: Environmental > Aquatic > Thermal...
GACACCACTTAAACGGTTTTGATGCACGTATCCCCTACGTTCCCAAAGGTATTATCGGTGCTTTCCCGCAAAAATTTTAGGTTCCTCCCGCAAAATTGCCCCTAATTTCCTTCTACGCCAACCTTCTCGAAGCCCTCGTGTTTAGCCGGCCCAACCATAAACGCCGCCGCAGAAGCCATTCTAGGGGCATTTATGAGCCGATTTGCGGGGGTTCATATGTTTGCCTGCTTCTAGTGTGTTGCGGGTCAAATCAGGGGGTTGGGGGGATACCGGCGGGGGCGTGCATGCCTTCCTACGCGCCGCAAACCGGCCAAGCGGGGGGCAAAACAAAAAGCCGGCTGGAGTCTTCACCCCAACCGGCTCCAAGCGGGCTTACCGTGCTAGCTCAATACCCGCTCGATTGCCTCAACGGCTCTATCTTGCCGCAATGCATGGGCATAAACCTGCATCGTGATAGCGGGGCTTGAATGGCCAAGCCTTTCACTTACCTCCGGAAGAGCCAAGCCTTGAGCTAAGAGCAAACTTGCATGAAGGTGCCTTAAACCGTGTGGGGTAATTCTTGGGAGCCCAAGCCTATCACACTCTTCCTTGAGCTCTTTCTCCACACGCTCGTGGCACCACGGGAAAACCCTTTCTTTCCACTGTTTTGCTGACGCCGTAGTTTCTTGAATGGCTTCAATTACGGCTTGTGGCACCACAACGATTCTGTTGCTTCGCGCGGTTTTGGGCTCTGTAATAATCCACTTACCGTTTATTCTCTGTCTCGCCTTGTTAATCTGAATCGCATTTCCTTCCACGGAAATATCAGCCCAAGTAAGCGCAAGAAGTTCTCCAAGCCGCGCGCCCGAGCAAATAGCTGTGAACCACAATGGAAACATTCTGTGTTCTCGAGCGCTTTCGAGAAAAATACGCAGTTCACTAACACTCCACATAATCTTGCGCTTGGGCTGATACCTTGGCGGCTCCACTCTATCGCAAGGATTATTGGCCAACCAGCCGTACCTTACTGCTGTTTTGCACGCCGCCGAAATGGTTCTGTAAATCCGAAGCGCCGTACCGTTCTTACCCGACGCAACGTACTCCGTAATAAGCTTCTGCACAACCGCCGGCTCCAACTTGGACAGCGGCATATCCTGCAGGCTCTTGAAATAACGCTCAACCGTAACCTGCCAATCATGAAGAGTACGCAATTTCCACTTCGGCGCGTTGGCTTCGATATGAGCACGGAACATATCACCAACCGTTCTGCCCTTGGGATTGGGAAGCGCGCCATTAGCCCTAGCCTCTGCCTTCACAGCTTCAAGCTTCTCAACGGCTTCTTTGCGGGTTCTACCGTACACAGTCTTACGGACTCCATTGATTTGAATGCTTGCTTGCCAAAGCCCATCCTTACGTTGCGTAATTGAGCCCTCGCCCTTTGCCCTTCGCATTTTCAAACCTCCATGCTGTAATTTTGCTGTACAGCTTCTCGAGTTCCAGTGATTGCGCTATATCTGGTGTTTTTCGGTGAATGCTCGACTAGATATGGGGGGTTGGGCTAAGCCGCCGTTCTGGAGAAACGTTGGCTCTGGGCGCTACTCCGGAAAGAATCTCACCCTTCAGGGGGATTTGCATGTGGGGCGGTGGACCGAGCCGGGTTGGGCCGGGTATTGGGACCAATAGAGCGGTTTGTTGAAAAGGCGGGGGTGCGTTCTGTCAATCGGCTTGGTAGCGGCGCAGGCGCCCGGCAAGGGACCTGGGAAAGCGGCCTTCCACGATAACGCAATCGGGCTTGTACTCTGCTGAGGTTATCCGCCCCGCCTCATGGCAGGCGGAAAGCAGGCGCCCTTCTGCATATGGTATAAGCACCCGCATGGGCACCATGGCTTTTTCGAGAGCGCGGGCCATTGCTTTCAGGAGGCTGTCCAGGCCCTCTTTTCGTGCCGCCGAGATATACACCCAGTTGCGGTTCTCTGAAACAGCTCTGCGGATTTCGTAGGTATCGGGCAGGAGGTCCACTTTGTTCAGCGCCACTACTGTTGGCTTATCTTTCACGCCCAGCTCATCTAGAACAGATTCCACGGCCACCATCTGTTGTTCCCACTCCGGGTTAGATGCATCCACAACATGGACCAGGATGTCCGCGAGGGTTACCTCTTCCAAAGTGGCCCGGAAAGCCGCAACCAAGTGGTGCGGCAGACGCTGGATGAAGCCAACCGTATCGGTAATCAGGATGCCAAATCCTCCCGGGAGCTCCACCCGCCGCGTGGTTGGGTCTAGGGTAGCGAAGAGTTTGGAGTCCACAAGAACGTTGGCGTTGCATAGGGCGTTCAGAAGAGTTGATTTGCCGGCGCTTGTGTATCCAACCAGAGATGCGGTTGGCAAAAGAATCTCTGTGCGGTGAGCCCTGGCTCTTGCTCGCTGGTTTTTCACCTCCTCCAGTTCGGTTTGGAGGGTTCTAATTCTGTCCCGGATGCGTCTTCGGTCGGCTTCGAGGGCGGTTTCTCCGGGACCGCGTGTGCCTATGCCGCCTTGCTGCCTTTCGAATCTGGTGTAAACGGCGGTGATGCGGGGGAGGAGATAAGTAAGTTGGGCCAGTTCCACCTGAAGTTTGCCTTCGTGTGTTCTGGCCCTTTGGGCGAAAATGTCCAGGATGAGTTCGGTGCGGTCGATGATTTTGGTGCCCCAGGCTCCGGAGAGGTTATGCTGTTGAGAGGGGGTGAGGTCGTCGTCGAATATCACGGCGTCCGGATGGGTTGCGGCTATGTACTGGGCAATTTCGTCGACCTTGCCGCGGCCTATGTAGGTGCCGGGATTGGGGTGGCGCACCCGGTATGATGTCTCTCCAACCACCTCCAAGCCGGCTGTGTAAGCTAGCTGTCTGAGTTCGTTCCAGTTGGTTTGGTCGCAGCTTCCGACCAGTATTACGCGCTCGCGGAAATTGGTTTCAAACGAGCCCACCTATGCAAATCGCTTTGGAAAAAGAGTTACCACCGACTGGTAAAGGAAAGCGCACCAAGTCGGTGGGAAAGGCCGGCGGTTTACCATATGCCGCCGGTTGTTGCAGAAGCCAAGCGCTCCAGGCGCGCAATCCTTTCTTGGATGGGAGGGTGGGTGCTGAACAGGGTGAAAATGCCCTCCGCAGAGAGCGGGTTGACAATGAACATGTGCGCGGATGCCGGATTTACATCTGCTGGAATTGCCTGGGAAGCGCGCTCCAGTTTCGCCAAAGCCCTTGCGAGTGACAGTGGCCGTCCGGAGATTTTGGCGCCTGTTTCATCGGCGAGGTACTCTCGCGACCGCGATATGGCCATTTGTATGATAAGCGCCGCAATTGGAGCAAAAATAGCTAGTGCCAGCGCCCCAAGCATGTTGCCGCCACCTTCGCCATCCTCGTCGCTGCGGAACCCGCCGAAAAACGCGGCGTAGCGAATCATGTTTGCAATCATGGTGATTGCACCGGCCAACGTGGCGGCGATTGTTGCGATTAAAACGTCGCGGTTTCGGATGTGTGCAAGCTCGTGTGCGAGCACTCCTTCAAGCTCGTCCAAGGTAAGGATTTGCATTATGCCTTCCGTAACCGCCACAGCCGCGTTCTCGGGGTTGCGGCCGGTGGCGAAGGCGTTGGGCTGTTGCATCGGGATTATGTAGACCCGGGGTTTGGGCAATCCGGCTTGGTGCGCCAACTTCTCCACCACGGCGTGCAGTTCGGGCGCTTCGGCCGGCGACACCTCCTGCGCGCGGTACATAGCAAGGACGATTTTGTCGCTGAACCAGTACATGCCGAAGTTCAAAGCGCCGGCGAACAGCAAAGCCGTAATCATCCCGGATGGGCCGCCAAAGTAATCCCCGATGAGCACAATTATTGCCGTGAGCGCGGCCATCAAGAGACCGGTTTTAAAAACGTTGCTCATATCTCCATCACCCCCAGTTTAGGGACTAACAATCGCGTTTGGTTTTTTCTCCAGTCTTATAGATACCCGAAAATGCTGGGGGGTTCAAACTTCTTGAATCTAAGCGGCCGCCTGCAAGACCTCGTCGGGTATGTCGAAGTTGGCGTATACGTTCTGGACGTCGTCCAGGTCTTCCAGCATTTCCATCAGCTTAAGCATCTGCTGGGCCTCTTTGCCTTCCAGCTTTACGGTGGTCTTCGGAAGCATTGTGACCTGCGCGGAGGTGAAGGCAATACCGGCGTCCTCAAAGGCCTTGCGGACCTGCTGAATATCCTCCGGGGCTGTTATAACTTCGTATCCATCCTGGTCAGTGCGTACGTCTTCTGCACCGGCCTCAAGCGCAACCGCCAGCACTGTATCCTCATCCGCGGATTCGATGGGTATGGAGATAAGGCCTTTCGGCTCGAACACCCAGGCGACGCATCCGGATTCTCCGAGGGTGCCTCCGTTCCTTGTGAAGCAGTGTCGGACTTCCGAAACGGTTCTGTTGCGGTTATCGGTGAGGCACTCCACAAGCACGGCAACCCCTCCAGGACCGTAGCCTTCGTAAGAGACCTCTTCGTAGTTTGCCGCCTCGCCCTCACCGGTACCCCTTTGGATGGCTCTCTTGATGGTTTCGGCGGGCATGCTAACCTCTTTGGCCTTTTGAAGCGCAAGCCGCAAGCGAGGGTTCGCATCCGGGTTTGGCCCACCCTGCTTTACCGCAACAATGATTTCGCGCGAGACCTTGGTGAAGGTTTTGCCGCGCTCAGCGTCCTGCTTTCCCTTCCGCAGGCGTATGTTGTGCCATTTGGAGTGACCAGACAACCAGACGTTCCCCCCTTTACAAATTACTGCATGACATGACAGAATAGCAAAGGCGGGCGCATGCCCGCACTGCAAATCTCATGTTCATTTTCGCCCCGATTATAACAGAATAGGGGTAAGTCGTCAATCTACGCTTGCCTGTCATCGGAGTTTGCTTCAATGAATGTGATACTGATGAGTCTTGATACGCTTCGCGCGGACCATTTGAGCTGCTACGGTTACAAACGGTTGACCAGTCCGCATTTGGACGCGATTGCAGGGCAGGGAGTTTTATTTTTGGAGGCATTCAGCCCGCACATTCCCACCCACCCGGCGCACACCAGCCTTTTCACGGGCACTGATGTTATAAAGCACCAAATCGTGGCCCAGGGGGCTAAGGTGGAACTTGATCCTTCCATTCCCACCCTGCCGGAGATTTTGAAAGAAGCGGGCTACTTCACCGCCGCCGCTGATAATTTGGGAAGGTGGTTTACCCGCGGCTTCGATGTGTACGAGGGTTACGACTGGCCGCGCGACTCCTTGGATGGTTGGCGCAAGGCAGAGGGTGTGAACGCCACAGCCCTCAAAGTGCTGAAGGCCTGCGCAGAGCAAAATCGCCCGTTTTTCGCTTTCCTGCACTATTGGGACCCACACACCCCGTATCTTCCGCCCCCGCCTTTCAGCCGTATGTTCTACAGCGGAGATGAGAAGGATCCGTCGAACCACAGCATGGATCCGGTGCTGAACTTTCCTCCCTTCATGTGGTACTTCCGGCAGTGGATGGGAGATGTTCGCGATATAGCGTTTCCCTGCGCTCAGTACGACGCGGAAATCGCCTACATGGATACCTGCCTTGTGCACGTGTGGACTTTCCTATCCGAGGCCGGATTAGACGAGAACACTCTTTTGGTGATTACCTCGGATCACGGCGAGGAGCTTGACGAGCACAAGCACTGGTTTGACCACCACGGCCTCTACGATACGAATTTGAGGGTGCCGCTTATAATGCGGTGCCCAGGAGTGCTTCCGTCTGGAGCTCGGATTGGCGGTTTTGTGAGGCTTATGGACGTGGCACCGACGATTTTGGATATACTCGGCCTGCTTGACGATAGGCACAAACAGCGGATGGACGGTCGCAGTGCGCTTCCAACCATCCGCGGAGAGGAGTTCGGCACCTGCGACACGCTTTTCCTTACAGAGTCTACCTGGATGCGCAAAAGGGGAATTCGGACGCGCAGGTGGAAGTATATCGAGGCTTTGGAGCCGGATATACACAACATGCCTCCGCGCGAACTTTACGATCTCGAGAGCGATCCCGGCGAGTTGGACAATTTGGCCGAGGAACGACCGGATGTGGTGAACGAACTATCCGACAAACTGCATCAATGGGTGCGGAAGCGCCTTGCGGAAACCCAAAAGCCGGATCCCATGGAAACGCAGGGCATCACTCTGCGCCAAATCGGCGAACCGCCGAGCAGTTAGCCAAGCATTGGGTTTGGTGAACAATCTTGGAGAAGCTTGATGAGCGCGAAAAACAGGGTTGTTGTTGTGGGATTGGACTCTCTGGAGCCATCTTTGGTTTTTGAGCGGTGGCGAACTGAGCTCCCAAATCTTCGCAAGCTGATGGAAGGAGGGCTGTACGGCGAACTGTGCAGCACCATCCCTCCGATTACTGTGCCGGCCTGGATGTCGATGTTTACGGGGCACGACCCGGGTTCGCTCGGGATATACGGATTCCGCAACCGCAGGGATCGCTCGTACGACGGGCTTGCCACAGCAAACTCCAGGATGGTTACGGTGCCCACGGTGTGGGATGTGATTGGCGGTGCAGGCCTCAAGTCGGTGGTTTTGGGTGTGCCGCTAACCCATCCGCCGAAGCCTATCAACGGCTGGATGGTATCGGGCTTTCCGCTCCCCGGCACCGAAGGCGATTACACGTACCCGGCAGAGCTTAAAGAGGAGATTCGCTCTGTGGTTGGAGAGTATATGCCGGACGTGGCCGAGTTTCGAACCGATGACAAGAAACATCTGATCGAGCAGGTGTATGTGATGACCGATCGCCGCTTTGCGTTAGCGCGCCACCTTATGAAAACTCGCGATTGGGACCTGTTCGTCATGGTGGAGATAGGGCCTGATCGGATGCATCACGGCTTCTGGAGGTACCACGACTCGGAGCACCCAAAACATGAACCTTCTTCTCCTTTTGCCACTGCAATACGCGACTACTACCGCTATTTGGATGATCAGCTTGGAAGTTTGCTTGAGCTTGCCGGTGACGCTGTTTTTGTGGTGGTCTCGGACCACGGTGCACAGTGCATGGAAGGCGGGGTTTGCATAAACGAGTGGTTGATGCGCGAAGGATACTTGGCCCTATCTTCACAGCCGGAGGGCATAACAAGGATGAGCCCGGCGGCTGTGGATTGGGATAAGACTTTGGCCTGGGGTGACGGCGGCTACTACGGAAGGATTTTCCTGAATGTGCGCGGTAGGGAACCCCGGGGCGTTGTGCTTCCACAGGATTACGAGAAAGTCCGCAGTGAGTTGATCGCCGCTTTGGAAGCCATGACCGACGAGAGCGGGCATCCTTTGGGGACGAAGGTTTACCGCCCGGAGGATGTATACTCGGAGTGCAGGAATATACCACCGGATCTTATAGTCTACTTCGGCAATTTGAGATGGCGTTCTGTTGGAAGCGTTGGCCATGGGTCGGTTTGGACTCGTGAAAACGACATTGGGCCGGATGATGCAAACCACGCTCAAAACGGTGTGATTGTGCTGAACGGGCCTGGTTTTTCGGGCGGCAAATCCGACAGCACTTTTCAGATATGCGAAGTTGCCAACACGCTTTTGCGGATTTTGGGGGTGAGTCCCCCATCTGACAGGGAATCTTGACGTTCAATTGGCGGCTGTATCAAAACAAATTTAGGATGAGAGAGGAGTTGTATGAGTTTCGAGCTTAATGGATGGGCCCTCATCTTGGGGGCTTCAAGCGGATTTGGAGAGGCAGCGGCTATAGAGCTGGCGCGGCGCGGGATGCACATATGGGGTGTGCATCTGGACCGCAGAGCCACCATGGAGAATGTGGAGAGAATTGTATCGGAGATAAAATCCTTCGGGAGAGAGGCTTTCTTCTTCAATGTGAATGCGGCGGAGGCAGAAAAGCGAAGCGAGGTGCTTGATGCCATTGCAAAGCGTGCGGAAGAGGAGGGCATCAGTCATCCGGTTCGCGTGCTTTTTCATTCCCTGGCTTTCGGGGCGCTTAAGCCTTTCATCGCGGAGTCCCCATCAGACAGGGTGAGCCAGGCGCAAATGGAGATGACCCTGGACGTGATGGCGAACAGCCTGGTTTACTGGGTGCAGGATTTGATTCAGCGGCGCTTGATGGGCGAGGGAGGCCGCATATTTGCCATGACCAGCTCTGGGAGCACCAGGGTGTGGGGCTCGTACGGACCTGTGTCTGCGGCAAAAGCCGCTTTGGAGTCGCACGTGCGCCAGTTGGCTTTGGAGCTGGCTCCGTACGGCATAACGGTGAACGCCCTCCGCGCTGGAGTGACAGATACCCCGGCTCTTCGCAAAATCCCCGGCCACGAGGAGATGATAGCGACGGCGCAAAAACGAAACCCGCACCGCCGGCTTACCAGGCCAGAGGATGTTGCCAAAGCGCTTGCGGCCCTCTGCCTGCCGGAAACAGCTTGGATTACCGGGAACGTGATTGGCGTTGACGGCGGCGAAGATATTGCCGGATGATACCTTAGCCAACAAGCGGGACGGAAATCCCTTGCCCCACCTTAGAGAAGTTCGGTTCCGAAGTGCTGACCGAGGGCCGGGTGCTCACAAAGGAGGCAACTCTTCGCCGGATGCCTGCGCAGCCTCCCGGAAGGAGGCCGGGATTTCGGATTTGGCGGTTCCTGCGGAGCACTTGTCCAAGCTGTCCAGCGCCGACAGGAAAATCGCCCAAGGGAGGCTTACAAACAGCTCGTCATCCGCGTATTTTTGGGCCCGCCTTGCCGTAACATCTCCAAAGCTTACGTTAACTTTTCCGGTAACCAGCGGGTATGTGATTACGGACTGACACAGAGCGCCGGTCGGGTCGCATTCCATGGGCTTTCCGTCGGAATAGCATGCCAAGTTGATAAGTCTGGCGGCTTGGCCGGCGTTGCATATAAAGACCACCAGATTCGGCTCCTGCTCGGCCTTCTCAAGCGGGGCGAAGATAACATAGTCCGCGATGTTTTTCGGCGGCGGGGCCTTGCTCAGCGCGAACATTCGGTGAACGGCAATCGGGTTAGCAAACAGCTTTTCGCCTTTCACAAGAAATTCCAGGAGCGGTTTTCTCTGCTCTGGGGGCCGTTCAGCCAATCCGAGGTAAGATGTTCCTCCACCGCACAGGGAATTCTGGGCGGTTAGGTTTATCACCGCACCTCTGGATGCATCTTGGATGGCCCCGCACACGCGCCATCGGCCTTCAACCGCGCCTTTGGCGGGTTCATCGGAGTAGGTTACCGCTACCGGGCTGACTTTAAGCCCAAGCACACTTTTGAATTTCTCCGAGCATTCGGCATACTGCATGTTCAGCTCCTAACGAGGGAGGCGTTTTTACATTTCGCCGACCACCAAGCGGATGGAGGCGCGGTCCTCGATGCGTTCTATTTTGCCGTCGCGGATATGAACTATTCTGTCGGATACGTCCACCATTTTCAGGTCGTGCGTGGCAGAAATGATGGTAACACCCTGTTCTACATTCAAGCGTTTGAGAAGCTCGATGATCTCTTTTCCGGTTTTGAGGTCCAGGTTTCCTGTTGGCTCATCAGCGAGGATAATGCCCGGGTCGTTTGCGAGTGCACGCGCCACTGCAACCCTTTGCTGCTGTCCGCCTGAGAGCTCCGAGGGTTTGTGGTGAAGTCGGTCTCCAAGGCCTACGGTTTCCAAAAGTTTGATACCGCGCTCTATGCCTTCGTCTGTGGGAACGCCGGCGAATATCATGGGGAGGGTAACGTTCTCCAACGCGGTCATAACCGGAATCAGGTTGAACGTTTGGAAGATGTATCCGATTTGTCGGCACCTCAGGTAAGCAAGCTCGCCCGCGTCTAGCTGAGCGATGTCCACCTCGTTGATGAAAACCGAGCCGGAAGTTGGTTTGTCGAGGCCGCCGATCATGTTGAAGAGGGTGGATTTACCGGAACCGGACGGTCCCATAAGCGATACGTACTCGCCTCGGCGGATGTCCAAGGACACTCCGTCCAGCGCGCGCAGTACGTTATCGCCCATTACGTATTCTTTTACCAGGTCCTTAGTTCTTACAATGTACTCGGACACAGTTCCCATATAGCTTCATCTCCTTCCGAAATTTAATCGTTTTGCATAACCAAAATTGTGCTAAAAATCGGCTTATATTTCGCTGCGCAGAGCCGCCGCTGGAGGCAGTTTAGCTGCTCTTTGTGCCGGGAACACAGTGGCTAGTAATGTCAGCACGGTGCCGGTTACTACAGATACAACCAGATAGAAGCCGGTGGTCTTTAGTGGTACGCCCAGCGGCACGGAAATCCCATGCCTGGCCCAATAGAGCAGGAACATTGCCACATATCCAACAAACCATCCAGAAAAAGAGGCTATAATGCCCAGGAACCCGGCTTCGATGAGGAAGAGCCTGCGCACGAATGCATCCAGCGCGCCAAGGCACTTCATTGTTCCTATTTCCTTGAACCGCTCTGTTACAGACATCAGCATGGAGTTGGAGATACCAACTGCGCACACGATTAGGGACATGGCAACCAGCCATGCGTTGCGCGCCTGAGCCGCTTCCTTCACCTCTTGCGCCAGCTTCTCTGTGGATGTTCTGGCTACTATTTCCTGCATTGCAGAGCCGTTGAGCACGGAGGAAAGGAAGGCAATACCGAGGAATATGCCGGCAGCCGTTATCATAGACCGCCAGAAGCGCACTCGGATGCTCTGCAGTGCTATTGCAAATGCCTTCCGCATCGGAAGCTGCAGGATGCGCTCTTTTCCTGTAAACTCTTGTCTGGCCAAAATTACATCACCTCGCAGATTTGCTTGGCTTTCGCCGCTTTAGCGTTTTTTGTGTGGATTTGGGATTTGGTTTGGTGTCTTGCTGTTGTATTGGTGCGGAAGCCGCCGCGGATGGTTCTCCCAGTGCTACAACCAGGCGCCTTTTAGCCAACTGCCTCAGGTATTCCAAGATAGATGCCTCGGCTTCGCGCCTTTCCAGCTTGTATTTTGAAGATAGGTGCTGGCGTATCTGGTCTATGGTGTTGTTGCCGTCGCACAGCTCCCACATATCCCCGCCTATTTCGTCCAAAACGAGCTGTTTGTAATCCGGGGCGGGGAAAAACCACTTCAGGGCTTTCAGGACGCGTCCCTTTTGGAGCGGAATATTAAGCACAACCTCTCCTTGCTCATTGCGCTCCCAGGTTACAGCCGGGTTGCGCAGAGGACGCGCTTTCAGCACCTCCTCTCGGGAGGCTGTGGATTTTCTGCGGCCTGTTATGAAGTAAGGGAGCTTGTCTATCAGTGACACGATATCGACTCCACCACCGACGACGCCAGATTTTCCGCTCTTTCTGCGCTGTGAGACATCGCTAACGCGGCGAAAACACGGTTCGACTCGGGGCAGTGCCAGCCGTAGCCGAAAACCCGATCCATCGGTCGGCGCAGTGCTGTGTATGCTTTCAGCCGCACCGTCAGCCATCGAATGCCAGCCATCTGCCCGCGGAAAACAACGGCCGCGTGCCCTTGAATATGGACGGCCTCTTCATCTTTGGTGTATTTGAAAGGCTTAAGGTGGGGATACAGGGCCCCAGAGAGCCACCCCGACGGGGTATCTCTCTTCAATATCAGGTTTGCCAATCCCCACCTTTCCACCACTAGTTTATCGCGTTTGTTCCGAAGCTCCATCAGAATATGGCCGGATTGGAGCTGGTGTTTTTCCAAAAGCATATCTTTTGGTGCTTGGAAGGTGAAATCGTACACGCTCCATACGAGTTTATCGCCCGCCGGATGATCTTCGATGGATGAAAGTATGTCAAATGCCAGCGAGCCAAGCGTTTGGGATGCTGTGCCGACCACTTGGGCCAGCGTTACACGGTGGCATTCCTCGCAGTACCACAGCGCTCCGTAAGCGGTGCGGTTTGTTTTCCACCTGAACGTTATGGGTGCGGCGCCGCGGAACCGCAGTTGGCTCAGCGGGCGCGGCTTTTCTGCAAACTCCACCGAAAGTTTGGAGCGCTTGGCATCTTTAAAAAGGCGCTTTCGAAAATCACCAAGCACCCGACGCAGCAGCGGTCGGCCTTTTTGCTCGGACCACTTTACCTCAAGGGCTTCGCTGGCAGGACTTTCGACGCGGAAGTAGCCCGATTTGGCATCACCGCTGTATGCGGCGAAGCTCCAGTCCTTCGGCACTCTAACCGTTAGTCCCTGCCAGCCTATTAGGGTGGCCTTTCGATCAGCCTTCACCGGTTCTGCTGTTGTATCCGGCAAATTCATATGGTTTCTCAGAACGGCAGGTAGTTGGTTACCTTGATAATCAGCGCAAAAGCGATCATCGCCATACTGATGAGACCGCCGCCGCATGCAAACCCCGCCAGAAGCACGGGGGTGTATTTGGTCCAGTTCTCAACCCCCAGCCTCTTTGCGAAGTAGTAGCGCCCAAGGAAGGCTCCGAAGAGGGAGCCGAAGGCGCCTGTCGGAAGCTGTCCAAGCCCGCCCATGAATCCGTAGAAGTAGAGGACTGGTATCTTAAAGGCGGCACAGCCACCGTACAGTGCAAAAGCAAGGATGCCACCAGCGAGGATTACGTTGGGCTTTATGGCCTGCATGAAGAAGTTGTTTGCACCGGGCTGGTTGGCGGTTTTCCAAATCGCTTCGGTGGTGGCGTGCAGAGGCCAGAACTTCTGGGCGTATGGGAACTGGGCAGACGGTATTACGTTGGTGTGCCAGAAGTATGACCAGAACAGGAAGCTGGCAATCAGCGTCAGCGGCGCCATGAACATCTGCATGTACAGGATGCTGCGGAAGCTTGTTCCGGTAAGCTCTACCTCGCGGAACCACTGGGCGGAGTATCCGTAGTCGTTCATCTGGAGGTTGGCGTACCAGATATCCACGCCTTTGTATCCGCTCTTTATGATAACCGCTTCCCGGAGCATTGGGAATCCGATACCGCGAGTGGTCAGGCCGATCATTCGGGCGGAGACGTAAGACACCAGCGGGCTGTACAGGTAACCGAAGGCGAGCAGTATCCAAAGCGGGAACTTTGGAACCAGCCAGTGCGTTATGGCGATGCTTACGGTGGTGGTGGTGAACCAGAACACCAAGGATAGCCAAATGGGTATGTCTCCGCGTCCGGGAGGCGGTGTCAGCGACCCGAGGGATGTTCGCCCTGTGGCCCTTCTCTCTCGGGTGGCTACGATGGCGGTTCTTACCACCGAGCCGATGCCTATGAGTCCGATGGCGATGCCGGTTCCGATTCCAAGGCTCAGCCAGAAGTCGAGGCTTGTGACCATCTGAGTGTAGATGGCCGACATTCCCGGCCGCCACATAGGCAGCATGCCGTTCTTTTGTAAGATGGGTGCTGCGACGAACTGCGAGAGTATGGACGACACGGCTCCGCCAACGACCACGGGGAACGGCACCACGAATCCGGAAAGCACCGGCCACAGACCCAAATCTATACCGATTGCGCCGCCCGGGAAGATGTGCTCGGTATTCTGGACCAGGTCGAGGAACGGTATGGGGATAATCTGGACCGGCTGAAGCAGCACGGCGCCGGTGAATATCGGGATGCCGGTGTGGAAGAACCCGAAGACGATGCCTATCATTGCGCCGATGGAGAAGACCCTCCACCGCCAGGATTCACCCTTGGTTCCCGCTTCGGCCAACGCTGTTGCTCCGCCGGCCGCAACCGGAGCCATCGGGAACGGGAGGCGCTCGAGGTCGGAGGTGATGCGGAACAGCGTGTATCCCAGGCCGTAGGTGTTAAGCACCCCGAGGAACGTTCCCACAACCAACAGGCCTATTGGAAGCGCCCAGTCTGGGTGCCAGAAGGTGCGGTTGAGAATGGCTTCCGAGCCCTGGGGCGGAATCACCCAGCGCGGAATGTATGGAGATAGGCCGAAAGCCCTGGCTGCGGCGGAATCTCGGAAGTAAATGTTCCAGATATAGTTGCTGAAAGCGCCGCCGGCCAGGCCCAGATGCGCCATGCTCATGTTGGCCAATCCGCCGGCCATGAGGTACAGAATGTATATCTCCTGCCGTTTGAGCGGCGCGAAAGAACGGCGGGCCAGCTCGGAAAACAGCAGGATTGTAACCCACTCTGCCGCCGACCCCAAACCAGCTCCAACCACGAGGCCGAGGTATATACCTCCGGGGAGCATCACGAAGGTGACGAACAGTGCTCCCATAACGGCCCGCATGGTGAAGCCGTTTTCGAATTTTATCGGTTGGCCTTCTGTGGCCGTTACCTCGCCGGCTTCGCGGATACCTTCAAGCGAATCCGTGGCTTCCCGCCTTTCGGAAGTTTTCACATCGCCATGTTCATCTGCCAAGGGGTGTTACCTCCTCAACAAAGTAAACCTTCATCGGCTTTTTCAGCATTTGTATGTTTTTGAATGTTTTTAGCACCTCTTCTGCAAGCTTTTGAAGCACAGCCTGAGCGGTTATTTGCGCTCAGCTTGACTGCGCCGAATCAGCGGCTGTTTTCGCCAGATAGCGATCGCGTTCTTCGGCGCGCAGGGTTCTCCAGATAAGGAACTGCTTCCTTAACGTGTTGAGGAAGCGGCGGTTAATCCGCTTCCAGTTGGAAACGTCTCCGCTTTCGCGACGTATGGTGAGAAGCAGTTCGTAAACATCTTCCATGGTTGTGGGCACGGTTTCCAGCACCACGGTTTGGCTTACGCCGAGGTCGAATGGGGCAAGCCAAGCCTTCAGCGAAATCCGGTAGCCTTTACCGTGCTCGTAGTCAACCGAGTCCTCGGTTTTTACATCTTGGGTTACGAAGTCGCCTATGCTGTACTCTTCGTAGGCCTCGAACCACTCGCTCAAGAAGCTGTTGAGGCCGGCTGCCTGTATGCCTGTAACGGCGAACGGCATGGTTATTCTCCACACGTCTCCATCGGGCTCCGGAACGCGCCACGTTCTTTCGATGGCTGGGGTTGCAACTTCGCTGGCCTTGCGGGCGGGGTAAAGCGTAGACAGCAATACGACTCCGGCCACCACTATGGTTGTAAGCACGGCGGAGAGCGAAGAGAAGTTCAGGTACAGGCCCTGGAAGCCTTGGTATCCGTGGGCGGCGAGCACCCCTATGATTTTTGCAGTAACTTGGCCCACCAGATATCCTGCCACCGCGCCAAGCACAGCGTAAACCATGGCCTCGCCGATGAACAGTGCCGCGATGTGGCCCGGTGCCAAACCGATGGAACTGAATATGCCGATCTCCTTGATGCGCTCGTACACCGAGCCGAGCATGGTGTTCAGCACGATCAGGGAGGCGATTATGATCGGTATAAAGATGTCACTGCCGCCTTTTGCGGAGGAAGCTCCGATTGTGGAGAAGCGCCACACTTTACCGCCCTGACCGCCGTAGAGGTTCAGCGCGAGTCTCGGCATCAGGTTGTCCAGAACCTTTTGCACCTCTTCGGCTCTGACGAAGTTTATGGCTATCGAGCGCACCTCGCCGCCCATGTTCAGGACCGTATCGTACGGGGCCAGTATGCAGGCATCGGGTTCCATGTGTATGTACTCTCTGAACCCTGCCTCTACGTCGCCCTGCTGGCGGCCCTGAGACTGCAGTCGGTTCATCTGGATGAAGTCCACCGGAGTCAGCCACTCGCGGTCGAGGTCGGTCACGGTTTTGAATTTATCTTTGTCGAAGATGCCTATCACAGTGTAATTCACGCCGCTGAACTGAATTTGGGCGCGCTCCACCTGTTCCAGCGGTATGTTAAGCGCATCCGCTATCTGCTTGGGGATGATGACGACGTTTGTTTCTCCTGGGAGGAACCACCGGCCAGCCAGGAGGGTTCGCTTTCCGGGTTCGAGGATGCGCTCTTCGTCCGGGGTTAAGCCGACGATGGCTTTTGCGTCGAAGCGCTTATCACCGCGCTTCAGCGTTATGAACGACTGCTCTCCGAGCTGTGTGCCGAAGAACCACGCTCTTGCGGCCACCGGCTTGGTTTTTCCGAATTCGTCGCGGAGGATTCGGTAGGCCGATTCCTCCAGCACGCCCCACTCGGCTGTGCGCAGCATTATGCCGCTGTAGTACGGCTCGCCCGGAGCACGCACGCGGTTGAATCTGATGGTCGGCACCACCGATGTGAACGAGAGGACCGTAAACGTAAGCAGTACCAAGGTAACCGTTGTAAGCACGGTCCTTGCCTTTCGGCGCCGCATGTTGGATATACCGAGCGAGAACGCCGCTGAAGCTATGCTCAGGCGGCCCACGTCCACGCGGTGAACACCCGATATGGTTTGGTTGAACTCCTTAAGCTCTTTCTCGAACCGGCCTGCGATCATTGCGATGACCAGAGCGCTGAGTGCCAGCATTACGAAGGCCAGCAGTACTATCATCGGGTTGATGCTGATATCGAAGGCCGGGTGGACATAGCGGAAGATTGCAAAGATTGCGATGAAGATAACCAGCGTCCAGATAACCTGGTTCTTCAGGAACTTCGATCCGATGACGAGCCGCTCGAAGAAGAAGGAGAACGGCAGGAGGAGGAAGAGGTAGAAGATGACTCCTCTCACCACGTCGTTCATGGTCTTTAAGACGTCTGGGTAGGCGCGCGACTCGTATCCCCACGCGGCTCGGGAGCGGGCATCGAACTCATCCCACTGGCGGTTTGCCAGGGCTATTAGTGCGGCGCGTATCTCCTCTCCGCCTCTCCTGTGGAGATCTTGTATAGCGGGGTTCATTATGCGGTGCTTAATGAGCTTTGATATACGGTATTCATTCAGCGCCCACATATCCTGCGCCACGCGTAGCGGTGTGTAAAAGATGGGTTCGCCCCGCAGTGCGTAGCCCAAGCCATCGGGGTTCTCCGCGGCGTAGCGCTTTAGGTCTGCGAACACTTTGTCTGGGTTGGGGTTGGTGGCTTCGGCTTCTGCATGCGGCGGCCAATAGTTCAGCAGGACCATGCGGATGGCACCGGGGCCGGCGCTTCCAAGTATCTTCACCCGGGTTTCCGGGGTGAACTCATCGCCAGGGTGGGCGAATATCAGCGCAACATCCTCAACGTGCGAGACAAGCCACTCTGTGGGGCGGGTTTTCGCGAACCCGTACATTCGCGGTTCGCCGTTGCTGACGGCATCCAGCACGTTTATCGTGGGCAGGGTGCGCAGAGACTGCGGGTCAACCAGGTCGTACAAGGCTGTGGTGTGGCATCGGAATACAACCACGCCGGTTTGCTTGTGGCCGGTTGTAACCTCAAAATCGGTTGGGTAGTTCTCTTTGCCGCCGGAAACGCCCAAGTCCGGAGCGTATATCAGCTCTCCCTTTTTCCAGGCAACCTTCATCTTGGGCTTTCCGGTTTTCGGATCTATTACTGGCTTAGCTTCGAGGGTGAGCTTATCGCGGGTTACCACGGGAACGAGTTCTGTCTTCCTCGCCACTTTGTAGGCGCTTATATAGGTTCTGGCCCGCCAACCGTAAGCCGTTACAGGGGGAACACCGGTGAATTCGAAGTATGCGGTCTTCTTTGGGTCTTTGCTGTGGCGAACCATTTCGAACTGGTCGCCGCGCACGCCCATATAGCTCTTGTGGCCTTTGTGAAGCACCGCGATGGAATCTTCGATGGGTTCGTTGGGCACAATGCTCTTTCTGGGGTTGAAAGCAAGCACGCGTCCGGTTACGCGGGCAAAGCCGCCTTGGAGCTTCAATCTGCCGAAGGCCGCTGGTTCCACGATGGGTAAATGCGTGCCCTCGGATATGCCGATGCCGTTGGGATCAACGAATGTGTGCCAAAGCAGGCATGCAATCAACCGGGTTTGCTCGGCCAGGTTTGCGAAGTTCACGCGGTCCAAAGTGTCCAGAGGGGTATCCACCGTCATGCGGGCATCGTCGGTGGTGGAGAAAGTGATGCCTTTACCGCCGGCAAGGGCTATCACCTCGGCGTCGTACGCAGGCTTAGCCGGGATGAAGTTCCGCCAGCTTTTTCCGGAGATTGGGTTTACACCATCTGCGAAGCGCTCTCCGATGTTGAGGTTGAGAACCTGGGCAACCTTTTCCGCGTTTTCGCGGTGAACTCGGGCGATGTCGGAGTAGCGGCTCTGCAGGTCCTCGCGGAAGTCGTAGTACCATCCTTTGTAGAAGACACCAACGCACTTAGACTGGCTGGCGAGGTCAAGCCCTATAAACTCGTATATTTGGGGCACCTTTCTGGGCTGCCAGCGGAACACGCTTGGCATCTTCGCGTGCAGCCATTCTTTGATGTTTTGGCGCGTGGTGTTCTGCTCCAGCTCGTTCCAATGCATCTCCAGGAACTGGCGAATCCCCTTGAGGCCGAGATAATGGGCCGAGGTTGCCATGAACCACACCGTTCTCTTCGGGCGGTGCTCCGGCTGCATGAAGGTGCGTGCCAGCTCTAGGAGTGCAGATATGCCTGCGCTTGCCTCGGCTCCCGGCGCCAGAGACGGCACTATCGACATCGAATCGTAGAACGCTTCTACGATGATGATTTGGTCCTTCAGTTTGGGGTCCGTGCCCTCTATCTTTCCGATGATGTTGGTGGCCTTTCGGACCTCCCAGGACATATCTGCGTGCAGAGTCACGATGGGAGGCTTGCTGGAGCGGCACAGTGCTATAAGTGCTGGGGCGTCCTTTCTGCTGACCCAGAAGCGGGGCATATTCAGGGGAACCGTGAGGAACTTCGCCTCGGCTTCGCCGCGGAGAGTGCTGTCAGGCTCTATGAACAGAACTGCCTTAGCCCCAAGGCGCGGGCCGTTAAGCCATTGCGAGCCGCAGTTGAAGTCGTACAGAACGGCGCTTCCCTCCACAGTTTGGCCGTTAAGCTCTCCGATGGCCCCGCTACCGCCGTAGATTAGCGGAAGCGTCAGGCCTTCCTCCGGAAGCTGGCACGTTCTGACGCCGTTCGGCCAGAGGGAATACAGCTTTATCGTTTTAGCGTTTGGGCCGTGGATGGTGAGTGATGCTCCTTGGTCTATAGGAACAGTGACGTCGAACGTTTCCGACAACTTATCTCCGAAAACCGGCTGTAAGCCGATTTCTCGGAACTGCTGTTCTATGTAGCGCGCCGCAGCATCGGCCCCGGGGTACCCCGCTACACGGGATGGATAGGCGGAGAGAGCCTTCATGTGGCGGTAGATACCCTGCGGGGTTATGCTTGCTGTTAAACTGCGGTACATCCGCGCCTGTTGGGGTGTTGGTTTGTTTTCCGTGTCTTGTTGGGCCTTAGCTCCCCACGGCAAAAGTGCGATTGCAATTAATGCCGCGAACAACCTAAGTCTCATTTTCAAGTTCCCCTGTGTTGGCTTATGTTTATTTAAGTTAGCTTCAGAAGAATTCGGAAAATGTGCTCACCTGCAGTTTGGTTCTTTGGGTTCGATCATCGGCAGGGCTGCATCCTTTACTGGTTCGGCGCTTCTGCGGGCAGGATCAGTGTTACCACTGCTTTATCAAAAAATTTCTTCGCCGCGTGTATTACATCCTCCTTGCGTACATTTTCGATATTCTGCGTGAAAAGTTCATCACCTTTGTAGTTTCCGGTGCAGGTTTCCCACCACCCAAGCAGGAAGGCCTGGTCAGCGCTTCTCTGGTGCCTGAGAGCGTAAGCTCCGATGACGTACTTCTTCGCCCTTTCTATCTCGTCATCGGATACACCGCCGGATGCGACAGCGCGGAACTGTTCTTCGATAGTTTTCCGAGCTGTTTCAAGAACAGAGTGCGGTTCTCCCCAGAGCCCTTTCTTTTCCGGCTCTGTAATCACGTATCCAATTATATAGCCAGTATTTTGGAGCGTGTACAGCATTGTTCCAACTTCGTACCCTATGCCGCGTTTTTGGCGCAGTTCCCGAAACAGGCGAGAGCCTTTGCCCCCGCCAACGATCGCATTGCATACCACTAAGGCCGGATACATGGAGTCTTTCAGGCCGCAGGTTCTGAAGCCCACCATCAGAACTGCGGAGGCAACCGCACGCTCCAGCACTTCGGTTGCGGCATTTGGCGGCGAGGCCTCCGCCGGTCTGCGCCGACGCTCTGGCACCGGCCTTATCTTTTTGAAAGCAGACTCCGCCATTGATATGACTGCGTCAGGGGCGCGGTTGGATACAACGGCTAGCACCATGTTGTTTGAACCGTAATAGTTTTGGAAAAAAGAGAGCAGATGCTGGGTTTGAATTTGCTGAAGCGTCTCGGAAGTTCCCTGCACCGGCAGGGCCATTCTGGAACCCTGGAAGGACCGGAATAGAAAAGCATCTCTTGCAAGCTGGAATCCGTCTCGGTTTGAAAGCTCTTGGAGGGCAAATTCCTTGTATTTTTGCAAATCGGACTGCCTGATTCTCGGCTCGGTTACCATATACGCCAAAAGGTTTAAGGCGTCCTCCAGGTATTCCGTCAGCATCGAACAGGAAAACTCTGTATACTCCTCGGCGGGGTTTATACGCAGTGCATCGCCGATTTTTTCCCTCAGCGTGGTGAAGTCCCGCGCCCTTGGGTGCGCCGACGGCTCTGTGAGAATATTTGCAAGCAGATAGTTCGAACCGGCAGGGCAGTCAGTTTCGTCCAAGGCGCCTGCGCGTACGAAAAGCGATGCGGCGGCAATCTGCGCGCCGGGATTGGTGCGCGCAACAACTATCAAGCCGTTGGATAGGACTGCACGCTCCACCTTTTGGCAGTGTGCCGGGCTTGCCACCAGACCGACGGCGAAAAGCGCGGCCAGGATGGCGCAGCACAGCACGAAGATGCGGAAAGGAGCACTCCTGCCACCGACTATTCTGGTGGAGCGGCTGGTCCGGGGCGCAGGATGCTTACCCATTGGGTTTCAATGCCTCCACGGTTAACATGACCGCATTTTCAGGGGTTAGGTATGCCTCGGCCGCTTTTCTCACATCCTCCGGGGTTACCTTGCGGATTAGGTTGGGGTAATCAGCGCCGGTTGCCGGGCTTCCTAGCGCGGCGTGGAATCCGAGGAAGTAAGCCCGACCACCCACCGTTTCCGTTTTGAACGCATAGTCCGTCAGCAGACGCCTCTGCGCGGAGCCAAATTCGGATGCGGATGGCGGAAAGGTTCTTGCGCGCTCCAGCTCATCCCACAGGCGGGTTTTCACTTCGTCGAGGCGGTTTTGGTCCGCCAGGCCAATTACGGTGAAAATGCCGTGCTGTCGGCGTGTTGTGTACTCCACATCGAGACTGCGAACCAAGCCGGTGCTTACAAGCGCTTTCGGCAGGCGGCCACCAGGGCCGAGGTCCAGAAGCGCATGCAGTACATCCATGGCCAGCACCTCTTTCGGGCTGACCATTCCGGGGGCGGGGAATGCAAAGCCGAACCAGACGGCGTTTCTTCCACCTTCTTTCGGTGCTTCTGAGGCTGTATTGTCTCCGCTGAAGCTTGTCCACATCGGGGCGGCGGCGCGGTTTCCCCCTGAGGAGCCTTTGAGCGCACCGAAGTATTTTTGAACCAATCTGGTTGCTTCTTCAGGTTCGACATCTCCGACGATTACGACCGTCATGTTGCCCGGCACGAAGTTCCTTCGGTGGAAGCTTATCAAAGACTGCCTTGTTAGCTTGACCACGGCCTCCCGTGTTCCCGGGATTGGCCGACCGTATGGATGGGAACCGTAAGCCAGTGCCTCGAGGCGCTCCGCCACTGTGCGCACTGGGTCGGCAGAGGTGGATGCCAGCTCGTCAAGAAGAACTCTGCGTTCGGCCTCCAACTCCTCCGCGGGAAAGGTGGGGTTAAGCGCTAGTTCGGCGACCACGGGCATGGCGTCCTTCAAAAAGCGGCTGGCGACCACGGTGTTAATACGAATCCAATCTTTGGATGTGGTTGCATTCAAAGAGCTGCCAAGGTTCTCCAGCGCAAGGTCGGCTTCGCCGGCTTTGAGCGATTTACTGCCTTTGAAGAGCATGTGCTCCAAGAGGTGCGCGGCGCCTTGTTCGCTCGGTGCTTCGTCGGCACTGCCGCTGTGTACCCAAACTTCGATAGCAGTTGTGGGGGATGAGTGGTCAGCCTGGATTATCAGTGTCAGTCCGTTGTCCAGCTTGCGGATGTTTGGTCCCGGCGGTTGCTGGTTGGCCTTGGCTGCTTCGCATGCGGCTGTTGTGTATGCCGCGGAGTAAAGAACAAAGGCTGCGCTTATTAACAGCAGGCGTGAAAACAGAAAAGGTAGCATCATTTTGAGAACTGCGCGTAATATATTTTAGCGGAATGGTGTTGTTACTCCTTTTTTGGAGTCGCTTTTCCGCAGGAGTGCGCGGGGCGGGAATGGAAAACCAAAGTGGTTGATGATATGGCAGTAGATCCTTCGGATAAAACCGAGCCGGCAAAGAGCGGAGTGATACACGCGGCACTGCTAAAGGCGGCGGAGTTTGCCGAATTTGTCAAAATTCAGCATTCCGTGTTTGCGCTTCCATTCGCTCTACTCAGCGCCGCGGTGGCCGGTAAAAACGGCCTGAGTGCTTCTCAAATTCTGTGGATAGTGGCGGCCATGGTCGGCGCCCGAAGCAGCGCGATGGGTTTCAACAGGATTGCGGACCGGCATTTGGACGCGTTAAATCCCCGCACTGCCGGCCGGTCTCTTCCGTCTGGTCGCCTTTCACTGCTTGAAGCCTGGGTGTTTGTTACTGCCAGCACGGCTTTCTTTGTGTTTTCGGCGGCAAAGTTAAACAGGCTTGCGCTGATGCTTTCTCCAGCGGCTTTGGTGGTTATATGGGGGTACTCTTTCACCAAGCGGTTCACCGCGCTGTCGCATTTGTTTTTGGGGTTGGCGCTGGGCATTGCACCTGCCGGCGCATGGATTGCAATTCGCGGCAGTTTGGGGCTGCCGGCAGTCATTCTCTCCGCTGCGGTGATTTTCTGGGTTGCTGGATTCGACATAATTTACGCATGCCAGGATTATTCGTTTGACAAGCGCCACGGACTGCATTCTATTCCTGCGCGTCTCGGTATTGCAACCGCTCTGAAGATTTCTGAGGCTATGCACATTGTAACGCTGCTTTTGTTCGTTTGGCTCAAGTATGTTGTGGGGTTTGGTTGGATATATACTGCGGCCCTGCTTGCGGCCGGTGTACTTCTTTTCGTTCAGCACCGCATGGTGAGGCCGGATGACCTCAGTAGGGCGGATGCGGCGTTCTTTACTGCCAACGGCTTTTTAAGCCTGGCTTTTTCCGGGATGGCGATTTTGGACGTTTATGTTTGAACAGGGAATTTTCGCGAATAAAAGCCTGCGTATCGGTTTGCTTGAATACGCAAACACCAAGCCTATTCTGTTTGGCATGGGGAGTATACCCCTCGACCGCCGGCCGCAGATAACGCTTGCCACTCCGTCGGCTGTGGTGGAAATGCTCTGCCGCGGGGATCTCGACGCTGGCGTGGTCTCTTCGGTTGAGTGTTTTCGCAGAGATGGACTGGTTATTGTGCCCGGGATCGGTATTGCCGCCAGCGGCGAAGTGATGAGCGTTAAGCTCTTCGCCGCCAAAGAGCTGTCTCGTGTGAGGAGCGTTGCACTCGACCGCGGATCGCGCAGTGCAGCCGCGCTCACACGCATACTGCTCGCCGAGTTGTACGGAGCCCAGCCAGAATTCGTTAGCTGCAAGCCAGAACTCGATACCATGCTTTTGAGTTGCGATGCAGCTCTTCTTATAGGAGATTCTGCCCTCACGTCTTCCGCTCCACCGGGCGTGGATGTTTTCGACCTGGGCCGTGAGTGGTACCAGTTGACCGGTTTGCCCTTCGTTTACGCCCTGTGTGCCGTGCGAGATCCGTTGCTGGTGGGAGAGGTATATGGGCTTCTGATTACCAGCGTTGAGAAGGGCCAGCAGCGTCTCGGCGAGGTTGTTCGCTTGGAGGCTGAGCGGTTGGGCCTTGAGCCAGAAGTTTTGGACCACTATTTTCGCGGAGTGTTGCGCTACATGCTTACGCCAGAAGACGAGGCTGGTTTGCGGAAGTTTGTGGAACTTGCGGCCGCGCACGGTTTGGTTGCACCCAGTGCCGACCGCTCGATCTGTGTTGCTCAGAGGAGGTTTCAATGAAAGCCGCCGTGTTAACAGCTCCCCGGCGCATAGAGATACAGGATAGACCCGTGCCGAAACCCGGCCCGGATGAACTGCTTTTGGCTGTTCACACCTGCGGTGTGTGCGGAACAGATGCCCACATATACAATGGAGAGTTTCTCGTTAGGTTCCCGGTTGTTCCCGGGCACGAGCTTTCGGGTACGGTTGTGGAGGTTGGCAGTGAGGTGCTTCATATTCAGCCCGGGGATCGGGTGACAGTGGACCCGAACATTACGTGCGGGGTGTGCCGGCACTGCCGCTTTGGCCGGATTAACCTGTGCGAGAACCTGCAGGCCGTTGGTGTTACGCGCGATGGCGGTTTTGCCGAATACTGCCTCGTTCCGGCCAAGCAGGCCTATCGACTTCCTGACGAGGTATCTCTGGAGGCCGCTGCTTTTGCAGAACCCATAGCGTGTTGCATACACGGTTTGGAAAGGGTTGGCATCCAAAGCGGCGATGAGGTTCTGATATTTGGAGGCGGTCCAATAGGGCAGATAATGCTTCAGTTGTGCAAGCACAGCGGTGCCGGGCGCGTTATACTGAGCGAACCGGTTGCTGCAAGGCGGCAGACCGCCATCGAGAACGGTGCTGATGCGGTGCTCGATCCGATGTCCCAAGATGTTGTAATGGCGTCAAGGGGGTTGACCGGAGACGGAGCCGACGTGGTTCTGGAGTGCACAGGCATGCCGAACGTATTTGAAGACGCTGTGCGCTGTGCGCGCCGTGGAGGGCGCATCTTGTTGTTTGGAATGGCTCCGGAAAGCGCTGTTGCCTCCATCAGGCCTTATGAGGTGTTTATTCGAGAGCTTACCATAGTTGGGTCTTACGTAAATCCGTTTACACACAGCGCTGCCGTGCAGGCTTTGTCGCTTGGGTGGGTGAAACCCGAGAAGCTTATCACCCACAGGTTCGACATTGCTGAGCTTGACACGGCACTGAGCACGAGCCGAAACCGCAGTGCGATGAAGGTTGTGATACAGCCCAAATCCAACGCTGAGTAATGGAGAATCCCACTCACAATGAAGAAGCCGCATCTGGTGTTCCCGCACGGCCCAGCGTAATCAGGGTGGTGCGCCGGTCGTTTGCCGCATGCTACGACTATCTGGGTCCTGCGGTTGCGGTGAATTTTGTGGTTTCCCTGCTACTGACGCCGGTTGTGATATGGTGGCTGGCACCCATTCGCGGCTGGCAAGGCCCTTTTCCGGCTGTGTTTGGGGCGGTGGTCCGCTCGGCTGTTGTTTTGGTGCTGGCGGCGGTGTTCGCCTCTGGACTTTTGGAGATGGCGAAGAGCATGGTGGATAGGAACGAGGTTGCGTTCACCAATTTCTTCCGGGGAATGGGTGCCAACTGGTTGATTTCGCTTAAGTCCGGAGCGCTCAACGCGTTTGTGCTGGTTGTGATTGCGCTGGACATGCTTTACCTGGCGACTTCGAGAGCTTGGGCGCTTCGGACGGGTGCTGTGGTTTTAGGATACTTAGGCATCCTCTGGGTCCTGTCTCAAATTTACCAGCTCCCGCTTCTGCTGGAGAAGCGGCGCTCTGTTCTGTGGAGCGTTAAGCAGTCGGTACTGCTGGTTCTTGACAACCCTTTGTTTACACTGGGGATTGCCGCTGTTATAATGGTGTCGGTTTGGGTGTCGGCGGCCATTCGGTTGCCTCTGGTTTTGTGGCTGCCGGTTTGGCTTTCCGTTCTGCAGAGGAGTGCTTTGAGAGAGCTATTGGAGAAGTACGAGGCTTTGCAGCAGGAATAAGTTTTGGGAGGTTTTGCAGTATGGATGGTAAGGTGCGGGCGGCAGTTATAGGCGTGGGAATTGGGTATCTGCACCTTCAGGGTTACGCCAAAAGCCCTCATGCTGAGATTGTTGCCGTTTGCGATATCGACAAGGGCCGAGCCGAGCGTGTTGCAAACGAATTCGGTGTTCCGCACGTATTCACCGATTACAAAGAGATGCTGAAGATGGACGAAATTGACATGGTGAGCGTGTGCGTGCCGAATTATCTCCACGCGCCGGTGACGATAGATTGTTTTGAGGCCGGCAAGCATGTTGTGTGCGAAAAGCCGATGGCCATGAACGCCGTTGAGGGCGCCGCCATGGTGGAAGCCGCAAAGAAGGCCAACCGCAAGCTGATGATGGCTTTCAACAACCGGTTCCGCGGCGATACTCAGGTGTTGAAGCGGTTTATAGAGGCTGGCGAGCTTGGAGAAATTTACTTCGCCAAAACCGGCTGGATTCGGCGCCAGGGGATTCCCGGAATGGGAGGGTGGTTCACCACAAAGTCGATGTCCGGCGGAGGGCCTTTGATAGACATCGGCGTGCACATGCTGGATGTGACCATGTATCTTATGGGGAACCCGAAGCCCGTTTCGGTTGTTGGAGTTACCTACGCGAAGTTCGGTCCGCGCGGTTTGGGCCAAGGCGGATGGGGCACGCCTGTGGAGGGCGGAACCTTCGATGTGGAGGATATGGCGGCGGCGCTGATACGCTTCGCGAACGGAGCCACAGTGTTTCTGGAAGCCAGTTGGGCATCGTACATCCAGCACGATATGATGTACAGCTCGCTTCTGGGCACCGAGGGCGGTGCAGACCTTGAGCCTCTGCGCATCTACAAACAGCTTCAGGGCACCCAGGCGGATATTACGCCGCAGTTCCCGCGCGTTTCGGGCCACGAGCAGGAGATTCTGCATTTTGTGGAGTGCGTTAAGAACGATACCGAACCGATATCCACCGGCGAACACGGCCTGGATGTTATGAAGATTCTCGATGGAATCTACAAGTCTGCAGAGACAGGGGAACAGGTGGCAATCGAGTAGAAAAACGATTTTGGCGGCCGGACTGCCGCAACGGCTGTGAAGCTGTGCGGCGGTCGGTTCGGCATGTTGAAGCTTGAAATACCTGAAGGGGGTATATGGCTATGAAGTTGGGAGTCTTTACGGTTCTGTTCCAGCAAAGACCGCTTGAGGAAACGCTGGATTACGTTAAAGCGGCGGGATGCGAAGCGGTTGAGATAGGAACCGGCGCATACCCAGGAAACGCCCATTGCGATGTTGACAGGCTGTTGGAGGATGAAGCCGCGCGCAACAGGTTTAAGAGCGCTGTGGAAAGCCGCGGGATGATTGTAAGCGCGCTTTCCTGCCACGGCAATCCTCTGCATCCAAATCCGGACATCGCCAATCAGCATCTGGCCGCATTCGAGAAGACTCTGAGGCTTGCGCCGATGCTGGGCGTGGATAGGGTTATCAACTTCTCCGGTTGCCCCGGCGGCGGTCCGGACGACAAGACTCCGAACTGGGTGACATGCCCTTGGCCTCCGGATTTCACCGATATTCTGAAGTGGCAGTGGGAGGAGAAAGTCATCCCGTTCTGGAAGGAGTGGGCGGCCAAGGCGAAGAGCTACGGGGTTAACAAAATCTGCTTCGAAATGCACCCCGGCTTCGTGGTGTACAACCCGGAGAGTTTGCTGAAACTGCGCGATGCCGTTGGCGAAATAATCGGGGCTAACCTGGATCCGTCTCACCTGTGGTGGCAGGGGATGGATCCCGTTTACGCCATTCGGAAGCTGGGCGATGCTATATACCACGTCCATGCGAAAGACACACGCATCGATGAGATCAACACGAAGTACAACGGCGTGCTGGACGTGAAGCCATATGCCGATGAGATAAACCGCTCGTGGATATTCCGAACCGTTGGCTACGGGCACGACCTCGATACCTGGAAGGCCATAGTGAGCAACCTCAGGTTGGTGGGCTACGACTACGTGCTTTCAATCGAGCACGAGGACAGCTTGATGTCCGTAAACGAGGGCTTCACCAAGGCCGTGAATTTCTTGAAAGAGTGCATAATGACGGAACAGCCGGGTGCCATGTGGTGGGCATAGCATCTGGGCAAAAGCGCTCGTAAGCGGTGGATTGGTCCACCCGGCGGGCATTCCGGTTTGCACAAGGGCGGGAGAGTGAAATCTTTCCCGCCTTTTTCTTTCGAACTGTGCCAGCGGCCGCAACAGCCGAATGGGTGGAATTTTTAAGCGGCTGGTGAGATTTGCTTTGCGCTGGCGCTTGTATGTGGGGCAGTTATGCTATACTTTTACCGCTATGTCTGATCGGTATTTGGTGGTTGGTACAGCGGGGCATGTGGATCACGGCAAAACCGCGCTTATCAAGGCGCTGACCGGCATAAACACCGACCGCCTTCGGGAGGAGCAGGAGCGCGGCATGTCTATAGAGCTCGGTTTTGCGCATCTTACCCTGCCGAGCGGCATTCAAGTTGGTATAGTGGATGTGCCAGGGCACGAGCGCTTTCTCAAAAATATGCTTGCGGGAGCCAGCGGCATGGATTTGGTTATGATGGTGGTTGCCGCTGACGAAGGGGTGATGCCGCAGACGATTGAACACCTCGATATCCTTAGGCTTCTGCAGGTTAAAGACGGGTTGGTAGCTCTAACTAAAATAGACTTGGTGGACCAAGATTGGCTGGACGTGGTTCAAGAAGACATCCGCCAGCAGTTTTCCGGAAGCTTTCTTGCGAACGCCCCGATTGTACCGGTGAGTTCCGTCACAGGCGAGGGGCTTGGGAATTTGGTTGCCGTACTGGATGAGAAGGTGAAAGCCGTTCCCACGAGAAGCCCGGAGGGACCTTTTCGGATGCCGGTGGACCGCATCTTCAGCATGCCGGGTTTCGGGACGGTGGTGGCTGGCACTGTGTGGAGCGGCACCGTGAGCGTTGGAGATGCTCTGGAGCTTCAACCCGCGGGCTTGTCAACGCGAGCGCGCGGCCTTCAGGTGCACGGCAGGAAAGTGGAGCGGGCCTCAGCCGGTACGAGGTTGGCAGTCAACATTGCTGGGGTTGAGGTATCTCAGGTTTCCAGGGGATCGGTGCTGGTCCAACCAGGATGGCTCAAGCCAACCTATCTTTTGGATGCGGAGTTGCTGCTTCTTGAAAGGGCTTCGCATTCGCTTAAGCACAGGACGAGGATTAGACTGCATACCGGAACGGCTGAAGTGATCGGGCGCGTGGCCATTTTGGACCGCGACGAACTCTTGCCGGGCGACAGCGCTCCGGTTCAATTTCAACTGGAGTCTCCTGTTGCGGTTGCGCGTGGAGACTTGTACATACTTCGCCTGTACTCCCCTATGGAGACTTTGGGCGGAGGCACTATACTGGATCCATATCCCAAGCGGCACAGGAGGCACGATGAACGGGTGCTTCAGAAGTTTCGGGTGCTGAAGGGCGGTTCGCTCGAGGTGCAGGCGGCTCAGGTTTTGGCAGAGCAGGGGCTTGTGCCAACCTCGGCAGAAGATGTGGCTTCCAGACTTGCGCTGGACCTGGCGCAGGCGCGGCGGATTTTGGCTGATTTGGAGGCTGTGGGCCTTGCCTTCAACGTTGGCGGCGGGTACTTGCATTCGAGTGCGGTGGAGGAGGCGGCAAAGACTGCGGAGCAGGTTCTTAAGAAGTACCACCAGGCAAATCCGCTTAGGCTTGGTATGGGGCGGGAGGAGCTGAAAAGCCGTGTTGCACCCAAATGCAGTTCCAAAGTTTGGGCCGCGCTTTTGGAGTTGTGGGCCTCACAAGGGCGCATAAAGGTTGACGAGAGCACCGTATCGGATGCTTCCCACAGTGTTATCTTTTCTCCAGAGCAGGAGCGAACAGCGCAGGTAATCCTGGAGCTTTATCTGCGCTCGGGCTACAGTCCGCCGTCTAGGGAGGAGGTCCTTAAGGCTGTGGAAAGCCGAGATGCTTCGGACGTATTCGACGCGTTGGTGGAGCAGGGGATTTTGGTGAAAATAGCGGAGGGGCTTTACCTCCACAAAGACAGCGTTTCCGCCGCGGAGGAAAGGCTTAGGCTGATATTGGAAGCTCAGGGGACTATTACGGTGGCGCAGTTCCGCGACGTTTTGGAATCCAGTCGAAAGGTTGTTGTACCGCTTTTGGAGTATTTCGACTCCCGTGGAGTGACGCGGCGGGTTGGCGACGTAAGGGTAAAGGGTTAATGGTTCTGTTGGGCGCCCGAACCTTCTTTGATTTCCCGCAGGGCATCTTCTATCGTTTCGTGGAGGCAGAGTATGCTGCCGAGCTTCATTATGCCAAGTTTGCGCCGCATCTGCTCGTTGCCGTACACAACATGAAGCTCGCCGTGGGATGCAAGTAGCTTCTTTTTAGCGCCTATCAAGGCCCCAACTCCGGAGCTGTCTATAAAGCTTACGCTTCTGAGGTCAACAATTATGTCGCGGGTCTCCTGCTCCAATGCTTCGTTAAGCATTCTCTGCAGGTGCGGCAAAGTACCAAGGTCCACCTCTCCAGACACCTCTACAGTTGTTACCCCCTCAGTTTCTTTAACCGCGACCTTGATAAAAGGATTAGCGAAATGACTCATGAGCCTAGCAAATTACCGCCGAGTGAATGCGTAAAACGTTTGCTGGTAGCGAATGTGCGATTAGATTATAACGAGCCGAGGCGTTGGGTGTCTAGGTGCGCACGGCCAAAACAAACTGCATGCTTCCTCGGGCATGCTTTCTTCGGCCTGTGGAGGTTTCAACGCTTGCGGCAGCGAAATTTCTGAGTGTTGCGGGTTTCTGAGGCACTGCCCGACTGCAAACCTGACGATGCAGAATGATCCTTACACTGATCGAAGGGGTTGAGATGCGCAAATTAAGTTCACGGTTTTCCGCCAATGTTTTTGCTATGGGGGTGGTCAGCTTCCTGACGGACTTCTCCACCGAGATGATTTACCCGCTACTGCCGCTTTTCCTAACCGTGCAGTTGGGGGCAAGCAAGGCTTTCTTGGGAGTTATGGAGGGTTTTGCTGAGACCACCGCTAGCTTTCTAAAGCTGTTTAGTGGAACTCTTGCGGACGCACTAAACGTACGGAAGCCCATTGTTTTTGCTGGTTACGCCATCTCTTCTGTTTCAAAACCGCTGGTGGCTGTTGCCAGCGCACCTTGGCACGTTTTGGCCGTTAGAATTGCCGACAGGGTTGGAAAGGGAATCCGCACCGCTCCGCGCGATGCCCTGCTTGCCGATTCTGTGGAAGAGAACGGCCGCGGTGCAGCTTTCGGTTTGCAGCGCACAATGGACAACGCGGGTGCTATTGCGGGACCGTTGGCTGCAGCGCTCCTCCTTGCCCTGCTAAACAAAAACCTTCGTTTGGTGTTTGCGCTGTCGGCTGTGCCTGCGGCGGCGTGCGTCTTGGTCCTTTGGCTGTTCGTGCGAGAGGTTCGCCCTACGGTTAGTCATGCGGACACAAAAACCCTGTCGCTTGAATCAGCCAGGCTGTTGGGTCCCGTGTTTTGGGCCTATCTGGGTATTGTCTTCTTGTTCACGTTGGGAAACTCAAGCGATGCTTTTATTCTGCTGCGCGCCGCGAACGTTGGGGTGCCGACGGCTCTTGTGCCGGTGGTTTGGGTGGTTTTGAGCGCGGTGAGAATGATCACGTCGATGCCTTTGGGTATGCTGTCTGACCGCGTTGGCCGGCGTGCGCTTATAGTATCCGGGTGGCTGGTGTACGCCATGGTTTACTTGGGTTTTGCTGCGGCAAAACATCCTTGGCATATCTGGGTGCTGTTTGCTCTTTACGGATTGTATTTCGGGTTAACGGAGGGCGTTGAGAAAGCTTTTGTGGCCGATATCGTACCTGCCCACCTCCGAGGCACGGCTTACGGCGCCTTCAACTTTGCGGTTGGCGTTGGGGCCCTGCCGGCCAGCATTATCGCTGGACTGCTGTGGCAAAAGTTCGGGGCGGCTTATGCTTTCGGATTTGGCGCTGCCGCCGCGTTTGCGGCATCGGTTCTGTTGGCGGTGTTCGTGGTGGAGGGTGCAAACAGTTTTTCACCCAGCAACGGATAGCAGGTAGGCCAGGTCCTGCCGGGTCTGCTCTATAAGCTCTTCGGTGGAAAGATCCCGCCAACTGTGCGATCCCTTGTACTCGCTGTGTACCGACACAGGGCCGTCGAATCCTATTCGTTTTAGCAGTTGGAAGACCTCCCTCCACGGCACAATGCCGTCCTTCAAGGGCACAAGTTTGGCGTGCCAGGAGGCTTCTCCCGTATTTTCGTCCACAGACTTGAACCACCCAAAGGACTTAACCGCCACCATCGAGATGTACTCCTGCAGGAGATCGATGCCCTGGCGCCAGCAGGAGATTCCGCCTTCGGCCGCCATATGCCCTGGGTCTATGTAAGCTCCCATTTCCTGCGGGTCGAACGACCTGAGCACGTCGTACAGGGTGGCTGGGTTTGCACTGAGATAGTCTCCCGAGTGTGTATGCACGGCTGGAAGCACACCGTATTTGCTGCCGAGAGCGGCCAGGCCGGTTAGTTGCTTTCGCATCTCCTCGATGAGTGTGCGCAGGGCTCCGAAGGTGGTGTAGGTCCAATAACCAAGCTTCAGTTTCTTGATACCGCATTCTGCGGCGGTTGCGAACACGGCTTCGGCGTGCGGTTCCGCGGCGTTGGTAATAGAGGTGGTTATCATAGGCACCGATAGGCCTGCCTCCTGAAAAGCCTTCACCGCCGATGGAAGGTCCCTCTCAACGTTTTCTGGAAGCACGTGTCCTCCGGGGCGCACGGTTAGGTCTACGCCGGAGAAGCCCAACCCGGCTACTATTTCTGCAACTTTTGGCACTGGGTATTCGCCCAGCATCTTTGTGAACATAATGAACTGCACGGAACGCACCTCCCTTGGTTTAAAGTGCCATCTTGCCAGCATAAAAATTCTTATTGCGCCAAAACCTCCGCCAGGGAGTAAAGCTCGGCCCACCGGGGCGGTTCAGCCTGCAGTGCATCTTCGAGAGAGCAGTGTGTAATCTGGCCGTGGCGCAGAACAACCATCCTCCCATGCTGTCCGGATGCTAGCAGCTTAACGGCTTCGGCCCCCATTCGCGACGCCAAAAGCCTATCGAACGCAGAAGGCGTTCCCCCGCGCTGTACGTGGCCAAGCACTGTGATCCTGGCCTGGAACCCGTCTTCTCCGGCGGCTTGGTTGATTTCTCTGCAAACCTCTTCTGCTGTTGGTTTGGCGCCTTCCGCCACGATCACAATGAAGTGCGGCTTGTTGCGTTTCCGCGCTTCTTTCAATTCGGAAAGGACGCGTCCGGGTTCCAAGGGTATTTCGGGCAGTATAACCATTTCCGCTCCGCTTGCAATGGCGGCCATAAGCGCCAGATATCCGCACTGCCGTCCCATCACCTCAACAACGAAAGCCCGTCTGAGAGCCGCGGCTGTATCCTTTATCTTGTCAACTGCTTCGATGATGGTGTTCAGCGCGGTGTCAACTCCGATGCACATTTCGGTGGCTGCCAGGTCGTTGTCGATAGTTACGGGAACAACAACCACCGGGACTCCGCGCTGTTTGAGCGCCAGCGCCCCGCGCGCTGAACCATCGCCACCAAGCACCACCAGGCCTTCCACCCCGAGCTCTTTCAGGCGGCTTACGGCTTTGGCTTGACCTTCGGGTGTTTCAAACTCCTTCGAGCGGGCCGTCATCAGTATGGTGCCGCCATGCCTGAGGATGCCTCCCACGGCCCTGTTGTTCAGGGGCTCGGCGTCGCCTTCCAGCAAACCCGCGTATCCTCTGCGGATGCCAAGAACCTCCCAGCCTTCGCTTGCTCCTGCCCTTACGACTGCCCTAACGCAGGCGTTCATTCCGGGAGCGTCGCCGCCGCTGCAGAGCACTCCTATCCTTCGCCTCATGCCATTCAACCTCTGTAAATTCTGTTAGAACTTCTCAGTTGTTTGCGTATCACAAATTGAGGGAACCGAGATTTCATCGGTCCCACAAGCCGTTTCTGCCTTCGGTTGGGATTATCCTTCCCGGCATTGACTTGGGAGGTCTGGCGCACATATACTTGCTCAGCAGGTTTGTTTGGAGAAAGATTATAAGGCGATGTGCTGGGTAAAGCGGGGATTCACGCTTATAGAGTTGCTTGTGGTTATGGCCGTGCTTGGGGTATTAGCGGGCATACTATATCCTGTGCTTGCCAAGGCCCGCGCGCGTGCCGCCGCAAGCAGTTGCCAATCCAACCTGCGTCAGCTTGCCAGTGCGTTTCAATCCTACCTTCAGGATTGGGACGAGAGGTTCCCGAACAGTTGGAGAAGGGAGCGGAGCCCGTTCGGGGTTTTGAACCATAGCTGGTGGGACGTGTTGCTGTCTCCGTACGTGCGCAGCGACAGTGTTTTTTCCTGCCCGGCAAACGACACCGAAAGCTATTCGGTGCACCAGCCGTTCAACCAGAACGGTGTGAAGACGAGACGGGTGAACTACGCTATCAACAACCAATTGTTGGGCGCTGAACCGGGAACGGAGCCTTTTAACTACGCGGCTGTGGAACCGCCAGAACCCGCACTTCTTTACGATGTGGAGGATGCGGCCACCACTATACTCTTGGCTGAGAAGATGCGCGATTATCCCAACAACCCCCCAAACCCTCCCGACCGCCCCGGAAACCAAAGCCAGGAGGTGGACGTTTGGTTTCACCTGACCGAACCCGGCATCACGCCTCCTGACTGGGATACATCTTGGGGGGTTGCACGCGCACTGCACAACCTCGGCAGTAACTATGCCTTTGTTGACGGCCATGTGAAGTACCTTCGTTTGCAGGACACTTTCACCGGCGGCAAGGTTCCCGAAACAGCGCGGGCCGGCGCCGCACCGCCTGGAGCGGCAACCGCACCCCCACCGAGGCTTGGTGCTACCGAAGGCCCGCAGGTTTCCGTTTCTGGCGCCGAGAGCGAATTCTACAAAGACATGTGGCTTTTGCGCCCGCGGAAGCGAACGTTGACAGAGCCGACCCCCTAGCACCCGTTCGGAGGATACACCACCTGCCCTTGTACAACAGTACGCCACACGCTGAAATCCGGCTCCAAAACCACCAAATCTGCGTCTTTTCCGACTTCGATCGAGCCTTTGCGGTGGGAAACACCACAGATTTCTGCAGGGAGTTCGGATGCCATGCGCGCGGCCTGCGGCAGGTCTGCACCGGCAAACGCAACCGCATTTCTGACTGCGCGGTTCATGGTGAGCATACTGCTGGCGATTGTTCCGTCGGCGAGGGTGCACAGGTCCCCCTTGACGTACACCGTGTGAGTGCCCAGCGTGTACACGCCGTCTGGGCATCCCACGGCCGACATAGCGTCGGTGATTAAAATAACCCCGTCTTCGCCTTTGGAGCGGATGACCATGCGGACCAGCTCCGGGTGGAGGTGCACGCCGTCGGCGATGATCTCCACTTTCACCCTGGGGTCGTTTATGCAGGCCAGCACCAGCCCCGGCTTGCGGTGATGAAGCGGCGGCATAGCGTTGAACAGGTGCGTGGCGTGCGAGGCTCCAGCCTCGATTGCGTTGACGGCGGTTTCGTAGTCTGCCTCGCTGTGCCCCAGGGATACCACAATGCCTCGGTCCCGCAGAATGCGTATGAGGTCAAAAGCTCCCGGGAGTTCCGGCGCGAGTGTGACCACTTTAACCATGCCTGCGGCTTCGTCGATGTAGTTGAGGCACTGATCCACATCCGGCGGGCGGATTCCCTCCGGAGGCTGGGCTCCTTTCTTGTTTGGGTTGATATAAGGGCCTTCCAAGTGAATGCCCAAGATAGCCGCGCCGAGTTGGTTTTGCCCGGCCGCATTTCGGCACCAAGCGATGGCACGGAGTGTGTCTTCGTGAACAGCCGAAACGGTTGTGGGCAACCAGCCTGTGACCCCGTACCTAAGCAGGTTGGCTGACATTCTGCGCAGGCCTTCCTCCCCGTTAAGCATCACGTCGTCTCCGTGGCATCCGTGTATGTGCGTGTCTATGAAGCCGGGCATTACAACGCGCCCGCCGGCGTCTAAAACATCGGCTTTTTGTGCGGAGAGGTCATCGGCCGGCCCTACCCAGGAAATGGCGCCGTCCTCGCATACAACAGCACCTTGATCTATAACCCGGTTTTTTAGAACAACTTTGGCGTTGGTTATGACCAATGCATCTTTGCTCATTCAGATTCACCCTTCTTGGCAAACGCTTTAGTGCATTGCAGGAAATCCAAACCAAGCGGATTTATTTATCTCACCTGGAATTCTAAACGCAGGTACGCCGTATATCAACAGCTGAGCTATGCGCGCCATGGCTTTTCAAAAGTGTATGGCTTGCTTGCCATTATCCCTAGCCAATCTCCTGGTTTCGGGAGAGTGGAACCGAATGCTTCTTTCTCCCGGCACTGGGAGAAGGATAGAGAAGGGGCTCGAGTGTTGGTGTTCAGAACTTTGAAAAGCCCTGATGAAAGCAATGCGGGGGGTTGTCAGCAGGCATCTTTTGTGATATAATCCTAGCGAAGCAGTAGGGGAGTAGCTCAGCTGGTAGAGCATCGGTCTCCAAAACCGAGGGTCGCGGGTTCGAATCCTGTCTCCCCTGCCATTTGAACGCGGGGAAACCCTGTGTTTCCCCGCTTTTTGCTTCAAAACCTCCAAGATACCGCCCTCAACGCTCCGCTTCTCCGCAAACGCTATGCTGTACAAATGCTGTACAAATTCTGTATTGTTAGGCGCCGAGGGCGTAGTCTCCGACGGGCAGGCTCCTTTTCGGCGGTTACTTATTCTGAGCCGCCACAACAAGGCCCACAACCGCCAACACCAGTATACCCGGGAGTCCGAAGAAGCCGAGTATTCCACCGAGAAGCGGGTTTAAGCGAAATTTTGTTGCAAGCCAAGCTCCCAATCCAATCCATAAGCACGCCACCAGAAGCCACAAAAGCGCCTGGACGGGAAAGAGCAGAATCTCCAGCAGTCCTTTGAGGACGAGAAAGGGAAGCTTTATGAGCCACCACAGCAAGCTAAAAATGCCTTCTATCATCAGTCTTCACCTGCTGAAAGTAAACTTGATCCTCAAGCGGATTTTACTGCTTGGTGGCTTAAAGGGCGCAGGCGGCAGCTTTTGCGAAATCCTTTCCGCCTGCGCCCTTGTTTTTAGCGCCTTATACCCCGCTTGCGATTAAGAGTCTGAGCCACCGGTAGCAACCTTCGACGGCTCCGGAACGACTTCCTCCGCAATGGAACCGCGCTTGCTAAAGGTTACAGCAGCGGCCAATATGGCGATGCAGCCCAGAACCACGATCGCCCGCACCCAACCTGGTATGGGCGAAATCGCAACCGGTGCGATGAGAATGCCCACGAGGTTCATGACCTTAATCATAGGGTTGAGGGCAGGGCCGGCTGTATCTTTGAATGGATCGCCAACTGTATCGCAGATAACACCGGCTTTGTGGTAGTCGGTTCCTTTGCCGCCGAAGAGGCCCTCTTCTATCTTCTTCTTGGCGTTGTCCCATGCGCCTCCGGAATTGGCCAGGAGAACGGCCATAAGCTGACCCACGAGGATGGCGCCGGCCAGGTATCCGGCTAGGGCGGCAGCTCCTTTGATTGGGTCGTTGTATCCCAGGGCGAAGGCCACCAATATGGGTGTGAATGTGGCCAAGATGCCGGGCCCGAGGAGCTCTTTCTGCGCGGCGCGGGTGCTTATGGCCACACAGCGGCTGTAGTCGGGTTTGTTCTTCCCCTCCATTATGCCGGGGATTTCGCGGAACTGGCGGCGCACTTCTTCCACAAGCTGGAAGGCCGCGCGGCTAACCGCGTTGAGAGCGAAGGCGCTGAACAGGAACGGTACCGCACCGCCAATCAGCAGGCCTATGAATACCTCTGGGGCGGCCACACTCAGGTTTTCGGGTTTCAGTCCTGTGGCATCCATGAAGGAGCGGAAGAGGGCTACGGCTGCGATGACCGCGGTTGCAATCGCGAAACCTTTGGTTAGCGCCTTGGTGGTGTTGCCCACAGCGTCCAGCTTCGCCACGATGCGGCCGGGGAGGAAGTCGCCGGCTTGCTCCCGCTCGTGCAGAGCGCCGGACATCTCGAATATTCCGTTGGCGTTGTCGGATATCGGTCCGTAGGTGTCCATTGCCAGGATGAAGCCGGTTGTGGTCAGCAGGCCCAGGCCAGAGAGCGCCACTCCGTAAGCCGCCAGCTCAAGGCTGCCGTGGAAGATCGCTGCGGAACCGAATATGGTTGCGGCGATCGCCACGATTGCCCACACACTGCTTTCAAGTCCGGCGGAAAATCCGCTTAAAATCATGGTAGCGGGGCCGGTTTTGGATGCGTAGGCGATTTCGGTTACGGGAGCTTTTTCCGTGGATGTGAAGTGCTCGGTGAGCCAGCCAATGACGAGGGCCAGAATAATTCCCATCAGTGTGGCGAAGAAGTAAGCTTCCCACCCGAAGCCTGGTTTGTTGTGAACAGGGATGTCGTTCATGTAGAAGTAGCTGATTAGCCCGAAGCCGAGGATGGCGATAAGTGCCGAAACCCAGAATCCCCGGTTGATGGGCTGCATCGGGTTCAGGTCTTCCCTGTCGGCGCCGCGGACGCTCCAGGTTCCAATGATTGATGCGAAGACGCCGACGGCACGCACCATCAGCGCGTACATAATCAGCTTTAAGACGTGGGCTTCGCCAACCACGGTGATAGCGGCGGCACCGAGGATGATAGCCGCCACAAGGGTGACTTCGTAGGATTCGAATACGTCTGCGGCCATACCGGCGCAGTCGCCCACGTTATCACCCACGTTGTCTGCGATGACAGCCGCGTTCCGCGGGTCATCCTCCGGGATTCCGGCTTCCACCTTGCCCACCAGGTCGGCGCCAACATCTGCGGCCTTGGTGAAGATACCACCACCAACGCGCATGAAGAGGGCGGCGAGGCTTCCGCCGAATCCAAAGCCGATCAGCACGCGCATTGCGTCGCCGCGGAATACGAGAAAGATAATGGTTGCCCCCAAGAGACCGAGGCCGACAGTGAACATTCCGGATACCGTGCCCGCCCGGAAAGCGGTTTCAAGTGCGCCTTTGAAAGTGCGCAGGGCCTGGTTTGCTGTGCGGACGTTGCCCTTCACGGCCAGCCACATGCCGACGTATCCCGCGGCATAAGAGGCGCCCACTCCCATCAAGAACGCAATCGCTATACCCCAAGCGAGCACTGGCTTGCCCATATGTCCGTAGATGGGGCGGTATAGGAGGTACAGGGCTATGAACAGTATTATAACCAGCCAGATCATCGTCTTGACCTGGCGCCAAAGGTAGGCCATTGCGCCTTCCTCTATGGCGGCGGCGACCTCCCTCATGGCTGGAGATCCAGGGTCTTGACTTATAACGCGTTTTACCAGGTAAAGGCCGTACGCCAGGGCGATAAGGGCTGAGCCAAGCACTCCCCAGAGTATGGTTACATCGCTCTGTGACATGGGAGGCAGTACGATGTTAGCCTCGCCCTGGGCTAGTGCGGCGGTTGTACTTAAGATGACCATTGAGAGTGTTAATATCACTTGCAACGGCACTTTCCGACTCCTTCCTTTCCGGTGTGAAATACACCTTTATGGGGCTCGTTTGCGGCCCCCAAAATTCTTAACTTCGCTTTTGGTTGTGTGTTTCCTTTCCTTAGTTTGGCAAAAATCTCTTGGTTTTATACGAATGGAATTGCGATTGTGCAATTCTTCACAAATTTTATTTCGAGGAAAATCGGAATTATCCTTCCGACCAGGGCTTTTTTGTTAAAAGGAATTTGCGCCCTCCTTTTTTGACAGTGAAAGAATCCCTCTGTTGAGTTCAGCGCGTATGTCGCCTTGCAGGTCCATCCGTGTTGGAGTTCCGGCTCTGCAGGCAGTTACCAGCCGCTCCACGTCTTGGAAGTGAGGCAGATGAGCGGGGTTTAGGCGGAGCAGTGCGCGCCGCATCAGCCTTCTGAGCAGAGCTTTTGACTCCGGAAGGGCTGCGTGTCGGAGGAGTATGCATTCTTGAGAATCTCGAACCGCGGCCGAGTTCCAGGCTTCATCCGTTATTTGCTCCAGCAGGGCGTTGTCTTCTCTGGCAAGTTCTGCGAGGTTGCACAGGGCGGTGTCTAGATCGGGGTTGCATTTTTGGCGGAGAAGCGGCATCAGCTCCAGGCGCAGAGCGTTGCGTAACAGGCTTGTGTCGAAGTTTGATGGATCGGTGCGAAATTGAAGACCGTGCGCTTTGCAGAACTCTTCGGTTTCGCCGCGCGATACGCCGATGAGGGGCCGTATAACCGGAATTGGAGGACCGCCGGCTGGGTCTGGGGCAGTGGCCACCGGCGGAATTCCGCCCAGTCCCTCCAGGCCCGTTCCGCGGAGGACGCGCATAAGGACGGTTTCAGCTTGGTCGGTGGAGGTATGTCCGGTGGCGATGCGGTTGGCATCAATCTCTCTGGCGAGCGCGCAAAGGAAAGCGTACCTAGCTTTGCGCCCGGCGGTTTCCTCGGAGATAGCCTCAGAATCCATTATGGCGGGCACGCTGGCGCGCTCCGCACTGAAAGGCAGGTTAAGCGACTGGGCCAAATTCTGCACGAATTCCAGGTCCTCATCGGCGTCGCGGCCGCGCAGGCCGTGGTGGAGGTGGCCGACGTGGATGCTTATGCCCAGAACGTCTTTCAGTTCGGCGAGAACCAGTAGGAGGGCACACGAGTCGGCCCCCCCGGATACCGCCGCCACGATTTTGTCCCCGGGTTGTATCATATTGTGGGTTTGGATGGTTTGGAGAACCCGAGATGCAAACCGCGAAAGCGGCGGTTTCCTGGGGGTGTTCGGCTTTTGCTGGGGAATGCTTTCGCTATTGGGTTTGGTTTTGGGCATCTTCCTCGTCGAAAATCGGCTGGATAACAGGAATCTGCGGCTCCAGGTTGAAGCCTGGCGGAGGCCCCTCTTTCCGCCTTTGCTCCAAGAGCTGTTCGGCAAGCGAGATCCAGTCGCCGCCTGAAAGCCAAACTTCCTTAAGCTTGCGGCGGTCTTCATCTGTGAGGAATTGAACCATTTCGTGCAGGTCCTGCCCGCCGCCGGCTATTCTGGTAACGCGGCCGACGATTTCTATCTCACCCGCTACCTCGACGAAGGGGTCCATAGACTCGCCGCAGCAGAAGTACTTTTCATCGTCGCCAAGGGGACCGGCGGTCCACTCTCCGCAGTGGGGGCACTTCTGCAAAAGAACCCTCACTTTCTGGTTGATGCGAAGATCGTCCACATCAACAGGGCAGTCTATCTCCACAATATCGCTGCTGTTGTTTTTTGGCATTTTCGAACCTCCAGGAAGCATACCGCCGAAACCCTCGCGCTAGCCGCTGGTTGGCCCTGCGCCTTCGTTTTTCAGAAGTCCGGCCTCTGCGAGTATGGCCCGCAGTTTCGCCCTGGCGGAGTCGCTCAGTGGGAGAGCTGGCGGCCTTGCGTGCGGCTTCGGGCCCATATTCAGGGCATAAAGCGCTTCCTTCACTATGGTACCCAAGCATGGGTCGATATCATAGATTCGCGAAAGCACAGATAGGCGCTTTTGTTCGCGCTTTGCGGTTTCCATATCGCCGGTGGAGAAGGCTTTGTGAAGTGCGGTTCCGGAACCGAACGCGAAGTTCCAGGACGAAGCGATGGAGCCGGCGCCGCCGACTATGAGGTTGTAAAGCACAAGCTCGTCCGCTCCGGCAAAAACGGCGAAGTCCGGCCTTTCTGGGAGCACTGCGCATATCACATCCCTTATGTGTGTAGGACTGTCGATGGTTTCTTTTATGCCCACCACATGCGGGTACTCCAAGGCCAGCCTGCGCACCAGTTCCGGCGAAAGGTGCACACCTGTCATGTTGGGGTAGTTGTAAAGCAGGATCGGGATTTCCACCGCTTCAGCGATGTCGGCATAGTACCGATACAGGTGGCGCTCCTGCAGGGGCCAATAGAAGGGTGAGATGATTACCGCGGCGTCGGCACCGATCTGTTTGGCGTGCTTGGTGTAGGCAATGGCGTCTGACGTGCGCAGGTCGCCGGTTCCCACAAGGAGCTTCATTTTTCCGTTCACTGCTTCTGCGGCCCTCTCGGCCACGGCAATCCGCTCTTCCGGCCGGAGGTGGAAGAACTCTCCGGTGCTACCGAGTATGAGGACTCCGTCCACGCCGCCGGAGTGAAGGAGGCTAAGATGGGCGGAAAGGCGTTCTAAATCCAACTCCCCGTTTTCGTTAAAGAAAACCGGAGAAGGTGCGATAATTCCTTTCAGTTCAGGCATGGTTTCCTCCGAGGTTATGCTAAATAAGATGGTGCATTACGTCAAGGAGGAGTGTTTGAAGAGCTGGCGAAGAAGAAACCGAAGCCGTTTTCTCATGTCTAAATAAGAGGGTTTTTCGCTGAAGGCCATAATTATGATGGTGCTTATTCGAAGGGAGCTGTTAAGAGCGATGCTTTTTCGGAAATCGGTGCTTATTGGCGCGGCCATTACTGCGGTGCTGTTGAGTTTTGCTCCTCGGGCGCAGGCTCAGTACCGCAAAGAAAGGCGCCTTGCCGGGATAACGATAGGTTCTAAGGGTTTGGCCGTTCTGCGTGCGTACGGCAACCCAACCCGTGTGGCGAACGGACTCGGTGCGCCGCCGGCCGATGTTGCGGCGGCTGTTGGGCAAACCGGGACTGGAACAACAACCTCACCTTACGGGCCGTACGGTCCCTACGGACCGGGGGCAACCGGTCCGTATCCGCCGGGGACATCCGGATATTCCGGCCCACCCGGGGTGTCCAACCCTTACATGGCCGGCGTTATGCGCTTTATGTCGCCAGGTGGTACGATGCCGGGCGTTGGGACGGTTCCGAATATCACTTACGGTCCCGGGGCTTTGCCGGTTCCGGGGGCCTCGGATACGACCTCGGAAGGCGTTGCCGGTATTTCAGAGGAGGCCATGACTGATTTCAGCGTGCCCACGGAGCCGCTTGTTACATGGACTTACGAAATACCGAAGGCTAAGGTTACGCTGGACTTTCGGCTTGATGAGGATGGGCGCGTTGTTGAGATCGTGGGCACCGGAAGAAAGCCCACTTCGCTTGTTAAGACTTCTGTGGGAGTGACACTTGGCGATCCGTACGGGAAGGTTCTTCGTCTGTACGGTCCGCCGGACAGGCAGTTCCAGCAGGTGGTGCCGGGGTTGGGCACCGTGACAACCGTGAGCTACCACAAGAAGTACGGCGTTGCCTTCCAGCTTCAGAACATGAAGGTTGTGAGGATTGTTGTGGCTGAGGTGAAGTAGCGCGGCTGTTTCAACAGTAAAAAGCTTTGACATTGAGCTGTTCTTGTCAGGGCTTTTGGGATCTTCTGTCCCGGGTTCGGCGTGTAGCGGTTGCTTGCACGAGGTGCGGCTTTGCGTATCGGGGATGTGGTTGAGGAAATAAAGCGGCGGGTGGACTTGGTGGAGATCGCCTCCGCATACGTGAAACTGAAGCGGGTGGGGCGAAACTGGGAGGGACTTTGCCCGTTCCACCGGGAGAAAACCCCCTCTTTCTACATAAACCCCGAGAAACAGCTTTGGTACTGCTTCGGGTGTGGGGCGGGCGGCGACGTGTTCGCTTTTGTTCAAAAGGCGGAGAACCTAACCTTCAGGGAAGCGCTGGAAAAGCTTGCCGGCCAGGCTGGTGTTCAGCTTCCTGTTAGCCCCGAATACGCAAAAGCATCCGACGAGCGCGAAAAACTGCGAAGAGCCTGCGAGATCGCGGCGAGGTTTTATCAGGAATGCTTGAAGCGCAGTCCGGATGCCCTGTCTTATTTAAAAAAGCGCGGCATAAAAGAAGAGACTTCGGAGGCTTTTAGGCTTGGCTACGCGCCGAACTCGTGGAGTGCGCTGGCGGACCGTTTGAGGCAGGAAGGCGTGGATGCCAAGGTGGGCATTGCCGCCGGACTGCTTGCTCACAGTGAGCGCGGCAGCCTTTACGATAGGTTCCGAAACCGTGTGATGTTTCCGGTGTGCGATGTTACCGGCCGCGTTGTGGCGTTTGGCGGTCGAATTTTGGAGGATACAGAGGGGGTTCCGAAGTATTTAAATTCTCCGGAGACGCCGCTCTTTTCCAAAGGAAGCACCCTTTACGGACTGCATCTTGCCCGCAACAGCATTGCGGAGAACGAGTGCGCAGTTCTGGTTGAGGGGTACATGGATGTGATATCCCTGCACCAGAGCGGAGTGACCAATGCGGTGGCAACGCTTGGCACTTCTTTGACGGCGGAGCAGTTGAGGCTGTTGGGTCGGTATACAAGAACGTGCGTGCTTCTGTACGACTGCGATTCGGCGGGGTTGAAGGCGGCGCTTAGGAGCATACCGCTGTTTGAGGAAAGCGGCATCGATGTTAGGATAGGCGAACTGCCGGCAGGAGACGACCCGGACAGCTTTGTGCGCAGAGAGGGGGCCGCGGCTTTGGCAAAGGTGACTGCGGAGGCCAAACCGGTTTTGGATTACAGGATGGGGCTTCTGATTCGGGAGCACGGCACAGATACGCTGGATGCCCGAAGGAGATTGGTAGCCGCCGCGGTTCCAGTGTTGGCGTCGGTTTCCAACAATTTGGATAGGAGTAGGTGGACGCGAAAGCTTGCGGAGATATGGGTGTCTCCGCGAATGGAGATGGCCGCCGCCGCGGAGGAAAACATTGCGCGGGAGGTTTCGGAATATCGCCGGAGGGCGCAGAGCAAAGGAGGAACATCCGCGCCGCGTGCGAATGATGTTGCTGGATTTAAAGTGCCGGTGGGGTTTAACCGCGTTATAAAAGCGCAAGAATTTTTATTGAGAGCGTGCTTAGAAAGCCGAGACGCGGCTGAAGCTACTTTTTCAGAGCTGAGGCCGGAGCATTTCACCGAGGGCGCTCACCGGCAGCTTGCAGAGATAGTTGCCGAGCGCCTTGGGGATGATGCGTGGGATGTGTCTTCATGGGATCTTGGCGAAGGGTCCGCGGCGGTACTCGCTGCGCGGCTTATGTCGGACCCAGAGCCGGTTTTACCCGAGTCGGCGCTGGCCGAGTGCCGGCGTCTTGTTCGGTCTCATTGGGAGCGGGAGCAGGTGCGCGAATTAATTCGCAAGTCGGAGGAAGGAAAAGAGCTGAGTTACGACGAATTAAAGCGTATAGAGCAGAGTAGATTGATGCAACAACCGTAAGCCTGGCAACGGGCCGCAGAGATTGGAGAGATGTCTTTGGAGAGTGCGGATAAGCGAGAAGTTACTATGACAACCCAAGATTGGCGAGATAATGCGGACGTCCAGAGGTTGTTGGAGCAGGGCAAGCAAACTGGCGCTTTGACCATCGACCAGGTGAGCGAGGCCCTGAGTAGGCACGAGGATCTGAGTACGGAGCAGTTTGAAGATATACTCCAGGCCTTTCACGACGAAGGCATTCAGATAATAGATCAGCCTAGGGGCGCAGACCTGCCGGATCGGGTGGTCGATGGTGCAGTGGGGGATACTGTTGTTCCCACCGAGGATGAGCTGGCTGAAGCAGAAAGCCCCATGGACGATTCGGTCCGGATGTGGCTGCGCGAGATTGGACGCATACCGCTTTTGACCTTCGATGAGGAGATCCGGTTGGCCAAACGGATTGCCGCGGGAGAACGCGCACGCCAGATACTCAAAGAGAAGGGAGAGAGCCTCAGCCCAGAGGAAAAGGCTAAGTACCAGCGAATAATAGAATCGGCGCAGAGAGCCAAGGACCTGCTGATACGGGCTAACCTCAGGCTGGTGGTGGCCATAGCTAAGAAGTACAGCGGCCGCGGCATGGCCTTTCCGGATTTGATTCAGGAAGGGAACATAGGTTTAATTCGTGCTGTCGAAAAATTTGACTATAGGAAGGGTTATAAGTTCTCTACGTATGCAACTTGGTGGATAAGGCAGGCGATTACCAGGGCTATAGCTGATCACAGTCGGACGATCCGCATTCCTGTTCATATGGTTGAAACTATAAACCGGTTGGTTAAGGCATCCAGTCAGCTTCAGCAGGAGCTCGGGCGTGAACCATCTATGGACGAGATCGCAAGGGAAATGGGGATTTCTGTAGAAAGAGTTAGCGAGATAGCCAGAATAGCTCCCGAGCCGCTGTCGCTGGAAACGCCTATTGGTGAGGAGGATGACAGCCACCTGGCCGACTTTATTCAGGATCAGGAGGCAACTTCTCCGGATGAAGCGGCCAGCAAGCTGATTCTTAGGGAGAAGATAAACGACGTTTTGAACACTTTAACCGAGAGGGAAAGGGATGTGCTTAGAATGCGCTTCGGCCTTGACGATGGGTATCCGCGCACCCTTGAGGAGGTAGGTAGGTACTTCAAGGTAACAAGAGAGCGGATACGACAAATCGAGGCGAAGGCGCTGAAAAAGCTCCGGCACCCGCAGAGGAGCCGAAGGCTCAAAGATTACGTCGAGTAACTGCGCTTCCGCGGAGCGCGGGGTGCAAGCTCGACACGCTGAAGGGAGGGATAGCCTGGAAGTGATTCGGGTTTGGTGAGTTTCGTGTTCCGTTTCATCTCTTGTCTTACACATTCCGGCCGGAAGCGGCCGAAGATAGAAGGAGAGGAAGATGTTTGGGAGAAGAAAAGGTTTCACGCTGATTGAGCTGTTGGTGGTTATCGCGATCATCGCGATTTTGGCGGCCATCTTGTTCCCGGTCTTCGCAAAGGCCCGCGAGAAGGCACGCCAGTCGAACTGCAGCAGCAACATGAGGCAGTTGGGTACAGCCTTCCTGAGCTATGCGCAGGACTGGGATGAGAGGTTCCCCAACAGCTGGAGGGTTGATACTGGGGACTCCGCCAGCATCCCTTACAGCTGGTGGGACGAGCAGATCTCTTCGTATGTGAAGAGCGAGGGCGTGTTTAAGTGCCCGAGCAACAGCTTGAAGAGGTACTCGGTCCACCAGCCGTTCCAGCAGGTTGGGAACCAGAAGGCCAAGACACGCATCGTAAGCTACGGACTGAACGGACAGCTCATCGGTTTGAAGCTGTCTTCCGCCAGCGGTCCGGCCAGCCGGTCTGGTAAGCCGCCTACGCCGGTAACACTGGCGAGGGTTCAGGATACGGCCAACACCATCCTGCTGGCGGAGTTGATGAGGGTTGCACCCAAGAAGAACCCGCCCAAGGCCACGGCTAAGGGCGATGCAAACGCCAGCACCGAGATTGAGGTGGCATACCACGTGATCGGCCCCGGCCTCGACGAGTCTAACTGGGATGATAGCTGGGGCGTTGCCCGAGACCTCCACACCGGCGGTAGCAACTACGTGTTCTGCGACGCGCACGTGAAGTACATGCGCATAATGCAGACGCTGGGTCCGCGCGGTGTTGACGCCTTCAAGGCGCAGGGCGGTATCTATCCGGGCAACATGTGGATGCTGGACAACCAGGCTTACTAAGCTCTGGATATAAGCTGCACCGATGGGTTATCTAAACCCATCGGTGCAGTTTTAACCGCAACGGGCCGGTCCTCCAGAAGGGGTTCTAATAATGCCCTAAGCGTGTGCAAGGGGGATTTTGGAGGTCGCCCGTTCTTTTCGCTTATCTGGCAAGCGTACGGATGCAGTTTGTAGGCGATTGCGGTGCTAGTTGAATTGCACCCGCCGCAAAAGGATGGTGAGGATTGAACAGATGGCGTCTTTGAAAGTCGGTCTTATTGGTCTCGGCGGAGTTGCTAGGTGGACTCACCTGCCGGCGATGGAGAAGATCGATCCGGAGGTGGCAAAGCTTACCGCGGTTTGCGATGTTAGGCCCGAGGCGGTGCAGGAGATATCCAACAAGTACGGTGTGCAGGGCTACACGGACCCCGCGAAGATGATAGAAGAGGCGGACCTCGACTGTGTTATAATCGGGATTCCGCCGCATGCCCACGGCGATATCGAGGATCGGTGCATCGCTAGGGGGCTTCCGTTCTTTATGGAAAAGCCGGCTCACAGGGATATCCGCAGGGCAATAGAGATTGCCGAGAAGGTGGAGTCCGCAAAGCTGGTTGCCGGAGTTGGATATCTGGACCGCTATCAGGATATCAACCAGCCGGTGAAGGAGTTTCTGGCCGAATCGCCAGCCGGGTGCTTCACCGGATATTGGGTTGGCGGTATTTACGGAGTGCCTTGGTGGATCAAGCGGGACCAGGGCGGCGGCCAGCACTTCGAGCAAACCACACATATTTTCGACCTGTCGCGCTTTTTCTTCGGAGAGGTTGAAGAGGTTTTTGCGCGCGGCATGACTGGGTTGAACACGGATATTGAGGGCTACGATATAGAAGATGCTTCCTGCGTAACGCTGAAGTTCAAGAGCGGATTGGTTGGTTGTGTGTGGTCCGGCTGTTTCATGAGGAAAGGCCCCGGCCGGGTTGGGCTGGACATATACACGCGGTTCGGGAGGATTGAGTATCACGACCGCAGTCACGTGATCATCGACAGGGGTACCACCAGCCAAACCTGGCGGAATACTGTGGATACAGCCGTGGCCGAGGATATGGCGTTCTTCGAGGCGGTTCGAACAGGGGATTCGTCCAAGATGCTTTCCCCGTATGTGGACGGGGTTAAGTCGCTGGCGCTGTCGGCGGCGGCCAGCGAATCGATGGCTACGGGGAAACCGGTTAAGCCGCTGATTTAGTTGAGAAACTTGTGGCATTGTAAAGCCGCTCGGATTCTGTTTGCTGTTGAATCGGAGCAGGATCCGGGCGGCGTTTGTTTCCGCCGCTTTTTGGATAAGGCTTTTGTGTTTCGGTGTTCGCACAGGTTTCGGGCCGGGTATTGTATATGCGGGCGCTTTGGTTTGACACTCCCGATGGCTTATGTTACCATCGGTTTCGTGCAGGAGGTGGGCGGTGAGCAGACCGGTTGTGGCTATAGTAGGAAGACCAAACGTAGGAAAGTCAACCCTTTTCAACCGGCTGATTGGCGAGCGCCGCGCAATCGTTGAAGAGACGCCGGGAGTAACCAGGGACCGCCTTTACGGGACTTTCGACTGGCGCGGTCGGGAGTTTGTGGTTGTTGATACCGGCGGGATTGTGATCGACGCGGACGATCCCGTGGTGCGCCAGACGCGCGCGCAAGCCGAGCTGGCTATGGAGGAGGCCGACTTGATCGTCTTCCTTACGGATGCCAGCGAGGGATTGACACCTCTTGACGAGCAGGTTGCGGAGCTTCTGCGCAAATCCACGAAACCGGTGCTGTTGGTTGCGAACAAGGTGGAGGGGAGGGTTCGCGAGCAAACTGCGGCGGAGTTCTACGCGCTTGGGCTTGGAGATGTACTGCCGATATCCGCGGTGCACGGGTACGGAGTTGCAAACCTGCTGGATGCGATTGTTGAGACTCTTCCAGAGGCTCCCGAGAAAGAGGAGGAGGAAGAGGATGCCATTCGTGTGGCGATTGTTGGGCGGCCCAACGTTGGAAAGTCTTCCCTGCTGAATGCGATTTTGGGCGAAGAGCGGGTGATAGTTAGCGAGACTCCCGGCACCACACGCGATGCTGTTGATACTGAATTCGTTCGCGGCGACACCAAATTCGTTTTGGTGGATACAGCCGGAATACGCCGGCCTGGCAAGGCGCAGGGTATAGAGTATTACACTGTACTGCGGGCGCACCGCGCCATAGAGAGATGCCACGTTGCGCTGGTGGTAACGGATGCTTCTCAGGGCATTGTTGACGGCGATGCCAGGGTTGGCGGCATGGCCCACGAGGCCGGGCGCGGAGTGGTTATCGTTGTGAATAAGTGGGATTTGGTTAAGGGCGTGGAGATGCATAAGTACGCGGAAAAAGTTCGTGAGGAGCTTTCGTTCCTCAGCTACGCGCCAATTGCTTTTTGCTCCGCGAAGACGGGGCGCGGGGTGCCGGCGGTTCTGGATACCGCGGTGTCGGTTGCGCAGAGCCACGCCATGCGCATACCAACTGCAGAGCTGAATCGCGTTATACACGACGCGGCGGATATATTCCCTTATTCGCATAAAGGACGCCAACTGCGCATATACTACGCCACAATGGTGCGCGTGCGGCCGCCTACTATAGTGCTTTTTGTTAACAATCCTCAGCTTGTCCACGTAAGCTACGAAAGATACCTCATAAACTGCCTGCGGGAGAAGTACGGTTTTGAGGGGACTCCTATACGTTTGGTGTTCCGCCGGAGAGAAGAGCAGGATTCTGGGCCGCACAAATAGTGCGTGCTGTACCAAACGCTGAGATTGGGGGCGAGCGGTTTGGAAGGGTTGGCAAAGCCTGTTGTTGGGGCGCTTGTTGCTTATCTGGTTGGGGGAATACCCTTTGGCCTGTGGATATGCCGGTGGTGGTCGGGATATGATCCGCGCCAATACGGCAGTGGCAACATAGGCGCCACAAACGTTTACCGGCTGCTTGGTCCAAAAGGCTTTATAGTGGTGCTTCTGCTGGATGCGGCGAAAGGGTTCGGTGCGGTGCAGGCCGGAGCAGGAGTGTGCGGTGTGCACGCGCCTTGGCTTATGGTGTTGTTTGGGGTTTGCGCCATATGCGGTGCAAACTGGTCGGTTTATCTGCGTTTTAAGGGCGGCAAGGGCGTTGGGGTGAGCCTCGGCGTTGGCTTGGCGGTGATGTGGAAGGTGGCGCTTTCGGCTTTGGTGGTGTGGATAGTTGTTGTGGTGATAACGAGGTACGTGTCGCTCTCGTCCATAGCCGCCGGGGTGTCGGTTCCGCTGTTTGCCGTTGCGTTCCGCGAGCACACGGCGATAAAGGCTTTCGGTTGCGTGCTGGCCCTTTTGATAGTGATTAGGCACAGGGAGAACATCAAGCGCCTGATATCCGGCACAGAGCCGAAGTTCGGGGCAAGGATAGCGGTTCAAAAGCAGGCGGAGGCAGAAAAGGGATAAGTGTTCAGAGCAGTACCTTGCTGTCGTCGCCAATCATGAGGCGGATGGCGCGCGGCAGTTGGGAGCTTTTTGTGACCTCCGCGTTGCGGCCGAGCAGGGAGTCTTCCAATCGAACCCCTGGGTCAACCACTTTGCAACCCTCCAGAATCACGCAGTGCTCGATTTCGGCGCGTTCCACAACACTGCCGTCGGCTATGCTGGTGTAGGGTCCGATAAACGCATCGCGGATTATGCAGTTTCTGCCGATGACCACCGGCCCACGTACGGTTGACCTTTCAATCAGGCTTCCTTCGCCTATGTCAACGCGGCCGATAACCCGCGAATTCTCATCCACTGAACCGCGTATGGAGCAAACCGCAAGCTCGTCCAGCACCGCTCGGTTTGCTTCAAGGATGTCGTCTTTTTTGCCGGTGTCCAGCCACCAGCCCTCGAGAAGTTTGTAGTGAACACGCTTTCCGGAATTTATGAGAACTTGCACGGCGTCGGTTATCTCGAGCTCGCCGCGTGCTGAGGGCTTGATCTGGGATATAGCCTCGTGTATGGCTGGGCTGAATAGGTACACACCGACCAATGCCAGGTTGGAAGGGGGTTGTTGGGGCTTTTCCACAAGGCGAACTATCCGTCCCTGGTGGTCCAGCTCCGCCACACCGAACTCGCGCGGGTTGGGAACTTCTTTCAGCAGTATAAGCGCGTCGGGCTTCTTCGAGAGGAATTCTTGCACAAAATCCGTTACCCCGCCTTGAATCAGGTTGTCCCCGAGGTACATGATGAAGGGTTCATCTTGGAGGAATTCTCTGGCGCAGGCAACTGCATGCGCAAGACCAAGCGGCTCCGGTTGATGTATGAAGGAGATGTTGGCATTCCAGCGCGACCCGTCTCCCACCGCAGCGATTATCTCGCGGCGTGTATCTCCCACAATGATGCCGATGTCGGTAATTCCGGCGGCGCGAACCGCATCGAGCGCATAGAACAGGATTGGCTTGTTGGCAACGGGAAGGAGCTGTTTTGCAGAAGTGTAAGATAGCGGGCGCAGGCGCGTTGCCCTCCCGCCGGAAAGTATCAAAGCTTTCACCTGGCATACCTCCTGAGCTTTGGAGTCGCTGGTGCCGCTGTGGTGCGGCGCCAATGAGATATTTCCACGTGTTTTAACCTGTTCTTCCATATAGGGGGCTTCGGCGGTGCAGGATGGCTTTGGTTGCCGGAGAAATTGAGAAACTGTGAAAGCGGTCTGATAGCGGCTTGCTTACTGGGAGCTGGATTCTATTTTAGAGGAAGCTTTCGGAGGGTTCTTGGTGCCTGAAACGGTTGAAACAGAACAGCGCATCAGCATTGAGCGGGGACGCAAGTTTGGTGGAGGGGTGGCCCTTCTGCTTCAGCAGTTGCCGGCGCTTTTGGGATTGGTTCTGCTGTGCGTTGCGCTGAGCATTGCCAGACCAAACACGTTTCCAACCCCAAGCAATCTTCTGACGGTTTTGGTGCAGTTCAGTGTAAATGCCGTTTTGGCCATAGGCATTACTCCGGTTATCATAACCGCAGGTATTGACTTATCTATCGGCTCCATTTTGGCATTGTCCGCGGTGTGCATGGCGGTTACGATGAGAGCCGCTCCTTTTGGGGGAGGCGCGGCCGATATCGCGTTGGGAGTGCTGGTTGGTTTGGGGGTTGGAACGCTTTACGGCATCGTGAACGGCTCGGTAATATCCCTCTCGGGGCTTCCGCCGTTTATTGTGACTTTGGGGACCATGAGTATGGGTAGAGGCGCCGCGCTGTTGCTGACCGGCGGGCTGGAGGTTACCGGGCTTCCGCAGGCTTTCACGGATGTGTGGCAGGGGAGCGGGGTGCCGAATGTTAGCGTGATGATTGCGGTTGCGGTGGTTATGCACATCCTGCTCAGCCGGACCTCTTTGGGGCGCCATGCGTATGCCATCGGCGGTAACGCTCAGGCGGCGAGGCTATCAGGCATACCGATGGTGCGGTCGCTTACTGCCATTTACGGTTTGTGCGGCCTGTGCGCCGGAATCGCCGCGATGCTTACGGTGGGCAGAGAGGCTTCGACAAGGGGAACTGTTGGGCTTGGATACGAGTTGGATGCCATTGCGGCGGCAGTGATCGGAGGCACAAGCTTGATGGGGGGGCAGGGCAGTGTTGTGGGCACGGTGATTGGCGCGGCAACAATGGGTGTTCTGCGCAACGGATTGGTATTGCTCGGTGTTAGCGATAACAACCAGAAGATACTCATAGGCGCAGTTGTTATATTGGCGGTTTTGGTTGACAAACTGCGCCGCGGCCCCCGCCTTTAGAGGCGGTTGTGAGAGCGGAAGGCGAACATTAAGAGGTTTTGCCGATTAGACGGTGCTTGCTGGTTTGGCAAAACTTCTTGAGTTTAAAAATCACAGTGGAGGGCATGTATGAAATCTGGCTCATCGATTCGTGGCTTTTGGATGACAATAGTGCTGGCTTTGGCCGTCCTTGCTGCGGGATGCGGCAAGCCGCAGGAGACGGCAACAGGGCCGAGTGGGGAATCGAAGCCGACAAAGGCAACAACCGCCGGAAAGCGCAGTGGAATTGCCATCGTTCCAAAGGCGATTGCGGGCGAGTATTGGATTGATTGCCAAAAAGGGGCGGAGAAGGCGGCTAAGGAGCTTGGTGTGGAGCTCACATTCACTGGTCCTACGTCGGAAAGCGATGTCAGCGGGCAGATTGCCGTGGTGGAGAACCTCATCAACAAGAATATTGCCGCAATCGGGATATCGCCATGCAGCGCAGATGGCTTGAACAAGGTGGTTGCTAAAGCGCTGCGGATGGGAATTCCAGTGGTGACGCTGGACTCCGACACAAGCGCCAAGGACCGGTTGTGCTACATAGGCACCAACAACAGGGCCGCCGGAGCTGTTGCGGCGCGCACGCTGGCGGCGCTTATCGGCGACAAGGGCAAGGTTGGCGTGGTAACTGGGGTTGCGGGCGCCAACAACTTGGAGGAGAGGTACCAAGGGTTCATGGAGGAGATGAAAAAGCATCCGAACATAACGGTGCTTCCGAGGCAGGCGGCCGAAAGTGATAAGTCCCTTGCCATATCCATCACCGAAAATCTGCTTACGGCGCATCCGGACTTGGCCGGCATATTCGGTGTGAACGCAATTTCGGGTCCTGGCGTTGGGCAGGCGGTCAGAGCCAGCGGCAAGGCCGGCAAGGTGAAGGTGGTTTCGTTCGATGTTACCCCGGAGCTTCAGGAGCTGTGCAAGGCCGGCGCTGTGCAGGCGCTGATAGCGCAAAGGCCTTTTAAGATGGGGTACCTTGCCGTGAAAGTTCTTTACGACGCTCTGCACGGCAAGAAGCCAACCGGGGATATAGACACAGGGGTTGAGGTTGTAACCCGAGAGAAACTGCTGAAAGCCGCTTCAGGTAAACAAACATAGCCTTTTATCTAAGATGAGGTTTTGGGGAGGCCGCAAGCCCTAAACTCCGACTGGATTTTTGGGCGCGGATGAAAAGCTTCTGTCCTCGTGCTGCGGCGATCAGGCATCGCTCGATGTCGGCGGTGCTGGTTCCTGGTCCTGCGTAAGCGGTAACTCCGGCTGAGGAGAGTTCTTCGTCGCTGAAGTCCTGCACCAGGCTAATAAGCACGATGGGAAAAGGGGTTTCTTCCTTTGGCGCGAGGTAGGTGGTGGTGGTGCTGCCAACGATCCAGACGACTAGGTGTTTTATTTGGGTATTGGAGTCGTCCAGGTTTAGGTCCAGGTCGATAGTATGAAGCTGGGCAACTATTCCGTGAGATAGCTCTTGATTGTCGCACCAAATGCGGAATCCCCAAGGCATTGCGGCCTCCACTGAGTTGCGGTCAGGACGGCGAGCTTCCTCAGCCGTCCTGACCTTTATGCCCGCGCGAGAGTGGATTAGTGTTGGTTGCGTGCTGTGATGAGGGCAGTGTTCTGACCTGAAGAGCGCCTGCTGACCGAGCTCGTTCCGCATGCGGTTCCAGGATTTGAACACGTGGCGAACTCCCTCTGCGTTTAGGTCCCGCGCGGGCAAACTTTAGAAATCTGTACCGTGCGGCTGTTTTGCACGCCACTCTCTCGTGGAAGACATGATCTCCTCATCTTGAACCACTGATCGGATGTCCGACAGCAGTTCTGAAACTGTCGCGAACGGTTTTTGGTCGATACCTTTGCGCATAACCTTGTCGCCGACGATTAGGAAAGCGGCGTGGGCACCACACCTCCAGTGCGACGGTCCAACGTTGAACGCGAAGAAATCCACGTTGGTGAGGCACATGATGTACCGCTCCCCTTCAACAAAGTCTGGTGAATCGTACACCTCGAACTCTATCTCTGGTGTTTTGGCTTTGTAAACTCTGACGTACAGGGTTTTCCCGGGATCTGGGATGTCTCGGTCTTTCCAGATGACCTCAACTTCGTCGAAAAGGAAGTCGTGCCAAGCGTAATCGCCGTCCCAAGGATGCGGGCGTCTTCTGTCTACAACCGGATGGCCCTTAACCCACTGCGCCGGTTCCTTGCGCGCGACCCGGGCTTTTACAACAAGCGAGGTACTGCGCGCAATCCACTTGGGGTCTTTGGCCTTAGGAGACAGGCTGGCGCAGATCTGTACGGCTATGGGATACGTTGCGTTGCGGTGCTTCACGACCGGAGCTTTTATGGGAGGATTCCTGTCGTCGGCCGCTTCGGGTCTCAATGTGATGGCGGCAGCGGCAAGTGCTAGTGCCGTTGCTGCGACTCCCAATGCGATTAGCTTTTTCATTTCGTGCCCTCCTTGGTTAGTGGAACTGACGCACGTTGTAGAGGTCCCGAATGGTATCTATGTCGTTTTGGGACTTGCTACCGTAGTTATGCGGGTAATACTCGTACATGACATCCCCGGAGTTGGATGAATGGCCGCCGCATCCCCATATATGTCCGGCTTCGTGGACGGTTACGTAGTCAATGCGGTAGTAAACTGGATCCCCGTGGTAGTTGCGCACCGGCGGCTGAAGATTTCCGTACTCGTCTTGCCATCTTCTGCCTTCATCGAAGATTACGTAGGCAGACAGCAGTTCGCGGACTGTGCGGCCCTGGTCGTCGGTGTAAGTGGAGCCTTCCGGATTGTAGAAGGTAAACGCAACCGCGTAGGCTTGGCGATATGGGTCGTAGGTGTTGCCAACGCCCCAGTCAACGTGAGCAACGGAACCGTTGGTCCCGTCTGTTATGTAATACTCGGATACCCCGTTCCATGCGCCGAAGTGCCTGCGGACGCATGCATCAGAAGTGGAGTTCCAGCCGTCGCTGCTGCAGTGCGAATACTGGATTACGTCGTTTGTTTGAAGCGGCTCGTTGGTGCCTTGGCTGGAAAACCACCTTCTGGTTGCTGTGAAGTACACGGATGCGGTGGTGGTTTCGGCCGCTATGGATGCCAAAAATACCAATGCAACCAGACAAGCCAAAATTTTGCTTTTCACCTTGCCGACCCTCAAGCCCTCCGCGAGAGTTTGCTTTTTGCCTTCCACCAAGTTAGATAGGTTTGCGGGGCAATTTATTTGGCTATTTAGCAGTTGGAGAGGGTTGGTTTTACGGAAATCGAAGGAGAGATTGCATGTTTCGGTGCTGGTGGCGCAAACAAAACGGGGTTCTTGGGCTGTCTAACTTGATGAAGATAAAGATGACGGATTTGGTTAGCAGGCTGACCAGAAGCCGATGGGGTGCTGTGGAGCATCTATCGGACTTGGAGCTCGCCAGGCGGTCGCTGAGCGGAGACAGCGATGCGTACAGAGTGCTGTACGAAAGAAGCTATCGTCGGGTTTACGGAGTTGTGGCCAGACTTGCGAACAGGCGCGAGGATGTGGAGGACGTGGTCCAGGACGCGTTTGTGCGCGGATACGAGATGCTTTCGCAGTACAGCGGGAAAAGCAGTTTCTCCACGTGGATCTGTGCGGTGGCCCTGAACCTTATGAAATCGAGGCTGGGTAAGCTTGCTCGGGAACGACCGCTTCCTTTGGATGTGGATGAAGCGGATGGTGCGGCCGCGAGGTTGGAGGAAGTTGTTGCGGAGCACGATTTGCTTACCAGAGCACTTTTGAACTTGCCGAAGCATTACCAAGAGGTTCTGGTGCTGAGGTTCTTCGAAGAGCTTTCTTACCGCGAGATTGCTGAAGAGCTTGGATGCCCGATAGGGACAGTGGGAACTCGGGTTCACGTTGCGGTGAAGGCACTGTGTGCCGAAATTGCCAAGTTGGAGGACGAAGCAAATGGCTTGCAGTAAAATGAGGCGCTACCTGCCGGCGTACCACGACGGCGAGTTGGACGACCTGCGCCGTGCTGATGTTGAGAAGCACCTTGCCTCCTGCCGGAAATGCCAAGAGGAGTTGGACCGGTATGCGAAGGGTGTGCAGAAAATCAAGAGTTTGGTCCCTCCGGTTCCGGAACCGCCGCCTTCGGAGCAGGTTTGGGAGAGGATAAGCCAGCGGTTGCTTACACAAAATCTTCCAGCTTTTCGCAGGAGGACGGCGGTTGTTTCTTTAGGTGTTGCGGGGGCCGTGTTGGGGATCATACTGCTCTGCTTTGCGGCCAGGATTTGGCACCAGCGTGCTTTGCCTGAGGTTCAACCGCCTGCCACCGTTCAAGATGGTATGCGTTCTGGCTGGGAGTCTATGGCTTCGCGCGCGGCGAAGTGGGTTGTGGAGAAGGTTGATGCACCTGCCGGATTGGTGACGGTTCGCGTGAACGGCAAAGACGCGCCCAAGGTTGGAAGTGTTCTTGTGCTGTTTCCAGGTGGACGAGGCAAAGCGGCAACTCGGTGCCGAGCGGTTGTTAAGCAGGCAGCAGATGGGCGGGCGGTATGCGCGGTTCAGCCCATCCGCGGATTGAGCGCTCAGGAGGCGGCCGGACTTGTTAAACCCGGGTGGCGTGCCGCTCCGGAGTGAAGCCTTTGAGGGATAGCCTGGTTTGCTTTGCTCAAAGCTCCGGCCGAGAATAGCTGGCGCGATGTAATTGCACACGGCGACGTGCTGTCTTTGTCTGGGAGGCGGTACGTGGTTTGTGTGATTGCAAGTTCTACGGCGCAAGAATCATTCCTTTTCATGGCCAAGGGCCAGCTTCCATACCAATAGCGCGGCGCAGGATGCGAACAGCGTCGGCAATGGTTATGCTTCCGTCTCCGAACGGCCTTCCGGCGGTTCCGGGAACTGGCGCAACATCGCCGGCGGTTAGGGCTTCGGGGGATGCTTCGGCGGCACCGATTGCGATTCGGAGGGCCAGGAGCGCGTCGCTTACATCAAGCTTTCCGTCTTGGTTAAGGTCGCCGTAAACAATTTTCAGCTCTGCAGTTTTCTGCAGGGCGGCCAGAACGTCCAGCTTCCCCGCCCCGAAATCCGGTGTCCAGCCGGCGGATGAACTGCGGCGCGCGGTGTCTCGAAGGAGCTTTTGAATCTGGACGGCGTCAAGAGAGGGATTCATCTCCAAGAGAAGCGCCGCCGCTCCGGCAACGTGTGGGCTTGCCATGCTTGTTCCCTGCATGTGGCGGTGCAAGCCGTCCTCGGTTAGCATGCGGCGCGTGGAAAAGTCCACCGCCACGTCTCCGGAGAGCGAGGAAGCGATCCATTCTCCGGGAGCAACCAGGTCTGGCTTTTCTCTTCCGTCGCGGGTGGGACCACGGCTGCTGAAGTAGGATAGGGAGCCTAAGGGGTAGCCGGGGATTCCGTAATCAACTTGAATTCCATCGAGAGATATCCATTTGGTTTTGGTTATGTAGGAGCCGACCGAGATTATGTAAGGCGCGCATGCTTGGTCGGTGATTGTTTTTTGGGAGTCTCCCGGGATGTCGCCCGGGGATGCGCGGAAGTACTGGCCGTCCTCGCTGGAGAGCCAGGCGTCGAAAGAGCCGCTTCCGGTGCCGCCCAGCTTCTCGATGGTGACGAACCAAGGCATCGAGGGATTGGCGCCGTAGTCGGTATCGGTTAGGTCGATATCTACAAGCACGTGGCTGACGGACGGGTTGTTTGGGTACGGCGCTTCCAGGGCGTCAACGGTGATTCTGGCGCCGCTGAAGGGTGCGTCTGTAATCGTGGTTTTTCTGGAGCGACCGGTTTCGGCCGAGGTCACGGGTATGCGGTTGCCGCCGGCCGTCTCGTAGCCAACCGTGGTTAGAAACCGGTCCTGGGAATCGTGCCACAGGTCTATTTGGATGTAAGAGGCCCCGCGGGGTGTGAATGCGGAAAAGCTTGCGGTCTTGCCGGTGGAGATGGCACCACCAACGTGGATATCGTCCTCGCCTTCGTTCCCGGCTGCCATAACGACCACAACGCCGGGTTTGCCCGGACCGACAAGCGCGTTCAAGCCGGCGGATTCCAAATCTGTGCCGTCATGGGGGCCGTAGTGAGAGCCCCAACTGTTGTTTATCACCACGGGGCGGTTTAGCTTTTGGGCTTTTTCCACAATGTATCGATTCGCGTCCAGAGGGCGGTCGAAATCCGCTTTCACCACGATGAGGTCGGCGTCCGGCGCGACTCCGTAATATTTTTGCGAGGCTCGTCCATTTGAGGCGGCGATTCCGCAGACGTGGGTTCCGTGTCCACCTTCGTTTGGGTCATCGTCCTTTGGGCGGCTGGAAAGGTTCCCATTTAGGGCGTGAGCAATGTCCTGCGGCGTGTATTCCCTGCCGTAGCCGAAGCCTTCCGGGGAGGGACCTTTGGGGTCGTTTTGATCCCATACGTAGAGGACGCGGGATGTGCCGTCGCTTCGGATAAAATCCGGATGTTTCACATCTATGCCGGAGTCTACCACACCGATGATGACACCGCGCCCGGTTGCTCCGTAGCGTGATACGGCCTCCGGCACATGGATTTCCGGGATGCTTCTATCCAGCTTAAGGCGCACTCTTTTGCTGGCTTCCAGGTATGCAACTCCGGGGAGGGCTGCGATTTCCAGCACCGAATCCAGCGGGATTTCCATGCAGGCGATTCCGTCTCGGTAGCTTGTGATGCGGCAGCCGATGCGGCGCAAGTCGGAAAGGGTGTTTTCGCTCTGAAGCTTTGCCAGACCGTGGAACCAGAAGCGCCCGTCTTTTTCGTAAACGCGGACCGGTATGCTCGGCGGCCTTAAGCTGCTGCCGTTTGGGAGCTGAGGGGTGGGGGGAAGGCCATCTTGAATGCGGGAGAGCATGATGCGTATGCGGGGATCCAGCTTTCGTTCCGGTGGTGCTTGGACTAAATCAGCGGCTTGGGAGGGCGGTCCGAGCCAGCACCACGCCGCGATGGCAATAGCAAAAACCCAAAAAAGACGCCTCACGTTGCTGCTTCTCCTAAGGAAAGCTTTGGCAAACCAACATTCAATGGGTGAATGTCAAGGCTTTTTGGCATACTGATGCGGTCAATAGTAAAGACGCAGATTTGCAGTTTGCGGTTTCCGGCGCGAGCCGATGCGGCTTTCCAGGGTTCTTGCACTTCTGTTTGGTTGGCTTCAGAAGTTGCGAACAGGTTCACAAGTTTATTTCTCACTGGCTGGAGACACGGTGATGAGCACCACTTCTGGCGGGCACAGAAAGCGTGCAGGTATTAGGCTGCAGCCAACGCCTCGGCTTATATACATGCTGATTCCATCAGCGATTTTGGGGTTGTACTGGCGCAGTGCCTCGGAGGTGAACATTCCGCTGTCGAGCTGAACGCCTCTCACGTTGTGCGTGTAAAGTGCGCGCATCTTTGGGAGCCGTATCTGCCCGCCGTGAGTGTGGCCGGCGAGTATGAGGTCAACCGTTAGGCCGGCCATGTGAACAATCACCTCTGGGGAGTGGGCCAGCAGGATTTTGAGGCGGTCGTTGGGGATGCCGCTTAAAGCCGCTTCGGGGCGGTCCAGGCCTTCGTAAGGATCATCAACGCCTGCTATTGCCACTTTGTAGCCTTTCAGCGATACGGACTTGTTCTCGTTTACGAGAATCTGCACGCCGCGGTCACGCATCATCTGCGCAAGCTGTTCCGTTGGCGCTCCGTTTTTGTGTTCCGAGTTCCCTAGAACGGCAAACACACCGGCTGAAGCTTTGACCGCCGATAGGATGTCGAGTGCCAAAGCCATGCCGCGTTCCTCGCGGGCAATGTCGCCGCCAAGGAGCAGGAGATCGACCTGGGGGCAATGAGTCAGCAGGCGGTGCAGGTTGCGCTCGCGTCTGCCGCGCCTGCTGATGTGCAGGTCCGAGAGAAAGAGCATGGAGATGGGAGGGGTTCCGGGTGGCAGTTTTGCGCTTTCCAGGTTGATGCGCGTTAACTTTATGTACAGAGCCTCCCAGATAGGGTAAAAAGCCAGCGGGGCAAGCAACAGGGCTTTCAACAAGGTACTTTGGCCACACACACCAGGGACACTCCAATTGGAAAGTTGGTTTTGAGGAGAGCGTTGGCCTCACACCGAAGCAAGGCGGAGAGCGCCGAGTTGACCGCCGGGCCGACTGCCGGGAGGGTTGTGGACGGGGGCTTTCGGGGTGGACGGAGCCTTTCAAAGAGCCTTGCCGCAAGAACGATTGGAAACAGGAACGTCATGCAGTAGCTGAGCTTTACCACCGAAAAGCCGTGGTTTTCCATAAGTTTCAGGAAACTGCCTGCTGTGTAGCGCCTTCTGTGGTGCAGTGCTTCGTCATGTTGGCTCCACAGGAGCGGAAGGGCCGGCACCGTGGCAACAAGAATTCCGTTTGGCTTTAGTACGCGGCGGATTTCGGATGCGCCGCGGGAGTCATCATCCATGTGCTCCAGCACGTCGAGGGCGGTTACCAGGTCGAAGGAGCTGGAGGGGAGGGGGAGAGCTTCGCCGCTTCCAACGACCAATTTGCCAATGCCCCGCTGTAGCGTGTAGCGCAGGGCGGTCTCGGATACATCCAGGGCCACAACTGTTCCGAATTGGGCCAGCTCCTGGGCGGTTGCGCCAGTGCCGCATCCGATGTCCAGAATCATCAAGGGGTGGTCAGCGTCAATTTTGGCGTAACGGAGAATAAGCGACCGGACGAGATACCGGCGCCCGACAAACCACCAGTAGTCCCGCTCCAAGCGGTACATCTTTTCATATTCGGCGGGGTTCATATCTGGGCGAAGCGCTTAGCCAAGCACCTTCAGCTTGGCATAAGATGTTGAAAGCTTTTTCATCCCCACATTCGGGTCGTCGAACACCACGGTAACTATCCAGTCTGAGCCGCTGTATGAGGAGGAGACCACTATTCCCTCTCCAAATACGGGATGGCAAACCCGGCATCCGTCGCGGAACGGAGGAGTTGCGGGCTCCGCATCGGTGCTTGTGATTGAAGAGGCGTACTGGTCGGCGGAGGAAGCCCCGCGTTCTGGCAGGAAGCTTCGGGCGGAGAGGTAGCGCTCTCGGCGCGTTCGGATTCTGCCGATGTTGGTGAGCTCCGGGGGTATGCTCTGGAGGAACCTGGACGGCGGATTTATAAACCGGTCTCCAAACAGCGCCCGCGTTCGCACGTATATCAGGTGCAGGCGGTTCATTGCGCGCGTCATACCCACGTAGCACAGGCGTCGCTCCTCCTCCAGTTGGTCCTCGTCTTGCACAGAGCGAGAGAAAGGAAGAAGGCCCTCTTCCATTCCCACAATGAACACTTCCGGGAACTCCAGCCCTTTGGCGGCGTGGAGGGTCATAAGCACCACGCTGTCCACGGACTCGTCGTAGGTATCGGCGTCTGAGATGAGGGATACCCGCTCCAGAAACGCGCCCAGAGAAGGCTCGGGATTGGAGGCTTCGAACTCCCGCGTAACCGAGAAAAGCTCTTCCAAGTTTTGGAGTTTGGTCTCGGATTCGCCGGTTCCCTCGGCTCTCAGCATTTGGAGGTATCCGGATTGGTCCAGCACCATGGCAAGGATATCGGTAACCGTATGCAGGTGTGCGGATTTTCTGATATCCTCTATCATTTCGAAGAAGCTGTTGAGGCTTCTTCGGGTTTGCGGTCTGACATCCGGTATGGAGTCCAGTTCGGACAGCGCCCAGTACAAAGATTGTCCGTGCAGGGCGGCGTAGTCTGATAGGCGGGAGATAGTGGTGGAGCCTATACCTCTGGGGGGCACGTTCAATATCCGCTGGAGGCTTACGCTGTCGTTGGGGTTATGGATAATGCGCAGGTAAGCCAGCGCGTCTTTAATCTCCTTTCGCTCGTAGAACCTGAGGCCGCCGACTATGCGGTACGGAACGCCCGACTTTAGAAACTCTTCTTCCAGAACCCTCGACTGCGCGTTAACCCTGTACAGGACCGCGAAATCCCTGGGGTGCATACCCCGGCTGTTTATGCCTTCCATTATCTGGCGGATAACGTAAGCGGCTTCATCTCTTTCATCTTCGGCTTCGTAAACGTAGATTGGGTCTCCAGCTTCGCGTTCGGTCCAAAGCCGTTTTTCATGCCTGCCGCGGTTCTCTTTTACAACGTGCCAGGCGCCGTCCAGAATCGTCTTGGTGGAGCGGTAGTTCTGCTCCAGTTTGATGATTTTTGCTTCTGGGTAGTCTCTTTCGAAGTTGAGGATGAGGTGCACGTTTGCCCCGCGGAAAGCGTATATGCTTTGGTCATCATCGCCGACGGCGCATACGTTGCGGCGCGGTTCTGCCAGTATGCGCACCAGGACGTACTGCGCGGTGTTGATATCCTGATATTCATCGATTAGGATGTAGCGGAAAAGGTTTTGGTAGTATTCCCTGGCCTCATCGCTGTCGCGGAGCATCTGGACGGTCTTCATAATCAAATCGTCGAAGTCCAGGGCATCGTTTTCGGCCAGTTTTTTCTGGTAGAGGCGGTATATCCTGGCGGCTATTTCCTCGTTGGGGCCGAAAGCCGCCCGGGCGAATTGGTTTTCGTCAACCAGTTCGTCTTTGGCCCTTCCGATGGCGGAGAGAATGGGGCGCGGAGGGAACTGCTTTTCGTCCAGGTTGAGCTCCCGAAGGCACTCTCGGATGAGCGCGAGCTGATCTGAGTCATCGAAAACGGTGAACGAGGGCTTAACGCCCACCAGGGAACCGTGCCTTCTGAGCATTCGGGCGCACAGGGAGTGGAAGGTGCCCACCCAGGCATCTTTTGGCAGTCCTCCAACTAGCCGCTCGGCGCGCTCTTTCATCTCGCCGGCGGCTTTATTGGTGAAGGTGACCGCCATAACGCTCCAAGGAGATATGCCTTTGCACCGGACCAAATAAGCCAGTCGATGCGTCAGCACGCGGGTTTTGCCGCTACCGGCACCGGCGAGCACCAACAGAGGTCCTTCGCCGTGGCAAACGGCTTCGCGCTGCTGAGGGTTTAGAGAATCGAGAAGTTCATGCAGAGTTTGATCAGTTTCTTGTCTCAACTACTTCTGGTTGTTCCTCCTCGGTTGATTTTGGCGGTTGCCTTTTCGAGTGGCGGTATTTCAGGGCGGCTTCTACCAGTCCGACGAAAAGCGGGTGCGGGCGGTTTGGTCGGCTTTTGAACTCCGGATGGAACTGCGTGGCTATGAAGAACGGGTGCGAAGGGAGCTCGATTATCTCGACAAGTCGGCCGTCGGGCGAGGTGCCGCTGAAGCAAAGCCCGTGGCGCGCGAGCAGGGCCCTGTATTCGTTGTTAACTTCGTACCTGTGCCTGTGGCGTTCGTAGGCGAGCTGGCTTTTGTAAAGGCGTTCTGCAAGGGTTCCTTCGTGAATTCGGCAGGGGTACGTTCCGAGGCGCATGGTGCCGCCGAGCCGCTCGATGCCTTCCTGGCTCGGCATGAGATGTATCACGGGGTCCGGTGTTTCTGGGTCCACTTCGGTTGTATTGGCTTTTGGCAGTCCGCAAACGTTCCTGGCGAACTCTGCCACCGCCATATGAAGACCGTAGCAAAGGCCGAGGAAGGGAAGGTTGTTTTCGCGCGCCCAACGTATGGCGCAAATCTTCCCCTCGGTTCCGCGAGCCCCGAAACCGCCCGGGACGACCAAGCCATCGAGTTGTTCCATGCGCGGCGTTATATCGCCGGTTTCAAGTTCGCTGGATTCTATCCATTCGATATTCACGCGGGCGTTGTTGGCAATTCCGGCGTGAATCAATGCTTCTATCACGCTTTCATAGGCATCGCGGAGGTGGGTATACTTCCCAACAATTCCGATGCAGACAGACTTTTCCGGGGATTTGATAATCGACACCAGACGGCGCCACTCATCTAGCTGGGGCTTTCCGTTTTCCAGCCCCAACCCGTTTATGATTTGTTCCGCCATCCCGCTTTCTTCGAAGAGGAGCGGAACCTCGTAGATGGTGGCGGCGTCTCTGGATTCTATGACGGCGGCTTCCGGAACGTCGCAGGCTATGGCAATCTTCTCTCGCATCTCTTGGGAGATCGGATACTTGGTTCTGAGGACTATGATATCCGGATGGATACCAATCTCCCGCAGTTTCATCACGCTGTGCTGAGTCGGTTTGGTTTTCAGCTCTCCCCAGGGGCCTATGGGAATGATGGGGGTTACGTGGATGTACAAAACGTTATTGGCCCCGACGTCCTTCTTGAACTGGCGTATAGCCTCGAGGAAAGGCAGGCCTTCGATGTCTCCCACGGTGCCGCCGATCTCGACAACAACGATTTCCGCGCCGCTGTCCTTTGCGGCACGCATGATCTGTTCTTTGATCTCGGTGGTTATATGGGGAACAACTTGGACGCAGGCTCCCAGATAGTCACCCCGGCGTTCTTTGGCTATTACAGCGCCGTAAACGGAACCAGTGGTTATGCTTGACAGTTTGTTCAGGTTCACGTCCACAAAGCGCTCGTAGTGGCCGAGGTCCAAATCCGTTTCCGCACCGTCTTCGGTTACGAAGACCTCTCCGTGCTGGAAGGGGTTCATTGTGCCGGCGTCGGTGTTGACGTAGGGGTCCACTTTTATAAGGGTGACGCTGAACCCCCTGTTTTTCAGCATGCGGCCGATTGAAGCGCTGGCTATACCCTTTCCGACGGACGACACCACCCCACCTGTTACGAAGATAAATTTTCTTTGATTCATCGCCAAGCCCTCCGCTCCCTAAAGAGTATCCGCTTTTCATTATTGCCAGAACAGAGGCTGTTTACTACATCAACAGCCTTTTCCACCGCGGACGCAGGCTCGTTGCCGAGCGCAAGAAGGCCGGCGGTTGCGGAAGATAAGAGGTTGTTCAAAGCAAAATCGGTTGGAGAACCCGCGAAGAAACCGTTTTCGCACGGCAGAAACTCGTTCGGCTCCAGCGAGCGAATTCCGTCTGGGCCAGCCAGGCGAATTCGAAAGGTACCGTTTTCCGGATTTTCGGGAAGCACAACCCACTGCGCTCCCATTTGAAGAAGCTCTTTGCATTTTTCCTGCTCTTCGGAGCATTTGCCAAGGCCGAAAAGCGCTTCAGCTTCAAGTTGAGATATCACCGCAATTCGACTTAGGCGCAGAAGTCTGGCGGCGCACTGCTTCAGCCTTCTGTTTGGTGGATGCCAATGCTTTTTTGCCAACAGGATCGGGCCCAAAACCACAGGCTGTATATTTCTGCGCAGAAGCCGTTTTTCCACAGCTTCGGCGATGGCGCCGGTGCCGAGCGCGCTGACTTTACATGCAGATATATTTGCCTGCTTCACTGCTGTGTCTATTTGTGCTTCTATCATTCTTGGGGGAACCGTGTGGTACCGAAAAATCCCATCCTCGTTGGATGCGGAGATGATGGTGACTGCACACAGTGTGCGGAGTCCCAGCGTGTTGAAAACCAGCATATCTGCATTGACGCCGAATGCGCCCGATGAGTCCAAAGCTCCGATGGTAAGAACCGAATTTTGTATCATGCTTTTTGTTTCAGCACAGCGCTTGAATAAGATGGCAAAGATTTTCCAGGACTAAGTTTGGCATAAGGTGCGGCGGCAGTTCCAGAATATCCTCCCGGGATGTTACGCCGGTGAGCGTAAGAACGGTTTTGACTCCGGCTGTTTTTCCCATGGCGACATCCGTGTCTATTCTATCGCCCACAACCACGGTTTCCTCGGGTTTGGAGCCAGTAAGGCCGAGGATTTTCTCCAAGGAGTAGGTCTCCGGCTTTCCAATGACTATCGGGCTGACGCCGGATGCCACCTCCACCGCGGCAACAATGGAACCAGCGCCCGGCTCAACGCGCCCGTTTTCCAGGGGGTATGTGGCGTCGCGGTTTGTGGCTATGAAGCGCGCTCCGTGAAGTATCGCCTGTTGGGCCGATTTCAGCTTAAGGTAGTTGATGCTTCTATCGATTCCGACCACAACAACGTCGGCGCGGCAGTCTTCAGACGGTTCAGCAAAAGCGACCCCGATTGAGGAAAGCTCTGCGAACAATCCTTCTTCCCCTATTACGAATGCAGTTGCGCCGTCGAAGCCGTTTTCTTTCAGGTAAAGCGCGGTTGCGTAGGCGCTGGTCATTATCTCCTCCGGCGAGGCTTTAATCTGCATTTCGGCCAGCTTCTGCGCATACTGAATTCGCGTTTTGGCAGAGTTGTTGGTTAGGAAGAAAACCAAATGGCCGCTTTTTCTGATTTCGGCCACTGTTTGCGCGGCGCACGGCGCCGGTTGGTTTCCGCGGTATATGACCCCGTCTAAGTCGAAGACGAAAAGCATTTTTACTCTTCAGAAACCATTGCTTCAAAGCCTTTGCTTCTCAAACGTTCCGCCATTGCATCAGCGCTGGCGCGGTCTGCAAATGCACCCACCTGAACACGGTAAAGCACACGCCCACCATCTTTGTGTGTTGTTATGTCTGGGGTGAACCCGTTCTCCGCCAGCCTGTTCGAAAGGGCTTGTGCGTTGTCAGGGTTTTCGAAAACCCCGGCTTGTACGCGGTAAGTGCGGTTGGCTGGTTGTGGGGGGGCTGGCTCTGTGTTTTCGATTTGCGGCTGTTCCTCGGGCAGTGACCACGCAGACGTTTCGCTCGGATGTTCTCGCTGCGGGGTTGGTTTTGGGACTTCCGGCTGTCGAGGCGGTTCGGATGTTTCGGTGACACGGGTTTGCCTCACCCTTGGTCGCGAAATGGGAGGCAGTTCCACAACCTCCACGCTTCCGGGGTTCGGTGTGGTTGCCGTTTTTCGGCTGGTTTCTGCGGGCTGATTGGTGGGCTGTTGGACTCCCGGTTTTACGTTTTTGATTCTCGGGCCGACGACGAATAGTCCAAGCGCAAAGCAGATTGCAGTGACGGCTAGAAGCAGTGCGGCTACTGCTAAAGGATGCTGTTCAGTACTGCGGCCTCTGGGTTCTTTCAACAGCCTATCGTTGTTGGTTCGCATGCTGTTGTGCACCACCTTTCGGGCGTTCCTCGGTATTATAACATGTGCGGCGGTTTCGGCGAAAGAGCGTCGGCGGTTTCATTGTCCGCATGAGGGTCATTTGCTACAATAAAATAGCAAGAGAAACCGCAAATAAGGAAAAGGCGAATTCAACACATCTCTTAAGAAGCGGATGTGTGTACAATTTGGTGAGCGATGAGCGAAAACGGACGGAAACCAACTTTTCACATAATCACATACGGGTGCCAAATGAATGTCTCCGACTCGGAGCGCATGGAGGCGCTTCTCCGAGAGCAGGGCTTTGAGCCTGTTGAAGATATGGGAGAAGCCGATCTGGTCCTCATAAACACGTGCTCCGTGCGCGAAAAGCCGGAGCGTAAGGTGCTGAGCCTTTTGGGTGAGCTCCGAATTATCAAACAGCGCCGTCCGGAGCTTGTGGTTGGGCTTTGCGGCTGTATGGCCCAGCGCGTTGGCCCGAGCCTCCGTGAGCGCTATCCGGTGGTGGATTTGATGGTCGGCACAGCTGAGGTAGAGCGCCTTCCTCAGCTTGTTCAGCAGGTAAGGGACAGCCGAAAGCCGGCTTTTGCTTTGAGTCTCCCGCGCACGCGCGCGGAGGCTTTGCAGATGGACCGGTCCGGACCAAGAACCCCAGTGACCGGAAAGCTGAAGAGCTTTGTGCCGATAATTGATGGGTGCGATAAGGCCTGCGCATTCTGCATAGTGCCGTATACTCGCGGCCGTGAAAGGAGCCGTCCGCTTGATGACATTGTGGAAGAAGTTCAGCGTTTGGTGGACGCCGGCTGTAAGGAGGTAACCCTCATCGGGCAGAATGTTAATGCGTACATGATGGCTGAGGACGGGCGCCACAACGGAAGCCGTCATTTCGTGCGGCTTTTGGAGCGCCTCAACGAAATTCCGGGTTTGCTTAGGATACGCTTCACAACCAATCATCCGCTTGATTTCAGGCAGGAGATAATCGATGCGGTGGCAGACCTGCCGAAAGTGTGCGAGTGGATCCATCTGCCTGTTCAGGCCGGGGACAACAACGTTCTCAAGCGGATGCGGCGCGGCTACACGCGGGAGCATTATCTGGAGCTTATAGCTCGAATTCGGGAGCGCATACCGGACTGCGTGATCACCACCGACCTTATGGTTGGGTTTCCGGGCGAGACCGAGGAGGAGTTTGAAAACACCCTTTCTTTGGTCGAGCAGGTGCGGTTTGACTCGGCTTACATGTTCGCTTTCAGCCCGAGGCCCGGCACACCTGCGGCTTCGATGCCGGATCAGGTGCCCCGCGAGGTGAAGCAGAGGCGGTTGAAGCAGCTTATAGATATGCAGAACGCCATCAGCATCGAGAAGAACTCTGCTCGCTTGGGGCTGCCAATGGAGGTTCTTGTTGAGGGCTGTGCGAAGGAGCCCGGGCAGGTAACCGGCCACTCGCGCGGAAACCACACCGTGAACTTCCCCGGTGAGCCATCTTTGATTGGGAGCCTGGTGACTGTGCGCCCAACCGAGGCGCATGTATGGGGCTTTGTGGCGGAGGTGCAGGGCGCCTCGCTTTCTTGAATCTGGGATTTGAGCTTTGAAAAGGTGCTACCCTGGTGATGCTGTTGCAAATGCGCGCTTGACGAGCGTGCGGGACTTTTAAATTCGCCTGCTGAGAGATATGCCTGCCGATAAGTTAACTCCCATGCTCTCCCAGTACAGGGAGATCAAAAGCAAGTATCCGGATGTGCTGTTGCTCTTCCGCTTGGGAGACTTTTACGAGCTTTTCGGCGAGGACGCCGAGGTTGGGTCTCGCGTGCTGGGGCTTACGCTTACTTCCAGGCCGGTGGGCAAGGACAGGCGCCTGCCGATGGCCGGTATTCCATACCACGCCGCAGAGCGGTACATCGCCCGTCTCATAGAATCCGGCTACCGCGTTGCGATCTGCGATCAGGTTGAGGACCCGAAGCTGGCGCGCGGCATCGTTCGCAGGGAAGTAACGCGCGTGGTTACGCCGGGCACTGTTCTGGAAGACGGCATGCTGGATGCCAGGAGCAACAACTACTTAACGGTGGTTGCCCAGGTGCAAGAGGCCTACGGCATCGCAACCGCAGATGTATCCACCGGGGAGTTCGCCGTTACCCAGATCGAGGGCGAGGGCACCCAGCGGAAGGTTATTGAGGAGCTTTCCAGGCTTTCTCCTGCGGAGTGCTTGGTGCTCTGCGGTTGTGATTTGGAGGAGCAGATTCTGGAGCTTTTGGGGTCCCGCGCAAGCGTGGTGGAGCCGGACCCACTTGCGTATAAAGACGCCCACACCCGCTTGAAGGAGCACTTGGGCGTTGCTTCGCTTCGGGGTTACGGATGTGAGGAGCTTTCAGCTGCGGTGGAGGCAGCGGCACAGCTTATTGATTACCTGAAGCGTCATCAGGCATCGGCGGCGGAAAACCTGAAGTCGCTTTCCACGTACAGCGTGGATCGATACATGGTGCTGGATGCGCAGACGCGCCGCAATCTGGAGCTGGTTCAGAGCATAAGCCCGGATAGCGGCGGGCGCAGTCTTCTTCAGGTGTTGGACCGCACTGTTACACCCATGGGAGCGCGCCTGCTTAAGAAGTGGGTTCAACTGCCGCTTTTGGATGTGAATGAAATCGCCGAGAGGCAGGCCGCTGTGGCATTCTTGGTGGAAAATCCTCTGCTTCGCGCCGAACTGCGCGGCGTTTTGAAAGAGGTGGCAGACATCGAGCGGCTCACGAGCCGTGCGGTGGCCGGAACCTGCAGTCCGAGGGACCTCGGTCTGCTGCGCGATTCGCTGTCGGCGGTACCCGAGATACGCCGGGTTTTGGGTGCCGAGAAGGGCACTTCGGCTGAAGAGTTTGGGTCTTCCCGCCTTTCGGAGTGTATATCATCCCTCGACGAGGTTTCGGAGGTGCGCGAGCTGTTAAGCGCCGCACTGAACGAGGAACTGCCTGCTCACGTTCGAGACGGCGGGATTGTGCGCCGCGGGTTTGATCCGGAGCTGGACGCTGTACGCGATGCGGCAGAGAACGGAAAATCCTGGATAGCCGCTTTGGAGCAGACCGAACGCGAGCGAACCGGCATCAAATCGCTAAAAGTCGGCTTCAACGCGGTTTTTGGCTACTACATCGAGGTTAGTAAAGCCAACCTAAGCTTGGTGCCGAAGCACTACATCCGCAAGCAAACAACCGTGTCTGGCGAGCGGTTTGTGACCCCGGAGCTTAAGGAGCGCGAGGCGCAGGTGCTCGGGGCTGAAGAGCGGGTGATTCAAATGGAGGCGGCGATTTTTGATAGGCTCCGAGCGCAGGTGGCTTCAAGCAGTGCGAGACTTTTTACTTTGGCAAGGGCGCTTGCCGAACTGGACGCGCTGGCTTCTCTGGCCGAGGTTGCGCAGGCAAACGGATACTGCCGCCCCGAGGTGCATTCCGGCCAGGAGATAATTATCAAAGACGGCCGGCATCCTGTGGTGGAGGTTTCGTCTCCAGAGCCGTTTGTGCCGAACGATGTGGAGATAGGCACGCCGACCCAGCGGATAATCATACTCACCGGTCCGAACATGGCTGGGAAGAGCACATACCTGCGCCAAGTGGCTCTTACAGTGCTGATGGCGCAAATAGGGAGCTATGTTCCGGCGAGGGAGGCCCGCATAGGCGTTGTGGATCGCATATTCACCAGGATTGGCGCGCACGATGACCTTGCGGCCGGACGGAGCACCTTTATGGTGGAGATGCAGGAGGCGGCCAACATTCTGAACAACGCAACGTCGCGCAGTTTGGTGATTTTGGACGAGGTTGGGCGCGGTACAAGCACGTTTGATGGGCTTTCCATCGCATGGGCTATGACGGAGTATTTGGCCCGGTTGGGGCCGAAGACCCTGTTCGCCACGCACTACCACCAGCTTAACGAGCTTGAAAAGCGCCTGCCGGGTGTGAAAAACTACCGTGTGTTGGTGAAGGAGTCCGGCCACAAAATCGTGTGGCTGAGGAAGGTGGTCCCCGGCGGCACCGACAAAAGCTACGGCATTCAGGTGGCTAAGCTGGCCGGGCTGCCGGACGCGGTGATCGCCAGGGCCAGGCAGGTTCTGCAGGATTTGGAGGAGAATGGGCGGGGGGTGAAGCCGGGTACGCCCTCGGATCATGCAAGGCGGCTTCAGCTTACTTTTTTGGAGCCGGACCGCCATCCGGTTATAGAGGAGATAAAGAATATCGATATTCAAACCCTAACGCCGCTTGAGGCTTTGCAGAAGCTTGCCGAACTGCAGGCTCGGCTGAAGGAATAGGCGGGTTGGTTTGGTGCGGTTGTGTGCCTGGCGGGAAGCCGGTCGGCAATACATGGTTAATCCCCTCGTAACACTTATGAAATAATCACGTGGTAACATTCTTTTCGGCAGCTTGTAAGTGCGATTGATAGCGCATCCGCAGGCCAAACAATGAAGGAGGAATATACAGTGGCAGCGACACCCAGAGATGTTATTGACCGCATTAAAAGAGAGGGAATTAAAATCGTCGACCTGAGGTTTGTGGACCTTCCGGGGATATGGCAGCATTTCTCAATCCCGGCCGAAGACCTTACGGAAGACGTGTTCGAGGAGGGACTTGGGTTCGATGGGTCCAGCATCCGCGGTTTCCAGCAGATTCAGGAGTCCGACATGATTTTGATTCCCGATCCCGACACGGCGTTTGTTGATCCGTTCACCGCGGAGCCGACTCTTGATTTGATATGCGACGTTGTGGATCCGCTAACCCGCGAAAGCTACAGCCGAGATCCGCGGTTCATCGCCAAAAAGGCCGAGAACTACCTGAAATCCACAGGCATTGCCGACCTGGCTTACTTCGGCCCGGAGGCGGAGTTTTACATCTTGGACGATGTTAGGTTTGACCAAACCACGCACTCCGGCTTCTACTTTTTGGATTCCTGCGAGGGTATATGGAACTCCGGCCGCGAAGAGAATCCGAACCTTGGGAATAAAATTCGGTACAAAGAAGGATACTTTCCCGTGCCTCCGATGGATCACTTCCAGGACCTGAGGACGGAGATGGTCCTTACTCTCCATCAAGTTGGGGTGAAGGCGGAGTTGCACCACCACGAGGTTGGTACCGCAGGCCAGGCCGAAATCGACATGCGCTACGATACTTTGGTGCGCATGGCCGACAACGTGATGAAGTACAAATACGTTGTTAAGAATGTGGCCAAGAGGCGCGGGAAGACCGTTACCTTTATGCCGAAACCGATTTTTATGGATAACGGTTCTGGGATGCACACTCACATTTCGCTTTGGAGGGGCGAGAGAAACCTGTTTTGGGATGAAAGCGGCTACGCCGGCCTCAGCGACTTGGCGGTGTATTTCATAGGTGGTTTGATTAAACATGCGGCAAGCGTTTTGGCTTTTGCGGCGCCAACTACCAACTCTTACAGGCGCTTGGTCCCGGGGTACGAGGCACCCATCAACCTGATTTACTCGCAGAGGAACAGAAGCGCATGCGTGCGCATCCCCATGTATTCATCAAGTCCGAAGGCGAAGAGAATAGAGTTCCGGCCGCCGGATCCCTCCTGCAACCCGTATTTGGCGTTTGCGGCGATGTTGATGGCGGGCTTGGACGGCATTCAGAACCGCATAATGCCTCCGGAGCCCATAGACAAAGACCTGTACGACCTGGAGCCGGAGGAGAAGCGGATGGTGAAGTCCACCCCCGGAAGCCTTGGAGAGGTGCTGAATGCTTTGGAGGAGGACCACGCTTACCTGCTGAAGGGTGAAGTGTTTACGCCTGACGTTATATCCACCTGGATCAGCTATAAGAGGGAGCGAGAGCTGGAGCAGGTTGCACTGCGGCCCCACCCGTATGAGTTTTACCTTTACTACGACATCTAAGCCGGGTTTTTGGCATGCTCTGCAGGTTCAGGGCTTTTCATAAAGCGGGAGTAGGGGCCAGAGCTGATGGAGAGAGCAGAAGTGGAAAATTGGAGGGGTTATGTCCCAAGTCTATCTGCCTGGCCTCTTTGTTGGAACCCCGAAAAGCCCTGAACCTAAGAACTTACAACTGTGATCTGCCGCTTCACCGCCCGCCGCGGCGCATTGGGAGAAGCCTGCCGTCGCTCGCCCAATGTGCACTTGCTGGTTAGCAGACCCTATGGTTTCCTGCTAGTCTTCCGGAATCAGGCCCCTTCTCACCCACTCTTGGTACTTCCTCTCCGATACACTTTCCTTCACCCATCTCTTCCAGTCAGCAGGAGGCTTCCACTTTGGCTCATCCCCAGCCTGTATCCGATGCGCCAATGTCACCGCAACCTCGCCCAACATCGGTTGGTTTACCTCTGGGGATTCATGTATCCTGTAGCCGTATTGGTCTATCGCCGCAAGCAATTCTCCTCCGAGCATGTCTCCGTAGTGCAGGCGAAGCTCCAAATCGAGCCAAGGCTGGGGTCGGAAATGCGGATGGGCGCTTGAACACTCTTGCGCTACCTCCTGCAGCATTACACCTATCGGTCCTGGAACAAGCTCCCCTATCTTTCTTATGGTTTCTTCGCTGTATCTCTCCCTCAGCGTGAACTCGGGCCTTTCCTCGCTCCCAGATGCAAATATCTCTGCCAGCCTCTTCTTCACCTCAGGTGGTGCTTCGGGGTTAATCCAAGGCCCTTTCCCTTCCTTCGCCCACCAAGGCCTCTTCTCAGGTGGTATCCACCGGCTGTACTGCTCCTGCTCAACCCCTTTCGCTTTGCCCTTCTTGCCGCTCTTGGATGGCTCCAAAGAAGGGGTGGTGTGGCTGTCTTTGCTCACACCTCTCTCAAATCCACCAGGCGAAGCAGGACATCCTGTTTCTGCCTCGCTACTCGGCTCCTGAGACATGGTTTCCGAAGGCATTTCTTCTTGAGCGGTTCCCCTTGTTTCGACCAAAAGCCTTCTCACTCCCCAACCCAGCAGAACCAGAAGAATGCATACTGCCGCGTAGTAGATTCCAGAGCGCCACCTCATCTTTGTGCCTCCTGTGCCGAGTGAAAGCCGGGCAAAAAGCTCGGCTCAGCCTCTTTTTCCCAGAAAATGGGCTCCCTCTCGATGACATGAACAGATACTGACCACAAATACCCCAAAAGAAGCTCCGATTGTTTCTTCGACCGCGCGCAGGTCTGCCAGACATCCGCAGTACAACCCCAAAATCTTTCCATCGGTTCTGGACGGCCGCATCCGTCTATCTCGGACTCCGCATGCCAATCGGGTTCCAGAAACTCGTCGAGCAGTGGAAAGAAAAACTCGACCTCCGTAAACCAAAGATCCAAGGGGTCATACCAGATAAGCAGAAACAGTGCGTCTGGCTCCTCGTTCCAGCAGTCGGAGTCGGCATGTAGCGGGGCAGTTGCGAAGGTTGAGACAATGCAAAGCACCGCGGCAAGGATTCGAACTGCGTGCTTTCGAGCCACCATGGTACTGGTTCCTACGGCAGATAGTGGGGCAGAACGGCGCTGAGCCGTCCGCCCCAGACCTCAAACTGCCAGGCTCAGCAGTCGGGCACAAAGCCCATGCACGTGCCTCTCGTCACGAAGTAGCAGTTCCACACTCCTGGAGAAACCTCTATGGTACCGCACCTGAGATGGTAGTAGTAGCATCCGCAGATGCACGCGCAGAACTTGAACCTCGACGTAAGCAGATGGGGTTGTCCATCCAGGGCCGTTATCCCTTGGCCCCTAATCCAGTCCGCACCGTACAGTTGGGCACCTTCATCTATCGTTATCCAGAGAGTACCAGATTGTTTTTGCACTCTAATACAATCCCCGGGTTGGATGCCGGAGATCATACAACGGTATTGGAGATAGAACGTATCCAGCACATCTGGATACTTGGGGCTTGTTCCCCACCAGGAGTAGCTGGGCCTCGGAGGCAGGAGGAGGCCCACAAGAGAGGCAAGCAGATACAGGGGGATCAGGAGGGCTTTCAGCCGGGATCCACCGTTTCCAACAGCGCTTTCGTGTAATCCAAGCGGTGCCATGTGGAAGCACCTCCGAAAAGGGTCTTTGCCCTGCATAGACCGGTCTTCCATGCCGCCGGCAAAATGGCGCGCCCCAGCACGGAGGCGGTCGTTGGAATTATACCACCGCCCCCCCCGTGTCAATACCCTTTGCGAAGAAAATCCAAACGCTTCAGCGGTGCTTTTGTTTACGCCATTTTCCACGGCTGTCTGCCCATTTCCTCCTTAGGGGTGCAAAAAGTCGATTGGATTAAAGTTTGGTTGACGCTTTCGAAGGGGGTGTGATATACTGCCTTAGGGGAGCGGTAAGCGGTCGGGGGCAGGGGATGTTCCCCGGCCTTTCTTTTTGCCGATTTATTCTTTGGTTTCCGGCTGTTTTTATGTCCGATTCGCAGAGATCTGGCGTCAGTCTGGAGGAGATACAGGCGCTCATCAGGTTGGTGGAAGCTCACGGCTTGCAGGAGCTGTATGTTGAAAGCGGAGGCGTTCGCCTGAGCTTGCGTGCAGGCAATCCGGCCGCTGAGGATGCGGTGCATGCTTCGGAAGCTCCTGTAGCGGCTTACGTTCCACTATCGCCTGAGAATGCTCGGGTTGAACCCGCGGTTTCCATCGAAGACGAAAGCAGATACGCCGCCATAACCGCCCCTATGTCTGGTGTGTTCTACCGCACTCCAAGGCCGGACGAGCCGCCGTTCGTGCAAGAAGGCGATACCGTTGAGGTGGGGCAAACCGTGGGGCTTATAGAAGCCATGAAGGTTTTCAGCCCGGTTTTGTCGGATGTGAGCGGCAGGGTGGTTTTGGTGAAGGCCAAGAACGGCTCCACGGTTCAGGAAGGCGAGGTTTTGATGCTTGTGGAGCCTCTGGAAGGCGCTTTGGGTGCTTAAGGAGCGTTGGAAGTGCGAGAAAACGTTGTTTACGTGGGCTTTCTCGGCATGGGAAATGTTGGGACCGGCACCCTGAAGATTCTCCAGGATAACCAGGCGGAGATACGCCAGAAGACGGGGGTGTCTATACAGGTCCGCCGGATAGCCGTGGCGCATCCGGAGAAGCCGCGCCCCGAATGGGTGGATCGGCGCTTGATAACCGGCGATGCGGGTGAGGTTTTGGATGACCCAGAGATAGACATCGTTGTGGAATGCATGGGAGGGTTGGAGCCGGCCCGCACGTATATCCGCCGTGCCATGAAGGCTGGAAAGAGCATCGTAACGGCGAACAAGGAGCTTTTGGCTAAGGATGGGCATTCGATTCTGGAAGAGGCCGCTTCTGCAGGGGTGGACTTTTTCTTCGAGGCGGCTGTGGCCGGCGGTATTCCGATAATAAGGCCGCTGAAAACATCCCTTGCGGCGAACCGCATTCAGCAGGTTGTTGGCATTGTTAACGGCACCACGAATTACATCCTTTCGAAAATGGCGAATGAGGGGCGGGAGTTCGCGGATGTGCTGGCCGAGGCGCAGAGGCTGGGCTACGCGGAACCCGACCCAACCGACGATGTTGAGGGCTTCGACGCGGCTTACAAATTGGCGATTTTGGCTTCGATTTCGTTCCAGAACAGCGTGCCAATCGCCAGCGTTTACCACGAGGGGATTACCAAGATTACTAGGCGGGATATAGAGTACGCCAAAGAGCTTGGGTACGCCATCAAGCTTTTGGCGATCGGCAAGATGACTGACGGCGCAATCGAGGTGCGCGTGCATCCGACCTTACTGCCGCTTTCTCACCCGCTTGCTTCTGTGAACGACGTGTTCAATGCCATCTTCGTGCGCGGAGACGCTGTTGGCGAAGTGATGTTCTACGGTCGCGGCGCGGGGCCTCTGCCAACGGGCAGTGCCGTTGCCGGGGATATTATGGATGTGGCCCGCAACATCAAAGCCGGAGCCACTGGTCAGATAAAGTGCACGTGTGGTTTGGATAAGCCCATTCTGCCGATGGAGAAGGTCCGCACGCGGTACTACGTTCGCATGTTGGTTGCGGACCGCCCTGGGGTACTGGCGGCTATTGCGGGTGTGCTGGGTGAACACGATGTGAGCATAGCATCCATGGTTCAAAAGGAAGCGCATGCGGGAGATGCCGAGATTGTTTGGGTAACGCACGAGGCTGTGGAACAAAACATGCGAACGGCTTTGGATCTTATTTCCAAACTGCCGGTGGTTAGGCAGATATCCAGTGTGATACGGGTGGAGTCTTTTTCCCACGAAGATTGAGCTACTTGGGATGTTTTGTTGAGCTGAAAAACTTTTGTTTGCGAGAAACGAGGTGCTGGGAGTGTTGGACCGCGCTGTGGATTTGTCGCGCCGCTGGCGTGGAGTGATTGAAGAATATCGCGAATTTCTGCCGGTGACTGAGGCTACACCGGTTGTGACCCTTCTGGAAGGCGGGACCCCGCTTATAGAGGCCCAGAGTGTGAGCAAGCGTATAGGCCGCGATGTGCGCGTGTACCTGAAGTACGAGGGGATGAACCCCACCGGGTCTTTCAAGGACCGCGGGATGACGGTGGCCATATCCAAAGCGCTGGAGAGCGGCGTGAAGGCGGTGATGTGCGCTTCCACAGGGAATACCTCGGCGTCGGCGGCAGCGTATTCGGCTCGGTGCGGGCTGAGGTGCATTGTTCTGCTGGAGAAGTCGGCTGGAGCGATCGCTTTGGGCAAACTGTCGCAGGCTTTGGTGCACGGGGCCACGGTGATTGCAGTTGAAGGCGGGTTTGACAAGGCGCTTGAGATAGTGCGGTCCATAACCGCGGAATATCCGATAGCATTGGTCAATTCGCTCAATCCGCATCGGATACAGGGTCAGAAGACCGGCGCGTTTGAGATATGCGACGTGCTTGGACGCGCACCGGATTTCCACGCCATGCCGGTTGGAAATGCGGGCAACATCACTGCTTACTGGGCTGGGTACAAAGAGTACCACGAGGTTGGGCGCGTGCCGAACAGGCCCGTGATGCTTGGCTTCCAGGCAGAAGGTGCCGCTCCCATTGTTCGCGGGCATCCGGTTGAGAATCCGAAGACGTTGGCCACCGCCATAAAGATCGGCAACCCGGCTTCGTGGAAGGGCGCTGTTGCGGCGCGTGACGAAAGCGGCGGTTTGATCGATACTGTTACAGACGATGAAATATTGGATGCATATAAACTGCTGGCCAGCGAAGAGGGGGTTTTCTGCGAGCCAGCTTCGGCCGCATCGGTGGCCGGGATTTTGAAACTCGGTGCCAGGGGATACTTTCCTCCGGGGGCAACAATTGCGTGCGTTCTCACCGGCCATGGATTGAAGGACCCGGACCGCGCGATTGCCAGCGTTTCGGAGCCCATAACGGTTCCGGCGGACCGCGATGCGGTGCTTGAGGTTATTTGGGGAGGGTCTCGCTAGTTCGAGCGCGCGGTTGTTGGTTTGGGCGTTTGTTTCCGTTCGCTGTGGAGAGGGCTTTTTCCACCTCGTAGCGTTTGAAGCGCCACAGCCTGCCGACGCGAAGCCCAGGAATTTTCCCCCTGCGTGCAAGGCGCAGAACCTCCGCGCGACTGACTTTTAGGTATCTGGCCAGTTCGCTGGTGGTCATGATCTCGTGCGCAGATTGGGACACAGCGTCCAAAAGTTTCCGCATCTGTTCCTCGCTTAGGTGAACTTCATAGCGCATGACTGGAGCGGTGCTGGGCGGTGATTGCACAGCAATGGACTCTCGCTCTTTTTCTGCCTGGCGGATTACGGCTGCTAAATTGGGCAACTACCACTCCCTCCCCTCAAACTCCATTATGACAGAGTGCATGAGATAGCCGTCGATGACTTTGGCCCGGCGGACCATCCCCACAAGCAGGGCGTTGTCGGCGACCTGGCAGATTATTCTGGGGCATCCGTTTGTGTACTGGTAAATCTCGTGCACGGCTTCCGGGCTAAAGACCCCTCTTCCGTTACCCGGGTGCCATGCGGCGGCAAGCCGGTGGCGCAGCATCTCGCCTGTTTCAAGAAGAGAGAGGGGTGGAAGATGCGCCCGGATGGCCAGCCTTTGTTTCAAAGCTGGGATTTTAGCAACTTTCTGCTCGAGCTCCGGCTGGCCTATGAGAACGAGGCTGATAAGGAACCTGTCGTTTAGCTGGAAGTTCAAAAGCAGTCGCAATTCTTCAAAGGTTTGCTTGTCGCGGATGAGGTGCGCTTCATCGACCACCAGAACAACCTTTTGCCCTTTCTGATGGTGCTCCAGGAGTTTTTCGTGGAGCATTTTGATCAGGATCTGGCGGTTGCGGGGCAGATCGGTTGCGCCCAACTGTTCCAAAATCTCTCTCAGCAGTTGAATTGGGGTTAGAATCGGGTTAACTATCATGAGAATTTTGTACTCTGCTTCGTCCAACTCCTGGAGAAGTTTTCTACTGAGGGTGGTCTTGCCGTGGCCAACCTCGCCGGTAAGCATGACTGCACCTTTGTTCCTGGTGATTGCGTGCAGGAGAAGGGTCAGGCAGTCTTCATGCTTTGGGCTCATGTAAAGAAACTTAGGATCTGGCGTAAGACTAAAAGGTGGTTCTGCCAACCCCCAGTATTGTTCGTACACAGGCAGGCACCTCCGAACCGATTTTACTTGAGGGGTTTATAATCGCCCCTTCAGTTGTTCCACATTCGGAGTGTTTCTTTATACGAGGGTTCTGCCAAATCAACCCATATCTGCCTGCCAGAGCTTCTTACTGGGGGTTGGCAGTTTTTTACTGCGGCGGGGTAAAGAAGTTTTGGAATTGGGCGGCTAGATTCAAATCTCCCTCAATTTTGAGGCGGCCGGAGAAGACGGCTTCCATGCCGCTGAGCTTCCCGGTTATCAGGTCCAAAAAATCTCGCGCTGTTATTTCGAAGACGACGTCGGGCTTGGCTTGCTCTCCGCTTTTCACGGTGCACTTGCCGTCATCGATTATTATGGTCCACACGCCTCCTCCTTCTCCGGTTACGCGCCAGATGTAAACGGCTTTAACTCCTTTCGCGTTGGCCGCGTTGAAGCCGGACGGGATTGCCTGAAAAACGTTGGCAACAGTGAGCTGTTCAGCGCCCGGAATAGTCTGCGGCGGCTGGAAAGCGGTAATCCTTGGGCGCAGTTTCTCTTTCACAAGCACGCCGATCTGGGGACCGACTGACATAGAGGTTTCATACTCGTACAGTTTCAAACCGTAGTTCTCTTCGCTGAGTATGTAGCCGAGTTCGTCGTTGCACAGGCCTATTACGAATTTGGGGTTGCCTTTCATAAGGCGCTTGAGAAGGAAGCCGATATCCGGCAGTGCCTCGCCGGGGACTCCCACAAACTGGGCGGGACCTATGGTGAAGTGGCAAACCTCTGTGGTTACGCTATCTCCCTGAAGGTTGGTTTTGTCCGGAAGCAGGCCTTCAGAAGCGGCTTTTTTAAATATTTCGTTCTCCAATGGGACCTGGAAAACTTGGCGCTCGGCAGACACGGCGGCCTCTGAGATCGACGGCGCTCTGCTTAGCGCGTCTATAGCCGCATCGGCGAGGGTATTGCCTATCCGTTCGGCTTCGCGGATCCAGCCAGATTCTTCTGATGCTTCTTTTGCGTCAGCCGTGATCATGCCTCCAAGTGCGCCGTTTAGGAACATCGGCACGCCGCCAACTTTCTGCTCAATGCGGTGATAAAGATACAGCGGGAAGTCCGCCGTTACCATTTTTCCGTGGAATATCTCCGGATGGCAGGCGTAGTTCACCAGGGTGACTATGGGTTTTCCGTCCTGGTCAATGGCCTGCATGGCGCACAATTCCGTATCCAGTATCTGTGGCACGCGCGCGTTTTTGGATACCCCGCTTACGGACACTCCTTGGGCAAACCTCAGCGACGCGGGTTTGAGAGATGATACGGCTTTTTTGATGCACTCCACCACGCGGTTGCGCAGGAACTCCATGTACTCTGGGTCCACACCGGTTTTGCCCGGCTCGCCCCACAGGCCTATGGTGTCGGGGCCGGAGTGCGTATGCGTGCAGGCGATAACAACGTTTTCCGGAGGGAGTTCTGGCAGGAGCGCGCGAATTCGGTTCACTTCGGAGTTCGACAGGCCGATGAGGTCCAAGGATACAATAACCAGTGGTTTCTGGTTCGTTCCGCTTTGAACCGCCAAGCAGGCCGCGTAAAGCTCTCCGATTTTGCTCTCACTGCGGCGGTTGGATTCGTAGCCGGCCAGCCACACCGGTCCTTTGGGAGTAATGGTAACCCTGGCAGCTCCCACGAGCAGTTGAGCTTTGGCTTCTTCTGCCACCGCATGGCCGCACACACCGACAAGTAGCCATGACGCAACAACGAGGCAGTTTAGTTTAGCAACTTTCATTTGACCCTCCAAAATCTTTTTTCACTTGCCGTCCTGAAGCATCCCACAAAGATTCCAAGCAGCAGTCCGCATTTCTTCTAGCGCTACTCGTACCGCAGAGCGACGATAGGATCCAGCTTGGCCGCCTTGTAAGCCGGGTAAATCCCGAAAAACAGACCTACTCCCACCGAAAATCCGAAGGCTAAGAGAATGGACCACAGTGTAATCTCTGTGGGCATCTGTTCCTTGAAGGTGTTTCCAACCACCCAACTAACCACACAGCCGATGGTGATGCCAACCAAACCGCCCGCTCCGGAGAGGGTGGCAGACTCTGTTAGAAACTGCATAAGTATATGGCGGCGCTTGGCACCAACGGCCATGCGTATTCCTATCTCTCTGGTTCTCTCCGTAACGGAGACCAGCATGATATTCATTATTCCGATGCCGCCTACCAGCAGAGAAAGGCCGGCGATGCCGCCCAGCACCATCGCCAAAACTCCCAGGATGCGGCCAACAGTTTGCATAAGCCGCATTTGGGTGTCTACCACAAAGTCTGGGCGGTTTCCGTGTCTGCGCATGAGGACGCGCCAAACCTGGTCGCAGGCTTCTTCGGCCCTATCTGGGCTTACAGCTTGAGCAAAGATGACGCTTACCCAGCGGCTTCCGAAAACCCTCTTGTGGGCCGAGGTGAGCGGTACGTAAACGGCCTTATCGTAATCCTCATCGAAAGCCCTTCCCTTTTTCGCGAGAACCCCAACGATAGTTCCGGAGACTGGCCCGATTTTGAGGTCTGCACCTATGGGGTTCAGTCCGCGAGCGAGGAACAGCTTCTCGTAAACCTCGTATCCGATTACCACGGCTTTGGACCAAGTCTCCATATCCCGGTGATTGATAAAGCGCCCCATCAACAGCGATACTGAGCGCGTTTCTCGGTATTCCGGGACAACCCCTTTAACCTGAACATCCATGTCTCTGCCGCCATAAGCCACCTTGCTTGGCACCGAAAGCTCCGGGGAGGCCCTTTTGATGAGGGGGCATTGAGCTTCGATGGCCTCGGCGTCTTCCATGGTTAGGCCGGATATTCTAAGACCGGCTCTGCGGCTGGCTTCGCTGGGGTCGAAGAAGATGATTATCAGCGATGTGCCCAATCCTTCGAACTCTCGGATGATTTTGCCTTTGAAGCCTTCCACGATCGAGACCATGATGATAACGGCCGCAACGCCGATGACAACGCCCAGTATAGTGAGGGCCGATCGCATCTTGTTGGCCCACAGTGCGGCGAGAGCTATTGGTATGGATCGAAGGGCAACCATGGCTGTTAAGGCTCGTCAATCACGTTGGTTTGGACCTTTAATCTCGATTGTTTTGCGTTCAACGATGTAGCGCTTGTCAGCTCGAACGCGGGTGCCCGGCCGCAGACCGAAAACCTCCACAAAGGTCTCGGTTTCCAAACCGGTTCTAACAACTTGTTCCCGGAACTTTTGCTGGATGGTCCTTGGTCTGAGGCGGAAGATGAGGGCCCAAAGGCTTGGGGAATTTGTCTTTGATTTTTCGGAGACTAATACGTCCACCACCTTGCGGCCGCGCTTTTCGCCAACGGCATCGATTGGGAGGCATGTGCACTTCGACTTTCTGGCGGTTATGATGCTTACGTTGGCGCTCATGCCGGGGCGCAGGAGGCGGTCGGGATTTGGAAGGCGCACTTTGACTTTGAACTTTACGACGGTTCCTTGGGCCGCGCTGACGTTCGGGTCCAGGGCGGTTGTGGATGCCGGGGCTATGGCGGCAACCACGCCGTGGAAAACCCGGCCCGGTACCGCGTCAACACGCACCTCGACCGGCTGACCAACCCGCACTTTGGCCACGTCCACTTCGTTGATCTCGGGGACAACCAGCATCTCTCTGAGGTCTGCAACCGTGCAGATGGTCATGCCGGAAGTGAATGAGGATACGCCGGACGTGATAAGCTCGCCTTCTTCTATGTAGCGCCGGATAACCGTCCCAGATGCCGGCGAGCGTACAACTGTGTAGGAAAGCTGGCTTTCCAGTTCTTTCACAGTGCTGCGCAGTTGCGAAACCGAAGCCCTCGCCTGGTTGAGGTCGGAACCGCGAATTCGCTCCTGAAGCGCGGCGGCTCTTGCCGAGGCCAGCGCGGCTTCTGCCTGACGGACTGCCGCCAGCGCCTGACGTTCTTCCTCGGCCCGGATTTCGCACTGCGCTTGTTCAGCTTCTGCAGCTTCGAGGGCCGCTTTTTGGAGGGCAACCTGAGCCTCCGCCGCTCTGATTTCCTCCTCGCGCGGGCCTTCTTTCACCAAGTCGAGCTGTTTCTGTGCCGCCTGCGTTCTGGATTTGGCAATCTCCCACTGCGTTCGCGCTGCGTCCACTTCGGATTGGGATACAAAGCCTTTTTCGAAGAGCGCCTGTTTGCGGTCGTATTGGCGCTTTGCTTCGGCTTCAGAGTAGCGCGCCTGGCGGAGGTTTTCTTCGGCCTGTTCGATCTCCTGCTGTCTGGCGCCTGCGCGCAGTTCCGCCAATCTGGCTTCGGCGGCCGCGAGGTTTGCCTTGGCCTGCTGAAGCGCCGCCGCTGAAACCTGCCGTTGAATTGAAAGGGCTTTTCTGGCTGCGGCCAATCTGGCGCGGGCGGCTACAAGGTTTGCCTCGGCCTCCCGAATGGTTGTAACGGTTTCTTTTTTCTGAAGCTGCCAACCGAACTGAGCTCCCTGCGCTCGAGCTTGCGCGGCTTGGAGTTGGGCCAGGGCTTGGTCGTAGCGGGCTTGGAGCTCATCTCTGTCGAGAATAGCGATTAAATCCCCGGCTTTTACTTCGTCGCCTTCGCGGACGGCCAATTTGAGTATTTTGCCGCCGACCTTGGACTTAACGTCCACCTTCACAACCGGCTGGATGATGCCGGTTTCGGTAACTTTGACGGTTAAATCGCGAACAGTAACTGCGACCGTTTTGCTGACGGGTGCCGCTTTTGCTCCATGCGAGCGCAGCCATACAACGGTTCCGGCTCCCGTTAGGATGAGGAGTGCGGCGATCAACCGCCACCGTTTTAGGAGATATCTGAGTCTGGACATTTTGCCGTTTGACCCGAGGCTTGGTTGGGTAGTTGTGAAACGGATTTGTGGGGCGCCAAAATCCCTTTCAGAAAGAGTTCCGTACTGTTGGAAATAATACGTTCCACCGGAAAGCAGCACTTCGTGATAGCCGCTTGTATAAAGTACATGCTGACCATACCTATAAGCGCATGCGCGGCCATATCTGCGTCCACGTGCCGAAACTCTCCGCTGGACATGCCCTCCTGCAAAATCTGCGCTATTGCCTGTATGGCATCGGTGTAGTGCTTCGGGACCGACCAAGCACCTTTTTCGCCCAAACCGGTGAGTTCGCGGAAGACGATGACGAAGAGCTCTGGGTTTTTGGCAATCTCTTCAGCGTATGCTGTGAGGAAGAGACGAATCTTCTCGGAAGCCGTTGTTCCGCGGTCGAGGGCGGAGGCAATTCTTGCGGAAACATCCTCCAGGTCTTCGTTGATGAGGGTTAGATACAGATCTTCTTTGCTTCGGAAGTGATAGTAAAGCATGGCCTTGTTGGCTTCTGCCGCGGCGGCTATGGAGTCTACTGTGACGGCTGCAAAGCCCTTCTCTGCGAAAAGTGCCCTGGCGGCTCGTTTGATTCGCTCGCGGGTGTTATCTGAGTGAGTGTTTGTGTTCATCGGTGTTTTAGTTTAACTAAATGGTTAGTTGAATTCTAGCGCCTTGCGGCCAACATGTCAACGCTTTCTGCGCGCTTTTTCGAGGTTGCAGAGGATTTCCCGCTTCACGAAAGGGATATCTTTGAGGTTGTTTTAGCAGGGCCCCTGGTATCTGCTTTGGATTCGGGGTTTTTCAGCGGAACAAGGCGCGTGCTTATTTCGCGCTCTCCAGAACTGCTCAGCCGGATGGTGGCGAGGGTTGCATATCTGGCCCAGGCTCCGGGGTGTGCGATGACAGTGGTGTTGATAACAACCGGCGTATGGGTTTCTACATGGCTGTGGCCTCCAAGGATAAGATCTATGCCGCCAACCTGCTCCGCCAAGGCGGTGTCCGCCTTCAAACCGAGGTGGCTCAGAACCACGACCACGTCGGCTTGTTGGCGTATTTGTGGGATTAGAGTACGTGCGGTTTCCAGCGGATCTTCGAATAGGATGTTGCAGAGGCGCTTGGTCCACATTTTGCGTGTTACCATCGGTACCGTAAGACCCGTGAAGGCGATATTTACGCCTGCAACACTGGACGTTATATGCGGCAGCACTGGAAGGTTCTCCGGGGTGTTTAGGTTGGCGCACAGCAGGTGAAACCTGGCTTGGGCGAGCTTTAGCGCCATAACCTCGCGCCACACGTGGGTTTCTCGGTTTCCGAGGGCCATGGCGTGGTATCCGAGGTTGCTCATAATTTCAAGGGTGCGGTCGCCGGGGATGTAGCCGAGGTTGCCGGATTTGACAGCGTCTCCGGAGTCAACGAGAACAGAGTTGGGGTGGCTCGTTTTCAAGCGGAGGATGGCGTCTGCCACTTCTTGGAGCCTGCCGTGGAGGTCCGCCGTGTGAATTATAGTTGCGGTTTTAATCATGTCGGTCCGGCCGGATGCGGGTGCGGTTCTTCAACCGCTTTTGGCGTTTTCAGGGTCCGGAAACGCCTCCTGAAGGGAACAGCTGACGTAGTCTCGGACGGCTTTATCCCAGCGGCCCTGAGATTTTAAGATGGCTTCGATAGCTTCGCGAACGGCACCGTGCCCGCCGCTGTTTTGTGTTGTGAAGTCAGAGGCGTTTTTCACCTCTTGGCAGGCGTTGGCCACGGCTATTCGGAGGCCGGCGGTGTGGAAAGCGGGAAGATCATTCACGTCATCGCCTACGAAGGCGGCTTCATCCGGGCGGAGGTTGTATTTGGAGCAGAGGTTTTTCAGTGCGGCGGCTTTGTTCTTAACTCCCTGGATGATTTCGGAAACGCCCAGTTCCTCCATGCGTTGCGCCACAGGGAGAGATGTGCGCCCGCTTATCACTGCTACAATCAAACCGCAGTCGATGGCGAAGCGAATTCCCATGCCGTCAAGGATGTTGAAGCTCTTAATCTCCTCGCCCGATGATGAAATCGTAACGGAGCCGTCTGTAAGCACGCCGTCCACATCCAGCGCGACCAACCTCACGCCTTTGGCCTTTTCCTGCCAAGAGGTGTTTGTGCTCATATCTGCACGATTTCCCCTGTTTCTCCGGAGCGGCTGGCGGCGAGAACCAACTGAAGTGTTTTCGCGCCTTCGATCATTGGAACGGCCGTTTCTCCGTTTGTATCGATTGCGTTCAGCAGGTCGAGCGCTTCGGCCTGGAAGAGGTGCTTGTCTGAGGAGATGGCGTTCTTAACCGCCCAAGGCTTATCGGTAAAGTGAATAGTGGCGTTGTTGGCATCGTTGAAGTAAACGGTGATGTTCTTTGCCACAAGCTCGTATTGGTTGATCCACTGGCCTGGAATAGCCCCGTCTGTTCCCGATACGGTTGCCACGGCCCCGTTTTTGAAGGTGATTACCGTGCCGCTTACATCTTCGGATGTAAAGCCTTCCACATCTTGGTGGAACAGATTCTTCATTCGGCAGAAGACCGTTTCCGGCTCTCCTAGGAAGAAGCGGGTGAGGTCGAAAGTGTGGATGATTTGCTCCACCACCTGGCCGCCGCTTTTCGACTTGTCGCGCCACCATGGGGAGTGCAGTGAATTGCAGAAGTACTTTCCAACCATCAGGCCTGGCCGACCGGCGGTTCCGTCTTCAAGCATGCGCTTAACAGTCTGAACGGCTTCTCCAAAGCGCGACATGAAGCCGACTTGGGACTTAACGCCGTGCTTTGCCACAGCCTCGACCATGCTGTTGGCTTTCTCCATGGTGAGGGCGATGGGCTTTTCGATGAAAACATGGATTCCCCTTTGAGCGGCGGCTTCCACATCGTCTGTGTGGGCGAATGGTGGAAGGCATATCCAAACGATATCCAGATTGGCTTTCTCGTACATCTCGATGTGGGAGGTGTACACAGAGCCTCTGCCGTCGGCGTACTGCTGATTGAAGCTTTGGGCGCGGCTCTCGTCGATGTCGCAGAAGGCAACAAGTTCCACGCGGTCGGCGAGACCCAAAAGGGTTCTGGCGTGAGCGTTGGCTATGCCTCCGCATCCTAGGATACCAACCCGATACCTGCGCATGATGCTTCACCTCTCTAAGAAGTGTTTCGGTGTAGCCCGGCTTGGCTGGCAAGCCGGCTGTGGACGAAAATCCGAATGCAACTATAACCCGCTTTTCGAGACGGAGTCAACACGTGCGGCGTTGAACAACTTGGCGAGCGTCACTTCCGAGGTTTGTGGGGTTTGCGAACCGAGCACGAAGTCTCGTTTTCTTGACACCGCGGCGCAGGTTGGTATATAACGGTTTGGGTTGCTTGGGTGCGGCAACCAAGTTCAGCAGGTGGCAAAAGGCCTTCCTGCTGAGTTTGGGAATCCAAACCCAAGTGAACTCCATTTGCGCCAGAAAGCGTTCTCGTCTTCTGGTGCAGGATAGTATTTCCGAACAAGGAGAGGAAGGCGTTATGAGAACACGCGTGCTTCTGCTTTTAGTGTGTGCCGCGTTGCTGGTTGGCTGCATTCCTGTTTGGGCGGCTGTGGACAAAGCGGTTTACCGCGATGAAAACTACGCCCTGAGCTGGACTACAGCCGAAGTGGCCGACATGATTACAAACTACCTTGTCAGCAAAGGTTATAGGAAGCTGGATGCCCAGGGTTTCCGCGAGTTCTGCCTGCAGCATATCAAGGACAGGGCAACCAGCGTTGTTGTTATGGCAAACGACGTTATCCCAGACACGGTTGCCGATCCGATTGGCGATACCTATTCCCCAAATCCCAACAGCACTCTTAACAGGTATCTGCAGAACGGCGGCAAGCTGATCTACCTGTTTGATTGGCCCGGCTACTACGTTGCGCTTTCGGATGGCACCAAGCCGGCGTGGAACGATACGGGAGCCGCGGCGGCGTTCGGCTTCTGGGTTGCTAGGTGGGGCAGTTACGCCGATATCAACGCTCCTGTTGCATTCACCGAAGAGGGAAAGAAGTGGGGGCTTACCAAGCCTTGGATAAGCAAGCGCGCAACTTCCCCGAGCGATGTTGACATTGTTCTCGGCAACCCGGCGGGCCGCTCTGATGTGGCGATGCCTTGGGTGAAGACGTACGTTTGGGGTCGCCCCGGCGCCGGTATGATTTACCTTTACGACCTGCCGGCTGGTGACGCTGTTGCCGGCGGCTTCAACGACGAGGACCTTGCGCAGATTGATCGCGTGGCCACCTACTTCCCTGCCGGTGAAACAAAGCTGTACGGTATTGAAGGCGTTGTTACGGACGAATCCGGCAAGCCCATCGCCAGCGGCAAGATAAAGGTGCTCGGCCCAGAGGGCACTATGACGGTTGCTGTGGCGGCCGACGGCACTTACGCGGCGGCGGTTCCGGAGGGAGAGTACACGCTTATCCTGGACAACCCAGATTACGGCGCGGAGGCGATAAAGGTGAAGGTGGATTCGAGCACGCCTGTCATCAAGAAGGATATCTCCGCGTCGAAACTGCCGTCGATGAGCTTGGGGACCGCCGATGGCTATAGCTGGCTTATATGGCGCGGCGGCTCGATCTTCGATTTTGCTCCTGCCGATCCGGCCTTCAAGGTCACCAACGAGTGGGTTAATACGGAGATCCCATCTGACGCCGAGGTGAGGGAGCTCAACGGCGCTTACTTCTGGTACCGCACGAAGTTCAACATCCCTGCCGATTGGGGGAAGTTCAACCGCGGTTTGATAATCGAGCGCTTCAGCGTTGAAGACAGCGACTGGACCTTCTTCAACGGCCACTTCATCGGCAACACCAAGTGGCTCACCGAGGGTCCGAGGCGCTACTTCATCCCCATGGAGTGGGTGAATTTCGGCGGAGAGAATTTGCTGGTGGTCAAAGGCCAGCATGGGAACGACACCGCCGGTATGAACCGGAATGCGCCGCTGCTGCACCTTGCTCCGCCAATGGTTGGCGGGGTGCTTGTTACGGCGAAGGAACCCGGCACCGGCTACCCAGCTTTGAATGCCACGGTTACGCTGAGCACTCTCAGCGGCAAGCTGGTGGCTTCGGACCTGGTTCGTGAAGCCGGCTATGTGATGTTCGGCGAGGTTCCGGTTGGAGAGTACAAGGTCACACTGCAACCGGCTCCCGCAATTGCCGGTGTGAAGCCTGAATCGATAACGGTGAAAGTGGAGAGCGGGAAAGTGGCAGAAGCGGTGTTTACTCCCACACTTCTGCCGCTGGTGCTTCCCGGCAACCCCACTCCTTATGACGACGATTTCAGCGGTACAGCGCTTGACAAGAAGTGGACGAGCGTTGAGATAGGTGATGCTGGAGGAAGCAGTGCCACCGTGCGCAACGGCCAACTGGTGATTACTGGCGCCGGAGCCAACATCTTCGGCAACGAGGATAACTTCCACTTCGTGTACCAAAAGATCAAGGGCGATTTCAGCGTGTCGGTGAAAGTGGTAACGGTGCCTGCGCTCCACGTCCTGTCGAAGGCCGCGCTGATGATTCGCGCAAGCGAAGACAAGGATGCTGCGAACGCGGTGGTTTACCAATCTCCGACGCAGGATCAGCAGTACGGATGCCGGTTCCAGTGGAGGCCTACAAAGGGCGCCACAACCAATGGCGGCACGGTTAACATGGACCAGCCCGGCACCAGAGAGCCTACTTGGCTGTGCCTGAGGCGCGAAGGCAAGAGAATCACCGGCTACTTCTCGGTGGATGGAAAAGTTGCTTCGCTGGTGCAGGGTGCTGATGTTACCATAAACGAGCTTCCGGATGAGGTGCTGGTCGGCGTTGGATGGGCATCCCGCGGCGATGTTGGTGATGCGGTGTTCGATGACTTCACCGTTAGGCCGATAGTAACCGTTCCGCCAACCCCGGCTGTTGTTCTGGGAGACGTGAACGGCGACGGGAAGGTCGGTATACCCGACGCGACTTTGGCCCTCCAGATGGCGGTTGGTAAGCTGCAGCCGACTTCGGAACAGCTTGCCGCAGGGGATCTCAATAAGAACGGCCGAATCGATATTCCGGACGTAACCAAGATTCTGCGCGCCGCCATCGGGCTGGAGAAGCTGTCGTAGCGAAGACAAATTGCAAGCCGTTCGCCGAAAGCACAGATAACGGCAAGCGATAGCCCCGCGTTGGGACGTGGAACCGCCCGGCGCGGGGCGCTTTTTGTTGCAATTTTAAGTTACCGAGTTGGTTTGGGGGTGCAATGTTTCGTTTGTGCGGGAAGAGAGCAGTTCTGCTGGGGTGTTTGTGGTTGGCGCTTCTCGGCGCATCCCACAGAAGCTTGGGTGCTGAAACGCAGAGAATCACGATTCTGCACACCAACGATTTGCACGGGATGTTGGTTCCTTTCGACTACCCCGGCGCGCCGCTGCAGCATGTACCGCCCATGAAGAACGCTGGCGGTTTGGCCCGCCGCGCCGCACTTGTGAAGCGGATACGGTCGGCAGCTAAAAACCCGGTGCTACTTTTGGATGCTGGGGATGTGTTCACCCGGGGGCCATGGCACCGCCGCTTCTACGGTGAACCGGAAATCGAGGCCATGAATTTGATGGGCTACGACACGATGTGCGTCGGCAACAACGAGTTTCAGGCTACTGGTACCACCGAAGCCAAGGCGAAAATGCTGATGCTGATGAGGCGAAGCCGCTTCCCATGGATAGCCGCCAACCTGACTGTTGGAGATACCGGGGTGCCGGTGGAGGGGATACACCCGTTTGTGGTGAGGCGCGTTGGGAAGCTTCGGGTGGGGCTTTTGGGGCTTACCGCGGAGCGCTCGGCTTATTACCCGCAAACCCAGGGGTGGACCATCAGCGATGCGGTGGATGCTGCTAAGCGTTGGGTGCCGGTCGCGCGAAAGGAGTGCGATGTCCTGATAGCGGTTACGCACGTGGGCATGTGGCGGGACCGTCAGATAGCCAGGCAGGTGGCTGGAATTGATGCGATAGTCGGCGGAGACACCCATATTTTCGCTCATGCCCCGGAAATGGTGAAAAACCCGGATGGAGTGCTGGTGCCAATCGTTCAGGCGGGAGAGTATGGGGTGATGCTCGGCAAGCTGGATTTGGTTTTCGAGAAGAAGGATGCTTGGCGGTTGGTGCGCACCGAGTATAAGCTGATTCCGCTGGATAGCTCCGTTCCAGAAGACGGCGCGGTGAAAGAACTCCTTGAGTCGTATCTAGGGAACGCTCGCTCTGGCTCGGTACCGCGGCGAGCCCAGGATTGGAAGCCCAGTGCTTCTCGCACCGAGAGAAGCGGTTACAAAAGCTCGGTTTCTACCAGGATGCGGTTGCGCCGCAGTTCTTCCAAGGATGAAAGGCTTGGGCGAAGCTCCAAGGTGACGTTGCCGTTGAAGCCGACGTTGCGCAGGGCAGAGAAAATCCGGTGAAAGTCAAGCTTGCCGTAGCCGATAGGGAGGTGGTCTGTTAACCCGTTGGTATCGCTTAGGTGAACGCTTTTGATGCGAGAGTTCATCCTGTATATATAGCCATCCACCGTGGTGTTTTTTATTGTGAAGGCATGGGATGTATCGAAAGTCATGAACATATGGGGGGCATCCGGAGGGCCCAGGAAGCGCTCCATTTCTTCCGGAGAGCTTGCCAATTGACCGGCTATCTTAATTCCCAAGAAGTACAACCCGGCGGTGTTCTCCAAGAGCAGTTCCATGCCTTGCTGCGCGGCGGCTTTGCGTATCGAGGCCAAGTTTGATTCGGCAGTTTCGATATATTCGCGGGCGGGGATGCCCAGCGGCGGAGATTTTCCGGGGTGTATGGTTAGGATTGGTGCTTCGAACTGGACCGCCGCCTCAATCACTGCGGAAGCGGCGGTCATTGCCTCGTCCTGTTTTCCAGGGGCGCTCAACAGCCAGTCCAAATAGAACGGCGCATGAACAGCCGAAACCGTTAGTCCCCGCGAGCGGAGCGCGAGCCGCATCGCTTCGATGTTCTGCATCAGCCCGCCGTTGAGTAGCACTTCCACGCATTGAAATCCGGCCGCTACAGCCATGTCCGCTATTTGATCCGGCGGCAGATGGTGCAGACAGCCGGTGGATATGCTGATTTGCAATTACTTCTGACCCCTTTGGCGCACTCGAGTTTCAACCGCGCTCTACAAGGTTCTCCAGAAGTTTAGCGGCTTCCTCCACGCTGTACCGGCCTTCGGCGACGCCCTGCAGTATTTTCATGCGCTCTTGGCGCAGGTCGCGGGGCGGCTCCGGAGGGGTTTCCTGGGCGCCCAATTTGGTGCGCAGTCCCCAATCGAGGCTTTCTGCAAGGCCTTTCATCGCTTGGCGGACGGCGGCTTCGGCCTCGCGCATGCCTTCCCGCACCGCCTGTACCACGTCGTGAATTGCGTGCTCTGGAATCCGCGGTGGTTCTGGCGGGTGTATCTCGAAACCGCCGGGTTTGGCAAATTCGTAGCGCGGTATGTCTTCTGCTTCGGGAATTGGGTCTGCGCTTGTGTATTCGGAGGTTAAGCGGTGTTTTTGCTCGGCGTAGATGCTTGGTATGGAGCTTTCGTCTCCTGGGCCGAAGTAAACCAGGTACGAGAACGCCGCGGTTTTCTGGGGGGTTATGCCGACTCCGAAGATGATAGGTTCTAACACGAGGTGGGAGTCGACCTTGGGGTAATAAACCTCCACGCTGTCGATAACGCCTTCCGGGAACATCTGCATGAACAGAAGCGGCACGTTGAGGTGCGGTGCAGTGGCAGCACACCACCCCTGCTGAGGTGCGATGTATCTTCGGAAGCCCGGGCCGGAGTAGCCGCTTGAAAGCACGTCGCCTTCGCCTGGCACGTGAAACCGCAGTTGGCGGTAATTGCCGTTTACGGCCAGCTCCGGATGTATGCCGAACGTGAACCTTGCAAAGTTGCCGGAATAGTTCGACATTTCGTATCGGATGTGCAGAATAGGGGCGTCTGCATCCAGGCTCAGGCTTTTGCGCACCAGGGTCTGCCCGCTGAAGGCGCTTAGGATAACGCGGCTTCCGTCGTCTGAGACTTCGCATTTCCACGGAACTTTCCACAGAGACCCGGGAGCACTGCCGACGTGTTCTTCTATGCCGCCGTATTCGGTGTAGGGTCCGAAATTTACGCCTTTGGGGTAGAGCACGTGGAGAGCATTCACTCCCTTGTAGGACAGCTCTACAATGCGGCCCCCTACTTCCGGAACGACCACAACGCGGGTATTGCCGCTGGACAGCACAAACTGCTCGCGCCCGGTGTTGAATAGGTCAATTCGTTCAACTTCCATTTGAGCCTCCGCTGAGAGGTTTGATTTGCAGGCTACATCCTCTGTATGCCCGCCGCCGAGAGCAGGGCGAAAATGCCCTCGGGAGATTTCCGCGGCAAGCACATCCAATCGTCCCGCGGTGCAACTCTGCGGGCTTCTGCCATTTCAAGGTGAAACTCGTCGTACTCCTCCCGCGTGATTGGAACGCTGACAAGACCTGTGTGCTCGTTTAGCGAGTACGCCATGCGCAGGAAGTGGCCTGGCGATGCAAATGAACCGTCCACATTCCTCGCCCCGGATTTCGACGTTATGAAGGAGAGGAGTCTTCTGGCTGTTTCCGGGAAGCGCCTGCCGGAAAGGTCTTCTGGGAATAGTTCGGCAGGAAGGATTATGTGGGGGCCTGCGTTGCCGCTGAATTTTATCAGGTAAGGCACCTCGAAAGAGTCCAGCAAATCCAAAATCTTGCGTCCCTGCCGGAAAGCCTCCCGGCGGTCGTGCTTGATGTCGATGTCTATGACGAAGTCGGATTTGGTGGTGGTTCTTATGCTCTCTCCAGAGAACGGGCTGTTCGAATATGCTTGCGGTTCGGATGCCTCGGAGGTTTTGGTTATGGATGCGTGAAACGCGGGGTACTTTTTCGGAACGGCGGAGATGTTGTCACCCAGTGCGCTTTTTATCATCTGGGCTATCTGGTCCGGGTCTGAAAGCGTGATGTGTTTGTGCCTCTGGCCGAAGATTCCCGCGTCTGTGCCAACCACAATCTTGCGGCAGTTTCCCTGCGCGAAGAGAGCTTTTTTCACGTCCTCTCGTTCCGTGTAGTACTCAATCACCTCGCGCACGCTTAAAACATAGCCCAAAGGCATGGCTTTAACCCTCCTTAGGCGGAAGCGAGCCGCAAAGCATGAAAGTCTCGCGCAACAGGATTCACGAAGGTATCCACGGCCACTCCATGAGGGAGAGGTGCTTCAACCCAGTAGTCGTACTCCATCGGCTCTCGAGAGACTATGCGCAACCGGCCGCCTTCGAAAAGCGCCGAAGCGCGCCTTGGGAGGCCGACAACAAGTGGCGTTTCCGCCGCAGACGCGTGCTGGGCGGCTCTGGAGACGGCGGCGGCCGCCGCGTGCAGTTCGGCAACCCGAACGGCCATGCTTTTGCTCCCCATGGCATAAACGGGGACTTTGTACTTCTCTCCAATATCCAGCGCTATACGCTGTAGCTCCGGCAGAATAAGTTTCAGGACTTCACGGCCGTATGTGCTCAGCGGCATTCGCCACAGCATCTCTTCGGTGATGGTCAGGATGTTGATTCCGCCGAGAGACAGGTCTAGGTGCACACAGTCAACCTGCTCGGAGGCCAAGATATCTCGGCAGAGGCGGAGTTCGTAGACCAGTACGTTAGGATCGGTGATTTGGTAATCGGCTGTTACAATGCGGACCAAAGAAGGCTCGCGGTAGGGGTGGTCCAGCACCACTGCGGCGCTGTTCATGATGCACTTTGGCATCAGTGATTCGTCTAGGTAGGAACAGGCTGAATCTGCGGCAAGTATTCTCATATTATCCTCCTGTTAATGAGACGAGTGGCCGCTCCCGGATATCCAGCGCGACCACGGGAACAGCCCTTCGGAAGGCAGAACCTCGCGCGATCTGAGCCATTGGTCTATGCTCGATTTACGGAATCTAAGCTCGTAGTTGAGGTCGATGTAAGGCAGTTCGTCAAGCATTTCGTAGATCTTCTCGGGTGAAACCCGGAGGTAAGCGGCCACCTCCTCCACTGTCATTAGGTCCTGCTCTGCGTTTTGATTCAGCTCGAGCTGTTCAAACTGAGCCAGGCGCGCTGTTAATTCCTCGGCAAGCTCTCTAAGGCGTTTGAAATCTTCGGCAAGCTGTTTGTACTGAGAAGCCGCAAGCTTGTTTTGAAAGGCGATGTCCCAATTGGCCGAAGGTTGGATGGCGGGCAGTTGCCTCACTAGATTGGATGTGCGCTTGAGGGACTCGTACTCGGCTTGGCACTGCGGGCAATTCCTGAGATGGTTCTGAATGGCTTCTTTGGCATCCGAAGGAAGCTCGCCGTCCAGGAATGCGGCAATCTGGTTCGATACGTCACTGCAAATCATGTGTTACCTCCGAGCAATCTCGAAGCGGTACAAGCTTGTCTCGAAGCGCCTTAAGCGCGGCGCTTTTGCGCGATGCTACCGTTCCGACCGGGCACTCGGCGATTTTGGCAACCTCGCTGTACTGGAGGCCGTGTATCTCGGTTAGAATGAACACAAGTTTCTGCTCCTCGGAAAGAGAATCTATCGCAGCTTGTATTTTTGCTTCCAGTTCGGCTGTTATGAGTGCTTCTTGCGGGTTCGGCATTGGGTCGGGCAGTTCCTCGGCTAAGGTGCGGACGTTGCCGCTTGCGTCTGATATATGCGCGTCCAAGCTTGTGACGCTTGGCTGTCTTTTGAATTTATCCATGTAGTCTCTGCAGAGATTGCGGGTTATATGATAGAGGAAGGTTGTAAACTTGGCGGAGGGAACATAAGTTTTAGCGCTTGACCACAAACGCACGAACACATCCTGAGATAGGTCTTGCGCCGCCTCCTGATCTCCGATATACCTGTATATGAAATTGAGTACCGGGCCGCGGTGCCGCTGTACCAAAACGCTGAAGGCCCTTTCATCTCCTTCTTTGGCCAAAAGCATTAGATCTTCGTCGCGCAGTTCTTGCAATGCCTGTCACCCTTCCGCAAAAGCCGTTAATGCGAACCTTTCCGTTGGTTTTACTATAGCGCGGCTTTCACCCTATATAAACGGATGCTGGGGCTAATTAATCGGATTTTTGCGGAAAAAGGCCGAGCTTTTTTGCTGGTGATTTTGCCCGGCTTTCCGGAACAAAACAGCCGCCTGAGAGGATGTGCGGTTTGTGTTAGAATAGACTTGGTAGATTTTTCGGAGGTAACAGTCTGTGGAATTGGAGTTTGTATCTGAGCTGGAAAAGAGGGTTGTGGTGTTTGACGGGGCAATGGGCACCTCTCTGCAGGCGCTGGTTGGCCCGGGGGATTACGGAGACTATGAGGGCTGCACTGAGGCACTGAACATCACCCGCCCCGACCTTGTTCAGGGGGTGCACGCTTCGTTTTTGGAAGTTGGGTGCGATGCTATCGAAACGAACTCGTTTGGGGCCAACGCCGTGGTCCTCGGTGAATACGGGCTGTCTGATCGCGCTTACGAGATAAACGTCGCCGCGGCTCGGCTGGCCCGCGAGGTGGCCGATGCTTTCTCAAGGTCTGGGAAGCGGAGGTATGTGGCCGGCTCCATCGGTCCGGGCACAAAGCTTCCGTCCTTGGGCCAAATCTCTCCCGATGAGATGTTGGAGATGTATCGAGTGCAGGCGCGCGGGCTGATGGACGGCGGAGTGGACCTCTTTATCATCGAGACCTGCCAAGATCCCCTGCAGGCTAAGCTGGCCTGTATCGCCGTTGGGGATGTGATGCGCGACGCCGGTAAAAGACTGCCCGTTATTGTGCAAATCACAGTTGAGCGCACCGGCACCATGCTGTTGGGAACGGAAACCGCCGCTGCCTTAACCACCTTGGAGCCGTATGATTACGTGGATGTTATAGGCATAAACTGCGCCACCGGACCCGCAGAGATGATAGAGCATATCCAGGTGCTTTCCGGCCAAAGCCCCAAGTTCATTTCATGCCAGCCGAACGCTGGCCTGCCGGAAAATATAGATGGCCGGCCGGTTTACACGTTATCTCCGGAAGAGTTAGCCAGGTATTTGCGGCAGTTTGTGGAGGAGTATGGTGTTAACATAGTTGGGGGGTGTTGCGGCACCACACCGGAGCATCTGCGCCGCGTGGTGGAAGCTGTTTCCGGAATCAAACCGCGAAAGCGTGCGCCGGAATGGGTGCCCAGCGTATCCAGCCTTTACAGCGCCGTGCCTCTTAAGCAGGAAGCAAGCGTGTTTTTCGTTGGAGAGCGGCTTAACGCCAACGGTAGCAAGCAGTTCCGCGAGTTACTGCAGAAGGACGATTTCGACGGCATGGTGGCTATGGCCAGAGACCAAGTTCAGGAGGGGGCGCATGCGCTGGATGTTTGCACAGCGTATGTGGGCAGGGACGAAGTGCGCGACATGGTCGAGTTGGTAAGCCGCTTAGCAGCGTCGTGCACCGCGCCTTTGATGATAGACTCCACTGATCCGCGCGTGATAGAGGAGGCGTTGAAGCGTCTCGGCGGGCGCTGTATAGTGAATTCCGTTAACCTGGAGGACGGCGAGGAGCGACTGCGGCAGGTACTGCCCCTCTGCAAGCGCTACGGGGCTGCGGTGGTTGCCCTTACCATAGATGAACGGGGCATGGCTAAAACCGCGCATCACAAGCTGGAGGTTGCCAAGCGTATCTACGAGCTGGCCACACAGCGGTACGGTTTGCGCCCCGAAGATATCCTTTTCGACCCGCTGACGTTCACTTTGGGTAGCGGCGCGGAGGAATCGCGGCGCGACGGTTTGGAAACGCTGGAGGCGGTAAGGCGCATAAAAGAGGAGTTGCCGGGTTCTTTCACCATTTTGGGCGTCAGTAACGTATCTTTCGGTTTGAAGCCGGCGGCCAGGGTTGTTCTCAACAGCGTGTTTCTCCATATGGCGTGCGAAAACGGCCTCGATGCGGCAATCGTGAACGTGCGCCACATCATTCCTCTGCACCGCCTGCCGGAACAGGAGCGCGAACTTGCGCGGCGAGTAATACTGGATGATCGGCGGGAGGGAAGCGACCCACTTACCGAATTTATGGCGTTGTTCACCGGTGCCCAGCCGAAGCATGCCGAAGCTGTTGCGGATGCCGAGGTTCCGCTGGAGGAGAAACTGCGTCAGGCGATAGTAAACGGTGACAGCCGCGGTCTTGAGCAGATGCTGAGCCAGGCACTGGAGCGGTACGACCCTCTTTACATCATCAACAACATACTTCTGGATGGCATGAAGAGAGTGGGGGACCTATTTGCGTCTGGGCAGATGCAGCTTCCTTTTGTACTGCAGTCGGCGGAGGTGATGAAGGCGGCGGTTAGGTTTTTGGAGCCGCACATGGAAAAAACGTCGGACTCCGTAAAAGGCTCTATAGTGCTGGCGACGGTCCGCGGTGATGTTCACGACATAGGCAAAAACCTTGTGGATATTATTCTAACCAACAATGGGTACAAGGTGTACAACCTCGGGATCAAACAGCCGGTTGAAGCCATAATAGAGGCGGCAGTTGAACACAATGTGGACGCCATCGGTATGAGCGGGCTTTTGGTGAAATCCACCGTTGTTATGAAGGAGAATTTGGAGGAGCTTAACGCGCGCGGTCTGGAGAAATTTCCAGTGATACTCGGCGGCGCCGCGCTAACCAGGCGCTATGTTGAGGAGGAGCTGAGCAGAGTGTACCGCGGCAGAGTTTTTTACGCCCGGGATGCTTTCGATGGCTTGCGTATAATGGACCACTTAACTCAGGGCGCCGAGCTCCCGAAGGAGTTGAAGCGCGCCGGCCGCGGCGAAAAGGCTTCGGCTTTGCCGGATGCCGAGAGCCCCCGTGAGGAGCGCATGCGCAGTGATGTGAGGACGGATGTTCCAATACCCGTTCCTCCTTTTTACGGTTCCCGTGTGGTTGTGGATATCCCGCTGGATGAAGTGTTCAGGTATATAAACGAGATATCGCTTTTCCGCGGGCAGTGGCAATTTCGACGGGGCAGTGGAACCGCGGAGGAGAGAGATGCGCTTATAGAAGAGAAGGCTCGACCGATATTCGAGGAGTGGAAGCGCAGATGCATTGAGGAAGGTATTCTTCAGCCAAAAGTTGTTTACGGGTATTACCCCTGCAATTCAGACGGCGACGATCTCGTGGTTTATCGCCCCGGCTCAGATCCACTGGAGGAGTGGGTTCGCTTTACTTTCCCCAGACAGAAAGGCGGAAGGCGGCTGTGCATAGCCGATTTCTTTGCCCCTGTTGGTTCCGGGCGGGTGGATGTGGTTGCTTTTCAGGTGGTGACCATTGGCGAGAAAGCAACACAGCTGGAGAGGCAGTTGTTTGCTTCGGACCGGTACACGGACTACTTGTACCTCCACGGCTTGAGTGTTGAGACAGCGGAAGCGCTGGCGGAGTATTGGCATAAGAAAATCAGGGAAGAGCTGGGTATTGCAGGAGCCGACAGCGCAGATATCAGAGAGCTTTTCAAGCTGGGCTACCAAGGCGCGCGCTACAGCTTCGGGTATCCGGCGTGCCCAAACCTGGAGGACCAGGTGAAGGTGTTCCAACTGCTAGAGCCAGAGCGAATCGGAGTGAGGTTGACGGAAGAGTATCAGCTTGATCCCGAGCAGTCTACTTCCGCAGTAATTGTACACCATCCGGAAGCCCGCTACTTCAACATCTGATTATCGACCCCTTCTCCCCGCTTTTTCTTCCATTTGAAGCATTCACTGCTTCGCTTGCTTGTTCCAGCAGTTAGGAAGAGGTCCCTTTTTGCCGAATTTCTTATGGAAGCCACCACTACAAAGGGAGAGCAAAATGTTTAGGGGAGAAATTCGAGAGCCTGTGTTGGTTTTGATTTACTACCTGATTACGTGCGGCCTCTACGGGATATACTGGCATTACAAGGTTTCCGAGGAGGTACAACTTGCGCTTGGCCGCGTGGACGAAATGTCGCCCGGCATGGAGGTTTTGCTGATCATTGTGACGTGCGGCATCTACGGCATCTACTGGTGGTACAAATACGGCAAGATGGTTGCGGAACTGCGCGCCCGCAACAACCTACTACCAAACGACAACTCTCTGCTTTATGTTCTTTTGTACGTTTTTGCCGGGGTTGGCGGAATGATAAACCCCGTGATTATGCAAAGTGATTTGAACCAGGTGTGGCGGCTGTGATATGCTGCGGAGGCTGAAGAGCGGAGAAATGAGCGCTGGGGGAAAGAAAAGGCTTCTTTTGGCGCTTGTGGTCGGTTTAGCCGGTGCTTGGGTAAACGGAAAGCTTATGCCTCCTGGCACTGGTGAGGGCTACACGTCGATATGCCCTTTCAAAGCTGTTACCGGGCTTCCATGCGCTGGGTGCGGAATGGCTCACGGCCTTTCCGCGGCCGTTGTTGGCAGGTTTGGGGATGCGCTTGCGTACAACCCGTTTTCGCTTGCGGTGCTTTTTGCGGTGCTTTTGGTTTGTTTGGTTTTGGTGCACGACATCATACGCGGTGCAAACCTGCTGGAGCGGGTGGCTGCAGCTTCTAGGCCGATGTTGTGGGTATTTGCGGCGGCCATGTTGGCTTGGGGTGCTTACCGGGCCTGCAGTGAACTCCTCTCCAAAGGAGCGCATCAAACCGCGGCTTCGAGCGGAGTGGCACGCGTTTTGGATTTGGTGCTGATCAGTTTGCGCCGTTGACGGCTATCCACCTGCAAAAGGCATGCATGTTGCACAGTTTCCAACGGGCAAAAACCCTTTTGAGGAGTGCTGAGCATGCTTCCGAGTTTGCAGGTGGCGCGCAAGGAAGTCCGGTCCCGTATTTCTAATGGGCGCCGGCTGGATGTGTCGGTAGTGGTTCCCGTTTACAACGAGGTTGAGAATGTAGAGCCTCTGTGCAGGGAAATACTTTCGGTTATGGACGGCCTCGGGGTGGCGTACGAGGTTATCTTCGTTGACGATGGAAGCACGGACGGGACTTTCGGCCGCTTAGAGGCGTTGGTCTCTGCATGCGACCGCGTAAAGGTGGTCAAGCTGAGAAGGAACTTCGGGCAGACGGCGGCGATGGCGGCCGGGTTTGACCACGCATCCGGCAAAATCATTGTTTCTATGGATGGGGATATGCAGAATGACCCTGCCGAGATACCGCGTTTGCTGGAGAAAATAGCAGAAGGATATGACGTGGTGAGCGGTTGGCGCGCGCGAAGGCAGGATAAATTCCTAACCCGCCGGTTGCCTTCTATGGTTGCCAACTGGATTATAAGCAGGCTGACCGGCGTTCCCCTGCACGACTACGGGTGCTCTCTGAAAGCATACAGGCGGGAGATACTGCAGGATGTAAGGCTTTACGGCGAGATGCACAGGTTCATCCCGGCTTTGTGCCGGTGGATGGGAGCCAAGGTAACGGAAGTTCGTGTTAACCACCGGCCGCGTAAAAACGGAAGGTCAAAGTACGGCCTCTCTAGGATATTGCGGGTTATGCTGGATATGCTGACGGTGAAGTTCTTGATGAGCTTTCTCACCAAACCCATCCAGGTTTTCGGTGGAATGGGAATGGTTCTCGGCGGCGCTGGATTCTTAATCGGGCTTTATCTATCTTACGTAAAGCTTATTTTGGGGCAGGGGATAGGCGGTCGTCCGCTTCTCCTCTTGTCCGTGCTATTGATATCTGCAGGTCTTCAGCTTGTGGTGCTGGGGCTTTTGGGAGAGGTTATAACGCGCACCTACTACGAGTCTCAGGGCAAGACGATTTACCGAGTGGAGCGCATTTTGGGGCGTTCCTAGGTTTGTTCGATACTGCCGCAGTTGACAAATAAAAGGCTTCGTGCTAAGCTTTTGGTAGCCGGGGGCTATCAACCGTTGGGCTATTGATTATCGAGAGCCAGAGGTTGGCCGGCCTTATATACGGCTTTCCCCGGCGGTGTAGGGTCGATGTGCCGAAAGGTACGTCGGCCCTTTTGTTTTTACAAAAAATCCGGTCCAAGCCCTGAGCAAGAGCTTGGACCGGAAATTGGTTAGGCAAACTGTTTGCCGATTTTATTGGTCTCGGCAAACAGCCTGCAGTCGGACTTACTCGGATCCGCCGGCACCCTGATCATGCGGCTTTGGCGGAGGCGTGGGCAGTGTCTCGATGCGAGCCGCAGCCCTCAGCACAAGCACAACATCGGCCGCGGTGAGACGCCCATCGGGCCTGCCGCGCGGAGCCACATCCGCCATCGCAATCTGGCTCGGTGAGAGTTCGATCAACCCTACGACGTGGCGGAGGATCAGAAGTGCATCGCGCTCTGTGACCACGCCGTCTCCATCGATGTCACCGGGCATTGCGGCGGGCAGGGTGGCGAAGGTCATGTCTCCGGTTTCGTTTGCATCACGACCCTCTGCCGTTATGCGCACCTTCAGGTGGTACAGCGTGCCGGGGTTCAGGCCCGTAATCAAAATCCTGTGCTGGATTACCGGAGCCACATCGCTCTTAACGGCACCGTAGGCCGTGGTTCCACCGTACAGCACCTCTCCAATCGCTTCGACGTCGGTTACGAAGGCGACTACGGCGGACGTGCGGGTTATATCGACAATTCGCGGCATGAAGGTGAATTCAACCCTGTTCAGCGTGGCAAACAGAGCATCCGCCGATTCCATGGTTTCCTCGCCGGCTTTTATCACTACCTTGTAGTGGTAGGTTGTGCCGGGTGTGAGGTTCGTCAATTCCACGTTGAACTCTGTTGCCGGGGTGGTTACTTCCACCTTCTCGCCGTACTGGTCGGTGGTACCGTATTCAACAGTGGCAGTGCTCTCAACCGCTGTCTTGAAGGCGATGACGGCGCTGGTACCGGTGATATCCTTGGCTACGGGCGATTCGATGAACCCGAAGGCGAGGGTGCGGAATGTGGCATCTTCGGTGACCAGCGGTGTGAAGCCCTCGGCGGTTGCCCTAACGCGGAAGTGGTACAGGGTGTCTTTCTGGAGGCCAGTGACTGTGACCGAATGGTCGGTGGTAGCCGCTTCCTCCGCAACAGTGATACCGTAATCGGTGGTAGGGCCAACTTCCACGGTTCCCACAGCCGGTACGTCGGTAGTCCACCGTATCACAGCGGTGGTTGCACCCGGCGTTACAGTTGGGCCTTCAACCAGTTCGATAGCCTGGAACTCTGGGGTTGTGAAGCTGAGCCCAGACAGCACGGCATCAGCTTTGCCTTCGGCGGAGGCGGTTATCCGGTAGTCGTACTTTGTTTTCGGCGTCAGTCCAGTCAGCTCGAACACGTGCGAGGTAGATGGAGTCGTTTCGGTTTGCGTTTTGTCAAGCACGCCGCCGACGCCGTATTCAAGCGTTGCCACAGCCGGCACATCGGTTGTGAAGCTGATTCGCGCCTTGGTCGGCTGCAGGCCCGAGACAACCGGTGTAGTTGCTGCAACCGGAGCGAGCGTGGAGAACGTGCTCACCTGGCTCACGGCGGAATCAAACCCGGCGGCCTGGGTTACCACCCGGAAGCTGTAGGTTGTGCCGGGGGTCAATCCGGACAGCGCAACGGTGTGCGTGGTTTCGGATGCGTTAGGATCTCCGGCCGATTGGGTAAGGGATTCTCCCACGCCATATTCAACAACCGAAGAACCGGCCACGTCGGTTGTCCAGCTTACCACCGCGCTTGTTCCGGTTATGTTGGCTACTGTTGGCCCGGAGGTTATCGAGATTGCCGGGAGTGTTTGGAAGGTAAGTTGGGCTTTTGCAGGAGCATAGCCCGGAGCCGTGGACTCCACTTCCACCACATACGAAGTGTTCGGCTGCAGACCTGTCAGTGTGGCGCTGTGCTCTGTGGACACCCCAGGGACTGTCATCGGGGCGCCGAGCTCAGCCGGGCTAAGCCCGTACCTCACAGAAGCGGAAGCAGCCACGTTTGTGGTCCAGTTTATTGTTGCCGCTTTGGAAGAGATTTCCGTAGCCGACAGGTTGCTTATCGTCAGCAGACCGAGTGTGGTTGCAAGAATGTCGGGTGATTCTGCAACAGCTCTTCCCGGAGCAGAAACGCGAACTTTGAAGTGGTACTCGGTTGAAGGATTCAGCCCGGTTACCTCCACCAGGTGGGATGTGGCCGGGGCCGTTTCCGCAACGGTGGAGCCGTAGGCAGTAGTCGGTCCGTACTGGACGGTTGCAGTGGCGGCCGGATCGGTTGTGAACGCAAGGGCCACACTGGTGGCTGTTACGCTTGCCACGGTCACATCGCTTAAAGTTACGGGTTCTCCAACGCGCAGGTCGGTAACGATGACGTTGAAGATTCGCGTGGCCACCGATCCGTTTGTGGCGAACTCACCGGTAATGGAAGTCTGCTGTCTCATGTTCACCGGTGCACCTATTGGCGCACCAGTACTGGAGACCTCTTGGAGTGTGAAGCTGAGGTCGGAAGGCAAAGCCGACAGGTCGCCCCAGGAGAGAGTGAACTGAACCGGCGCGGTGGAAGTACCGAGGTTAGCTCGGAGTCGGACATTCCACACCTTGGTTTCTGATATCTGCAGGGGTGCTCGAATGTCGCTCTTGTAGTATCCACCGTGATTGGTCCAGCCTGGCTCGCTGGAGGCGTGATAAAAACTGAGGTGCAGGAAGGTTCCAGGTGCTGGAAGGACGTCAAGGATGTCTTCGTCCAGTTTCCAACCGTCCAGTGCATTGGGCGCAACACCGAAAACGTTGTCTGTGTCTGGCGTGACTCCGGCTGCGCTAGCCTGAATCTGCACGGTCCAGTTCTGGAGATCCGGTACCGTTTGGGCCGCGGCCATGCCGGTTATTGCTGCCAGGGCCAGTAAACCCGCAAGGACAGCCAAACGGACCAGAGACCTTTTGTTCATGTTGCAAACCTCCTACCTTTCATCCTTACCCGCCGGTTAAGGCGCGGGCCGCTTGAGTGTAGCGACGCTAGACAACCCTCAAGAAGCCTTGACAGCCCCTACAACGTGTGATTGAACGTCAAGACTTCTTGCATTTAAGGATTCGCTGCTGGCGGTCAATAGGGATGCCCGATCCGAGCGGCGAACCCTCAATTTCCTTCGGCAAACACATTTGGGTTCCTCTTGCCGAGGAACCTAACAATCAGGTCGGTTGACCACACGTGAAACCGTTGAACCGGCACAGGGCGGTAGCGCAGCATCCCATATGAGGTTACGTTGATGCCGCCCCGGTTGACTGGGATTGGCTTTGGGCTTCTTGTTTCTTTCTTGAAGCTTCCATGATGGAACTGATGCCCCACGCGAACAGAACAACTCCGGTCATGAGCACCAAAAGCGTAAAACAGGCCAGCAGGAACGGCGCGAATGCCCAGCTCCACCAGTGGACGATAGCCCAAATGGAAGCGACGGCCAGAATCAAGCCGCCAAGCAGACAGAGAACCTTGGACATGGCATCTCTCCTCTATCTGACCGTTGCAAGCGGGGCAGAGTCCGGCACTTTATTGCCACTCCGGACAACAAAACTCGCTAACCCCAGAAGCGAAAGCCGCAACAGGGAACTGCTCGGTACCACTCTCATGATAGATTGAGGGCTTGAAGCTGTCAAGCCTTCTGTAGGCATAGAAAACCACCGTCCTGCTTCGAAAGGGCTTTCGGCTAATCGTCGCCGCGGTTGTTGCGCTGTCCCGTAGCAGAGAAGTCCACCAGTTTAGCGTTGTTCACCCACTCCAAGGAGGCTATATGTCGGACCAAATCTGGCGGGACGTAGTCGTCGACGTTGAGAATCATCACCGCTTCTTGGCCGCGCTGTTTGCGTCCCACGTGCATACCTGCGATATTGATTCCTGCTTGTCCGAGCGCGGTTCCAACGCGGCCTATTATGCCAGGTCTGTCCATATGGCGGCTGATCAGGGCATAGCCCTCGGGTTCCAAATCCACCCGATAGCCGTCCAGTTCAACGATTCGCATGTCGCGCTTGCCGAAGATGGTTCCGGAAACAGTGTGAGAAGAGGTATCGCTTTTCGCGGTTACCTCGATAAGGCTTGTATATTCTTCCGAGGAGGGGGTTTTGCTCTCCACAACGCGGATACCGCGGTTTTCGGCGGCTATTGGTGCGTTTACGTAGGTAACCACCTCGCTCAGGACTGGCTCCAGAATCCCTTTGAGGACCGCTCTGGTAAGCGGCGACACCTCTGTTTCTGCCAAATCGCCTTTGTAAACCGCCTCAACATAGCCGATTCTGCCGTCCACAAGCTGGGCCAAGAATCTACCCATTCGCTCGGCCAGCGGCAGGAACGGCTCTATGACGGCCAGCACTTCTGGAGGCACGTACGGCAAGTTCACAGCGCTTCTTGCGGGGCGCCCAGACAGCACATTGAGAATCTGTTCTGCAACGTCAACCGCCACCCCGATTTGTGCTTCCATTGTTGAGGCTCCCAGGTGCGGTGTAACGATAATTTTTTCGCACTTCAGGATGGGGTCGTCTGGGTCCGGCGGCTCTTTTTCGAAGACGTCGAGGGCGGCCCCGGCTATGCGGCCCTCTTCAACAGCGGCCAACAGCGCTTTTTCGTCCACTATGCCGCCGCGCGCGCAGTTGATCAGGCGTGCCCCGGGCTTCATCATCGCGATGCGCTCTGCCGAGAGCAGCATTCGGGTGTCTTTGTTGATCGGAACGTGCAAGCTGACGTAGTCCGACTGGCGCAGAAGCTCTTCAAGTTCCACCAATCTAACACCCAAACGTTCAGCGTGCTCGGTGGTTATGAAGGGATCGTTTGCGATGACCTCCATGGCAAAACCCTTGGCTCTTTGGGCAACTTCGCGGCCTATCTTGCCAAGGCCGATTATGCCAAGCGTTTTGCCGTAAACCTCCACCCCTATGAATTTGGAGCGCTTCCATTCGCCGGTCCGCAGGGAGGCAACCGCTTGTGGGATGTTGCGCGACAGTGCGAGAATCAGCGCCATGGTGTGCTCTGCAGCGGCGATGGTATTGCCCTCCGGAGAGTTCACCACGATTATGCCGCGGCGGGTAGCGGCGTCTACGGCTATGTTGTCGACGCCTACCCCGGCGCGCCCGATGACTTTCAGAGAGCGTCCGGCTTCTATAACCTCTGGAGTGACTTTTGTTTCACTGCGGACCACAAGAGCATCGTATTCGGGGATGATGCTAATCAGCTCCTCCTTAGATAAGCCGGTGCGTACATCTACCTGCGCCCCTTTTTGGAGAATCTCTATGCCTTCCTTCGCAATTGGGTCAGACACAAGTACCTTCATGCCACAGGCGCCTCCTCCGAAGAGAGCACGCGGGCGGCTTCGGCCACACCGCTTCCCGGCTTCACGGGCCATCCCATCTCCAGCAAGACCTGCTCCAGGGCAGCGAAAGTGGCCACGATGTCAGGCTCGGTAATGTAGCCAAGGTGTCCAATCCGGAAAATGGTCTCTTCAAGCTTCTGCTGACCACCTCCTGTGGTAACTCCGTATTTCTCTCTTAGCCTTTTCCGAAGTTCTTTCACGCTTATGCCTTCCGGTACCTTTACGGCTGTAACTGAATTGCTCGCATAAGCTTCATCGGCAAAAAGCTCCAAACCTAAAGCCTTTATTCCCGCTCTGGTTGCCGCTCCGAGCTTAGCGTGTCTGGCGAAGCTTGCTTCAAGCCCTGCTTCTTTGACAGCCCGCAGGGCGACTCTCAGCCCGTACAGAAGCGTCAGCGCTGGTGTGTAAGGCGTTTGGTCTCTCTCCATGTATCTTTTCATGGAGGAGAAATCCCAGTAGAAGCGCGGCATCTTCGCGGAGGCGTGGGCTTCCCAAGCCCGCGGACCAACCGCCACGAACGATAGACCGGGTGGAATCATAAACGCCTTTTGCGACCCAGCAACGACCACATCACAGCCCCAAGCATCCATCTGCAGGTCGGTTACCATCAATGAGCTGATGGCGTCTACCATGAGAAGCGGCCCGTGGGAGCGCACGACCTCGGCCAGCGATTTGAGGTCGTTTGTAACACCAGTGCTGGTTTCGTTGTGGGTTACCAAGACGGCCTTTACGTTTGGATGCTCTTTCAGGGCTTGGTCAACTACATCTGGGTCAGCGGCTCGTCCCCATTCGAAGTTGCACTCTATCACCTCGGCACCGAAGGCTCTCGCTATTTTCGCCCATCGGTCTCCGAAGACGCCTATGCTGACGGACAGCACCTGGTCTCCAGGGGAGAGGATGTTTACAATGGCGGCCTCCATTCCTCCGGTGCCTGCCGACGGGAATATGATAACGTCGTGCTGGGTTTGGAACACATATTTGCAGTTTTCCACCACTTCCCTTTGAAGAGCCGCATATTCGGGACCGCGGTGGTTTATCATGGGTGTGGCCAGCGCCTGAAGCACCTCTGGGGGCACAGGCGTTGGCCCAGGTATCATGAGCAGACTCTTCTTTAGCATTGGCCCTCCAATTTCGGTAGCAAAATTTGTGCAAACCAACGCCTAGGTTGCCTAGATTATGTCATATAACCTGCTTGCTGTCAAACGGACCGGTTTCGGCGACGTGTATTGGGAATTCAGCTTGAAAAGGAATGCTGTTCCCTTACAAACAGCCGCATTAATATTTTAGCCAATACTTCGCGGGTTTTCTGCGGATTTCACCCGCACCGAAGCTTGAAGTATGCAGAAACCCGTTTTAGGCGAACCCGGCCGATCGAAGGAATTCTTCGCTTATCCCGTGCGTTCTGAAAGCCTCTAAAAAGCGGATTACGTACTTTCCTATTATGTCAACCTCTATGTTCACCCGGTCACCTGGCTTCAGCATTCCCAAGGTGGTGTTTTCCCAAGTATGGGGTATAACAGCCACGGTAAACAGCGGCTGTGTTTCCGGCGTATGCTCTTGAAGCTTGGCAACGGTTAGGCTGACTCCATCCACCGCTACGGAACCTTTCTCCACGAGAAAGCGGGCTATCTCGCGGTCCACGGCGAAGCTCATGAGGTGAGAGTCGCCTTCTGGAACCACGGAGGCAAGCACGCCGATACCGTCCACATGCCCCTGAACGAAATGCCCCCCAAAGCGCCCACCGACGGAAACGGCGCGTTCAAGGTTGACTGCGCGGCCTGGGCGAGCATCGGCCAGGGTTGTTCTTCTCAGCGTTTCTGCCACGGCGTCGAAGGTAAGAGTGTTGTCTGTTTTGCTGGTTACGGTTAAACATGCCCCGCTAACGGATATGCTGTCGCCGATTTTGGTGCCCTCGGTTACAAGTTTGGCCGACACAGTCAGCGTGGTGGTGGGTCCGCGGCGCTGAACCGAGGCTATGCGGCCTATCTCCTCGATGATGCCAGTAAACACAGGCTAAGGCACCTCCGTTCGCAGGTAACCCTCTACAACCACGTCGCTTCCTATGCGGCGAATTTTGGTGTTGTGGATGCGCACTGCATCGGCGAGCTTATCTATGCCACCGCCGTCTATTGGGGATGGCGCTGCGTCCCCTCCCACAATGATCGGGGCTATAAACGCAACTATCTTATCGATATATCCGGCTTCCAGCAGCGAGGCCGCCAGCGTTCCGCCACCCTCCAAAAGCACCGAGGTTACGCCCCGCTTGCCGAGTTCCCGCATAAGGGCGGATAGATCGATTCGGCCGGACATTGCGGGAAGGACGGCGACCTCGGCTCCGGCATCGCGGAGCGCTTTCACTCGTTCCGGCGGGGCGGATTCCGCAACGGCCACCAACACCGGGCTGAGCTCCACATCTTTGAATATGGCGGCAGACGTTGGGAGCCTTGCGTTGCTGTCCACCACGACGCGCAGAGGGTATCCCCTGCGTGTTCTGCCGCGCGGCCGAGGGGTGAGCATGGGGTCATCTTTTAGTGCAGTGCCGATGCCGCACATTACGGCGTCGTTTATGCGGCGAAGACGGTGCGAATACTTTCGCGATTCCTCGCCGCTGAGCCATTTGGAGTCTCCCGTGCGCGTTGCCGTTTTGCCATCTAACGACATGGCGAACTTATAAGTGACGAAGGGAATTCCTGTGGCAACGTATTTGGGATACCATTCGTTCACCAGCAGGGCTTCCTCTTTCAGAAGGCCTGTTTCCACCTGGATTCCGTGGTTTTTAAGCTGTTCCACCCCCCTGCCGTTGACGAGCGGGAAAGGATCTTCCATTGCGCAGACCACCCTGGAGATGCCGGATTTTACTATGGCCTGACAGCATGGAGGAGTTCGACCGAAGTGCGAGCAGGGCTCCAGCGTTACGTACAGAACCGCCCCGCGGGCCAGCTCTCCAGCCCGCTGAAGCGCAACGATTTCGGCGTGTGGCCCGCCCGGGGGATGAGTGTATCCGCAACCGACCACTTGGTTGTTGCGCACGACAACCGCACCCACGGCCGGATTGGGACTGGTGCGGCCAACGGCGCGTTTGGCGAGTGCGATAGCGCGGCGCATCCAGTAGCGGTCAAGATCCAGACTCATCTCTGGTGTTGAGCCCCTTTCCGTTGCCGCCGGGTTTTTGAGGCTTTTGGGATGGTTTGATTTCCTGGAGGGATCTTGGCAGCTCTCGGTAGAGTTTTCGCAGTTCGATGAGGTAATCGCGGCGGACTAACTGCATTTCCGTTACTCCTGCTACTCCCAATACGAGGGCGAGGAGCAGTGCTGCCAACCAGTACAAGAGCTCTGCAAGACGGCTGCGCCCCTCCAAGAGCCAAGGCGACATTGCGACAAGGAATCCGATTGCCGCCACACACCCGGCCGCTACCATGCGCGTGAGCATTCTGGGAAACGGAAGCCCGTGTTTGCCTTCGCGCTCGGCTTGGCGCTGGCGCCGGAAGGGTTCTGCGATGATCCAAGCTCCTAGAACCACCAAAACCACGGCCAGGAGGTAAATCATATCAGGCGCAAAGCCTCCACTCCGGCTTTCACACCGCCGCTGTGCCCAAATAGGGCAGAGCCGGCAACCAAAACGTCTGCACCGGCTGCGACGGCTGCGCTGGCTGTGTTGCCGTTTATACCGCCGTCTACTTCCAAGCGGATGTTTAGGCCGGAGCTATCTATCAGGTCTCGGGCTTCGTGTATCTTCGGAAGCATGGCGTGAATAAATTCCTGTCCGCCGAAGCCCGGGTTTACAGTCATTACGAGAAGCCAGTCTATTTCATCGAGCACGTGTCGTATGAAAGATAGGGGTGTCGATGGGTTCAGCGCCACTCCGGATTTCACCCCAAGCTTGCGGATTTGCACCAGCACTCGGTGCAAATGGCGGCATGCTTCGGGGTGAACGGTTATCAGGTCGCAGTGAGGAGCAAGAAGCTCGAAGTACGCTTCCGGATTTTCCACCATTAGGTGGGCGTGGAAAGGCAGTTTGGTGTGTGGGCGCACCGCCTCGACAACCATCGGTCCGAATGAAATGTTCGGGACAAAATGACCATCCATTATATCCAGGTGTATGAAATCGACGCCGGCTTCTTCAGCCTCGCGCACTTGCTCAGCAAGGCGTCCGAAGTCTGCCGCAAGCAGAGAAGCAGAGACTTTTACGCTTTTCACCGACGCTACCTCCGGCCTTTTCTTGGGTAGCTGCGTTGGAAGAAAACTCTGCCGTTAGACATAACCTGTATTTCCACCGTATCTCCATATGCCAATATTTCCCGGGTGAAGCGGTCGCCCGGGCTTCTGGGTTCATCGAAAACTATTCGCGTGCCGGTTTGGTCCGTCACCTGAATCTGTATCTGCTGTGGATCTGGGCCGTCGGGTACGCGAACGGTTACGCGGAATCTCCTGTCCGGGGCTGGCTCTTCGCCACCCATGTCCGGGGTCTGGAAAGCGAGAGCGGGCTCGGGTCCGCGGCTTATGACCAATGACACCTCACTTTCAACCGGAACAACGGAGAACTGCGGTGGGTCCTGGCTGACTACGCAGCCGGGCGGGACAATATCGTTGTATTCGCGAGAGATTTCTCCCACCTTTAGTCCAAGCGACTCCAGAATTCGGCGGGCTTCGCGTTCTGTTTTGCCGTACAGCTCTGGAAGGGTTACTTCCGCGGGACCTTTGCTTACCACAAGGGCCACCTGAGTGCCTGGTGCCGCCCAGGTGTTGCCCTTTGGTTCTTGGCTTATGACGTAGCCGCGCTTAACAGTATCGCTGTACTGCTCTTCGACCGCTCCCACTACCAGGCCGCTTTCCTGAAGCACTTTGCGAGCGGTGGCTTCATCCATGCGGAAGGTGACATCGGGAACCAAAACCTGCTCTGGGCCTTTACTTACCCAGATTGTAACGTCGCGGCCCTGTTTTACCTCTATTCCTGGCGGAGGATAGCTTTTTATCACCATTCCTTTCGGGATTTCGTCGTTCCACTGCTCCACAATGTGCGGTGTTAGGCCGAGCTTTAGGAGCTTTTGCTCAGCTTGTTTGGCTTCCACTCCGACTAGGGATGGTATGCGAACGTCTTTGGGTGCGCGGTAAAACACCGCCCAGAAGGTTATAACAAGGGCCAGAAGCGCCAGCCCAATTACAAGCATAGCCGCTTTGGATATGGCGGCAAGGAAGGGATGACCGTTGCGTTCTATGGCTTCCTCCGTATCTCTGGGTGCCACTTCAACATCGGCGGGGACCCAATTGAGTGGACGGCCAAACCTTAGGGATTCCTGTACCTTTTTCAGGTCGGATAACAGCGAGCTTGCGACCCTGTAGCGGCGGTCCGGGTCCTTTTGCAGGCATTTCAGTACAATGCCGTCAATGGTTTTGGGTATGCCGACGTTGAGGTGGCTCGGTGGCGTTGGCGGATCTTTGGCATGCCTCATCGCCACAGCCAACGGCGTTTCTGCTTCGAACGGGACCGTTCCCGTGAGCATTTCGTAAAGTATAACGCCGAGCGAATAGATATCTGAAGCCGGGGTTGGTTCTTTGCCTTCACATACCTCTGGGGCAGCGTAGTGGACCGCGTGCAAAACCGTGTCTTTAGTTTGGGAAGAGAGCGCTTTGGTTATGGCAAAATCGGTGACTTTTACCTGATCATCTGGGCCGGTGAAAACGTTTTGGGGCCGCAGGTCACCGTGGCAGAAGCCGTTTTTGTGGGCGTACTGCAGTGCTTCTGCGATTGCGATGGCTATGTCTATGGCGTTTGCCAGGCACATGGGAGCGGTGCGTTTGATTCGCTCTTTCAGTGATATGCCGCTGACGTACTCCGCAACAAAATATGGAATTCCTTCAGAAAATCCTGCGTCGTACACCTTGGCGATCGCTGGATGAGACAGCACGTATGTGGCGATGACTGTTTTGGTCCATTCTTCCGGATTCGGCTGCGGCACGTTCTTTTTCAGGAGCTTCAGCGCAACAGCTTTGTTCGTGCGGGTGTCTATGGCTTTGAAAGCGGAGAAGAAGGAACCCTCCCCGATTCGTTCGATTATTTCATAGCGCCCACCCAGCACGTAACCAACTATCCCGCCGTCTGTCATGTTGGGTTTATACTCCCTTTCGGACCGATTAAAATCCCTGCCGCCGAAAGCGCGAGGATAAGCAGGTATGCCTTGTCGAGGCTTGGTTCAAACTGAGGAATAACCCCAGGAATCACCGTATTTAGTATAAAGGATACAAGTATGGCGAAGGACCAAACGATCCACAGGGCCCCGAAAATGGTTTGCATAGCGTTCTTTAGTTTGGCTGTTTTGGCTTCCCCGGCAGATGGCTGTTTTTTCATAAGTTTACAACGCAGTAGTCTTGTCTTCTTGACGTTGCATTTGCAGTAGCACCTGGTTTAGGTCGGAAACACTGCGCAGTGTTACCGGTTCCACACAGCCTATTTTTCTGGGCAGAACAATCGTAAGATTTCCGTCCCTGTTCTTTTTGTCGGTGTACATGGTGTTGAGCAGCTTTTGGGTGCTTATCTTTTGCGGGATATGGGTTGGGAGTCTCATTTTGGAGAAGAGGGTGTTCAATGGCTGCCATACCGGTTCTTGGGCAAAGCCGATGCGCTCTGCAAGCATAGCCTCGGCCAGCATGCCGACGGCAACTGCCTCTCCGTGCCTGTATACGCCGTATCCCGCTGTGCTTTCCAATGCATGTCCAACGGTATGTCCGAAGTTCAGGATAGCCCGGTATCCGCTTTCGCGTTCGTCGGCGGAAACCACGCGCGCCTTGATTTCGCATGAGCGGCGCAGGGCTTGGGATGTAAATCCCGGTTCAAGCTCAAGCAAGCGTTTAAAATCCGAGGAGAGCTGGTTGTATAAGTCTGGGTCCAGTATAAACCCATGCTTAATCAGCTCCACCGCGCCGGCGCGAAGGTCCCGCTTGGAGAGGGTTCGCAGTAGTTCGACATCCTCAATAACCAGAATCGGCTGGTGGAAGGCACCGATGCAGTTTTTGGACTGGGGCAGGTTCACGGCGGTTTTGCCGCCTATGCTGGAATCAACGCATGCCAGCAGAGTGGTCGGCACCTGCACGTAGTTAACACCCCGCATAAAAACCGCCGCAAGGAATCCGGCAAGGTCTCCGATGACGCCTCCTCCGAAGGCAATCACGGTGGAAGATCGGTCAAAGCCCTGGGCCAGCATTTGGGCGGCGAGGATTCCCAGCCTTTTGAGGGACTTCTGTCTTTCACCGGGTGGAATTACGGCAAAGGATGCTTCAACGCCGGCATGTGAAAGGGCGTTTCGAAGTTTGGAGCCGTGCAGTTTGTCAACACGCGTATCGGTGACGACAAAGGCTTTTCTAACGCGGAATTCCGGTAGAATTTCGCCGGCTTTGTCGAGAAGCCCCGGTCCTATTATAATCGGATAACTGCGTGCGCCTAAATCAACGTGAACCCTCTCCATCGCTGATGTTCCAAAGCACAGGATGCCTTTACGAAGAAACTTTTGGGGTGTTCACCCTCGCTTGCAGGTCGATACTAACCTAATCTATCTTTCCTTGTCAAGTTATGGCGCGGATGCCGGGTTTCTGAGGTTTACTTTTGGCCTGTTGCAGGATGGTTTGGTGGTTATGCTGAAACGGGAAGTGGTTTAACCTTTACCAAAGGAGGCTGTGCGGTGCTGGAAAATTTGGCAGTGCTTCGAGATGGCCGCTCGAAGCGGATATCAAGCTGGGATACAAGCGGCCGCAACCGCGACTGCTGGACGGTTGGCGCCGGCGAAACGAAAACGCTTGCCCATATCAAGGGGCCGGGTGTTATACGCCACATCTGGTTTACCATTGGCGCTGAAGACCCGATGTATCTTCGCCAGGCGGTTGTTCGTATGTACTGGGACGGGCAGGAGCATCCAAGCGTAGAGTGCCCGGTCGGCGATTTCTTCGGTGTTGGCCATGCGAAGGTAGCTTCGTATTCCTGCGCGGTTTTGAACATGTCCGCAAATCCTGGTCAGGACAGGCACGCTGCCATGAACTGCTACTTCCCGATGCCGTTTGAGAGCGAAGCCCGGATAACCGTGCAGAACGAGGGACCCAAGGACATCGGTGCGTGGTACTTCTACATCGACTACGAGGAGCTGGATTCGCCGCCGGTGAACCAAGGTCGGTTCCACGCGCTTTGGCGCCGCGACAATCCATGCCAGCCACCGAAGCACCTGGGCGACGATCCGGAAGTGAACCTGACGGATAAGGACAACTATTTGATTTTGGAAGCCGAGGGGCGCGGTCACTACGTTGGCTGCAACCTAAGCGTGCACAACTTGTACGGCGGCTGGTGGGGCGAAGGAGACGATATGATTATGATAGACGGAGATAAGTGGCCGCCGGATATGCACGGCACCGGTTCCGAGGACTACTTCGGTCATGCGTGGGGCATGCAGCCTGGGAATGCTTACCTCTACAACGGAGTCTCCTACCATTCGGGGGCGCGGGAAGGCTACAACGAGCGCATTACCGTGTATAGATTCCACATATGCGACCCCGTGATATTCCACAAGAGCATACGGGTTAGCATCGAGCACGGCCACGCGAACGACCGATGCGACGATTACTCATCGGTGGCCTATTGGTACCAAACCCTGCCCACCAAGCCTTTCCCTCCGTTTCCATCTGTGGAGGAAAGGCTTCCGAGACCGGATGTGAAGGTGCAACCGGTGAATCTGCCCATACCTGTGACGGACCGGCCTCGAAGCGGAAGCCCCATAGACCCCAGATATAAGAGCGGTTAGCCTTATTTTGCATTTTGCCCAGGCAGGTTCAGCGCGGTGGGAGCCTGCCTGGGCGTTTGGTTTTTGGAAGGCAAGCTGTTTAGTAGAGGCTATTCGAAGATGGAAGCGGCAAACGCCTGGGGGTCAAAATCCTCCAGGTCTTCCAGCTTTTCGCCGGTACCGATGAGCTTAACCGGAATGCCCAGCTCATCCCTAACGGTGAGGAGCACACCGCCTTTGGCAGTGCCGTCCAGCTTGGTGAGGACCACACCCGTCACCGGCACCGCTTTTGAGAATTCCCGCGCCTGGTTTACGGCATTCTGCCCAGTGGTGGCATCGAGCACCAGAAGGGTTTCATCCGGGGGTCTGCCAACCTCCCTTTCTATCACCCGGCCGATTTTCTTCAACTCTTCCATTAGGTTGGTTTTGGTGTGCAGGCGCCCGGCTGTGTCGATGATTACAATGTCCGCGCCGCGTGCTTTTGAGGCTTGAATAGCATCGAAAACCACCGCCGCAGGATCTGACCCAGGCTGGTGCCGGACTATGTCGGCGTTGATGCGTTTTGCCCACGCTTCAAGCTGGTCTATTGCGGCGGCGCGGAAGGTGTCGGCCGCGGCCAGCAAAATCCGCTTCCCCTGCCGCTGGTATCGCCTGGCGAGCTTTGCGATGGTGGTTGTTTTGCCGGTGCCGTTGACCCCCACCATGAGAAAAACAGAGGGCGGCACATCCGACAGCCGAATGCGCGAGTCGGTTTCGGAGAACATGCGCGCAACGGCATCTCGAAGGGCGTTTTTCACGTCTTCTGCGCAGTTCAGGCGTTCGGAGCGGACCTTTTGCCTAAGCTCTTCCAGAAGCTTTTGCGTTGTTCTAACGCTGACATCGGCCTGTATAAGAAGCTCCTCAAGTTCCTCGTAGAATTCCTCGTCGATTGTTGGCTTGCGCGAGAAAAGCTGTCCTATTTTTGTGAAAAGCTTAAGCAATTTTTCATCTCCTCGTAAATGATTTGTTCGCTAATGCCGGTTACGGCGCATAGTCTTCAAGCTTTATAGATATCACTTTGGATACGCCAGGTTCTTCCATTGTGACGCCGCACAGGGTATCAGCGGCGCTCATGGTGGTTTTGTTGTGCGTAATGATGATGAATTGGGAGCGGGCAGAGAACTCTTTAACGACCTGGGCAAAGCGCTCCACGTTGGCGTCGTCGAGAGCTGCGTCCACCTCGTCCAGCAAGCAGAAGGGGCTTGGCTTGACCTCCAAAAGCGCGAAGAGAAGGGCTACGGCGGTAAGGGCTTTCTCTCCGCCGGAGAGGAGCTGAATGTTCTGCAGTTTTTTGCCCGGCGGCTGCACAATGATATCAATTCCCGTTTCGAGGAGATTGTCTGGGTCGGTTATGACGAGTTGGGTGCGCCCGCCGCCGAACAATCGCTGGAACATGGTTTCGAAGGCGGCTTCAATGCGTCGGTAGGTGGCGTAGAAGGTTTCCTTTGTGGCTTCGTCTATCTCGGCGATTATTTTTCGCAGGCGCGCTTCGGCGTCTTCGAGGTCGCGGCGCTGTGTATTGAGGAACTCGATGCGCTCCCGAATGCGGTTGTACTCCTCAACAGCTCCAAGGTTCACCGCTCCCATCGAAGCTATTTCGGCTCTGAGGCGTTGCGCTTCGGATGAGGCTCCGCGTTCAGGCGGCGGCAGCGATTTCACCGCATCGTCTGGGTTCATTTGGTATTCTTCGAGGAGCTTGGTTTCAGCGTGCATCAGATCCGAGCGCAAAGAAGCTTCTCTAACCTCGAGGCGGTGCAGTTTTTCCGCAACAGCCGAGCGCTTTTCCTCCATTTCTTTTATCCGAAGCGATAAGAGAGATAAGGCCTGCGTGGCTTCTGAGTGCTGACCGTGTTTTGCCTCCAGTTGTTCTTCGGCAGATGAGGCTGTTGTGCGGAGGCGCGCTGCCTCTTGCTCCAGCTCATTCATCCTTTCTTTCAGCTCGGAAATGATGTTGAGACCGGAGAGTTCTTCGCGCTTTTGGGAAATCTCCGCACGAATCTGTTCGGCGGAATTTGAAGTTCGTGCCAGGGCAAGCTGTGCCGCGGCCAAGCGCTCTTTGCACTGCGCCAACTGCGCCTGCAGATTTGCAGAGGCGGCTTTTGCTTCATCCAGTTTGGCTTGGGCGGCACGAACAAGATCTTGCGCTTCGGTTTCGCACTGCAGGGCGGCGGCGTACTCTTTTTCCGCGTTGGCAAGCTCGGTTTGCAGTTGTGTGAGGATGGCTTTTTGTTGGGAGATGCCCCCGCTGTCTTGCTCGGTTATTTCACTTAGCTGAGATTGCAGTTTTTGGATTGTTGAACCTATATGGCGCGCTTCGTCCTCTATGCGAACTGCTGTCAGGCTCTGTTTCGAAACCTCTTCGTTTAAGCTCTCGAGCTTGTTCTGGATGGCGTTCAGTTCTTCGCGGGTGCGGCGAGCCTCTTCCTCCAAGAGCTTAAGAGCCTTTGCATCTTCGGATACCTGCCTCGAAAGCTTGTCGATTTCGAGCTTGCGGGAGAGTATCCCCGCCGTCTGCTCTCTGCTTCCCCCCGTGATTGCCCCGCTCGGGTTCACCAACTCTCCATCGAGGGTGACCAGTCTTGCGCCGCTGATGCCGCCTTGGCGCAGCAAGCGCACTGCGGTGGGAAGGTTTTCCACCACCAAAATGCGCCCAAGCAGAACATCGACGGCCTTTTGCACCTCTTGGGGAAAGTAAACCAGGTCGGCGGCAACGCCGATTACCCCGGGCTGGCGCACCGGTTTTATTCGGTCGGGGCGGAGCAAATCAAGAGGCAAAAAGGTAGCCCGGCCGAGATTTCGGGATTTCAGGAACTCGATGGCGGCTTGTGCGTTTGCGTCCGTGTCTGTCACAATGTCCTGAGCGTGGGACCCTAGAGCAACCTCGATGGCGGTGCGGTACTGCTCCGGAACCCCGAGCAGGTCGGCGACCAATCGATATTTGGACTTCTCCAGAATGCCGGATTTGGCGGCTTGCAGAACGGCACGCACCCCGCGGAACACACCTTCCAAGCTGTCGTGCATTTCCTGGAGGCTTTTCAAGCGCGATGCGCGCCTTAGGGAGGCTTGTTTCAGCTCTTGCTCGCGCTGTAGCTTCTCTTCAAGCTCTTTTTGCTTTTCAGAGGCCAGCGCCTTGGTGCTGGCGAGCTCGTTCTGCGTTTCTTTGAGGCTGTTTTGGCATTCCAGCAGAGACTTCCGGAGAGACTCGAGGCGGGCTTGCGCCTCGGCCAGCTCTGCTTCCAACATGCGGCGCTTTTTCTGCTCGGCGGAACTGCGTTCTTCGAGCTCTTTAAGCCGCGCCTCCGAGGCCTGAACCATCTGCTTAAGCGAGGCGCGCTTTTCGGTGGCTTCTGAGGTGCGGCGTCTGGCTTGGAGCAGGTTCGCTTGGGCTTTTTGGACGGCAGCCTCCTGCTCAGCGGTGAAGTTTCCGGCGCGCGCTGCGGCTTCTTCTGTTTTCGCCAGCTCCTGCGAGATGCTTTCGATGTTTTGGCGCAGGCTTTCTTCTTCATCAAGCGCGGATTTTAAGCGGTTTTCCAGCCTGCGCAGTTCCTCTTGCAAGCGCTGGCGTTCTGCAATGGCGCTGTTTTGTTGCTGGCGGACCAGCGCGAGTTCGCCTTCGATCTTTAGGAGGTTGCGGTGAGCATCCTCGCTGGCGGCGCGCAGATCGTCGGCCTCTTTCTCAAGGGTGGTGATTGTTGTTTTAAGCTTTTGCTCTTCGGCGGCCGCCAGTGATAGTTGGGCGGCAAGTTGCTCGGCTTGAAGTTGAAGACTCGCGCGTTCGGATAGAAGTTTGTGAAGCTCTTCGCGGTGGCGGCGAATCTCTGCGGTTAGAAGCAGTGTTTCGAGATGGCGCAGGCGGGCGGTTAGACCGTTGTACTTTGCGGCAATCTCCGCTTGGGCCGCAAGCGGCGGGATTTGAGCCTCCAACTCTGCAATGATGTCAGATACGCGGGTGAGGTTTTGGCGGGTAGCCTCGAGTTTTCGCTCCGCCTCTCTGCGCCTATGGCGGTATTTTTTGATTCCGGCGGCTTCTTCGAAGAGCTGGCGGCGTTCCTCGCCACGTGCAGAAAGCACGGCCTCTATCTGGTTTTGGCCGATGATGGAATAGGCATCGCGCCCGATTCCGGTGTCCAGAAACAGCTCGTATATGTCTCTCAAGCGGCAGGGCGTGCGGTTTATGAAGAATTCGGACTCCCCTGAGCGGTATATCCGTCTGGTGATAGTAACCTCGGAAAAGTCTATGGGCAGGGTGCCGGATGAGTTGTCCAGGTAAAGGGTAACCTCCGCCATGCCCATTGGTCGGCGGCGGTCGGTGCCAGCGAAGATAACGTCCTGTGAACCTTCGCCGCGGAGGTGGCGGACGTTTTGCTCGCCAAGCACCCACAGAATAGCATCGGAGATGTTGCTTTTGCCGCTGCCGTTTGGCCCCACAACAGCAGTGATGCCGGGCTTGAACTCCAGTTCAGTTCGGTCGGCAAAACTCTTGAACCCGAAGAGTTCCAGACGCTTGAGGTGCATAATGACAGAGGGGCTAAGACTTCACGTTGAATTCGGCCCAGCTCCAATTAGATGTGTTGCCCTTTCCATCGGTTGCGTAGACGCCGATTCGCGTGGGGCCTGGTTTCGGCACCCCGGGGAGGGTTACGATGCCGGTGTAGGTGCCGTCTCCGGCTTTTTCGTCGGGAGCTATGCCGTCGTCCAGCAGTGGAACCGGGTCAGAGCCAAGGGTATTTCTGGCGAACACCAGGAGTCCCGATGGAGCGTCTTCAGGGAGCTCTGCTTTCACCAGTATAGAAGTTCCCGGCGGGCCTTCGGTTGGTTCCAGCCGGACTGCGACCGGCGAGGGGATGTTGCCGCGGCGCACGATTGTGAGGTCTGCAGTTGCCACAAGGGAGCCGCCCAGGCCGCTGACCTTCGCATCGGCCCTCAGGCGGGCCTTGCCTTCGTTGGTTGCCACGAAGTCGACGTGATCTCCGCGGTCGATTACAAAGCCCCAAGCGGTCGGTGTATCGGAGGCGGGGATTACGCTCCAGTCCGCTCTTTGCACTTTTGTGGAGCCGGTTATCTTCTCACCTTCGGCCCAAAATCTTCTTGGGTCGCCGCCAATAACGATGGGGGATGTTGTATCGCCCATTATCTGGAGGTCTTTAGAGGATCCGAAGGCTTCGCTGACGGCTTTGCTCGCTACCAGGCCGCAACCCGAGAGCATTGCACACAGAAGAAAAGCTGCGGCAAGCGTGCACACATATAACAAAGCAGAGCGCAATGACACAGCTCAAATCTCCTCCCTTGAACAGTCGGCAGCAGGGCCGACAAAGCCATTATATTTGAGGGCTGGAGCGTTTGCAAGCATTGGAAGGCCGAGCTTTACTGCTCTTCCAGGTACACCAATTCGGAGCTTTCCGTTTCCGGCAGTTTTATGGTTAGGCCGTTTTGCATCAGATGTTTTCCGGACAATGCCGTGTTTGGGTTGGTTTTGTCTTCAAACCGAATTTGGTATGTGCGGTTTGGGTTAAGGCCTTTCAGTTTTAAGGTGTGCGTATCCTCCTTCGTGGTGCCCCGGAACACAAACACCACGCCTTTCTTAGAGGCGGGATCGAAGTATTGAACGGCGTCCCACCGCACTCCGTCTGGGCGGTCGGTGAGGTGGTAGAGGTTTGCGCGGTTGATAAGGGGGCGTATCCACTGCTTGTACACCTGGAACTGCCTTTTCGCCGCGCGGTGCTGTTCCTCGGTCCACTGCGTGGTGTCGCACATGATTGTGCACCAGCCCATCATTCCGCTGCGCAGCATATAAACAAAGTTGGCAAGCGTTCGCCCTGGATAGTGGCCGACGTAGGATTCCACCATGGATGGCGGTAGGGGATAGCTGGCATCCCAAAAACCGCGGCGGTTGGAGAGCGGATCGTAGGTGTCGGTTGCGCATATGTAGTGGACGCGGGCCGCTACACCGAAGTCGACCATTCTTCCACCGTTGAGGCAGTCTTCGAAGAGCAGATCCGGGAATTCTTGGCGCAGGGCGTCGTAGATGCGGTAGTAGGCCGTGGTACAGCGGTATGATACGTCGGTGGGGTGATTTGTGTGGGTGTGGTCGGTACGACTGCAGTTTTCAAGCAACATCCATTGATCGTGCTCCAGGAGGTCCAGTTGGTAGTCGCGGATGATGCGGCGCAGTTCGCGAAGGCACCACTGCTCGGCGCTGGGGCAGGCGAGGCACACGCATTCCCCGGTGAAATCGGAAGGCTTCCAATCCTGCGGGAGGTCGTGCGGGAACCACGAGCGCATATCGGGTTTGTGAACTGAAAGAGCTTCCGGTCTTTGGGATGCGCCGCCCTGGGTCCAAGCAACCCACAGTCCGAACTTAAGCCCTTTGGATTTGGCGTATTTAGCGACGGCCTCGAGGCCGTTTGGGAACTTCTGCAGATCGGTGTGCCAATCGCCAACGGTGCGGTACCAACCGGCATCCACGTGAAACAGCTCCAGGCCCAGGTTCGCGGCATCGTTAATCATGCGAATAGCGAGGGCTTCATCGACAGCCATGCCGCTTCCCCAACTATTGTTGACCAGAAGCGGGTAGCGACGGTCGCGCACTGAAGGGCGGATGTGGCGCTCCACGTAGCGGTGGAGGCGGTTTGCACCGTCGTCAACGCTTCCGGCGTAAGCACCGATAAATACAGGGGGAGTTGTGAAGGTTTCTCCGCTGAGCAATCGAGTGCGGAACGGGAAGTTGCCGGGGTGCAGTCCCGCCGTAAGTACGACGCGGTGGGTGTTTTCAACCCGCGCATCTATTCTGGTTAGGCCGCTGAATTGAACGCCAACGTAGATGCCACCCCTATCGCTTAACTGAAGAGCCAGCCAGGGAATGGGTTCGTTGTGCTCTGCGCGCGGGGTGGATGTTAGGGTGATTTGCTTCCCAACATTTAGGTCTTCTTGGTGGACGCCGATGTCGGTTGGCGTTCCGCCGCCGCGTTCAACCCACCAGGCTTGCAGAGAGGATGGCAGGGTGGGGGGAGTTACAGAGCAAACCAGGCTTTCCTGAAGCGGCAGGATAACTTCGCGGTCGGAGTGGTTGCTCACTTCTATCCAGTGGGTTAGCGGGCCGGGTCCCGGGCGGGTTGTCCAAACGGAGCGCAGTTCCAAGCGCGGATTTTCTGAGGAAAAGAGGAAAACGACTCTGGTTCCGCCCTTTCTTTCTGTCTCGACGCCAGAGAAGCGCCACTGCAGTGGCATCGAAGCGCCGTTCACTTCGGCGGAAGAGATCAGCGGGATGTGAACTGGAGATGCGACCCACTCATCTCCGTTTGCACGGCACTTAAGCGACAACAGAGCCGGACATCCGCCGAGGAGCCCCACGACGGCGCTTGTGTCTTGGGAAGACAGCCGCTTTTGGTGCAGATATTTTGCTGTTTTCGGCATGGCTGGTGCGCCTCCAAACGTTTGCAGGGCCAGAAGAAGCAATGTTATTCCGGTCATGCTCAACCTCGATATTGGGTGTGCAAGAAAAAGTTCTGGGTTTGCAGTGAAATTCCTGGAGCGAGAGGTTTTGCCTTTTTGCCCTTTGGGATTGGAAAAGCCTGAGCGGCCGAATGGATTCGCGCGGTCCGAAAAGAAAAAGCCCCGGGCGGTCCCGGGGCACTGCACAGTTGTTTTCGGAGGGGCAGACGGTTATTTGGGCGGGCTCAGGAACGGGCAGTATGGGTTCAGGCCCAGCCCAAGGCCGCGGCCGAAGCCCATTCCGAATCCTCGTCCGCGCCCAGCACCAGCCCTCGGTGCGAGCTTCTGGACCAAGGAGCTGTTCTGCTGCATAAGGTTGAATATTTCGGTGCGCTTGGCGATGATCTGCTCTGCTGGCGCTCCGGAGATTATGAGTTGGCGCAGTTCAGTGTGGAGTTTGGTTAGCCGATCGAGGAAAGCTTTTTCTTCCGGTGTTGTAGGCGTTACACTGGTCCACCAGCCGCCGGGTCCGAGTCCGTACCCGCGGCCAAGCCCAACGCCGGCTTTGGAAAGAAGTGCCTGCACGAGCTGGCTGTTCTTCAGCATCAGGTCGTGGATTTCGGCTTGCTTTGCCGCGATTTGCTGGGCAGGGACATTGCTGATGACCAGTTGGCGCAATTCGTTGTGCAGAGCGGTGATTTTTTCAACAAAAGCTTTTTCTTCCGGTGTTGTGGGCGTTACACGGGTCCACCAGCCGCCGTATCCAAGCCCGAAACCGCGGCCAAAGCCAAGGCCGGCTCCGGGCATCACGCCTGACGCTCTGTTGAATGTTTGTCCCTGCGGCGCCCGCTGTCCCATCATTCCGGCTCGGCGCTGTGCAAGCACAGGCATGGATGCCGTAAGTATCAGGATACCCGCTGTTGCCAAACCGAGTGCTATTCCGGTTTTCCTGCTCATTTTGGTTCCTCCAGTTTTAACTTTCGTTCGTCCTTTTGTGGACTTCCACTCATACAGACGACAATGCGCCGAGTTGATTCCATTTTCGGCATCCCGAGTTTACGGCAGGGAATCCGCAACCTTTCTAAGCTCTTTTTCCGGGAGGTCAGCCACAACGATGTACATTTTCCCGGGGCGCACCACCCGGATTAGGCGGCCAACACCGCCAACAGCCCAAGCCTCTTGCTCGGTATCGGGGCCTCTTCCGCCGCGCCAACGCCAACCGCCCCATCGGCCGCGCCCTTGTCCCGGCCCCTGCCTAAGCGGGCGTTGAAACACCGAAAGGCTGTTCAGTCCGTCCACGTATCGGATATGCGCGGCCTCCCATCTCATCATTCCCATGCGCACCAGGTACATGCCCTCCAGCACAAAGCCTGGAGGCAGATAGCCCGGCTCTGATATTTTGATTCCGAGCCGCTTTGACAGCTCGGATGCTGTCCATCGGGTTTGTTCATCGGCGGGGGGCTTTTGGATGCGCCACCCTTCCGGTATGCGGAACAGGCCTTCCGAAAGCTTGGGATTTAGGGTTAAGCTTGTCATTCTGCTGGCCGTCTTCAAGGTTCCGTCGGATGCAAAGCTTTCGCTTCGGAGGATGAGCTTGGTTTCGCGGTCAATCCACAACCGTTTTGAGGGCCCCGGCGGCTGCTTTGGTGTTACGCGAAGCAGAAATGCCTTTCGTCCAGCCACGTCCTCCGTGCCTTCCACGGTTACTTTGTAGTTGCGGAATATCAGGTCGAGGCGTTCGGAGCCTTCAGGGGTGGGCATCCAAACAGCCGCTTTTTCCGCTTCGTTCAGCCTGTATAATGCGCGGCCGTCATCTATCAAAATCTGGCCGCGCGCCGGCTCCGATAGGTACTCTATGCGTTTTCGTCCCCGGCTGCTCCAAACTTTCATCGTGGCAGTGGTCCCGCCGGCGGTACGCACTTCCACCACCGCGCTGTATGCGGTTGTTTTTTCCGCGGCGTATGCCTTTCTGAGAAGCTCCGGCGCGTTGATCGTCTGGGCGGAGAAACAAGGCGCCGCAAGCAAGGCCATCAATACCGCTATGATATAAACCCTCACCGAATACCGCCGGCTCGGGAGTTCATGTTGCCCATAAGAAGTTTTTCCGAAGCCAAAAGCAACCATTTGAGACGACAGCCTATTTCTCGCTGGAAAGCCATAGGGTGGCGGCCGTGGCTTGGTCGGTTAGCGGATCGCGCCAGCCGGAGATGATGTACTGCCGCTCGTATTCCGAAGTCTCCGGTACGGGATATTCTGGCGGACCGGTCCGCACGCGTAGGAGCACCAACGCCAGCACTGCCACGACAACCGCCGCGGCCAGCGGCCAAACTTTAGCATGGACAAAGCTTCTCCGCACGGGCCGTGGATTGCCCTGCTGGTCGAGGCCGGCTTGGATCGATGCCCATAAGTCGGCGGGGGCCGCTGGTGCCTGCAGGTGCTTTTTAAGCAAGGTGTCAACGCGGTTTAGGCGTGCAAGCTCGGAGCGGCATGATGCGCACCGGCGTAGATGCCACCATATCGCAACGCGTTTGAACCATCCCAAACCACCTACCGACAGCTCGGCCAGATACCGGCTTGCTTGATCACATCTCATTGCCGTCCTCCAAGTAGGGAAGTAGGCGATCTTTCAGTGCGGCCCGCGCACGAGCCAATCTCGACAGCACGGTTCCCCTTGGCACTCCCAACGCTTCTGCTATCTCCGATACGCCCAGCCCGCCGATGTAGTGCATTGACACAACGGCTCTGTGCTCTTCTGAAAGAGACATCACCGCGTTTTGCACAACCTGCTCGCGTTCGCTGTCCAGCACGATCTGCTGGGGTGCCGATTTGGTATCGACCGGTTCAGCGTGCTCGCCGGACTGATCCAGCAGGCTATCCAAGCTCTCAGTGTGCACCCGGCGCTTCTTCATATAGTCTTTTGCCTTGTTTGCCGCTATGCGGAACAGCCACGTTCGAAACGCATTTGGGGCTTTGAGCGTATGCAGATGGCGCCAGGCATCGAGGTAGGTATCTTGGGTTAGGTCTTTTGCTTCGTCCTCGCTGCCGACCATCTGCCACAGCATGCCGTATACCGCCTGATGCGTCTGCCGGAACAGTTCGCCGAAGGCGTCTCGGTCACCCGCCCGCGCTCTGAGAACCAGCTTGCCCAACTCGTTTCCCAGGGCCGACCTATTCACCACGGTACTCCCATGGTATAGGACGAAAAAGCCGGGTTGTTGATTCCGGGGTATCGGCAAATGGGGCGCGCAAAACTTACTCTTTGATAAGGTTGCCGAAATCGGGCAGCAGTTGGTACTTGCGCTCCCAGGTTGTGTACATAAAGCCTCTCACCCGAGACAGCCTGCGTGCCAACTGCAGCCAGCCTTTTACTTCATCCAGGTTGTCGGCATCGTAGTAGCAGGCCACGAGGGTTTGGAATCCGCGTTCCGAAAAGAAGCGCAGGCTGTTCTCCCTGGGTGCGCCGCCCCACACTGCGATAATGAGGTCTTTGGGAATGTACTCCCAAACTCCGGTGTAATCTCCCTGCACAAGGTAATAGTTGGGGCGGGCGTTGTGGTGCGGATCGAGCATGTCTGACCAAATGTAAATCTGCATTTTTGGGTTGTAGCGCCTTAGAATTTGAACCTGGCGCGTGATGCAATCCGCAAGCAGCCGCGCCATGTTCCTTCCGGCGCATGCGCCGCAGGTGCCACCCATGCGGATTTCGTCCATGCTCAGTATTACGCGGTTGGGGCGCAGATGTTGCCAAAGGAGGCGGGCTTCGTGCTCGAAGATTTCATACAGGGCGGGTTCCGCCATGCATACTGTGACCTGGCTGTCGTAAATAACCATTGGGTGGTACCAGCTTACTCGGAGGCGCTGGCCATCGCGGATGCGGCCGTTGGGGAGTATGCGCAGGAACGGGTATTCGCGGTCTATGTTCCAAAAGCTGAAGTTCGGGTCTGAAAGCGGTGCGTAGTCGAGTCTCTCTTTGTAGGTTATCGAACCGTCTTCGCTTTTCACGGTCACCGGCGTTCCGGGGCGGCGCAGTACGTTGAGGGGACCGACCTCTTCGAGGTTCCAGTCGTCAAGCCAGAACCTGCCGCTTTTGCCTCCCCAAACGCCTGCGTAGATTCGGACGGCTGTGTTGTCCATGCTGTTGAATATCATTGAGAGCTTGCGCCAATCGGATGTTGGGGGTACGTTGAAACTTCGCGGGGCCAAATCGCGCTCGCCGGCCAGAGCAAGTATCCGGAAGTTCTCGGCGGGGCGCAGATTTTCGGTTTTCACCCATACGCTGACTCTGTAGCACCTCCAAGGGCGCACGCGCACTTCCTGCATCACGCGCGCGTTGCCGGCCGCTTGGGCGGAGAAGTTTTCGAAGCGGAGGGAGGCTTTTCCGCTGTGCGCTGTGGAGGTGTCTATGTAGCTTACCCTTCCTGGTTCATCATGGAAAGCCATGCCTTTTGCTGTGTTCCCCTGGTAGTCCTCGAAGCCGCCGTTCACCAGTTTTACATTGGGATCCGGCACAAACTCGGCTTTATCTCCCTTTACCAGGAAGGGGGCATCGCGCACGGGTATTCCTTCGGCCAGATTGCGGTCGTGGCTGAGCACGGCGCCGCCGTAACCCACCGAGAACACAGAGGGGATTATCTCCAGCCGGTTGCGGGCGCAGGCGGCTTTCACCTGTTCAAGCCGACGGAAGTATTCGGGAGGTTGTTTACACAGAGTGTCCAAGCCGAGCGACAGCACTGCCCCGTTGAAACCGTTTTTGCCAGCGGTATCCAGGACTTGCACGATTTGCTGAACCTCGCTGTCGCTGTTGAGGGACCAGCCGAAGATCCAAACGAACCGGTCTGAGAATCCTGCGGCGGCGAAGGCGGAGATGCACGCGGTTAGGGCCAAGCCAGCAAAACACAAAAAACGCCACATCGAGGCCGTCCTCCTTATTGCAAGCGTTTTCGGCCTTTGAGCCCGTTACACACCTGGTGCTTTGTTCGGTCTTCGCACGCCGTAGTAGGCAGGTTCCGCTATTTGAAGATTGGAACTTCTCCCGGCTTGATGTATCCGAGGCTTCTGGCCTCTATCTCTAATCCCGCCGGTGTTTGCAGAAGTCGAATTTGGTGGAGGAGGAGCTTCTGCTGCCTCTCGGCGCGGTTCAGTCGCTCGCGCAGTTCGGCTAATCGGCTTTTCTGCATCTGGAGACAGCGAAACGGCTCGGAGCAGAAGATGAGGGCGGCGCAAACGCTTAAAAGCCCCAGAAACAGCAAAATACTGCGCCTTACAGCGTTGGGGCGCGGTTTTGGTTTTGGGCGCAAATGTGGAGTTGGATTTTTGTGTGTAACAGGCTGCGGTCGAGTTGCTAAAGATCCCAAGCTTGCCATAGCTACACCGTTTGCACCTTTATTAGGTTTGTATTTCCGGGTACGCCGGCCGGCACTCCGGCGGTGATTACCACCAGGTCTCCGCTTTTTACAAGCCCCTCGCGGAGGGCACCCCGAACGGCGAAAAGGATGGTTTCATCCGTGTTGGTGGCATTTTCAACCAATATGGGGCGTACACCCCAAGAGAGTGCAAGCCTTCGGTAGGTGGCCGGATTTGCCGTTACTCCGATTATCGGGGTTTTGGGGCGGTATCTTGAGACCATTCTGGCCGTGTAGCCGGAGTAAGTGGAAGCCATAATCGCGGTGGCATTGAGATCCCTGGCGATGTTGGCTGTGGCTTCACCTATGGCGTCGGTTACGGTTTCGGCTTTGGCTTCAGACCGAGCGTTTAGGAGGGCTTGGTAGGCGGGACTGCGCTCCACAGCGTTGACGATGCGGGCCATCATGCGCACAGACTCCACGGGGTATTGGCCCGCGGCGGTTTCTCCGGAGAGCATAACCGCGTCGGTGCCATCCAAGCATGCGTTGGCGACATCGGTGACCTCTGCGCGAGTTGGTCTGGGGTTGCGGATCATGGAGTCGAGCATTTGCGTTGCGGTGATCACCGGTTTTCCGGCGCGGTTACATTTTTGGATGATGGATTTTTGAATCACGGCTACTTCGTGTATGGGCAGTTCTACGCCAAGGTCGCCTCTGGCAACCATAATCCCGTCTGCCACGCGGATTATATCGTCCAGGTGGCGAACAGCCTCGTGCTTTTCGATTTTTGCGATGATGGGTGCTTCGGCCCCTGCTTGCTTCATCACTTCTCTCAGCGCGAGTATGTCGGCTGGTTCGCGCACGAACGAAGCGGCTACCCAGTCTACCCCGTGTTGCAGGCCAAAGCGGAGCGCCTCCACATCCTGCTCGGTGATGCTTTGGACTGGGATAACGGCTTTTGGCACCGCAACGCCCTGGCGCGAGGCAAGTTCACCTCCGGTTACTACTTTGGTAACGACGCCGGATTCTGTTTTTGCCGTAACCCTGAGTTCCAAGAAACCATCGGCCAGATAAACGCGCATCCCAGGCTGGAGGACCTCAAGCACCTCCGGCGAGAGGTGAACGTGCGTTTCGTCTCCAGGAGATGGGTCGCTGGTCAGCGTAAAGGTGGCGCCGCGCCGCAGGAAAACCTTCCCGTTGCGGAATTCCCCAATGCGGATTTTTGGACCTGGTAGGTCCTGCAGGATAGCAATGGGGCGTCCCACTTCCTCGGAAATGCGGCGGATGTTCCGAATGCGCTCCTCTTGGTCTTGGAAGGTTCCGTGGGAAAAGTTCAGCCGCGCAACGTCCATGCCGGCGGCCACCATCTTTCGCAATGTGGATGGGGAGTCGCTTGCAGGGCCTATTGTGCAGACGATTTTAGTCTTCCGAAACATTGGGCCGCGCTCCGTTTTCACTGTCCGCTTCTGGAGGCAGACCGGCTGGGAAACTGCGGAATGGCCGGTCTGCTTCCGAGAAACGGATAAGAAGAGTTTGCAAGAGCCAGCGGTTTGGCGATTGGCAAACTCTTCAATGGTTTTGGTTAGGGGGCGGTTCCGTGAGATTAAGGTTACGCCCCGCGCTTTATGTTGTAGAAAGCGCTTAAGCCCGGATACCTACCGAAGTCTGCAAGATCCTCCTCAATTCTCAGCAATTGATTGTACTTTGCCACGCGGTCTGTTCTGCTTGGCGCGCCGGTTTTGATTTGGCCGGCGTTTGTTGCAACCGCGATGTCGGCTATGGTTGTGTCTTCGGTTTCTCCGGATCGGTGGGATATGACGGTAGTCCACCCTGCGCGCTTCGCCATCTCGATGGCGGCAAGGGTTTCAGAGAGTGTGCCGATCTGGTTTACTTTGATTAGGATAGAGTTGGCGGAACCTTCGCGAATGCCGCGTGCCAATCGCTCTGTGTTGGTGACGAAGAGGTCGTCCCCAACAATTTGAATTTTGGATCCGAGCGCCGAGGTCAGTGCTGACCAGCCCTCCCAATCGTCTTCCGCCATGCCGTCTTCGATGGAGATGATGGGATAGCGGTCCACCAAGCCGGAGAGGTATTCAATCATCTGTTCGCGTGAGCGGGTAACACCTTCGCCGGGGAACTGGTACTGTCCGTCCTTGTAGAGCTCGGTGGCGGCGAGATCCAGGCCCAGGTAAACCTCTTTACCGGGTGTATAGCCGGCTTTCTCGATGGCCTGCACGATTACTTGGATGGCCTCTTCGTTCGAGGAAAGGTTTGGCGCGAAACCGCCTTCGTCTCCCACGGATGTGGATAAGCCTTTGGACTTAAGTACAGACTTCAGGCTGTGAAAGACCTCCACGCCTATGCGCAGGCCCTCTGCGAAGGAGTCGGCTCCCACTGGAAGCACAAGGAATTCCTGGATGTCTACGTTGTTATCGGCGTGCTTGCCGCCGTTGAGTACGTTCATCATTGGCACTGGAAGGTCTCTGGCCGCAACGCCTCCTATGTAACGGTAAAGCGGCAGTCCAACAGATTCCGCGGCGGCTTTTGCGGTGGCAAGCGAGACTCCCAGAATGGCGTTGGCTCCGAGCTTGGATTTGTTTGGGGTTCCGTCTAGGTGGCAGAGCAGGTCGTCGATCTCGAGCTGGTTGGTGGCTTCCATATCTATCAGCTCGTCGGCGATGATGTTGTTTACGTTATCGACGGCTTTCCGGACCCCTTTGCCGAGGTACCGTTTTTCGTCGCCGTCTCGAAGCTCCACGGCTTCATGGGCACCTGTTGAGGCGCCGGAGGGTATTGCGGCCCGCCCGAGGGATCCGTCTTCCAGCTGGACTTCCACTTCTATGGTTGGATTTCCCCGAGAGTCCAAAATCTCACGGGCCAGAACAGCGGTAATAGATGGCATTGCTCACACTCCTCCTTTTCAATTTGCCGAAACCTGCAAGCATCGCGAATTGTCAAACAGTTACCCAAAATTCGCCCAGAGGACTCCGGTTTGGCTTTTCTGGGCGTTTGTAAGCTGTTTGGTCAGTGCTGGCGGCTTTTTCATTATAGCACGGCGGGCTACCGCCGGTAAACGCAGATACCGCTAGGTTTAGGGCTTTTCAAAAATCTCCGAAGGATAACGCAGATGCTGGGGAAGATGAGGCAATGTGCTTGAACAGGTTCGCCAAGCGCTTCGAGCATGAGCGCAGCCCACAGAGGTTTGACGGCTCGACTCTGCAGTGGTAGAATCGAATGGGCTTTTCTTGCGTTTGGAGTGCAAAGCGTGACCGAGTGGATTGTGACCGTGATGTCTGCAGACCGTGTTGGCATTGTTGCCGCTGTAAGCGGTGCTCTGCATCGCCTTGGTGGCAACATCACATGCCTCAGCCAAACGGTTATGCGCGGCTACTTTACCATAATCATGTCGGTGGAACTGCCGGATAACATAACTCCTGAGGAGATAAAGTGCGCGGTGGAGTCTTCTGGCGCGCCCGACGAATTCGTGGTCGGCGTTAAGCGGTATCAGGAGGTTCCTCCGGTTCCGCACAAAGAGTGCTCCGAGAGGTTCATCCTCACAGCCCGCGGGCAGGACCGACCGGGCGTTATCCATCGCATCTCTTCCTATTTGGCATCCAAGGGCATTAACATCGAGGATTTTTATGCATATTCCACTGGCGATGGTCAATTTGTGATGATTCTGCAGGTTGCGATACCCAAGGAGTGGGATCTTCCTCAGATACAGCTTGACATCGAAGAGCACGGGCGGGAGGTTGGTTTCGTGGCGCACCTGCAGCATGAAAACATCTTCCGCGCAACCAACGAGCTTGACGCGGTTTCCCGCCCACGCCAAAGAGAACCCTAACCCTGCTACCTTAATAATAGAAGCGCGAATTCCGCTTGTGAGAAAAGGAGCCGAACGTGCTTCGCACCGACGAGATACTTTCAACAGTGCAAATGCTCCAGCAGGAGCACCTTGATGTGCGGTCCGTAACCCTCGGGATCAATCTGCTGGACTGCGCCAGCCCAAGTTTGGACCATCTCTGCCGCAAGATTCACGAGCGCATCCGCTCGCGCGCCGAAGGGCTTGTTTCCACCTGCCGGCGGATATCCTCAAGATACGGAATTCCAATTGTAAACTGCCGCATCGCTGTCAGCCCCATAGCCGTGGTGGCGGCGGGTCACGGTGTTCAGGGGCTTGTGGAAGTGGCCCACACGCTCGATCGAGCCGCGGATGAGGTGGGCGTTGACTTCATCGGGGGTTACACAGCGCTGGTGCACAAGGGCATGAACCGCTCGGACCGCGCGCTTATCGAGAGCATTCCGATTGCCCTTTCGGAAACCAACCACGTTTGCGCATCCATCAACGCCGCTTCCAGCCATGCCGGAATTAATATGGAAGCGGTGGCGCTTCTGGGCCACGTCATAAAAGAGCTTGCAGAACGCACCGCGGACCGGGATGGATTTGGATGTGCCAAGCTTGTTGTCTTTGCCAACATTCCCGAGGACAACCCGTTCATGGCAGGTGCATACCTTGGCATTGGAGAACCCGAAGCCGTGGTGAACATCGGCGTCAGCGGTCCGGGCGTGGTTAAGCGCGCGGTGGAGCGGCTGCGCGAGGCAAACGGCAACCTCACCCTGGGCGATGTTGCTGAAGAAATCAAAAACACTGCCTTTCGCGTAACCAGGGTTGGCGAGCTTATCGGGCGCGAGGTTGCCAAGGAGCTTAAAGTGGCCTTCGGGATAGTGGATCTTTCGCTTGCACCCACCCCTCAGGTAGGTGACTCCGTAGGCGAGATCCTCCAAGCGATGGGCATCAGCGAAATCGGCGGCCCGGGCACCACCGCGGCCCTCGCCCTGCTGAACGATGCTGTGAAGAAGGGAGGCGCTTTCGCGTCTTCATCGGTGGGAGGCCTTTCGGGGGCCTTTATCCCCGTTTGCGAGGACGCCTGTTTGGCCCAAGCCGCGGCTTCCGGTTCGCTAACCATCGAAAAGCTGGAGGCTATGACAAGCGTGTGCTCCGTAGGTTTGGACATGGTCCCAATTCCTGGCGATACCCCGCCGGAAACCATAGCCGCCCTGATAGCCGACGAGCTTGCCATTGGCGTGGTGAACCGGAAAACAACCGCGGCGCGAATTATTCCGGTACCTGGTAAAAAGGCCGGCGACAAAGCTATCTTCGGCGGGCTTTTCGGGGAAAGCGCGATAATGCCGGTGCGCTCGTCGACGGCCGACGCTTTTGTTGCGCTCGGCGGGCGCATTCCAGCTCCCTTGGTCAGCCTCAACAACTGAGGCTGGGGTTACGGCCCAAGAACCTCCCGCAAGATGGTGATGTTGCGCCGCGCCAAGCGCCTCAGCCACTCGATGCGGCCAGGCGGATACGGCTCGGCGTACGAATAGGCACGCCGCGCTGCTTCCGCAATCTGTTGTGGTGGTGCGTCGTGAGGCAGAGTCCACTCCGAACGGCCAACCGTCTCCATAAAAGCAGACACCTTAGGATCGTAGCTGAGCGCCACAGAGGGTACATCTGCCAAAGCCGCAAACACCAGCGCGTGGAGCCGCATGGCAACCACGACCCTGTATGCCGCAAAGCCGGCCACGGTCTCGGTGGGGGGGCGAACGGGTTCCACAAAGGTTGGCCAAACGGCAAGCATTGCTGCATGTTCGGCCAATATGCGGTCCCACGGCTCCTGCATGGGGACTAGGCGAACGGTCAACCGCGTAGCTCTGCCCAACTCCTCGCACAGAATGGAAGCCTGCCTTGCCGCGCGCCGCCAGTCTTCCTCATCGTTCAACTGCATATTCCAGGGGCGGAGTGAAAGAGCCAAACACCTTTCCCCTTCACCAATCACCGACCGCGCAACCTCGAAGCTGGGGGGGTCCAGCAGGAATGCTAGGTCGGCGCAGACCTCAATCCGTGCTTTTGTAACCCCAAGCTCTTTCAACAGCGAGCGAGATTGCGAATCCCTCAGCGCAATTGCATCCACCCGATTTAGGACTTCGGCAACCGCTTGCCTGGAGCGCCGGCGCATCAGAGGTCCCACGCCTTGGCCCAACAGCACGACTTTCTTTCCAAACGCCAGCGCTGCCTTTAAAACGAATAGGTAGTACAAAAGCGACCTTTGGCTTGTTACATCCTGAAGCAAGCTGCCGCCGCCGGCTATCAGCGCATCGCAGAACATCAGAGACTGCAGGAGACCGCGCACGCGGTGCACGGAGCGAACGTTGTGAAGCCTGCTCGTGGCCCTCGGGTTTGCAGAAAGCACGGTAACTCGTGCCTCCGGAACGGCTTCGCGCAGGCCGCGCAGGAGTCCGGCCAGCACGGCCTCGTCTCCGCAATTGCCAAGGCCGTAATAGCCAACGATGGTAAGGCGAGGCGAGGTAGCCGACATCGCGGTAAAACCAATCCACTCTATCTGGGCTTAGTCTGAGCCGCTTGGCACCGATGCAGAGCTGCGGCGCGCCAGCTTCACGATGATAAATGCCGCCACACAGCCGAGCAGAATACCCGTCCACAAGCCGTTGAACGCGCGGAGAAGCGATACCGACAGCGGGGTGTGGATGTGACAGAAAGTGTTTATCAAAGACACCTGGCCGATTGTGCCAAGCCACAAAAGCGGCAGTGAAACCCGCCTTCCCCACAGCGGCGCAAGCGCCACCGAGAGGAACAGTGCTGGATGGCCGATCAAAAACTCTTTTGTTCTGGGTCGCACAATCAGAAGCTGATCTAGCAGGGACCTCAGCTTCAGTTCCAAAGGCGAAACGGCGGACGCAGCCTCATTCCCTGTGCGCACAATCAAAATCAGCAGTGCGGCAGACACCACAACCAGAAACGCCGCCTGCCACAGGAGTATGGGGCTGCACAAAATCTGCTTGGATCTTGCGCGAACATCCTCCCAAAGCCGGTTCCACGGTCTGCCGTCGTTCACGAAATCCAGGCTGAATACAAGCGCCAAGCCCAAAAGCGGCAGAATATGCGCAAGTTTGATGCCCACAAACTGGTCCGACTTCACCATAAATGCACGGTCTGCCAACAGCCCAACTATATGCATTGCCCCGAGAAAAGTGAACAGCGAGGTAACCACCACGGCGCCCACCGCGCGAACGCTGCCCCCACACTTTTCTGATCTCAGCCTGAGGTACAGGGCCAGCACGGCAAGAGAGGGGAATACAAGGGCCGCCTTAAGTGCAAGCAGTTTCCTTCCGATGTCCGGCAGTGCCATCACCAAGCCAACATCTGCCGCTGTGCCGAGGGCAAACAGAAGCCAGGTCCACACAGCCGAAAGCGGAATCAAGCTGTAAAGAAGAAAGAAGAAGGCCGCGGCGCATCCTACAGCCGGCAGAATCAGTGCGCGGGTGCCGATGGGCTTGCTTGCATACGGAACCGCAAGGCCGGGCGTTAAACCTTCCCTGACCATCTCATCCCGGATGGATTCCAGATAGCGAATCTGATCTGAGAGGCCGTTTTCGGTGGCGAACGGCAGCAAACGCACCAGGCAGAGCCTTGCATTGCGCTCCTTTGCCGCCCGAACATACCTTTCCACCATATCGCCGGGTGACATGCGCGCCGCTTCGTTGGCGGTGATGCTGTGAACCCTCACCAGGTGGCCGCGCAGAAGCTTGGACAGCTCTACATCACCGCGCTGTTTGGCAAATTCCACACTGCCGTAGACCGGCGCTCCACGCCCAAGCCAGTCGGACACAACCGGAATTAAGCCTTTGTAGCCCAGAACCTCTTCGCCCTGGAATACTACAACCCGCACCCCGCGGTGGCGAAGCTCCTCAAGCTTCCAGGACACACTGTTGGCATTTGCGCCAGCGTAGTTGGACACCCGACCAACTATATCCAGCCCGGCATTTTGGATGCTTGCGAGGTCATGTTCAGGAAAGCCCACTCCAACGTTCTGTATCTGTTGGTAATCGCATGGCACCTCGATCTTGGATGCCGAAACCACCCTGATCGGCAGTTTTGCCTTGAGTCGCGGCCCTCCCAAGCCGGGCACTTGCTGTTCGAGATACTTGCGAACTCTAAGAGCAAAAGCCGCATCGGGATTTACGAAGGCTATTGTGGTCCACCCGGGTTGGCTTGCCAAAATCTGTATCTCACCGGAATCTCGAAGGCTCTGTATGGTATCTTCGGTGATGGACACCCCGGTAACGCCGGCGTTTTTCAACCTTTGCAACAAATCCTGAAAGTGAATTCCTGAATCAACGGCCAACTGCTTCACCTGTTGCCAGTCGACCACCAGCTCCACAGAGGGGTTCTCGCGCTCCATGCCAACGCGAACCAATGCCGGACCGATCGAAGCGGCACTGCCAACAGCTATCAGCATCAAAAGCAGTATCTTAAGCTCTTTCGTCAATGCTCGACCTCCCACAGATGTCTTTACCAGTAAGAAGTTCGGCGGCGGGGCTTAACGAACAGCCATACCAAAATCGCGCCTGCGACAAATCCGCCTATATGCGCGAAGTAAGCCACTCCTCCGCCCGTCCCCGAACTGCCGGACTCAAGGATTTGAAACAGAAACCATATGCCCAGAAGCACCCAAGCCGGCAAATACACTATGCGGGTTACGATGTAAATAGTGAACAGGACCTGCACCATCGCCCAGGGGAACAGCACCATATAGGCCCCGAGCACTCCGGATATGGCGCCGCTGGCTCCAACGGTGTAAGTTGTGGAGTACGGGTCGCTGGCGATGTGCACCATGGCGGCGATCACTCCGCAGAGCAGGTAAAAGATGAGGAAGCGAAGGTGCCCCATGCGGTCTTCCACGTTGTCACCGAATATCCACAGGAACAGCATGTTTCCGATGAGATGGAGCCAGCCCGCGTGGAGGAACATGGATGTGAAAACCGTGATTATGGGGGCGTTCAAAGGGGCAGGAGCCGGCGGAAGATCCCTTCCGGTGGCGATTTCGGCAGGCACCATCATAAGGCTTTGGAGCGCCAGTGTGTTCCCCGCGGCCTGCAGTTGCAGTTCTTTAAAGAAGGCCACTACATTTGCGACTATCAGTGCAATCGTCACTATGGGGAACGAGCGCCCCGGATTTTGATCACGCAGTGGAATTAGCACTTCACCAAGTCCGGGCTTCCGGCAGAGTTGCAAGCGCCGGCAACCGCGAGTATTCTAGCATAGTAAGCGCGTGAGCAAAAGATGCGATGGAGAGTTTGTTGCAAAAGGGTTTTGGTTTTGAGGGGAGGGAATTTTCGGTTAAGGAAGCTTCGGCACCGAGTTGGATGCGCGCAGAGACGTATTGACGTTGTTCGAACTTGTTGGTATTATAAAAGGCGGCGATAGGAGAGAAATCCGTTTGGTGGGCCTGTAGCTCAACGGTAGAGCAGATCCCTCATAAGGATTTGGTTCGGGGTTCGAATCCCTGCAGGCCCACCATTTTTTGTTTGGATTGCCGCTATATCTTGCGGTTTCTGGTTAAATATATGGCTTGCCCTCTAACCGGCTGAGCTACCGCCGCCGCTCGCTATACCCTCGACAGACATTTGGCAGGAGTAGTCTCAAATAGTGTCTGATGATTAATTCTGATCGGGGTGAGTTTGACAAATGTGTATTCGATAACTTATACTACCTTTAGAATAACTGCGAAGACTGCAGTGTGATTTGATTAAGGACAAAGGCGTCCTCGGCAGCTTTCGAGCTTGCGGTTGGGCGCCTTTATTGCTTTTTGGATAGGAGTAGCAGCCATGGTGCGAAGAAATATGAGGCTTTCATTTGTTGGCGAACCGTGCCCTGAGAGCGATGCCCAGAACAACCTCGATGTTGGCAACGACGAGGTTGAGCTCTCTGTGAAATCGGGGCGGGTGGTGTTTGTGGTGCCGTCCGGGACCCCGGATGATCAAGTTACCGAGAACCCGAAGTTTACAATAGGGGAGCTTGAGCTCGAAAACGGAATGGTGCTGACGTTTTGGGTCTGCGGATCGGCTACCGGTGCAGATATCGGGGTTGTGCCGGGCTCAGACCGTTGAGTTGAAACCCTCTGCTTTATACGTTCCTCAGCGTGGCATTTCTGCTTAATCCTCTTATCGGCGTCTTTTGAAGGCGCCGATGCCGCTTTAAACCCTTGCCGGTTGGAGATTGCTGTTCCATTCGGGCCTTGAAATCGAGCGTTTTGCTCTCCTGTTCCGTGGTTTAAGCCGCCGATAAAAAGCCCCATGCGCAATTTGAAATACGTGCATGACTCAGCCTTGACTTCGCGCTTAGCATCGTGGGAAAATGTAGGCGCTTGGTGGTTTTCTGGTCCTTTTTGTTGGGAACCAATTTCTATTAAGTGGTTCCGAGGTGGGGGAGTTGGGTTTGCTGGACGGCAACTACCAGCACCGGCTTGATGATAAAGGGCGGCTCACGGTTCCTTCGGAGTTTCGGTATGAACTGGGGCGGCGCTTCTACATCACACGCGGTCACGACCAGTGTTTGTACGTGCTGAAGGAAGAGCACTACAAAGCGCTTTCCGCAACGATCGCGAGGGCTGTTTTGACCAGCGTGTTGCCCCGGGACGGTTCGCGGTACGAGGATATGGGGCCGCTGATTATGGATCCGTTTGAGCGCCCTTCGGACCCCCTTATAAGCGTTCGCGCAATGTTTAACGACTATGTGCGCGTGCTTCAACGCCATTTCTTCGGGGATTCCTTTGAGGTGAACCTCGATAACCAGGGGCGCATATTTATTCCGGAGTCTCTGCGGCGCTACGCTGGGATTGACAAAGATGTGGTAATCGTCGGTGTTGGCGATCGCCTGGAGCTCTGGAGTCCGGAGAAGTGGGATGAGGAGATGGCCAGCTCCGTGGAGAAGCTCCGGTTGGCTATTGAGGGAATGGGGCTGCACCGCTAATTGTGTGACCAGCCGTTTCACACACCTGTACTGCTGAGCGAAGTACTCGAGCTGCTTAATTTTGGGCAAACTGTTCGCCAGGATCAGCAGAAACCAACTGAGCCGGCAAACAGCTCACAAGCGATTGTTTGCGTTGATGCCACTTTGGGTGGCGGAGGCCACGCAGAGGCAATCTTGGAGGCGATGCCTGCTGGTGGCAAGCTTATCGGCCTCGACCGCGATCCTGAAGCGCTCGAGGAGGCTTCTAAAAGGCTTTCTAGATTTGGGAATGCCTTTGTGCCAGTGCATTCCCGCTTCTCGAATTTGGATGCCGTTCTGGACGAACTAGGTGTGGCCGAGGTTGATGCCGTTTTCGCAGATCTTGGTGTATCGCTTCACCAGTTGACAACCCCAGAGCGGGGGTTCAGCTTTAGGCATAATGGTCCGCTGGATATGAGAATGGATCCCAGCATCGGAACGACAGCAGAGCAGATTGTAAACAATGCTTCCCAGCAAGAATTGGCCAGAATCTTCAGGGATTACGGGGAAGAGAAGCTGGCGGAGCGCATAGCATCTGCGATAGTGGAGCGCCGCAGGCGGAAACCGTTCACGAGCACTTTGGAGCTGGCGGAGTTTGTGACCGGAGTTGTGCCGGCGAAGTTTAGAAGGCGCGGCATTCATCCGGCAACGAAGGTGTTTCAGGCCCTCCGCATAGCGGTGAATGGAGAGCTGGAAGAGCTTAGGCTGTTTCTACCAGCGGCCATTCGGCGCTTGCGGAAGGGCGGGCGGATATGTGTGGTTTCGTATCATTCGCTGGAGGATCGGCTGGTGAAGCAGGCTTTCAGGGAGGCCGCGCGGGGCTGTATCTGCCCTCCGAGCATAGCCGTTTGCGTGTGTGGGAGGTCGCCAAGCGTTCGGATTCTCACCCCCCATCCGGTGGTGCCGGGAGCGGAGGAGGTGGCCGCGAATCCCCGAAGCCGCAGTGCAAAGGCCAGGGCGGCGGAGAAATTGTGAGTTTGTTTGGGGCGCAAGAGGGGCAGGAGAACAAACCGCCGGGGCTATCAGTTTCAAAATCCGCGAAGCCAAAATCCATTCTTTGATGTCGGTTAATGGAACAAGCGGCATGGCCTTCGAAGGGCCTTGAAGTTCGGTTTGGTGTATGAAAGGAGGCTGCGATGCTTGCGGAAGGATTTTCCCCATCTTATGCGCGGGAATACGCGCAGTCCAGAAGGCAGAAAAGCTCCAGAAGAGCCACCAGGAACCCATATTTCTTGGCCGTGTTTTCTGCCTTGGCAGTTTTTCTCTATTCTGTTACAGTGCTTTGCTCGCTGAACACGAGGATAGGAAACCAGTTGGCTGAGACGGAGGCGCGCCTGCGGGCTGTTGAGGAGAAAAACGCACTGCTTCGGGCCAAGATGGAGAGCCTTCGAGATTGCAGGAGGGTTGAGAAGTTTGCATTGAGCACCGGGATGATTATGCGTTTGAATGCTAATGTGGCGGCGGACCCCGGAAACGCAACGTCCGACTACGTGGTTGCGCAGTTCAAGCCTTCGGGCTTTGTGGGTGCAAAAGCAGTTGTTAAAGCCAACCCAAGGTAAAGTGGAAAGCACGTTTCGAGCAAGAGTTAAGAAGCGCATAGAGAACTTGGTGTTTTTCGTTTTTATCCCGGCGTATGCCATCCTGGCGTTCCGGCTTGTTTATATTCAGGTGGTGCGCCACGAATATTGGAGTTCGATGGGCGAGAAATTCCACCTGAGGCGCATCGTTTTGCACGCGAAGCGCGGCGTGGTGTTCGATCGTAACGGGCGGGAGCTGGCCGTGAATGTGCCGACCGGGACGGTGGTGGTGAATCCGCGCCAGGTGCCGGAGAGCGAAAAGCCGAAGGTGGCGGAAACGCTGTCTCAAATACTGGGCGTTCCGCGGGAACGGGTTTTGAAACTGCTTGCGATGGATCGCGGCTATGTTTATGTGAAGAGGAAAGCGCCCATTTCAGAAGTTTCTAAGGTGGAAGAGAAAAAGTTGGCCGGAGTGATCGTGGAGAAGGACAGCCGGCGCTATTACCCGGCTGGCTCTTTGGCATCGCAGGTGCTTGGAATAGTGGATATCGATGGTCGGGGATTGGGTGGAGTAGAGCTGTCTTTTGATTCCGTGCTGCGCGGAAGTGACGGGGAGATCAAGAGTTGCGTTGATGCAATGGGGCGCCTTATACCAAGTGCGTCCAGAGAGATCCGCCGTGTGGTTAACGGTAAAAGCGTTGTTTTGTCTATTGATTCTGCTTTGCAGCAAAGAGCGGAAGCCGAGTTAGATTCGGCGGTGCGTTTGCACGGTGCCAAAGGCGGCGTGTGCGTTGTGCTTGATGTATCCAGCGGCGAAATTCTGGCGCTGGCGCAGTCTCCCAGGTTTGATGCTAATAAGCCGGGAGAGGCGTCTCCGGAGGAAAGGTTGAACAGGGCTGTATCCCTGGTGTTTGAACCGGGTTCCACGCTGAAAACGGTGACGTGTGCGGCGGCTTTGGACTCCGGCGCCGTAAGCACTGAGGATACGTTTAACTGTTCCGGCTGTTTGACGGTGGGCAAACACATTATAAACTGCGTTATCCACCCTCCATATATCAACGGGCATGGCGCGGTGAATATTGCCAACATATTGAGGCTTTCCTGCAATGTGGGAGCGGCCCGGGTGGCGCTTAGGATTGGGGAAGAACGGCTTTCCACTTATCTGCGCAGGTTCGGGTTTGGGTCCCGAACGGGGGTGGAGCTTCCCGGCGAATCGCCGGGGATACTGCCGGCAGCCTCGCCGTGGCGCGATATTACATTGGCAAACGTGGCATTCGGACAGGGCGTGGCGGTAACAGCCCTGCAATTGGTGTCTGCGTATGCGGCAATCGCAAATGACGGAGTTTTCGTAGCTCCGACGGTGCTGAAGCGCGAGAACGGCCATCCGAAAGCGAGCCGTCGGGTGGTGTCAGAGCAAACGGCGAAGCTGTTGCGGAAGTACCTTCAGGGCGTTGTGGAGGGAGGCACAGGCAAAGCGGCAAAGATAAGATGGTATAAGGTTGCCGGAAAAACTGGAACAGCGCAGAAAGCAGAACCGGGTCACGGTTACATACCAGGGAAGTATGTGGCCTTGATGGTGGGTTTTGTTCCGGTTGATAAGCCAAGGGTTGCTGTGCTGGCAGCGATTGACGAGCCGTCTGGCAGCCATTACGGCGGTGTTGTGGCTGCTCCGGTTTTCAGGGAGGTTGCGCGCGCGGCCATGGTTAGGTTGAACGTGCCTCCGGACGACTGGTCCGACACCTTCGACGGGGCTGTTCCAAGCACCTGGCCGAAGAGTCACTGAATTTGGGACGCTCCTTGGCCTCGAGGAGTTTCGGCAAACAAGCGTGAAGTTTTGGAATCCAGGACTTTTTCTCAGTTGGTACCCAAAGAAGTTCTGACAAACAAACGGTCACCAATTGAACGTCAGAGCTTCTTAATTTAACGTGGATGGGAATTGAAAAAGGGAGCATGAAGCTTTCGGAGTTGTGCAAGGCAGTTCCTGGCGCTGAGCTGCACGGAGAGGATGTGGATGTGGCGGCGTTGGCCTACCACACCAAGGACGTGGTACCGGGGACGGTTTTCGTGGCTCTGCGTGGGCTTCGCACTGACGGCCACTTTTTTCTGAAAGACGCCGCCGACAAAGGCGCGGTTGCGGCGGTTGTGAATACCCCTTACTGCGACGGTTGGCCGGCTGGCAAGCCGCTTGTTGTGGTTCCGGATACCCGAAAAGCCTTGGCGATGATGGCAGTGCGCTTTTACGGCGATCCTTCGTCTCGGCTTAGGGTGTACGGGGTGACCGGAACGAACGGTAAGACCACAACCGTTTTCTTGATTCAAAGCATTATGTCGGCGGCCGGAGTGAAAACCGGCGTAATCGGGACGCTTGGTTGCCGAATAGGCAGCCGCGTTATCGAAACAGACAGGACGACTCCGGAATCGCTCGATCTGCAGAGAATCCTGAGCGATTTGCTTCACGCTGGGGCGGAAGCGGTGGCCATGGAGGTCTCTTCTCATGCGCTGGCGCTGGGCCGGACTTTGGGCTGCCGCTTCGCCGGGGCTGTTTTCACCAACCTAACTCAGGATCATTTCGACTTTCACCCCTCGATTGAGGATTACTTCCACGCCAAATCCCTTTTGTTCACAGAGTACGCTGCCTCGGCGGGGGAACAGTTTGTGTCTGCAATCGGGGTAGATTCGGATTGGGGAAGGCGTCTCTGCGGTATGGCGCTTGGACGAGTTGTGACTTTCGGTGCATCTCCGGAAGCCGAGGTGCGGGCCGAGGATGTGAATTTCTCGACCGATGGTACAAGCTTCCGGTTGGTTTCTCCGTGGGGGTCCAGTGAGGTTCATCTGAAGCTAGTCGGCGAGTTTAACGTGCAGAACGCTCTTGCCTCGGCCGCTCTTGCCCTCGGGTGCGGCATCGGCATCGACGCTGTGAAAGCGGGGCTTGAGGAAGTTGGCGGGGTGCCGGGGCGCTTTGAGCGCGTTGATAGGGGGCAACCATTCACAGTGATTGTGGACTATGCGCATACCCCGGACGGATTGGAGAAGCTCCTTAGGGCGGCGTTGAGGCTGTGCGGAGGGAGGCTTTTGGTTGTATTCGGCTGTGGGGGCGACCGCGATCCCGGTAAGCGGCCGATTATGGGAGAGATTGCCGCTCGAATGAGCGATTTGGTGGTGGTTACCTCGGACAATCCCCGGTCGGAGGACCCTGAGCTTATAATCGATGCTGTTATCGCCGGAGTTCCGGAGGAGCTACGCGATAAGGTTATTCGGGATTCCGACAGGCGCTCGGCCATCTTCAGGGCGGTTCGGCTGGCGCGCCCCGGGGATGTGGTGGTGATAGCCGGGAAAGGACACGAAGACTACCAGATATTGGGCAACACGAAGATTCACTTCGACGATAGGGAAGTGGCTGCCGAGGCTTTGGATGCTGTGCTTTACGCTGGGTGAGCTGGCCAATTGGTGCCGTGCCGAGTTGGTAAACGCGAATGCTGAAGCGCGTGTGGAGGGCGTGAGTACCGACACACGGTCCATGCGCCCGGGTTGTGTGTTCTTCGCGCTGAGGGGCGAGCGGCACGACGGGCACGATTTTGTACCGGAAGCGCTTGGTCGCGGGGCAGTTGCAGCCGTTGTTCGGAAAGATTGGCTGTTGAAAAACCCGGGGGTTCCGGCACTGGCGGTTGGGGATACGCTGGAGGCGCTGGGGGATGCGGCCGCGGGCTACCGTCGCCTCTTCGCCGGGGCTGTGGTGTGCATAACCGGCAGTAGCGGCAAGACAACCACCAAGGAGATGACTGAGCTTGCATTGAGCTCTTTGGGGCCGGTTGCGAAGAGCGAGGCGAACTACAACAACGAAATCGGCGTACCGCTTTCTATATTCAAAATCGGAGGGGAACACAAGGCGGCGGTTTTGGAGCTGGCTATGCGCGGTCGGGGTCAGATACGGTATCTTGCGAGGATTGCCCGCCCAAATGTTGGTGTGATAGTAAGCATAGGGGATGCGCACCTGGGTTTGTTGGGGTCTCGCCGGGCGATTGCGGAGGCCAAGGCGGAGCTTTTGGAGGAACTGCCTGAATCTGGGACAGCCGTTCTGCCCAGAGACAGCGAGTGGTATCCTCTGCTAACCCAGCGCTGTGCATGCCGATGGCTTTCTTTCGGTTTTCATCCAGAAGCCGATGTTCGGGTGGTGGGCTACAGTGCCAGCGAAGGCGGAAGCCGGTTTTCCATCCGCTTCGAGGGAGATGAGGCAGGGGTTGAGCTGGCAGCGCCTGGGGAGCATTTGGCGGTGGATGCTGCCGCCGCAGTTGCCGCGGCGGTTGCGCTGGGAGTGCCGCTTAGTGCGGCGGCGAGTGCGCTTTCCGGATTTAAGCCGCCGGACATGCGCGGCGTGCGGTTGGCGGCGAACGGTTTCACGGTGATTAACGACGCATACAATGCAAATCCAGACTCCGTTGCTGCCGCGCTGAAGTCGCTTGCTTGCTATAGCGGTAGGAAGGTTGCCCTCCTGGGCGATATGCTTGAGCTTGGAGATGCATCCGCGGAGCTTCACAGGAAGGTTGGGGCTTTGGCTGCTGAGCTTGGTATCGACTTGCTGGTAACCGTTGGGAGTCTTGGGGCTGAAATCGGTAGGGGCGCGCTGGATGCCGGAATGCCGTCCGAGGCGGTGCTTCAGTTCGCCACGCCGCTGGACGCCGCCGAGGCTCTTCGGGAGCTTCTGAGGCCCGGCGACGTGGTGCTGGTGAAAGCGTCTCGCGGGGCTAGGTTGGAGCAGGCTGTTGAGGTTCTTGTGTCGGGGAGTTTTGCCGAGGCAAACAGGAACTAATCGAGCGGCGGAACTCCTTTCCGCAAAGTGGAGGAGCAGCGTTGTCTCAAGTGACGTTGATACGAGTGGGAATATCGGCGGTTTTGGCGGCGGCCGTTGTGCTGATTGCCGCGTGGCCTTTGGGTGGATTGCGGCGGCTCCGCAGGCTGAGCGGTGAGGTCATCAACCCGGATTTGCCGGAGCGGTACAGGTCCAAGGCCGGAACCCCAACCATGGGAGGAATATTCATTCTTCTGGGCTTTGCGGTTGGAGCACTGGCGGTAGGCGGCATCGACGTGCTTGGCATCGTGTTGGTGACATTGGCTTTTGGGGCGATCGGTGTTTTGGACGATATGCTGGCGCAGAGACGCAGGCGGAGTTTGGGCTTGAAGGCGCGCCAGAAACTGCTGCTTCAGGCTATCCCGGCCGCGGCTTATGTTTACTGGAGCATGCGCACCCACCATCTGCTGGTGGTTGGGTGGCCCGGTGTGTGGATGGTTGAGGTTGGGGGTTTGTATGTGCTTCTTGGGGTGCTGTTCATCCTGTTTATGAGCAATGCGGTTAACCTTTCGGACGGCATGGACGGACTAGCGGCTGGGCTAACGGTTTTATGCGGAGTTCCGCTGGCGGTTCTTTCTTCTGCGGCGGCCGGAGTTGCTTCGTTCAGCAAGGGCGCACCGATTGCTGCGGCGGCGCTGTCCGGCGCCTGCGTGGGTTTTCTATGCCTGAACGCATATCCGGCGCTGGTTTTCATGGGAGACACCGGTTCACTGGCGATAGGGGCGTGTTTGGCCGCTGTTGCGATTAGCACCGGCACGGAGGCTTTGCTGCTGGTTTTGGGGGCTGTTTTCGCGGCAGAGCTGCTTTCGGTGGTGGTTCAGGTTGTGAGCTTTAAAACCACCGGGCGCAGGGTTTTTCGGATGTCGCCGTTGCACCATCACTTTGATCAGTGCGGGTGGCCGGAGCCACAGATTGTAAAGATGTTTTGGCTGGCCGGGGCGGCGGCCTCTGCGATTTGCATTGTTTTGGCTGGAATCACCGGGGGATTTTAAGCGGTATGGATTTCAACCTTTCCGGAGCGCTGGTAGCTGTAATCGGGCTTGGAAGAACCGGGGTTGCGGTGGCGCAGGTGCTGAGTCGGCGCGGGGCCCGCGTGGTGGTTTATGATACCAAGCCCGAGCAGGAATTGGCTGAAGAGATTCAGGCGGTATCTCACCCGCTGGTGGAAGTGATAGCCGGGAGGGATGATTTTCCGGGGATTGAGAAGGCGGATATGGTTGTACCCAGCCCGGGTGTTCCTGCGGATGCTCCTGTTTTAGTTGGCGCAAGGGAGCGCGGCGTGCCGGTTATGCCGGAGATCGAGCTGGCTTATAGAATTTCCCGCGCCCCAATCGTGGCAGTAACAGGAACAAACGGCAAAACCACAACCACCGCCCTTATAGGCGCTATGCTGTGCGCTTCTGGTGTGAAGGCGCGGGTTGGCGGGAATATGGCTCCCGGGGAGCCGCTGATCCTTTTGGCTGACGCGGCGGCGCAGGACGAGGTCTTGGTTGCCGAAGTTAGCAGTTTTCAGCTTGAAACTTGTACAAAGTTTAGGCCGAGGGCGGCTGTTCTTACCAATATAAGCCAGGACCATTTGAACCGCCACGGCAGTATGGATGCTTACGCGTCTGCCAAAGCCCGTTTGTTTCAGGCTCAAACGGAGGATGACCTGGCCGTGCTTAATGCAGGCTGCCCGGTTTCCAGGACATTGGAAGGGGCTTGCCGTGCTAAGGTTGCTTGGTTCAGCTTGCAGCAGCGCTTTTCTCCGGGGGCTTATCTTGACGGAGACAGGCTTGTTGCGGACCTGGGCGAGCCTGTTGACCTGATCAGCGTTGGTGAAATACGGCTGATTGGTTGGCACAATCAAGGGGCTTTGGTGAACAAACGAGAGCTGATCAAACGTCGGGGCTTCTTGGTGGAAAACGCGTTAGCGGCTTCGCTGGCGGCGTTGTTTATGGGCGCGTCGGCTTTGGGGATTGCCGAGGCATTACGCAACTTCAAAGGGGTTCCGCACAGGATGGAACCGGTTTGCGAGATCGGCGGCGTGCTTTTCATCAACAACTCCATGTGCACCAATCCGCAGGCGCTGGTGCGGTCTGTGGAGTCGTGCAGCCGGCCGGTGGTTTTGATAGCCGGTGGAAGGAATAAAAGGCTGGATTTTACCCAAGCGGCTGCGCGTGTGGCATCGCTTGTGAAGGGCGCTGTGCTGATAGGCGAGATGGCCGACGAACTGCGCCGGCTTCTGCGCGAAAACGGTTTGGATGCGGTTGAAACGGCCAGAACCATGGACGAAGCTGTGAACCTGGCTGTGGAGATGGCCATTCCTGGAGATGTTGTGATGCTTGCGCCCGGCTGTGCCAGCATGGATATGTATTCCGACTTCATGGAGCGTGGAGAGGCGTTCAAGCGAGCTGTGGAGCGCTTGGGCTCTTGCATGGACGAGGGGGTCAAATGAACCGCAGACGGCTGCCACCGGATTACGTTTTGATTACAGTTGCGCTTGTTATGGTTGTGGTGGGGATTTGGCTTGTACTCAATGCAAGCTATCCCCGCGCTGCCGGCACGGGGCATACCCGTGGAGACCCTTTCTTTTTCGCGAAGAGGCAGGTAATAGGGGCGTGCGTTGGCTTTATCGCGATGCTGGTGGCGATGAAAGTGCCGTACTGGAAGTGGCGCTGGCTCGTCTGGGTGGGAGTGATAATCTCGGTAATTTTGCTGGGCTTGGCTTTCGTGCCCCCGTTTGGGGTTAAATCGAACGGTGCTTGGCGCTGGGTGCGTATTCCCGGTACGCCTTTATCGACCCAGCCTTCGGAGGTGGCGAAGCTGGCGCTGGTGCTTTTTGCAGCCGACTTTGGTGCCAAGCGTAAAGAAAAAGCGGTTCACCCGGAGCACGGGCTGAGAATCCAACTTTTGGTGCTTTCCATCATCGTCGGCCTTGTGATTCTGGAGCCAGACTTGGGCACAGCATTGGTTTTGTTGGCAACTTGGGGCGCTTTGAGTGTTGTTTGCGGGATACCGTGGCGCACTGCGGCGTTCTTGGCGGTTTCCGTGGTTGCGGTGGTTGTGATTGAATGCTTAAGGGCGCCGTACAAAATGGGCAGGCTGTTGGCGTTTCTCGATCCATGGAAGTACTACCACGGCACCGGCTACCAGATTATTCACTCTCTAACCGCCTTGGGTTCCGGTGGATTCTGGGGTTGCGGTATAGGCAACGGCTTGCAGAAGTATTACTTCTTGCCGGCGGTCCACACCGATTTCATAGTCGCCACTTTGGGTGAGGAAAAGGGATTGGTGGGCACTTTAACAATGCTTCTGCTGTTTGCGTTGCTATCTTACAGGGGTTTTTCCATCGCCAGCGGGACCAAGGACCCGTTTGGAGCACTGCTGGTTTTTGGGATTACCTCCTGCATAACAATTCAGGCGCTTTTGAACTTTGCCGTTGTTAGTGCATCTGCTCCGACGACGGGGGTTCCTCTGCCGCTGATAAGTTACGGCGGGTCATCGTTGGTGTTTACCATGTTCGGTATTGGTGTTGTGCTTAACGTTTCTATGCACCCGGATAGCGTGGAAGAAGTTGCGAGTAATAGTATCAACCGGAGGAACCGGGGGACATATATATCCCGCGCTTACGGTGGCAGAAGCTCTGCGTAAGCGAGGGGCCTGCGTTTTGCTGGTCGGCGCCGAAGGGGGGCTGGAGGCTTCTCTGGCACGCAAAGCCGGAATAGAATTTGCCGCCGTTCCGGTTATCAGACCCGGCGGGGGCGTTTTCGGCTTCTTGCGGTTTGGTGTGCGGATGGGTGTTTCGTTTATGAGCGCGTTCAGGCTTATTCGCTCGTACGGTCCCGACGTGGTGGTGGGCATGGGAAGCTACGCTTCGTTTGCCGTGGTTCAAACGGCGGCGCTTCTGGGCATTCCAACCGTGATACACGAGCAGAACGCGGTACCTGGTAGAGCTAACCGGATTTTGGGACGCCGGGCCAGTGCCGTGGCTCTCACGTTTGAGGAGGCGGCTTCGTGGTTTCCGGCAGGCCGAACGCACGTAACCGGCCTGCCGGTGCGCGACGGGATGGGTTCGGCAGACAGAAACGAGGCTTTTGAGTTCTTTGGGCTTGAGCCGAACAAGCGCACCCTGCTGGTACTTGGAGGCAGTCAGGGCGCCCTTAGTTTAAATACGGCGGTGCAGCAAGCGGCGCGAACCTGGCTGGAAAGCGGTATTCAGATTCTTCACATAACCGGCGCGTCTCATTTCGAGCAGGCTCGGAGGCATGCCTGCCGCGGATATGCCGTGCTGCCGTACGTGGAGCGCATGGACCTGGCTTATTCCGCCTGCGATTTGGCGTTGTGCAGGGCCGGGGCCGGTACAATGGCAGAGTTGGCTGTGTGCGGGGTGCCTTCTATTCTGGTTCCGTATCCGTACGCCGCCGACAATCACCAGGAGGCTAATGCCCGGGTTTTTGCGGCGGCAGGCGCTTCGGTGGTGATTTCGGACCGCGAACTGCGGTCGGGAGCGGCTGTTGCTCTTGTGCTGGAGCTTATGCGCGATGAAGAGAAGCTCCGCGCCATGTCTCTTTGCGCGCGTAAGCTGGCTCGGCCCAGGGCGGCTGAAGATATCTGTGACATTATTGGCAATCTAGCAGTTGATTGTAGGATTAGGTCTGGGAAGTAGTGAAAAATAAATTGTAAACAAAGAGAGGATAGTGGATTGAAGACTTTTAGATATCATTTGGTTGGAATTGGCGGCATCGGAATGAGCGCTATAGCCCGTGTCCTGCTTGACAGGGGGTTTGCGGTTTCCGGCTCGGATCTCAGGCATTCGAAGCTGACCGAGCAGCTCAGTGCTTTGGGCGCGAAGATTTTCATCGGGCACGATGAGGCCAACCTGAACGGTGCAGATGCGGTTGTGTTCAGTTCGGCAGTGAAAAGCGACAATCCGGAGGTGGCTGCCGCGGTTAGGAATGGGTTGCAGGTTTTGTCCAGGGGTGAGATGCTGGGGAAACTCATGCAAGGCACCTTCGGCATTGCGGTGGCCGGAACCCACGGGAAAACCACTACCACCGGTATGGTTGCCACGGTCCTCTCCGAGTGCGGGCTTGATCCGACGGTGCTTTTGGGAGGCGAAGTGGCCTCTATTGGTGGAAACGCCAAAATTGGGAAAAGCAATTACTTTGTGACCGAGGCGTGTGAGGCTTACGGTTCGTTCCTGCATCTTCACCCAAATATTGCTGTGGTTACCAATATAGATGAGGACCATTTGGATTTTTACAAGAGCATCGCGGAGGTAAAGAGGGGCTTTTTGGGGTTTCTGGATAACGTCGCCGAAAACGGCTGTGCAGTGGTATGCACTGACTGTCCCAACGTTAGAAGCATCATCTCGAACATCCGGTGCAAAACGGTAACCTACGGCTTGCATTCCGACGCAGACTTGACGGCTGTTGAAATCCAAAAGCGCGGCTGGAGCAGTTCGTACCGTTTGGTGCTTAGGGGGAAACCCGAGTCTTGGGTTGTGCTGAATGTGCCGGGGATGCAGAACATCCAAAACTCGCTGGCGGCCGTTGCGGTTGGTATTGAGTTGGGCTTGCCTGTGGAGTCGGTTTGCTCTGCATTGGCAGCGTTTGGCGGTGTGTCAAGGCGGTTTGAGAAGCTGTACCAAGCGCGCGGCATAATCTTGGTGGATGACTACGCTCACCATCCGACAGAGATTTCGGCAACCCTCGATACATGCCGAGAGTGGTTTGCTCCATCAAGGCTTATCACCGTGTTTCAGCCGCATCTTTACTCGAGAACGCAGCAACTTGTGGAGCGGTTTGTCGAGAGTTTTAAATCGCCAGATTGGGTGATTGTGACGGATATATATCCTGCTCGTGAGAATCCTATTCCCGGAATCACCGGCGAATGGTTGGCCGAGAAGATACGCGAGGCTCGGGAGCCGCGGACAACCAGTTTCGTTTCACCCAAGGAGCGCATAGTGGACGTTCTGAAGTCAGAGCTGGTAAGCGGCGATATGGTGGTTTTCATGGGGGCGGGAGATATCCGCAGCGTAGGCGCTGAACTAGCTGGTTTGCTGGCGAGCAAAGATTAACTGAAAACTCCTTGCGGAAGCAAAAGTTATGGGGGCGCAGAACCTACAAGCTCTGCGGGAGGCGCTTGTAGCAAGCAATTTCGCGGGAAGAATAGCGGAGAACGAACCGCTGGCTCGCTATACATCGTTCCGCATAGGCGGACCTGCAGACCTTTTTCTTGAGCCTGCAGATAAGCGGAGCCTGGTCTTGGCTCTCCGCGAGATTTGGTCGCGCGGCATACCCGTTTTCATACTCGGCGGTGGGACAAACGTATTGGTTTCCGATGCTGGATTCAGGGGGGCGGTGGTATCCACCAGAAGGGCGCTTCGCTTGCTGTGCTTTAAAGGTGTGTGTGCCGCCGCGGATTCCGGGGTGAAACTGCCGAGGTTTGTTCTGGAATGCGCAAAGAGGGGCTTGAGCGGTTTGGAGGCTTTGTGCGGGGTTCCGGGCACGGTTGGCGGTGCTGTGGCCATGAATGCTGGTGCCGGCGGATGCCAGATAGCCGATTGCTTGGTGAGCGTTGAAGTGCTTAGCAAACAAGGGGAGGTTTGCACCTTAAGTGCGGAGCAATTGCGGTTGGGATACCGCACCAGCGTTTTGATGGAGGGTCACTTTGTGGTTTTGAAGGCGAACTTTCGCTTTTGCCAGGGCGATCCGGATGAGATAATGCGCAGGGTGCGCGAGGCGATCGAAAAGCGCCGGGCGTCTCAACCGGTGAACCAATGGAACGCGGGGTGTGTTTTCAAGAATCCGCCGGGGGATTATGCCGGCCGGCTTATAGAACTGTGCGGAGCTAAGGGAATCCGAGAAGGCGGTGCTCAGGTGTCTACCAAGCATGCAAATTTCATTGTGAACCTTGGGGGCGCTACCGCAAATGATGTAAGGCGCCTGATGAAACGCGTGCAGGATATGGTGCGGGACAACTTTGGAATAGAACTGGAGCCGGAACTTATTCTGGTTGGGGAGTGGGAATGAAGCGGATTCGGGTTGCTGTTTTAATGGGCGGTGTTTCTTCAGAGCGCGAGGTGTCTCTGAAAACCGGAAGGATGATTTGCGAAGCGCTGGACAAATCGAAGTACGAAGTGGTGCCTATGGTTGTTGGGCGGCGCCCCGAATCCCTGCCGGAGCGGGCCTGCTGTGCCGGTTTGAAGAGTGCACTGCCGGTGGAATACGTGCGTGCTCAGGCCAAGGATATGATGCCGCTGGTGGCAGACGGTAAATGGCCGGATGTTGTGTTCATCGCGCTGCACGGCCGGTACGGTGAGGACGGCACGGTCCAGGGGATGCTCGATCTGTTTGGAATTCGCTATACCGGATCTGGGGTACTTGCGTCTGCGTTGGCAATGAACAAGGCAATCAGCAAGAAGCTGATGCTTGCCGAAGGCATACGAACGCCGCCGTTTGTTTTGGTAAAAAGCGCCGAGGATGCTGTGGCCCGCGCATCGGAACTGCCGCTGCCGATAGTGGTGAAGCCGAACCGAGAAGGCTCTACGATTGGGGTTACGATTGTGAGGTCGCCGGATCAGCTTGCCGATGCGGTGCGGGAGGCGTTCCGCCACGATAATGAGGTACTTCTGGAGCGCTTTATAGAGGGCACGGAAATCACCGCGGCTTTACTTGGAAACGACAACCCGGAGGTCCTCCCTCTGGTGGAGATCGTCCCCAGAAGCGGGTTCTACGATTACGAGTCCAAGTACACTCCCGGGGCAACCGATGAAATAGTGCCGGCCCGGATACCCGAAGCGCGTGCCAAGGAGGCAAGGGAGGCAGCCCTTAGGGTGCACAAGCTTTTAGGTTGCAGGGGGATGTCTCGGGTGGACATGATATGCACAGAGGATTCTGTTTGGGTTCTGGAGCTCAACACTATACCCGGGATGACCGAGACAAGCCTTCTGCCTAGGGCGGCCGCGGCTGCGGGTATTAGCTTCCCCGAATTGGTGGATCGTTTGGTGCAATTGGCTTTGGAGGATTCTTAGGGATGTTAGCGGCCAAGCGAAACAAAAAGAAGCGAAACTTGGTCCGTTTCGTGAGGAATGTGCTGGCGCTGGTTTTGTTGGTGGAGCTGATTGCCGCCTTGTTTACGACCCCGCACTTTGCAATTCGCTGGTGTGAGATACGCGGAGCTCGGATGCTGAGCGCCGGGGATATAATCTCTGTTTCCGGGGTTCGTGCGGGCCAGAACATTTTGACGCTGAGGAAGTCGCTGATTGAAAACAGGATTAGAATTCTCCCGATGGTTCAGGATGTGCATGTGCATCGGAAGATGCCAAAGACCGTGAGAATCGTAATCCGCGAGCGAACCCCTTACGCGGTAGTTTCCGCGGGGAACTTCGGCATGGTTATCGACCGCAGTTTGGTGCCGTTCAAATCAGCGGGACCGTTCGATTTCAGCCGCCTTCCCGTTATAGAAATACCGCCGACCCGTGCTCTACGCTTGGGCAAGAAGATCGATTCGCCACACGTGGTTGCCGGAGTGGAATGCTTGCAGTTATCTAGTAGGTATTTTCCAAAAGCTAAGCGAGTCAGCGTTGACGCTTACCTTAATGTGTGTTTAAATATGGAGGCATTCCGCATCCGGCTTGGACAGCCAACGCAGCTCCGCGAAAAGCTCGCCGTCGCACGGGATTTGTTGGATGCACGCCCGGCCATAGTGAAAGTGGGCGAGTATCTAGACGTGAGTAGCCCCAACTGTCCGGCCTGGAAACCCCGCAATGAAGCTCCCAACGCTGGTGATACTGTGGATGAGGGGCATAAGGTTGCCGTTCTGAGTGGTGGGGGAACCCTATGAGCGTTGTGGTGACTAAAGCGGTTGGCGCCAGAAAGCATTGGATATGGCAGATTACCGTGCTCAGCGTTGTACTGGGTGTGCTGTTGGCGCTTTCTCTGCAGACCGAACGTGTGCAGAAGAAAGACCTTCCTCCGCGCTACAGTATTCTGGCCCAGCAGTATCAGGACCTGCGGCGCCTCAATCAGAGGTACGCTCAGGAAATTGCAAACCTCCAGTTGGATAAAAGGCGCTACGAGCGTATGCTTGAAGAGATGTCCAGAGGCGAATCTCCAAAGCTTGCGGTGCTGACCAAAGAACTTCAGGATGTGAAGCAATTTGCGGGGCTTACCCCGGTTGAGGGTCCGGGGGTGGTGGTTACGCTTTCGGACAGCCCAAAGGCCAAGGAATATGCGAAAAAGTACGCGGGGGGCGCCGAAAGCGGGTTGGAGTTCCAGACTGCTTTGCAGGATTTCCTTGTGCACGACACGGATGTGAACGGTGTTGTGAACGAACTGCGGGCGGCCGGCGCCGAGGCTATAGCGGTGAACGATCAGCGCTTGGTGGCCATATCCTCTATACGCTGTGTTGGCCCGCTGATCTACATTAACGGGAAGCCCAGCGGTGGCGCTCCGCCTTATACGATAAAAGCGATAGGTCCCTCACGCGAGATGAAAGAAGCTTTGGAGATGGCAGGCGGCTACCTGGATACACAGCATTTGAAGGAGTATGGGATGGTGAAGATAGAGGTAAAGGACTCCATACAAATTCCCGCGTATGACGGTCCAACTTTCTTTAGGATTGCGCGGCCTGCACCTGAGGGCGGGTCAGGCGCGCGCTCTTCGGGTGGTAAGACATGATAGTTTGGCTTCCGGTGATAGGTTTTCTGGCGGGTTTTGCGGCCATTTACTGGCGGGCGTTTACGGTTCCAAGCGATTACGCCCCGTATCTGTCCCTGGCAGCGATTGCCGGGCTTGATACGATTGTTGGTGGTGTAAGGGCTGGCTTCGAGGGGCGCTTCGAAAACGATGTGTTCCTCTCTGGGTTTTTGGTTAACACCGTGATGGCGGCGGCATTGGCTTATTTCGGGGATCAAATAGGAGTGCCAGATCTGTACCTCGCCGCGGTTGTTACGCTTGGTGGGCGAATATTTGTGAATCTTTCGCTGATCAGGCGCTATTGGCTGAACAAAGCGCGTGCGGCAAGGCGCAGTGAGCCGGGGGCTTAGCGTGGCTGGAGAGATCGTTGTTGGCCTAGATGTAGGTACGACAAAAGTCTGCGCAGTTGTAGCCGAGGTAACCCCAAACGGTGGGGCCAATGTGATAGGCTACAGCTATGTTCCATGCGCTGGGCTTCGGAAGGGCCTTGTGATTGACATGGATGCAACCGTGGCCGCTATTAAGGAGAGTGTGCGCCAGGCTTCCGAAGCAAGCAGTGTTAACATTCAGTCGGTTACTATTGGGGTGACGGGCCAGCATGTGAACTCTTTCAACTCACGCGGGTCGGTGGCTTTTGGGAGCCCGGATCACGAGATTACGGAGGAAGATCGCCTGCTGGTTTTGGAGCGCGCAAAGGAAGTTCCCTGTCCACCGGATCAGCAGATGTTGCACGTGATTCCGCGGCAGTATATCGTGGATGGACTTGGCGGAATTCAAAAGCCTGTGGGTATGACCGGAAGCAGGCTGGAGGTGGAATGCCACGTAGTTACTGCGTCGCGCAGCTTTGTTGACAATGTTATTAGGTGCGTTCGGCGCGCCGGACTGGAATTGGACGACAGCGACGATAGTGTGGTGCTGGAGGCCATTGCTACCGCGGAAGCAGTGCTTACCGAGGAGGAGCGCCAACTGGGGGTGGCTCTTGCAGATATAGGAGGCGGCACTACGGACATAGCCGTTTTCAAAGACGGCACCATCTTTCACTCCTCCGTCATTCCTGTTGGCGGCGAAAACGTGACAAACGATATTGCTATCGGACTTAAACTATCACTATCTGAAGCGGCGCGTGTTAAGCTTGAGTACGGCTTGGCAGCCGTTCATATGGTCGGCGAGGATTTTATAGAGGTCACCCAGATAGGTAGCGCCGAACCGACGGTTTTGCCGCGCAGAGTTTTGTGTGAGATCATCGAGCCGAGAATTAGAGATATTTTCCGGCGGGGGGTTATGGCCAAACTGAATGAATGCGGAGCGAGTTCTCTTTTGCCGGCAGGAGTTGTGGTGACCGGAGGAGCATCTTTGTTACCAGGATTGGTGGATCTGGCGGCTCTGGAGTTGGAAATGCCTGTTAGGTTGGGGCTGCCGCGCTGCCAGGGTGGGCCTTCAGGAGTGCTTAACGGTCCGCAGTTCTCCACAGCCGTTGGGTTGGCGAAAATAGCCGCCAAGCGATACGCAGTAGGCGAGTTGGATGCTGAGGACGGTGGTCTTTTCGACTCCTTTGGGCGCTTGGTGGCCGGTTTCTTGAGCAGGCTGTTTGGGCGCAAGCACAAGAAATCGGTTCGCCGGAACAGACCGAGATGACATCGAGGATGTGGAATCTGCCATGGTTGGTGATTTGCTAAATAAACCTTTGGAGGGGGAGAATCTCATGAGCAACGATTCATCAGAATTTCGGAAACCTGTGATCAAGGTGGTTGGAGTTGGCGGCGGTGGCGGCAACACTGTAAACCGCATGCGAGAGGACGGCCTGGGAGAGGTGGAGTTGATTGCCGCGAACACCGACCCCCAAGCGCTTTCTTTGTGCAAGGCAGATAAGCTTATTCTGCTCGGCAACCGCAGGTTAGGGGCAGGCGGAAACCCGGAGGTTGGGCGTGAGGCTGCAGAAGAGAGCAGGCAGGATATCAAGAAGGCGCTTGAAGGGGCCCAAATGGTTTTTATCACGGCTGGTATGGGCGGGGGCACCGGCACCGGCGCTGCGCCGATTGTTGCCGAGGTGTGCAAAGAGATGGATGCCCTGACGATTGCCGTGGTTACAAAGCCTTTTCAGGTGGAAGGCGCTAAACGCCTTCGAGTGGCAGAAGAAGGGATTCGGGACTTGAAGGAGCGAGTGGACGCGCTGATCGTCGTCCCGAACGACCGCCTTCTGAGTATTGCGCAGGGCGCCACACTTATAGACGCCTTCAGAATTGCGGATAGCGTCCTTTACAATGGGGTAAAGGGCATTGTGGAAATTGTCGCTGTTCCGGGATTGATAAACCCCGACTTCGAGGATGTGAAGACGATATTGAAAGATGCCGGAACAGCATTGATAGGAATGGGCGAAGCTAGCGGCGAGGATCGGGCAGAGGCTGCGGCGCGCGCCGCTATTTCCAACCCGTTGCTGGAAATATCCGTTGATGGTGCACGCGGGGTGCTTTTGAACATGGTTTCGGGGAAGGATTTCAGGCTGGAAGAGCTGCATAAGGCGGCGCAGACGGTGTGCGAGACAACAGACGATGAGAACCTGAACCTGATTTTGGGCCACGCCTGCGATGAGTCCATGGAAGATAAAGTTAGAATTACTGTGCTGGCAGCAGGCTTTGACCCTCCTAGGGCCACGAGAGAGCGCGTGACCGAGCGTTTGGGAGAAGAATTCGTGCGCGAAGGCAGTGCTCAGCCTTCCCGCCAGGATCACCGCGATATAGATTGGGACTTTCCAAGCTTCCTCAGGGAGAGGTAGCGTGGTGGCATAGAGAGACAGGCGCGACCCGGAGGCGTTGGTATTGGCGCTGCCGGGTCGCGTCTGCTTTTTGCAGCAGGGGTTTTCACCCGTACGAAGGTGAGAATCACCGTGAGGGCGCGTGGGCTAGGCGAACCCTTTTCGGCGTCCAGCTTCGATGACGGCTGTTGCGGCCAAAACCTTCAGGGCGTCGGGTACGAGGAAGGGCAGGCTGCCGGCCAGGAAGGCCGCGGTCCAAGTTTGCCCCAAGTAAATTTTAAGCCACGCTACCCCAGCGGCGTGGATTATGCACACGCCGACCGCACAGCCAAGGACTGTTCGCACAAGGCCACCACGCCTGCAAAGCCAACCGACTGCCGCGGCCGCCGGCACAAATGCCACTAGGTAGCCTCCGGTGGGCCCAAGTAAGGCGCCGACCCCGCCGCGCAAGCCTGCAAACACCGGAACTCCTGCGGCTCCAAGTAGCAGATACTCGGCCATGGATGCAGCCGCAAGCCTTGGCCCCAAAGCGGATGCGCACACCAGCACGGCAAACACTTGAAGGGTTATCGGGACCGGAGTCCACGGCAGAGGCACCGCTATCTGGGCGGCCAAGGCGGTGAAAACAGCACCGGCGGTTGCGGCCGCCACCGCATGCGCCAGTGCGCGTTTATCCCATGCTAAGGCAAAAGACTCCCGAAAACGCATGCTTTTTCCCCTCTAACTGATAATAAACACGTTTTCTGCAGATTCGATGCGCAGAGTTTGGGCTTTTTTGAGCTGAATCAGCAGGGCCCCATCTTCATCCAGCCCGACTCCTGTGCCGCGGTAAACAGCGTTTGGAAGGTGAACCTCTAAAAATCTTCCTGTGGTTGCTTCCAAGCGGCGCCTGGTTTCTATTACGGAGTTCCAGCCAGTTTGGCACTTGTTCAGCCAGTGCTCCAGGTTTTTAACTATGGCCACTGCCAGCTCTTGTTTGTCCGGAACGTTGCCGCCTTCCATCAGCACGGAGGTGGCAATTTGGGCTATTTCCGGCGGGAAATCCGAGCGAGACATGGTCAGGTTGATTCCGATACCCACAACTGCGAAGGCCGGCTCCGCTTCAATTAGTATGCCGCCGAGTTTTTTCCCAGAGCTGAGAAGGTCGTTTGGCCACTTGATTTGCACATTCAGACCGCAGGTTTGGCTTACAGCCTCGGCGGCGGCCAGCGGCGAGGCCACGGCAAGGTGCCAATGGTGGGCGAAGAACATCTCTGCGGGTACAGAAACGGATAGAAGGAGCCCGGCTCCGGGTTTTGAGATCCAACTGCGGCCTTGGCGTCCTCTGCCGGCGGTTTGATGCTCGGCTGTTACAACCGCTCCGACGTTGCCGGCGGAAGCTAAAGCGCGGCAAACATCGTTTGTGGAGTTCACTGCTTGGTAATGGAAGAAGGTGTGTCCCAAGTGGCACAAATCTCGGCTTTCCCGCTTGGCTTATGTTGAACGCCTGCTACCTTGGCGAAACGTTCCCGGTGGATAGTATATCATGATACGGGGTGTTATGGGAAATCGAGCGAAAGGCGTGGAGCGGTGCTGGATTGAGGAAGCCTTTCCGAATTTGCGTTTTTGAGATTTGCGCCGTTGCTGCTCAACGTGTTGACAAATGGGCGGGTTGTGTTATAATAAAGGCGCGTTGAGATCGCGGGGTGGAGCAGCCTGGTAGCTCGTCGGGCTCATAACCCGAAGGTCGTTGGTTCAAATCCAACCCCCGCTCCCATGTTGGATAGCTCCGGAATCTTGAAAGGGTTCCGGGGCTTTTCTTTTGATTGGGCTCCTTCGTATTCGTGGGGTTTTGCCTTTACTCTTGGCGGGGAGTTGCTCCGGCAACCGGCATTTCCACGGTGAAGGTACTTCCTTGGCCCACACTGCTTGTTACCGATACGCGCCCGCCGTGGGCCGCCACTATTTCTCTCACGATTGCCAAACCAAGGCCAGTGCCGCCCAGCCGTCTGGACCTGGCTTTATCCGCGCGGTAAAATCTTTCGAAGACGTGCGGCAGGTCCTCCTCTGGTATTCCCACCCCGGTATCCGCTACCGATAGGCAGACGCTGTCTCCCTCCTGCCAGGCAGATATGCGTATACTGCCGCCCTCTGGGGTGTATTTGACCGCGTTATCCAAAAGGTTTCCCAGCACCTGCGCCATTCTTATCGCATCGGCCACCATGTGGATGTGCTCCGGGATTTGGGTTGTAACCGCAAGCTGTTTTTCGGTGATGCGCTGTTGAAGCTCTTCTACAGCCTGCTCCACGAGAGAACGCACGTGTACAGGTTCCGGCCGCAGGACCAATTTGCCCGCATCGATCAGCTCGAGGTCCAGCAGATCTTCAAGCAGGGCAGAGAGCCTATCTGCTTCACGCTCCAATGCGGCCATGAAGCGTTCCCTCGCCGGCGGGTCGTCGATTGCGCCGCTGTTGAGCACCTCAACGGCGCCTTTTATGGCGGCCACCGGTGTGCGCATTTCGTGGCTTACGTCGGCAAGGAACCTCCGCCTAGCTTCTTCAGAGCGGCGAAGTTCTGTTAAATCGTGGAAAACCGCCATAGCGCCGCAGTCTTCTTCCGAGGTACCTTGGAGAGGGCACACTTTGATGCTGAGCGCTCGGTAGCTTGGAGATTTTATGGTGACCTGCACATTGGTTGGAGTGTTGCTTTCCATGCTTTGGCGCAGAAGGGGCCAGAAAGATCGAACAAAGGGTATTTTCGAGATGTGCAGGCCCTCAATGCCGTTTAATTTGGTGCCGAGCATTTCCGCGGCCGCGCGGTTGAACAAAATCACTTCTCCGCGGCGGTTCACCGCCAGGATTCCGTCGGCCATGCCCATCAGGACGGCTGATCTGCGCTCTTTTTCGGCGGCCAGCTTTGCCACCATGCGCTCCAGGTTTTCGGCCATGTTGTTAAGGCTTTTGGCAAGCTGGCCTATTTCGTCGTTTGATGTAACTTCTATGCGCATGCGCAGGTTGCCCTTGGCCATCTGGTCTGCCATGCGGCTCATTTCTGCAACAGGACGGGAGATCGTTGAAGCGATCCCGAAGCTGACCAATCCTGCGAGCACCGCGGCGACCAAGCTCACGATGAAAGTTGCCCTGCGAACGGCGTCTGACACGCGTCGGATTGGTCCGGCCTGCGGGATTAAGCGCAGTAAGCCGACGGTGCGGTTGTCCTTTTGAATTGGTAGTTCGACCGCAATGTGGAGGGGGGCGGAAGAAGAATGGCAAAAGCGGCAGGCTTTTTGTTCTGGCAAAGCTTGGGGAATTTGAACGGATGCTTCCGGCCGAGGAGCGGCCTCGGAAAGGATGCGGCCGCGGCGGTCAAGCACAGCAACTCCGGCACCCAAGTACCCGGCCGCTTCTCGGCAGAGGTTTTCCAGCTTGTTTGTGCTGGCTGGGTGGTTTAAAAGCTCCGCAAATCCGGAGAGGAAGGGCTTTGCATGCGCCCGAAGCTCCTCCGAAACCGACTGAATGTATCTTCTCTCGATTAGGAAGGGCAGGTTCACGCCAAGGGCGGCCATGAAGACTGCGATGACCAGGAGATACGTTGCTGTGAGTTTGGCGCGTATGCTCCCGGTCATAGCGGTCACCCCTGGCACTTATACCCTACGGAACGCACGGTGATTATATACTTGGGCTCTGCGGGATTTTCCTCTATCTTCTCGCGGAGCCAGCGGATGTGCACATCCACAGTTCTGGTTTCCGGGCAGGTTTCAGAGCCCCACACTTTGCTCAGCAGAAATCCTCTGGAGAGCACCCTGCCTTGGTGCATCATCAGCAGTTTCAGGAGCTCGTATTCTTTTGGCGAGAGGTGTACCTCTCTGCCGCGAACCTTAACCGTGTGTTCGGACAGGTTCATCTCCAGGTCCCCGCACTTCAAAATGCCGCCGGGGCAACTGTATGTGGTTCCCTCAGACCTGCGCAGAACCGCCTTGACGCGCGCTATCAGCTCCTTCATGCTGAACGGCTTGATGACATAATCGTCTGCCCCCACCTCGAGACCGATTACCCTGTCGGCTTCTTCGTGGCGCGCGGTGAGCATGATTATGGGAACGGAGCTTTCTGCGCGCAACTCTCTGCAGAGCTCCAGTCCATCCATGCCCGGCAGCATGAGGTCGAGGATAATGAGGTCGGGTTGCTCCTCTTTGGCTTTGCGCAGGCCCTCCAAACCGTCCAGCGCGGTATCAGTTTCGTATCCAGAACGGCTTAATGCGTAAGCAACTGCATCCGCTATAGTTTCTTCGTCTTCCACAATCAGCACTTTCTGAGGCATAGCACACTCCTAAAAATGAGATTTAACTTGGACAGAGCAAGGAATTAACATATTCTTGGAAGCTGTTCTCCTGGCGGCATATCCAGGATTCGAGTAGTGCCGGCGGCCGTTTTAAGAAAAACCCTTCCCGGAGGCCCATCCAAGGCCCGTCCAATGACGGCCGCTTCGGCGCCGAGGGGATGTTTTTTGAGCGCACCCAGCACAGAATCGGCGGATTCCGGCGCAACGGCTATTAGCATTTTCCCCTCGTTGGCAACGTAGATGGGGTCCAACCCAAGCAGTTCGCAGGCGACATGTACGGAACCGTGCACCGGTATCGAGGTTTCCCACAGCTCCAGAGCGACCTGCGACTGCCGAGCCAATTCGTTGGCGGCGGCCGCGAGCCCTCCGCGGGTTGGGTCTCGCATGGCGTGCAGATCTGCGCCGGCAAATTGTAGGGAAGCTACAAGGTCTGCCAGGGGAGCGCAGTCGCTTTGCACCGCGGTGCTCAGGCTTAACTCTTCCCGAGCCAGCATAACCGCGACGCCGTGGTCGCCTATCGCTCCGCTGAGTATAAGGATGTCCCCCGGCCGCACACCGCTTCCGGATACAGATATTCCGTCGATTATTCTCCCCACGCCTGTGGTGGCGATGAACAGCTTATCCGCCTTGCCGCGCGGCACAACCTTGGTATCTCCGGCGACGATGCGCACGCCCGCGGCCCGTGCGGTTTCGGCCATGGAGTCTGCCACTTTCTCCAGTTCTTCAAGCGGCAAACCCTCTTCGAGCACAAAAGCGGCGCTGAGGAACAAGGGTCTGGCGCCTTGGGCCGCGAGGTCGTTGACTGTGCCGCAGACTGCCAGCTTTCCTATATCGCCTCCGGGGAAGAAGATCGGTGTGACGACAAAGGCGTCTGTGGTGAATGCGAGGCGTTCGTTTAGACCCTCCAGCACAGCCGCGTCGTCTGCGGCGTTTAGGATTGGGTCGCAAAAGCGGCTGCGGAACACGCTCTGAATCAAGTCGGCCATGAGCGTTCCGCCGCCTCCATGTGCCAAGAGGACGGTGCCGTTCTTACTCATCGCATGTACCTGTAAAAAGCGGCGCAGGTTCCCTCGCTTGACACCATGCACGGCCCCACTGGGGAGGTCGGGGTGCATGCTGTGCCGAAGAGCTGGCAGTCTGTTGGCAGGGCGGCGCCGCGCAGTATACTGCCGCACATACAAAACGTTGGTTCTGCGGAATCGGATTCCGGTATTCGGTCTGCAAATTTGAGCTTTGCATCCATATGTGCAAACTCGCTTCGGATTGCCAGGCCGCTGTTTGGTATGGTTCCAAGGCCGCGCCAATCCGAATCGATGGGTTCGAATACTCGGTACATGGTTTTTCTTGCTGTTGGGTTGCCGTCGGGGCGGACCACACGGGTATACTGGATGTCTAGTCCGGGATTTTGGTTTTTTATCCGCTCCAGCAGCATAGCCATCCCGATGGCTATATCCAAGGGCTCGAAGCCGGTTACCACGCAGGCTTTGCCGTATTTTTCTGCCAGGAATCGGTAGGGTTCTAGTCCGAGGATGGTGCTTACGTGCCCGGGAAGAATAAACCCGTCGATCTGCAAGTCCGGTGCCTGCGCCAAAGCCTCCAGAGCCGGCGGAATCAGCTTATGCGCGCAGTAAACTGAGAAGTTGCGCAGGCCAATTCGACTCGCCTCCAATATCGAGGCGGCCACCGCTGGAGCCGTTGTTTCGAAGCCGACCCCGAGGAAGACCACTTCGCGGTTTGGATGGGCTTCGGCAAGACGCACGGCATCCATGGGTGAATAAACCATCCGCACGTCCGAGCCGCTGGCACGCTGTTGCTCCAGACTGCTGTGGGTTCCCGGGACCCTCATCATGTCGCCGAACGTGGCAATGGTGACGTTCGGCACAGATGCAAGAGCCAGGCAGATATCTATATCCCTTTGGTGGGTAACGCAGACTGGGCAACCGGGTCCGGAAACCAGCCTTACCTGCTTTGGAAGGAGCGAGCGCAGTCCGTAGCGGGCGATGGCCATTGTGTGGGTTCCACACACCTCCATAAGCACGGCTGGAGGCGCATCGGCCCCTGGAAGCTGTTGCCGCACCTTTTCAAGCAGTTGCGGGTTGCGGAATTCGTCAACCAGGCGCATTGAAGAGCTCCTCCAGAATTTGCAGGGTTCTGTTGGCGTCTTCCTCGCGCACTTTTTCTATTGCGAAACCTGCGTGAACAAGCACATAGTCACCAACTTTTACGTCATCCAGCAGGTCCAGCCGGACCCGTACGGAGGTGCCGCTTTGCTCGGCAACCGCCTCAAGCCCGTTTATATGGGTTACCTGCATGGGAACCGCAAGACACATAAGAACCTCCGTTGTAGTGCTGTGAAGCCGGAGCTACCACTGCTTTGGCCACAGCCACCTGCCCTAAAGACAGACCGCCGTCGTTGGGCGGTACTGCGCACTGCCAGTAGGCGGTCAATCCCTTTTCGGTGAGCCGGTTTATGGTTTTGTCGAGCAAGAGAGCGTTTTGGAAGCAACCACCGCTCAAGCACACTGTGTTCAGGCCGGTTTCCTCCGATATGCGCCGGCATACATCGGCGATTGCTTCGGCCAGGGTTGCGTGGAAGGCGGCCGCGATGGATTCTGGGCTCTGGCCGGCGCGGATGCGCAGAACTACCTCTCGAATTATTGGACGGGTATCGATTACAAATTGTTCGTCCAGGTGCTGAACTGCGTACGGAAGCGGGGCAGTCGGTTCCGAATCCGATTCGGCAAGCATCTCGAGGTGAACGGCTGGATGCCCTTCGTAGTCGGCTTCTCCGCGGAAGCCGAGGAGCGACGAGACGGCATCAAACAGGCGACCAGCGCTAGACGTGGTTGGGGAGTTTATGCCGCGGGCTATCTGGATTTCCACCACCTGACGTTCTTCTTTGGACAGGTCTGCAAGCAAATCGGATGCTATTTTTGCCGCTTCTTCCTTTCCGAAAGTGTCCAATAGGTGTGCATAAGCCATTCTGTGCGGGCGCCGAATGGCTGCCTCACTTCCGGGAAGTGCCACAAGCCTGAGCCTGCCGAAGCGCTGAAAAGACGAATAGTCGGCCACGAGAAACTCTCCGCCCCAAACCGTTCCGTCGGTGCCGTAGCCGGTGCCGTCGAAGGCCACGCCGATTACGGGACCCTCAAGCCCGTGCTCCACCATGCAGGAGACTATGTGCGCGTGGTGGTGCTGAACGGCAACCAATCTGGCGCCTGTTGATTCGGAGTAGAGGCGTGCGAAAGTGGTGGAGTGGTATCCGGGGTGCATGTCGTGCGCTACCACACCAGGATTCGCGCGGAACAAATTTCGGAAATGGCGGACCGCCCGCTCGAAATAGTCGATCGTTTCGGCGTTTTCCATATCGCCTATGTGTTGGCTGAGCACTGCCAGCCCGCCGCGTGCTATGCAGAAAGTGTTCTTTTGCTCGGCACCGCAGGCAAGGATGTCGGGGCCATCCATCGGCAGGGGGATGCTTTTTGGCACAAATCCGCGGGATCTGCGTATCAGGCACAGCTCGCCACGGAAGACCCTTGCCACGGAGTCATCGCAGGGGCTTAGAATCGGTCTGTTGTGGAGCAGGAACTCATCCGCAATGCCTGAGAGCCTTTTCCTGGCTTCGTCGTTGTCGTGTGCGATGGGTTCTTCGCTTAGGTTGCCGCTTGTCATTACCAGCGTGGGCGGTGAATGCTTCATGAGAAGCCTGTGGAGCGGCGTGTAAGGCAACATGACACCGAGGTACAGGTTATCTGGGGCAACCTCCGGCGCTAACTCGCAGTTTGGACGCTTGCGTAGAAGCAAGATGGGGCTTTGGGGGCTTTTCAGGTGTTTCTCTTCTTCGGTGCTTACGACACACAGGCGCCGAACTTCGTCCATGTCTCGGCACATAACTGCAAGCGGTTTTGCCGCGCGCCGTTTTCTGGACCGGAGTCTGGCTACAGCCTGAGAGTTGCGGGCATCACATGCAAGGTGGAATCCCCCAAGCCCTTTAATCGCCACGATGGAGCCGGAACGCAGAAGCTCCGCGGCTTTGTGTACGGCGGCCAGCGAGGCTTCCAGAGACAACTCGGCCGGCGGTGAGCTGTTTATCCACACATGAGGGCCGCATGCGGGACAAGCGTTGGGTTCTGCGTGGAACCTGCGGGTGCGTGGGTCTTGATATTCGGCGCGGCATTGCGGGCACATGGCAAATACACGCATTGTTGTGCGCTCGCGGTCGTAAGGTATGCCTTCGATTATGGTGAATCGGGGTCCGCAGTCGGTACAGTTGATGAACGGGTAGTTATGACGCCTATCGGTTGGGTTGTCCATTTCGGCGGCGCATGCGGAGCAGATAGCCACGTCTGCGGGTATAACGGGAGAGGGTACATCCTGCTCGCGGCTTTCGCGGATGGCGAAGCCGACTTCCCCAATTGGCGGAATCTGTTCCGCTTCCAGGCTGTGTATTTGCGATAGGGGAGGGGCTTCCGCGACGAGCCGGCGCCCGAATTCACTCAAGTTGGCGCTCTCGCCTTCTACTTCTATCACCACACCGCGGCTGGAGTTCAGCACCCAGCCGGACAGTCCCAACGACACCGCCAGTTGGTAGACAAACGGACGGAAGCCCACCCCCTGAACCACACCGCGTACTGTAAACCGGCTGCGACTCACCATTTCCAGCCCCTTTATCTCCAAAGCCAATGCATTTTAAGCTGTGGCTGCCAACCCGTGTTGGATATTGCTGATTTGCGTTCGGTAGCGCCTTAGGGGCCCGAAGGAAAGTCGCCACCGAGAACTGCTAAGCCTGTTGCAACTCCACAGCTTCCAAAAGAATCTCTTCACCGCTTTCCGCGCGCAGTTTGGGCTGGTCGCATTTTGGGCAGAAAACGAGGCGTTCCCAAGACTCTGTGGTTTCGCCGCACGCTTCACAGCGGTATTGGATGGGTACTTGTTCGATTGTCAAGTCAGCGCCTTCTGCGATTGTGTTTTCAGCGGCATGCTCGAAGTGAAGCCGCAAGCTTTCGGTAGACATTTCGGAGCCGGCGCCGAGCTTTACCTTTACGGCCGTTATGCGGGAAGTGTTGTGCTTGGCCGCTTCAGCCAGCACTTGTTCCATCAGTTTTTTCACAGGTCCGCTCTCGTGCATAGCTTTGTTCAAACCTCCAAATTTCTTCAGTTACAGCATCCACAAGCATGGGCAGAGCATGTCTCACGGGGTCGCTCAGCCCCTCGGTGAATTTGTCGACATTTGATGCTTCAACGCCAAAAATTACAATGTTTTTCGGCAGGCGCTCTGGTTCCACCGCCATGCCGAGCGACAGCGCTTCCGCCACCCCAACGCCGTGCGCCGAGGTGAAAGAGATGTTGCACTCGGCGAGCTCCTCGGGTGTTAGGCGGCGTATCTGGCCGGGATTCCCGCCGCCGACCATGCAGTCAACGATTATGCACAGGTCGGCTCCCTCCATTATGTCGAGGAGTCTGAGGCCGGGCGTACCGACCTCCAGAACCTCCACGGTGGGAGCTAGCTTTTCGCGCAGGATGGGTGCTGCGGCCAATCCCAGAGCGTCATCTCCGGCGAAGGGACTGCCGCAGCACACCACCCTAATTCGCGGTCTCGATGGGTTTGGCTGTACCTTCGGGTTTTCTTGCTCTGCTTTCGGGACCATCTGATTCGGCCGCGACTAATCTCGGTGTATGCGAAGCTTCAGGAAGTGGCAGGAGCATGATATGCAGGGATCGTAGTTGCGAACCATCATCTCGCACCTCAGGGTTGCCTCTTCCTCTGAAAGGTCCAGGATTTGAGGCACCAGCTCCCACAAATCCTTCTCTATGTTGTAGAGGTTGTGGGAAGTGGGTGCCACGATGTCCGCAAAGCGCACCAGGCCTTCGTCGTCCAGTTCGTAGCTGTGGTAGAGGAAACCGCGAGGAGCTTCTGTACGGCCGGCGCCTTTGCCGGATCTCACCGGCGGGTTCGGGGTGCGGTCGGCGTAGTCGAGCCGGTCGATGATCCAAATTGACTCGTCGATAGCGTGCACCAACTCGATTGCTCTGGCCACGATGCTGTTGTATGGGTTAAAGTTCGGGAACGGAATGCCGGTTTTGCGGGCGGCTTCCTGCGCATCCGGAGAGAGCTTGTCGAAGTTGATGTTAACGCGCGGCAGCGGTCCTACCATGAACGAGTCGCGCCCCACGATGTAGCTGTGAAGCGTGGTGCTGTGAGGCACCTGCTTTTCTTTGATGTAGTCGCGGTATTCGTGGACGTCGATATCCAGCCCCTCGGTGCTTTTGATGCGGCCGCCGATGACGGCGTACTCGTCCCTCTGGCTGAGGGCTACGTGTTCGCATTTGCGCTCGAACTGCGGAATGGGGAGGGATGCAGCAAACTCCACTGTGGCAACTGCGTCCTCCTTTGCTTCTTCCAAGCGCTTTCGGAACTCCTGCATGGTGTCTTTGTCTGGAACTTTGGTGAAGCCGCCAACTTTTGCGGTAACCGGATGCACCTCGCGCCCACCGATATGCGCGGTTATATCGTTGCCCAGCCGCTTCAGTTTGAGTGCGCGTTTCACGACGTCCGGGTACTCCGCCGCCATAGCGATGACGCTTTCGTAACCCAGGAAGTCCGGGGCGGCGAGGAAGAAGATGTGCAGTGCGTGGCTTTGAATCCACTGGCTAAGGGCGAAAAGCTTGCGAAGATCTTTCAAACCTTTGTCTGGAACGAAACCGAGGGCGTCCTCCAGGGCGTTTATGGATGCAAGCTGGTGGCTAACCGGGCAAATGCCGCATATGCGCGAAACCAGGTCTGGAACTTCGTCGAAACTGCGGCCGATAAGGAAGCCCTGGAAGAAGCGCGGCGGCTCGAAAATATTCAGCCTGAGGTCTTGTATTTGCCCGCCGGAAACCCTGATATCCAGCCCGCCTTCACCCTCAACGCGGGCTATGTAATCGACTTTTACCGTTTTTGTTGCGCTACTCATATTGCTCAGACACCTTCCTCATGGGTTCTGCATATCCAGAGACGTGGCGCAGAACACGCAGAATATGGTCTCTGGACAGTCCTTTGTCCTCGAATATTTTAACCAACCCCGGAACGTTGGGGTCGTCTGAGGGGCCGAAACATCCGTAGCAGGCGCGGCCGTTGGAAGGGCAAAGCGCGCCGCACCCAGCAACGGTTACAGGTCCAAGGCACGGTTCGCCTTTATCCACAAGCAAGCACACGTTGTCTTTAAGCTTGCATTCGGTGCACACGGGTCCGGTGCGGAAAGCTGGGGTTTTGCCCAGCAACAGGCTGACAACGGCTTCCAAAAGCTGCTGCCGGCCAACCGGACATCCTCTGAGTTCGAGGTCTACGGGGACGTACACACCTATTCCGGTGGCCCATTCAAGCGTGTGCACCTTTGAAGGCTCTGGATACACGGTGCTCTTCAGAAAATCCGCGCGCTTCCAGTTCCTTATGGATGGTACGCCTCCGGATGTGGCACACGCTCCAGTGGCGACTAGTATAGAGCTTTGTTCGCGTATCTGCTTTATTCTCTCAACCTCCTCGGGCGTGCTTATTGCGCCTTCGACGAAGGCCACGTCATAAGGCCCGGGAGCGTTTTCCCTTTTTGCCTCAACGAAGTAGGCTATGTCTACTGCTCCTACCAGGTCGAGCAGTTGGTCTTCTATGTTTAAAAACTCGAGCTGGCACCCGGAGCAGGATGTAAACTTGAAAACTGCGATTTTGGGTTTACTCATCTAGATGCCTCCTGCATGGTGATTTTCGGCCGGCTTTACACCATGCCCTCGACCACGTTTTGAATGTCGCTGTATCGGAACACCGGTCCGTCTTTGCACACGAAGTACGGACCGCACTGACAGTGGCCGCACATTGCAACCCCGCACTTCATTCGGCGCTCCAGCGACACGTAGATGTCTTCCGGCTTGTAATGGCGCTTGAGGAGATCGATAATGCCGAACCGCATCATGATGTCCGGTCCGCACAAGAGAGCGATGGTGTTTTCCGGTTTGACCGACAGGTCGTTGAACAGCGTTGTAACCACGCCAATGTGCCCCTGCCAGTCGCCGTTTGGTGCTCGGTCAACGGTGACCCGTACTAGCGTGTCTGGGTTGGAGCGCCACTGATCGAACTCATCGGTGAAGAGAAGGTCCTGCGGGGTGCGTGCGCCGTAGCATATCTCAATTCGGCCGTAGTCTGCCCTATTGCGGAAGACCTCCAAGATGAAGGGGCGGAGGGGAGCCAAGCCTATTCCGCCTGCCACCACCAAAATGTCTTTGCCGCGGGCTTCTTCTACGGGCCATTGGGTACCGTATGGGCCGCGGATGCCAACAACGTCACCAACCTTCATTCGGCTGAGGGCTTTGGTTAGGTTGCCGACCGCGCGAACCGTATGATCAAAAGAGCCGTTTCCGTTTGGGGCACTGCTTATCGATATGGGGGCCTCTCCGAAGCCGAACACGGATACCATGTTGAACTGCCCTGGTGCGAACCGGTACTGTTGCTTCACTTCTGGGTCTACGAAGGAAAGCGTATAGGTTATGGTATCGTAGGTTTGAGGTTTTATCTGCTGAATGACAGCCTCTTTCGGTATCAAAAGATCTTTCATGCTTCAGCCTCCGCACGCAATCTTGCAACCACGTCGGTGATGTCGATGCTTGCTGGGCACCATCGGATGCACCTTCCACAGCCGACACAGCCGAAAGTTCCCTGCTGAGATACCCAGTAGTTGAGCTTGTGGTATATCCACTGCTTCACACGGGCGTCGCGTCCTTTGCGGAAGTTGCCGCCGTGCACCTCAGCAAACTGCATAAGAAGGCAAGAATCCCAGGATCTAACGCGCTCCACGTTTTTCAGAGACAGGTCGATCTGGTCCGCGACATCATAGCAGAAGCAGGTGGGGCAAACCATGGTGCAGTTGGCGCACCCCAAACAGCGCTCTTTGAGCTCGTTCCAGAGCGGATGATCGAACTGTTCATCCAGGATGCTGGGGAGGTTGGTGGTATCCAAGCGCTTGCGGAGCTGTGAAGCGGTGCGCTCAAGCACGTAGCTTTTGACGGAAAAGTCCTGGTCGTTGGCCGGCTCCAGCTCGAGCTTATTGAAGATGCGCTCTCCGGCCTCGGAGCCGACCTCCACTAAGTAACCGTCTTCAATATCGGTGATGGCAAGGTCGTAGCCATCTTCGGCTCCAGGGCCGGTTCCCATAGATGCGCAGAATCCTTTGTCGCACGGCAGAGTGCAGTTGACAGCTACAATGAAAGTTCCGGTTCGGCGCTCTACGTATATCGGGTCCTTGTAAGGGCCTTCTTCGAAGGCGCGGTCTAGAAGTCGGAGTGCGGCCAAATCGCAGGGATGAATGCCGATGACTGCAAAAGGCTTTTCGAGAGTGGTTGTGGTCTTGGCATCGAATTTTTGGTCCCGGCGTGCAGTGAATAGAAGCTCCACTGGGCGATGGAAGAACTTCTTGGGAGACAAGACAGTGTGCGAGTAAAGCAGTTTTACGTCCTCTGGTGAGCGGATGTAGTCGAACCGCACGTCCGCCCCCTTAGCCACAGGTCCTACGACCTGATATCGATCCGCCAGCGCTTCTATCAAGCGGGGCAGTGCTTCTGCGGACATCAACCCTGCTTGCGCTTTTGCGGTTACTTCTGACATCAGTCTATACCTCCTTGTGTGCCGGATTCTCTCCGGCTGGATCTTGGTGTGCCATAGGCAGTGATACGATGAAGGTGGTACCTTTTCCAACGGTGCTTTCAACCTGGATGGAACCCTGAAGGCCGTCGACGATGGACTTAACGATGGAGAGACCTAGTCCCGTGCCCTCCTTAGCGAATTCGCGGGCGTTGGGAGCTCGGTAGAACTCGTTGAAGATGTTCGGTATTTCTTCTTCGGGGATTCCGATTCCCGTGTCGCTTACGCGGAGCTCCACGGTGTTATCGCGTTTTTGAGCGGAAAGAGTTACCGTTCCACCTTCAGGGGTGTATTTGATTGCGTTTGCAGTGAGATTTGTCATCATCTGTTCGACGGCTTCGGGGTCACCCATGATGGGGGGCAAATCTTGTGGAATTTGAACCTGCAGGGTAATGTTTTTCCCTTGGGCGCGTGCCGCTTGCAGACCCGCCACTCTCTCCGCTACTTCGTGGAGAGACACCGGTTCGCGCCGCTCTAGAAGCTTCACTTCTCTGGCTCTGGAGAGCGTAAGCAGGTCGTTGACCAGTTTGAGGAGGGACCAGGTTCTGCTTTCGGCCCGCGCGATCATCTCTTCGGCCTTGGGAGGAAGCTGGCCTGTTAGGCCGTCCAAAACCACTCGAAGGCTGCTTTGAACGGCCGCAATGGGAGATCTCAGCTCGTGCGAGACCTTGCGCATGTATCTGGACTTGGCCATCTCCAGCTCCCTAAGCTCGGAGTAAGCTTTTTCCAACTGCTCTGTTTTGGCTTCCAAGGCCTCCGAGAGGTCGATAATCTCTTTTTCCCGCTGGCGCAGTTTTTGGGTTATGCTGGTTGCCATGAACACGGAGAGGTAAAGCGTTGTTGCGAGTGCGAACAGCATCACAGCAAAGAATTTCGGGTCTTTGTAGAGGCTGGGATTGCGCCAGATGCCGAGTTCCACATGCCTAACCAGCCCAGTGGCTTCCATGGAAGCCATTGTGATTACCAAACCAACTGCCAGTGTTGCGTGCGCGAAGGATGCCTTTCTGGACAGGAGGATGCTGGCGATGATCATGTGGAACAGGAAGTAGAAAATGAACGGGTTTTCAATGCCCCCGGCAAAATGCAGGACAAGGGTGAGGCAGACCAGATCCACCGCGATTTGAACATGCGCGAATGCTACGTACGCGGATGAAACGAGGAACTGCGTTTTTTGCCAGTGGCGGTACAGCGCGTAGAAGCAGGCATTGTAACCGAGGATGATCAAACTTATCGTGTAGAGAGGACCTTCTGCGACCGGTAGATGGAACAAGAGCTTGGCGAAAGTGGTTAGGAAAGCAACTCCTACCGCCGCGCACCAGCGTAGGCGAATCAACCATCCAGTCCGTTCTGCCAGTTCCTGGTCCTGCAGAGTGACTCTCACCTGAGTGCCCTACCTATTGAGAAGTTCCGACACCTTTGATATCAGGTCTGCCGGTTGCACAGGCTTGTCGATGAAGCCTTGGACGGGTAAGTACTCTCCGGGGCCGTATGCGGTGTCTTCTTGGTCCGGGTACAGGCGGAGCTTTGTGGTGCCGTGGATAGCTGTTACGACGAGTATCGGAAGGTCGCGAAGCTGGGGATCTTTATCCTGCCGGAGCTGCCACACGAAGTGAAAACCCTCGGTTCCTTCCGGCATCATCACGTCGAGGATGATAAGATCTGGTCTTTCTGAGTGAACCTTTTCGGCTCCCTCCTCCGCAGAGCTGGCGGAGACCACGTTGTATCCGTGACTCTCCAGGACGATCCTCATCGACTCGACGATGTCCGGGTCGTCATCCACTATGAGGATCTTGCGCTGAGTTTCCATTAAAGATTCCTCCTCAATACCTCGGGCATAAATGTTTAAATGGATTACGTGAAGTTTTTCACAATATCCGATGGCAAGTATAGCAGATTGCTCTTAACCTGTCAATAAGCAAACCCGAGAAAAAGTTAAACGAAAAACGCTCGTTTGTTGGCTACAAGCGTGCCTAAGGCAGTTTTATGCCGCGCTGTGCCAGAACTGCACGTATGTGCGCGTTGAGGTAGCGGGAGGCCTTTTCGTGGCCGGCGGTATTCGGGTGCGAGGCGTCTGTGTAGTCGCTTGGTGCAAGCCAGCCGGTGGTATCCACGTAGAACAGCATTGGGTCAGAAAGTGCGGCGCGAGAAACCGCTTCGCTTATGGCTCCGGCGTTGGTTCCGTTGAAGGGTCTCATGCAGAAGATAAAGGCCATTGGGTGTATGCGCCTCACAACCTTTATCAGCTCGACGTAGTCTGCTATGAAGGTGCTGCTGTCGGCGCCCTTATCGTTGGTTCCCTCGTTGATGACCACTATATCGGCTTTGAACCAGTTTGGCACCGGTACGTTGCTGTAAATCCATGGGACTGACAGAGGCGCTTTTGGTACTTTGGAGTTGGTTTGCTGTCGGCTGACCCCATGGCCGCCGAAAGCAGTGATCCACGGTTCTGCATTCAGCAGTTGCGCTGTAAGTCTGGAGTAGGCCTTGAGAACATCGCTGAATTCCGGGCCGCCTCTGGTATCCAGGTTGGCGTAGCCCTCGGTTATGGAATCGCCGATAAACTCCACGGTGATTTGGGGGCGCGGTGGAGGTGGCAGTAAAACTGCGCCGGGGTAAAGTTCCAAACCGGCAAAGTAGATGGCCCCGGTTGGCGGGTCCAACCAGCGGTTTTGGTTTGGGTCTACGGATCTCAGCACCACCTCGAGTTCATGTGGGGTGGATGGGTCCAACGGTTGGGGCGACACGTTTATAAGAGGGGAGAGTATGTATTCGGTCCATTCGTTATCGACTCTTACCCATATTGTTGGGAAAGGCTCTTGGTTCGCGGAAGTATCAAATCTGATTGAGCAAGCGGGCCCTGTAAACCTTGCTCGAAAGCCGATGCCGGCGTTTACACCTACCGAACGGGGCGGGGAGTTTATCAAATTCCACCTGCCGTAGTAGCTTATCCTGGGATCGTTTGGGTCGAAAAGGTTTCGGCTGCTTTGCGGTGACGAGAAAGAGAAGTCATCGAAGACGGCGGTACCGCTGGAATGCACGGAGACGCCAGAAACGCCGGCTTTTGTAATTCGATAGCCGCTACGGTCTTCGGCTTTTAGAAGCAGGTGCAGGGGGGAACCGGTGTAGCTGGTGCCGCGCAACTCTCCCTCGATCTCCACTGGGTCTTCTCCCATTATGCGCAGGCGAAGTTCATGCCAGCCGCTGCCAAGAGGAGCCCAACCGCTGCTAAGGGTTGTGTAGCTGGACGCCCCAGGTTCCAGGCGTGCCACAGCGAAACGGCCGTTGTGAAGGAGTGCCAGGTATCCGGATACTGTGTTCGCGCTGGTTGCACGGATGAAAAGCATGGGTATTGAGCTTCCACTTTGCTGATACATAAACCGAACAGCCGCTTCACCGTCTCTAACTGCTTCGCTTGGGGGGCGGGTGAGGATATTCTCTGTAAAGCGGCGGCCGGTGGATGAGAGGACCAGAACCCCGTTTCTTACGTAGGCCACCTTTGGGTTTCGTTCAACCCAACCGGCTCCCACGTCATCCGAGTCCTCTCTGTTGAAGGCATCCACCAAAACAGGTGCCGATGTGAGGAGGGAAGACTTGGGAACCGATGTGGACTCCTTTGCCAAATCCCGTATTCCGAAGTTGTCGTATACTACAGAGCCGGTGCCGGATGCGGACAATCCCGCCGTTCCGGCGATCCAGATTCTGGACAAGGAGGTGTCTTTGGCACTTGTCTGCGCGATTCGGATCACTTGCCTTCCGTCGACCAGCATCAGTGTGGTCTCCAGAGAGACCTCAGGGTTGCCGCCAGTGGATCTAAGTGTTAGCAAGTAACTCATCCCTGGGGAGTGGGCGGCCGGCACCGAAGACAGCACTGTTATCTCGCCGTTTTTCACCCTGGCTATTGAAAGCCAACCTGAGGCGGATAGGTAAGCAGCGTACCCATTTCTGAGATTTTGGCCTTGAAGGCGGATCCAAAGCCACGGTTCGGTGCTTCCAGAACATGAGAATACTACGCTTGCTTCTGCGTCCAGTAGTACCTCTTGTCTGGGGCGGTAAACCAGGTTTTCGGCCGGAGCGGAATTTTGAGCGACTAACCTTAGGCTTCCGGCAGATATCGATGATGCAGGAGGAGAGCTTTCTGACCATCTGTTGCCGACAGCGGCGTTATTCGGTCGGTTGAAATCATCATAGAAAACAATGGCTTGACAGTAGCAGGGGGCAGAAAAAACGCATGAAACCAAGCTTAGAGTCGCAATCAGCTTTTTGATGGAGAAGTACATGGATGGAATGTGGCTCCGAATCTCGAGAACACGAACCTATGTTACCTCTGATTTTTCTTCCAGCCTTGACTTTATGACCTTGGCAGGTACCCCCGCGGCCAGCGAGAAGTCGGGGATGTCTTTGAGCACCACGGCACCTGCTCCGATGATGCAGTCTCGGCCGATGGACACGCCGTCAACCACCTTTACACCTGCGCCCAGCCAAACGTTGTCTCCAATGGAAATCCCACGGGATACAAGCCCCTGTTCGGCGACGGGCACGGCCGAATCGGCGTAGCGGTGGTCGCCGCCAATGAGATAGGTGTAGGCAGCGATTTCGCAGTTTTGGCCTATGGTCACTTTGCTGCCGGAGAAAACCTCGCAGTTACAGCTCAGCATAGTTCCTTTGCCTATTTGGATGTCTCCGTTTTTGCACAAAAGAATGGTATTTCTTCCCAAGAATACGCCGTCGCCGATGAATATACCTTCGTTATCGAAACCTTTTGCGTCGAGAAGGCAGTTGTCGTCTATGGCAACATTGCTGCCTATGTGTATTTTGTGCGGATGCCGCAAAACCACGTTGGTGCCGAATACAACGTTTCGCCCCACGCTTCCCAGAAGCAAAGGGTAAAGTTTTTTGCGCAAAACCAGTCCAAAAGCCCCTGGCACCCAGGATGCTCCTGTGATGATGAGCTCGTAGCGCACCAAGGACAGGAAGTCGGTTTTGCCGACAACCAGTTGGAGGTATTTGCGCAGAGAGGAGCCACCCTCTTGGAACAGTGCTTTTTGTATTTCTATTTGTGTGCGCATGTTGTTTTCTCCCAAACCCAGAAGATTTTAAGCAACAACCGTGCCAACATCTCTAAAGCGATTTGGCGTTTGGAGGCCAGGGATAGATGCTGGACGCGGTTTGTTTTGCAAAGATTTGCTTAAACAGCGTGCCTGGCACACAGCTTGCACCTTCAAGAACGGAGCGTTTATCTTGCTTGTTAAAAACCGGCTTAGGAGAGCATCGAGGCTATGAAGATACTTGTCACCGGAGGTACGGGCTTTACCGGAAGCCATTTGGTTAGAAGATTGATTGCTGATGGCCACCAGGTTGCCGCAGTAGATAACCAAAAAGGCCTGTTTTGGGATGAATTGCAGTCACTTGGCGCAGAACTGAGGCTCGGCAGTGTTACAGACCGTTCGCTTATGCACGAGGTGACGCGCGGATGCGATGTGGTTTTCCACCTGGCGGCAGCGTTTCGGAAGGTGAACCTGCCGAAATCCGAATATTGGAACATAAATGTGAACGGAACCAGGTATCTTTTGGAGGGTGCACTGCAGAACAATGTGACCAAATTTGTCTACTGCAGTACCTGCGGCGTGCACGGCAACGTGGAAAATCCCCCTGCCGCTGAAGACGCCCCAATCAAGCCGGAGGATTACTACCAGTACACCAAGTGGGAAGGTGAGCGGGTTGCCCACGAGTTTATGCAAAAGGGGATGGATATTACTATAATTCGCCCGGCCGCCATATATGGTCCGGGTGATCCCGAACGGTTTGCCATGCTCTTCAAAAAGGTTGCCTCCGGGAAGTTCTACATGTTCGGCAAAGGCGAAACCACTTACCACCCCCTTTACATAGACAATTTGATAGATGCTTTTCTTCTTGCCGCTTGGAAGCCTCAATCAAAAGGGCAAACGTACCTAATTGCAGATGAGCGGTATTATTCCCTGAACGATTTGGTTCGCGCGATAGGGGATGCCCTGGGCGTTTCAGTGAAGATTGTTCACCTGCCTTTCGCTCCGCTGTGGGTGGCGGCAGTGCTTTGCGAAGCTGTATGCAAACCGTTGGGAGTTTCCCCTCCGATTTTCCGCAGGAGGGTGGACTGGTTCCGCCAGAACAGGGCTTTCGACATCAGCAAGGCCAAGCGTGAGCTCGGTTACAACCCTAAGGTAGACCTTCCCACCGGTTTGGAAAGAACAGCCAATTGGTACCGGGAGGTTGGTTTGGTGCGTTCGGCGTCGCCAACCCCGGCTTCGGCGGCCTAGCCCAAAATCCTGAGGAAGAAACGGGAGATACTATGTGCGGAATATGCGGATTCAACTGGTGCGATAAAGACCTGGTTGAGACCATGGCCGGCGCAATAGCCCACCGCGGTCCGGATCAAGAAGGCTCTTATGCAGATGAGAACGTTTCCTTGGCGCACCGAAGGCTCAGCATCATTGACCTAAGCGAAAAGGGCACTCAGCCAATGACCAACGAAGACGGCTCTTTATGGCTTGTCTTCAACGGTGAGATATACAATTTCCCGTCGCTTCGCGCCCGCCTCGCGGATCGCGGGCACAGATTTTCCAGCAACACCGATACCGAGGTGATTCTGCATGCCTATGAGGAGTACGGCCCGAACTGCGTGGACCACCTGAGCGGGATGTTCGCCTTCGCAATATGGGACCGAAGGCGCCGCGAGCTTTTCTTGGCGCGTGACCGTATCGGCATAAAGCCACTTTACTACTACCACAAGAACGGCCGCTTCATCTTTGCGTCCGAAATTAAAGCTATTTTATGCTGCCCGGATGTTAGCAGGGAGCTGGATCCCCTGGCCCTTTACTACTACCTGGCTTACGAATTTGTTCCGGCGCCGCTGACCATGTTCCGCGATATTAAGAAGCTGCAACCAGGACACACCCTAACGCTTAGGGATGGACAGCTTTACGACAAGGAGTATTGGGATTTAACTTTCCACCACGAGCCGAAACCGGAGTCTTACTACAGAGACAGGCTTTTGGAGCTTTTGGAAAACGCGGTTAGGAGCCACCTCATCAGCGACGTTCCTTTGGGGGTTTTTCTCTCCGGCGGGCTGGACTCCAGTACGGTGGTTGCCCTTATGCACCGGATTTTGGGCGAAGGTGTAAGCACCTTCTCGCTTGGGTATGAAGACCCCACTTTCAGTGAGCTTGAGTATGCCAGACAGGTGGCCAGGTATTTCAACACAAACCACAGCGAGATAATTATCGAGCCGCTGACCCACGAAGACATCGAAACGGCTGCTTGGCATTTGGATGAGCCGATGACCGATCTCTCCACCATCCCGTTTTACATGATAAGCCGGAGAGCGAGAGAGGATGTGAAAGTTTGCCTAAGCGGAGAGGGCGGCGACGAGCTTTTTGCCGGCTACGATAGGTTCAAGGCCAGCAGGCTGGACCGGTATTTTTCTCTGGTTCCCGAGCCAATTCGACGGCATCTTATTGCACCTTTGGTGCGTGCTCTTCCGGATCAGCCCTCGAAAAAGGGCGCGATCAACATGCTGAAGAGGTTTATTGACGGTGCTATGCTGCCAAAGGAAGGCGGCCATATTCGCTGGCAGTGCTTCGGAAGCCCCGAACAAGATGCTGCGCTTTTCAAGCCGGAGTTCATCGAAACTGTTCGCCCGGACTTGTTTGCTCCCATACGCTACTATATGGAGAAGTGCGAGTCTGAAAATCGTCTGGACCGAGAGATATACACCGATATCCGCGGCGTGATGCCAGACAGCGTTTTGATGAAGGTGGACAAAATGAGCATGGCGCACGCTCTGGAGGTTCGGGTACCCTTCCTGGACTACGAATTCGTGGAGTTCACAGCCACCATACCTCCCCATCTGAAATTGCGCCGATTTACCACCAAGGCTGTTTTCCGCGAAGCCATTGATCCGATTTTGCCTCCGGGAATCGCTTGGCGCAAGAAGCAGGGTTACAGCTTGCCCATCAAAAACTGGCTCCGCGAGGAGATGCGCGACTATATGGTGGAGACGCTGAGCTGTTCCCCTGTAATCAAGCAGCATTTGAGGATGGAATATGTTAATACGCTGATTGCTCAGCATTTGGCGCGCACGCATAACCACAACCATATACTTTGGTCGCTTATCAACGTTGCGGTTTGGCACCGGTTGTTTGTTGAGGAAAAGAAGACGGGGCGCTCGGCAGTGGTAGCCGCGGCCTCCGGGGGATGAGTTTTATGGAATTAGAAGCAAAAGCCACCAGCACAGAGCCGGAAGTGCCTGTTGGGGCCAAGCGCAGGCCCATTGGAATTTGGATAAAGGCTGTTGGGAGTGCTGTGCTTTTGGCGGTGGTATTTTCGCAGGTTAGTTTGAGGGATGTGGCCGCATCAATTCGCACTGTCAGCATCCCGCTTCTTATTCTTGCGGCATCGCTTCACGTGGTGGGTTACCTGGTGAGCTGTATCAGATGGAGGATTCTTCTTGCTGGCCTTGGATGCACGGTGCCTTTGGGAACGCTTGTCTCTTCTTACCTGGTAGGGTCGTTTTTCAACAGCTTTCTGCCGACCACGGTTGGCGGAGACGTGGTTCGCGTGATGGATACAAGCCGCCATACATCCACGGCTAATGCGGCGGCATCTGTGCTGGTGGAGCGCGCAACTGGGATAGGGGCCCTGTTGGTTATGGCCGGGGCGGCGCTTTTGGTGGCGCCTTCTCTTGCTGCCACGGCCCCCGCCGCCGGGATAGCCGCACTGTTGTTTGCCGTTTTGGGCGCGCTTTTTGTGATTTTGGGATGGGGGATGGTTCGCACTGGTTTAGCGCGCCGGGTCGGCAAGCTGGGCAAGCTTCTGATGGCGGTGGCCATGTACGGCCGGTCGAGGCGAGAGCTCATCGTTGCCAGCCTTTTGGGGGTTGTTCTTCAGGTGAATGTGGCATTGCATTACTACCTGCTTTCTGCGGCTTTTCATCAGAACGTATCGCCTTGGGCTTTCCTCCTCATAACGCCTGTGCTTACCGTGGTGCTTATGCTGCCGGTATCCATAAACGGCGTTGGCCTGCGGGAGGCGGCGTTCGTGCAGCTTATGAAACCTTTTGGTGTTTCCAACGCCTCTGCGGTAGCTCTTTCTGTTACAAGTTATGCCCTTATAACCCTGTGTGCGTTGGTTGGCGGAGTCGTCTATCTCTTCAGAACTGTGAAGCCTTTTGAAAAAGCGGAAACGAAGCCGGTTTTGTAGCTTTTCGCGGGGTTGGGAACTATCCGCTTCTTTTCAGCTTTCCGGTTTTCTTGCAGTAAGTTTCTCCCCAATCGAAGATGCGCAGGCCAAGCGGCAGCATAACTGCGCCCATCAGCAGGAGGCGCAGGATGGTGGGCCAAAGCTCTGCTGTGCTGGTCCCGTCCAGCAGTGCGCTCCGCATGCCTTGGAGGGTGTATGTGGCCGGAGAGATTTTTGCCAGGGCCTGCATCCAGTTTGGCAGGACGTTCACGGGGTAGTAGACCCCGCTGACCATGAGCAAGACGCCCTCTATTATCCCCGTGATCTGCGCCCCTTTCTCCGGAGACATAAGCGGCAGGATGGCAACAATCGTTCCGAGACCCATGAAAGAGAAACTGGACGCGGCAAGAATGATAAGCGCCCCGGTTATGTTTGCGCGGCTGAGGTCCAGATGAAATACCAGCGCCACCAAACCCAGCATGACTGCAGTGCGCACTACTCCGTAAATGATTGAGAAAAGGCAGATGCCGAGAATGTGAGTTACACGCGATATCGGTGCCATGAAGGTGTATTCAATGGTGCCTTCCCAGCGCTCCCAGCTCACCACGTTGCTTATATCCCAGAACAGACCTGCCAGGTAGCCCCAGAGTAAGGAGCCAACCAACAGGAAAATGGTTGGCTTTTGGACGTCTATTTCTCTGCCAGTTAGGTCCGGCATGCCTTTCGCCAGGAAACCCATGGCCAGAGTGGTGCACATGGAGTAGGCGATCCAAACGAATTCCCACAGCCAGTATCTTTTCAGAAGGATGAACTGGCGCTCAACAAAGGCGTATGTGGCCTTGCCCTCTGTTATGATGCCGCGCATTTTATTCCTCCTCGGGCGCTTCCTGGTCCTCGGAGAGCTTCCTGCCTGTAATCTTCAGGAAAACGGTTTCGAGGGATGGTATATCTCCGTTATCGGCATATGAGCGCTTCAGCTCGTCCGGGGTTCCCAGCGCCACGATCTTGCCCTTGTCGAGGATGGCCACTCTGTCGCACAGCTCTTCGGCCTCCTGCATATCGTGGGTGGTCAACAGGATAGTGGTATCGTGCTCTTCGCGCAGGCGCTTAACAAACGCCTGCACATCGCGTTTCGACTGCGGGTCGAGGCCGGTTGTCGGCTCGTCCATAAGCAAAAGCATCGGTGAGCTGAGGAATGCTCGGGCTATGGCCACCTTCTGCTGTTGGCCGCGCGACAGTTGCTCCATAGATGCATCCATTTTCTCGCGCTCGAAGCCGATGGACTCCAGGATTTCGATGGCGCGTCGGCGCGCGGCGCGCACATCCAGCCCGTAGAGCCGCGCCGAGTACAGCAGGTTCTCTGCCGCAGAAAGCTTCTTGAAGAAGGAGGCCTCCACCGACACACGGTTGAGCATTCTTTTGACCGTGTGCGCCTCTCTTACCACATCGTGGCCGAAGACGGTGATGGTTCCCTCGTCCGGCAGCAAAAGCGTTGATACCAAGCGTATAAGCGTGGATTTGCCGGAGCCGTTCTGCCCCAGGATGCCAACTGTCTCGCCCCTTTCCACATGCAGTGTGACTGAGTCGACCACGCGGGCGAGCTCCTTGGGTTTGCGCTGGAGCAGGCCGCGCAGACCACTGCACTCCGGATTCTTTTCCGGAGTTTTGTAAAAGGTCTTCGTGACGTTGTTGATGCTGAGGGCAGTTCCTTCCATGGCTGTTCCGCTTTCGAAGAATTCGCAACTTTGACGATTGGATTGACAAGACCTTCGTTTGCAAACGAAAGATTGGGTTGACTTTGCTATCGGGCGCGTGCCATAATCAATGCAGAAGGAGGTGATGCTGATGGATAACGTCAGTCGAGGTGACTGTGGGGGCTAACACCCCCAGAGGCGTTAGCCTCCAAATCCAAACAGTTACCGGGGCGGAGTAAAGAGGTGACTCGTTGCTCCGCCCTTTTGTATTTGAGAGCTTTACCCACTTTGAGTGCGTATTTTCTCTTTGCGTGGATAAAATTCAGGATGAGTTGCAAAGTTTCAAAGAGCCTGCCGCAACAACAATTTTAGGTTTTGGCAGGCTCTTCGGTCAAGCCTGTGGTCGAAATATTCTCATTGAAGCTGGTGAAGCTGGTGGTCTTTTCCGCTTTTCACAGGCAGATTATCTTGCCTCCGTTTTGGACAGAGCGGCGTGCCGCAACGAGTGTTTTGATGATTTCCAAAGTTTCCTCGGGAGGGAACGGTGGCTCTTTCGTTTTCACCATTCTGAGGAAGGCTTTTAGCATGTTTGAGTAGAAGTAGTCGCTGTCCTCAACCCTTATCTCCCGCCAGCCTTTTGTGCCGTAGAGGTTCATCTGGAAGAGGTAAGAGATGTCCTTGTAAACGCTGAGGACGAATTTGCGCCCGTCTTTCTTCGTTATCACCACAATATCTTTTCCTTCCTCCCCCACGTTTTGCACGGATTTTATCCCTGGTCCTATGCAGACATAGAGCTGTTCCAACGCATGGATGCCGTAGAAGATTAGCTCTCCACTGCAGATACTGTTCCCGGTTAGTAGCTCTCCTATCTCTTCCTTGTTTGCGAGGAACTCTTCCACTTCTTTTGCGTATCTGAGTGCCGAGCAGGACATAAACGGTGCATTGTTCTCCTCGGCCAGCTTGATGAGCTCCTCCGCTTCTTCAACCGACGGAGAAAGCGGCTTGTCGACAAAGGTAGGCAATCCCGCATTGAGGAAGGGAACCGCTCTCTTCTGATGTTTCATGGATGTATCGTCCGCTATTATCACCCCGTCCACCTGGCCGAGCATATCTTCCATGTGTGAGAGGACGTTATCTATTCCGCAAATCTCGGCGATAAGCTCGGCGGAGGGCTTATCCGGGTCCCAGATGTGCGTTACCCTTGCTTCTTCCAGTCTTGTTTTGTAGAGGGGGAAGTTGTGCCGGCGCGCCAAATCCTCGTTGTAGCCGTTGAACATTTCGGAGAAGCTTTTTGCGTGCCAGGATTTCGCCCCTCCGACAATGCCAATTTTAAGCATACTCGCCACCCCGCAATTAGATTTTGACCACTTTGTTCGTATTAGCGCTTTCCCAAACTGCTTCGGATATGCGCAGGTCCTTTGCGCCATCCCAAAGAGTGCTTCTGGGCTTGTCCTCACCGAGGCAAGCGCGGGCGAAAGCCTCTATCTCATCCCGATAGCCAAAAGCACCTTCAGCTTTCGTTGCCAAGAGTTCTGTCCATTCAGGATGCCACTCTATGCTTTGCGTTCTTCCTCCCACTTTGAATTCTGGAAGCGGTATGCTTTTGGGGCGGTAGCGCAGGTTGAGCATGTCGTCCACTTCCAGCCAGCATCCGTTTCCGGAAAGAACGAGTTTTTCGCTTATCTTCCAATCGCTTGCTTCCAAAGAGTTGAGGTTCATGGTGAACGGGATGCCGCTTTGGAACTCCCCGGCGATGGCATAGGCGAACATGTTGGGGTTAAGGCGGTAGAGCTTGGCGTAGATTTCGCCGATTTCGCCGCCGAAGAAGCGGGCTAGGTTGAAGATGTGGACAACCTGCCCGACGAGGAAGGCCTGGGCGGGGTCTTCTATTCCCCAAATGGCTGGGTAAGGGCCGTTGGAGAACTTTGCCTCTAGAGCGTGGACCCCTCCGAACTCATCGCTGTCTGCGATTCTTTTCGCTAGTTGGTAGCAAACGGCGTAGCGCTTCATGTAAGCGACCGCACCCCACAGTCCTCTCTCCTCGGCGTATTGGGCGAGTGATACCGCCTCTTTGTGGGAAACTGCGGAGGGTTTCTCAACAAGGATGGGAACGCCAGCATCGAGGCAGAGCTTTCCTACTTCCACATGCATTTGGGGTGTGCCGACAATTATTGCTCCATCCAGCTCTTCTTTTTTCAGCATCTCCGCAGCGTCTGTATACCAGCGCAGTGCCCCAAAATAGCGGGCGTTTCGCCTTGCCAACTCCTCTTTTAGGTCGCAAACGGCGACCAGGTCGATCTGCTGTATAGTATGGATTGTGGGATAAAGGGATGATGTGGCGTGGGAGCCGCATCCGATGAAAGCGATTTTAGCTCTTTTTTCCATGAAATCAGCCCCTTCTTTTGGCGGTCAAGAAGTTTTGACGTGCAGTTAGTGATTGCTTGCTTGTCAAAACTTCTTGTTGCGGCAGACCACCTTGTTGGCGCCGCAAATCCGGGAGCAGGAGTCAGTTTGGGGAATGTTGCGCAGCAAACGGTGCTTGAACCCGGAAGGGAGCCCCCGCAAGATAGTATCACCTAGGCAGTTGTTTGGGCAACCCCAAGAGAGCCCATTCTTGGTGGCGTTTTGGGGCGTTTTCAGCCCTGCCCGATCTCCAGCTTGTGTGCGGTTTGGGGCTTGGGTAACTGCAGTGTCCACATGGGAGGCGTGCTCCGGCAGAGTCGTTTAACGCTGGGTCAGCATGCGCTTAATCACGCGGTAGCCCATGGGCGGCACTTGGGTTCCGTCTGGGAGGCGGTGCGGCGAGCTTCCAAAGTTCACCACCACCGATATCCCGTTTGAGAATTCGGTTTTTTGAACCGACCTATCTGGGGTCAGGAACTGGTGGTTTGTCATTTCCGCGTAGCCAACGGTCCGGGCCACCGCACACACGTCTTTGTAACTGCGGATGAACCGTTCCTTGTTCTTTTCCCACATGTCGCGGGTGAACATAAACATTGGCGGGGTTCCGTAGAGGATGTTGAACAAATCGCGGAGGTCCCATATTGCGGGCAGTTTGTTGTTATAATCGCCCCAATACCACTGGGCGACCACGCAGTCGTGGTACACCAGCTCCCACAGAGGCAGGCGGTATCGATAGCCCACTTGGAATTTCGCCACCTGCTCAGGCACTTTGTCCCAGATGCGCAGCATGTTCCGCCCGGCGTCCGGCACTCGGTAAGGTCCCAAGCTGAGCATGCCTTCGAAGTAATGCACGTACGGTACCGCGGCATCGTGGCCGGTTTCGCTTCCTGTTACCAATCGGGCTTCCTGCGAAACCAACTCCAGGAGCTTCATTTTCCACTGGCGGCTTTCGGTTCGTGTCATGGGGTGGTTGGGGTGATAGCATTCGCGCCATGGAGAGGCTGTTGTGGTATCTATGAACCTGCATCGGTAGGGATGTGTTTGCAGTTCCGGGAATATGCGCTTCCGCGCGTACGCCAAAGCCTGCTTATCGCATACCACACCGCATGGGTACATCTTTCCGTCTTTGCCTTCGACCTCCCAACCGCGCACCCAATCACCGTCCGGGCCTATCATGATGTCTTTGGGCCACGCCTCCGTGGGCCAGTCTGGGTGCACCCATTGGATTCGTGGGAAGTTTGCTGGGTCCATAACATCTTGGTATATGTCGTACCGGCTGGTGAGTATTCCCATTTCGTTCATGCTGCGGATTACATCCGGCTTTTGGGCTTGGCTCCAGAGGATGCGTTTTATGCCAGCCGATTGCATCTCGCGCACGATGGACAGCGCGTCGCTTTCCCAGCACCAAACGTTCACCGCGCCGATTAGAAGATCGACGTTGGGATTCTCCTTGAGCTTTTGCCGAAGCGTTTTCAGCAAGCCGATTTTCTTTGCGTAGGCTCGGTATCTTTTGCATATCGCTACGTGGTCACCCTGGTGGAAAAAGATATAGCGCAGGACCCGTTGGTAGCCGAACGCGCCTTTCTGCGCCTCCCAAACTGGAGCGACGCACAATCGGCCGCCAAGTCGCTCTATGCTGATGGACGCGTCATCTGGGGTTTCGAGCAGGCCCATCTGCGCGGTTTTTCCGTCGGTTACGCCCCAGAAAGCCATGCATATTCCGTGTCCGCCGTACGCCACAAGCCACATCGGCTCGATGGATGGGTCATCCACAGGGTACGAAATCCCTTCGTTCATGGGGATGATGAGGTGGGTGCCAGATTCGGTGACGAACGGATGGGGGTATCTCAGCGGCGTGGGAAGCTCGCCCTTAGCCGAAAGCGACACGGTAAACTCGGGCAGTTTGGGTTCCATCCGAATCTCGGCTGTTATATCAAGGCCGGATGGTATATGCTTTAGGCGCGATTGGATCCTGTTTTCTGCGGCCTGCGCAGACAGCACCACCACATCCTGTGCGGCGGCTCTCTGGCGCCACGTTCGGTTGGCGCGCGTGTCTACTACGGTTAGCGAACCGTCGTCCGTGTTAAAAGTTACGTTCAGCAGGCCGTTGCTTATGCTGAGCGTTTTGGGTAGATTGCCACGCATTTCCATGATGTTTCCCTCACGCGTAAGCTCGAAGTCATCCAACCATACCGTGGCTTGTCCATTGCCTATCAGCCGCGGCAGTATCCTGGGGATGCCGGTTGGGATAACGAACCTGGATTCCAGATGCTTCCAGCCGCCGGTGCTGCGGACCGACCGCGCACCATATACCCAATCAACAGGCCGGCCGTTTGCATCGTATGTGATTGCACACAATGTGGCGGAACCCGGGCCTTCCAGCTTCACCCAAGCGGACAGGCGGAAGATTTCTCCAGTCTTCACCCGGATCTGGGATGACGGAGCAAAGCTCCAATCGCGATCTCCGAGATGCTTTATCTGTGCGGATGCTTGCCCTGAGTGGCGCGTGCTTTTGTCAATCGAGACGCTACCGACATTGGGATCGCGGGTCCAAACCGGCGACCAACCCTGCAGGCCTTGTTCAAATCCCCCGTTGGGTATCAACGACTCTGCGCCAGGGCTCTGGAGGCATGCAAAAACTAAAAAGCCGAGTGCTGTGGCAGCCAAATACCAGCACCGCGGCAGAAGTCCGTTGTTCATGGTTTTCCCCTTTGAAACATAGTGAAGCAATTTGAAAAAATCCTCCGACCGAGCAATCGCCTGCGAGTCCGGATACCACAACGATGGTACCATTAAGTGATTGCTCAATCAAGCTAATGAAAGAACGAAATCTTGCGTCAGTGATAGGTAATCTGGCGGAGTGAGGCGAAGTAAGCAATCGGACAAACGGCGAGCGCTCGTCAAACTGAATCAAGTGGGGTGATATTTGTGCGGTGGCTTTTCAGGAGTTTTATCCTCTCGATCTTTTTGCTTGCGAACATTGGGTGCGGACAGCCTTCTCTCGAGGCTGGATTTCGTCGGCCTCCGGATTGGGCGAGACCTTGGGTCTATTGGTTCTGGCTGAACGGCAACATCACCAGGGAAGGCATCACTGCTGACCTGGAAGCCATGAAGCGAGCTGGCGTTGGCGGAGTTCTCATCATGGAGGTGGACCAAGGGGCCCCGTTGGGACCTATCTCTTTTGCAGGCGCGGAGTGGCGGGAGCTTTTCAAGCATGTGGTTGCCGAGGCAAACAGGTTGGGCCTGAAGGTGAATATGAACAACGACGCCGGCTGGACCGGAAGCGGAGGTCCTTGGGTGCCGCCTAAGTTAGCAATGCAGAGGCTAACCTGGAGCGAAGTAACCGTTGAGGGTCCCCAGCGCATAGAAATGCGTCTCCCTCAGCCGGCGACCAACCTCGGCTTCTACAGAGATATTGCCGTTCTCGCTTTTCCTTCTCCGGAAAGGCCCGCCGCCATCCCGAATTGGGATGCTAAGGCGGTTTTCCGCGAGTACTACCAGCCGTTCTGGATTCCGGCGGAGCATCCGCGGGCGGAGAGGGAGAGCATCATCCCCTTCGATAGGGTGGTGGATCTCACCTCCAAGCTCCAGGAGGGAGGAAGGCTTGTCTGGGATGTTCCGCAGGGAAGGTGGACGGTGGTCCGGTTTGGGTACACGCCTACGGGGGCTCAAAACGCTCCTTCTCCCGCCTCCGGGAGGGGTTTGGAGTGCGACAAGCTGAGCAAAGAGGCGGTGGAGTTTCACTTCAATTCCTTTATGGGCAAGTTGATAAAAGATGTGGGTCCGCTGGCTGGAAAGACGCTTGTTGCCACCCACATAGACAGTTGGGAGGTTGGACTGCAGAATTGGACACCCAAGATGCAGGAGGAGTTCCGAAGGAGAAGGGGATACGACCCGCTTCCTTTCCTTCCCGCTCTCACCGGGCGAATAGTGGGGGACAGGGAGCTTTCGGAAAGGTTCCTTTGGGATTTTCGTCAAACGATCTCGGAGCTTCTTTTGGAAAACTACTCTGGGCACATGAGGGCTCTCGCGAATAAGCACGGACTCCGTCTCACTATAGAGGGTTATACCACCTCCCTCACAAATGAATTTGCCTACGGTGGGACTGCTGACGAGCCCATGGGAGAGTTTTGGTCGTGGGGGAAATACGGTGCGGCGTCAACCTGCACTGAAATGGCGTCTGCAGGGCACACCCACGGCAAGCGGATAATCGGGGCGGAGGCTTTCACTGCTGATGCCGGAGAGCGCTGGCTTGGCCATCCTGGCAACATCAAGGAGCTTGCCGATTGGGCTTTTTCGGAGGGGATAAACCGGTTTGTCGTTCACCGCTACGCCCTCCAGCCTTGGCTTGACCGTAGGCCAGGAATGAGTATGGGTCCGTGGGGTTTGCACTACGAGAGAACGCAAACATGGTGGGAGCAGTCTAAAGCCTGGCACGAGTATCTTTCACGCTGCCAGTATCTCCTGCAACAGGGGCTTTTCGTCGCCGATATTTGCATCCTTGTTCCTGAAGGGGCGCCGCAGTCTCTCGGTGGACAGCGCATCCTCGCCAGGTTTACCTCTCCAGGCCGCCCCTTTGAGCGCCCCGGATACAACTTCGACTTCTGCTCGCCAGACGTGGTTTACAAGATGAAGGTGGAAAAGGGGCGGATAGTGCTTCCCGATGGAATGAGCTACAGCCTGCTTGTACTGCCCCGAACCAGCAGGATGACGCCGCAGCTTTTGAGGAAGATAGGAGAGTTGATCAAGGCAGGTGCTGTGGTTGTGGGAACCCCTCCGCTCAGCTCACCGAGCCTGCAGGGGTATCCGAGGTGCGATGAGGAGGTAAAAGCCCTGGCCAAGGAGATTTGGGGGAGCTTGAGCATCCCTTCGCGCCTCAGCGAGAGGCGGTACGGCAAAGGGCGGATATTCTGGGGCGGAAAGTTCGGTTCTGCCGGAGATGGGGAGCTATCAGCGCTTATGGGGCAGGCGAAGTGGATTTGGTATCCGGAGGGGAACCCCGTTCAGGCGGCTCCTCAGCGCGTTACACGCTACTTCCAGCGTGAGATAGAGGTTAGGAATGCTCCCATTCTCTCTGCCCAGCTTGTTATAACAGCCGACAACTCTTTCCGCTGTTGGGTGAACGGTCGACTTGCTGGGGAAGGAGATAGCTGGGAGCGGTTGTACAGCTTGGATGTCCTCTCGCTCCTAAAGCCCGGTAAGAACGAGATTTTCATCTCTGCTTACAACGGTGGAGATGCTCCAAATCCGGCCGGAGTGGTTGCGGCTTTGGCAATCCGCTATGCGGATGGAAGCGTGCAGTATGCCGTGACCGACAAAAGTTGGCAGGCGTCCATGCGGGAAGACGGCGGGGAAAAGCTTCCGGCCATGGAACTCGGGTCTTACGGGATTGCCCCTTGGTGGGACGCTGTTTCCTCCTCGGTTTACTACGATATCGAGGATGTGTGCGAGCTTTTGTCGGCCCAGCTTGGGGTTCCTCCGGATTTCTCTTACGAGCCGAGGAGGGCGCCGGGGAGCATTCGGTACATACACAGAAGAATCGATGGAACGGATGTTTACTTCGTAGCCAACCAAGATCCAGAGACTGTGGACATCATCTGCGCCTTCAGAGTTAGGGGAAAGCGGCCGGAGCTTTGGTATCCTGAAAGCGGCCTTATAGAGCGGGCGGCGGTTTACGACGAGACCCCAACTTCCATCCGTATCCCCATCCGCTTGAGGCCCTACGAGTCGGTCTTCGTGGTTTTCCCCAAGGGATCAAAGGTGGAGAGGGACAGGTTGCTTACCGTTCAGCTCAACCGTAAGCCGGTTCTGGATACCACATTGCGGAGGGAGAAGGCGGATGTTGGTTTCTTCCGCGTGGTTCGCGGCAGAGATGGAACCGTTGAGCTAACAACGGACAGGGCCGGCAGATACACCCTCATCGGAGCGGATGGGAAGAGGAGAGAGATTAGCGTGGACGAGGCGCAAAGGCGGGTTGACGTAAAAGGAGAATGGGAAGTGCGCTTCCCGGCCGGTTGGGGAGCACCCGAAAGGATATCCCTTCCCAATTTGATTTCCTGGACAGAGCATTCCGAGCCAGGGGTGCGCTACTTCTCCGGCACCGCTGTGTACAAGAAGAGCTTTGAAGTGCCTGGTGCATTTTACAGCAAGAGCAGGCGCTATCTGCTGGATTTGGGCGAGGTAGCCGTGATGGCAGATGTTTGGCTCAACGGGAGATTCCTGGGAACATTGTGGAAATCCCCGTTCATTATGGATGCAACCGGGGCGGTGAAACCCGGGAAGAACGAGCTTGAAGTTAGGGTGACGAACCTGTGGGTGAACAGGATGATTGGTGACGAGCTTCTCCCCGAAGACAGCGAGCGAAATCCAGATGGAACGTTGAGGCGCTGGCCGGATTGGCTTTTGGAAGGGAAGCCAAGCCCAACGGGGCGCTTTACATTCACCAGTTGGCGTCTTTGGAGGAAGGGAGAGGCGCTTCAGAGGTCCGGGCTTTTGGGCCCGGTTTGCCTGAGAGCCCTCGAGGTGAAGCGAGCGAGGTAGGGTTAGATTTTGCGCAAAGCCTTTAAGCGCCGTGTGGAGCAAGAGCCAAGCGTGAAAATATGCGCTGATTTTTGGCTGAAATTTCGGCGCGGGGTATTGACACGAATTGGGGGTAGATGATAGAATACGCAGCGGCACTGCGGGATGGGCCGCTGCGGAGGGGGGTATTGACCTGAATCCTCTGCGGTGGTAGAATAAGCGGTGCCGGAAAAGCACCTTGAAAACCG
>Ga0078972_1000345_pt1 | contig 193362 bp, 169 predicted proteins | sample YelNatPaOPGAMG01_FD_67568 | JGI IMG/M metagenome (GOLD analysis project Ga0078972, IMG submission 67568) | Hot spring thermophilic microbial communities from Obsidian Pool, Yellowstone National Park, USA - OP-RAMG-01 (SPADES assembly) (version 2) | ecosystem: Environmental > Aquatic > Thermal...
CCTTTGCCAAAGAAGGGAGGACGGGCAACCCCCCTCGCGCGGCTGAAGCGGCTCACGATGGAGCTGGTGGCGCATGGGTCGCGGTGGACGCTGTGCGAACGCAAGCGCGATGGCAAGTAACGGCGGTTCATCCCGGCGACCAACAACGTGAGCGAGCAGCGCGTGGGGCAGAACATTAAGGAGCGCTACCGGAACATGCGCGGCTACCAGTCGAGGCGCAGCCTGGTACGGGTTGCGACACGGACGGCGTATCTGCGGGAGGAAGGGGATCAAGCGCTGATCCAAGCTCTGGCGGCATAGGGGGAGAGAAGAGAGCAGGAGAACGCCCTGCGATTTCTCGGCCAAAGAAGTCCACCGGCAACGACGTTTGCCGCCTCCAGCGGGTTGAAGTATAATGGCCGCGCTGTTGTTGGCTGGGTATGGTGGAGCGGGAACCTGCTCCAGCAGCGCGGCGAAAGACGCCGCACGTCGAAGAGGAGGCCTCGTTCTTGCCTTCGCTTTCCCGCTGGTGGCGTCCGCTGCTGTTCGCCTTGGCCTTGCTCGGGTTGGGAGCACTGGCCTACGGGGCACGTTTTCCCATCTTCCTCGACGTCGGGGCGTTGGGAGACCGCGCTTTCCTGTGGGCCAGTCCTCTCGGGACGGACATCGGTTGGAACGGGGACGAGCACCTGGCCGCGGAAGGCGTGAACTATCGTTGGTCGAAGCGCGTTTCCTGGTTGCGCATCCCGGATCTGGCGTGGAGTGGACCAATCACCGTAAGCCTGCGCGTGCGTGCTCCGCGGCCTGAGGGGCAATCCCTCCCGGAAGTGCAAGTGCGGTTGAACGGGGCCGCGATCGGCCGCTTCCAGGCCTCAAGCGATTGGGAAGTGCGCACCTTTTCCGTTCCCGAGTGCCCTGGTTCTTCTGCGGACCTGGAGGTGCTTTTCGAGACCACCCCTTTCGTCCCGGGAAGAGAGGACCCACGGTGGCTGGGAATCCAGGTGGATTGGGTACACCTGGAGCCTGCGAGCGCGTGGGGCCCCGTCCGTCCGGCCTGGCGTTCGCTCCTCCTGTGGGCAGGGACGGTGCTCCTGGTCGGGTGGGCAATCGAGCGCAGATGGCCTCGCCTTGCCGGGTGGGTCACCGGTGCCCTGGCCGTCCTCGTGGCCCTGGGCCTGGCGTTCATCCGCCACTGGCTCACCCCTTTTGCCGCATGGAGCCTGATCGCCTCCGGCGCGCTCTTTGCGCTGGCGTACCTTCCCTCGTTCCTGGGGTACCTGCGGGAACTGGCTCGCCGGGCCCGCCCCCTGGCCTTCGCTGCAACGCTGGTCGGAGCGCTTCTCCTCCTGGTGCTCGTATACCTGCGCTGGGCAGTACAGGTGGTGCCTTACATGGCTCCGCGCCCCGACGCTATCGCCGCGGTGATCTTTTTCGCGCTCGCTGTGGTCTATGCGGCCTGGATGCTCGAGGTGCCCTTGCGGCGCTTCGTGAGCGGCCTGGACCGCGCTCTGTGCCGTCCGTGGCTGCCCGGGGTGTTGTTGGCCTGTTTCCTGGCCGGGGTCACCCTCTACGAAGGGGCATTTGTGCGCGAAATGCGCTTCATCGGCCATGCCGACTATGCGGATAACGCCGTGGTGGCCCGCAACCTGCTCCAGGGACGCGGTTTCGCGGTCGATTATGTGACCCAGTTCTACCGCTTCTACCCGGGGATTTCCCACCCTCAGGAGACCTGGCCGCTCCTGCAACCGGTGCTGATCGCTCCCTTCTTCCGGCTGCTGGGCGATTCCCCCACGGCGGCCAAAGTGCCCAACCTGCTGTTGCAGCTGGGGCTGGCGATAGCCGCCTATGCTTTGGCTTCCCGCAGGTTCGACCGCCGCATCGCGCTGGTGGCGGTGCTGCTGACCTTGCTGAACCCCTTTATGCTCCGCCTGATCCTCTTTCCCACCAGCGACCTCGCCTTCACCCTCTTTGCCCTGTTGACGTTAGGCCAGTTCTTCCAGGCCAGCGAGCGCGAACGGAACGGGGAGATAAGCGTCCTCTCTTACGGATGGTCGGGGGTGTGGGCCGGCCTCATGATGCTTGCTAAGCCGAACGGAGCCCTCTTCGTCGGGCTTTGCCTGCTATGGGACTTCTGGGGCCGGCTGCGCGAGCGCCGCTGGCGCGGTTTCTTGCGCGCCTGGCTCGCCTTTGGCATCCCCGCGGCGCTCCTCTTTGCCCCCTGGGTTGTCCGCAACCTAATGCTGTTCGGCCAGCCGGTCTTTTCCACGGAGCGTTTTGACGCCTGGATCCTGAAGTACCGCGACTGGGAAGAGATCTATCGCATTTACTGCCTGGACCCGGCTTCCTGTGACCTCCCGAACCGCTCCTGGTTGATCCGCTACGGCTTCGACCGGGTGATCCAGGCGATCGGCACCGAATTTCGCCGCTGGTGGTACTATTTCTCGCGCGATGAGGGGTCGCTCCTGCGGTTGCTTGGGTCGGCGCTGGCGCTCTGGGGAGCGGTCACCCTGGGACGGGAAGCGACCGGACGGGAAAACCGCCCGGCCGTGCGGTTGTACGGGCTGGTCGGTACGGTGCTGGCCGGTTTCGGGCTCTTTATCTGTACCTACTGGCATGTAGAGGAGCGCTACTTCGTCCCCTTTATCCCCTGGCTGGCGCTGCTCGCTTCGCGCGGGCTATGGTGGTTCCACGACGCGTTGGCCTACCGGCGGGATGAGCGGGGACACGTTGTCCCGCGCTCTCTGGGATGGCTGGGGGTGGTGTGGATCGTGTTGGCCTGTAGTTACCTGGCTCAGCCCTTCTTCGGAGAAATTGCCCAGAAGCGCCTGATGGACCAGCAAAAGCAGGAGGAACTGCTGGCGTACGCCTGGCTGGCCGAGCACACGGCCCCGGACGACGTGGTGATGACGCGGGTCCCCTGGCAGCTCACCTATTACACCCATCGCCGTTCGGTCATGATCCCCCAGGGCACGGTGGAGGATGTCCTTGAAGTGGCCCGGCTCTACGGGGTGCGGGTGCTCTTCTGGGAAGGGAACGCGCGGGGCCTGCGGCCGGCCCTCCGCGAAGCGTTGGACAAAGGGCGCTGGCCGCTCCTCTACGACGCCGGGGGCATCCAGATCTACCGGTTTCCAGACGAGGCGGGGCCATGAAGATCTGCATGTTGACCTCGTCCTACCCGAAGTATCCGGGCGAAGTGACCGCGCCGTTCATCGAGGAGATCGCGGCCGGCATCGCGGCGTTGGGCCACCAGGTGCATGTGGTGCTGCCCCGTCACCGGGACCTCCGGCGGCCTCCGGTCGATCGGGGCGTCCATCTCCACCCGTACCGCTATGCCCCGCTGCGCGCGCTCAATGTCTGGGGGTATGCGGAATCGCTCGCGGCCGACGTGGAGGTGCGCGGGCGGGTCTATCTTGCCGCTCCTTTCGGGCTGCTTGGTGCCCTGTGGGCCCTCGGGAGGGTCGCGCGCCAGGTATGTCCCGATCTCATCCACGCGCATTGGGTGCTCCCCAACGGCCCGGTCGGCGCGCTGGTCGCCGTAAGGGCGCGCGTCCCCCTGGTGCTCAGCCTCCACGGGTCCGATATCTACCTCCCCGAGCGGCACCGCTGGCTGCGGCCGGCCGCTTCCTGGACCTTCCGCCGCGCGGCGGCGATCTCCGCCTGTAGCGCCGACCTGGCCGAGCGCGCGGTCGCGCTCGGTGCCGACCCCGGGAAGGTACGCGTGATCCCCTATGGGGCCGACCGGGAGACCTTTCGCCCGGCCACCCCCGAGGAACGATCGTGGGTGCGCGCCGAGCTCGGCCTGGCCCCTGGGGAGGCGTTGCTGCTCGCCGTCGGGCGGCTGGTGCGCAAGAAGGGCTTCGATGTGCTCATCCGCGCACTTCCCCGGGTGCTCGCCGAGGCCGGCCCGGTGCGGCTGGCCCTGCTTGGGCAGGGGGACCTCCGGGAAGAACTGCAGCGCTTGGCCCGACAACTGGGGGTGGAAGCGTACATCTGGATGCCCGGGGCGGTGGAGCGCGACCGTTTGCCCGCCCTTTTCCGTGGCTCTGATCTTCTGATCGTCCCCTCGATGCACGATGAAAAGGGCAACGTGGACGGGTTGCCCAACGTGGTTTTAGAGGGAATGGCTTCGGGACTGGCCATTGTGGCCAGCCGGGTCGGGGGCATCCCACAGGTCATCGCGGATGGAGAAACCGGGCTCCTTGTCCCCGAGAAGGATCCGGAGGCTCTGGCGGCGGCCATCGTGCGGCTGTTGTGCTCGCCGGAGCTGCGCACCCGCCTGGGGGAGCAGGCTCGCCAGCGGGTGGAACGGGAGCTGAACTGGCCGAGCGTGGCCCGGCAGTTCGAGCGGCTCTATGCCGAGGCGCTCGCCGCCGGGGGGAATCCTGCTGTGGGCGGGCCAACTGCCCGGTAGGAAGCGCAAGGTTTTGCAAGGAGAAGGCGATGGAGCTTCTGGAGCGGATCGAGCGTCTGGAGGCCCGTGTGGGGATCATCGGGCTGGGGTACGTGGGGCTGCCCCTGGCGGTCACCGTGGGGCAGGCCGGTTTCCCGGTCGTCGGCATCGACGTATCGCCATGGGTGGTCGAAGCGATCAACGGGGGGCGAAGCCATATCGGGGACGTCCGGGACGACGATGTAGCGGCGTTGAGGGCGGCCGGCCGGCTGCGTGCTTCGGCCGATTACGGCGTGCTGAAGGAGTGCGACGTCATCATCATCTGCGTGCCTACACCGCTCGATAAGAACCGCCAGCCCGACATTTCCTACATTTTGGCGGCCGGCGAAGGCATCGCGGCCCACATGCGGCGCGGGCAACTGATCTCCCTGGAGAGCACCACCTACCCCGGTACGACAGAAGAGGACCTTTTGCCGGTTCTGCAGAAGAGCGGCCTCGAGGTCGGCAAGGACTTTTATCTTTGCTTTTCCCCTGAGCGCGTGGATCCTGGGAGCAAACGGTGGAACACCCGCAACACGCCCAAGGTCGTGGGTGGGTTGACCCCGGCCTGTCGGGAAGTCGCGGTAGCCTTCTACAGCCGCGTGGTCGAGAAAGTGGTTCCCGTCTCCTCCCCGCGGGCGGCGGAGATGACCAAGATTTTCGAGAATACCTTCCGGGTGGTCAACATGGCGGTGGTCAACGAGATGGCCATGCTGTGCGACCGCATGGGGTTGAACATCTGGGAGGTCATCGAGGCCGCCTCGACCAAACCGTTCGGCTTCATGCCCTTCTACCCCGGTCCCGGAGTCGGGGGCCACTGCATCCCCATCGACCCCTTCTACCTGACCTGGAAGGCCCGCGAGTACGACTTTCATACCCGCTTCATCGAGCTGGCGGGGGAGATCAACCTGGCCATGCCCTACTTTGTGCGGGAAAAAGTCATCCGGGCGTTGAACGACCGCGGCAAGTCCCTCAAGGGGTCGCAAATCCTCCTGCTTGGCCTGGCCTACAAACCGGATGTGGCGGATTGGCGCGAATCGCCCGCGTTTGACGTGATCCGCCTGCTCGAAGAGTACGGGGCTATCGTCCATCCGCACGATCCGCTGCTTCCGGAGGTGCACGACCCCCACGAGGGGATCCATATCCGCTCGGTAGAGCTGACGGACCAGCTGATCGGGTCCTGCGACTGCGTCGTGATCGTTACCCACCATTCGGCCTACAACTACCAGCGCATCGTCGACCTCGCCCAGGTGGTGGTCGATACGCGGAACGCGACACGGAACGTGACTCGGGGGAGAGAGAAGGTTGTCGTCCTCTGAGCGAGCGCCGCGCCGCTCGGGGAGAAGGCCGGGCATGGGCCAGGGTAGGCATCGCGGGTTGTGGTTGGCCGCAGTACTCCTGTTGCTCGCGGCATGCGGGGCTCCCTCCGCCGCACCAGCGCCTTCGCCGTCTCCCTCCGCGCGGCTTGCTCCTCCCACCGCGCTTCCTGCGCCCACGGTTACCGTGCTCCCTACACCGTGCCCTTCGGCGACCCCCGTGCCCCCTGTGGTCGAGCACGTCCTCCTGATCAGCGTGGACGGGCTGAGTCCGGCGGCCCTCTCGCAGGCCGAGGTACCGCACATGGCGCGGCTGCGTCGCGAAGGGGTGTTCGGCCGGGACGCCCGGACGGTCCTTCCGAGCGCCACCCTGCCCGCCCACGCCGCCATGCTGACCGGGCTACCTCCCGAGGTCACGGGCGTGGACTGGAACCGCTGGTCCGAGGGCGAGCCCTACATCGCCTTTCCCACCGCACTTGCGCTGGCCCACGAGCAGGGTTTGAGCGCCATGGCGGTGCTGGGGAAGGAAAAGCTCCGGGCGCTCTTTCCGCCGGGCTCCGTAGACGCCCTGGAAGTGGCGTGGAGCGACCGGGAGGTGACCGAAGCAGCGGTGCGGTGGATCCGGGAGTACCGGCCGGCGCTCCTGTTTGTGCACCTTCCGGGGGTGGATGCCGCCGGCCACCGCTACGGGTGGATGTCCCCGGAGTACCTGGAAGCGGTCCAGGAGGCCGACCGGGCGGTGGGCCAGCTCCTGGAAGCGCTGGCGGATGCCGGAATCGCCCCGCGCACGGCCGTCCTGCTGACCTCCGACCACGGGGGACACGGGAAGGTTCACGGGAGCGACCTCCCCGAAGACACGGCGATCGTCTGGATCCTCTCGGGGCCGGGAATCGCGGGGGGGAAGGAAGTCACGGGGGTACAGATCTACGATACAGCCCCAACGGTGCTTTACCTGTTGGGCCTGCCAATTCCGGACAACTGGTGGGGCCGGCCGATCGAGGAGACCTTGATGCCGCAAACAGTCCCCATCTTTTCCTACTCTTTGGCGATCTTTTGCCAGAAGCTCTGGCCCACAGGCCAGGGCCCCAGGCCGAACAGCTCTGCGAGCGTGGCCGCGATATCGGCAAAGGTGGCACGTGTCCCCAGGTCTACCCCGGGGAGGATGGGCTGCCCGTACACCAGGAGGGGCACATATTCCCGCGAATGGTCGGTCGAGGGCGTCGTGGGGTCGCACCCGTGGTCGGCGGTGAGGATGAGGACGTCACCGGCTTGCAGGGCGGCAAGGAGCTCCGGCAGTCGGGCATCGAACGCCTCCAGGCCCTGCGCGTAGGCGGCCGGATCGTTGCGATGCCCCCAGCGCATGTCGAAATCGACCAGGTTGGTGAAGATAAGCCCCGTCGGTTGCTCGGCCATGAAACGGAGCGTCACATCCACGCCGTGCATATTGTCGCGGATATGCTCTGTGCGCGTGATGCCCCGCCCGGCGAAGATGTCGTCGATCTTGCCAACGGCACCGACCGGGTACCCGGCGGCGGAGAGGCGGTCGAGGATCGTTTCGCCGGGCGGCGGGAGCGACCAGTCGCGCCGGTTGGGCGTGCGAACGAAGTGTCCCGGCTCTCCGACGAACGGCCGGGCGATCACCCGGCCGACGGCGTGTTCCCCCTGGAGGAGGGCGCGGGCGATCTCGCAGATGCGGTAGAGCTCTTCGAGCGGGATCACCTCCTCGTGCGCGGCGACCTGGAACACGCTATCGGCGGAGGTATAGAGGATGGGCCGGCCAGTGCGCAGGTGTGCCGGTCCCAGCTCCTCGATGATTGCCGTTCCGGAGGCCGGCCGGTTTCCCAGCACCTTTCGGCCGATACGCCGTTCAAACTCCGCAACCAGGTCGTCCGGGAAGCCGGAAGGGTAGGTCGGCAGCGGACGGGAGGAAATAAGCCCCGCGATCTCCCAGTGGCCCACGGTGGTATCCTTGCCGCGGCTGGCCTCGGCCATACGTCCAAAGGCTCCGCGCGGATGCGCCACCGGAGCCACCCCGAGGAATTCGCCCAGGCGCCCCAGCCCGAGCGCTTCCAGGTGGGGCAGGTGCAGCCCGCCGACGGCGCGGGCGGTGTTACCGAGCGTGTTGCTCCCGGCATCCCCATAGATATGGGCATCGGGGAGTGCCCCGATGCCCACGCTGTCCAGCACGATCAGGATCACCCGTTGGGCGGACAAGGCAGGAACTCCCGACTCACAGCAGCTCCAGGTAGCGGTCCAGCTCCCAGTCGGTCACGGCGATCCGGAACGCATCCCACTCCTGGCGTTTGGCGTAGAGATAGTAGTTGAAGGTGTGCTCTCCCAGAGCACGCCGCATCAGCTCGCTTTTGCGCATCTCCTCCAGCGCCTCGCCCAGCGATCCGGGGAGCGTGCCGATGGAAAGCTCGGAAAGCCGCGCGTCATCGAAGCCGTAGACGTCCTCGTCGACCGGATCGGGCGGCTCCAGGTTGCGCTCGATGCCGTCCAATCCGGCGTGGAGCATCACCGCGAAGGCCAGATACGGGTTGCAGCTCGGATCCGGGCAACGCAGCTCCACCCGCGCCGATTGGGCGCGCGAAGGCCCGATACGGGGCACGCGGATCAAAGCGGAACGGTTGATCTGTCCCCAGCAGATGTAGACCGGCGCTTCGTAGCCGGGGGTGAGCCGCTTGTAGGAATTGACCGTCGGGCTGAGGATGGCGCTCATCTCGCGAGCGTGGAGGAGCTGCCCGGCGACGAACTGGCGTGCCAGCCGCGAGAGGCAGTAAGGTGCGTTGGGGTCGAAGAAGGCGTTCCGTCCCTGCAGATCGAAGAGGCTCTGGTGGGTGTGCATCCCGGAGCCGTTCACCCCGAAGAAGGGTTTGGGCATGAAGGTGGCGTGGAGCCCGCAGTCGTAGGACACGGACTTGACCGCATACTTCAGGGTCAAGGCCTGGTCGGCGGCCGAAAGCGCCTCGCTGTAGCGGATATCGATCTCGTGCTGGCCCGGGGCACACTCGTGGTGTTCCACTTCCACTTCCAGGCCCATAGCCTCCAGGGCGCGGGCGATCTCCCGCCGCACCTCTAGCGCGCGATCCCGTGGGCCCATATCAAAATACCCGGCTGGATCCTGCGGCTTATGGATGACCTGATTCCCGTCCCGCTCCAGGAGGAAGAACTCGAGTTCCGGACCGACGTTGTATACGAACCCCATCTCGCGCGCACGAGCAATGGCCTGTTTGAGGATGTAGCGGGGGTCCCCTTCGAATGGCTCCCCATCGGGCCGGAAGACGTCGCAGATCAGCCGCGCTTCGCGGGCCTCCGGTGGCCGCCAGGGGACCAGACAATAGGTCTGGGGGTCAGGCCGCAGGAGCATGTCGCTTTCGCAGATGCGGGTGAAGCCCTGGATGGAGGAACCGTCGAACCAGGTGCCCAGAGTCAGGGAATCCTTCAACCGCCGCGCAGGGATGGTCGCGCTCTTGAGGGTGCCAAAGATGTCGGTGAACTGCAGGTTGACGAACTGCACCCCATCCTGGGCCACCCGTTCGCACAGCTCTTCGATCGCCCTGTCCGCGTCTGCCATGGGGTCCTCCTTTTCCATTCCAGCCAAAAACCCACTTCGGGCAGGCAAGAAAGCCGCCTGCCCGGCCACCACCGTAGTCCTAGATGTTCTTGGAGAGGGTATTCAGGAACTCCTCGTTATCCTTGGTCTTGGAGAGGCGGGTGAGCAGGAGCTCGGTGCCCTCGTCTGGGCCCAGCACGTCCAGCATGCGGCGGAGCGTCCACACCTTGCGCAGCCGTTCCGGATCGAGCAGCAGCTCCTCGCGCCGAGTACCGGAGCGCTGGACGTCGATCGCCGGGTAGATCCGCCGCTCGGCCAGCTTGCGCACCAGGTGCAGTTCCATGTTGCCGGTGCCCTTGAACTCCTCGTAGATCACGTCGTCCATGCGGCTGCCGGTATCGATCAAACAGGTGGCGATGATCGTCAGGCTACCGCCGTTCTCGATCTTGCGCGCAGCGCCGAAAAAGTGCTTGGGCGGATAGAGGGCAACGGGATCGATGCCTCCGGAGAGGGTACGGCCGCTTGGGGGGACGCTGAGGTTGTAGGCGCGGGTGAGGCGGGTGATGCTGTCGAGCAGGATCACGACATCCGCCCCGCATTCCACCAGGCGCTTGGCGCGCTCCAGGCACAGCTCGGCAACCCGGGTGTGGTTCTCCACCGGCTCGTCGAAGGTCGAGGCGATCACCTCGCCCTGGACGGAGCGGCGCATATCGGTCACTTCCTCCGGTCGCTCGCCCACGAGGAGCACAAAGAGCGTCAGGTCGTTGTAGTTTGTGGTACAGCCGTTGGCGATCGCCTTCAGGATGGTCGTCTTGCCCGCCTTCGGAGGGGAGACGATCAGGCCGCGCTGGCCGCGCCCGATGGGGGCGATCAGGTCGATCATGCGGGTAGAGAGGATCCGGGGGTCGGTTTCCAGGCGGATCTGCTGGTTGGGGAAGATCGGGGTCAGGTCGTCGAAGAAGGGCCGGCGGCGGGCCACTTCGGGGTCCAGCCCGTTCACCGCTTCCACCTTGAGCAGGCTGTAGTACCGTTCGCTGTCCTTGGGGGGCCGCACGCGTCCCGAGACCAGGTCCCCGGTGCGTAACCCGAAGCGGCGGATCTGGGACTGGGAAACGTACACATCGTCGGGCTTGGGCAGCAGCCGGGGGCTGCGCAGGAAACCGAACCCCTCGTTCACGATCTCCAGGACGCCCGCACGAAAGATCTGGCCGGCCTGCTCCGTCTGGGCTTCGAGGAGCCGGAAGATCAGCTCCTGCTTTTTCAAGCGGCTATAGCCGCTGATGCCCATCTCGCGGGCCATTTCCTGAAGGTCGCTCAGGGTCATATTGTCCAGTTCGGTGATGTTCAACATCGCGACGAGCCTCCATCAGATCGAGCGGATCTCCCAAACCAAGGCAGATCCTGGCGTCCGGCGGGGTTCAGCGCGCCCGAAGCGCACAGCCCGAGGACGCCACGCGTTGCTACGTGAGCCTTGGGACCGCTGCAACTGTAGGGAAACGGATCGCCCGGAACCTAACAAGCACACCCTTGCTGCGCACCGATTGGGAAAGGAAAGCCAAGGTCTCGACGACGAATGGGGACATCCGCTCTGCGCAGGATTGATTTGATCATATTATAGCATAAAGAACCATTTTGTCAAATCGTACTGGCGCCGATCCAAACTCCGAGCACCACGAAGGCCAAGGCAGACAGCCATCGCAGGTAGCGCTCAGGGATCAGTCGCGTCAGTCCCTGGCCTCCGAGTGCCCCGAGGGCGGTCAGCAGGCCCAAGGCCAGGATCGCGCCGGCAAAGACGGTGAGCGGTTGGCCGGTCTCCGAAGCGCGGGCCAGGACCGCCAGTTGCGTCTTGTCGCCCATCTCGGCCAGGGCCAGGAGGCCGAAGGTGGTCGCGAAGGCCCTCCAGGGGGAACCGTTGGCTGTTTCTCCCGCCCCATCCGGCATACATTCCCGCGTGCTGGGCTGCCGGCCGGCCCGCCAGGCCTGGCGGAGAAAGACCCCGCCCATCACAAGAAAGCCCACGGCAGCCAGCCGCCGCATCCAGATCGTGGGAACCAGGCGCCCCACCAGATGCCCGACGCCGGCCCCGAGCGCCGTCACCAGCGCCAGGGCGAGCGTCGCTCCCCAGAAGACCATCCCGGGGCGACGGTAGCGGCACACCTGGGCGATGACCGCAAGCTGGGTTTTGTCCCCCAGTTCGGCCAGAAACAGCAGGCCGAAAGTCGTCGCGAATACCTGCCAGTCCATATCTTCCCCTGTCGGATCGAGCGCGAACGGACGATTGCCTGCAGGATATCACAGCACGGCCGGCGCGTCAAACGTGCTGGCCAGGCCACCAGGGCCATTGGCCAGAAGGCTTCCCGGCCACTTCCCCTCCTGCACAAGACCCGCCAAACTGGTTCTTCCTTTTCCGTCTCAGAGGCATCGGCCCACGAGATGCAACTCCCCGGCCAGGAACTGTATCGCTACCTGGTGTTGTGCTCCGCCGAATGGCGAACCGCACCAACACCGGCTGGCCGCCGCCCTCCCATATCCCCCGAGGCTATGGGCCGGCCGTGGCAAGCTATCCCGGAGCCGGGCGCTTCCGGCCGGCACTCAGATAACCGGCCGGCCCGGCGACCAGGGATAACCATCAGGACGAGATCCCCAGCAGGGGCCTACACTCAACCGCGCCGCCGCTTGCGGTGTCGGCGTGAGCGAGTCATTGGGCGGCTTTTCCCTGGTCGAGCCAGCGCGCGGTGCATGTTCGCGGACCCAGCGTTTGGCGGCAGGCGCCTCTCGTCTATCTGTAGACCGGACGGAGGCTCTTACCCATCAAGGGGACGCCCGTAAGGTGGCAGGCAGGTATGTCCTCGTATTCGTGTAAGAGCGTGAGCCTCACCCCGCCGATCTGAACATACTCATCGGTGCCGGGCAAATAGGCCCTAAACCCAAGGTAGATTGCCCCCCGATCGCTGGACACTTCGTTGTTGGCCGTGGGAATGAGGGAATAGGATGACGCGGTTGGGCTGTTGTAGTCTGTCGTCGACTACGAGGTCAATCCCATCACCGGCTTGGGTTTGTATCCGCAAGGCAGTCCTGTCGATTCTCCCAAACCCGCCGGGACTGTAGACCAGGTAGTATATGTCAACCTGTTCTAGGGTGACGTCTTGGCCGTAAAGGACGCCCGGCAGAGTAATGGGCAGGAAGAAGTACTGATACCCTGTGTTGCTCCCACTGTAGACCTGGGCTCCGCCGTAACTGTCCATGCGCACATCCGTGGTGTCGGCGTCTGAGCGCTTCCGGATGTCGTTCCCGCTTACCCAGAGATAAGACCTGACGGTGTAAACGGCCGCATCGCTGGAGCGTTCTCCGTCGCTGACGCGGATGTCCGTGGTTTCGGCAGCGATTGCGTCGCCTGCCGATCCTTGATAGGGGGTGCCAGCTGTTACTCTAGCAGTGGTCCACACCCGATCAAAGCCAAAGCAATCGCCAGAATAGCTAAACTTCTGCTCTTCGTGTCCATGTGGCCTCCTTTAGGCGTGCCGCCTAACGAAAAGTAACCCCAATTTTCCAATACCGTTTATACGATAACACGAAGAGAGAAATTTTTGCAGGTCATTTTGGCTCTTGGTTCGAGGAACTGCGACAACTTAGAGCCTATCCGAAAACACCGGCGGCACGGAAGGTAATCCAGGCGCAAGCGGAATGAAGCATGGCGGGGTAGTTTTCAACTTTCTTTTCCCAGCGGGTCAGCAGCCCTGGAAAACGCTCGAGCTAGGATTGTGTCCCTTCAACGACCCAGCGCTTGGCCCGGTAACCCGGGATCTGCTTCTCGTGAAGGTCGTTTTGAAAGGGAACATCTTGGATAGAATCTTTCGATGAGGCCAAAAGGGAATGCCAAGGGACTGGAAATGCAGCGAAGAATTGCCGCCCGTATGCCCTTGCCTTACGAGTCACTAGCAACCTGGCCTGCCAAAGACTTTAGCCTTACGCCATTCCTGGAAACAATCGTGGACTGTGCTGGCCGCGCCCGGACTCCGCGGCAGAGCCTTCCGCTGGCAACCGGTAGGTAGAACATAAAAGAAGGCGTCCATGGCTTGACCGTCACGGATTCGCCGACGCCCTCGTTTGGGATGGGAATGCTTGGCGGCAGTAGGGGCTCGATTTGGGCCCACAACTCGTCCGCGATACCCCAAGCATCATCTACAGGTTTGTCGCTCGTTATCCTCCTGCGCTGTTTTTGGCAGGAAACACGGCCCAAACAAATTCTCAGAAAACAGGTTTTCGGATAGGTTCTAAGTGCCAGGCTCCCAGTTTCTCCGGGCTTGAGTTCGCAGGCCGTTTCAGCCGAGCTCGCCCAGCCGTGCCCGTAGCCGTTCGGCCTCCTCCGTGGCCCGGGCCAGGCGCTGGCGCTCTTTCTCCACGACCGCCGGAGGCGCTTTCTGCGCAAAGGCCGGGTTGGCCAACTTGGCCTGCACCCGCGCGACCTCCGCTTCAGCCGCTCGGAGGGCTTCCTGCAACCGAGCGCGCTCGGCGGCAAGGTCCACCAGGCCGGCCAGCGGCAGATAGGCTTCCACTTCGCCCACGACCAGGGAGACAGCCTCCGCCGGCCGCTCGCGCAACTCCTCCACGATCTGGAGCCGCGCCACATCGACCCGCGCCAGCCGCGACAGCACCTCGGCCTGTGAGCGGAGCATCTGGGCATGCCGTCCCGCAACGACGATCGCTTCGATCCATCGCGAAGGGTCCACCCGCCGCTCGGCACGGGCGTTGCGAATGGCCCGGATCAGCTCCATCACCAGCCCGAAATCGGCCTCGGCCTGGGGATCGAGCGCGCTTGTGTCCGCTTCCGGGTAAGGAGCAACGATGAGCGCCGGCCCATACCCCCGGCCCAAGGCAAACGGCGTACGGGTCAGGTACTGCCAGAGTTCCTCGGTCACGAAGGGCATGAAGGGGTGCAGCAATCGCAAGCTCCCCTCCAGCACTTCCAGCAGGACGGCGCGCGCCGTCTCCGCCCGGGGCGCATCCCCGCTGTAGAGGCGTAACTTGCTGATTTCGACGTACCAGTCGCAGAACTCGCTCCAGACAAAATCATACAGGCGCCGGCCGGCTTCGCCGAACTGATACGCCTCCAGAAGCGCGTTCACCTCGCCCACCAGGCGATGGAAACGGGAGCGGATCCACCGCTCCGGAAGCTCCATCTCCGCCCGTTCCGCTGCCGGCATCCCCTGCAGATTGCTCACCACGAACCGGGTGGCGTTCCAGATCTTGTTGGCAAAGTTGCGCGCCCCCTCGATGCGCCGCGGGTCCAGGTTCATGTCGTTCCCCGGAGTCGAAGAAGTCGTCATGGTGAAGCGCAGCGCGTCCGCACCGTACTCCTGGATGATGTGCAGCGGGTCGTAGCGCTCGGCATCGGGCATCGATTTGCTGATCTTCTGGCCGTGCTCGTTGCGGATCAGCCCATGTAGGTAGATGATGCGGTAAGGCACCTGCCCGGTCATCTCCAGGCCGAGCATGACCTCCCGCGCTACCCAGAAGAAGAGGATATCGTAACCGGTCTCACGCACGGTGGTGGGGTAGAAGGTGCGGTAATCGGCGGTGTCCTCCGGCCAGCCAAGGGTGGAAAACGGCCACAAGCCCGAGGAGAACCAGGTGTCCAGCACATCCTCGTCCTGGTGGATGCGCGGGCTGCCGCACCGGGCGCAGGCGGAAGGATCGCTCACCGTGCTGGTGTACCCCCCGCAGTCCTCGCAGTACCACACCGGGATGCGATGCCCCCACCACAACTGGCGGGAAATGCACCAGTCGCGGATGTTCTCCAGCCAGTCGAAGTAGATCTTGGCAAAGCGCTCCGGGATGATGCGGATGCGGCCGTCCCGCACCGCTGCGATGGCCGCCCGGGCAAGCGGCTCCATCCGGACGAACCACTGGGTGGAGATGCGCGGCTCGACCACCGTATGACAGCGCTGACAGTGGCCCACGGCGTGCCGGTAGGGTTCCTCCTTCTCCAAAAGGCCCTCGCGGCGGAGGTCCTCCACGATGCGCCGCCGGCACTCCAGGAGCTCCAGGCCGGCATAAGGCCCGGCCTCCTCGTTCATGCGGGCATCCTCGTCCAGCACATTGACGACCGCCAGTCCATGGCGCTGCCCAATGTCATAGTCGGTAGGGTCGTGGGCCGGGGTCACCTTGACCGCACCGGTGCCGAAGGCGGGGTCGACCGCTGTGTCCGCGACAATGGGGATGACGCGGCTGACTCCGGGCAGGACGGCTTCCCGGCCGACCAGGGTACGGAAGCGCTCGTCCCCGGGGTTCACCGCCACGCCCGTATCGCCCAGAAGGGTCTCGGGGCGGGTCGTGGCTACGGTGATGAACTGCTTGGCCCCTTCTGCCCAGTGTCCGCTTCCCCACTCCCCCGGACCGGGCCAGCCATCCCCCAGGATCGGGTAGCGGATGAACCAGAGGCGGGACGGCACCTCCTCGTACTCCACCTCTAGGTCAGAGATCGCGGTGCGGCAGCGCGGGCACCAGTTCACCAGACGGGTTCCCCGGTAGATCAGCCCCTTCTCGAAGAGATGCACGAAGGCCACCCGTACCGCGCGCGAAAGCCCTTCGTCTAGGGTAAACCGTTCCCGCTCCCAATCGCAGGAAACGCCGAGCCGGCGGTGCTGATCCGTAATCCGCGCGCGATAGGTGTGCACCCATTGCCAGACCCGTTCCAGGAAGCGCTCCCGTCCCAGGTCGTGGCGCGTCAACCCCTCGCGCTGAAGTTCCCGCTCCACCACGTTCTGGGTCGCAATCCCGGCGTGGTCCACCCCTGGGAGCCACAGGGTCGGCTCCCCGCGCATGCGGTGCCAGCGGGTCATCAGGTCCTCGATCGCCGCCGTCATCGCGTGCCCCAGGTGGAGCGCGCCGGTGACGTTCGGGGGCGGCATCGTAATGACAAACGGCGTCCGGCCCGGCACCATCCGGGGGCGGAAATAGCCGCCCTCTTCCCAAAAGCGATAGATCCGTTCTTCGACCTGATGGGGATCGTAGGCTTTGGCCATACCTTCGGATAAAGCCACGTTGCCCTCCTTGTGCCTGCCGCCTCTCACGCTCGGACCACGATCACGGTTGCGTCGTCATGGTCCTTCCCGTACTGACCCAGGATCCGCTCCGCCAGGGATTGGGCCCCGTCCCGAAGTTCGGACAGATGGTTGTGCAGGTGGAACCGGGTGGAGACCCCGTCCGTATGGAGGACGAACACATCCCCGGGGGTATAGGGGGACCGGTAGACGTGCAACGAAGGGAGACGCACGCCCAGGTAGCCGTACCGCACGATCGGCTGGATCGGCTCGCGGCTGTGCGCCTGGAAGCGGACGTTTCCTACGCCCGAGAATTCCAAGCGATGGGCTAGGGTATCCAGCCGCAGGAGCGCCATCATCACCCCCACCCCCCCTGCAGCCAGGATGGTGTAATGACAGTAGGCCAGGATATCCTGCAACGCCTCGGTCGGAAATTCCGCGACGCCCTGAACCGCAAGGCGTGCCGACCGGGCGGCTTTCTCGCCGCTCCCCAGCCCATCCGCGATGGCGACAAGGACGTATTGCCCCTGTTCCACAACCCGGTGGGCATCTCCGCTCAGGGGGCTTCCCGCCTTGGCCCGCTCCGCAATCCCGATTTCCAAGAAAACTCTCCTTGCCCGGCGCGGCGCCGGGCGCACTTCGCTCAGGCAGGCGGTTCCTCCGCCAAGTCGGCCACAACCGCCCCCGTGATCTCCTGTAGCCGCTGCGGTGGGATGGCAAAGACGGCGTGGGGCGTGCCAGCAGCGGCATAGACTACCAGGTACTGCAGCAGGTCGCGGTCCAGGTAGACCGGCAGGGGCTGCGCATGGCCGATCGGAGGAACCCCGCCGATGGCAAATCCGGTGATCGCGCGCACGGCATCGGCATCCGCGCGCTCGACCCGCTGGGCACCGAGAAGCCGGGCGATCTTCGAGAGATCGACGCGGTTCGCACCGGACACCAGGACGAGAAGCGGCCGTCCGTCGGCGACGAAGACCAGCGATTTCACGATCTGACCCACGCTTGCCCCGACCGCTTGCGCCGCATCCTGAGCCGTGCGCGTGCTCTGGGGAAACTCGATGATCGGGCTGTCTACTCCCCGGGCCTTCAAGGCCTCCGCGACCCGCTGCGCTGAAGGATGCATGGCTGCCTCCAAACCGTCTCCGAAAACGGAAACCCTCCCGTCGCAAGGACGGGAGGGAAATCCCGCGGTACCACCTTGCTTCGGGATGCATCGTTGGCGAAGCACCCCGCGCTCTTGCGGCGATAACGGAACCACCGGGCAGGACTACTGGTATAGTCACGTTCGCCCTGCCGACTCCCAGGCGACCTTCGGAGGCTCCATCCGAGGAAGGTTTGCAGCCAACGGCCTTCCCTCTCTGGCGGACGCCTACGCCTCCTACTCCTCCTGTTCGTCGTCTTTGATTGATATTATACCCTCGCCCAAGAGGAGTGTCAAGCGCTTGACGGTCTGCTGGGCCCCCCGTATAATGTCCGTGGAAGACGTTCCCGAGATACGGCGCATGGTGGCATCGTCGGCGGGGTCGTGTCCTTCGGTGGCAAGGTTCAGCCACGTGGGTGCCTGTATGCCATTGCCCACGGGCTAGGACGGGGCGCAGCTATTGGTCCGCACCGCCGCGGACACCTGAAGACGCTTGGAAGGAGCCATGAACGCCCCAGACGCACCCCGGGTAGAACGGGAGCAGGACTCCCCTGCAGGCCCTGAGTTGCCGGACCTCCTTTCCGCTTTGGTGGAGTTTGGCTATGCCCTTGCGCGCTCTCAAGGCGCGGAGCAGGTGCTGGCGCAGACGCTGGCGTGGGCCTGCCGAGTCACGGGAGCGACCGACGCGGGCATCGTGATGCTCCGGGGAAACAGAGAGGCGGCGGTCGTGCTGCTTCCACGTCCGGACTCGGATGTCGGGCGGGAACCGGTGTGGCACCGCCTGCTGGGTCGGGGCCTTGCGAGGTGGGCGAGCCGGCGCGAGGCCGGCTGGGTTGTGTCCGACAGCCGCGTCGATCCTGGGTGGAAGGACCTCTGTGCAGATCGGAGAGAGATGCGAAGCCTCCTGTTCCTGCCTTTCGTCCGGAGCGGGCGGCTGGTCGGCATGTTCGCTCTGACGCATCCCGACCCGGGACACTTTCGCCCGGAGCTCCTTCCCATCCTGCAAGCCGCGGTGCCGCAGATCCTCGCGGCACTCAACGGCGCGGCAGGGCCTCGGAACGCGGAGCGCTTGAGAGGGTACCTGGAAGCGGTCCTGGCCGGCCTGACGGACGCGTTGGTGGTACTCGACGCCGAGGGACGGATCACCGTGACCAACCCGGCACTGGAACGGCTGCTGGGCCGCTCAAGGGCCGAGCTCCTCGGGCGGCCGGTGGCAGAAGCCATCCCGCTGGACTATGGCAACCGGCCTCCGGCCATCCCTAGCGTGCTCCGGGGCGAATACGCCTCGTTCGAGATGGACCTGGCGCTGATCCAGCCGAGCGGGGAACGCATCCCGGTCCGGTTGGGCTGCGGGGCCCTCGGGATGGAGGGGCAGCGAGTCGCGGGCGCGGTCATGCTGTTGCGCGATATCCGTTATCTGAAAGAGATCGACCATATGCGCAGTACGCTCACCGACCTTGTGGTACACGATCTGAAGGCTCCCCTCACCTCCATTTCCTCGACGCTTCAGCTGTTGCAGGAGTACCCACCCGAGAAAATCGGGCAGGAAACGGTGCAGGAGCTCCTGGCCATTGCCGAGCATAGTTGCCAGCGACTGACCCGGATGATCGAATCGATGCTGGACGTGGAACGGATGGAGGCGGGACAGTTCCCCTTGCAAAAGGTTCTGATCTCCTGCGCGGAGCTGGTGGATGAGGTCTTGAGGGATATCGCTCCCCTGGTCCGGGAAAGTGGCGTAGAGATGGAGAGCGATGTAGCGCCCAATCTGCCTTCCATCCATGCGGACCCGGATGTCCTGCGCCGCGTATTGTGGAACCTCCTCGATAACGCCCTGAAGTACACGCCCGGGGGCGGGGTCGTCCGCGTGTGGGCCCGGGCGATCGTGCGTACGGGGTCGGAAGCGGGCCCGCCGCACCGCTTACCGCCCGGACACTGGGTGATGTTGGGGGTCAGCGATTCCGGGCCGGGGATTTCCCCGGAAGATCAGGAGCGCATCTTTGACAAATTCGCCCAGGCGAGCGTCGCCGGGGCAAGGCGGCGTGGAAGCGGCCTGGGCCTCACCTTCTGCCGCCTTGCGGTGGAGGCCCATGGCGGCCGGATCTGGGTGGAGAGCCGTCCGGGCGGTGGAAGCACCTTCGTCTGTGCCCTGCCGGCCGGGTGATCCCCTAGAAGGGGAAAATGTGCCACCGGCCACTCAGCGTCAGCCAGAGGAGGTAAAGGAAGAAGAGGAAGATGAGGAATCCGCAGCCACAGCCCAGGCAGGAGCGGTTGCGCCCCCAACCGAACCGTCGCTCCGCCCAGTCGAACAGCCATCCCAAGAGCACTAGCTGCAAAAGCGTCCCCAGGCACCCACCGCGGCGATCCCTCATGGTCTCCTCCTCTACGGCCGCATTGGCCGGCCGGCCATCCAATGATACGTGCCGCTAGTCCCGGAGGTTGCGTGTGGCCAGGATTGGGATCGATGCCAGCCGCGCTTTCTGGGCTCAACGTACGGGTACAGAACAGTATACGCTGCACCTGCTGGAAGCGCTCCTTCAGCTGGAAACCTCGCACCGGTTCGTCCTTTACTGCAACTGGCTCCCGGAACCTGTCCCGTCCTGGTTGGGCAGAGCGGACATTCGCGCGATGCCGTTCCCCCGTTTTTGGACCCATGGCCGCCTCTCCTGGGAGATGCTCCGCCGGCCCCCCGACCTTCTCTTCGTCCCGGCGCACGTACTTCCGCTGATCCATCCCGGTCGCACGGCGGTCACGGTGCACGATCTGGGGTACCTGTTTTACCCGCGCGCGCACACGCCCCTACGGCGGCTGGAGCTCCACCTGAGCACGCTCTGGAATGTCCGCGTAGCCACCCGGGTGATCGCCGTCTCCCGGGCAACGCGCGACGACCTGGTGCGCTGCTACCGGGTGGCACCGGAGCGGGTGCGGGTCGTGCACCATGGGGTGAGCCCTCGCTTTCAGCCGACGCAAGATCCCGGGGCACGCGCCCGCTACGGCCTGCCCGAGCGCTACCTCCTCTACCTGGGAACGCTGCAGCCCCGGAAGAATTTGGAGCGCCTGCTGGCGGCCTATGCCCGGTTGCCCAGGACGGCGCCTCCACTAGTGCTGGCCGGCGGGCGCGGCTGGTACTTTGAGCGCATCGCCTGCGCCGTTTCTGCCTACGGACTGGAGGAGCGCGTTCTTTTCCCCGGGTATATCGCGGACGCGGATCTGCCGGCCGTGCTCAGCGGTGCCATCGCCCTGGTGTATCCGTCGCTCTACGAGGGGTTCGGGATGCCGCTCCTCGAAGCCATGGCGTGCGGCACTCCGGTCATCGCGTCCCGCGCTTCTTCCCTTCCCGAGGTCGTCGGAGAAGCCGGCTGGCTTGTGGACCCGTTGGACAGCGAAGCGCTCCGTGAAGCCCTGGAGCGGATCCTGGAGGACGAAGGGCTGCGCGAGCAGCTCCGGGCACGGGGGTTGGAACGGGCACGGACCTTTTCATGGGAACGATGTGCGTGGGAGACACTTGCGGTGCTCGAAGAGGCCTTGGCCCCCGGTCTGGGTTGACCGCCCTTGTAGACCCGCGAGAGCGAATGTGTGGCGATCTCCTCTGGGCACCCTACAGCGCGCCCCAAGCGCGGGCGCCCGTCGTTTCGTTGGGGCTTGGGCCCCTTGAGCCGGTGCCTCTTTGGCATAAAGGCCTGCCGTCGCCACATCCGAGGCCGTCGCGCACCGCCTCCAGGGGCTCGGGTGGCCAGAGGACTCACCGCCTCGAGCTCTCCTTCCCTGTGTACCATCTGCGTGAGTGGGCCGGCGCTGGCTAGCGGGTACCAGAAGGCGGAGCGGTTCCGGCTTTCTCCTCGGCCGTGGGGGCGGCTGCAAGATCGGCTTCCGTTCGGTGAGCATGCATAGGCGCGCGGCAGGGCTTCCTTCCCCGGTCTGCGGCTCGTATTCCTCTCCACTTCGAGGAGGACCAGTCGGGTGCAAAGGGCTGGAGACAACTACACCGGCAGGGTTCCCGCACCATGGAGGAGTCGCCTGCGGAGAAAAGAGGGGGCTGACATCCGGGAAGAACTTCGCACATGCTGCGGACATGCCTCCCCGGAGGACAGGCGCGGTGTGACTGTCCGCTACCCGGTGGGATGGACGTATTTTGCCCCACTTGCCCGCCAGTGGAGGACATTGGGGGCCGAAAGTAGCCAGGATTGAAACCCGATCTTTGTCGGAAAACAAGTCCACCGCTGAGCGGACAGTCACAGCGCGGTGTAAGCTTGCCGCGACGGGCAAACCATGGTAAGATGCCCCGCACAGCGGCGCGGGCATGTCCGGAGAGGGACGGCTTTGGGCGGAGGTTGCGGCGTGGCGGGACAGACGGTTCGGGCGATCGGGCTTCTTTCGGGGGGATTGGATTCGATCCTGGCGATCCGGCTGCTCCAGGAGCAGGGACTGGCGATCGAAGCGTTCCACGGGATCCTTCCCGTGCACGGGCCGGAGCTCCTCGCTTGGGTGCAGCGGATCTGCCAGGAACTGGGCGTGCCCCTGTACGCGGTGGACTTGGAGGAGCCGTTCTTCGAACTCCTTCGCCGCCCCCGCTATGGCTATGGCAGCGGGATGAACCCCTGCCTGGACTGCCACATCCTCCTGTTCCGACGGGCTGCGGACCGCATGCGGGAGGTCGGCGCAGCCTTTGTCTTTACGGGGGAAGTGCTGGGGGAACGGCCGATGTCTCAGCACCGAGAAGCGCTGCGACTGGTCGAGCGCCAATCGGGCCTGCAGGGGTATCTGCTACGACCGCTTTCGGCGCGCCTCCTCCCCCCGACGGTCCCGGAGCAGCAGGGGCTGGTGGACCGGGAGCGGCTGCTCGACATCCAGGGGCGTTCGCGCAAGCCGCAGCTGGCCCTGGCCCAGAAATACGGGTTGTACGAGTTCCCCAGCCCGGGCGGCGGGTGTCGGCTGACGGATCCAGGATTTGCCCGGCGTGCCCGTGACCTGCTTTCCCACCACCCGGATTTCACTCGCAACGACTTTGAGCTGCTCAAGGTCGGCCGGCACTTCCGCCTCTCGCCGCGGACACGGGTGATCGCGGGGCGGACGGAGCAAGAGAACCGACGCATCGTCGAGCTCGCCCAAGAGGGCGACCTCCTGTTCGAAGTCAAGGGAACGGGCAGCCCGGTAACCCTTCTGCGCGGATCAGCCGACGTGTCCGACATCGCCCTGGCCGCGGCGATCACTGGGCGCTATGCCGACACGCCTGGTGGCCCCGTGCGCGTCCATTACGGGACGACCTATCCCGACCTCCCTGAAGCGATCGTCGTCGAGCCAGCCCAAGAAGAACTGCTCGCGCGGTTGCGCGTCTGATCGGGAGGTCCCGGTGGGCGAACGACCCCTCAGCCCGACCCACGTGTCCGCCCTTCTGCGCGCGGACCTGCACGTGCATACGGATACGTCTCCGGATAGCCTCCTTTCCCCCCGCCGTTTGGTGGCGCTTTGCCTGCGTCGGGGGATCCAGTGCCTGGCGATCACGGACCACAACCGGCTCCAGGGGGCTTGGGAGGTAGCCCAGGTTGCGCCAAATGGCCTGTGGGTGATCGTGGGCGAAGAAGTCCGCACCGCTCAAGGGGAAATGCTCGGCCTGTTCCTCACTGCGGAAGTCCCTCCGGGGCTGAGTGCGGTGGAGACAGCCGCGCGCATCCGGGCGCAAGGGGGGCTGGTCGGGCTCCCACACCCACGCGATCGTTTCCGATCGGTCGTTCCTCCCGAGACGGTACAAGCCCTTGCGGAAGCGAGCCTGCTCGACTTCCTGGAGGGGCGCAACGGCCGGGTGATGCTCAGCCAGGACAATCGGGAAGCGGAGGCCTGGGGGCGTGCGCTCGGACGGCCGCTCAGCGCCGGGTCGGACGCTCACTGCGCGCTGGAGCTTGGTCGTTGCGGGGTATGGCTTCCTCCTTTTGACGGGCCGCAGGGCTTCCTGCGCGCGCTGGAACAGGCCGTCCTCTGGGGAAGGGAGAGCCCGGCCTGGGTCCATCTGAGCAGCATGCTGGCGCGCGTGCGCCGGATCTCCAGGGTGGACCGACACCTCACCCCCGAGCGGTAGAACCGTGGACGGAGTGGCCTGCCCGGGCGCACCGACCGCAGGCTCGATACCGCGGGGAATTTCCCGGAGCTCCAATTGTTGCAAAAATTATGGACAACCCGCGTTCCACATGATATACTTCCGCCAAGGCAGGGATAGAACCAGGCGTTCGGGCCACAGGCCCCGCCGGCTCGGGGAGAAAGCGGATGGAAGGGAGCGCACGCGGGTACCGGGCCATCCCGTGGCCCTGGCGGTGGGTCGGCCTGGCTGTGCTGGTTGTGCTGGGCCTGGCGGCTCTACGGAGCCGGCCGGATGGGCAACTGCACCTCTATTTCCTCCCCGTGGGCCAGGGGAACGGCATTCTTGTGGTCACGCCTGCCGGGCATCGGGTGCTGATCGACGGAGGACCGGATAGCCAGGCGTTGCGGGTGGCACTTGGCCGCCGCCTGCCCTTCTGGCAGCGGGAGCTGGACCTGGTGCTCCTGACGGAGACCGCTCCCACCCGCATGGCGGGGCCGGTAGCGGCAATCGAGCGGTACCGCGCGCTTGCGGCCGGCCGGCCCGGCCGCGCCCGCACGAGTCCGCAATGGGAACGCTGGCAGGAGATCCTGGCGCGGCAGGGGCTGGAGCCGGTGGCGCTCGGCCGAGGCGCCCGGGTGACGCTGGACGACGGGGTGATCCTCGAGGTGCTTTTCCCCGGCCCGCAACCCCTGGAAGGCGTCGAACCGGGCGCGCGCGATGACTCCCTGGTGCTCCGCATTTCCTACCGCGCCTTCCGTGCCCTCATCCCGGGCGCGGCCGGGCCGGCCGCTCAACGGGCTCTCCTGGCGCTCGAAACCGACCTGGGCAGCGCGGTGCTCCTGGTGCCGCGTCAGGGAGAGCACCACGCCCTGGACCCCCGCTTCTTAGAGGCCGTGCGCCCCGCGGTTGCCATCGTCTCTGCCGGCGCCGGCTACCACGAAGGCCCGGACGCCCGCACCCTGGAGCAGCTGCGGGCTGCTGGCATCCCCTACCACCGCACCGATCGCGAGGGAACGATCGAACTGCGCACCGATGGGCAACGCCTCGGGATCCGCAGCGAGCGACGCGGCTGGAAGGCCATTCCGTTGGCAGGTCCTTTGGCTCCTTAACCTGAAGGGTGCCGCCGGGGCGGGGGCTATAGCTGACGAAGCAGATCGCGCAACGAGAAGGTACCTGCTCCGTCGGCCAACGCTCCTACCAACGCCTCCGCGCATTCCCGCAGCACCGCGGTATGGCGGTCGACATCGGCTTCGGTATGATCGGCGGACAGCAGCACCATATTATGGAACGGGGTCAGGAGGATGCCCCGATTCAGCGCCGCCAGGTGCAGGTACTGGTCCAGCTCCCGGTCCGCAGCGGCCGCCGCCTGGCTGCCGTTCCGGGGCGGAAGTGGGCAGAACCGGTATTCGACGCGGCACCCCAGACGGGTGACGTGCCAGGGGAGACCGAACGCCTCGATCACCCCCTGGACCCCTCGCGCAAAGCGCTCTGCAAGCGGGATCGCGCGCGCATAGAACGACTCCGTAAGCACCCCTTCCAACGTGGCCCGCATAGCGGCGATGGAAAGTGCGTTGCCGGCAAGGGTCCCCCCAATTCCCCCAGCCCCGGCATCCATGGCGTCCGCCTGGGCCCGGATGCGGGCCGCAACCTCCTCCGATAACCCATAAGCGCCGGCCGGAATGCCCCCAGCGATCGCCTTGCCCAGCGTGACGATGTCCGGTCGCAACCCGTAGGCGCCGGTGTATCCGCCAGGACCAACGCAAAGCGTATGCGTTTCGTCGAGGATGAGAAGCGTCTCTGTACGTCGCGTGATTTCCCGCAGCGCCTGGTGGAACCCGGGTTCCGGAAGCACGATGCCCACGTTGGTCATGGCCGGCTCCGCCAGCACGCAGGCCACGTCCCGCGCCTCCAGCGCCTCTTCCAGCGCCTGCAGGTCGTTGAACTCGACCACGCGGGTGGTGACCGTGGGGTCCACCGGGGGCCCGATGTTCCCCCGGCGGGATCGAGGTACGCCGTCCTCCAGCACGATGAAACTCTCGTCTACGGTGCCGTGGTAGCAACGGTTAAAGACGAGGATGCGCGGCCGGCCGGTGATCTGGCGTGCCAGCCGGATGGCGAACCGATTGGCATCGGTGGCGCTGAGCGTGAACTGCCAGTACGGCAAGCCAAAGCGCTGGGATAGCGCCTCCCCCACCCAAAGGGCGTCCTCCGTGGGGAGCATGAAGGTGGTCCCCCGGACCGCTTGCTCCTGGACTGCATGGACCGTCGGCTGGGGCGCGTGCCCGGTCATCGCGCCTGTATCGCCCAGACAGAAATCGATGTATTCGTGGCCTTCTACGTCGCGCAAGCGCGCGCCCATGCCTCCCTCCACGAAAAGGGGAAAGGGGGTCGCCCAGCAAACCATCCAGTTCATGGGGACGCCGTCGAGGAGAGAACGCTTGGCGCGCTCGTAGAGTTCACGGGAACGGGGGTGCAACGCAACGTATCGGCGCCGTTCTTCGGCCAGAAGCTCACGCAGACGCACTCGATCGACCGTCGACACCGTGCGATCCTTTCCCCAACGCCATCCCAGGAGACTACCGGGCCGGCTAGCCTTCTTTCTCCTGCGGGGGTTCTTCAGGGACGGGCTTCGCCTTGTTCCCCTCGGGCGGCTGCAAGCGAATTCCCAGCCCCTTCACGAGAACCGTCGCCAGTTCTTCCCCGCTGCCATATGCATAGATCGGAAACCCTTGCGGAACGAAGGGAGGGGTGGCATCCTGCCCCCGGATGAGCAAGAGCTCACGTCCGAGGGCTTGCCCCAACCCCATGGCGAACAACGCCCCTGGATCCCATTCGCTCAGGTCCACGACCAGGCGTGGGGATTGCTGGACTGCGGCACACAGCTCGCACACGCCGTCGATGTCACGCAGCGGCCCCAGGAAAAAGACCCCTTGTAGCCCGCCCTGCTTCAGGATCGTCTCCACAAGGCTCCGGTAGCCTTCGGCCAGCCGCAGGGAAGGAGGAGGCAGAACGAGCACCCAGTTCGGGACCACCTGCACCGAGCGAAGGCAGCTTTCCACCCCCGCACGGAAGCAGGCGGGCATCAACCGCGGTGTTTCCTTGCGCGCCTCTTCTTCTGCCTCTTCCGAAGGCTCGGGCTTCCAAGGGGTAAACTCCTTACACCCCCGGCAGCGCTCCAGGCCTTCCAGCCGCTCCCGGAAGAAACGGCATGCGGTAAAGACGCGGGGACCGGCCTCGCCCCCCATCTTTCGTGCCAGTTCGGTGCCGATATCCAGGTGGGCACAGATGCCCGCCTCCAGCCACCCCGGGACCGGACAGGCGTTGCAGGCCGTTGGCCAGACCTCACGGTCGAACTCGTCGGTTGCCCGTGTGCAGAACGTCCTGCCCCGGTCGACCCGCCGGAACCAGCAGGGACGCGTCCGCGGCTCCTGTTCCATCCCCACCTCCTGGGGAGTATGCCTCAAAGCACCCGGGGCGGACTCTTCGGCTCCTCACGGAGCGCCCGGTGCGCCAAAAAGTTCCTCAGCCAGGAGCGAAGCGCCGAGGGCTTTCCGGGAGACGCCCGCCGCCGTGCTTCCACACAGACACCCGCCAAACGTTGGAGCGCGCTTGCCTGAACGCCCAGCGCCAGCAGCCACAGGACGATGCGCGTCTGGCCCGCGAGCAACCCCAGGGCCAGCACCACCAACCGCACGAGGCGAGTGAAGAAACCGGGGTGGGTGACAAACCCCTCTGCTTCCGCCCGCGCGCGGGTGTAGCTAAAGATCAGCGAGCCGACCAGGAACAGGTAGAGCAAGACGATGTCCAGCCAGGCGTTGCGCTGCAGGAGGTGGATCAGCAAACCGAGGCCGATCAACCCTTCCGAATAGCGATCCAGCGTGGAATCGAGAAAGGCACCCAGCGGCGTCTCGCGTCCGGTGGTACGTGCCAACGCCCCATCGGCGACATCGAAGCAGGCCGCCAACAGCATGAGGCCCGCTGCCCAACGCAGATACCCGTGGGCCAGCAACACCGCTACCGCGACGTTCAAGAGCACCCCAGCCACCGTCACGGCCGAAGGGGATACCGGGATTCGGGCCAGGGTGTGCTCGACCCACCGTTCGGCCAGCCTTCTGCCCGCTTCTTCGATGTCCCAGAGCCGCACCGGTTCCCTCTCGTCAGAAATGCGGCTGAATGCCCATCCGCGCATCCATTATAATCCAGCGAAGCCCGCCCTGCAACCGCTCAGTCCACGGTCAACGTCTTGCTCAGGTTGCGCGGAAAGTCGGGGTCGTACCCCCTTGCCACGCTCAAGCGGTACGCCAGCAATTGCAGCGGAAGTACGGAAAGGATTGGGTTCAAGAGCGGGTCCGAGTGGGGCAGGACCACCAGGTCGTGGGTATTGGCCCTCAGCCGTTCGTCCTCCTCCCCGATGGCGATCGCCCGCCCGCCTCGGCACACCGTTTCATTGATCCCGCTGACCAGCAACGGTACATCCTCTGGCCCCACGACAAAAAGCACCGCATACCCCTCGTCTACGGCTGACAGAGGCCCGTGCTTGAACTCGGTGGAGAGCATCCCCTCGCAGTGGGCGTAGGTGACCTCCTTCATCTTGAGCGCGCCTTCCAGCGCGATCGGGTAGGTCAGGCCGTACCCCAGGCAGTAGAGGTCATCGCGCGATACCAGCATGGGCTCGAGCAACGCCACCTGGGGCCCGATCGTCTCCAGCGTCTGCTCGATCCGTTCCGGGAGTTCGTGGAGGAAGGCGGTGGGTTGTTTCCCCAGACGCAGCGCCAGGTAGAGGAAAGCGACTGCCTGGTTGGTAAAGGTCTTGGTGGCAGGCACGCTGATCTCATACCCACAGGCGAGGGGCAGGTAGCAGTCGCTTTCGTGGCGCAGGGTGGAGCCCAGGACGTTGACGAGCGCGAGCACTCCCGCTCCGCCTTGCCGGGCGACCTCCAGCGCATTGAGCACATCCTTGGTCTCCCCGCTCTGGCTCACCAGGAGCACGACGTCCTGCGGGCAGATCGCGGGCCCGTACTGCGCGATGAACTGAGGCGCCAGCACCGGGATCGCCGGCCGGCCGGCCACCCGCCCCAGATACACCGAGCCCAGGAGACAGGCATGGTAACTCGTGCCGCATCCGACCAGGTAGAGGTGCCGCGCACCCGCCATGCGCTCTGCCATGGAAGCGACGTAGGGGGAAGCCTCAAGCAGGTGCAGTAACTCCCGGACGGCCCGCGGCTGCTCGTGGATTTCTTTCAACATGAAGTGGGGATAGCCGCCTTTCGTCGCTGCTTCCAGGCTCTCGGTGACCACCAAGGGCTCTCGTTCCACCAGGCTTCCGTCTTCCACCCGCCGCAGCTCCACCCCATCGGCACGCAGGATGACGATCTCGCCATCCTGGACACGGATGACCTTCCGGGTGAGCGGAAGAATGGAGGGCAGGTCGGAGGAAACACAGGTCGCGCCCTCGGCCAGGCCCACGACCAGCCCAGAGCCTTTCTTCAGCGCATAGAGGGCGTCTTCGCCGACCCGACCGATGACGAAGGCATAATCGCCTTGCAGGTCCTGGTAGGCCAGCCGGATCGCCTCCACCATCGGGTATCCGCGGTCCAGGTAGCGCTCCACTGCGTGCACGCACGATTCGCCGTCGTTCGTCGAGCGCACGACCATTCCCTCGGCCATGAACTGCCGCCGCAGCTCGACGTTGTTGACCACGTTGCCGTTGTGGGCGCCCACCAGGTCGCCGTCGGAATCCAGATGGGGCTGGGCGTTTGCCCGAGAGGGGGCACCGAAGGTGGCCCAGCGCAGCTGCAGGATTCCCCGCCTGCCGGACATCTCGGCGAAATTCAGCCGCACGGCCACCTCATCCACGCGGCCGACGTCCTTGCGCAGGTCGATCGTGCCATCGTCACGCAACGTGGCGCATCCGACCGAATCGTATCCCCGGTAGGAAAGCCGGCGGCCGGCCTCGATCAGGATCGGCCCCAGCAATTGTTCCCGTTGGGTCACAATGCCGAATATCCCGCACATCGCTCCTCTTTTCAAGGCCGCTTGCCGCGGCCGGACCCCCATCGCGCCCTTCTTACCCCTCCGCCATCCGGCGAAGGGTTGCCTCATCGATCATGGGGATGCCCAGTTCCTGGGCGCGGCGGTACTTGGTCCCGCCGGGCGACTCGCCCACCACCAGGTAGTCCGTTTTGCGGCTGACGCTCTCGCTCACCTGCCCGCCATGGGCCTGGATGTAAGCAACGATCTCCTCGCGCGGGCGGCTCAAGGTGCCGGTGATGACGAAGGTGCGGCCGGCCAAGGTCTGCGCGGCGGCCGGTACGGCAGCCGGAGCCTCGCGCATCCGCACCCCGGCTGCGCGCAGCTTCTCCAGCAGGGCGCGGTTGCGGGGGTCAGCAAACCACTCCACCACGGCTTGCGCCGTATAGGGGCCGATCCCTTCGATGGAAAGGAGATCTTCCTCGGTCGCCTGAGCGAGCGCCTCGATGGAGGGAAAATGCCGCACCAACAGTTCGGCCACTGTGCCTCCCACGTGGCGGATGCCCAGCGCCTGCACCAGCCGCGCCAGGGGGCGGTCCTTCGACGCCTCGATGGCCCGGAGAAGGTTGTCCGCCGCCTTGTCGGCAAACCCCTCCAGGCGCAAGAGGTCCTCCCGCCGCAGGCTGTAGAGGTCGGCCACATCGTGCAGGAGCCCCTCGCGCACCAGGAGGTCGGCCTGCTGGCGCCCCAGGCCGGTGATGTCCATACAGTTCCGCGAGGCATAGTACTCCACGCGGCGGACGAGCTGGGCCGGGCAAGCCGGATTCAGGCAGTAGACGGCCACCTCCCCCGCGGGCCGTACCACCGGGCCCCCGCACGAGGGACATGTCTCGGGCCAGGGAAAGCTCCTTTCGCTCCCGTCGCGCAGGTCGGGAATCGGCCCCACGACATAGGGGATCACATCCCCGGAACGCTTGATCAGCACCCGGTCGCCGATGCGGATGTCCTTCTCCCGGATATAATCAAAATTGTGCAGCGTAGCCTTGCGGATGGTGGCTCCGGCCAGCTCCACTGGCTCGAGTACGGCATAGGGGGTGAGCACCCCCGTGCGCCCCACGTTGATCCCGATGTCCAGGAGCCGCGTCGTCGCCTCACGCGCCGGGAACTTGAAGGCGATCGCCCCTCGGGGTGCCTTGCCCACCACTCCCAACTGCTCCTGCACGCTCAGGTCATCCACCTTGATGACCAGGCCATCGGCTTCGAAGGGAAGCGTATCGCGGCGCGGGATCCAGGAGAGACAATAATCGACCATTTCCTCGAAGTCGTCGAAGCGCGCCCGCTCGCGCACCACGGGGAACCCCAGGCGATGGAGGTACTCCAGCGTCTCCCACTGGGTGCGCGGGACCTCCCCTTCCGCGACCACGATAGCATAGCACCAGAGGCGCAGGGGCCGCCTGGCCACGATCCCCGGGTCGAGCTGGCGCAACGTCCCCGCAGCGGCGTTCCGTGGGTTGGCAAAGGTCTTCTCCCCGGCCTTGGCCAGCCGCCGGTTCATGTCCTCGAAAGCCTCGATGGGGATATACGCCTCGCCGCGCACGACGATATAGGGAGGAACCGGTTCCCCATCTCCTACCGGGATGCGCAGTGGCAGGCCACGAATCGTACGCAGGTTGGCGGTGATGTCCTCGCCCACCTCGCCGTTCCCCCGAGTCGCGCCCAACACGAAACGGCCATCGCGATAGTGGAGCACCACCGTCAGGCCGTCGATCTTGGGCTCCACGGTGTAGGAAAGGCGCGTCCCCGGGGGAAGCAGGCGCAGAATGCGGTCCCTCCAGGCGCGCAGGTCATCTGGACCGAAAGCGTTCTCCAGACTCAGGATGGGCGCGGGGTGGAGCACGCGCTCGAAGCGATCGAGCGGCTCCCCGCCCACTTTCTGGGTGGGGGAGTCCGGGGAGGCAAACTCGGGATAGGTCCGCTCCAGCTCGACCAGTTCCCGGTACAGGCGATCGTACTCGGCGTCGCTGATGACCGGGGCATCGAGGACGTAGTAACGGTAGTTGTGGAACTCGATCTCGCGCCGCAGTTCCTCGATCCGTCGGCGAATGGCTTCCCGATCTTCCATCGCCGTCCCTCCTGAGCCCGTGCCAGCTGCCCTAGACGACCTTAATGAACGCGCGATCCGCCGCCTTTTCTCCCCATAAGGATTCCCTGCCATGAGGCCTCCGGGAACTACCCTACATCCGCGGACAGCTCCAAGAACAGCTCCGGGGAGCGGCTGCTTGGGTTCCGTGCCCGGGAATCGGCGATCGTTTCCCCAGGGAGAGGGATCTGCCGATCCCCATCGGGGATCCAGGGCCCTCTTTCCGCCCGGAAGGCCCGCAGCCCCCTGGTGAGGCCTGAATCTTGCTCCACGACGGCCTTGCTTCCCCCAGTGCGTGGAGCGGCAGTTGGAGGCATCCACCCGCCGGCCCCAAGCAGCGGGAACGCCATCCGCAAGAGCTGTCCTTCCATCGGTTGCCTCCCCTCGCCCGTCCGCGGCGGCCCTCAGCGCCCGCGCACTCCAACGACCAGGAGCACCACTCCAAGCAAAGCAAGTCCCAGGGCCACGACCCCACCCATCTGGGAGCCCGCGGGCAGGGAAAAGAAAGGCAGGAAAGGCAGGTAGCGCACGGTGATCGTATCCCCTACATCCGGCAGCCGGGTGATGTCGAGCACGTTGGATCGGGTCTCTGTGCCCACCAGCACTTTCCCATCGCGGGTGACAAACCGGTACTCGATCTTGTATTCGTGCTCGCTGGGATTGCTCAGCCCCACCGCCGTGACCTCGGCCATTACCTGCTCGCCGGCAATGCTCACCAACAAGGTGACCCCACCAATTGCCAACAGCAGGATGCCCAAGAGGATCCATCCGAGGTGGCGACGGCGGCGCGGTCGCACCACGGGCACAGCCCTCGGAGGATAGGCCTGCGGCTGTGGATAAGGTGCGGCCGGGCCGACAGGGGGCGCTGCACCGGCTCCCGGCTGGGCCACGGGAGTACCGCAGGCCGAGCAAAACCGGCTTCCGGGCTGAAGGGGAGCGCCACATTGGGTACAGAAGCGAGGCGGGGTGGCCATAGTGTTCTCCTTTTGAACCAGCAAGCCAGTCCTGGATGTGGCCCTATTATACCATACCTTGGGTGCCGGACGGCCCTGAGCCGCCCTGCGGCGCGGCCTTCGGCGAGCAGATAGCGCCTGATTGCGCGCCGGCCCTCCTTTGACCCGATCCGGGCTTTCTGCTAGGATGGGGAAAGAAGCGTTTATAGATGTAGCGGGAGGAACGGTTGCGTCTTTCCGTCGGCGACTTCCGTGGGCGTGCGATGCGGCGTCTTTGCCAGGCCGTATGCCTGGTCCTCTTTGCCCTTTCCCTGCTCCTGCCGGCCACGGCCGGCGTGTGGATGCGGCTGGACGTGCTCTCCGGCCTGTCGGCTATGCTGGCCACGCGACGTTTCCTCCCGTCCTTCTGGCCGGCCCTGGGGATGGTTGCCCTGGCCCTGGTGGTCGGTCGGGCCTGGTGCGGCTGGATGTGCCCACTGGGTACGCTCCTGGAGTGGACCGGCCGCCGGCGGGCCCGACGTCCCCCGCCGCGCTTCTGGCGCTGGCCCAAATATGCGCTCCTTGCGGCCGTGCTCGCATCTTCCCTCCTGCGCTTCCCTTACCCGATCCTGCTCGACCCGATGCCGCTCCTCGGACGCGCTGTGGGCGTCGTACGCCTGGCTGTATCCCTTGGCATCCTTGCGCCGTTGGCCGACCTGGCGCCGCTTCTGCTCCTCGGTGCCGTACTGGCCCTGAACCTGGCCGCGCCTCGCTTTTGGTGCCACGCCTTCTGCCCGCTCGGGGCTGCTCTGGCGCTACTCGGCCGCCTGGCCTTCCTCCAGCGTCGCCTCGACGATCGGTGCAACGCCTGTGGCACGTGTGCGCGGCTTTGTCCAACAGGGGTGGCCGAAGGGGACGCCCACCCCTCCGAGTGCCTGATCTGTCTGCAATGTGCCTCGCACTGCCCGGCAGAAGCGGTGCACTGGCGCTCGCGCCGGAGCGGGCAGGCACAGGCCTTCGACCCGGCGCGGCGTGCCTTCCTGGCTGCCCTCGGAGCAGGCGCGCTGGCCAGTCTCCTAATGCCCCTGGCGCGTTACCTCGCCCCGCGCCAGCCTCGATGGTTGCGCCCACCAGGAGCCCGGGAAGGGGAACTCCAGATGCGGTGCCTTCGCTGCGGCGCGTGCCTGGCTGTCTGCCCCACCGGGGCGTTGCGACCCCTCCCGCTCTCCTCAGGGTTGGAGGCGTTCTGGACGCCGCACCTGACCCCTCGCCTGGGCTACTGCCGGTACAGCTGTAACGCGTGTGGGAAAGCTTGCCCGAGCGGGGCGATCCCGCCCCTGTCGCTGGCCGAAAAACAGCGCGCCGTCATCGGCCTGGCCCGCGTGGACCCCTCGCGCTGCCTGACCTGGACGGAGAACCGGCGCTGCACCGTCTGCCACGACACCTGCCCCGTTCCGGGTGGGGCAATCCGCCTGGTCGAAGAAACCGCCGTGACCCCGCGCGGCGAGGGCATCCGCCTCCGGCGTCCCCACGTGCAGGAAGAGCGCTGCAACGGATGCGGCATTTGTGAATACAATTGTCCTGTTCAGGGGGAGGCCGGGATCCGGGTCTGGCCTGTCTGGCATTAGTCCCAGATCCCCGGGATCGGGGTTCCGCAGAAGCGGCAGCGCCCACGCTCGATCTCCACGGCATACACCACGAACTGGATGCGCTCGATCACCATGCGCCCGCAGGTCGGGCAGTAGGTGCTGTTGCGGGGGTGGCCAGGAAGATTGCCGATGTAGACGTAGCGGAGCCCCTCCTCCAGGGCAATCTGCGCTGCCTGTTCGAGGGTTTCCACCGGGGTAGGCGGCAGCCTCTGAAAGCGATACGAGGGGAAGAAGCGCAGGAAGTGGAGCGGGACATTGGGGCCAAGGGTGGAAGCGATCCAGCGACACATCTGCCGGGTTTCCTGGGGGCGATCGTTATACCGGGGGACCAGCAGGTGCACGATCTCGAGATGCGTTCCACTTTGGCCGACCTGTTCGAGCGCCCGGAGCACGGGCGCGAGTTCCCCGTCGCACACTTCCCGATAGAAGGCTTCGCGGAAGCCCTTCAGGTCGATGACGATGGCATCGAGGCGCTCGAGCAGGGCACGGAGCGCTTCCGGCTCCAGGCTCCCGTTCGTATGGCAGACGGTGCGCAGGCCGGCCGCACGGGCCTCCTCCAGGATGTCGAGCATATAGTCGTAGAAGACGATCGGGTCGTTATAGGTAAAGGAGACCGCCCGGCAGCTAGCCTCCAGGGCACGGGCCACCACTTCGGCCGGCGTAGCCTCTATGGCCTCCACCTCCCAGAGGGTGCGCTGGGCGAACTCCCAGTTCTGGCAATACTTGCAGTGGAAGTTGCAGGAAGCAGTACCGGTGCAGAAGATGCGGCTCCCCGGGAGCATATGGAAGACCGGCTCTTTCTCGATCGGATCGGCCTGCAGGGCGCAGGGCCGGGAATGGACCAGGCTGAAGGCACGTCCCCCGACGTTCTTGACGTTGTGGCAGGCCCCCAGCCGCTCGGGGAGAATGACGCAGGAGCGAAAGCAGACCTGGCATTGTACCGCCCCCTCGGCCAGGCGTCGGTAGAAACGCAGTTCGTGCGCCGCGGGAACAGGCGTCGTTCCGGAACGCTGAAGGCTAGCCGGAGCAGGCCGGCCGCACCCAGCCAGCATGCGCCACCCCAGGCCCGTAAGGCCCAGGGCCAGCCCGCGGCGCAGGAGCGCCTCCAGGAACTCCCGGCGGGTCAACCTGGACATCCGACCTCCTGCCCGAGGAAGAAGCTGTTCCCGATCGCCCTTCAGGCCAACCCGTGCTCCCGACGAACGGCCGCGATCGTGGCTTCGATCGCGGGGTCGTCCGCCGGACGCTCGCCCCCGGGCGGCGGCCCCAGGGGATCCTCGACTTCCTCTGGTTTCTGGCCCTGCCACACCCGGAAGCAGGCGAGCACGCTGTAGGCGAGCGCACGCGGGTGATAGCCTCCCTCCAGGGCCAGCACCAACCGGCCCGGGCACCACGCCTGGGCAACCTCGTGCACCAGCGCCGCCAGCCGTGCAAAGCCGCGCACGGTGAGGCGCATCGTGGCCAGCGGATCGGCCCAGTGCCCGTCAAAGCCCGCCGATACCAGCACCAGTTGGGGCCGAAAGCGGTGGGCGATGGGCCACAGGATTTCTTCGAAGACGCGCCCATAGCCCGCATCGCCGGCGCCGGCCGGAAGCGGGACGTTGACGATGCATCCAGCGCCGCTGCCGGCCCCGGTTTCCCGTATCGAGCCGGTGCCCGGGTAGAGCGGATATTGGTGGGTGGAAAAGTAGAGCACGCGTCCGTCGTGGTAGAAGGCTTCCTGGGTCCCGTTGCCGTGGTGCACATCCCAGTCGACGATCAGCACCCGGTCCAGCCGCTGTTCTTCCAACGCCAACCGCGCGGCGATGGCGACGTTGTTGAACAGGCAAAAGCCCATGCCCCGATCCCGGGTGGCGTGGTGCCCTGGCGGCCGCACGAGCGCGAGCGCCCCCTGGAAGGCTCCGTCGAGCACCGCCTCCATGGCTTGCACCACTCCCCCCGCAGCCAGGCGGGCGACGCGGTAGGAGGCAGGGGTCAGGTAGGTATCCGGATCCAGATAGCGTGGTCCCTGCGCGGCAAGTTCGCGCACCCGCTCGATGTAGGCTGGGTCGTGAACGGAGGAAAGTCGCTCCGGGGCCAGCGGCTGAGGCGCCAGGTGCTCGGCCTCGTCCCAGGCGCCGCTGGACCGGAAGCTCTCGATGATTGCCCGGAGCCGGCCCGCGTTTTCCGGGTGGCTGGGTTCATCGTGTTCCAGGTACTCCGGCGAATGAACCAAGACGATTGCCAATCGGTCCTCCTGAGCGGAGTCCAGGGTGCTTCCGGACTCCTAAGTGGGCTGGTTCTTACGGACGAGGGCGAGGAACTTCTGGTGGATCTCCGGCCGGGTGAAGGCTCCGCGGGCGGCCAAGGTGACGATCAGGGAACCGGGCTTTTTCACGCCCCGCATGATCATGCAGAGGTGGGCGGCCTCCAGGATCACCCCGACGCCGGCCGGCTGCAGCGCCTCCTCGAGCACATCGGCGAGCTGACTGGTCAGACGCTCCTGGAGCTGCGGCCGGCGCGAGAGTGTGTCCAGCGCCCGGGCGATCTTGCTGATGCCCGCTACCCGCCCCTCGGGGATGTATCCTACGTGGGCCACTCCGTAGAAGGGGAGGAAGTGGTGCTCGCACATGGAGTAAAAGGGAAGATCACGGAGCACGACCATCTCCCGGTGTTCCTCCGCAAAGCCGCCACGTAGCCATTCCCGCGGATCTTCGTGCAAGCCCCCGAACAGTTCCGCATACATCTCGGCCACGCGTCGAGGCGTTTCGACCAGCCCCTCGCGGGCTGGGTCTTCCCCGATGGCCTCGAGAATCATGCGCACCGCAACTTCGATCCTGGCCTGGTCAATCATCGAGCCTCCTTCTTTGGCCCCTCGATTATAGCGGAAGCCGATTCCCCACGCAATCAGGCCCGTTTGACAGCCAGGGGCAGGCCACCTAAAATAGTTTCAAAGATTAACCGTTAGCTTTCTTGCTGGACGGTCGGCGCTGAGACCCGTTCGAGGACAACCATGGACAGTACCCGGATGCACCAAGAGGCGCTCCGGCGGGCAGTGGATGCGTTCTGGGAGGCGGTTTTTCCCCTGTGGCACCGTGTCCGGGCCCACATCCGCCAGATCGCCAGCGAGCGCTACGGCATCACCGTGGAGCAGTTCCACATCCTGCGTCACATCCGCCGGGGGGAAGGCTCGGTGAGCGAGCTCGCCCGGGCCAAGCGGGTCAGCCGTGCGGCCATCAGCCAGGCAGTCGACGCCTTGGTCAGCCGTGGGCTGATCGCGCGCACCCCCAACCCGGAGGACCGCCGCAACATCCACCTCGCCCTGACCCCCGAAGGCGAAAGCCTTCTGGAAAGGATCTTCGAGGAGACCCGCGGATGGATGATGGAGCTCCTGGCGCCCCTGAACGAAGAGGAGCTCCGCACCCTCCTCGAGGCCATGCGCGCGTTGCGGAGGCTCTTCTGAGCCATGGAACAGGTCCTGAAACTGCTCCCTTTCCTCAAACCCTACTGGAAGAAGGCCCTGCTTTCGCTGGTGCTGCTCTTCATCGTGGTCGCGATGGACCTGGCCATTCCGCGCCTGGTGCAGCGCATCATCGACCAGGGGATTGCCCGCCAGGACTTGCGAGTCGTCTGGCAGACGTTCCTGGTCATGCTCGGCCTTTCGGCCCTGAATACCCTCTTTGCGGTGGGGAACAACAACCTGTCGGTACAGGTGGGCGAGGGCGTTGCCCGGGACCTCCGTCGCGCCCTCTTCCGCCGGGTGCAGACGCTCTCCTTCGGGAACCTGGACCGCCTCCAGACCGGTCAGCTCATGGTGCGTCTGGCCAATGACCCCAACGTTGTCCAGCGGGTGGTACAGGTCACGCTGCGCATCGGCACCCGCGCGCCCCTGATGATGATCGGTAGCATCATCCTGATGTTCCGCACGGACCTGCGTCTAGCGCTCGGCATGGTCCCGCTCCTGGTGGTGACCTCCGGGGTGATTGCCTTTTTCGTCCTCCGCATGGAGCCGCTTTTCCTCACGATGCAGCAGAAGCTGGACCGTCTGAACAACGTGCTGCAGGAGAACATCGCCGGCGTGCGGGTGGTCAAGGCGTTCGTCCAGGCCAGCCGGGAGGCCGAGCGGTTCGAGCGCGTGAATGAGGAGTTTACCCAACGCAACATCCGCGTGATGGAGTTCATGGCCACGATGGGCCCCTCGCTGAGCCTCTGCATGAACATCGGGATCGTCGCAGTGGTATGGGCCGGAGGGCTGCAGGCCATCCGTGGGCAGGTCACTACGGGTCAGATCGCCGCCTTTGTGAACTACCTCCAGAGCACGATGGGGCCGCTGATGATCATGGTCAACCTGGCGAACGTGTGGGCAGCGGCCTCGGCTTCGGCGAAGCGCATCCGCGAGGTGCTGGAGATGGAGCCGGAAGTGCGGGAGGCCCCGGACGCGTCCCCTCTGCCTCCCACAGCCCAACCCCGGATTGTCTTTGACCGGGTCACCTTCTCCTACAACGGTACGGTCGGTACACCGGTGCTCCAGGATGTCAACCTGGCCATCGAACCCGGGGAGACGGTGGCCATTCTGGGGACCACTGGGGCGGGAAAGTCGACCCTGGTCCAGCTGGTGCCCCGTTTCTACGATCCTTCCGAGGGGCGGGTGCTCGTAGACGGCCTGGACGTGCGAAGGCTACAGCAGGATTCTCTGCTTGCCCGGGTGGGCATTGTCCCCCAGGAGACGGTGCTCTTTTCCGGCACGATCCGCGACAACATCCGCTACGGCCGGCCGGAGGCGACCGACGAAGAGGTGGTCGCGGCCGCGAAAGCTGCCCAGGCCCATGACTTTATCGTGCAACTGCCCCACGGCTACGATACGCACGTCGAAGAACGCGGCGTCAACCTCTCCGGAGGCCAGAAACAGCGCATCGCCATTGCCCGTGCCCTCCTGACCCGTCCGGCCATCCTGATCCTGGACGACTGCACCAGCTCCGTGGACGTGGAGACCGAAGCCAGGATCCAGGAAGCGCTCAGGGAGTGGATGAAGGATCGTACCTGCCTGATGGTGACCCAGCGGGTCAGCACCGCGCGAAACGCCGACCGGATCATCGTGATGGACCGGGGCCGTGTGGTCGCTGTGGGCACACACCAGGAGTTGCTCCGCTCGAGTCCCATCTACCAGGAAATCTACGCCTCGCAGATGGGAAACGGACTTTTGGAGGAAGATTCCCGGAATGATGAGGCCAGGCTTCAGTCGCGCAGGTGAATTCCGGCCGCGAGGGCTACGCGGCGGACCGGGCCACGCTCCTCAACTCGACCGGGCCCGCGATCCGCGCCGCACTTTCCTGCGCCTGCTGCGCTATCTCGCACCCTATCGGCTGGCGCTCACCCTGGTCTTCCTGCTCATCCTCCTTTCCACGTTCTTGGGACTGGCCGGCCCTTACCTGATGGGCCGGGCGATCGACGGTTTGATCGCTACCCGCGACGGCGCAGCGCTTGCCCGTATGGCGCTATGGATGGTTGCCGTGTTCGTCCTGGGAAACGTCGCCGATGCCCTTTCTGCGTGGCGGATGGCCGGAGTCTCCCAACGGGCGCTCCAGCGGATGCGCCGCGAGCTCTTCACCCACCTGCAGTCTCTTTCCCTACGGTTCTTCGATTCCCGGCCAGCCGGCGAATTGATGAGCCGCCTGACGAACGACATCGAGGCGATCAACCAGGCCGTTTCCCAGAACGCCATCGGCCTGTTGGGAAGTGCGCTCTCCCTGGTGGGGATTGTGGCGGCGATGTTCGTGCTGAACCACTGGTTGGCCCTCGCCTCGGCCGTTGTCGTGCCGATCATGCTCGGGTTCACCAACTGGATCGCGCGTTCCACGCGCAAGGGCTTCCGGGAACTGCAAAAGCACCTGGGTGAGATGAACAGTATCCTGGAGGAAACGCTCAGCGGGCTGCGCATCCTCAAGGCCTTCCGACGCAGCCAGGCGGCGGTCCACGCTTTCGAGGAGGAAAACGAGGAGGTATACCGGGCGGGCGTCTATGCGAACTCCCATGCGCTGCTGCTGATGCCTCTCACGAACCAGCTGGGCAACCTGTTCGTCATCGCCATCGCCGGCCTGGGGGGATGGCTTGCCTTGCGCCACCTGACCACGGTGGGAACGATCGTGGCCTTTATCAGCTACGCCCGCGCCTTCATCAACCCCCTGCGCCAGCTCTCCAACATCTACAATGCGATCCAGGGAGCGCTGGCCGGGGCGGAACGCGTCTTCGAAATCCTGGACACCCCGCCCGAGCCCCCGGATGCTCCGGACGCGCTTCCGTTGGAAACGGTACGGGGCGAGGTGCGCTTCGAGGGGGTCACCTTCGGGTACCTCCCCGGCCGGCCGGTGATCCGCAACGTGAGCCTGGAGGCTCGCCCGGGCCAGACGGTCGCGCTGGTAGGTCCCACGGGGGCAGGCAAGACGACCCTGGTGAACCTCTTGATGCGCTTCTACGAACCCGATGCCGGACGGATCGTGATCGACGGCAAAGAGATCCGCCGGGTCCGCAAGGATGACCTGCGCCGGCAACTGGGGATGGTCCTTCAGGACACTTTCCTCTTCTCGGGCACGGTGATGGACAACATCCGCTATGGCCGTCCGGAGGCCAGCGATGAAGAGGTGATCCGCGCGGCCCAGTTGGCGGAGGCGGACCCCTTTATCCGCCAGCTGCCCCAGGGCTACCAGACCCCGCTTTCCGAACGCGCCTCCAACCTGAGCCAGGGACAGCGCCAGTTGCTCGCCATCGCCCGCGCCATCCTGACGGACCCGGGCATTCTGATCCTGGACGAGGCCACCAGCAACGTCGACACCCGAACGGAGGCACGCATCCAGCGGGGCCTCCTTCGCCTGATGCGGGGACGCACCAGTTTCGTGATCGCCCATCGCCTGAACACCATCCGGGATGCGGACCAGGTGCTCGTCATCCGCGATGGCGAGATCGTGGAGCGAGGGACGTACCGGGAGCTGATGGCCAGGAAGGGCTTCTATTACCGCCTTGCCATGACCCAGTTCAAGGGGGAAACGATCTGAGCGCCACTTGACAGCTCCCTGCTCCTGGCATATACTACCCTCGGAAAGGCGATGACTGGGAAAAGTAGGTACCGAAGCGGGGCGGCAGAGAGCCGGGAAAAGGTGCGAGCCCGGTGCCAGCGCGGGTGCCGAATGGGCCCAGGAGCCGCGGTCCGAACGCAAATCCTTTGTCAGTAGGCGCCGCCGGTGACCGCCGCCGTTATCCGGCGGAGGGCATTGGGAATCGCGTTCTCCGTGCCCGTTGTGAGTGAGGCTGGCGACCACGACCTCGTGGTGTTTCACTACGGGGCCGTTTCTTTCAGCCTAAGTGGGGTGGCACCACGGGGTGCGTTTCGCCCTCGTCCCCAGCGGGACGAGGGCGAAACGTTTCTGGCAGATCGAAAGCGCGGAGGTGACAGCCATGAAAGGCCGCATCCTGACCGGGCATCGCGCAACGGGTCCGAGACATCTGGGGCACCTCTTTGGCACCCTGGAAGCCTGGGCGCGGCTGCAGGAGGCGTACGAATGTTTCTTCCTGATCGCGGACTATCACACCTTGACCACGGACTATGAACACCCCCAACAGCTCCCGCACCGGGTCCTGGAAGTGTTGCTTGACTGGCTTGCAGCCGGGATCGACCCCAGGCGCAGTACGATCCTCCTGCAGTCGGCAGTGCCGGAACATGCGGAGCTGGCCCTCCTGCTCGGTATGCTGGTCACCGTTCCCCGCCTCGAGCGCAACCCGACCTACAAGGAACTGAAAGAACAGCTGGGTCTGGGCGAGCGTGCCTCCCTGGGCCTCCTGGCCTACCCGGTGCTCCAGGCGGCGGATATCCTGATTTACCGCGCCGATACCGTGCCGGTGGGCGAGGACCAGCTGCCGCATATCGAGCTCACCCGCGAGATCGCCCGCCGCTTCAACAGCCTCTACGGCTTCACCTTCCCCGAGCCCCAGGCGTTGCTGAGCACGACCCCCAGGCTCCCGGGCACGGACGGGCGGACCATGCACGCGAGTTATGGGAACACGATCGCCCTCTCGGCAAGCCCCGAGGAGATCCGCCAGGCGGTGGCAAGCATGGTTACGGACCCCGCGCGGATCCACCCGACGGACCCCGGTCACCCGGAAGTCTGCCCGGTCTTTGCATACCATCGCGCGTTGGCGGATGCCGAGGCCGGCCTGGTGGAAGAGGCCTGCCGTCGGGGGGAAATCGGTTGCGTGGCCCACAAGCGCGCGGTAGCCGAGCGCCTGGTCGAGCGCCTGGAGCCGTTTCGGCGCATCCGAGCGGAGATGCATGGCCGGCACGAGGTCCTCTGGGACATCCTGCGCGAGGGAAGCCAGCGCGCCCGGGCGCTGGCTCAGGAGACACTTTCCCAGGTACGCACGCGCATGGGGCTCGCGGAAAGCGCGCTTCCCATTGCCGTACGCGCGCGGGCTGGGACCGACCTCTCCGGCAAGGTCTGTTGCTAGCCGGTAGCAGATCCGTGGGGCGGCAGGCGACGTTCCCGTTTCAGCCAGCTTTCCAGGAGAGCCCGCCACTCGCTTTCGGGAAGGCGCGGGGCATCGTAATAGCCTGCGGCCGCCCGCTGGCGTTGGGCTTCGTAGAGCAGCATGGCTGCCGCCACGCTGACGTTCACGCTCTGCACCATGCCGCGCATGGGGATATACAGCAAGCCGTCGGCAGCCTCGAGCGCCTCGCGCGAAACCCCACGGTTTTCGTTCCCGAGCACGATCGCCGCGGGCTGCGTCCAATCGACTTCGTGGGGCTGCAAGGCACCCACCGCAAACGCGGTGGCATAGATCCGCATCCCTTGGGACCGGAGCGCCGCGTATGCCTCTTCCACGGAACGGTGCTCCTGGATCCTGAGCCAGCGCTGGGCGCTCCCGGCGGCCCGGGGTGCGATACGGGGGCGCTCTTCTATGGTATAGAGCAGGTGCACCGTCCCCACGCCGACGGCTTCGCAGGTGCGCAACACTGCCCCCAGGTTCCCGGGGTCGCACAGGTTTTCCAGGAGGACGGTCAGGTCGGGTTGCCGCTGTGCGAGCGTGGACAGCATCCGGAGATACCGCCGCCGCGTGATGCCCGGCGGAGGCGGGCCGGCCTCCAGGCGCGGTTCCGGGGGCAACGGCACCGGCGTGCGCACGATATACAGGCGTTTCGGACGACGACCCAAAGCTTTCCTCCCCAGTGTGGATCGAACAGGCGGACCCCATTGTATACCTGCTCCCTTTCCCAGCGCAAGCGTTTGACGGATTCGCTGCCCTGTGGTATACTTTCTTGCCATCAGGTTACAGGAGAAGCGCGATGGGTAGGCATCGTCCGAAAAAGATTACCAAAGCGAATCACGGCAAGCGGCCGGCCTGCCGCAAGAAGATCCGCCGCTGGCGCCACTAATCCCCTCCTTTTCCGGAATGTCCGGGTAGGGGCGCTTTTGTGGCGCCCCTACTTGTTTTTCCCTTGCTTCTAGGCTATAATACAAATATCAGGAGGTTTCCCGAGCGCTTCAACAGGCCCTGCGGCTGAGCCCTTTCCGGGTTTCGGTACCAGGAACAGGGAGAATGGGCACGAACGATGTTCGCCGAACTGGGCATTGTTCGAGGAGAGCGCATCGCTCTCGTGGGGGCAGGGGGAAAAACGGGCCTGGCAGAACGCCTGATCGAAGAGGCGCGGGCTTGCGGCTGGAGCGCGGTATTCACCACGACCACCCGCATCCTTCCACCGGAGCGTCGGGACCTTCGCCTCATCGTCGGACCGGAGGATGAAGCCTCGCTGGAGGACGCATTGCGGCCGGATAGTGTCCTGTGCGTTGCCTCCCGTTGGCTCCCCGAATGGGACAATACCCCAGGCGGGCCGCGCCAGAAGCTGGCAGGGTTTACCCCAGAGCAGGTCGATCGGCTGGCCGACCTCCTGCAAGCGGACCTGCTTGTGGTCGAAGCCGATGGTTCCCGGCACCTTCCCTTCAAGGCCCCGGCAGCCCATGAGCCGCGGATTCCGCCCTCGACCACTCTCGTGCTTGTGCTGGCCGGGCTTTCGGTCCTGGGCCGGCCCCTGAATGCGGATACCGTTCACCGGCCGGAACGGATCGCCGCTCTGGCCTGTGTCCCGCTGGGAAGCACGATCGACCCCGCACGCGTGGCCCGCGTCCTGGCGCACCCCGAGGGTGGCCGCAAAGGGGTTCCACCGGATGCCCGGGCCATCGCCGTACTCACCCAGGCGGATGCCGATCGCCGGCCGGCCGGACGCGAGATCGCACGGCGGCTCTTGCGTGCCCGAGCTTTCTCACGCGTGGTGCTGGTCGACCTGGAGGACAAGCGTTTTCCGCCGGAGGTGTGGCCCGACCCCTCCGCGAGCGGGGCGGTGCATGCGGTGGTGCTGGCCGCCGGTGGCTCGCTGCGCATGGGGCAGAACAAACTCTTGCTGCCCCTGGGGGGAAAGCCGTTGGTCGCCCACGCGGTGGACGCCGCCCTGGGCTCCCTGGCCGACGAGGTATGGGTGGTCCTGGGGTCCGAACCGCACAGGGTGCGCGCCGCCCTGGCGGGGCGCCCAGTGCGCTTCCTTTACAACCGATCCTGGCGTGAGGGGCTCGCAAGCTCGATCCGCCGGGCCCTGGCCGCAGCTCCTGGCCATGGGGCTGCGGTGCTGTTTTTGGCCGGAGATATGCCCTGGATTCCCCCGCGCCATCTAGACCGGCTGATCGACCACTACCGCGCAACTGGCGCCGTGGCCGTCTGGAGCCAGGCAGGAGAGGTGCGCGGCGTCCCAGCCCTCTTTGACGCGCGCGCCTTTCCGGCCCTGCGGGAGCTGCGTGGCGACATCGGGGGCCGCGCGTTGCTGGGGAGGCTTCAGGGGGGCGAAGCGGAAGTGGCTGTCCCTCCCGAAAGCCTCAGCGACATCGACGTGCTTCCGGAATACGAACGGGCAACCCAATGGACGGAAGTGTGCGCCCCGGAGCAGTGACACCGGGCTGGCGCCCGCCGGCCGAGCCGCTCCTGGTTCTCCTCAAGGGTGGAGGAGACTTGGGGAGCGGGGTCGCCTGGCGACTCTACCGTTGCGGCTTTCGAGTGGTTATCCTGGAGCAAGCCCAGCCGACGGTCATCCGCCGCATGGTCGCCTTCGCCTCGGCGATCTACGAGGGGGAGATGACGGTGGAGGGGGTCACGGCTCGCCGGGCGGGGGTGGGCGAGGTTGCCGACTTGGTCGCAGGAGGCATCATCCCGGTGCTGATCGATCCGGAGGGGCGCTCGGTGGCCGACCTTCGGCCGGCCATAGTGGTGGATGCCATCCTGGCCAAGCGCAATACCGGCACCCGGATCACCGATGCCCAGCTGGTCATCGCCCTGGGGCCGGGCTTCCGCGCCGGGCGGGATTGCCACGCGGTCGTGGAGACGGCGCGTGGCCATTTCCTGGGCCGGGTCTACTGGGATGGAGAAGCGCTCCCGAACACCGGGATTCCCGGAGAGGTCGGCGGGATGCGGGAGGAACGCGTGCTGCGTGCCCCGACCGAAGGCCCCTTTGAAGCGCTGGCCGCGATCGGCGAGCGCGTGGAAGCAGGGCAGGCCGTGGCCCGCGTGGCGGGAGAGCCGGTTGTGGCGCGCATCTCGGGCGTGCTGCGGGGCCTCCTCCATCCGGGGCTATCCGTACGGGCAGGCCAAAAGGTCGGGGACGTCGATCCCCGGGGGGAGCGACGGTATTGTTTCACGATCTCGGACAAGGCCCTCTCTGTCGCCGGAGGGGTGTTGGAAGCGATCGGCACCTGGTCCTGCAGGGGTCTACAGGGGGAGCGCGATGGGACAGAAAATCCTAATCATCGATGACAATCCGGCGATTACCCGGCTCCTGGGGAGTGTGCTCACCCAGGCCGGATATGGCGTGGTCAGCACGAACGACCCTCTGGATGGCCTGAATCTGGTGGCTCGGGAGCAGCCGGACCTGGTGGTGATGGACCTCTGTATGCCGGGCGTAGACGGATGGGAACTGTGCCGACGCATCCGCTCTGGGCACCGTATGCCCATCCTGGTGCTTACCGTCCTCGGGGAAGCGGCCGATATCGAACGGACCTTTCTTGCTGGAGCCGACGCCTACATGTCCAAGCCGTTTTCCATCGATGGTTTCCTGGAGCGCGTACGGGCCCTGCTGGGCCGCGGGATCCGCAGGCTAGACAGCGCGCAGAACGGGGCCCAGAGACAGCACGCATGAACGCACGAAAAGGAGGCCAGTATGTCGTTTCTGGATCGACTGAGCAAGGCGGTCAGCGAGACGGTGGACAAGGGGCGCAAAGAGCTCGACCAGCTGGCCCGGATCAACCGCATCCGCGGGGAGATCCGCGACCTGGAGAAGCAGATTTCGGACCTGCAGGCGCAGATCCAGGCCACCAAACTCCAGCTGGGGGCACAGGCGCTCGAGATGCTGCGCGCCGGCTCGCTGGTTTCCGTGGAACTAGAGCCGTTCGTGGAAAAGGTCGCGGCGCTGGAACAGGAGATCGCCACGCGTCAGGCGGCCATCCAGGAGAAAGAGGCTGCCATCGAAGCCATTAAGGCCGAGAGTGTGGCCCCGGCACAGCAGCCCGCGCCGGCCGCCGCCGCAGCCCCGGCTGGTCAGCCACAGACGCGGTTTTGCCCGCAGTGCGGGGCGGCACTGGTGCCAGGCGCGGTCTTTTGCCCGCAGTGTGGCACCCGGGTGCAGTGATCGCGCATCCCGGATTCTTTCCGGCGAAGCACAGCCGGCAGCGCAGAGGATCGATCCTGGGGCGAAGGCGATCGGCGGAGCCCGCAGGCCGCCCTGAGGGCGAGGTCGGCACCATCCGGAAGGACTGGGGTGGCCGGCTGCCCGTCGCTCTGATCTATCCCAACCGTTACCCGGTAGCCATGTCGAACCTCGGCTTCCAGGCCCTCTACGGGTTGCTGAATGCCGAGGAGGACATCGTCTGCGAGCGGGTGGTATGGGAAGAGGGCGGAGCGACTCCTCGCAGCCTAGAGTCCGGCCGGCCTCTGGCCGATTTTCCCGTCTGGGCCTTCTCCGTCCCTTTCGAGCTCGACTTTTTCCACCTGGTCTCCCTCATCCGCAGGGCCGGGATTCCCCTATGGGCTGAAGAGCGGGCACCAGGCGACCCGCTCCTGCTCGGGGGAGGCGTCGCGCTTTCGGCCAACCCGGAGCCGATCGCGCCCTTTCTGGATGCCATCGGAATGGGAGAAGGGGAAGGGCTCCTGCCGGGCATCCTGGGGGCACTGCGGGAGGGCGCTTCCCGGGAAGAAAGGCTTGTGGCGCTGTCCCGAGTCGAAGGGGTGTACCTTCCTGCGCACCCGGGGCCACGGCCGGTATGTCGGCAATGGGTACGCGATCTTTCGCGCTTTGCCACAACTTCCGTCGTGCTCACCCGCCAGGCCGAGTTCGGCGATGTGTTCCTGGTGGAGATCTCACGCGGTTGCCGTTGGGGCTGCCGGTTCTGCCTGGCCGGATACCTGACCCGCCCGCCCCGGTATCGGCCTCTGGAGACGCTGCGCCCGCAGTTTGAGATGGGGTTGCGCCACCGGAGACGCATCGGCCTGTTGGGAGCAGCCGTTTCCGACCACCCGGAACTGGACCACATCGTACAGACGATCCTGGACCTTGGGGGCGGCTTCACCGTCGCCTCGCTGCGTGCCGACCGGGTGACCTCCCTCCTCCTGGAGGGGCTGCGGCGAAGCGGCACCCGTACGCTCACTCTGGCGCCCGAGGCCGGGACCGCGCGCTTGAGGACAGCCATCCAGAAAGGGCTGGAGGCAGAAGCGTTGCTCCGGGCCGCCGCGATGGCCCGGCAAGCCGGGATCCGGCGCCTCAAGCTCTACTTTATGGTCGGCCTTCCGGGCGAAGAAGACACAGACGTGACCGGCATCCACGAGCTTGTGAAAGAGGTACGCGACATCTTCCGACCAGGGCGCATCACGTTGAATGTGGCCCCCTTTGTCCCCAAAGCCCATACGCCCTTCCAGTGGGCGCCGATGGCACCTGCCCCGCTCCTGGAAGATCGGCTGAGGCGCCTGCGGCGGGAGGTGGCGCAGCTAGGGGTAACCGTCGAGCCGGAGAGCGTTGCCTGGTCGCGGATCCAGGGGGTGCTCGCACGCGGGGATCGCCGGCTGGCACCGGTGCTGGCGAGTATGGAGAGCCCATCGCTTTCCGCCTGGCGACACGCCCTGGTTGCCGCCGGTTTGACCGAAGAGGCCTACCTGCGCGAGCGCGAACACGACGAGGCGTTCCCCTGGGAAGTCGTGGATGCCGGGGTGCGCCGCGAGATCCTCTGGCAGGAGTGGGAGAAGGCCCGACAGAATGAAGGCGGTAAACCCTGTCCCGAAGAGCCGGGGTGCCGCTCTTGCGGGGTGTGCGCTGCGAATGAGCCTGGGTGACGGATTGCGCTCGCCAGCGGGCTCGATGTCCAGGATCGAGGATCCCAAAAGACTGGTCTACCATCCGATAGCCTGGATCCGCATTTGCCGCCACGATCCCTCGGTGCTAGAATGGCGTTGTCTTGGAGGTTGGGTATGGCCGAAGGCGAGCTAACGCTTTATCTGTACGGCAAGCTGCGTCGCTTTGCCAGCGACCAGCGGCCCGATGGCGAGTCCGTCGTCCGGGTCTCCGTCCGGGATGGGGACACGATCGCCAGCGTGCTCCAGCGGCTGGGCGTCCCGCTGGAGGAGGTGGGGGCGAATATCTTCCTCAACCGCACCTACTCCGCCCTTAGCCGACGCGTGCAGCCGGGCGATCGGCTGGCGGTCTTTCCGGACGATATGCAGTTGCTCTACAAGTGGTATTTCGAAAAGGCGAAATAACGGGCGCCACGGGGATTTTCAGGTGGCCCGGGAGGAAGCCATGCCCCGCATTGACGTCCGGCTCTTTGCCTCGTTGCGGCGCTACGTTCCGGACCTTGCCCCCGGTGAGCCGCTCTCGCTCGAGGTTCCCCCGGGGACCACGGTGCGTGAGCTGCTCGAGCGCCTCCACATCCCCCGGCATGAGGTCAAGACCGTCTTTGTCGACTACCGCGCGGTCTCGGAACAGTACGCCGTACAGGAAGGCGATCGGGTGAGCGTCTTCCCACCGGTCGCTGGGGGATAACTGGTTCGCAAAGAAACGGCAGGGCTGCGGGCGCCCGACCGCAGCCCTGCCGCGATCGTCCTCAGAATTTCCACACCGCGTCCAGCATTTCGTCCGGGACATCGAAGACGGTGTTGTGGGGTGGGAGCGGTTCGTACTTCATGAACTCGGGCACGCGGTCGTGTGCGGGGGTGAAGCCGGCAGCCAGGTTGAATGCCCGCTCCTTCTTCAGGATCTCCTGGCCGATGCGGGTGACATCGTCGGCGGTCCAGTTCGTCCCCAGCACGCCGTTGCACTCGTCGATCATCCCCTGGAACCCCTCCGGGATATCCAGGATGGCAAAGGCGATGAAGAGGCAATGGCCCGAGGAATCCAGGAAGGCGGTTGCCGTCTGCAAATTGCGCGAGATCTCCGCCTTGCGCTCGATGGAAAGCGGGTCTTCTTTCCCGCCGACGGAGAGGATCTCCGGAGCGACGGTGTAGCCGGCCGTGTGGTCCGCACCCATGGGCGTGGTGGCGTAGGTGACGCCGATCCCTTTGACGGCGCGCGGCTCATAGGCGGGCATGTTCTGCCCCTTGACGTGCGGCACGCGGGTCACCCCGAAGGCATGGCCGGTGAAGGCGGCGCCGTTGCCCAGGATGCGGCCTAGTGGGGTACCCTTGCCGATTTCGTGCATCAGCTCGATCGCCTTCTGCCCATCGCCGAACGCGGCAAGGCCCGCTTCCATGGCCACCGCAATTGTCCCGCCGGCCTCGATCGTATCCAGGCCATAGTCGTTGCAAAGGCGGACCAGCTCGGCAATCACATCCAGGTCGTCGATGCCGCAGTTCGCGCCGAATGCCCAGTCCGATTCGTACTCGACGCAAGAGACATGCTCGCGGCCGTCGGGGTACGGCCAGATGTTGGAGCACTTGATGATGCAGGTGGGGGAGCACCCATGGCCTACGGCCCCAGCCCCACCGCGCTCCTTCGTCCCAGCGTTGATCGCCTCGCCGGAGATCTTGGCCGCGCCCTCGAAATAGCCGCTGGAGAAGTTGCGCGTGGGCAGCCCGCCAGCCTCGTTCAGGATGTTGATCAGGACGGCCGTCCCGTAGGTGTTCAGCGCGCCGCCCGGTTTGGTTACCGCGTGGGTGCGCAACGCTTCGGAGAGCGCTTTGCTCCCTTTCTGGAAGAGCTCCTTGTCCGCTATGGGTACGCCTGGAGCTCCGGTGTCATCGAGCACGACGAACTTGAGGCCCTTTGAACCGAGGACAGCTCCCAAGCCGCCCCGGCCGGCATAGCGGCTCGGCCGGCCATCGATGTCGTTGAAGCAGACGCCGGCCATCGCCATGCGCATCTCTCCGGTAACCCCGATGGCCATGATGCCAGCCTTCTTGCCGTAGCGGTCGTAGAGCTCGGGAAAGATCTCGTAGAGGCCTCGCCCCACATAGGGATCGGCCGGCTCCAGTGTTGCGCTGTCCTTGGTCACGCGGAGCAGCCAGAACTTGCCCTTTTCCTTCGGCTGCCCCTCGACGACGATCGCTTTGATCCCCATGCGGGCCAGCTGATAGGGGAAGGGGCTCCCGGCGTTCGACTCCTTGATGCCACCGGTGAGCGGGGACTTGGCCCCGACGGAAATGCGGGCGCTCGTCGGCGCCGGCGTCCCGGTGACGATCCCCGGAGCCAGGACCACCTTGTTGTTCGGACCGAGCGGATGGCAAGTTGGGTCGACCTCGTCGGCAACGATGCTCGACGTCAGCCAGCGCCCGCCCATGAGCCGATAGGCCTCGGGGACATCCTCGAAGCGGGCCGTCAGGTCGGTCATGTTCACGCGCAGGATCTTGCTCATCGCTGCAACCTCCACACTGCTACGGGGGAAACAGACACTCGCGAACCTCGGCGTCCTCACCTCCTTTCGCCTGTCCCAAAAGAAAGAGACCACCCAGCCTGTGCACACAGGCAGCGGTCTCCTTTCCGTAGTGGGAGGCGTAGCCGTTTCCAACTACACCCTATCGGCCCCGGCGCATCGGGCCGGCCGGCCCCTTAGCGGCCGCGGCTCGGAGACGCCTATTTTCATTATATCGAAAACGCTGCCTCATTTCAAGGGCCGTGCGGGCCGTCGGCTGTCCAGGAGGTGAAGCAGGGCCAGGATCGGGTGGCGGAGCAGCATCCGCGGGCCGGCGTGGCGCATGACGGCCCGGATGCGCTCCCGTTCGCGGGGGCGATAGCAGTGGATCGGGCACTTGGCACAAGTGGGCTTGCGCGCCTGGTAGGGACAGCGCGCCAGGCGCTCACGGGCATAGGTGAGGAGCGCCGCGCAGTCGGGGCAGAGCCCGTTCCTCCGGCCATGCACCTCAGCACAGAAAAGGCGTACCATGGCCGAGACGGTCTTTTCCTCGCGCGCTATGCGTCCCCGACCCATCGGGAACGACTCCTTGTGTATCCGGACGTGCAGGAACGCCTAGAGATAGGTCGCTTCTAGTCGCTCCAACAGCGCATGGAATGCCTCGTGTCGCCCTGGGCCGACGCGCTCCTCTTCCACCCGGGCAAAGCCTTGGGAAAGATCGGCCTGGGTCGCGGGCGAAAGGACGCGGTCAGCGACGGGATAGAGGATTTGGTCCTCTTTCACGATGTGCTGGGAGAGAAGCGCGACATACCCCCGGGCATTCTCCGCGATTTGGCGGGCGGCTCCGGGTTCTCCCCGTGCGTAAGCAGCGATCCCCTCGGCCATCCCACGGACGTACTCGCGACCGAGGGTATGCTCCGCCAGCATGACGCCGATCGGTCCGCCCTGTCGGGGCACGCCGGCGGTCTCCATCGCCTGGAAAAGGAGGTCCTCCTCCTTCCCGTGGTGGCATCGGTCGGCGAAGATCCGGATGAATTCCACGATCGCTTCCAGGTCGGCGGGGTCTGTCGGCGCGCCTGCTTCCAGGCGTTCGGCAACGCGCTCCAGAATGCGCAGCATGCGCTCGATCGCCCGGTGCTCGGCCATCAGCTCTTCTGTTGGTTTCATCGCATGCCTCCTCTCTCTGGGTGCTGGGGCGTGCCCTGTGGCCATCCTTTTGCAGGATACACCCGTTCCCAGCCGCTGTCTGCGACAGAAGTCTCAGGCGTAGGAAAAGGAGGCCGGCCCGTGCGGTGAACCTGCCGGGCCGGCCCCCTAGGGGGCGTCCCTGCCTACGCCTCCGCCGGCAAAGGCCTTTCCTGTGGCCCGGGCTCGGGCACAACGAGCGAAAGCAAATTGTGCCACCCCAGCGTGCCCACGATGTTCACCAGGAAGGCCAGGAAGCCGAGCCCCACCATCACCGCGCCGACCCACCCCACGGCGAGGAAGGGCCCGTAGGAACCGTCCAGGTAAAGCGTGCGCCGCAACATCCCCCTGGTTCCGGCCGCGCCCAGTCCGTAAGCCATCGTCACGGACCCGATCATCCAGAGCCAGAAGTGGGCCTGGACCAGCCAGCCGCTGCGGATCTCGCGCTGCGTGAGCATCGGCACCAGGGTATAGATCACCGCAAAAAGGAGCATCCCCAGGCCCGTCAGGAGCAGGGTGTGGGCGTGGAGCGCCACCACCCACTGGGTGTTGTGCAGCACTAGGTTCAGCCCGACATTCGCCTGGATCAACCCGGCGGTCCCACCCATGATGAAGCCAAAGATCGACCCCAGGATGCAGCGAAGCGCCGGGGTAAAGCGCACGGGGCGGGCGAGCCAGATGGTCATCAGCGAGGCAAAGATGGTTAGCCCCATGGTGATGAACTCGCCCCAGGTGATGAACTGGCCGGAGAGCAGCCGCATGGCCAGCGGTTGCGCGCGGTCGCCCAGAAGATGGTGGCTCCAGACACCCATGGAGACCAGCAGGTCTACCATGATCACCGTGCGCACGACCGCTTCGCCGTAGAGCCGACGGTTCACGAGAAGCGGGATCAACAGGTACCACGTGCCCGCCGTATACATGAGCACGTTGCCGTCGGCCACCATGTCCAGGCCCCACCAGAACCAGTTCTTGTAGACCAGGGGGTCGATCGCCAGCGGGTTCAGGGGGTTCCGAAAGAGCGCGGCCAGCCCGTAGACCAGGATCAGCGCCCCTGCGGTCAGCAGCACCACGGCATTGATCACCGTGTCGATGGAGCCTCGGGCGACCGCGACGATGAAGACGGGGAGCCCATTGTAATCCAGGTTCGGCGCCTCCCGGTCTTCTTTCCCCAGCCACTTCATCAGCCGGGAGATCCCGAAAGCCGCGCGTAAGAACTGCCCGATGCGGTAGCGGTTGGGGTTGCTTTTGCTGAGCACCGTGCTGAAGATATTGTAAGAGAAGAGCAGGATGTTCACCATGATGACGGCGGCCCCGGTGACGAAGGCGATACTTCCGGCCAGCGGCACCCGATCGTACGACACCGGAAGCGGCCAGTAGAGCGTGTAGAGGGAGTTGAACAGCCCGAAGAAGCCCGCGCTCCAGCAGATCATGACGCCGATCGCCTGGAGCCAGAAGTTGGCGACCATCAACCGGGGATGGCGGATGGGCCTTTTGAGCAGGAAAGGCACGAGGAAGTAAAAGGCTCCCATCACGCACATATAAGCAAAGCCGTAGATCCCCACGACCGGGTGGGCGGTCAGCATAGCGTAGTAGAGCTCCTCGGTCGAGGGATTCCCCGGGCGCAGGTGGTTTAGGATCTCCTCCATGCCGTGCAGGGCTCCTGGCGCGAGGAGCTGGGTGCGCATCAGGATGCCCTCGAAGCCGGAGAGGGCCAGGAAGAGCAAACCCATGACGGCGTAGCGCAGCGTCCACTTTTCCTGCCAGCCAAGCGGAGCGGGCTTTTCCGGGATCACGGCAACGGCGGCGCTCATCGTGCAACCTCCTGCGCGGGAAGGACATGGATCGCGTCGGGGACCCACATGCTCGAATGCTTCGGTCCCGAGTACTCGGTCGAGCGGATGTGGTACCAACCCGGCTCGTCGAACCTCCAGACGATGCGATTCTGGTACCCGGGAAGCACCTGCATCTGAAAGACCATCGTGCCGTCCGGCCGGAAGACCCCGAAGCCGTAGGTGACGTCGTGCGAGGTGACCACGAACTCGACAAACTCGCCCGCTTGCACCTCGATGCCTTGCGCCGGCAGGCGAAACTGATAGCCTTCCACCTCGATCGTGTAGCTCTTCGCAGGGATGGGCCGGGACCAGAGCAGCCACCTTTGCCAGGGAACGAGCGGCGAGAGCGTGAGGGCATTCGCCAACAGCGCGACCGAAAGGAGCACGCCCAGCCAGACTTTCTCTGCCCGGTCCATCGCTACCCTCCTTTCTGCCGCACCCGGGCAGCAAACACGAGCATGAAGAGCGCTACGAGCACGAGAAAAGCGGTATAGCTCCACCAGACCACATCCGTGAGGTACATGGCAACCTCCTGCTGCGTTTTGCGTTCGCCGACCTGACTTTCCCGTACCTGGATGCTTCACCTCCTGTTCTCAAAGGCTGCCCAGCGTGAGGAGCAGGGTAGATCCGAGCATATAGACCGAGGCAGCCTTGAAAAGCCGCCAGTTGCCGCGTTCCGTCGGCCGCACGAGCTGCCCCAAAGCCAGGAGCAGCATCAGCATTCCTGCAGCCAGCTGCAAGCCGAGCGCCAGCGGGTGCACCCGGGCCACCCAGGCGGCTGCCCCCAGGGCGACCGCGTTCAGTGCGCTGGCCGCCACGACCACCACGCGCGTCGAGTGCGCCCCATACCGGTTTGGCCACACCGGGATACCGGCCCGCCGGTAATCTTCCGCGTAGTGCAACGCCAGACTCAGGATATGGGCGGGGATCCATAGAAGCACGCTTCCGGACAACAACAGGCCCAGAGCGTCGATGTGCCCCAAGGCCAGGGTGCGGCCGGCCAGGATTGGCATCCCGCCAGCCACGCCGCCGAACAAGATCGATAGCGCCGTTCGGCGCTTCAGCCAGGCCGTGTAAACGAGCAGGTCGAAGAAAAAGCCGGCCGCGACCACGCCGCCGAAGGCCGGTTGCAGCCGGAAGCAGAGCCCCAACCCGGCCAGGGAGAGAACGCCGCCGAACAGGCCGGCCTCAAGCGGCCGCAGGCGCCCCTGGGGAAGTGGCCTTGCCGCCGTGCGGGACATGCGGGCGTCGATCTCCCGATCCAGTAGCATGTTGAGCGCTGTGCATCCTGCCAGGGACAGGAAAAGCCCCAACGCCATGGCTGCCGCCCTCGCCGGGCTTGCGCTCCGACCGAGTGGCATCACGTACCCGGCTACTCCTGTCAACAGGAGCAAGGCGGTCTGCTTGGCTTTCGTGAGCGCCCAGTAGTCGGCCAGCCGCCGCACCCAGGCGCTTTTCCCCACTACCTCTGCGGCCATGGCGTCCTCCTGCTTTGTGTTGCGCGCGGCTTTCCCCGGGCGGGCAACCGCTTGCCCGGAAGCGGAGGTGTCAACCGGGTGGCCCGCCGGACCCAACAGGAAAGAGCGAAGGCCCTTTGGCCCTCATGCCACGGGTGAAGTGAGAGGTTCAGGCGTGGGCATTCTCGCCTCCGGCCCCAAACCTCACTTTCACGAAATGAGGATACCGAAAGGATTCTTTCGGGGTCTGTGACAAAAGTCTCAGCGCGCCGAACTCCCGCCGTCCAGGCGGGTTTCTGACCCCGGCAGCGCCACGCACGAAAAGGCTAATGCCCGATCAGGTGGGCGATCGTCACCCCTTCCCCACCGTCGCGGTCGGGTGCTCCTTCGAAGGAAGCGACCAGCGGATGGCTGGCCAGGAACTCGCGCACGACCCGACGGAGTGTCCCCGTCCCCTTGCCGTGGATGATGCGTACGAACGGAAGGCCGGCCAGGTAAGCGTCGTTCAGGTAGGGGTCGAGTACCTCCTCGACCTCGGCTACCCGCCAGCCACGCACCTCGATCTCCAGCGGCACCTGCTGGGCAGCGGGTTTCCTTCGGACGACCCGCACACCCCCTTCCTCGCGCCGGGAAGTCCGATGGAGGTCCGTGAGGGGGCGCCGCATCTTGAAGCTGCCGACCTGCACCTCGACCAGGCCGGCCGCATCCGGCGGGGAAAGCACCTCCCCGTACGCCTTCAGGCTCTCCACCCAAACGGCATCCCCGGGCTGCAGCGCTTCCTGCTCCTGCGGCGGGAAGGCGGTCGGCTCTGCGGGCACTTCGGGGATGCTCGCTTCCACTTCCCGGAGCTGTTCCCGGGCCTGGGCCAGCCACTCGCGCGTCACCCGCACCGTCGAAAGGTCCCGTTCCAGCGCATCCAGACGGTTCCGGATGGTCCGCAGCGCTTCTTCCGCCTCTTCCCGGGCGCGGGCCAGGATTTCGTGCCGCTGCCGTTCCAGCTCGCGCACCTCGCGCTCGAAACGCCGCTCCAGGTCCCGCGCGTGCTCCTCGGCACGCCGGGCCTCCTCCAGGGAACGGCGTATCTCCTCGCGCTCCTGCTGGATTTGCTCCAGCAGCGTCTCGGTGCGCACTTCCTCCTCGCTGAGCCACCGCCGCGCCCGAGCGATGATCTGGCCATCCAGGCCCAGGCGGCTCGCGATCGCGAGCGCGTTCGACCGCCCGGGGAGCCCGATCGTCAGGACATATGTCGGGGAAAGGGTCTCCACATCGAATTCGACGCACGCGTTCTCCACCCCCGGCGTAGCGTAGGCGTAGGCCTTCAACTCCGAGTGGTGGGTGGTCGCCACCGTAAGGCAACCCCGTTCCAGGAGCGCGTCGATCAAAGCACGGGCCAGCGCCGAGCCCTCCACCGGATCCGTCCCCGCCCCCAGTTCGTCGAGCAAGACCAACGAATCGGCTTCCGCCTCCCGGAGCACCTCGATGATGCGCGTCATGTGCGCGGAAAAAGTGGAAAGGCTCTGCTCGATCGACTGTTCGTCCCCGATGTCGGCAAAGATGCGCCGCACGACCGGGATCCGCGACCCTGGGGCTGCCGGGATGTGCATCCCCGACTGGGCCATGGCCACAAGCAGCCCCACCGTCTTTAACGCCACGGTCTTGCCCCCGGTGTTCGGCCCGGTGATGACCAACACCCGGAATTCGCCCCCCAGGTAAAGGTCGATCGGGACCACGGTTGCCGGATCGAGCAACGGGTGGCGGGCACGCAGGAGGTGAAGCGGTGGTTCTCCCTGGGGGAGGGAGGCTGGCGCTTCCTGGCCGGCAACCGCAGGCGGCCAGAGGATGTGCTTTCCGTCCCGCTGGAGGACAAGCGTGGGCTCGCTGCCCTGCAGTTCCAGGCTGTAGCGGGCGCGCGCCAGGATGAGGTCGAAACGGGCCAGCGTCTCTACGGTTTCCTGAAGGGCTGCCGCCTCCGCGGCCACAGCTTCCGAGAGCTCCAGCAGGATGCGCCGCACCTCTTCCTGTTCGGCGAGCTCCAGTTCGCGCAGTTCGTTCCCTAGCTCTACGACCTCGATCGGCTCCACGTAGAGCGTCGCGCCGCTTGCGGAGTGGTCGTGCACCAGCCCGCGCACGGCCTTCTTCTGGTCTGCCCGGACCGCAAGCACATAGCGCCCCTGCCGCTGGGTAATGATCGGCTCCTGGAGGAACGCCCGGTACCGCAGGAGAAGCGCCTGCATACGTTCCGCGATGCGGTTCTGCAGCACAACCTTTTGCGAACGGATGGCCGCCAGACGCGCGCTTGCGCCATCCAGGACCTCCCCTTGAGGACCGATGCAGCGGGCGATCTCATCTTGCAGTCTGGGCAAGGGGAAGAGTCCCACGGCCAGGCCGCGCAGATGCGGATAGGTAGGATCCAGCCGCTCCAACAACTGGCGGAGGTGCGTTGCGGCCTGCAACGTGCCCAGGATCTCGAGCAGCTGATGCCCTTCCAGCATGCCCTCGCGTTGGGCGCGCTCGACAAGCGGTCGGATGTCCCGGGCCCCGCCCAGGCTGACGGGAGCACGGGCTTCGATCAGGCGCACCGCCTCGGTGGTCTCCTGCAAGCGCCGGCGGACTTCCTCGGGGTCGTCGGCCGGCCGTAACGCGAGCGCGCGTTCGCGGCCTAGCGAAAAGGACGCGTGCCGCGCCAGGCGCTCCAGTACCTTCGGAAACTCCAGAGCGTTCAGGGACGGTTCATGCATCGCCAGGGATCTCCCGCGACGGTGTCCGCGTCACTAGAACGTCAGGAAGTAGGGCAGGCCGGCCGGCAGGAAGGGTTGCAGCGTGGCCAATAGTACATCCCGTATTCCCAGGAACAGGTGCAACAAGGGGGAGGTAGGCTGTTGTGCCTTAAGGACAACCAGAAACGCCCATTCGCTCCGCGCAGGGACGTTCGTCAGGGAGATGTTCACGACCAGGGCGACCAGGGTCGTCAGGAACAGGGACGAGACCAGACCCAGGAACAGGCCGGCCACCTTGTCCAGCACCAGCAGGGTAGCCGGCAAGTGTACACCTCTGGTCAGGCCGTATAGGATCGAGTATAAGAGCGCGGTGATCACGACCAGCGTGAGGAAAAAGCCCAGGGCGCTGGCTGCCGGAGTCAGGCTACCACCCTCTCGGGCCCAACGGTGCAGGCCGGTTTGGATCCACCTGCCCACGAGGTCGCCGTAAAGCGAGGCCAGAAGCGCACCCAGGTAGGCAGAGACGATCAGCCAGAGTTCTTTCAGCAGCCCCAACGCAAAGCCCAGCGCGATGAGCCCAAGAAAAAGCGCGACTAGGAAGAGGTCCAACCACGGTATCCACTGAAGGATCGCCATTCCCAACCTCCACCAACCCGGTCTCTGGCCCCAGCACTTGGCCGATGCCGACCTGTCTTGAGGATACCCGCTTTGCGCCGTTTTGTCAAGGGTTTGCACGAATCTAGAAGGTGTTGTAGAATTGCGAACACTGCTGGCACAGAAGAGGAGGTCCTATGGGACTGGAAAGCGCCACTCCGTTCGAACGGGGCGGGCTGTGGGGTGTCCTTGCCACCGCTGTTCTGGCCCTGATCTACGCCTTCTGGCTTGCCCGTCAAATCCTGCGCGAGGACACCGGGACTCCCCGGATGCAGGATATCGCCAAAGCGATCCGGGATGGAGCGAATGCCTACCTCCGACGGCAGTTTCGGAGCATCCTGCTCCTGATCGTGCTCCTGGTGGTAGGGCTCTATCTGACCGCATTCCTGGCCGGGCAGACGCAGTTCATCTCCATCGGGCGTGCAGCGGCGTTCTTGATGGGGTCGCTGTTTTCCGCCACCGTTGGATACATCGGTATGAACATGGCCGTTCAGGGAAACATCCGCGTGGCCTCGGCCTCCCGACGGTCCTTCCACGACGCGCTGCGCATCGCCTACCGCACGGGCACGATCACCGGCATGTTGACCGATGGCCTGGGACTGCTGGGCGGCACGGCCATCTTCTTGATCTATGGGAAGATGGCTCCCGAGGTGCTGCTGGGCTTTGGCTTCGGAGGAACGCTGCTGGCGCTCTTTATGCGGGTCGGCGGGGGCATCTATACCAAGGCGGCGGACGTCGGGGCCGACCTGGTGGGCAAGGTCGAGGTGGGGATCCCCGAGGACGACCCGCGGAACCCGGCGGTCATCGCGGACCTGGTAGGGGACAACGTCGGTGACTGCGCCGGGATGGCTGCGGATATCTTCGAATCGTACGAGGTGACGATCGTCTCGGCGATGATCCTGGGGCTGGCACTCCAGCCGTTCGACCTGAAGTGGATCGTCTTTCCCCTCCTGGTGCGTGCCATCGGCGTGGTCTCCTCGATCATCGGCACTTACGCCGTCTCGTGGTGGCCGACCAAGGGGGACGCCTTCAAGGCGATGGACCTTTCCTACGACCTTTCTTCCTTCCTATCGACCACGAGTTTCTTCCTCTTGGCCCACTTCTACGTGAAGGACCTGCGGGTCTTTGCGGCGACCGCGGCCGGGATCCTCCTGGCAATCGGCTTCAACAAGTTCACCGCCTACTTCACCCATCCCAAGCATCCGCCGGTCCAGGAGATCGCCCGCTCCAGCCGCACGGGTGCAGCGACGAACATCCTGACCGGCCTTTCCGTGGGGTATGAGAGCACCGTTTGGGCGATCCTGATCATTGCTGCGACGATCCTGGTCTCGGTCTTGATCTACACGGTGCAGATGGGGTCTACGCTCTCGAGCGGCCTCCTGATCGGTGGGGCGGTGGTGGCAGTTGTGGTAGGTGCCTGGACCTACCGGCGTACACGCCAGATCGACCTGGGGATCTTTTCCGCCCTCGGGGTGTTCGTGATCGCGTTGATCCTGAGCACGTTCCGCGCCGAAAGCGGAGCGCAGCGGGTCACCTTCATCCTCTACAGCGTTTCCCTGGCCGGCATCGGGATGCTGTCCCACACGGGCAACAACGTCTCCATGGATGCCTTTGGGCCAATCGCCGACAATGCCAACGGCATCGGGGAGATGGCCGACCTGGAGCCGGCGGCGCGGCAGATCATGGCCGACCTGGACGCGGTGGGCAACACGACCAAGGCGATCACCAAGGGGATCGCCATTGCTTCGGCCGTGATCGCGGCCGTGTCCCTCTTTGGTGCTTTTATCACGGATATCGCGAAGGTGGCGCGCGAGCTGGGCGTCGAGGCCCTGAACGTGATCGACATCGCCGATCCGATGGTCTTTATCGGGCTCCTGATCGGCGGGGCCCTCCCGTTCCTGTTCAGTTCGCTCACCATCCGCGCGGTGGGCCGCGCGGCCGGCCTGATCGTGGAGGAGGTACGCCGTCAGTTCCGCATCCCCGGGGTACTGGAGTGGAAGGTCAAGCCGGACTATGCCCGGGCGGTGACCATCTGTACGGCGGCGGCCCAGAAGGAGCTCGTCAGCCTGGGGTTGCTTGCGGTGCTCACGCCGATCATCGTCGGCTTCTTGCTCAAGGAGGCGGCGTTGGGTGGCTTCCTGGCGGGCGTGATCCTGACGGGGCAGCTGCTCGCTGTCTTTATGGCCAACGCCGGCGGCGCCTGGGACAATGCCAAGAAGCTGATCGAGGACGGCTGGTACGGGGGCAAACGCTCCGAGCCCCATCGCGCCGCAGTCGTTGGAGACACCGTGGGCGACCCCCTGAAGGATACGGCCGGGCCGGCCCTGAACCCGATGATCAAGGTGATCAACCTGGTGTCGCTCCTGGTGGCACCACTGGTCGTGCGCGTGGGACAGAACCCGGCTGCCCGGCCCTACGTCTATGCCGTCGCGGCCGTGGGGCTGATCGTGGTGATCGGGGCCATCCTCTACAGCAAGAAGGAGATTGGCTTCGGCGCCGAGCCAGAAGTCCTGCCGACCAGCGAAGGCCTGGAGGTGGAGCTGGCCGCTGGAGGCAATCCCCCCGCGGATCCGAACCAGTCCGACAAGAACCGCTAAGTGCCTATCCCCGACCTTCTACAGGCGGCAACAAAGCGAGGGGCCCTGGACAGAGCCCCTCGCTTCCTTTTTTGATGGGCGACAGTGGGTTTGAACCACTGACCTCTTCCGTGTGAAGGAAGCGCTCTCCCGCTGAGCTAGTCGCCCGTTCTTTATGATATTATAACATGATTACCCGGATCGTGCAACTGCTGCTTTTTGCCGTGGACGTCGCCGTGTGGTAGAATGAAACCATAGGCTCCACCGCTTTACGGAACGGCTGTGTGGCGCCATTGCGCCGAGCGAGGGTACGCGATGATCCGCATCGGTACGAGCGGGTATAGCTATAAAGACTGGATCGGTCCATTCTACCCGGAAGGGATTCCGGAGCGCGATATGCTCCCCTTCTACGCGCGGGAATTCGACACCACCGAGATCAACTTCACCTACTACCGTCTGCCTGACGCCTACACGTTGGGAGCCATCGCGCGAAAGGTACCCGAAGGGTTTCTGTTCACCGTCAAGGCGAGCCAGGAGTTGACCCACGGGCGCGAGGAGAACCGCGACGCCTTCCGGCAGTTTGTGGAGGCGCTCAAGCCGCTCCAGGAAGCGGGCAAGTTCGGCTGCATCCTCGCCCAGTTCCCCTGGTCGTTCCGTCCCTCGACCGAAAACCGGAGTTACCTGGAGTATCTACGCGAGCAGTTCGGCGAGCTGCCGGTGGTGGTCGAGTTCCGCAACGCCGCCTGGGTCAAGACGGAGACCTTCTTGCTGCTCCGCAAGCTGGGCCTGGGGTTCTGCTGCGTCGACGAGCCGCGCCTGAGAGGGCTCTTTCCACCCGTGGCTGAAGCGACCGGTCCCATCGCCTACGTGCGCTTCCACGGCCGGAACGCCACCAAATGGTGGCAACACGAGCACGCGTGGGAGCGCTACGACTATACTTACAGCGAGGAAGAGCTGCGCGAATGGGTGCCCAAGATCCGCCAACTGGATCAGAGCGCGGAGACGGTCTTTGTCTTTGCCAACAACCATTGGCAGGGCCAGGCAGTGACCACCGCACGCCAGCTGCGCCTGCTCCTGGCAGATCCCCCGTCCGCGCCATAGCCCGCGAACCGTTGCTGGTTGCGGCGTTGCGCACCGCACGCTCTACGGATGAGAACCCGGATGGGCCCGTACAGGCGATGAGGATCACCGTACCTGCGGTTTCCATCGATCCCAGGAGGTCGCGGTTGGCAACGGAGATCCTGCAAACGACCAGTACCCTGACCTGGGCAGACCGTTGGGACCACATCCTGGCCCGCCTTGGGTGGCGGCGTGGGCATCACCGCGTGCGCCCGGGTCTCTATGCCCTTGGGAACCCGACCCCGGATTCCCCCGTCTTCGTGACGGCGAACTATACGCTCTCTTTCGACGCGCTGCGCGCGGCCCTGGCTGGCCACGACGGCTACATCTTGGTGTTGGACACCGAGGGGATCAACGTCTGGTGCGCAGCGGGAAAGGGCACGTTCGGTACCGAGGAGTTGGTACGGCGTATCGAGCAGGTGGGGCTGAGGAACGTCGTGCGCCATCGGACCCTGATCCTGCCCCAGCTCGGGGCGCCAGGGGTATCCGCGCACGAGGTGAAACGCCGCTCCGGTTTCCGCGTAGAATACGGTCCGGTGCGGGCTGCCGACCTGCCGACCTACCTACGCACGGGCCGCGCAACCCCGGAGATGCGCCGGGTGCGATTCGATCTCCCGGATCGTCTGGTGCTCATCCCCGTAGAAGTGGTGCACGTCCTGTGGCCGACGTCCCTCACGGTGCTGGCCCTGTGGTTCCTGGCCGGCCGGCTGGCGGCTCTCGGTGCCCTCGCCGCCGTCCTGGCCGGGGTCGTGGTCTTCCCGGCGCTGCTTCCTTGGATCCCGACGCGCGATTTCTCCTCCAAAGGATTCCTTTTGGGCACGCTGGTCGCCCTTCCCTTGGCCCTGAAGCCGTGGCTGGGAGGCTCGGAGGGGACGCTTTTCCTCCAGGCGCTCCAGTCGGGCACTTTCCTTCTGGGCTTGCCTCCCGTTACGGCCTTCCTGGCGCTCAACTTTACCGGTTCTACCCCTTTTACTTCGCGCAGCGGGGTGCGACGGGAGATCGTGCGCTACGTTCGCCCCATCGCAGGGCTCTTCGGCGCAGGACTGCTGTTGCTCCTGATCTCGATCGGCGTTCGTCTGGCAGGAGGCGAATGATGGTGCTTGGGGCCCTCTCGAACACCTTGCGCTACGATCCGGAACGGTGCATCCACTGCGGGATGTGCAGCACGGTCTGCCCGCACGGGGTCTTCCGGGAATCCGATCACCTGGTCGAGCTCGTTGATCCCGAGGCCTGCATGGAGTGCGGTGCCTGTCAGCGTAACTGCCCCACGGGAGCCATCTGGGTGGAAAGCGGGGTGGGCTGTGCGATCGCCCTGATGCGCTCCGTTCTCTTGGGCGAACCGCCGCAGGCGGAGTGCTGTGGCGCCGGCGGCCCAACCTCCTGCTGCGGGGGCGGAAACGTGCGGGAGGCTCCGGTGGCGCGGGAGAATACGCCCTGCGGCTGCAGCGAGGAAGGCCCAGGCGGCTGTTGCGGGCGATGAGCGAAACCCTCTGGACCCCCCAGGCCATCGGCTTCCTCCTGGACGAGCAGCTAGGCCGGCACCCGGTGATGGAGGTGCAGGATGTCTACAAACTCCTCTATCAGGCGGTGCTGGGACCGGAGCACCTGATCCGGGACGCGGAGGAGTTCGCCACACGGCTGCGCGAGGAGTACGCTTCTTTGCCTCCGGGTGGGGAAGAGCCGCTGTGGGAAGCCATCCGTCCCGATGGCCGGCTGGGCCGCCTCCACCTTCGCCCGTTCCGGCAGAGCGGCCTGAGCGTGGAACGGCTGGTGGACGCCTGCCTGCGGACGGCCGAGCAACCCTGGGGAAGCCGAAGCGAACTCGAAGCAACCTGGAACCGTTTTTGCGCCTTATGCCGGGCCGGCCGCTGGAATCGGTGGTCCTGGGACGAGGTGCAGGCGTTCGGGCAACGGCTCGAACGGGAACGCTTCCCGCCGGTCCATCACTCGCCGGCCTTCTGTGCGGCCGAACGGCCGGCCTATCGGCTGGTGAGCTCTTCTTGCCTGGCCTGGTTGGGCGCCCATTAGAGGGCCCTCCGTCACGCGACGGAAGGCCTTTCCCAAAGGCGGGAGTGCGTCGGAGTCGAACCGACCCGGGACGCTCCCAGCGCCCCACAACGGTTTTGAAGACCGCGAGGCCCACCGGGACCCATGCACTCCCACAACGGTAAGCATACACGCTTTCCCCATTTTCGTCAAACGGGCATCCCCTACTTCAGGATTCGGAATAGATTGCTGTAATCGTCTGTCCAAAGGGGGACGCGACGCAGGTCGGGCGGCCGCGGGGTCGCGTGGGCGGCAATCTCCGGTTGCTCGAGGAAGCCGGCGTCGTCCGTCAGCAGCATCCAGATAGAACGGTAGGCTCGCACGCCATCCTCCGGAGATTCGATGAGAGCGGCCCTCAGGCCGAAATGGTCTGCCAGCCTCCATACAACCGGGCGTAGGTCCAGGTAGCGGTTCGTGATGTGCAGCGCCAACACCCCACCAGGGCGCAGATGTTGGAGGTACACCCCGAACGCCTCCCGCGTGAGCAGGTGCACCGGGATCGAGTCGCCGCTAAAGACATCCAGCACCAGGATATCGTAATGCTGCGGCTGCCCCTCCTGGAGCTCTCGCTCGAGCGAGATGCGGGCATCTCCCTCTACGATCTCCACCCGGGCCGGGCACTGGGAGAGGTAGGAGAAAAAGCCGCCTCTGCCCTGCGCCAACTCGATCACCGCGGGATTGATCTCGTAAAAACGCACCGTGTCGCCCGGCCGGGCGTACGCAGCCAGGATGCCGATCCCCAGTCCCAGAACGCCGATGCGGAGGTTGCCCTCGCTGCGGGGGAAATACCGCAAGGCCAGTCCGATGCCGCTTTCCTCGGTATAGTAGGCGGTGGGTAGGGCCTGCATCCCCGGGCCCTGCAGCTGGAACCCGTGCACCGTGCTGCCATGCGTGAGCTGGTAGCCCTGAAGGTCTGACGATCCCAGATCGACCTCCAGTACCCGGAGCACCCCGTAAAAGTTGCGTACCACGTAGCGCGGAACGCGGGAAGACGCCTGGATATGGGCCAGAAACACGCTCCCCAGGAACGCCGTCAGGGTCCCGACCGCGACGAGCTGCCATAGCCAACGGAAGCGCCTCCCTGAAGAGGGCCGCTCCCGGGCCAGGACGGCCAGCAGCAGCGCCCAACAGGCCAGCACTCCCAAGGGTAGTTCCCAATAGCCCCGAAACACCATCGGCGCCACCAGGGAAACGGCCATTCCTCCGATCGCGCCCCCGACCGAGATGAGCAGGTAATAGGTGGTGAGGAACTCGGGATGCGGTTGCAGACGCGCCAGTTCGCCGTGGCAGATCATACAGGCCACCAGGAGGAGAAAGCCGTAGAGGGCGACCTGGACGATCAGGCCCACGGCCATGGGCCGCGCGAGCGTCCACACCAACAGGCCACTGGCCGCTCCCAGCCCCACCGCAAACACGGGCCGGGAATACCAACGCCTGCCTGAGAAAGAGAGGATGAAGGAAAGGAGGTAGAGCCCGAGGGGCAACACCCAAAGCAGCGGAACCGGTGCCACCTCCTGGGTGATCTGGCTCGTCGTGGCAAGCAGCAGCCCCGATGCCACAGCTGGGAGAGCAACCCAGAGGAGATGGGCTCCGAGGCCCGGACGGACAGGAGGAGTGCCCCTCTCTTCGGCGCCGCTGGCCCGTGCGTCGGGCCGGAAGCGCAGGCCGCGCACGACCGCCACGCCAGTGTACAGGAGGAAAACGAGGTACCCGAACGACCAGAGGCGAGCCTGCATCCGTAGCGCAAGCACCGGCTCGATCGCAAAGGGGTAACTGAGCAGCCCAAGCAGGGAACCGGCGTTCGATACGGCGTACAGAGGATAGGGCGGTCGTCCCGGGTGATCCCGGGCGAACCAGGCCTGCATGAGGGGACTGTTGGTCGAAAGGAGAAAATACGGCAGCCCAACGGAAGCGAGCAGGACCAGGAACAGCCGCCCGACCGGATGCTCCGGATCCGGAGGACGCAGGCCCACACCCGGAGTGATCGGTGTCTCCCAGCGGAGGGCCAGCAGGGCGAACAGAAGAAGCGACAGGAGCAGGAGCGCCCCGTGCACCGCGCCCTGTCGGCGCCAGCGCGGCCGGCCGGCCAGCCAATAGGCGTAGGCATAGCCCGCGGTGAGCAAAGCCTGGAAGAAAAGCAGCGAGGTAGACCACACGGAGGATGTCCCACCGAACCACGGCAACACGATTTTGCCGATCAGAGGTTGCACCTGAAAGAGGAGAAAGGCGGAAAGAAACACGGCTACGGCATAGTAGGCCATCGTCGAGTTGCCCCTTTCCAGTGGCAATTCCCTCTTCCTTGCAGGATAACATGAAGTAGAAATACCGTCAACCGGCGCAGCCTGACATCTACACATCACTCCGCGGTAGGCAAGATGCCGATCAGGACGGCGATTCGAGGGGGTAGAGCGCCGTGTTTGTGGATGTAGCGCTTCAGAAAATCCAGCATTGCGAACGTGTCCGCAAGCCTCCGCAGTCCTCGGCGGAGCACGATTTTCCCCGGTAGCCGGCCCTTGCGCCCTTCCCGACCCCCCAGGCGCGCCAGCCACTGCACCTCGGGCCACTCCAGCGTCACCCCCATCTGGTAGAGAAAGGTGCCGCTACCCAGGCCAGGGCGACCAGCATAAGCCCAGCAGCTGTACTTCGTCCCACCCCAGCGATTCCTTGCTGAACTACTGTCTTCCACCGGCCACAGCTGGCGGTCCAAGCCCAAGATGCGCAAGGCCTGCGGCGAGTGGGTGACTGGCCAGTCGGTTACAAGCCGCCGCGGCTCCAGCTTCGTCTCCGGCGGACGGATCTCGGCCAACCAGACCTCCGTCTCCGTTCGACCAGGGCGTCCCCGTTCCGTTTGTCGCCGATCCGGCTGTGAAACGAGGACGGAGGGGAGGGTAACGATCTCTTCGTCTGTTACACGGGTCCGGGCACCGCTTTCACGGGCTACCGGGAAAGACCGTGCCGGCGCCAGACGCACCGGCGGCCCGATCACGTGCCTTTCCCCGGCCAGGTCGGGTGCAGGCGCCGGACCCGCAAGGAAAACCGGTTTGCCCCGCTTAGCACCCGGTGCACCAGGAAATGCCCCCGCAAGAAACAGCCTACTCCGGAAAGGGCCTTTGTGCCGGCTCGAGGGCCCCTGCGCGGGCGCCCTGTCCCCGACGATCGAAAAGCGCCCCTCGGGGAGAAGCCCTTCCCCTTGCAGGTGCGGCTGTCTTCGGGTAGGATAAAGCAAAGGGCGAACTCTCCCTGGACTGCGGGGGGCAGCGAAGATGAGGAGGCGAGCCGTGCCTACAGAGGAACTGCTGTACCTTTCGCGAGCGGATGTCGAGGCGGTAGGGCTCGACGTGGCGACCATCATCGAGCGGCTGGAACAGGCGTTCCGCGAAAAGGGCGAGGGACGGGTCGAGGTCCCGCCCAAACCGGGGATCCACCCGATGAAGGATGCGTTCATCCACGCGATGCCCGCTTACATCCCCGCTATGCAGGCCGCCGGAATCAAATGGGTGAGCGGCTATCCGGAGAACTACCGCCGGAACCTCCCGTACATCAACGCGCTCATCATCCTCAACAACCCGGAAACCGGCCTGCCTATCGCGGTGATGGACGGGGCTTGGATCACCGCGAAGCGCACCGCAGCCGCCACTGCCCTGGCGGCGAAGTACCTGGCCCGAGCGGACAGCCGTACGCTGGGCATCCTGGGTTGCGGGGTACAGGGCCGGGCGCACGTGGAGGCGCTGCGGGTGCTGTTTCCCATCGAGCGCGTTTACGCCTACGATATCCGGCCCGAGGCGCAGGCAGCGTACGTGGTGGAAATGTGGGCCCAACACGGGATCGAGGTAGTCGGTGTGTCCACCCCAAAGGAAGCCGTGGAAGCCAGTGACATCGTGGTCACCGCGGGTCCGATCCTGAAGGACCCCTCCCCGACTATCGAGCCCGGGTGGCTGCAAGAGGGGGCATTCGCCTGCCCGGTGGACTTTGACTCTTTTTGGACGCCCGAAGCGCTTGCTCAGATCGATCGCTATGCCACCGACGATCGCGAGCAATATGCCTACTACCGCGAGCAGGGGTACTTCCGGCACGCCCCGACGCCGTACGCCGACCTGGGAGACCTGGTGGCCGGAAAGCAACCTGGCCGGCAGACGCCCGGGGAACGCACGATGGCCATGAACCTGGGACTCGCGTTGGAAGACATGGCCACCGCGATCGAGGTCTACCGCCGGGCTCGCGAGCGCGGGATCGGCACATGGCTGCCGCTGTGAGGCGGACGGTAGTCGGCCCCGGGCCATATGCCTGGGGGCGACTGCCGCAGGGGCCGATCGTCCTTCGAGGCGCGGGCGGACCGTTCGCGGGGAGGCATTTGACCTGCCGGGAGACGTAGAGTACAATGAAACTAGGATGCCATGCTTGAGCCGTTGAGGGTTCCTATGCCAATCTACGAATACCGTTGTCGCCGTTGTGGAATCGAGTTCGAGCGCCTGCGGCCGATGGATCGCGCCGACGACCCCGGGCCGTGCCCGCAGTGCGGCGCCACCGAGATCGAACGCTGCCTGTCGACCTTTGCCTCGTTCTCCCGCTCCGGCGGTGAGACGCGCGCTTTGGGAGGCAGCAGCGGGTGTGCTTCCTGCGCGGCAACCAGCTGCGCGAGCTGTGGGAAGGGCTAACGATGGGGCCGCGCTCGCTGGTCATCGCCGTCGACCTGGGAGGAACCCAGGTGCGCGCTGCGCTGTGTGACCTGGAAGGTAACTTCCTGCGCCGGGCGGAATGTCCAACAAAGCCCGAGGAAGGCCTGGAGGCTGTCTTGGGCCGCATCGTCGGGCTGGTCGAGCAGATGCGCTCGGGGATCGCGAACGACCGCCTCTTCGGGGTGGGCGTTGGTTCGCCCGGACCGGTGGACGCGCGGTCGGGCGTGATCATCTCGCCTCCAAACCTCCCGGGGTGGCACGAGGTGGCCTTGCAGGCGCTCTTGGAAGAACGGTTGGGACTGCCGGTGCGGCTGGCGAACGATGCCAATGCCGCCGCGCTCGGTGAGTGGGCCTTTGGGGCCGGCCGGGGCCACCGCAACGTTGCCTACGTAACCATCAGCACCGGCATCGGGGGCGGGATCATCGCCGACGGCCGGCTGCTCCTGGGCCACCGGGGGCTGGCCGCGGAGGTGGGCCATATGACCCTGCTGCCCGGCGGCCCGCGTTGTAACTGTGGCAACTATGGCTGTTGGGAAGCTCTGGCCTCGGGTACAGCCATCGCGCGCGAGGGGGCCGCGGCCGTGCGCGCCGGGCGAGCGCCCATCCTCTCCCGCCTCGTCGAAGGGATGCCCGAGCGCGTCGACGCCAGGCGCGTCGGCGAAGCCGCTGCCCAGGGGGACGAGGCGGCGCGGGGAATCATCCAGCAGGCAGCGGAGTACTCGGGGATCGGCGTGGCCAATCTGCTGCACCTCTACAGCCCGGAGATCGTCCTCATCGGTGGGGGCGTGTCCCGGCTGGGCGACCGGCTCTTCGTGCCCATGCGACGGGTGGCACGGCAGCGCGTCATGCCCCCATACCGCGAGGTCCCCATCGAGCCCGCAGCCCTTCGTGCCGATGTGGGCCTGTTGGGGGCGGTGGCGCTCTTTCTGGAGGAAGACGGTGGCAAGTCCGTTGAACCCTGAGGTGCTGGAGGCGATCCGGCAACAGATCCTGCGGGAACATCCGGAAATGGAGGGGGCCGAGATCACGGTGTCCACCCAAAGGACATGCGGCCATTCAGCCGAAGTGGCCGCCAAAGTAGGCATCCCCCAAGCCCGGGCAACCGATGCTCCCCTCTATACGGTCACGCTGCGTAAAGAGGTGCTCGCGGAGGACGGCGTACCGCTTCCGCTGATCGTGCGCGTGACGGTCGACGCCGAAGGACGCGTAGTCAAGCGCCATGCCGCCCGTTAAGGGCTGTCCTCCCCTGCCCTCTGCTCCCATGCTTACCGTTTTCCCCTCCCAGGTTCGCACTTTCCTGCATGATCGGGGTCATTGGCCCCCCAGGATGTCCCGATGAGGACTTTCGGCTTGCCTTCACCTCGGCCGGCCAAGGGCGGGAAGGCCAGGTTTTATAAGAGGCCCAACACGCCGGCGAGACGTTCGGACAAGCCGCTCAGGTTTAGGGCAGCGGGGAGCAGGACCACCCCCAGCGCGTTCATCCGGCGTGACCCCCATAACGCCGGGAGTAGGCCGATCGCGGCAGCCACCAGAGCGACGAACAGGCCGGCCGGCCCACTGGTGGCAGCGACCACAAACAGGAGCAGCACCGTCGACGCCCGCTGAAGTGGCCGCACGGGCAAGTGGGCAAACCAGCGGCCCAGTTCGAGCGAGAGAAGGAAGGCGAACCCTGTGCACAACGTTGCCGCGGCGAGGGCCAGTAAACCGTCGCGGGGAGAAGGGTTGGCGTAGACGGTGCTCAAGGGGGCAGCTATCCCCCCTTTCACCTGGTGCATCGACGGCGCGAAAAGGAGGAGCAGGCTGCCCAGGAGATAGCCCACGCGGCTGGCCCCCTGGGAAAGGAGAAAGGTACGCCCATCGCGTTGGCCGGCCCCCTGTCCGGCCAACCAGGCGCCGATTCCCCCGGTCACCGCGGGGAACAGGGTGGCGAAGAGCCCCCCGACGGCCCCGAGAAGCGTGCCGTGCAGCCACTCCTTCAGGCCGATTTCGAGGCGTTCTACGGGACGTTGCGGAGGGACCGGACGACGGCCGGCCAGGCCTTGAAAGAGCCCGGGGGCACCGAAGAGCCCGACAAAGGCCGGAAGGAGGCCGGCGGGCCTTCCTGAGAAAGGGAGGAAGGAGCGGAAGGAGAGCACCAGCCCCAGGAGGCCGGAGAGGAGGAAGGTCACGAGGCCGGCCAAAAGCCCCTTCCAGGCAGCCCAGAGGCGCGGCAGGCCGGCCGGTGCACGCCCGGCGTCCTTCGGCCACTCGGAAAGGAGCATGTACGCGACGATGCACCACAGCGCCCAATGAAAATGGGGCTGTAGCAGGGCGTGGAGGCGAGGCAAGAGAACCGGCGCGACCGGGGCCATCAGAAGCAGGCACCCCATTCCTCCCAGGCTCCCAAGCGCGAATAGGAGGACCGCTTCCGGCCCCTTTCCGGCCAGAAGGTATTTCTGCCCGGGCAAGACCACAAGAGCCGTTCCCTCGTCGGGAATCGCGCAGTAGACGCAAGGAACGCTAGAGAGCACCGCGTACCCGGAGGCCAGGCCCACGAAGACAAAGGCCAGCCCCTCAGGTGGAAGGAGGGGTTGTGGGCCGATAGCCAGCGGAAGCATGAGCGCGGCCACCTGGGCTACGTGAAGGCCCGGAAGTAAGGCGCACGCCGTCGCAACGCCGAGTCCGCCAAGGGCATAGCTAAGAAGGAGCCATTCATTCATCGTATATTCCCATTCATATTGCAACTTGTCTCCATCAGTCATTGTATCATGCCAGCAATCCGGTTGTCAAGTGGCCCGTTCGTCCTGCAGGTGGAGCACAGAGGCCCTTTGCCAGCGCTTTCATCCGATGGTATAATGCGGTTGCCAAATGGCGGCCGGATGACAGATCAAAGGAGGTCGAAGGTGACCCCGAACCGCTTCGCACAGCGGATGAACTCGATCAAGAGCAGCGCCATCCGGGACCTTTTACACTACGCTACCTTGCCCGGGATGATCTACCTGGCCGGAGGTCTCCCTGCCCCCGAGTCGTTCCCCGTAGAAGCCTTCAAAGCCGCCTGCAACACCGTCCTCGACGAGGTCGGCGCCCAGGCCCTCCAATACGGCACCACCGAGGGATACAGGCCGCTCCGCCGTTGTCTTGCCGAGCGGCTGCGCAACCGCAAAGGGATCGCCTGCGGAAGCGACAACATCCTGCTCACCAGCGGCTCCCAGCAAGCCCTGGAGATGATCGGCAAGATGTTCATCGACTACGGAGACATCATCGTGCTGGAAAGCCCCAGCTACCTGGGGGCCATCCAGGCATTCGACCTCTTTGCCCCCCGCTATATCACCGTGCCGATGGACGAGGAGGGGATGATCATCGAGGAACTGGAGCGCATCCTGCGCATCGTGACTCCAAAGTTCATCTACACCATCCCGACCTTCCAGAACCCTTCGGGGCGGACCCTCTCGGCCGCCCGGAGAAAGCAATTGGTGGCGCTGGCCGAGCGGTATGATGTGATCATCGTGGAGGACGACCCGTATGGCGAACTGCGCTACCGGGGGGAACCCGTGCCTCCCATCAAGGCCTTCGATACCACCGGGCGGGTGGTCTACCTGGGCACCTTTTCCAAGATCCTCTCGCCCGGGATTCGGCTGGCCTGGGTCGTCGCCTCGGAGGAATTCATCCGTAAATTGGTGCTCCTGAAGCAAGCGACCGACCTCTGCACATCGACCTTCATCCAGTACGCGGCCTACGAGTACTGCCAGAGCGGCGTGATGGACGAACAGATCGAGAAGATCCGCGCCCTCTACAAAGAGCGCATGGAAGCGATGCTCGACGCACTGGAAAGGCATTTTCCGAAGGAGGGCGTTTCCTGGACCCACCCCGATGGCGGCATGTTCCTCTGGATCACCCTTCCCGAGGAGGTCGACGTGGAGGACATGCTGAAGGAAGCCGTGGCGAACAAGGTTGCCTTTGTACCGGGGTCTGCGTTCTACGTGGATGGGCGACCGCATAGCACGATGCGCCTGAATTTCTCCAACGCCACGGTGGAGCAGATCGAGGAGGGGATCCGTCGCCTGGCAGGGATCGTACGCCGGCGCCTGGAGGAATGCGCCGCGCGCGGCCGGGGTGCGTCAGCAGGATCGGGAGACCGCTAGGTCCGACAGGGTCCCGGAGAGGAGGGGGTGCCCTCGGGAGGTCGTGTGGACCGTTGCTACACCGCCTTGGATGTCGAAACGACCGGCACGGAAGCAGGGAAGGACGAGATCATCGAGGTGGCCGCGATCCGCTTTCGGGGCCAGGAGGTGCTGGGGACCTGGCATAGCCTGGTGAAGCCGGCCGGCCCGATCCCCGAGGCCATCGTCCGCCTCACAGGGATCACCCCTGCCGATGTAGAACGCGCTCCGTTCTTCCACGCCCTCCTCCCCGATCTGGCGCGGTTCCTGGGAGCCGATCCCATCGTGGGGCACTCGGTCGCCTTCGATCGGGATTTCCTGGCCGCTCAGGGCCTTCCATTGGGGAATCGGTTCCTTGACACCTACGAACTGAGCACGCTCCTTCTGCCCGAACTGCCGGACCGCTCCTTGAGCACGGTGGCCGCCGCTCTGGGGATCCCCTACCCGGAGCAACATCGCGCCCTGCCCGATGCCCAGGTCACCATGCAGGTCTTCCTGGCCTTCTGGGAAAAGATCGTCCACCTGGGGATCGAGCTGCTGCAAGAGGTCGTGCGCCTGGCCGCACACGGGAACTGGCCGCTTGGGAGCCTGTTCTCAGAGGCCCTGGAGGAGCTGGAGCAACGGGCGCCAGGCCTTCGCGCTCCCTCGCCACAACCGCTCGCTGTGCGGCTGGTTGCCCCCGAGAAGCGGCCACCGGCCCTGGAGGCAACGGAAGACGAGCGACCCCTCGATGTCGAGGCGCTGGCGCACCTTCTGGAGCCTGGGGGCCTTTTTGCCCGGGCTTTCCCGAACTACGAATACCGGCCCCAACAGGTGGAGATGCTCCGCGCCGTTGCCCGTACCTTCAACGAAGGCGGTCAGTTGATCGTAGAGGCCGGCACGGGTACCGGCAAATCGATGGCTTATCTGATCCCGGCCGTAGCCCTGGCGGTGCGCCGCGGCCGGCCGGTGGTCGTCTCGACGAACACGATCAACCTTCAGGACCAGCTTTTCCACAAGGACCTCCCGGACTTGCAACGCGTGCTCCTCCAGGCGGGGCCGACCGAGTCCGAATGGAAGGCCCTGGCGGGTTTTCGAGCCGCGCTGCTCAAAGGGCGCAACAACTACCTTTGCCTGCGCCGCTGGGACATCCTGCGCCGTTCGCCCAGCCTGAGTCCGGAGCAGGTGAGCACGCTGGTGAAAACGCTCCTCTGGCTCCCCCACACCGAGACCGGCGATCGGGCGGAACTCGCCCTGAGCGGAAAAGAGTATGCCGTCTGGAACGAGATTGCCTCTCCTCCGGGGGCCTGCCAGGGGCCCGAGTGCCGCTACTACCAGCAGAACCGTTGCTTCTTCTTCCGGGCACGCTGGCGGGCAGAAGCCGCGCACATCGTGATTGCCAACCATTCCCTTCTCCTTTCCGACGTCGCGACCGAGAACCGGGTGCTCCCGCCCTACCGTGTGCTCGTGATCGACGAGGCCCATCACCTGGAAGCAGTGGCGACCGACCAGCTCGGCTTCCACGTCACCGCCGAGGAGTTCCAGGCGCACCTGGCCGCGATCAGCCACCCGCTTCCCGGAGAGCGCGAGGAGGGGTTGCTGGCCATCGTTCCGCTCTTTTCCCACCGGAAAGGCGTCCCGGAGGCCGCTCGCCAGACGCTGGAAACGCTGCGCCGGGAGGTGCGGGACGCGGTAACCGCCGCCCGTACGGCCGGCAACGCCTTCTTCGCCGCCCTCCAGCAGTTCGTGGAACTGCACCGGGAGGAGATCGGGGGCTCGGATAGCTACGACCGGCAGCTCCGCATCACCTCCGTGGTACGCGTGCAGCCGGATTGGAGCGATATCGAGTGCGCCTGGGAGCCGGTCGCGGAGGAGCTGACGCGCATTACGGACCGATTGAGCCGCCTTTACCAGCTGTGTTCGGAATTGACCCAGGAGGAAGAGGGCGAGGAGCAGGATGTGCTCCAGGAAATGCTCCTCTTGGGGCGGCAGACCCAGGCGATCCTGGAGCAGGTGACCCACATTGTCAGCGCCGCGAAGCGGAACGGGATCTACTGGATCAACGTGGAGGCCCAAACAGGCACGATCGGACTCCACGCGGCACCGCTCCATGTGGGCGAACTGTTGCAGGCGGGCCTCTACCGCCACAAGGAAGCGATCGTGCTGACTTCTGCCACACTGAGCACGGAGGGGAATACCGCCTTCCTGCGCGAACGGCTCAACTTGCCCGAGGCCGAGGAGGTGTTGCTCGATTCACCCTTCGACTACGCGCGGGCGGCGCTGCTCCTTATCCCGGAAGATATGCCCGACCCGCGCGACCCCCAGTACGGCCGTGCCCTCGCGCGCACCCTGATCGAGACCTGTCGCGCGAGCGAGGGCCGGATGCTCGTTCTGTTCACGTCTTACTCCGCACTCCGTCAGACCTACGCTGCCATCCGGCGTCCCCTGGAGCGCGAACAGATCGCCGTCCTGGGCCAGGGGATCGATGGTTCCCGCCATGTCCTTTTGGAAAAGTTCCGGCGAAACCCGCGCAGCGTGCTTCTGGGCACGAGCAGCTTCTGGGAAGGGATCGACGTGGTTGGGGAAGCGCTCTCCGTGCTCGTCATCGCCAAGTTGCCGTTCTCCGTTCCCACGGACCCCGTCTTTGAGGCTCGCTGCGAGTTGGTCGAGGATTCGTTCTACCGCTATGCGGTACCCCAGGCGGTTCTCCGCCTGAAGCAGGGCTTCGGGCGCCTGATCCGCAGCCAGACAGACCGCGGTGTGGTCCTGCTCCTGGACGGCCGAGCCCTCAGCCGTGCGTACGGCTCCATGTTCCTTCGCTCGCTTCCTCGTTGCACGGTGCGGCGGGTTCAGCTTCCCTCCATCCCCAGCCTGGTACGCGAGTGGCTGCAGCGATCGGCGCCGGCCTGGGCGTAACCCGAACATGGACCTGAGAAGACGGGCCCGGGAGTCCCTGGGCATCTTACAAATGATCGCCGGGATGTTCCTTTCGGCCCTTTCGGGCGTGCTGCTGTTCCTTTCGTTTCCTCCCTCCCCTTGGGGGTTCCTGGGCCCAATCGCGCTGGTGCCGTCCATCTGCGCTCAGATGCTCCTAGTCCCGGATGGCCGGACAGCACGCCTGTACGGGGCCGTGGCCTACCTCCTGGGGCTCGGGATCGCCTTGTGGCGGGGCATCCCGGCTTCCCTGCTTCCCACGCCGGTGCCGATCCCGCTGCTCCTTGCAGGCGCTCTCTTGCTGGTAGGTCTCCTCCTGTACCTGATCGCTTTTCCCACCGGATCCCCTTCTTTCCACCGGCGTACCGGGTTTCGCTATTTCGTCCTGGGGCCTTCCCTGGCCTGGGTGGGTTTTGAATTCCTGCGGCAGGAGCTCCACCTGGGCCATATCTGGGGGTGGCTGGCAACGACACTGCGGGATTGGCCTTCCGTGTGGCGAGCCGTGGCGATCGCTGGCCCCTGGGGAGTCAGCTTGCTGGTGGTTGCGGCGAACTATGCGCTGGCCCTGGGGATCATCGCCTGCGTTTCGCCCCCGGATCGTCCCCGGGCATGGCGGCCGGCTGTGGTCGCGATGCTTCTAGTCGTCCTCCTCTGGGGCGGCGCGCACGTGTGGGGGATGCAGCGCCTCCCAACGCAGCCGGCTACCGTCCGGGTCGCCGCGGTCCAGCCAGGAGCGGAGTTGGGCGATGTCCCACGCTATATGGCCCCCTGGATCCAGCGCGACTGGACGGGCCTGGCACGGGCAGTTCTTTCGGATATGGCCGTCCTCACCCGGCGCGCTGCCGCGATGGGAGCACGCCTCATCGTTTGGCCTGAAGCGACGCTATGGCTCGACCCACGGTTTGAACCCTGGGTCCGGGAGGAGCTCCTGCGATTGGCACGTGAGATGGGCGCCTTCTTGGTCGTCCCCTATTTCATCCTGCCTGGGGAAGCCCCGCTCTCCTGGTGGCTCGACTTTACTCCCGGCCAACGCAACGAAATCGTGATCGTGGCGCCGGATGGGCGCTTCCTTGGCCCGTCCGCCAAGTCCCACCCCAGCCCGTTCCTGGGAGAGGTAAGCAGCACGCGAGGACTCGTCCCTGTCCACGATCTTCCCTTCGCCTCTGTGGGGACCGTGCAGGGGTACGATTCCGCCTTCCCCGATGTCGCCAGATGGCTTGCCCGCCAAGGCGCACAGCTCGTGACGGTGTCCAGTCACGATTGGACCGAGATGTCCGCCGCCCACGGCGTTCAGGCGTGCCTGCGCGCGGCCGAAAGCGGTGTTGCGATCGTCAAGGCCGACTGGGAGGTGGGGTCGCTGGTGTGCGCTCCCTGGGGGCAATTGCTGACCGCGGCTCCCTTCGACCACACAGAAGAGGCGGTCCTGGTGGCCGATGTGCCGCTCTTTCCGCCCGGCGGGACCCCCTACACGCGGCTGGGCGACGCGCTCGCGTACGCCTGCCTGGCCGGCGGAATCGCTTTCCTGGCAGCGAGCCGTTGGAGAGCCCTATAGGCGATCCCGCGCCCAGGAACGGTCCGGCCTACGGCTCGCAGAGGATGTCCAGGGTCCAAGTGCTCCGGCCAGTGGCACCGGGAGCGCTGAAGGTATAGGATTCGGTGGCACGGTCCTGGTAGGGAAACGTGATCTCCATTCGCTCGGGCACTGGCATCCCTCCACCCCCTCCTCCACAGGGGGACGACCCGAACACCTGCCCTTCGACCTGGCCCACCAGGTGAAGCACGGGATTCCCCGACTCATCGGTCAGGATCTCCCCGGAAATGGTGTAAACGAAAGCACCCGAGTAGACCACAGGGCACTCGCCGGCCATCCCCTTCCCGGAGACCGGAACCTCTCCGCTACCGGTTAGGCGGGGCGGATCCGGTGACAGATCGGCGGTCAGAGGAACATGCCCTTTCCCATCGATCTGTGACCAGAAGTCCTCGAACGATGTTGACACCTGAAGTTCGATCTGCAATTCGTAGCGCGCGGAGCGGCACCTTGGTGGCCGGGATCGGGGAGGGCGTGGGAACCACGCCAGCCCCAAGGGGCGTCGCGGTAGCCGTGGGAAGCGCGGCAGGGAGCGTGGCTCCAGGGGTTGGGGTCCCGGTTGGCGTTGGGCTGCCCGCGGTGGGCGTTTTCCTGCCTGGGGCTCCACAGGCCACCGCGGCCAGGAGCAAAAGGAACCCGCACACTGGCCACGCGCGCTTCATCGCAAACCCTCCTCCGCGGGAACAGCCAATCCCGTCGGATCTCGACTGGAGCGGCTGAACAACGGGACACAGGGACCGCGCGTCGGTTAAAGTCATTATAGCAACCACCTTGGCCACAGTCAAAATCATAAGCCCCTTCTCCGTCCAATTCTGTTGGATGTATTCGGCGATGGCTTGATGGGCAGGGTGAGGATCGTATACCAGAGTGATGGGGGGCAACCCCTGGCCGTCGGGGTAACCGGCTGCCGCCAGCCACAGCCGGGCTTGCACCGGATCATAGGGAATCCCCACGCCCTCAGCCGATTCATCCAGGTGCCCCCACACGCCCGGCGCGGTGAAGGTGAGGGCCAGCGGCAGCCCCGGCACTGTGGCATAACGCCCGGCGTCCCACATGCCGGCCACGAGATCGATAACCCCCTGCCGGTTCACCGCCCCGACGAACGCTTTGCGTACCAGCGGGATGTTGAAAGGCGCTTTGGCCGTGTTGAAACCGTAGTAGTACGTGCCAAGCCGGGTGGCAACATGCAGTTGTGGTGCAAGAACCGGATCGCTACGGGCTGCATTCCACTCGCCCGGTGGTACGACCACCGAGTCCAGTTGTCTTGCCTGGTACATTGCCCAAGCAGTGGTGTCGTCTACCATAGCAAACGATACCTGGCCGATTTGCACATTCGCTGCGTCGTAGTAGCCGGGGTTCTTCTCGAGCGTCATCGAGATGCCGTGCGTCCAGGCCGTCAGCCGGTACGCGCCGTTGGTGACGATGTGGGCAGGCTCTGTCCAGTCGCTGGGGTGGGCAGCAATGGCCCAGAATGGCATCGGTCGGGCCACCGGCCGAACCAGGGTGCTGGGGAAGAAAGCGGCAGGCTCCCTGAGGGTGAAGCGGAGATGCGTCCCATCCAAGACCGTAACCCCTACCTATCTGGATCGGTGATCACGCCGATGTTGTACGCTTCGGCGTTTTGGATCCAGAAAAGCGGGAAGGCCCACTCGGATTGGGTGGCCGGGTCCAGACTGCGCAAGATGCCATACCGCACGTCGTAGGCGGTCAGGCGATTACCGTCGCTCCATGTCAGGCCGCTGCGCAGGGTGAAGGTGAACACAGTCGCGTCTGGCGACATGACCCACGAGGTGGCCAGCTCCGGGATCGGTGCGCCAGTCACCTCGTCTGCCCGGACCAACCCCAGAAAGAGCTGGTCGGCGACGAACCCTTCTGCACTTCCAGGACGAGCCAATGCCGGATCAATCACCGGCGAATTGCGCCGGACGGCCTGCACATGACCTGCGCAGGCTGCATCCAGCCGACGTGCTCGGCTGGATGCGTCTGTGATGTCGCCCTGTGTGGCAGGACCATACGGTGCAAGAAGCAACTACAGCACCAAATATGGAATGGAACCAATACGTTGGCATGGGGTGGTACGATTACCGATTAGACGGAATCCTTTGGTGCTTTTGGGAGAGGATTATGCAACCTCCCTGCCATTCATTCCACCCCCGGGTTGACTGTATGACATTGTGGGAAAAGCCCGCAGGCCTATGAGGATTGATTTTAATTTATTATAACACAAATAGTTCAAAATGTCAAACCGGCCGCCCCGGTTGACTCTGTCGGAAGGAGTTGGTATAATAAAAACGAATTGTTGATCCGGGGAACTCGATGCCGACGCATGGCCAGGTACGGTTTTCGAAAACAGGTCATCTGTCCGATCGGCAGTCTGCACGGGATGAAGGGAGCTAGTGCGTTTGCTCTTGATATCCCTGGGCCAACACACGACGGCTGCCGGCATGCTGTCCCGCCGACGCGGGATCGGATCCGGCTCCCCCAAGAAAACTTCAGGAGGATCAAGGCGATGGAGATGCAGCTGCGGACCAAGAACTACCGGATGACCCCCAACCTGCGGGCCTATATCGAGAAAAAGGTCCCCCGGTTGAACCGCTATCTCGATGACATCGCCGAGACCAAGGTCGAGATCTCGCGCTCGAATACCCGTTCCCAGGGCGCCCAGGTGGTCGCTCAGCTGACCGTGACCCTGACGAACGGCGTTATCCTTCGCGCGGAAGAGCGATCCGGCGATCCGTACACCTCGCTGGATGCGGTTCTGGACACCATGGAGCGCCAGATTGCCCGGTTCAAGGAGCGCTTCTACCAGCGAGGGCTGCGCCGGCGCGCGGGGCAACCGGCTTCGCTCGCGGAGCTTCCGGTGGTTTCCCAGGAATCGGCCCCAGAGGTCCTGGAAGAAGAGGAGCCGCAGATCGTCAAAGTCAAGCAGTTCATGGTGAAGCCCATGTTCAGCGACGAGGCCATCGCACAGATGGAACTGCTGGGCCACGACTTTTTCGTGTTCCAGAACGCCGAGACGGGGAAACTGAACGTGCTCTATCGGCGGAAGGACGGACAGTACGGATTGATCGAGCCAACGCTCGAATAGCGCTTGTTGGCCAAATGGGGTTCAAGCGATTTCCTCGACCGCGTCACGCACGGCCCGGAGGTTTCCCCAGGGGACGGTGATCGGCGTGACGCAACCCGTGCCGACAATCCACCGACGGGCCCCGGTCTGGGCCATAGCGTCCCGCACTTCTGCCCGGATCTGCTCCGGGGTGCCCCGTAAGAGGGTCTCCCAACGATGGATGCCGCCGATCAGGGCTCCTGGGAAACGTCCGAGCGCTTCCCGAAGGGTCGGCGAGGTTTCGCGATCGTGCCAGTTGATCGCTTGCACAGGGTAGTCCGCGACCAGGTCGAACATGACGTGGTTCCCGTGCAGATGGAGCACGTTGAACCAGAAGGGACGTGCGGCCTCCAGGATGCGCAGATCATAGGGCCGGCCGAAAGCGCGGTACTCTTCCTCGCTCAGCAGGTCATAGGTTGCGTGCTGTAGGGCCAGGAAGATGCCTGAGATGCCGCTTCCTCGGTACGCCTCGATGGCGCGCAGGACCGTTTCCGTGATCGTCTCCAGGCCGGCGCGCACCGCTTCCGGATACTGCCGCAGGTGAGGAAGCAGCAGCTCCCCGGCCAGATTTTTTGCCTGCGCCAGGGGGTTGAAGATGGTCATGACAAACGGGACCTCTTCTCCCACGGCCCGGCCGATCTCCACGAGCGCACGCCCCATCTCCCCCAGCAGGCCGCGTGTCGGGTCGAGCACAGGCAACCGAAGCCAATCCTCCGGCTCTCGGATCACCCGGGCCCCCCATTCCCGGGTTCCTTCCTGGTTGCCTACCCAACGCGATTCCGCCCCCCAGCCCGCAATGCAGTAGTTGCTGGCCGGCATCACCTTGATGAAATCCCAATCGTAAGCCCGCTGAAACTCCAGCGTGGCGCGTACCAGGGAGTCCGCCCGCTGGTCGTCGACCGGCCAATGCCGCCAAAGGGCTACCGGCGGCCGATCGGCCGCCTCCCCCGCGACGGTGGCCTCGAGCCTTTCCCGTTTCCCCCATCTCTTCATGGCGAACTCTCCTCGACGTCACCGGTACACGGTACATACCACAGCAGGGCAACGCTTGTCAAGCGGTTGCGGGTCAGGCCGTAGGCATGATATACTGACGCTGCCTGGAAGCGGGCACCGAGGACGCGAGGAGGTAGAACGATGAGCGAAGAACAACCAGCGGCTGAGCCGGCATTCGCCGGGGCGAAAGCCGAGGTGACTGGGGAAACCGTTCGCCTGTCCCAGGCCCGCATCGAGACGGTGCGGGGCGAGCAGGTCAGCATCGCCCAATCGGCCGTCCGAACGGTGCGCAGCGGCCAGGTCGAAATCCGGGGCGCCGCGGTGCTGCAGCTGGAGGCCGACCGGGCGGAAGCCGAGGAGAGCTGCATCGGCCTGGTCCGTGCCGACACCGTGCGACTGGAAAAAGGAGAAAACGGCCTGGTGACAGCGCAGGAACTTACCGTCGAGGGAGGCACAACCTGGGCCGTCGTGGGCAGCGTGGTCCGTCTGGAGGATGCCAGAGCCGCCGTGGTCATTGGCCAGCACATCGACGGAGAGGTCCAGCCGTTGCTCGATTTGCGGGGCGCGGCACTCTTCGGCATCCTGGCTGGGTTGAGCGCAGCCCTCTTGCTGTGGGCTCGCGAATGGCTCAGGCGGAAGCGCTAGGAACCCGATTGCGCGTCCCGGAGCGCCTCGGCGCCCTGCTGCCGCTTGTCGATCCGAGGAATCATAGGTCGCACAGGTCCAGAAAAGGAGGAGCCGATGGCTTCGTTCGGGAAAGGGTTTCTGCTCGGGCTGTTCTTCGGGGCAGCATTGGCTTTGCTCCTCTCGCCCGGAAGTGGGTCGGAAAACCGGGCGCTGGCCCGGGAACGGTTGCGGGCAGCGCTGGAGGCCGGTCGGGAAGCGGCCCGACAGGAGGAGATGCGTCTGCGCCGTCTCTACCGTCGCTCGGTTGGGGCAACGGAAGAACGGTGAGCGAAATGTCCCGGTCGCTTGGCGGGTTAGGACGGAACCGCTGGAAATGGCTGCTCGCCGGGGTTGGTCTGTTCGCCGCGGGAGGGGTGGTCGGCGCCCTGGTGATGCTGTCCCTGTTCCTCTACCGCCTGCCTAGCGAATCTCCCGCAGCGCTGGACGCCCTGGTTCCGCCGACGAGCACCCTGGGAACGGCAGCCTTCTCCCGCTCCCCGGCCCTGGAAACCCGCCTCCCCACCCCTAGCACGCTTCCCGTGGGGCCGGCCGTGGGACAAATCGCGCCGCCCTTTACCCTGCCGGCGCTCGACGGGGCGCACTATGCGTTGGAGACGTTCCGTGGTCGCACCGTCCTGCTCCACTTCTGGGCGTCCTGGTGCCGTCCCTGCCGGGAGGACTGGCCGGAGTGGGTCGCTTTCGGGGCGGCTGTGACGGAGACGGTGGCGATCCTGGCCGTGAACGTGGAGGAGGCGCCGGAGGCGGTGCGGGAATTCGTTGAGCAGCATCCTGCGCCTTTCCCTGTCCTCCTCGACGGCGAGGGTGCCATCAGCGAGCTCTATCGCGTTACCGCCCTCCCCACGACGGTCCTCATCGACCCACAGGGCATCGTGCAACAAGTCGTTCCGGGTAGCCTGGGTCGGGAGGCGCTGGAGCGCCTGGTCGCCCATTAGGGCGCATCCGCTATCCTCTGGTTCGTGGAGGTTCGATGACAGCCGTAGAACGCCATACGCTCGCCAACGGGCTCCAAGTCCTCCTCTGCCCCCTCCGGAACATCGCTACGGTGAGCGCCTGGGTTTTTTACCGCGTCGGCTCGCGAAACGAACTCCCCGGAGGGACCGGACTCTCCCACTGGGTCGAGCACATGACCTACAAGGCGGCCGGCCGCTTCGGAAAAGGCCAGATCGCCCGGGAGGTGAGCCGGCGGGGTGGAATCTGGAACGGCTTCACCTACTACGACTGGACGGCCTACTTTGAGACGTTGCCCGCAAAGGATTTGGACCTGTCCCTGGAGATCGAGCGGGAGCGCATGTGCGCGGTGCACTTTGACCCGGCGGAGGTGGAAGCCGAACGCACGGTCATCCTTTCCGAACGGGAAGGGGCCGAAAACGACCCGGCCTTTCTGCTTCAGGAGGAGGTGATCGCGCAGGCACTGCGGGTACACCCTTACCGTCAGCCGATCGTCGGGTGGAAAGAGGACCTCCAGCGGCTCTCCCCAGCGGACCTGGAACGGCACTACCAGCGCTATTACCAGCCCAACAACGCTCTCCTGGTGCTCGCCGGGGCTTTCGAACCGCAACAGGCCCTCCAGCGGGCCGCCGAGCAGCTGGGCTTTCTCCCGGCCGGGGAAATCCCGCCGGTTCCACGGATCGTGGAGCCTCCCCAACGGGCCGAACGCCGAGTGGTGCTGCGCCTCCCGGGGCCGACGCCGATCCTCTTTCTCGCTTTCCCAGCCGCATCGGCCGCCGACCCTGACTGGCTTCCCCTGCTCGTGCTCGAGGCACTGCTCGGGGGAGCCAGGGGTCTGGGGATGTTCCGCCGGGGTCCAGGTCTCTACCGCACATCCCGGCTGTACCGCGCGCTCGTGGAAACGGGCCTTGCGGTCTCGGCGGTGTGTCAGGCACCCGTGACGCTCGACCCCGGCCTCTTCACCATCCAGGTTACCTTACGCGCGGAGCGGCGCCCGGAAGAGGTCGAACCGGTCCTCTTGCGCGAACTGGAGCGGGTCGCGGAAGCGCCTCCGCCCGAAGAGGAAATCGCCCGCGCTGCCCGCCAGATGCGTGCCCAAATTGCCTATGGCAGCGAGAGCGCTACCGCGCTCGCGGGGTGGCTCGGGCTGATGGAGGTCGTGGGGCGCTCCGATCCCCCGGAAAGGTTGCTCGAGGATCTGGCCCAGGTACGCCCGGAGGAGGTACAACGCGTGGCCGCCGCTTGCTTCGCCCCCGAGCGACGCTCGATCGGCTGGTTCCTGCCCGACCGGCAGAAAGGTGCGCCTGGGGTCGCCGAAAACGGGCCCGTGGCCGTTCGACATCCGGGCGCCTCCGGCGAGGGCGCGGGCCGCCTTCCCGCCTTGCGTGCGGACGAGATCGTACGCTTTGTCCTGCCCGGGCGCGCCGTCCTCCTGGTGCGCGAAAACCACACCCATCCGGTGGTCGCCGTGCAGGGGTATATCCGGGGCGGAAGCCTGCTCGACCCCCCCGGAAAAGAAGGCCTCTGCGCGCTGACGGCGCAGATGCTCCTTCGGGGGACCAGACGCCGTAACTTCCGGGAACTGCACGAGGATCTGGAGGGCGTCGGCGCAGGGATCGACTTCACGGCCGGACCGCATGCGATCTCCTTTGCTGGAAAGGCGCTGGCCCAGGATCTGGAACTCCTGTTGGATCGCCTGGTGGAGATGCTGCGCGAGCCGGCCTTCGACGAACGAGAGTGGCAGCGACGAAAGGGCGAGGCGCTGACCCAGCTGCGCCACCTGGAGGACGACCCGGATTACCTCGCGGATTGGGCCCTGCGGGAGGCGCTTTTCCCCGAGGGCCATCCGTATCACCGACGGCCTGAAGGGACACTCGCCTCGGTTGCCGCGATCGAGCGAGCCGACCTCGAGGCGTTCCACCGGGATCATATCTCGCCCCAGGGGCTGGTGATCGCGGTCTGTGGGGCGGTGCGCCCGGAACAGGTCGAGCAGATGCTCGGAGAACGCCTGGCTGGCTGGGAAGGGACACCCGCCGAGGAACCGCCGGTACCTCGCGTCGCGCGGCCCGGTCAGATCCGAGAGGTCCGTCGGTTCGTCCCGGGCAAGAGCCAGGCGAGCCTGGTTTGGGGAGTTCCAGGGCTGGCACGGTTGGATCCGGACTACTACGCCGCCCTGTTGGCCAACGTGATCCTGGGGGAACTGGGGATGATGGGGCGCCTCGGGGAAACCGTGCGCGACATCCAGGGCCTGGCTTACGGGATCCGCAGCGTGCTAGAAGCCGGGGTAGGAGCCGGGCCCTGGCTGGTACACGCCGGCGTGGCGCCAGAGAACACACAGCCCGCCCGGGAGGCGATCGTGCGGGTGATCGAGCGCTTCCTGGCCGAGGGTCCCAGCGACGAGGAGATGGCAGACGCGCGAGCCTATCTTGTGGGCCAGCTCGCGCTGCGCCTGGAAACGAACGACGGCGTGGCCGCCGCCCTGCTCCGGATGGAGCGCTACGGGCTAGGTGCGGATTATCTGGAGCGTTTTCCCTCGCTTCTGGAGGCGATTCCCCCGGAAGAAGTGCGCTGCACGGCGGCCCGCTACCTTTCCCCGACAGAGTACGTCGTGGCGATCGCGCTGCCCGGGCCATGATCCGAGGAGGTACGGGCTTCGATCCCTGACCCTTTTGGCGGAAAGCCGCCGGAGAGGGAAGGTTGTCAGGATTTGACAACCTCCGGAAAGTTTGCTATAGAATTGGGTGAAGGGATGGTAACTTAGCAAGGGAGGGAGCCGATGGACCGTCTCCGTCGCCTATGGTGGGTTTGGGTGCTCGTCCTTCTGATCGCGGCCGGCTGGGGGGCATCGAAGGCGCGATATGCCCCCGATGTCCCGTCCCCTTCGCCAGGCTTTGTAGTGGTGGTCACCCCCACTCTCGAGCCCAGCCCCACGCCGACCCCTACCGCAACGCCACTGCCTGTGGTCGTTTATGTGAGCGGTGCCGTAGCGCGCCCCGGGGTGTACACCCTTCCGGCGAGCGCTCGTGTCGCCGACGCCCTGGCTGCGGCCGGTGGAGCGACCCCGGAGGCCGACCTGGTGCGCCTCAACCTGGCCCGCCGGCTGCACGATGAGGAACAGATCCACGTCCCGCGCAAGGGCGAACCAACCTTCACGCCACCCACTGTAGCGTCCTTCTCCAGCAACGGAGGCAGCACGGGCAAGGTGAACATCAATACCGCTAGCGTGGTCGAACTGGACGCGCTGCCTGGAATTGGCCCCGGCTATGCCCAGCGCATCGTTGACTACCGCGAGCAGCACGGGCCGTTCCGCACGATCGAGGATCTCCAGAAGGTCCCTGGAATCGGCCCGGCGACCTTTGCGCGCATCCGCGACCGAATCACCGTGGATTAAAATTTGACAAAAATGGTCATCAATTGTAGAATGCGGTTGGTTCCCTTCGGAGGCGACCGATGCGCATTTCCACCCGTGGGCGCTACGCGTTGCGAGCGATGGTCGATCTGGCACGGCACCAGGGAGAACGGCCCGTGTCCCGGGACGCCATCGCCCAACGCGAACGGATTCCGCCCCTCTACCTCGCGCGGCTGCTCGCGCAGCTGACGCACGCGGAGCTCATTCGGGCAGAGCGCGGGCCGGGCGGTGGCTACCGTCTGGCGCGCTCCGCGGCCGAGATCCGCGTCGCGGACATCCTTCAGGCGGTAGAGTCGCTGGATCCCACCCCTTGCCGGCCGGCAGGAGGCGGGAAGCCCTGTCCCCGGTTGCCCGTCTGCCCCAGCGGGTTCCTGTGGCAGCAGGTAGGCCGCGCCATCTCGGAAGTGCTCGAGCGGGTGACGCTCCAGGATCTCTGTTCCGGAACGTTTCCGCCGCCCGGTCCACCGGCCCAGCGATGAGAGGAGGCCCCATGACCCCCATCTATCCGGATATCACGGCGACGATCGGTTGTACGCCACTCGTCCGGTTAAACCGCGTCACGGCGGGACTCGCCGCCACGGTGTTGGCGAAACTCGAGTCGTTCAACCCCTGTTCCAGCGTCAAAGACCGCATTGGCCTGAGCATGATCGAAGCCGCCGAAGCGGCGGGAAAGATCGGTCCCGATACCATCCTCCTCGAGCCCACCAGCGGAAATACCGGTATTGCGCTCGCCATGGTCTGCGCCGCCCGGGGCTATCGGCTCGTCCTGACGATGCCGGAGACGATGAGCCTGGAACGGCGCAAACTCCTGAAGGCCCTTGGGGCAGAGTTGATCCTGACCCCAGGCGCGGAGGGGATGCCCGGGGCGGTGCGGCGGGCGGAGGAGCTGTCGGCCCAGGACCCCCGATACCTGATCCTGCAGCAATTCCGTAACCCGGCGAACCCGGAGGTGCACCGGCGCACCACCGCGGAAGAAATCTGGCGCGATACCGAGGGCGCGATCGATATCCTGGTCGCCGGTGTGGGCACCGGGGGCACGATCACCGGCGTCGCGGAAGTCCTCAAGGGGCGCAAGCCGTCGCTACGCGCGATTGCGGTGGAGCCGGCCCGTTCTCCCGTGCTTTCGGGGGGTCAGCGCGGGCCCCATCAGATCCAGGGGATCGGTGCCGGTTTCATCCCCGAGGTGTTACGGCTGGACCTGGTCGATGAGATCATCCAGGTGCAGGACGAGGACGCGAAGGAAACGGCCCGGCGGCTGGCCCGTCAGGAAGGGATCCTTTGCGGCATTTCCTCCGGTGCTGCTGCCTGGGCGGCCCTCCAGGTCGCCGGCCGGCCGGAGAACGCGGGAAAGACGATCGTGGTGGTGCTGCCCGATACTGGGGAGCGCTACCTGAGTACCGACCTGTTCGACTTCCCCGAGGCCTCGGGAACAGCGTGACAGGTTGGGGAGGCTCATCATGCTTCGCACGCTTCGAGAAGACATCGCCGCAGTGTTTGCAAAGGACCCTGCGGCGCGAACGCTCTGGGAGGTCCTGTTCTGCTATCCCGGCCTCCACGCTCTGTGGCTCCACCGGGTGGCGCACTTTCTCTGGGTACACGGACTCAAGTTCCTGGGCCGCCTGGTCTCCCACCTGAACCGCTTCCTTACCGGGGTGGAAATCCATCCCGGCGCGCGCATCGGCCGGCGTTGCTTCATCGACCACGGGATGGGCGTGGTCATCGGGGAAACGGCGGAACTGGGGGACGACGTGCTCCTGTATCAGGGAGTGGTGTTGGGGGGCACGAGCCTCCAGAAGACCAAGCGCCATCCCACCATCGGGAACCGGGTGGTCATCGGTGCCGGAGCCATCGTCCTGGGCCCGATCACGGTAGGAGACGACGCCCGCATCGGAGCCGGCTCCGTTGTCGTCAAGCCGGTTCCGGCCGGTGCCACTGTCGTGGGTGTGCCGGCGCGGCTTGCCGGCCCGCGCGAGCCCTCGGAACTGGCCATCCTGGAGCACGGGCAGCTGCCCGATCCCATCGTGCAGGCCCTCAGCCAGCTTCTGGAACGGTTGACGCACCTGGAAAGCAGGTTGCGCGCGCTGGAGGAAGCCCATATGACGGCGCCTCCTGCGCCTCCCCCGGGAGCGCCGGAGGACGCACGCGCCCGTGCGCTGGAAGCGCTGCGCCACGTGCTCGACCCGGAGGCAGGGCTGAGCCTGGTTGACCTGGGGCTGATCCGCGATGTGATCATCGAAGGTTCCCGTGCCGAGGTGCATATGGTGCTCACCAGCCCGAACTGCCCCTTCGTGGGTTACCTGACGGAACAGGTACGCCAGGTGCTGCGTGGCCTGGACGGCATCCAGACGGTGGAAGTGCGGTTGCTCGACGAACGATGGCAGTGGCCCGGACCTGGCACACGTCCGGCCTGAGCCCGCGTGTGGTTCGGACGGCCCGAAAGGGCCGTCCGGCGTTTATTTCACCGGTCTTTCAAGGACGCACGATCGGTTGGCCGGGATACGCTTCGGGATCCACGCCGATGGGCTGGCCTCCAGCGGTACTTGTCCCTCGTCCTCCCCTATGCTATACTGCCATAGCAGATCCCTGGAGGAGGCATCCATGCGCTACGAAGAGGTCGCTGGCATCTTGCTTCGCGAGGCCCGCCAGGCAGGGCTGCGAACCTACGATATCCACAGCACGATGGAGACCGCCGAGCTGCACCGCGTGTTTTCCGTGCGTTGCGTTCCCGACGGCTGGCCGAAGGATTCGTCCCTCTCGGCCGAGCTGACGTTTGAATGGGACAGCGTCCTTACCGCTTACACGGTGCTGGGAACGGCCAGGATCTGCGCCCTATACCATCCGCCAGAGGAAGGATGCAGCCACCTGGACGAAACGCCCCTGCCGACCACCATTCTGGAGGCGGTGTTCGATTTGCCGCCGGAAGTCATGGAAGGGGTGCCGGTCGGAGCGCGCCTGGCCCGCTTGGGGCTCCGGGTATCGCGACTGCTTGCCGAAGCGGGTGTTAAAGGGACGCTGGAGCCCCCCATGTTCCAGCTAGCTGTAGAAGGCAAAGGAAACCTGAAGGCGACCGCCTGGTACCTTTCGGTCAGCTGGCCTCTTGCGGATGAGGCGCTGGAGGACGCTCGAGAGCTGTCGATGGTATTGGCCGACATCTGTAGACAGGTGCGACAGGGACTGCTGCGGCTCCGGGAAGCGCTGCTGGGGCCGCACGAGGAAGGGGAGGAGGCGTAGGCTGAAAGCCTGACCGGGGGGAGCTCCGGAGGGACGCAGCCTTAATTCGCCCCCCAATGTTTTCAACGACATCGCCTGGATGCCTGACCGGGGGGGGAGCTGCGGAGGGATGTAGCCGCTGTCACCGGGATGGCGGAGGGGCCCCGGGGGCGAGGACGCTTGGGCAGGGCCGGCCATCACGGCCGTTGCACCGGAAGGGACCACTCCCAGCAGTTCCAGGTAAAGCGCTCGGTAGGGTTGAACCGCACGTTGCGCAAGGCGGGCTTGGCCGCAAAGACTTCCAGCTGGCTGAAAAGGGGCAAGGAAGGCATATCAGCAGTAAACTGTTGCTGGATCAGCCGGTAGAGCGCCTTCCGGTCCTCGCGCTTCAGTTTGCGATCCAGCTGCGCGAGGGCCGAGGTGGCCGCCCCATTGCACCAGCCCATATAGTTCTGGCCCTGCCAGCCGTTGCTCTCTGAGGGGATCTGGTCGCACGCATAGTTCGCCCAGCCGTCTGGCTCCAGACCAGGGATCCAGGCGTACACAATGAGATCGAACGCGCGGCGAGTCAACGGGCTCTGTTCTCCAAACCAGGTCTTCTCCGGGACGCGGACGATCTTGAGCTCCATCCCCAAAGCGGCCATGTCCGCGCGAAGACGTTCGGCGATCTGCTCCCGTTGGGGCTGGCCGGACAGGACGTCCAGGCTCAGGCTCAGGCGGGCTCCATCCTTGTACCGGAAGCCGTCGTCCGCCAGGATCCAGCCCGCTTCCTCGAGCAACGCCGCTGCCCGATTGGGGTCGTAGGGGTAGAGCGTCAGCGCTTCATCTCCGGCATAGGCCCAGTGCTCCGCGGGGATCCAGCTGTTCATGACCGCCACTTTCCCCTGGTAGATTTCCTGGGCCATCTTTTCCCGGTCGGTGCCGTAGGCGATGGCCTGGCGCACCCGCAGATCGGAGAGGATCGGGTGAGGCTGCGTGAGATCGGCGGGGTCGTTCAGGTTCATATCGATGTGTTCCCAGACCGGCGAGGGGACGGTGTACAGGCGGATCAGGCCGCGTTCCTCCAGCGCCTGGAGCAAGTCCGGGTCCAGCCCTTGCAGCCCGTGGCTTTCGACCAGGTCGAGTTGGCCGGCCAGGAGCTCCGCCAGCAGGTGCTCAGGATCCGGCAGGAACTTGAAGATGATCTTCGGGACGACCGGGTAGCCGGGGCCGTGCAGTACATAGTGGGGATTGCGCACCAGCGTGATCGAAGTATGGGGCTTCCACTCGGCGATCATATAGGGGCCGTAACTGGGGGAAAGGAAACGCGAGACTTGTTCCACGCTGGCCATCTCTTCCGGCGTGTAGCGGCTCCAGGCATGCTCCGGCAGGAACGGCCAGCAGTACGCATAGTAATCGGGAGCGAACGTATTCGGACGGAACGTTACGCGGATCGTCCGTTCGTCCAAGGCTTCGTAACGGGCTACCCGGGCACACCGCTCCAGGTCCAACCCCACCTCCGAGGCGCAGGCGACGTTAAACCCAAAAACCGAGTCGCTCGCACGGACCGGTTGCCCATCCGACCAGTAGAGGTCTGCGCGCAGGTGGAAAGTGACCACGAGCTGATGCCCGATCGTATACACGCCGGTGTCGGTTACAGTGACCGCGCCGCTGGCATCGATCGGAACCGGCACCTGCTGCAGCACGGCCCCACCGTTTTCGATCGTGGGCACCTCCTCCAGGAGGACCGCCTGGTAATCGTAGTTCAGCGTGGTCATCGGCGGCTCCATCACCGCCCGCTGGATGACCTGTTGCTTGGGCGTCGCCCCCCAAAGCGGCCAGAGCGTGTCCGGTTCCCAATCCTGAAGGAGACCGACGATGATCGCATCGGCTACCTCCGGAGCCGGCGTGGGCGTGGCTGTCGGGAGGGGCAGTGGGGTCACGGTAGCCGAGATAGAGGGAATGGGCGTAGGGGTCTCGGGAATCGGGGTGGGAGCACCACAAGCTTCCAGGACGAAGGCCAGAAGAAAAAGCATACCGTAGAGGGTCACACACGGTTTCGGCTTCATTGGGCTTCTCCTTTGACCGCAGGATCCCTGCAGCACGGTCATTATAGCAAAGGGGAAATCGGAGGTCAACCGAATTGCGTCCGAGTGGGCCCGGGGGTATAATGGGCCGGCCGTTGGACCAATCGTCGGGTTTTTTCCTGGAGGGTTTCCGTGGACAGGACGCTCTGGCTCCTCTTCTTCTCCTTCCTCAAAGTGGGGCTGCTTGGCTATGGGGGCGGGCCGGCAAGCATCCCCCTGGTCGAAAAAGAAGTCGTCGAGGTCCATCACTGGATGGAGGAGACCGAGTTTGCCGACTCGCTGGCGATGGGCAACGCCCTGCCGGGCCCCATCGCGGTCAAGATGTCGGTCTATGTGGGGTACCGTGTGGGTGGCGTTCCGGGCGCCGTCCTGGCCCTGCTGGGCATGATTGGCCCCGGGATCCTGTTGATGGCCCTTTTCTCGCTGATCTACCTCAAGGTGAAAGACCACCCGAAAGTGATGGCTGCGATGAAGGCAGCGAGGCCAGCGGTCGTGGGGTTGCTCCTTTGGACAGCCTACGATCTGGGAAAGCCGATTCTCCTCGGCGCAGGGACCTCCTTGCGGAGCAGCTGGTCGCTCTGGCTATTGGCTGCCGCCTCGTTCGTGGCCACCACGTTCTTCAACATACATCCGGCGCTCGTGATCGTGATCGCTGCGGGAATCGGACTGCTCGTGTACTGAGGAAAAAGGCCGGGGCATCCCTCGACGCCCCGGCGCCCAGCAACCTTCGTCTCAGAAACGCATCCCCAGGCGACGGAACGCCTCCTCGGCCGTCCGAGGTACGTCCTCTTCGAAGGGTGCAGTTGCGGACCCGGCCGAGGCAGGCAGGACGACGGTAAAGGCGCTTCCGACGTTTACCTCGCTCCGGACCTGGATGGTTCCTCCGTACAGTTCCGCCAGGCCTTTGGCAACGGCCAGGCCCAGTCCAGTACCCTGGCGTTCCAGGCCAGCCCGCGTCAGCTGGTAGAAGCGGTCGAAAATGCGCTCCTGTTCCTCCAGCGGGATCCCGATCCCCTGATCGGAAACTTCAAAGCACACCCCTCCTTCGGTAGCCCGCACGCTGATCGTTACCTCACCCCCCGTTTCCCGAGAAAACTTGACCGCGTTGTGCAGGAGCTTCTCCAAAATAGTGCGCAGATGCTCCTCCAGCACGTACAGCGGCGGAAGCCCCTCGTCCACGGACAGGTGCATCGTGACCCCGCGCTCGGCCATATCCGGCTGCAGCGATTGGGCTACGGCTGTTACCGCCCCCGTGATGTCCGCCGGGGCCTGCACCTGCCGGGCTTCACGCTCCGCTACCCCGGATTCCAGCTTCAAAATGGTCAAAAAGTCGCGCACCAGCCGGTCGATGCGATCCCCGCCCCTGCGCACAATGTCCAGGAACTCGCGGAGCTCCGTGGGGTCGTAGGAGATGCGGGGATTCGTGAGCAGGGCAATACAGGTTTTGATCATGGTGAGAGAAGTGCGGAATTCGTGGAAGAAGGGGCCCAACAGCTCTGGCGAAAGGGAGGTCCCGGGCGCTGCCGGGCGCGCGCTGGCCTCGAGCGTGCGCAACCGTTCCTCCATGGCATCTACCAGGCGCTCCGGGGCGAGGGAGCGATCGAGCACCTCGATGCCGGCCGGGCCCACGCCTGCCGAAACTTCCTGCCCGGGCGGAAGCAGGAGGAAAAAGGGAAGGAACGGCCCTGGCGGCGTCTGGCGAACGCGGCGGCCCAGCTCTACCCCGGTCATATCGCGCAAGGCCAGGTCGGCCAGGACCAGAGTTGGGGGGAAGGAAGCCACCCGCTCCAACGCCTCGGTGGCACCGGGGACCGTTTCCACTTGGTAGGAGCGTGCGGCCAGAATTCGCCGGAGTTGTGGATACAAGACAGGGTCATCGCCCACCAACAGCACGCGCTTGCTCATCGACCGTTGCCCTTTCCGTTCCCGCGCACCCGAAGCGGGCGGCAGGCACACACGGGTCTGCACGACGAATTATACTCCTCGGCCGGTGCTTTCGTCAAGCGCGTTTGACAAATACGGCGCTGCCCGCTATAATAAATATACAACGCGGGGTGGAGCAGTGGCAGCTCGTCGGGCTCATAACCCGGAGGTCGGCGGTTCGAATCCGCCCCCCGCTACTTCTGGCGGAGTAGCTCAATGGTAGAGCAGGGGACTCATAAGCCCTTGGTTGTAGGTTCGAATCCCACCTCCGCCACTCTGTAAAGGCTACGGGGCTTGCGTGGAAGCGCCTTCTACCGGTTCCGGTAGAGGGCGCTTTCCTTTTGCCCAGGGGTGGAAAGCGCCGAATGGGCGGGGCTTGCCGGGGAGGCAGATCGGGAAGGCGCAACAGCCGTTTGGCCCGCCGGGGGCAGGCGAGGGAGGACCGCCAGACCGCTGTTATCTTCCCGGGATTCGTGCTGCCTCCCTCAACCATTTGCGCATCACGATCGTCCGCTCCGGGTCGTTCCGGCGGACGAACTCGTCCATCAGCCTGGCCACATCTTTCAGCCCGTTCGGGAATTCCTCGGAAGATCGGCCGGCGTCTGAAGGGACACACCGTTGGCAGATACACTCGATGCCCCGCCTGGCGCCGTCCTGGAGTGCCTGCACCGTGATGTCGCCCTGGTTGGCCAAGGCCCGGCGGGCCATCTCGGAGACCGCGATTGCACGGGCACGAACAGGCGGCCGGTGGTCATCCCGTCCGACCAGGGGATGGGCGTTTCCGGCGGCAGCCCAGCGACTAGCAATCATATTTGACAGAACGCTGTTCCTTCCCTATAATCACCATACCCCAGTCCCCGGCCGGATGGGAGACAAGAAGAGCGGGCGTAGACCGGCCGCTACGCGCCAATTGTTTTCGCGTGCATCCATGCGAGGAGGAACCGATGCGTAGATCGTACATAGGTGTGCTCCTGATCGGCCTGGTTGCCTTGGGCGTGGCCTTGGGCGCGTGCGGCCCCATCCGCCCGGCAGCCACCCCCACCGCGACCCCGGCCCCGACCCCAGTGCCCACCACCGCCCCCACCGCGCTTCCCAGCGGCGAGTGGAAGACGCTCACCAGCGACACGGACTACTTCGAGCTCGATTACCCCGCTTCTTGGGACGCAGGCGTGATGCCCGGCCTGGCCTACGTCCAGAAGGACGAGGAAACCTTCATGCTGATCGAAATCACCACCACCCTGCCGGTCGCCGACCCAGACGAGGCGGAACGGTTGCTCACCGAGGAGGTCATTACGGCCATCCGCAGCGATGATGCCAATGCCCAGGTCACCGGACCGGATACGCTGATCGTCGGGGGCGAAGAGGGGTACTATGCCGATTTCGTCTACGTCGACCCGGCGACCAACCTGGAGAACATGGCGACCACGGTGAACGTCTACCACCAGGGCAGCATGTACAAGTTCATCCTCTTCAGCCTGACGACCGATGCCGCGGAGAATAACCCGCTCTTCGTGGCGATGCTGAGAAGCTTTCGCTTCACACGGTAGTGGGAACCTGAGGCAAGCCGGGATGTGCCCCAACGGGTGCATCCCGGTTTACGCTTCATAAACGGTCACGATATGCTTCTCCGCTTCTCCCTCGATCCGGGCGACGACCTCGATGTAAGGAGCGATGCTGGAGTTGTGCAGTTTGCCGCGCAACAGCTCGTCCACCTGAAAGATCCCGGCGGAGTTGTTCAGCACGATCTCCAGGCGCACGGGCTTCTTTTCCCCCTTGCGCAGGTGCACCGCACTGACGGCCTGGGCGGAGACGGAGTGGATGTTGACCTGCCCGGCTTCGAAGGGGATGCGGCTCCGCCCCTCCGTCATGTCCAGTGCGTCAGCCACCTTCACGACGCCGGCTTCTACCGTCAGGCAACGGTGTTCCCGACGGTGCGCCGTGACCGCGTGCAGTACCTCCGCCGCAAGCACCGTTGCCTCCGTGGGGGGATAGATCCCTTCCAGGAAGCGCCCTACGAGCCGATCCGCCAGGATCACGCTGTACGACTCGTGTTCGTCGCGGTGTACGGCGATCCCAATATCGTGCAGGGCCACGGCCAGCACCACCACGACCTCTGCATCCTCCATCGTCAGGCCATAATCGGCGACGACGTTGGGGGTCACCCCTCCCGCGGCGAGCATGCGCAGAAGCTTCAGGGCGATGTTCGCCACGATGCGGATGTGCACCGGGCCGTGGTCCGTGATCCGGGCACGCTCGACCGCGTTCACGTTGGCGCACCGCCACAACGTCTGCAATTCGACGTCGCGGGCGATCCGCTCCTGGACCTGCTGGAGCCGTTCGTTGTGCCGGGTTGGCAGGTTCAGCGAGATCAGCCGGATCGGATAGACCTTTGCCTCGTCCATCGGAATCCTCACAGGAAGAAAAAGGCCAGGGCGATCACGGCGTACACAGCCAGCAACGCCGCTCCCTCGAGCCAATGCGAGCGGCCGTCCTGGGAGATGAAGGTCGCCAGGACGACGCTTAGTCCCAAGCAGATCACCTCGAACGGGTAAAAGTGGAGGTCCATTGCGCCGGCCGGCCCGTGCAGGAAGAGGCTCACGAAGACCAGCACCGGGGCGACGAACAGGGCTACCTGCATGCTCGAGTTCAACGAAATGCTTAGGGAAAGCTGCATCTGGTTCTTCCAGGCCATTTGCACCCCTACCAGGTGCTCGGCCACATTCCCGACCAGGGGCACGACCACAACGCCCAGGAACAGGCGGCTCACTCCCCAGGAAGACACGACCGGCTCGATCGCCCCCACTAGGAACTCGCTCAGGAAGACGGTACCTACGGTCGCCACCGCCAGCACCGCCAAAGACACGCCCACGCTCCACGCCCGCCGGTGGGAGAGGGGCGCTGGGAGCGGGGTCAGCGCCCGTACCTCGTCGTCCAGCCAGGCGGTGGTGAAGGCAAAGAGAACGCTCAAGGCGTACAGGAAGAGGAGCACGCCCGCCACGCCCCAGCTGAGGTACTCGAGCGGCTGGTCGACCTGGCTCCCGTGCAGCCCGTAGAAAAGCGTGGGGACCGTCAGCCCGATGACCGCAAGCGACATCATCGTGGAGCTCAGGCCGGCCAGGTCCCGGTCGAACCGCTGGCGGCCGTTCTTCAGCCCGCCTGCCAGCATACTCAGCCCCAGGATGAGCAAGAGGTTCCCCAAGATGGAGCCCGTGATGGAGGCTTTGACGAGCTCCTGTTCCCCGGCCCGCAGGGCGACGATGGTGAGGATCAGCTCCGCGGCGTTTCCAAGGGTGGCGTTCAGAAAACCGCCCAGCCGGGGGCCGGTGCGCTCCGCGAGCTGTTCGGTTGCTTCTCCCAGCAGCCCCGCAAGCGGCATCAACCCGAGCGCAGAGGCAACGAAGACGGCCTGGTTCCCCCACGGCCGGTCTTTCAGCCACACCTCCGCGATCACCGCCAGCGGGACAAAGACCAACAAGAAGCGCAGAACCTTCAATTCGCGTGCCTCCTCCGAGAAGCTGCGGGATTCGGTCGCCTGCCCGTTCCTGCCCCAATGCCCCGGTGCCACACCCATATCGCTTTGCCCGCAGCTTCGGGACGACCCCATCCTGGGGTTGCTCCCTTTCCCGGACGCTTTCGCCCCGGGGCCAGGAGCATTTCCCGAAAGCGCCGGGCAAACCCCAGGGCGGGGTGCAACCTGCGGGAAACTATACCACCACCGCCCCGGCGACGCAAACCGCGCGCGACCTGCATCTCCAGGCAAAGGCGCACCCGGTTTAAGAGGCCTCTTCGGGGATTGTCTTACCCCCGCCGAGGCCACCTCTGTCGAGTCCAGGGCGTCTTGGGTTTCGGGCCGGGAAGCCGTTTGCCGGCCGGCCGGAGGCGTGGTATACTTCCACCAGGCCCGAATGGGCCTCCGGTATGCCCATTCGACCTTCTTTGCTCAGGAGGAAGTGGCCATGCCCGTCCATCCCGAACTGCTGAAGATCCTGGTCTGCCCGGACGACAAGGACCCGGTCGAGTACGTCCAGCTGGGGAAGGAAGAGTGGCTCGTCTGCCACACCTGTGGCCGGCGGTATCCGGTGCGCGACGATATCCCGGTTATGCTGATCGAGGAAGGGGATAGGTACCGGGATGAAGCCCTGATCCGCCGCCCGCAAGGCTAACTGCTTCGCCATGGTTCCCTTCTCCCACTACCGTGTCATCGTCAACCCCTGGGCCGGCCGGGGAACCGGGGCTCGATTGCTTCCCTCCCTTCCGGCGCTGCTGGAAGGGTTGTCCTACTCCCTTGTGGTTACCGAAGCGCCGCGCCACGCCACCGCCCTCGCCGCGACAGCTGCCCGCGAGGGTGCGGAGGTGGTCGTCGCCGTCGGTGGGGACGGCACGGTCCTCGAGGTGCTCAACGGCCTGCTCGGGAGCTCGACCGCTCTCGCCGTCCTTCCGATCGGCTCGGGCAACGACTTTATCAAACCCCTCGGCATCCCCCGCGATTTGGAAGGCGCGGCCCGGCTGCTTCGCTGCGGCGTCGTCCGACGCATCGACCTGGGACGCGCCGGCGACACCTGCTTCGGGAATGGACTTGGGATCGGCTTCGACGCCCGGGTGGCGATCGAGACGCGCCACTTCCCTCGCCTGCGCGGCTTCCCTCTGTACCTGGCCGCCCTCTGGCGCGCGGTCTGGCGCTACCGGCCTTGCCCCATGCGCGTGGAAATGGATGGACGCATCCTCGAAGGCCGGTTCCTCATGCTTGCGGTTGCCAACGGCCGTTGCCTGGCCGCCAACTTCTGGCTCACTCCCCATGCCGAAATGGACGACGGCCTCTTCGACCTCTGCCTGGTGCACGCCATGCCGCTCCCGCTCTTTTTCTACCACCTGCCCAAAGTGACCCGCGGCCAGCATACCCACCTGCGCGAGGTCTACATGGCCCGCTCGCGGCGGGTCGCTGTGCAAAGCGCCCTCCCGCTTCCGGTACACGCCGACGGCGAGATCCTTTCCGAGGGGGTAACCTCCCTGGAAGTTGAGATCGTTCCGAACGCGGTGGGGGTCCTTTGTCCGCCGGAAGGCGGCGCGCCTCGCTCCTCCCCTTCCCAGCGCACAGACCACACGCGGTAGATGCCTTCTTCTGGACCCTGCAACCGAACCCGATGCCGGCCGGCCCCGAGCGCGATCACCCCGCTGCACGCTCCACCCTCGTCTATCCACTCCCAGTGCTGCACCCGCCCATCCACCAGAAGCGAAAGCGCCGCCCAAGGTCCCCGTCCTGCCAGACAGATCCGGCCTGCGGCCGGAGCGGGCAGCACCAGGCCGAGCTCCGCTTCCCCCTGGAAGGCTCTCGTCGCCTGGAAGGTTGCCGGGGGGCGCACGCCCCACCCCTCGCCCAGTTCCCAAAAAGGCGCGCGGACCGGGGGGATGCGGTAGGCTACGGTCTCTGCGTCTTCGTGGACGCGGTTTGCTTCCCCCGCAAGCCAGTCGGCCAGCCGCCGGGCCGTCTCCTCCTGGGAAGGTGTGAAAGCAGCCCGCTCCAGCACCAGATATCCGGCCCCGTAGTGGTTCAGCGCGGCCAACGCCTGAGTCCGCAAGGCTATCTCCTCTCCGTCTGTGATCTCGCGCCACGGTCGAAGCGCCTGGAAAAGCCGAAAACCCGGGATCCGGGCGTAAGGCAGACGGGGATCGCCGCGCGCGACAAAACCGCCGTAGATCGGGTGGCCGTGCACGGTCTGGTAAAACATGCGCTCCGTATCGTCTTCCGGATAGCGGGCGATCGGTACCTCCAGCACGGCCGCGCTGTCCGCAGCCGCCGCGAGCTTCCGATAGAACGCCGGCACGTGGGCCGGCGTGACCGGAAAGGGCAGCCACGCCTGTTCCGCGCACACGAGCAGCGCGCAAAGGCCGGCCAGGATTGCCTGCCGGCCTTGGCCTGCCACCCGGTTCTGCAACAGACCGCCCAGCCCCACCGCCGCGCACACCGCCACCGCGAGCGTTACCAGCAGCCCGAAGCGCGCTGGCGTGCGCAGGAGATCCATAAGCGGCAGGAGGTAGAGAAACGCATAGGGGAGGAAGACCCGCGTCCCACGCCAGGTAACGATGGTGCCTGCGAAATGGGGCACCGGGCCGAGGGACAGTACAAAGGCACCGATCCCCACTGCCGCCCAATACCCCTTTCCCTCCCATCGCTGCAGCAGCCCCACGGCCGCCAGCCCCAGGGGGAGCAAGCCGAGGTAAAGCATCCCCTCTGTGGGGTTGTAGCGGGCAGATAGCGGCGCCACCCAACGTCCCCAAAGGGGATGGGCGGGCGTCGGGGTCACGTAGGCCAGGGGATCGGCGGAAAGGTGGATCGCGTAGGCCGGGGAGGGCCGCAGGGCCGCGTTCCCGGCCTGGGCACGAACCATGGGTACCCACTGGATCCCCAGCACCGCCAGGCCCAGGCCAACCGCCCCGATCAGCCGGCCGGAACGCCTCCACGCCGCCTGGCCGCGGAAGCGCTGCCGCAGCAGTTCCACCAGGAGATAGAGCCCCGTCAGCCCCAAAGCGTACAATGCATAAAGCCAGTCGCTCCAGCCGGTCAGGATGAGCAAACCCGCGGCCGCGAGGGCCTGTTTCCACGCACGGCGGGGCGTGCGCCACAGCCGCAACATCGCCCACAGGTAAAAGGGCAACCACTGGAACGCGATCAGGTTCAGGTGGGCCCGGAGGTGCGCCAGGTGGTAGGCGCTGAACGTGAGGATGGCCCCGCCGACAAAGGCGGCCCCCCGCCGCGCTGTAGGAGAAAACTCGCCCAACCTGGCCAACACTTCCTGGAGCAAGAAGTAGCCTCCAAGACCGCTGGCAACAAAGGAAAACAGCGCCAGGAACCCATAAGCCGCCACCGGCCCCCAAAGGACGGTCACCGGGAGGGCCAGGATCGTGTTACTCAGGGAAAGGGTGTCGAAAAGGAGGCTGGTGCCGTTGGGGTAAAAGAGCAGGTGGGTGAAAAAGAGGTCGCCCCGGCCATCGACCAGGCAACGACGTACCCACCAGAGGATCCAGGCGTTGTGCCAGATGTCGAAGATGTCCCCCGGCACCGCGCGACCGAGCACGATCGGAAGCGGCCAGAGCATCGCCAGGGTCAGGAGCAGGTAGGCCAGACCGGCTCCCAGGTGGGCCAGGTAGGGGCGCTTCATCGCCTTTCCTCCGAGCAGCCGCTTGCCTGGACGGCAGGACGGCCGATCGGCCGGTAGAAATAAAAGTCGCTGTAGCGCGTGTCCAGGCGGTAGTGCTGGCGCATCCGGGAGAGGATCGGCGCTGTCCAGCGGATCCACGCTTCTCCTTCGGCAAATTCGTCCAGGCGGTAGACGAGGATGACCAAAGAAAAGCGCTCCTGTTCCACCTCCCGGCAAAGGTGATCGGGCTTCCACCGACCGAGGCGCGCCAGTTGGGCCATCAGGAAGGGGTCGTCATAGGCCGGTTCGTGGCCGCACAGAAGGAGCAGACCGACGTCTTCCGACAGGATTGGGGGCGGTGTGCTCTGGAGCCAGGTACAGGCGCGCTCCATCTCCGCCTTTCGGGTTCGCGAGGGAAGCAGAGATGAGCGGTAGAAACGCAAGGGGTTCGGGAGAAAGACGAACTGAAGCAGGAGCAGGGACACCAGGGCTACCCGGATCGGCCCAGGGAATCCCGAGTGCGCCACCAGCAGGCCGGCTGCCAGCGCCAGGGCGAACATCAGGGGAAGCTGGAACCCCCAGGTGCTGCCCACCCGGGCGCCAGTGGCCAGCACTCCGAGTCCCCCCAGCAGCAACAGGGGGACGAACCAGGAATGCCGCAGGAGGAGGAAGAACGCCGATCCGAGCGCGAGTAGCGTGAGGAAAGGGTATAGGACGGCTACCGGGGAAAGCATTCCCCAAAACTGCGCTGCGAGCCAGGGGAAACGATGCACGCCCAGGGTATGAAAGCCGAACCCGCCCTGGGTGAGCGAGTTCAGGAGAAGGAAAGGCACCGCTGTCGCCCCTGCGGCCTCCAGGCCGAGGAGCAGTCCCCGCCGGGGCGTACGCAGGAAGAGATAGAGGATCCCCATCCCGGCCAGAAGCACCGCGTTCTGCTTGGCAAAAAAGGCCGCGGCGAACCACAGAGCCGCAAGGTAAACCTGCGGGCGCTCGCCGAAGTGCAAACACCAGAAACAGGTGAACAACCCCAGGAACAGGGCCAGTGTGTCCGGCTTGGCGAAGGTGGACCACAGGAAGACCGTGCCTAGGGATAGCGGCATCAACCCCGCGATGAGCGCCGCGCGGGAACTGGCTCCCAGCCGGCGGGCGATCGCGCCGAGGAGCACGGCGCTTCCCAGGCTGGCCAGGAGCGCCAAGATCCTCCCAGGTACCAGGGTTGGCCCGGCCCAGCGCAGCCATGGCGCGCTCAGCAGGTAGAAGAGCGGCGTGTAAACCGAGGAGACGAAACGCCCTCCTTCCAGCGGCGGGTAGACCGCTTCCCCTCGGGCCAAAAGGAGGGCGCTATGGAGCACGACCCCCTCGTCATAGTCGATGGGGAAGGGGAAGAGGACGGCGTAAACGGAGTACCCTAGGAAAAAGAGCGCCCGTAGGGCAAGCACTGCCAGAAGGAGCCATTCCAGGAACGCTTCCCACCGAGCGGCCACATCCTTCGTCGAGGGGTCGGGCAGCCTGTGCATCCTCGCGCTCCTCGATGGACGAAAAAAGCGGGGACGCTCGCACCCCGCTTGTGACGCCTTTCGCTCACCGGATCACGATCCCCCGAATGTGTCCCGCATCCACTCCCACACGCCCCGCTTCCCGTTGCCGACTTCGCTCCCCAATGTCGCCGCCAGTTCCTCGAGCAGCTTGCGCTGCTGGTCCGTCAGCCGCGTGGGGACGACCACGCGCACCACCACGATCTGGTCTCCCCGGCCGTTCCCGTGCAGGTAAGGCACCCCCTTTTCCCGCAGGCGATACGTCTTGCCGTGCTGGGTTCCGGGCTGGATGTAGAGCGTTTCCTCGCCGTCCAGCGTGGGCACGACCACCTGGGCGCCCAGCGCCGCCTGGGCGATGTTGATCGGAAGTTCGTAGACGATGTCGTTCCCCTGGCGCTGGAAGTGGGGATGGGGTTTGATGCGCACGGCGATGTAGAGGTCGCCGCGCGGGCCCCCGTGGAGGCCGGCCTCTCCCTCGCCGCTCAGCCGGATCTGCGAGGCCTCGTCGATCCCAGCAGGGATCCTGACCCGCAAGCGGCGCGTCACCCGTACCCGCCCCTGGCCCTGGCATTCGTGGCAGGGAATGGCTACGATCACCCCCTCCCCATGGCACTGCTCGCAGGTGGTCATCACGATCATGTTGAAGAAGGCGCCGCGTTGCCGTACCTCCCCCGTCCCGCCACAGCGAGGGCAGCGCACCGGCTGCGTGCCCGGCTCCGCGCCCGTTCCCCGGCAGGAAGGACAAGTCTCCAACCGCGGGATCTCGACCTCTTTCTCGCAGCCGAAGATGGCCTCCTCGAAGTTCAGGGTGAGGGTGTAGCGCAGGTCGGCTCCGCGCTGTGGGCGTGTGCGGCCGGCCACCCCCGCGCGCGGGGAGAAAAAGCTTTCGAAGGCATCGAAGATGTCGCCCAGGCCGAATCCGGCAAACGGATCGAACGGCCCCGGGCCAGGCATGGTACCGTTCACCCCCGCGTGGCCGAACCGGTCGTAGGCCGCGCGCTTTTGCTCGTCCGAGAGGACCTCGTAGGCCTCGTTGATCTCCTTGAAACGCGCCTCGGCATCCGGCGACTTGTTCACATCCGGGTGGTACTGTCGCGCCAGGCGGCGAAAAGCCCGCTTGATCTCCTCCTGGCTACACCCCCGGGGAACGCCGAGAATCTCGTAATAATCGCGCTTTGTGCTCATCCCCCTCACACCTCATCCCGACGTTGCTCATGTAAGTTTACCGCACCCCCCACATTCCGTCAACATGGGCGGCGGAAGCGGAAGCCTAGGGCGTGGATGCGGGAGTGGGGGTGGGAGGGTAGGGCGGCGCAGTGAGCAGGCCCAGCGCTTCCTCCACCGGGCCGCGCGGGAGGAGATGGACCTCCCCCCGCCACAGGGCGTAGTACGTGTTCCCCTTGGGGCTCTTTTCCCCCAGCGCGATCGTCCAGGATTCGCCGTTGGCAAGGCCGAGGGTGACCGTGGCCTTGGGCGCAAGCAGGCCAAACGCCTGCAGGTCGACCTCTTCGGGTGCAAAGTGCCGATAACTCAGAATCTGCACCCAATGCTCCACTAGCCGTTGGACGCGCTTCCCGTCGGCTGGCCCTGCCGCTGGCTCGACCATCTGCCACTGCCGCTGTGCATCGAGCTCCAACGTACAGCGCAGCCCGGGCTTCCCTTCTACAGCGACCCGCACCACCTGGCCCACCGTCAGCTCGGGCCACAGGGGCTTGTAGGGCGACTCGCTCTCTTCCGCCGGCCGGCGGAACTCCAGCAGGTAGATGGCCACGACCAGCACCAGAAAGGCAGCCACAACGATCGCCGCACTTTTCCGCATGCTCCGCATGGCGTCCTACCTCTTCCGCCGTTGCAGCCAGACGGCGACCCCGGCCAGCACGATCCCCAGCGGGATTCCCACCAGCGTCAGGTAGCGAATGGCCCGCGACTGCACCCCGCTGAGCACCACCTCCCGCGCCTGGTATTGCACCGGGGCCAGGTCGATCAGCCGCTCTTCCTCTGCGAGCCAGTTGATCGCGTTCAAGAAGAAGCGCTGGTTGTCCGCGGTAGCCGCCCAGTTCCGGACAAAGTCGGAATCCCCCACCAGCACGATGCGTGTGTCGGTCGTCTGGTTGCTCCCCTGGACCCGCCCCTGGACCGCTGCGGCCAGGACCAGCGGGCCACGATAGTCCTGCCCGGCATCGAAGGTCAGCGGTTGATGGCTGAGGTCCGTCTCGCCCCAGGCCTCGTCGCTCGTGCCTAGGAGCGGGGTCACGTCCAACCCCGGGAGCATCGTGTTCGTCGCTTCGAGCGAACGCGCGCCCGGGAAAAAGGGACGGGAGACGTTGCGCGTGATGGCGTGGTTCTGCTGCACTTTATCGGCCACCGGGGTCGCCGGGTCCGATCCGGCGACCGCGTTCAGGGGATCGATGATCAGGTCGTCCTGCGCATAGATGCCCCACAGCCGCAGGATGTTGTTCACATCGGCGGACGGAGCGGGATCGAGCAAGGCAAAGAGCTTCCCACCGCGGCCCAGGTAGGCCGCCAGCAGGTGCTCCTCATCGGTGGAAAGCGCTTTCTGGGGGCCGAGGAGCACGATCACCGTGTCGCTCACCGGGAGCGTCCCCGTGTATCCGGCCAGCACGAGCGTTTCCACGCGGTAGTTGGCCTCCTCCAGCAGGCTGCGGATGCCCGCGTAGCCGTCCCGCTGGGTGCTCTCGATGTCCCCTTCGCCGTGGCCGGTCACAAAATACACGGTCACCTGCCGGGCGCTGGTCACACGGAGAATGGCCCCCGTCCAATCCGCTTCCTCCAGGCTGTAGACGTTGTAGCGCTGGTCCCCGCTTTCGAACACCAGCACATACGCATCCCCGCTCACGCCGTACTGCTGGGCCAGGACACGGCTCACCTCCGGGTCGACCAGTCGGTAAGAGAAAAGCGGCGTGTAGGAGGCATAGTTCTCCAACATATAGCGCGCTTCCGCCTGCTGATCGCTCTGACTGCGGTAGAAAAACCCGGTTACCTGCACCGGGCGGTCCAACTCCGCCAGCACCTGTTGCGTCTGAGGGGAAAGCGAGTGCAGGTGCTCCTCTGTCAGGTCCCAGCGGCGGTAATGTCGGTAAGAAAGGACGTTCAGCGCGACCATGATGCCGATCACCGCCACCGCCATCAGGAGGACGATGCTCCCGTAGCGCGTGCTCCGGGCGGTGAGCAGCCGGCGCACCGCAGCCGGGTTGACCAGCCAGGCCGCAACGAGCAGGGCCACCCCGATGCCCAGGGCGATCTCCGCGCCCGGGAAGCGCCTTCCCCGCACGAGGAAGGCCACCAGGCCTCCCAGAAGCGCGAGCCCCCCGGCCAGGGCCAGGTAACCGTTCCAGGAAGCGAGCTGCTCGGCAAAACGCCTGTTCATCCGCTCCACCTCCGTCCCTCGAGCACTCGAGTGGCCAGGAAGAGCGCGGCCACGGTCAGGCTGAGGAAGTAGACGACATGCCGGGTATCGAGGATGCCCATCTGAAAATCGGCCAGGTGGCTGTTGATCGCCAGGGCACGTAGCACCTCCCCCATTTGGGGACCGGCGACGCGCGCCGGCGCACCGACGAGCATCAGCGCCAACACCATGCCAAAACCGGCGAAGAAGGCCAGGATCTGGTTCTGCGAGAGCGTGGAGGCCAGCGTGCCCAGGGCGATCAGCGCCGCGCCGAAGAGGACGACCCCGATATAGCCGGTAATCAGAAGGCGCGGATCCGGGTTCCCGAAGGCGAACAGGATCAGCGGGTAAATGGAGGCCAGGGCGACCAGGACCAGGTAAAAGCCCAGGCCGGCCAGGAACTTGCCCAGGATCAGTTCGCTATCGCGGATCGGCGCCGTGAGCAGCAATTCCAGGGTGCGGGAGCGGCGCTCCTCGGCGATCAACCGCATGGTCAGCGCGGGGGCGATAAAGAGCGAGATCGTGGTCACCCGGCTGAAGACGTCGGCCACGGTGGCGTAGTAGGCCTGTTGGGGCAGATCGACGTAGTTGAAGAACAGGCCCAGGATGAGGAAAAAGATCACCGCCACCGCGTAGGCGATCGGGGAAACGAAATAGGCCGCGAACTCGCGACGGGCAATCGTCCAGACATTCCGCACGGGCCTACCCTCCGCTATTCCCGCGTCAGCCGGAGGAAGATCTCCTCCAGGCTCAGGTCCAGAGGTCGCAACTGCAGGAGCTCCCACCCCCGGTGCACGGCCAGCGCAGCCAGTTCGGGACGCAGGTCACGCCCCACGGCACAGGTCACCTGATACTTCCCCGGTGCCTGCTCCCGAACCTGTACCACGCCGGGAAGGCGCTGGATCTGCTCCAGGGCATCGGGTGCGGGCCGGCCGACCTCCAGGAGCACCTGATCGCTTCCTTTCAGCCGGGCGTTTAGCTCTTCCGGCGTCCCCTCAGCCACGATCCGTCCCTGGTGGATGATCACCACCCGTTGGCAGGTCTGGCTCACTTCGGGCAGGATGTGGGTGCTCAGGATCACCGTGTGCTCCCCGGCCAGGCCGCGGATCAATTCGCGCACCTCGATAATCTGCCGGGGATCGAGCCCCCCGGTCGGCTCGTCCAGGATGAGCACTTCCGGCTCGTGGAGCAGCGCCTGGGCCAGTCCAAGCCGCTGCCGGTATCCTTTGGAGAGCCGGCCGATCAGCGCCTGTTCCCATCCGACCAGGGCACATCGCTCGATCACCGCCCGGATACGCGCCTGCGCCCGGTCTAGCCCGCGCAGCCGTGCCCAGAAGGCCAGGTAATCGCGCACGGTCATCTCGGGGTACAGGGGAACATCCTCGGGCAGGTAGCCGACATGCCGCCGCACTTCGAGCGATTCCTCCATTACGTCGTACCCCGCCACCGTCGCCCGGCCGGCCGTGGGGGTCAGGTAGCCGGTGAGAATGCGCATGGTGGTGGTCTTCCCGGCGGCGTTCGGCCCCAGGAAGCCCAGGATCTCCCCCTTGTTCACCGAGAACGTGACCTCCTGGATGGCTGTAATCGGTCCGAAACGCTTGGTCAACCCTTCGACCTGGATCAAAGTGGACACCTCCTGCCTGGTTCCCTCGGGCGCAATTTCCACATTATTGTTATAAAATACCTGCCCGAGATGAAACCTCGATGAAAACCGCTCGACCAGGACCCGATCAACGGGCCTCCTGCAGCGCGAGTGAATGCAGGAGGATTCCCACCCGGCCCGGCGGCCCCGCAAAACCGAACTCCTGAGGGTTCCAGGTATCGCTGCAGATCTCCAGGCGCCCGGGCCCCCCCGCGAGATCCAGTTGCAGGGGGACTTCCTCGAACGTCCACGACGGCGCAAGCTTCCTTTCCGCGATCGGGTGTCCCTGCCAGCGGATGGTCAGTCGGGCCGGAGGAAGGCCTTCCGGGCGATATCCCGCTGCTTCGAGCTGCAGGCGCAAGGTCCCCCCAACGGCTGGCAGTCGGATGGCCGTACACGTCTCCGTCCATACCGGTTCGGCCAATCGTAGCTCGAAGGAGAGGGGAGCATCGGGCCGGCGCTGCAGGCGGAAGAGCCCCTGATGGGAACGAACCTCCACCTGCGCCCGGGGCAGATGTTCGTAGCTGGTCTCCGTCATCCGGGTATCCAGGGTAAAGCGGCTGATTTCTTCTAAGGAAAAGCCGGCCTGGAATACAGAAGGCGGACGCTCCAGCAGCAGGTAAAGCGTGTCTCCTTCTGGCCACTCCTGAAGGACGGGCCAAAGCGCTTCCCAGGGGACCTCCGACCGTTCCTCGCCTTCGAAGGGCGCCGGCGGGAGGAGCGTGTAGGCCGCCTTCCCGTACAGGTAGCGGAGCGGAGTGGCCAGGGCCGGCCCGAAGTGCTCGATGAGGAGTGGAGCGCCTTCCGGGATCTGCGCCGCTAGTCCAGCGAGCGCGTCCGTCGTCCCCGCAAGTTCCCGGCGCGCAGCAAAGGGCGCATCGGCGCGCGCCAGGAGAAAGACGAGCAGGCCTGCGAGCAGGAAGGCCGTCCCTCGCCGCACCCCTCGGCCGAGCGGAGCCAGCCGTACCCGCCAGACGGCGAGCGCCATCCCGAAAGAGAGCACGGGGAAAACCAGGGGGACGTAACGGCGCATCATCCAGAAGTGGTAAGGGTCGGCAAACGTCCGGTAGGAATAGAGCCCGAATTGCAAAAAGAAGGCCAGGAAGAAGGGGAAGGAAACGCGTTCCAGACGGTAGCAAAGCCACCAACCCACCCCGGCAATGGCCAGGACCAGGCCGGGAAGGGAAAGGTACCAGGCCAGCCGGAGGAAGGTCAGCCGGTCGTAGTTGGGGAACCACTCCCCGCCGACTTGGATGCGGGCAGGGGAGAGCACCATCCGCACCACGCCGAATGCCAGCACCAGGAGGAGCCAGAACGCGGCGGTCCTGCGTCGCACCGTGGATGGTCTGGCCTGGAGGTACCAGAGGGTGCGTGTAAAGGGCTGCCGCTTTAGGAGCAAGAGCAGCCCTGTGGCGGCTCCCAGCGCGAGCGCCAGGCCGGCCGCCAGGCGCAGGTCGATTGGCAGGCGCTGGCGCTCCAGGGAAGTGCCGAAGGTGTGCAGGTAAGGACGGGCGATGCCCAGGAGGTGCAGCACGCCGTGCACCGTGGGCAGGCCGCAGGCGAGCAGAAACGCGCGTTCCTCGCGGGGCAGGCGGCCGGCCAACGCGCGCAGCAGAAACCAGGCCCCGACAAGGAAGGGGAGGAAAAGCAACTCGATCTTGGCCAGGGCCAGTTCCCCCAGCGCCAGCCCGGCCAAGACCGCCAGATCGTGCCGCCCCGGCTCTCGGGCGCTCCGGGAGAGCAGATACCACCCCCCAAGAAGGAGCGGCAGGGCCAGGGACTCGGCCACCGGCTGGCGGGAAAACCACACCTGGGCGGGGTTCAGGGCGAGAAACACCAGGGCCAGCCAGGCCGGCCACTCCCCGAAGTTCCGGCGGACGAGGAAGAAAGCCGCCGCCAACCCCATGAGCGTGAACAACGGGGTGAGCGCTAGAGCCGCCGGGATGCCTCCGGCGGCATACCCGAGGGCGAGCCAGGCGGGATACAGGTGCAAGAACTGTGGCGTGATCTGGCCGGTGGCAAAATCGGTCACGTAAAAGCCAGGGAGCTGCCACCACTGGCCGATGTAGTGGGAAAGCAAAAGGGGATGGGCTGCGGCCGGCATGCGGGCAATCTCGGGGTCGTAGCGGAGGATCCCGCCCGTTTGGGCGATGGAGGCGGCGGTGGCCAGGTAGACTCCCGGATCCTGTCCCCCCAAAAGCCACTCCCCGGGGTAACAAAGGAAGAAGCCGAGAACTAGGAAAAGGAACAGGCGAAGGAATCCCGCTCGCTGTAGCCGGATGGCCGGCCCGTGCCAAGCGCGGATGGCTTTCCAGCGCGCCCGGAGCAGAAGGAGACTGCCCAGGAGAAGTAGAAGGAGCCAGTGGGCCAGGGAAAAAAGGCCCAGTTCGGCCAGAAGGAGAGCCGGCGGACCGCACAGCACCAGGCCTGCGAGCAGTTGGGTGAAGGCGGCTTCGCCGGGTAGACTTGCTTCGTGCGGCGCAAAGGCACGGCAGAATAGGTGACCCACCAGCGCTACCGCCAGTCCCAGACCCAGGAGGGCAACAGCAAGCATCGCCCTACCTCGCGGCAGCGCGAAGGGAACGCTCTTTGGCCTCCAGCGCTCCCTGCAGGCGTTCGATCACCGTCGGCCAGGTGTGGTGCTGAAGCACGTAGGCGCGGCCACAGGCGCCCATCCGCTCTCGCAGGGCCGGCCGCTCCAGCAAATAGTCCAGGCAGGCCTCGAACTCGAGGTAATCGCGGTAGTACAGCCCCCCGTTGCTTTGCTGGCAATGGTGGGTGGTCACCGCGCAATGTCCGTTTACGAGCACGGGCGTGCCCTGCAGCCAGGCCTCCATCAGCACGATGGAAAAACTCTCGATCGGCGAAGGTTGCACGAGCAGCGTCGCGGCCGCGCAGGCGTCGTGTTTGTCCGCCTCGCTCAGAAGGCCCAGGTCCACGATAGAGCTGCCACCCTCAGGCGGCACTTCGAGTTCGCCTGGGCCGGCCAGGAGGAGTTTCAGCGCTCTCCCACGCCGTTTCCGGTAGGTGAGGAAATACTCCATCAGGCGCGGGACGCCTTTGGGCGTGTCGCGGCGCCCCAGGTAGAGCAGGAACGGCTCCTCGATGCCGTAACGAGCGCGGAAGCGCGCGGCATCCCCGACCACATCCGGATCGATTCCCACACCGATCAGGAACGCCTGCTCGGGCGGGACCGGGTAGAGCTGGAGCGCGAGTTCCCGCTCCGGTTCCGAAATACACAGCAGCCAGGGCACCTGTTCCATCAACCAGGCGGTTGCGGCATGGTAGGCGTACGGTTCATCGTGCAGGCACGGCAGAAGGAAGGAACGCTCGGGGACGATCTGCGCCCCCCAAAAGGTCAGGTTGTGCGAGTAGATGAAAAAGACGAAGAACGCCTCGGGTTCCTCGGCGATGGCCCGGTAGAGGGCGTCGCTTTGGGGCATTTCCAGGAGATGGTGGACTTCTTCCGGGGGAAAGACCGGCAGGCGGCGCAAGAGGTCGAGCCGCTCGCCCCAGAAGGGGCACTCGTCCCAGCGAGCGACCGGGAAGCGGCGGATGGGGATGCCGTTCCATTTGAAAGGGCCTGGCGGATAGTGCGGCACGAACCAGGGGAAGGTGTAGCCACGGGAGGTCGTGCTCCAGACCTCGAGCGGATATCCCGCTCGCTGGAGCTCCTCGGCCAGCCGTCGGCACAGGGTTTCCGCCCCGCCCACGGTGTCCGGGCCATACCAGGTGGTGACGAAGATCAGCCGCACCGCTCCTCCGCTTTGGCTAGCTAGGTTGGATGGCGCCCGTGCCCGCCGCCTGCCAGGGCGCCCCTTCTTGGGCTCGTCGCGCCGCTTCCTCCCGGATGTGCCCTATGACCGCCCGGACGTCCCCTTCTGGCCCGAGGGGCGGCTCGGCTGGGGTCGGCACGGGCGAGGAAAGGACCTCCCGGCAGAACTCCAGGTAGGCGCGCGCCGAGCCTTCCAGGGAGTGGAAATCTCCGATGTACCGCCGGGCCTGCTCGGCGATGCGCCGCCCGAGGGCGGGATCGCGTGCCAGCGCGTGCAGGAAGAAGGAGACCATCGCCTCCTCTGCGTGCCCCACATCCGCCTTGAGGCAGACGTCGTCGGGGAACTCGGCGTATTGGCCCACGTTGGAAACGATCACCGGCTTGCCTGCTCCCAGGGCGCGGATCAGCCCGCCGGAGGTCTCCCCGGCGAGCGGGTAGCGCAGGTTGACCACCACATCGGCCGCCAGGAGGTAGGATTGGAAGGTTGGGACATCCACGAACCCGGTGACCCGCACCAACCCGTCCAAATGCGCCTCGTGCACCCGGTCGGCGACGCGCACGGCGGGATGGTCCGGCCCCACGATCGCGCAGCGGGCCTGGGGAACTTCGCGGAGGAGGTCCGCGAACACACGCAGGAGCGTCTCGATGCGCCGGGAGGGGGTGACGATTCCCGGGGAGATGATGAGCCAATGTTCGGGACGGTAGCCGAGCCGCCTCTTGACCTCTTCCTGGGGAAGGTGGGCATAGGGCGAGCGTTGCGGCCCCAGGTGGTGGGGGATAACGGCTACGCGCGCCGTAGGAACCGCGCGCAGGACCGCCTGGCGCGCCGTCTCGCTGTGCACGATGATGCCCCGGCTGGCCCGCACCACCGGCCCGATCCCGGGGTACAGGAAATGATCCAGGTGGCTCCACAGGCCTGCCCGACGTCGTCGCAGGAGAGAACGTCCTTCCTCGTCCGGAAAAGCCGTCAAGAAGGCAGCCAGCCCTCCCTCGCGGGGGAGGTACTCGCCTAGGAAGTGGTGGAGCACGGTATCGTGGAGCACAACCACCCCGGGGTAGCGCTGGAGCGTTTCGTAGATGTAGGCGTGGCAGATGTGGTTGCCCATATGGTAGAGGCAGAGGTCAAAGGGATGGGCCTGGTGTTGCTGGGGGAACTCCCGGTAGTCGTGGATGGGAAACTGGCGGCGGATGAGCAGGTTGGTGGGCTCGTAGCCGTCGACGAAGAGGGCGATCTCAGCTTCCTGGGCAAGGTAGGGGAGCAGTTCCTCGCAGTAGTCCGAGATGCCTGAGGGTACCGGCCGCAGCGGGCCGAAGAAGGCGATACGCAAAGGCACCCTCCTCATCTACGCGCGATGATCGCATAATCGGCATAGCCGTAGAGGAGGTCGTTCAGCCGGTCCAGGTTGACGTTGAGCAGAGCCGCGATCCTTTCCCACTCGGTCCCGCCGGCTTCCGGGAGGCGGGCGAGGCGCACGCCCTCAGGGACAGGGTGGAGGTAGCGGACCTCGATCTCACGGAAGCCGTGCATCTCCAAGAGGAAAGCCAACGCCTGGGGGTGAAGCGGCTTGACGTGGGAGAGGTCCAGGTAGAAATAGTTCACCAGTGCCCAGAGGCAAAGCGGGTTGGGCGTCTCGAAGATCAGGCAGGCCCCGGGTTCCAGTTTCGCCTGAGCGAGGGCGACCAGGCGCGTGAGGTCTTGAGGGGCCAGGTGTTCCACGAGGTGCGCGGCAAATAACCCGCCCAGGGAGCGATCGGGCAGGCCGGCCAGGTGGTGCAGCGCATCCTCGCGCACGACGCGCAGGCCCTTTTCCTGGCACAGTTGCACCATCTGCACGTTCCAGTCGACCCCGTAGGCCGGAATACCGTGATCGCGCAGGAGTTCCAGAAACTCGCCCTTGCCGCATCCCAGGTCCAGGACGTTGCGGCGTCCGGCGAAGAAAGGGAGGTAAGCTTCCTGCTCGGCGCGCACCTCTTCTTCCGGGCGATAGATGGCCTCGAAGCGGAAATAGTCGTGGTCGGAGAGCGTCTCGCGCTCGGCGGCCACGGCCGGCCGCTCCTCGGGCGGCAGGGTACCCTGGGGAGTCAGGCGGGCCATCAGCCCGTCCAGCCTTTGCCGGAGGAAAGCCAGGCCACGGCGGTCCAGGGCCTGCTCCTGGGAAAGGCGCTGCAGGCGCTCTTCGAGCGCGGCCAGAACGCGCGCCTGCGCCTGGGACTGCTCCTGGATCTGCCGGGCAAGGGTCTCCCGCAGATCCTGCACCCGGGCCTGAAGCGCCGCCTGCTCCTGGTCCAGCGGGACGAACAGGGCATCCATGCGCCGGAGGAGGTCCTCGGAGGTCTGGCGGGTGAAGCGATACAGCTCCTGGAGGGCCTCGACCAGGGCAAGGTTAAAGCGCACCTGCTGCTGGAGGATGGGGAGGACGTACCATTTGGTGGAGACGCGGTTCCAACGCTCGCGGAACCAGGCGATGAGCGGGCCCAGCAGGGGAAAGCGCGAACGGAAGGGCTGTTCCTGCACCGCTGCCAGTGGCTTCAGCTCCTCGAGGCGCTGTTCCAGAGGGGCAGGCTCGGACAACCCCGCGTCCGACGGATATGGAGGAAGCCCAGCCCGGCTAGCGCGCGGGCCCACCTGGGAACGCACTTGCTCACGCATCTGACGCAATCGGTGGGCCAGTTCGGGGTCTTCGGTGTAACTGCTGGCCATCGACGTGTCCCCTGTTATCGGAACCGGCGCCGAACATCCGCGACCACGGCGACGCCGGGGCAAAGGCATTATAGCATTGCGCCGTGGGCATGTCAACGAGTTAACCTCCCAGGCGAATATTGCTCTCCCGTGAACCCTGGGGTATAATGGTGGCCCAGTGAGGCCATCGATCGTGGCAGGAGCCTGGGATGCCCGGTGCGATAGAGGCTACGGAAAAGGCCATACCCCAGGAGAGCGGGTTTCCCCGGCGTGGGCCAACGGTAGAAGGATTGCTCTACTTCCTGATCCTGGTGCTCGCGGTTGCTTCCCGTTTTGCCCTCCTGGATTCCCAGGCCATGCATCACGACGAGGGGATCCACGCGCTCGGGGGATGGAACATCTATCAGGGAACCGGGTATGTGCACAACGCCGTCTACCACGGCCCTTTCATCTACCACGCCGGGGCGCTTTCCTTCTCCCTCTTCGGCGATAGCGATATCACCGCCCGCCTGCCGGGGGTGCTTTTCGGCATCGGCACGGTGATGCTCCCAGCCCTGCTGCGCCGCTACATCGGCCGCTGGGGGGCCCTGCTCGCTTCTACCTTGCTCCTCATCTCCCCCACATTCCTGTACTTTGCCCGGTTTGACCGGAACGATGTCTTTGGAGGATTTTGGTCGCTGTTCTTGTTTGTGTGCATCGTTCGTTACCTGGGAGAGCGGCGCAACGGATGGCTCTATGGGGCAGCGCTTGCTTCCTGCCTCCATTTCTGCACCAAGGAAACGGCCTATATCACCGCCGCGATCTTTCTCCTGTTCTTGGGGGGGCGGCTCATCTGGCAACGATTTGGCCTGCCCTCGCTGTTCCTGCTCTTCGGGTTGCTCCCTGCGGGCCTGGAGGACCTGTGGAAGAGCGTGGTGGGCCGGCCGGTCCCGCTGCCCTCGTTTTCCCTGGGCCCCCTCACCCTGAGCCTCCTGGGGTGGATCCCCTTGCTCCTTTCGCTACTCGGCGTGTTTGGCCTGCTCGGATGGTGTTGGATCGAGGGGTGGCGAAGCGGGCGCGCAAGCCCTACGCTCGACTTGTTGGTCGTGCTCGGGACCACCGTCCTCCCGCTCCTTTCGGCCATCCCCCTGGACTTGATGGTGCGGCTGCGACACCTCCCGCCGATCGATTACGAGTCCGGCGCGGTTGTCCCCTCCTACGCTGTAACGCTGGGGCTGCTGGCCATCGGAGGAATGTTCGCGCTCTCTGCGCTGATCGGCCTCCTGTGGGATGCGCGGCGGTGGCTGGTGGTCGCGGGCCTCTTTTGGGGGATCTTTTTCCTCCTACACACCTCGTTCTTCGGGAGTATGACCGGCTGGGCCACGGGGCTCGTGCAGGCGCTGGGGTTCTGGATGTCGCAGCAGACCGAGAAGCGCATCCACGTGGGTCCCCAGTACTACCTGTTCCTGATCCCGGTCTACGAGACCGTGTCCTTCCTCTTCGGGAGCCTGGGTCTGGTGGCCCACCTCGGAAGAGAACTCTCCCGTCCTTCCCTGCGCGAACGACCGCAAGGGCCGGGAGAATGGGACCCGCCTGCCGCGCCGCTCGGGGCGCCCTTGGGGCCAGCCATGGGGCTTCTGGCCTGGTGGGCGCCGCTGGGGCTGCTCGTCTATTCGCTGGCCGGGGAGCAGGTGCCCTGGCTGAACGTACATCCCACGTTGCCGTTCGTCCTTTTGGCGGCCGCCTGGGTGGGGCAGGTGGCCGCCTGGGAAGGGCGGTACCCGACTGCGGGCGCTCGGACTGGGGCCGCAAGCGCGCTCGTTGTGGCGGGCGCCGCCGGGCTGCTTGCCTGGTCCGGCTGGCCGCTCGTGCGCGAGGCGTGGAGGGCGCTGCGTGAGATGGGCGGAGGGGTTGCCCGGACGCAGGTGGCGCTCCTGCTGGCCTGGGCGATCGGGGCGCTGCTCCTGTTGGGCGCGGTATGGGTGCTCGCCGGGGCAGCCGGAGCCAGAAGCGAGCTTCCGTTCCTGGTGCTGGGAGGAGTAGGGGCTGCGGCTGTGGGGGTCCTGGGCTCGGTCCTCTCGTTCCAGAAAGCATACGGCCAGTGGGGATGGCTCTACCTGCCGCTCGGGCTGGTGGCCGGGCTGGCGATCGCACGCACGATCCTGTTGGGCCGGGCGGCGCTGCGTAGCGCCGTACTCCTCCCGTTCGCTATCCTTTGCGCGTGCAGCGTCTCGAGCGCCTGGAGGCTGACCTATATTCTCAACGACACGCCGGTGGAGATGCTGGTCTATGTGCAGAGCTCTTCGGACGTGCAATGGGTCATGGAGGAGTTGCGCGCACTCTCCACTTTGACCACCGGCGGGACCGAGATGCCCTTTCTCTACGATAGCGAGGTCGCCTGGCCCCTGGAATGGTACTTCCGCAACTATACCCAAAAATGGTACAAGCCGACGATCGCTCCTCCCTTCGAGCGGCCCGTGGAGGAAGCCGGGATGGCGCTGGTCTACCGCTCCTATGGGGAATCCGAGGACAGCGCCAAGGCGTATCTGGAGGGCAAGTTCTACGCGTTCCGCTATTACGCCTTCAACTGGTGGTTCCCCGAGGAGGTGATGCGCAGCCCGCGGGCCTTTGTGCGGTGGGCTGCTCCCCAGCTCCTCCCGGCGCAACAGGAAGCCACTTGGTGGGACGTCCTGCGCGCCCTGGGCACGGCTTCCGGCCAGATGAAGGTTTGGCGCTACTACCTGTTCCGTGAACCGCCGGCCCCGCTCGGCGCGCGCGAGTTCGCCGTCTATGTGCGCAGGGACCTCTTGGCCCCGCTCGAGTGGGTAAGCGATGCCTTGCCCCGGCGGTAGCCGGGCCGATGAGCCAGACCGGGGGTATGCATGAGTCACGGCCACGGTTCTTCCACCCCTGAACAGGAGCACTGGTTGAATCGCAGGATCGACTTGACGCGGGTGGACCCGCAGATCGTCCTTTTCCTCCTGTTCATAGCCCTTGCCGCCGTGCTGCGGTTCTCCCACCTTGGGGTGCGCGCGATGCACCACGACGAGGCGATCCACGCCTGGTATTCCTGGCGATTCTACACGGGGCAGGAGTTGTACCGCTACAACCCCATTTTCCATGGGCCTTTCCTGTACCATATCACCGCCTTCTTCTACTTCCTGTTCGGGGTGAGCGATGCGATCGCCCGGGCGCCGGAGGCGCTCTTCGGCGTGCTCCTGGTCGCGCTCTGTTATCCCTTGCGGCGGTACCTGGGCCGGTATGGGTGGTTGATCGCCGCCGGGCTGCTCGCGATCTCTCCCTCGTTCGTCTATTTTTCCCGCTTTGCCCGACACGATGCCTTTGCCGCGACGTTTACCCTGGCGGCGACGATCTCGCTCTTTCGCTACCTGGAGGAGCGTCGGCCGCGCGACCTCCTCTGGGCCGCCGGCGCGCTGGCCCTTTCCTTCACCGCAACGGAGGTCACCTTCATCAGCACTTTCATCCTGCTCGTTTTCCTGGGCCTGGTGTACCTGTTGGATCGGCAGGGAGAGCGCCTGCGTACGGAGGGCCGGATCGTTGCGATCGTGCTCCTGGTTGCAGCGTGGCTGTGGGAGCTCCGTCTGGTCGCTGCCGGGGAGGGTGCTCCGGCGACGCACGTGGCGTTGGTGACGCTGGCCCTGCTCGCGCTGGCCTACGTGGGCCCCTCGTCGCTTTGCGCCCGCCTGTTTCCCCGTGGCACTTCCCCGGTGCGGAAAGCCGTGGAGGCCCTTGCCGCGCAGCCGCGGGTGCTCTTGTCCGCTGTGGGGGTCTTCTTGCTGCTCTTTGGGCTCTTCTTTACCACCTTCCTGACGTATCCCCGGGGCTTTGTGGACGGACTGGTGCAGGGGCTGCAGCACTGGACGGCACAACAGAATGTCCGCCGGGGCGACCAGCCCTGGTTCTACTACCTGCTCTTGCTGGCACTCTATGAGCCAGTGACGCTCACTGCCGGCGTGGCCGGCGCAGCGCTCGTCCTCTCCCGCGTGCGCCGCTGGCGGGCAGAGGCCGGCGCGGTTTCGGAAAACCTGCTCTTTCCCGTGTTCCTGGTCCATTGGGCGCTCTTCGCCCTGGTGCTCTTTTCCTGGGCGGGCGAGAAGATGCCCTGGCTCGTCCTGCACGTCGCTCTCCCGCTTGTATTCCTCGCCGCGATCGCGCTCGACCGCTTCTATGCCTGGATCCTGTGGCGTCCCCTCTGGCGTAGCGGCGATTGGGTCGTCGGGCCGCTCCTGCTTTTGGTCCTGTTCGCCCTGCGTGGGATGGGAAACGCGTTGTCCAGGATGCAGCCCGGCGGCACAGGAAGCCTGGAGGATCAGTACCTGATGCTGCAGGCCGTGGTTCTCGGGTTGATCCTGGTCGGTTTGATCGTCGCGCTCACCTGGCGGGTGTACCGTGTCGAAGGCCGGCACTTGGGGCAATCCCTGGCGTTGGTGGGCTTGGCGTTGCTGGCGATGTACACGGTGCGCAGTACCTTCCTCGCGAACTACTACCACGGAGATACCCCGGTGGAGATGCTCGTTTACACCCAGACGGCGCCCGATGTGCCCTGGGTGGTGCGGCAGATCGAGCGGATCTCCATCGACCAGACGCGTAAAGTGCGCACGGAGCAAGATCCCACAGGCGGGCACGGCTTACGCATCGCCATCGATACCTCACAGGGGCTGGAATGGCCGTTCAATTGGTACCTGCGCGAGTTTCCCCTGCTCTATTTTGATGGAGCCTTCAATCCACCTCCGGATGCCGACATCGTGCTGGTGTTGGCCGATCACGAGCCTGCGCTGCGCCCCTACCTGCAGAACGGTTACACGGGTTGGCGCCACAAGCACCGCTGGTGGTTCCCGGAGTACGAGACCTACAAGCGCTGGCGCCTCTGGGCGGCCGGGGTAACGGAACTCGGCTATCCGACCGAGCCCTGGCTGCGGCTGCGCACCTACACCCCGGAAGGGTTGAGCCATTTGTGGCAGTACCTGACCAAACGGAAGCTCCCCTACGCCCTGGCGAGCCAGGACTTTTACCTGTATGTGCGCAACGAACTCCTGCCCGGCGCGAAGGCCGCGGTGGCCCCCGATCCTTACCTGGAAAAGCTGGGCCGGCGTCCCGCGATCGCCTTCTTCGGGAGCGCCGGAAGCGGGCTAGGGCAACTCGCCTTCCCGCGCGGGGTCGCGGTGGATGAGGCCGCAAACTTGTATATAGCCGACAGCGGCAACCACCGCATCGTGCGCTTCGATGCCCAGGGGCAGCCCAGCGCCTGGGGGAGCCTATGTGTCCTGGAGACGGGAGCCGGCTGCATCGACCCGGACGGGGCCGGACCGCTTCCCCTGGGAGCGGGCCAGTTCAACGAACCGTGGGGCGTTGCGGTCGATCCCCAAGGGCGGGTGTACGTCGCCGACACCTGGAACCACCGGATCCAGGTGCTGGATGCGGAAGGAAATTTCCTGGGGGCGTGGGGCGAGGGCCGGCTCATCGATGTCGGGGCCGACGCTGCTCTCCGTGAGGCCCGACCCTTCGGCTTCTACGGGCCGCGTGGGGTCGCGGTGGATCCGCAAGGGAACGTGTACGTCACCGATACCGGCAACGAGCGCGTGCTCGTCTACCGGGTGTACAGCGATGCTGGCGGGGGCGTCCAGGCCGAGTACGCCTACCAGTGGGGAGAGACCGGCTCGGCCCCCGGGCAGTTCCTGGAACCGGTGGGAATCGCCATCGACGCGTCGGGGCGGGTGTACGTAGCGGACACCTGGAACTTGCGGGTGCAGGTCTTTGCCCCGGGCCCCGACGGAAGAGTCTCGCCCATCCCGGTGGCTTCCATCCCCGTCACCGGCTGGGAAAGCGACTCCCGAGAGAACAAGCCCTACATCGCCGTGGACCCGGCAGGGCAGATCTACTTTACCGTGCCAGAACGGAACTATGTGGCGATGGTCCGCCTGACCGGGGAGGTGCTGTCTGTGTGGGGAGGGTATGGGGTGGACCTGGCCTCGTTCCACCTGCCCACCGGGATCGCGGTGGATGCGCGGGGCCAGGTGTACGTGAGCGACGCCGGGAACGGACGCATTCTCCTATTCCGCCTGCCGTAAAGGACGCAGGATCGCGTCGCTGATGCGTACAGCGCGCACCGCGGCCTGCACGTCGTGCACCCGGACAATGTCGGCGCCTCCGGCGACCCCCAGCGCGAGCGTGGCGAGCGTCCCTTCGAGCCGCTCTTGAGGAGGGAGGTTCAGCGTGAGACCGATGAACGACTTGCGCGATGTGCCCAGGAGGATCGGCCGGCCCAGGCTGCGCAACTCGTTCAAGCGACGCATCACCTCCAGGTTCTGTTCCGGGGTCTTGCCAAAGCCGATCCCGGGGTCGACGATGATCGACTCCCACGGGATGCCCTGAGCGACGGCGAAGGCGATGCTTTCCTCCAGGTCCGCAAAGATCTCGCCCATCAGGTCCCGATAGCGCACCTCGCGGTAGTGCCCGCCCAGCTCGCCCACGGTGGCCTGGGCGCGTCGGTTGTGCATGAGGATGATCGGCACCCCGGCGTCACGTACCACCGCGGCCAGCGCTTCGTTCCAGCCCTCTCCCTCCGGATCGCGTAGGCCCCAGATGTCGTTGACCATATGGGCACCCGCCTGTAAGGCGGCCCGGGCTACCTCCGCCTTGTAGGTGTCGATGGAGATGGGGAGCGGGATCTCGCCGCGCAGGCGTTCGATCACCGGGACCACCCGCGCCATCTCTTCCTCCACAGGCACCCTGGGGGCCCCGGGGCGGGTCGATTCACCTCCCACGTCCAGGAGATCGGCCCCTTCTTCGGCAAAGCGTTGTGCCTGAGCCAGGGCGGCCTCCACTGGGGAGCTGCCGGCGCGCAGCAAGCCGTCGCCGGAGAACGAATCCGGCGTGAGGTTCAGGATGCCCATGACGAAGGTGCGTGTGCCCCAGCGGAAAGCGCGGCCGGCGATTTCCATCTCGCCCAGCGTCTCACCTTCGTAGCGACGGAGCAGCCTCTCGAGTTCCGTGGCCAGGGGGGCGAGCCCGAGGGAGCGAGGCTGAACCCGCAGTTTGGCGATCAAGGCGTGGAAGTGTCGTAGCGTCCCCAGGAGGAGGACATCGCTGGTGGCCCCTGCCTCTGCGCGATAGGAAGTCCAGTTCAGCGCTGCTTCCCCCCCTTTGGAGAGCATCTCCTGCTTGATGATGTTCGCCTGAAAGGCGGGGACGCCCTGGATCTCGATGGCCCGGAAGACGCCTTTGGGCTGCATGATCGCCATCCCTTTGGCAGACACCCCGATGCGCGCCATTTCGCGGCGCAGATCCTCGGGTGCATTCAAGCTGATGACACGTGCGTGGTACGATAGGGACATTCGGTTCCCTCCTCAGGGGGATGTTCTCTCCCGTGGCTGCGGGGCCGGTTCACGGTTCCTCCTTTTCGCGGGCCCGGAAGACGAGTTTCAGGGGCACTCCGGTAAAACCGAACACCTGGCGGATGCGGTTTTCCAGGTAGCGATGGTAGGAGAAATGGAGCCAATCTGGGTTGTTCAGGAAAAAGACGAAAGTCGGCGGCGCAACCGCTGCCTGGGTCGCGTAGTAGATCCGTACCTGGCGGCCTCGCACCTTCGAGGGAGGCGCATGCGCCTCCACGGCGTCGCGCACTAGATCGTTCAGCAGCGCTGTGGGCACCCGCTTGCGGCGCTCCTGGTCGACAAAAAGCGCCGTCTCCACGGCCTTGGCCACCCGCTGCCCGGTCAGGGCAGAGACGGAAAGCACGGGGGCATAGTCCAGGAAGCGCAGGCGGGAACGCACCTCCTGGACGTAGGCGTCGTGCGTGCGGTGGTCCTTGGGGACGAGGTCCCACTTGTTCAGCAGGAGGACGATTCCCCGGTAGGCCTGAACCACATAGCCGGCGATGTGGGCATCCTGCTCGGTCACCCCCTCGGTCGCGTCGAGCAAAAGGAGGGCCACGTCGGCGCGCTCGATCGCCCGTAGCGCCCGCATGACGCTGTAGCGTTCCACCCCGGTGCCGATCTTCCCTTTCCGACGGATGCCCGCGGTATCGATCAGCACGATCTCCCGATCCCCCCAGCGCAGGGGCGTATCCAGGGCATCGCGGGTGGTTCCGGGTATGGTGCTCACGATGGCCCGTTCCTGCCCCAGCAGGGTGTTGAGGAGCTGGGACTTGCCGACGTTCGGCCGGCCAACGATGGCGATGCGCACCGCCTCCCCAGGCGGCCCTTCCTCTTCCGCAGGCGGGAGCAGGGGGACCAGCTCGTCCAGGAGCTCGGCGATGCCGCGGCCGTGGAGGGAGGAAATGGGGTGGGGATCGCCGAGTCCCAGGCGATAGAACTCGAACGCCTGCAGCCGCCGCTGCTCGTTATCCGCCTTGTTCGCGACCAGCAGGACAGGTTTGGTCGCCTGGCGCAAGAGCTGGGCGATCTCCTCGTCGCCGGGCGTGAGGCCGGCCTCCGCGTCCACCAGGAACAGGATCGCATCCGCCTCTTCGATGGCGAGCAACGCCTGTTCCCGCGTCCGACGGACGATCTCAGCGATCGGGAGGACCGCGATCTCCTCGTCGGAAAGGAGGAGGCCACCGGTATCCACCAGCACGAAGGAGGAATCGCCCCAGTGGCACTCGCCGTAGAGGCGGTCGCGTGTGGTCCCGGGGAGGTCCTCGATGATCGCCTGGCGCTTGCCGAGCAGCCGGTTGAAGAGAGTCGATTTGCCGACGTTCGGCCGGCCGACGATGGCGACAATCGGTTTGCCCATCAGCCCCTACCCCGCGCCCTTTGTCCCAACCCGAGGCGCCGGAAAAAGCCTACCTGGACAAGCAACCCGACCAAAAAGGCGATCGCCATCAGGTAGGTGTTCCCCGTAGCCTGGAAGATCAGGAACGAGCCGAGGACCACGGTGGCGAGGATGATGATGTAGCGGTAGAGGAGGGCGGCCGCAACGCCGCCCGCGAGAGCAAGGGCAAAGGGCATCCAGGGCTCGCCCCACGGGCCGCCGGCGCCGGAGTCCAGCACGTAGCGCCCCATCACGTAGCCGAGCCCTGCGCCGATTAACAAGATCAGGAAGCGGTTGAGGGTGCGGAGGAAGAACCAGCCAAAGGCCGCCCCCAGGAGGGCGGCACCCAGGACGATGATCCACACCGTCGTGCGTTCCTGGATGTGGCCGAGATAGGCGGCAATGAGGCCGAGCAACGCGCCGAAGGTCCCGCCAAGCACCAGACCGACCAGCTTCAGGCTGCCCATGTACAGCGAGAAGCCGAACAGGCAGAGAAGGGCGCCCAGGACAAGCAAGAGCAACTGCGGGTGATCCATTGTTTCCTCCGGCAAGCTTTCCCAAGGGTTAACGGCATCATACCATTGGGGAGTACCCTTGTCAAAAGCCGGCGGCAAGGGCCAGCCTGGTGAAACGCATCCCCATCTTGTGTCCGAATCTCCGGTTTGCGTTGCCCGGTGGCCTGGTGTACAATCGGGCTGCCCGTCCGGGTGTGTGAGACGGCGTTCGAAGGAGGCAGCCTTGCGCACATCCCGCTTTTTCTTGTTGCTCGTGGTGTTCCTGTGCGGTATGACCTCGATGGCGATCGAGATGACCGCTTCTCGCCTGATCGGGACCTTTTTCGGAAGCCCGCTTCCGATCTGGGCGATCCTCATCGGGATGGTGATGATCTACCTCTCGCTGGGCTACACGCTGGGAGGCCGCCTGGCGGATCGACGGCCCCACGCCTCCTTCCTCTATGGGCTGGTGGGCGTGGCCGCCGTGGCTACAGGGCTGATCCCTCCCCTGTCCCGCCCGCTGCTCGGTTGGGCGCAGGAGGGGCTAGCCAACGTCGCTGCCGGGCTTTACATCGGCGCGCTGGTGGGGGTACTGGTGCTCCTTTCCATCCCGATGGTGTTGCTGGGGTGCGTTTCGCCCTTTGCCATACGCCTGGAGATGATGGCGGTAGACCGGGCCGGGCGTACTTCGGGGTCGATCTATGCCCTCTCCACCGTGGGGAGCATCCTGGGGACTCTCTTGCCTTCCTTCGTGACGATCCCTCTTTGGGGGGTCTCGCTCACTTTCTATGCCTTCTCGCTGCTGTTGCTTCTGGTGCCGCTGATCGGGGTTCCGCGCTGGACCACGCGCCTGGTCTTCCTGTTGTTTCTGGTGGGGATCGGTGCCTTGGCCCTGCTTTTCCTATCCGGCCTCTGGCGCGGTTGGCGGGAGCCGCCTCCGGGGACGGTGTTGGTGGACGAGCGGGAGTCGGTCTACAACTACATCCAGGTGTATCGGGACGGGGACCGGATCTACCTGGCGCTGAACGAGGGGCTGGCGGTGCATTCCTACTATTCCCTGACCTACGGACGTACCGGGAACCCCTTCGACCTTCTTTCCTATGGCCCCTGGGACATCTTCCTCATCGCTCCCTATTTCGCGCCGGATGTGCCGGAGGGCAGCTTCTCCTCGATGTGCCTGATCGGTTCCGCTGCGGGCACGATCCCGAAACAATACGGCGCCGTCTACGGCGACCGGGTGCAGATCGATGGGGTGGAGTTGGATCCCGAGATCGTGGAGGTGGGCCGCAGGTATTTTCGCATGGGAGACGAGGAGGCGCGCGGGGTCCTGCGGGTCTATGTACAGGACGGCCGCTATTTCCTGAGCACCGTTCCCCGCCGCTACGACATCGTGGCCGTCGATGCCTATCGGCAGCCTTACATCCCGTTCCACCTGACCACCGAGGAGTTCTTCGCCCAGGTACGGGCCCACCTGAAACCCAACGGCGTGTGTGCGATCAACGTGGGGCATGTCGTCGGCGATGACCGCTTGGTCGATGCCATTGCGGCCACGATGCGCCGCGTGTTCCCCAGCGTCTATGTGATCGATCTGCCCGGGCATACGGTGACCAACAGCATCGTGGTGGCGACGGTGCGCGAGAGCTCTCTCGCAGACCTGGATCGGAACACCGCGCGCCTGGAACACCCGGTGCTGCGTCATGTGGTGGGCTACGTGCGGGGCCACACGCGGCTGTGGAGCGGGGAGGGGATTGTCTTCACGGATGACCGGGCGCCGGTGGAACACGTGGTCGACCAGATGATCCTCAACTACGTACAGGCGCGCTGATGGCTGGCCTTCTGGACATTTTTCTCCGCGTGCTCTTGCCGCTCACCATCGTGTGGGGCGCGGGGTTTCTCGCGCGACGGCTCTTCCAGCTCGACCCCCGGCCGTTTTCGCGGGTGGCGTTCTACTTCCTGGCTCCATCGATTGTCTTTGTGTCGCTCATGGAAACCCAAGTGACGGCGGACGAGGCCGGCCGGATCTTCCTGGCTGTGCTCCTCCTCTTTGCCGTGCTGGCCGTCCTCTCCTCAGGGGTCGGGTGCCTCTTGCGGCTGCCGCCGCCGGAGCAGAGCGGGTTTGTGCTTTCGTCGGTGCTGATCAACTCGACCAACTACGGTTTTCCGGTGGTCTTGCTCGCCTTTGGCTCCGCAGGGCTCGAGCGGGCAGTCGTCTTTGGTATCGGCGCGGCGCTCCTGGCCAACTCGTTGGGGGTGTATGTGGCGGCCCGTGGCCGTGCTGGGGGCACGAAGGAGGCTTTGAGGCAGGTGCTGCAGGTGCCGATGGTGTACGGAGTACTGCTTGCCCTGGTTCTGCGACTCTTGGGGCTGCGAGGGGGCGACACGATGGTGCTGGGAGGCCAGGAGATCGCCTGGCTGACCGGTCCCTACCGGGGGGTAAAGCTGCTCTCGCAGGCAGCCATTCCCCTTTTTTCCCTGGTGTTGGGCATGCAGCTCGCCGGGGACCAGCGTGCGGGCTTTTCCTGGCCGATGCTGCTTGCGGGGGCAATACGCCTGGCGCTGTCTCCCCTGGTTGCCTGGGGGCTGGTGCGGATGTTTGGCTTGAGCGGCCTGGCCGCCCAGGTGACCATCCTCGAAGCCGCGATGCCCACGGCGGTCATGTCGGTGATCCTCTCTACCGAGTTCGACGCAGCCCCGCGCTTCGTTTCCACGACCGTCGTCGGAACCACGCTGGCCAGCCTGGGGACGCTGACCGTCCTCCTGCATCTGCTGGGCGCATGAGGCGGTGCCCACGGCCCAGCCGACGCTCGAGCCCAATGGTGGGGGGCCCAGAGCGCGTTTTTCTGGCGGGGGTTCAGGGGGAAGGCGGTTGCCGTGTCAGACCAGTGCCGCCAACGGCGTGGGGTAGCCCGGTCTGTGGGCGGTTGTTCCCTCCTGGCAGAGGGCTGGCCTCGGAGCGTCCGGGGAACCGGGGCAGCTCGCGCCCCTCGGCCGGCGCCCGTCAACGGGGCCGGGAAATGCCCGCTTCCCTGGAGGGCCTCGAATTCCCACTACCGGGGGCCGAGGCAACGCTGGCGCCTACCTTCGGGCGGAGGAAGCCTTGGGACAAGCAGGGCCTTGCGCCGGGGGCGAAGGCGATGGCAGGCGCATGGCGTACCCTGGGGATGTGGGTGTTCAGGGTGGTTGCCATTAGGTTCAGGCTGTGCTATACTGAGACCAGAACGTGAGGAAACGCCCATGGCTGGGTTGCTACAAGCCGAGGGCCCGGCGGAGAAAAGCGGCTACCTGACGCAGGCCGAGACGCTGGCGGAAAGCTTCTGCAGCAAATTGCGCGATCTCCTGGAGGCCGCGACCCGGCAACGGAATGCCCTGGAGGCGGAGCTCAGGCAGCTGGCCCGCCTGCGGGACGAAGTCGAAGTACGGCTGCGGTTCGCTCGCGAGGGAAACGCGCCCGCCGATCCCCAACTCCAGGAGAAACGAGACGCCCTCTGGGCAAACGAGCAACGGATACGCCAGGCGCTGGCGGAAGCCGAAGAGCATACACGGCGGCTCGAGCTGTTGTTGCGTCACGTCCAGATGAGCGCCCGTTCGCTTCGCTCGTCGCCGGCGGGCCAGCCGTACGACCCCTGGGAGATGGCCCTGCGTTCGCAGGCACTCTACGGGCGGGAGGCAGAGCGCAACGCCTTAGCGCGCGAGGTGCATGACGGGCCCGCGCAACTGTTGGCTTCCTTGGCATTGGGGCTGGAACAGCTGCGGGGGCACCTTTCTCCGCAGGAGGTTGCGCGAGAGGGCCTGGAGCGCCTGTTGCGGGATGTCCGTTGGGGCCTTCAGGAAGCGCGGCGCCTGATCTACGAATTGCGTCCATCTCCGTTCTCTGGGGAGACGCTGGGCAAGCAGGTCGAACGGTATGTTCACGATTTGGAAGCGGCCTATGGAATTGCGGTAGAGCTCCGTTGGGCGGATGCGCCGCGCGAGTTAACCCAGGAAGAGAAGGTGGCTGTTTACCGGATCGTCCAGGAGGCGTTGCGCAATGCCCACCGGCACGCGCGCGCGAGTCGCATTGCTGTGGAAGCGTTTGCTGCGCCCACCGGCTGGACGGTCCGGGTCGTAGACGATGGCATCGGATTCGACCCTGACCTCCTTGGACAACAGCAGGATCATTGGGGCATCCGAGGGATGCGTGAGCGTGCCCAGCTGATCGGAGCGCAGCTCCGGATCGAGAGCCGTCGGGGCGAAGGGACGGCCGTGGTGCTGCATCTCCCTGAGGTGCCCGGTTCCACGGAGAGAGGATGAGATGATCCGAGGGAGCGAAGTGCTGACGGTTCTGATTGTCGACGATCATCCGTTGTTCCGTCAAGGCGTCCGGGCGGTGTTGGAACGGGAGCCCGATCTGCGGGTCGTTGGCGAGGCCGGGGATGGACAGGAAGCGATCCGACTGGCGGAGCAATTGGCCCCCGACGTGGTGTTGATCGACATCAGCCTGCCCGGCCTGAACGGATTGGAAGTGACCCGGGTGATCAAACGCCGTCAGCCGCAGGCGGGCCTGATCGTGCTGACGGTCTACGAGGACGATGAGCAGCTGTTCAATGCGATCAAAGCCGGGGCTTCGGCCTATTTCTCCAAGGACATCCAGCCGCAGCAACTGGTGCAGGTGATCCGGGAGGTTGGTCGAGGCACTTATCTGATCGACGAGCACGTGTTTGGCAAGCCTCACATCGCGGCCCGGGTGCTGAACCAGTTCCGGGAACTAGCGGCCGCGGAGGAAGAATTGGGCTCCATTTTCTCCCCGCTGACCAGCCGGGAGATCGAAATCCTCGATTGCATGGCCCAGGGGTTAACGAACAAAGAGATCGCCGATCGGCTCTACATCAGCAGCCAAACGGTCAAGAACCACGTCACCGCGATCCTGCGCAAGCTTCAGGTGAACGACCGTACGTCTGCAGTCATCTATGCGCTGCGCCGCGGCTGGATCCGGGTCGCGGCACCAGGTCCGGCGGAGATTTCCCCGAGCAGCGAAGCCGGGGATGAATGAGGCACAGCCGAACGAAGGAGGGTTCCATGCTAGTCATCGCCGAGAACATCCAGATCCGTGCCGTTCGGGTACAGCAGGCGATCGAGAATCGGGATGGGTCGTTCTTCCAGGAGTTGGCCCGACGGATGGTCGCTGCTGGAGCCCATGTGATCGACCTGAACATCGGCCCTCGGAAGAAAGACGGTCCAGAGGTGATGGCCTGGCTGGCCGGGACGATCGCAGAGGTTGTTGACGTGCCGCTCTCCTTTGACACGACCAACCTGGACGCGATCGAGGCCGGCCTGAAGGCAGTGCCCGGCCGTAAGCACATCTTGAACCCGGGCTCGATCGCAGGCAACCCCGAGCGGACGGAGCGCGTCTTCTCCCTGGCCGTGGAGCACGGGGCAGGGGTGGTGGCGCTGACGCTGGAGCAGAGCGGCATGCCGGCCACTGCGGATGCCCGGATCAACATCGCGATGGAGCATCTGATCCCGGCGGCGCAGCAGTACGGCCTTCCGATGGAAGATCTGTACATCGACCCCGTGGTGCTCACGGTCAAGGGGATGCAGGAGCACCCTAAGGAGGTCATCGAGGCCGTTCGGGCGTGCAAGTACCTCTGTGAACCGGCCCCCAGGACGACCTGTGGGCTTTCGAACGTTTCGAACGGCGTGCCCCACGAGAACCGGAGCCTGATCAACCGCACCTTCCTGGTGATGCTCCTGGCTGCTGGCCTGGATTCGGCCATCTGTGATCCCTTCGACCGGCAACTGATGGAGTGGCTGCGGATCGTAGAAGAGCGCGATGCCAGCACACCGGTGGGGCGCGTCCTCTTGCGCCTGTACGATGCCATCCAGGGCATGGGCGAGTTCGGACCGCAGGATGTGGACCTATCCGATCCAGCACAGGCGGAGATCTACAAGACGGTGCGCGTGCTGCGTAACGAGGTGATCTTTGCCGACGACTACCTGCGCTTCTAGCTCCGAGGAGGGGTGGATTGACCGGTGAGGCGGTAGCCCGGCGGATTGCTGCCCGGGTACGGGAAGGGAAACTGCCCTGTGTGGAAGCCTTTGCCCTTGCCGAGGAACTCGGGATTCCGCCAGCCGAGGTGGCCGCTATTGCGGAAGCGGAAGGGTACCGCATCGGGTGGTGTCAGTTGGGCCTGTTTGGGGGCCGGGGGAAAGAGGCCCCGGCTGTCGCTGCGGTCGAGGTGCCCTTGCCGCTGCGCGAGCAGATCCAGGCGCATTTGGAGGATGGGCATCTGCCCTGTCCTTCGGCGTGGGGGATCGCCCGGCGCTTGGGCGTGGAACGGATCGAAGTGGGCCGAGCCGCGGATGCCCTGGGGGTGCGGATCAGCCGGTGTCTTCTGGGCTGTTTCTCCTGAGGCCGGGGCTTGCGGGGCTAGTAGGTTCGCTCCACGACACGCCGGGCGATCTCCTCGAGCGGGGAGCGTTGTTCCGGCTCGGTGACCACCTGCAGGTGTTTGAGGGCCTGTTCATAGTAGCGTAGCGCTTCTTCCCGGGCCAGTCGAGGCCCGGAGGAGTTCTGTACCCGCTGCAATACGGCCGCGAATTCCTCTGGCGGGAAGGGCTCCCCAAAACGGGCCACAGCGCGCCGGAGCAGGCCGTCGCTATCGTCGTGGGCGACGGCATAGATCAGGGGCAGGGTGATCAGACCTCGGCGGAGGTCTCCCCCCGCCGGTTTGCCCAGGAGATGCTCGTCGCCCACATAGTCGAGCACGTCGTCCACGATCTGGAAGGCCATGCCGAGGGCATAGCCGAAAGCGCCCATGGCGGCCACGGTTTCCTCCGCCGCCCCGCCGCAGATGGCGCCGATGCGCCCGGCTGCGCCAAAGAGGGAGGCCGTCTTCCGGCCGATCTTGAGGCGATAGCTTTCTAACGCCACCTCAAGCGGTTCCACCTGATCCACGGTGCTGATTTCCCCCTCGCAGATGGCCACAGCGGCTTCGGCGATCGCTTCCAGCACGCGGATCTCTCCCGTGAGCGCAATGGCTCGCGCGGCCAGGGCAAAGAGGTAGTCTCCGACCAGCACCGCGGCGTCGTGGTGCCACTTCTCATGGATCGTCGGCTGGCCACGCCGGTGGGGCGATTGGTCGATCAGGTCGTCGTGTACCAGGCTGGCGGCGTGCACCAGTTCCACTGCCGCTGCGGCATAGACCGTCTGGGGGGCAATCGGCCGGCCGCCCAGCTGAGCCGCGCGGAAAACCAGCGCGGCACGCAGCCTTTTCCCTCCGGCAGAGAGGAGGTGGCGGGCCGGCGCGGAAAGCCATAGCACAGGGGATTCCACCAGTCCCTGCATATAGGCTTCCAGGCGGGCCATGGCTTCTTCGATGCCGGTCAAGGAGTCCGCTCCTGCCACGCCTTTGGCCCTCCCTAAGGCATCACGGCAACCGTACGCGCTGCGCTCCAGAGGCGCTCCAGCTGGTAACGGTCGCGCTGGGCCAGGTTGAAGATGTGCAGCACCACAGAGCCAAAGTCCATCAGGATCCAGCCGCTTTCCGCCGTGCCCTCCACACGGCGCGGGGGCGCGTTTTCCTGTTCCGTCCTCTCCAGCACTTCGTCCGCGATGGCTTCCAGTTGACGCTCGCTCTCGCCGCTGCAGATCAGGAAATAGTCGGCGATCAAGGAAATGCCCCGCAGGTCCAGCAACACGATGCGGCTGGCTTTCTTGCCAGCCACCCACTCCATCAATCGGTTGGCCAGTTCCCGAGGTTCGATCGTGTGCCTCCTCCGAGATCTGTTCGGGCACATAGGGAACGCCCGACCCCCAAAGGTCGGTTCGCAGCGGATTATACACCAAAGGAAACGCGGCGGCAACTGGCGCTTGCAGCGCGTGGAGGGGTATTGTACAATAGCCCACCAGGTAAAGACCGAAGGAGGATAACGATGGCCCAGGTGCCGCAAGAGATTTCCCTGGAAGAAGCCTGGAAGCTGGCCATCCAGCGGGAAAAGGAAGCCCAGGAACTGTATCGCGACCTGGCGGAGCGGGTCGCGAGCGCGGAAGCGCGCGCCCTGTTCGCGTTCCTCCTGGAGCAAGAAAAGGAGCACGAGCGGAGGCTGCAGGACGAATTCGATCGCGCTTTTGCTCCAGAGTGGTAGAGAGGTTTTTGAGGGGAAAGCCGGATGACCGGGCAGGAACTCCAGGCGCTTCTGGAGCAAGGGGAAGGGGAGACGCGCGTCTTCCTTCCGAGCCATAGCCGGCGCAGTGCCCTGGGAGAGGCGCTGGTCGCGCTGGCGAACACCCGGGGCGGCTATCTGGTGGTGGGCGTGCAGCGCTCGAAAAGCCGGGGCGGAGGTGTGGACACACCCGAGGAAGCATGTCGCGCCCTGCTGGAGGCGGCACAAGGTTGCCGCCCTCCCCTTCCCCTGCCGGTGCCAGAGGTGGTGCGGGTTGGGGAGCTGGCGTTCGTGGTGGCTCAGGTGCCGAGCGGTCTGGCCCACGTCTACCATTGGGAAGGGCGTTACCTGCACCGTGTCGGCGCGGCGACGCTTCCGCTGGAGCCGGGCGAACTCCGTGACCTGCTTCTGGAACGGAGCGAGGAAGGGTTCGATGGGCGGATCGTGCCTGGGGCGACGTGGGACGAGCTGGATATGGAGGAAGCCCGGGCCTACGCCCTGGCTTCAGGAGCCGATTCGACCGACCTCCTGGCCTGGTTGCGGGAGCGAGGGTGTGTCCGGGAGGTGGAAGGCATTGTGCGCCCCACGTATGCCGGGGTGCTGCTCTTCGGGCATAACCCGCAGGCGTACCTGCCCCAGGCCCGGATCCTCCTGGTCCATCGCGCCGGCACAGCAGAGGACGAAAACCTCCTAGCCTGCGAGGAAGCCGGCGGCACGCTCCCGGCGCAGGTCCGCCGGGCGGAGGCCTTTCTGGTGGAACGGATGCACCGGGGCCGGATGTGGGTGGGCGATGAGCGGGTGAGCGTGCCCGAATACCCCGTGGAGGCCGTGCGCGAGGCGCTGGTCAACGCCGTGGTGCATCGGGATTATGCCCGGCAGGGCGAGGAGATCCGGGTGACGATGTGGGCGGACCGCATCGAGGTCTACAGCCCGGGCCGGCTTCCCGGATCGTTACGGGTGCAGGACCTCCCCGCGGCCCGATACGTCCGTAACCCGCGCATTGCCCGGATCCTGGGCGAGCTCGGCCTGCTGCAGGGGATCGGGGCGGGCGTGGGACGGATCCAGGCGCTCATGCGGGAGGCGCGCCTCCCGCCGCCGGAATGGCAGGAGAGCAGTACGGGTGTTCGGCTGGTCCTGTATGGGCCGAAAGGTGTGCCGTTGAGCACCTTTATGGCGGATCCGCAATCGCTGGCCCGCCTGGGGTTGAACGAACGCCAGGTGCAGATCGTGCTCAGCCTGAACGAACGAGGCCGGCTGACCAGCCGCGAGTGCCAGGAGCTGTGTCCCCAGGTGAGTGCGGAGACGTTACGCCGCGACCTGGCGGACCTGATCGCCCGTGGCCTGCTCCTGAAGGTCGGGGAAAGCCGGGCAACCTACTACATTTTGCGCTGATGCCGCAGGCGGTGTGGGATGATGAAGGCAAGGACGGTGTTCGTGGTCTTGGGGTTGCTGGCGGTTCTGGGCTGTGCGGGCGGGGCGTTGAAGAAAGGGGATCCTGCACCGGAGCTGGTGTTGGAAAGTCTGGACGGGAGCACCGTGCGCCTGAGCGACTACCGTGGCCGGCCGGTGCTGATCAACTTCTGGGCCTCATGGTGCGCGCCGTGCCGTGAGGAGATGCCGGAACTGCAGAAGGTGTTTGCCGCCCAGCAAGCCGACGGCCTCGTGATCCTGGCGGTGAATACGACCTTCCAGGATCGAGTGGAAGATGTGAGACGCATGCGCACGGAGCTGGGGCTGACCTTCCCGATCCTCCTCGACCGGGACGGCAAGGCGGCGGCCGCCTATCGAGCGAGCGCCTGGCCGACAAGCGTCTTTGTGGACCGACAGGGACGCGTCCATCTGGTGCAGGTAGGTCCGATGAGCTGGCGCTTTGTGGAGAGCGTGCTCAGGGAGATCCGGTAGGGAAAAAGAGCTGCTCGAGCAGCCGCCGCACTTCCCACAGGGACAACCATTTCCCCAGATACGATCCGTCGACGACTACCTCAAAGTGCAGGTGGGTTCCCCGCTGGGACCCCTCGGCCCCTTCCGAGGTCCCTGAATTGCCCGCATAGCCGATCACCTGCCCCTGCTGTACGAGCGTCCCGGAGATGACCTCATCCGGGATGCCGGCCAGGTGAACGTAGCGCGTGACCAGGCCGTCGCCGTGGTCGATCCACACCTGCCGGCCGCGGAGACGGTCGAGGATTTCCGGGGGCGTGCGGTGCAGCCGGACGCACTCGGCGACGAGCGCTTCCCACTCGTCCAGGGTCATCTCCTGGTAGCCGTGATCGGCACGGATGACCCGTCCCGCGGCCACGGCGAGCACCGGCGTGCCGTAAGGGATTTCCACGCCCGCTGTGCCCCCGTACAGGTCTAGCCCTTGATGGATGCCAAAGCGGTAGACCCGGGGACTTCCGGGAAGAAGGGAGTCGCGCTCTGGGAGATACTTCAGCCCGGCGATCGGCGGGATGAACGGCCCCAGCGCGCTCAACCGGCGCAGGTCGTCCGGCCGCTCTTCGGGCAGGGGGCCCTCGGCACCACGGATGGAGTAGGTCTCCCCATAGCCAGGGTAGACGTACAGCGCCCCGGGCGTGCTCAGGTACAGGCGTCCTTCCCAGAGGAATGCGCCACGCATCTCGACGCTTTCGTCGGCAAAGGCAAGGACGGCTAGCGGCCGGGCGGAGCTTCGCTCGAGCGCCTGAAGGCGATGCCCGTCGCGATCGATCACCAGGATGACGTCACCCCCATTCGGTGCGAGGTACAGGAAAGTCGGGCGCTCGAGCGTCGCGGCAAATGCGGGATCCGGTGCGGCGGAAGCGCCCAGGAAGCGGAGCAGGCCCGCGGGCCCGTCCTGTCCTTCGCGCAGGAGGACGTACACGTCGCCGTCAACCCCCAGGCCGATCCCTCGCGCGAGGTCCGGCACGCCCTCTTCCGGCAGGTAACTTTCCCGGACCCCGTCCCCGTAGGGGTGTCGCCAAATCTGGCGGTAGCCGGTATCGAGGAGGTAGATACGCCCGTCAAAGGCAGCCAGAGCGGGAAAGACCGGGTTGGGGGAAACGCGGCGCTGATCGATCGGCCGTTCCAGGCTCCACTGCCCGCTCGCCGGATCGTAGCCGTATACGTCTCCCCGCTTGTCCAGAAGGAAAAGGCGGTTGCCATCGGTGGTCAGCGCGATGAGCTCCCCAATCTGGAACTCGCCCACGCGCCCCTCTCCTGGATAGAACCGTGCAGCCGCAGCTTCGCCCTGTAGCGGGATGGCGACCAGTTCCCCGGCGTCGATCAGGTAGGCGGTCCCGGCAACGATCGCAAGGCCATGGGGATGCGGGAGGGCACCGGGCTCGAGCTGGTAGCGGTCGGTGTTTTCCGGGCTTAGCGTAACCGTTCCAGTGAGCAGGCTTGGGAGAGGGGGGAAGGGGGGTGTGGGGGTAGCCGTCGGATACGGGGTGGTCGTCGGGACCGGGGAAGCGGCCGGGAGGGCAGAAGGGAAAGCCGAGCTGGGAGATGATAGAGGGGGCGTTCCTCGGTCACAGGCTGCAGGAAGAAGGAGCAGCAAGAAAAGCAGCCGCGCTAGGGCAAAACGGGGCAAAGCCGAGAGGGTGCTCATGCAGGCTCCCCACTGGAGGCCAGGTAGTACGTCATGCTCTCCAGGGCGGCCAAGGGGTCCATCTGACGTACCCACACGCCCTCGGGCACCTTGAGGGTTACCGGAGCATAGTTCAGGATCGCCCGAACCCCGGCGCGGATCAGCAGGTCGGTCACCTCCTGGGCCTTGTCCGGCGGCACCGCGAGAAGGGCGATGCGGATGCCCATCTCCGGGATGATATGTCCGATCTCGGTGTCGTTATGGACGGTCAAGCCCTGGACGCGGGTACCGACCTTGCGCGGGTCGGTATCGAAAACGGCGACGATGCGAAAGCCTTCTTCGGCAAAGCCCTGGTAGTGGAGGAGGGCGTGCCCCAGGTTCCCCAGGCCAACCAGGGCCATCGGCCAGGTGCGGTCCACACCGAGGATACGGCGGAGTTGTTCCAGAAGCACGGGCACGTTGTAGCCGATGCCCTGTTTGCCAAAACCGCCGAAGTACGAGAGGTCCTTACGGATTTGTGCGGCCGTCAGGTTCAGCATCTCCCCCAACGCCTGGGAGGAAACGATATCGATCCCCCGGTCGCGACAGGAACAGAGGGCGCGGTAGTATTGGGTTAGACGTCGCACGGCGACATCGGGCACGGATCGCGGACACATCTTGTCCTCCTTCAGGCAGCGAAATGGGCATCGCGGCGATGTGCAGATGCCAGACCTCAGATCCGGAGGGGTATCGCCAAACCCAGGGTGGCCAGGATGGCCTCACTATAGCGGAAAAAGGCACAATTGTCAAGGAGAGTTGACAGGGGAATATGAATCGAGTATGCTAACAAAGGGTAAGGTGCGCGAAGGAGTTTGCCTGTGGGCTGGCGGCGTAAGGCCTTTGCAGTCCTGGGGTGGGTAGTTGCAAGCGGGCTGATGTGGCTTTTCCTTTATAAGCCGGCGCACCCCGTGATGGCCCGAAGCAGGCAGGGAAGCCGGGGGCAAGGGGGAGCCCCGATCCTGGCGCAGGATCTGACGCTGCAAGGGGTAGACCTGGGGCAGGGAGAGACGAAGGGACCCTTGGAAAAAGATGCGGGTCTGGTTTTGACCCTGCCGGCGACCGCGGTTTACACATCCCCGGTGTTGCTGGCCCCGATGCCGTTCTCCGACCTGGGGAGCGTCTGGGAGGCCGAGCTACCAACGGGTACTTCCCTTTTCCTGGAGGTCCGCACCAGTCCCGATGTAGAGGGAGAGCGGTGGACGCCCTGGCAGTGGATCGAGGAGGAGGACGATGCGCCTGCGATGCCCTACGGGCTGCACGCCGGAAAGCTGCTCTACGTTCCTCAGCGCGACGGGGTGCACCGGAGGCTGCAGTTCCGCTTTTTCTTCTCTTCCAGCCGGGAAGGAGCGCGACCGGCCCTCAGGAAACTAACCTTCACCTTTATCGACGCGCGCGCAGGGCCAAGCACACGGGCGATCATGGAAAAGCAGGGTCCGGCGCCTAAGGGGCCGGGGCTGGAAAAGCCCCGAGTGATCCGGCGGGTGGATTGGGGCTGCCCGGATGCAGAAGGAAGCCCTCGCTGGCCGCCCGAATATGCGCCGGTAACCCACATCCTCTTGCACCACACGGTAACCCCGAACGACGACGTGGACTGGGCGGCGCGGGTGCGGGCCATCTGGTATTACCATACCTATACGCGGGGCTGGGGGGATATCGGCTATAACTACCTGATCGATCCCCTGGGGAATATCTACGAGGGACGCGCCGGGGGCGAGGACGTCGTGGGGGGGCATGCTCGCGGGTACAACCGCGGGACGATGGGGGTGGCCTGCATGGGGACGTACGCCCGCGTGGCACCCCCGCCCGCGCTGGAAGAGAGCCTGGTGGCGCTCCTTTCCTGGAAAGCTGCCGAGCGAGGCATCGACCCCTTGGGCCAGGGTTTTAACGGGCACAAGGTTTTCCCTTATATCGCCGGGCATCGGGATGTGGGGCAGACCGCATGCCCTGGGGATGCGCTCTACGGACGGCTGCCCACGATCCGGGAGGCCGTGCGAGCACGGCTCGAGGGACAGGCGCAATGGATCATCGTCGAGGAGCTCGACCCCGGCTTTGGCCGAAGCGAGGCCTACTGGCACGACGGATGCGGCCGAAAGGACCACTCCTGGTGGACGCATACCGTGACCGACCCCTCGCTCTCCGCGAACTGGGGAGCGTGGCGGCCCGATCTTCCTCGGAGCGGCTGGTATGAGGTCCTGGCCTACGTCCCGTCCTGTAGCGGGGAGGGCATCCCGGACTACACCGCGGATGCACGCTACCGCCTCTACTATCGGGGGGGCGGTACGCTCGTTTCGGTCGATCAAAAGGCCCAGCGGGGCCGTTGGGTGTCGCTGGGGACCTACCCCTTTTCTAAGGGGACGGCGGGGTATCTCTACCTGGACGATGTCGCTGGGGACCAGTGGCGGTCCCTCTGGTACGACGCGGTGGCGTGGGTGCTGCGGGTTCCTCTGGAAGAACAGCCACCGGTGCCCACCGGGTTGATGCCGGGCGATGGTTCCTGGGTGAACCGCCGGGAAATCACCCTGACCTGGAGTATCCCGGTGACAGCGACGGTGGATGGGTATCACCTGATCGTGTCAACGGATGCGGCCCTCAGCCGGCCGCTCGTGGATGCGGAGGTGCGGGCGGGTGAGTACCATCTGGCCCTGGTGCGCGACTATCCGGCACTCTATTGGACCGTCCGCGCCCGGCAGGGCAGCCTCTATGGCCCCTTTGCTCCGGTGCAGCGCTTCGGTGTGGACAGCGAGCCGCCCCGGGTGGAAATCTTGGGCTTCCACCGGGATCTGGCCGGGCGATACTGGTTGCGGTGGGTCGGTAGCGACGGGGGAAGTGGAGTTGCGGGGTATTCTGTGGAAGCACGCGACGCCCCCACAGAGTCCTGGCGCAGCCTGGGTGTGGACCCTTCGGCCACCAGCGTGGTGCTGAGCGTTCCAGAGGGCGTAGTGCGGGAATTTCGCATCCTCGCGCGTGACCGGGCGGGGAACATCGGCCAGGCGCCAGGACCCGGGAGCGTGCTTTCGAGTGCCGCCGCAAGCCTGTTGGGAGGCGTGGGGTATCTGCCGCTCGTGTTACGCGGGGAGGTGCTGCCTGGGCCGCGGCCCTGGCCGACAGCGAGGCCCACCCAGGAGGTAACGCCAAGCACGCCCCTGCCTGCTGGGCCGGACCTGGTGGTGGTTGCGGTGCGCTCGAGCCAGAGCACGCCCTTTGACTGCGACCGGCCGACCGGGATCGCGGTGGAGGTGCGCAACGTGGGCACGGCTGCGGCCGGCCGCTTCTTTCTGGCGTTGTTGGGTGAGGGATTGGAGGAGTGTCGGTGGTTGAGCCCAGGCCTGCTTCCCGGGCAAAGCGCGGAGTACATTTGCCCCACGGTTGTGCTGAACACGGCCGTTCGGGCGGTAGTAGATCCCGAGGGGATGGTCGTCGAAGTGGACGAAGAAAACAACACGCTCGACACGTGGGTGAGCGTGCTTTTGCTTCCGCCCTGTACGCCCCGACCGGAACCGACTCGTCCGTAGAGGGCGGCATTTTTGCCGCCCTCTACTCCAGGAATCCCCGCAGTTTTTTGCCGTAGTGGGGATGTCGTAACTTGCGCAGGACCTTTGCCTCGATCTGGCGGATCCGCTCGCGCGTGATGCCGAACTCCTTCCCCACTTCTTCCAGCGTACGGTAACGGCCGTCGTTCAGCCCAAACCGTAGCTGGATGATCCGCCGCTCCCGATCGGGGAGTTTCTGGAGCACCTCGTTGATCTGCTCGCGCAGCAGCTGGTAGGAGGCCGCATCCAGGGGGGCTGCTACACGGTCGTCCTCGATAAAGTCCCCCATACGGCTGTCGCCCTCTTTGCCCACGGGCATCTCCAGGGATACAGGGGTCCGGGATACCTCGATGACGCGCCGTACCTTTTCCGAGCTGATGCCCATGGCTTGCGCGATTTCATCGGTGGTGGGCTCCCGCTCCATCTGTTGCTGCAAGCGGTGGGAAACCCGCTTCACCCGGTTGATCGTCTCCCCGACGTGCACCGGCAGGCGGATGGTCCGGCTCTGGTCGGAGATGGAACGGGTGATCGCCTGGCGGATCCACCAGGTGGCATAGGTGGAGAACTTGTAGCCGCGGGTGTAATCGAACTTTTCCGTAGCCCGCATCAAGCCGATGTTCCCTTCCTGGATCAGGTCCAGGAACGACATCCCCCGGCCAATATACTTCTTGGCGATGCTGACCACCAGGCGTAGGTTGGCCTGGATGAGGTGTTGCCGCGCCTCCTCACCGGCAAAGATGCGCTGCTGGAGGGCCTGTTTCTGGGCTTCGTCGAGTTCGTGCTCTTTCTCTTGCAGTTCCCGGTAGGCCTCTTCGCCGTCGCGCAGACGGGTGGCCAGCTCGACCTCTTCCTCAGGGGTCAGGAGGGGTACGCGGCCGATCTCGTGCAGGTACAAACGGACCGGGTCGTCAATGCTGATCCCCTCGAGGTCCATCTCCGGCGCGGCGAGAAGGGCCTCCTCGGGGGGGGCCTCCGCTACAGCGGCAGGCTGCTCGGTCCCATCCAGCACGGGGATGCCGAGCTCTTGCAGCGTGCTGTAAAGCTCGTCGATCTCGTCCAAATGATACTCGAGGTCCGGGAAGACCTCGAGGATCTCGTCCAGGGTGATCTCACCCTGAGCCTTTGCCCGTTCGATCAGTTCTTGAACCATAGGTCTGCCCCAAGTAGAAGTTGCGGGCTGCCGCCCCCAAGATCGATTTCACACGCGCCGCTAGGCGCATCCTGGCAGAATTGCTAAACTATGTAAACATAGCACATCTCCAAGAAAAAGTCAAGAAACAAAGGGAACGAAAAGGAAAGAAAAATAAGGAAAATAAAAAGAATGGTGAAGAAGGGGGATCACCAATGGAGAGCATCCCTATTTTGTTTGCCTATTGTTGCATCTGCACTTGCCACGCTATTTGCACTTTTCTCGCCATTGCAGTAAGATAAGGGGCGGTTAGCACTCTCCGGGCAAGAGTGCTAATATTGCGCCCCGAAGGCCTTCGGGAGAATCTCAAAAGGAGGTGCGTCACCATGGAGATCAAGCTTAGGCCGCTCGCGGATCGGGTTGTCGTGAAGCCGATTCCCCGCGAGGAGAAAACCAAGAGCGGCATCATCCTGCCCGACACGGCCGCCAAAGAAAAGCCCCAGGAGGGCACGGTGATTGCCGTGGGGCCGGGTCGCCTGCTCGACAATGGCACCCGCGTTCCGATCGATCTGGCGGTGGGTGACCGTGTCCTCTTTGCCAAGTATGCGGGGACCGAGTTCAAGAGCGAGGACGATGAGGAGTTCATCATCCTCAGCGAGAAGGATGTGCTGGCGGTGATCGAACGCTGATCCCCTGTGGAAAGCTTCTGCGATAAGGAGGTGCGAGGAAAATGGCCAAGCAACTGGTTTTCGGAGAAGAGGCCCGCCGTGCGTTCAAGCGGGGTATGGATACCCTGGCCGAAGCGGTCAAGACAACCCTCGGCCCCAAAGGGCGCAATGTGGCGTTGGACAAGAAATTCGGCGCACCAACCATTACCCACGACGGCGTGACCGTGGCTAAGGAGATCGAGCTGCAGGATCCCTTCGAGAACATGGGGGCCCAGCTCCTGAAGGAAGCGGCCACCAAGACGAACGACGTGGCCGGCGATGGCACCACCACGGCGACCGTCCTGGCTCAGGCGATCATCAATGAGGGCCTGCGCAACGTGGCTGCCGGGGCCAACCCCATGCTGATCAAGCGCGGCCTGGAGGCGGGCGCACGGGTCATTGTGGAAAGCATCCGCAAGCAGGCGCGCGCCGTCGAGGGCCGGGACGAGATCGCCAACGTGGCCGCGATCTCGGCCGCCGACAAGGAGATCGGGGAGCTGATCGCCGAAGTCATGGAAAAGGTCGGTAAGGACGGCGTGATCACCGTCGAGGAAGGCAAGGGGCTGGGCTTCGAGAAAGAGTACACCGAGGGGATGCAGATCGACCGCGGCTACATCTCCGCCTACTTCATTACCAACCCGGAGCGCATGGAAGCGGTCGTCGAGGATGCCTATATCCTGGTTACCGATAAGAAGATCTCCTCGGTCAACGACATCCTTCCGCTCCTGGAGAAGGCGCTCCAGGTGACCAAGAACCTGGTCATCATCGCCGAGGATGTCGAGGGCGAAGCCCTGGCTACCCTGGTGGTGAACAAGCTACGCGGCACCCTGAACTGCCTGGCCGTCAAGGCCCCGGGCTTTGGCGATCGCCGCAAGGCCATGCTCCAGGACATCGCCATCCTGACCGGTGCGAACCTGATCTCGGAGGAGCTTGGCCGCAAGCTGGATTCGGCCACCGTTGACGATCTGGGCCGTGCCCGCAAGGTTGTCTCCAACAAGGACGAGACCACGATTATCGAGGGCTATGGCTCCGAAGAGGAGATCAAGAAGCGCATCGAGCAGATCAAGGCCCAGATCGAGGTGACGACTTCCGACTTTGACCGGGAGAAGCTTCAGGAGCGCATGGCCAAGCTCGTTGGTGGAGTGGCGGTGATCAAGGTCGGGGCGGCCACCGAGGTCGAGCTGAAGGAGAAGAAGCACCGCGTCGAGGATGCCCTGTCGGCGACCCGCGCTGCGGTCGAGGAAGGGATCGTCCCGGGCGGCGGTGTCGCGCTGCTCAACGCCATCCCGGCTCTCGATTCGCTCAACCTCCAGGGCGATGAGGCGACCGGGGTCACCATCCTCCGCCGGGCGCTGGAAGAGCCCATGCGCCAGATCGCCGAGAACGCCGGCTACGACGGCTCCGTCGTCGTCAACCGGGTGCGTGACCTGCAGAAGCAGCAGAACAACCCCAACATCGGCTTCGACGTGCTGGCGGAGGACTATGGCGACATGCTCGCCAAGGGGATCATTGACCCGGCCAAGGTCACCCGCTCCGCGGTGGAGAACGCGGTCTCGATCGCGGCGATGATCCTCACCACCGAGGCGCTGGTCACGGATATCCCCGAGAAGGAAAAGAGCGGCCCGACCCCGCCTGGTGGCTACGGCGATATGTACTAAACCGTGCATCGTGCGACCGGAAAAGCCGCAGGGCGCCGGCCGGCGCCCTGCGGCTTTTCCGCGCCTCCCGCGCGCACCCAGCCGCGGCGCCCAAGCGCTTTCGTGGGCCGGGGGCGATCTTCCCCCTTTCGGACGCTTCCGTATATTTGACCCTCCCTGGCCCGCGTGATACAATGCCCCTGCCGACGTCGGCCCGGGCGGGACCAAGGGGCGAACTGGAGGAGGTCTGTGGGCGGTGTGATCGAACTGCGGTGTGTGCGTTGCGGGCGACGTTACCCCCCCGATGAGGTGGCCTACACCTGCCCCAGTTGCGGGGACGAAGGGACTCTGGATGTCCTCTACGATTACCCGGCGCTTCGACGGGAACTGGATCGGGAACGCCTTTCCCGCAACCCCGAGCGTACGATGTGGCGCTATGCACCGCTCCTGCCAGTCCAGCAGCTACGGCTGGCGGCCCCGCTGACGGTTGGATGGACGCCGCTCTACCGCGTCGATGGGCTGGCCTCGGAGCTTGGACTGGCCCGCCTCTACATCAAGGATGAGGGGCGCAATCCTTCCGCTTCCCTCAAGGATCGGGCGAGCGCGGTCGCGCTTGTCCGCGCGCGCGAAGCGAGCGCGCCGGTGATCGCCGCGGCTTCCACTGGAAACGCGGCCTCCTCGCTTGCCTGCCTTTGCGCCGCCGTCGGCCAGCGTTGTGTGCTTCTGGTTCCGGAAACTGCGCCACCGGCCAAGGTGGCCCAGCTGCTGATCTTCGGTGCCGAAGTACGGCTCGTCCGCGGCACGTACGACGATGCCTTCGACCTCTGTATGGCCGCCTGCCGCGCCTACGGCTGGTACAACCGCAATACGGGCGTCAACCCTTATCTGGGCGAGGGGAAGAAGACGGTCGCCCTGGAGATCTGCGAGCAGCTGGAGTGGCAGGCTCCGGACCTGATCTTTGTCCCGGTGGGCGATGGGTGCATCCTGGGCGGGGTGGACAAAGGGCTGCGCGACCTCCTCTCGTTGGGCTGGATCGAGCGGATGCCCCGTCTGATCGGCGTCCAGGCGGAAGGGTCTGCGGCCCTGGCGAATGCCTGGCGCCGGGGCAGCACGGCGGTCGAACCGGTCATCCCCCAGACGCTGGCGGATAGCATCTCGGTCGGCCGGCCACGGGACGCGCTCAAGGCCCTGCGCGCGGTGCGCGAAAGCGGGGGGGCCTTCGTAACCGTCTCCGATGCCGAGATCCTGGAGGCCATGCAGCTCCTCGGCCGCTCCACCGGGGTCTTTGCCGAGCCGGCCGGTGCGGCTGCGTTGGCCGGCCTGATGTGCATGGCACGCAGAGGGGATCTCCCCGGCGACCAGACGGCGGTGGCGCTGATCACCGGCAACGGCCTCAAGGATATAGCCAGCGCTCTGCGGGCGGTGCCCGAACCCCCACGGATCGAGCCCAGCCTCGAAGCCCTGCGCCAATCCCTGGCTGCCGGGGGGATACGCCTTCACAGGGGTTCCCAGTGATTCCATCTCGCCCGACTGCCACAGCATTCGATCAGCGGAGGGGGAACATGCCCGAATCCGGTATCGTTGTCGGTCCGACCTTCGAAGAGATGCTTCATCCGGAGCGCATCCCGCCCGACATCCGTACACGGGCGTTGGAGATGCAGGTGCGCGATCCCCTGGATCCGATCAACCTGTACAACATTACCTGGCGCGACGGGGAGAACCGCATCTTCTACGAGGTGCTCCCGCCCCAGCTCACTGGGGTCGAAACCCCGATCGTCGTCCTGTACGCCAAGGACTTTCCCACCGGAAGCCACAAGGTCGGTGCGGCCTATGCGGTGCTCGTGGAGATGGAGCTGACCGGGGAAGTGGATCCCTCCCGACATACGCTTGTCTGGCCTTCTACCGGCAACTATGGCATCGGGGGGGCCTACGTCGGCTGCCGCATGCGCTTCGATAGCGTGGTCATCCTCCCCATAGGGATGAGTGCGGAACGCTTTGAACGCATCCGCTCCTACGGGGCGCGGATCATCGCCACCCCGGGTTCCGAGAGCAACGTGAGGGAGATCTATGACAAGTGCAAAGAGCTCAAGGCAGCCGATCCGGAACGCGTCCGGATCCTGAACCAGTTCGAAGTCTTTGGCAACTACCGCTTCCACTACTACGTCACCGGAAACACGGTCGTGGAGCTGGCCCAGGAGCTCGCCCGGCAGGGGATCGGCCGGGGCAAGGTGTCGGCCTTTGTCTCGGCTATGGGATCGGCCGGTACCATCGCTGCCGGCGACCGCTGCAAGCAGGTCTGGCCGGATCACCGCATCGTCGGGTTGGAGCCGATCCAGTGCCCTACCCTCTTCCTCAACGGCTACGGGAGCCACGACATCCAGGGGATCGGCGACAAGCACGTGACCTGGATCCACCATGTGGGCAACATGGACGCCCTGATGTGCATCGACGATCTGGAGTGCAAGAAGGGCTTGCAGCTCCTCACCGAGGAGGCCGGATGGCGGGTGCTGATCGACCGCTATGGAATCCCGGAGGAAAAGGTCCACCGCCTGGCGGAGATTTTTGGCATCTCGGGGGTGTGCAACGTCCTGGGAGCGATCAAAACTGCGCGCTTCTACAGGTTCGGCCGGGACGACCTGATCGTCACCGTCTGCACGGATGCCATCGACCGTTACCGCTCGGTGATGGCCCAGTTGACCGCCCAGTACGGCCCGATGGACGAAACCGAGGCCATCGTGCGCCTGGAGAGCATCTTCCACGGCCAGAAGCTAGACTGGATCCAGGAGGGTACGTGGGAGACGCGCGCCCGCTGGCACAACCTGAAGTACTTCACCTGGGTGGAGCAGCAAGGCAAGACGGTGGAGGAGCTGGACGCCCAGCGGGACCCGGCCTACTGGGAAGCCCATCAGGCTCGCGTGGCCGAGGTAGACCGCTTGATCCGAGAAGCTCGGGGCTGGTGAGGACGCACGGAGGAGACCATGGCCGCGGAAACGCTCGAGGCGCGCGTCGGTTCCTGCCTGCGCGCCCGGGGATGGAGGTTGGCAACCGCCGAATCGTGCACCGGAGGCTTGTTGGGGCACCGCCTGACCGATGTGCCGGGGAGTTCCGACTACTACCTGGGCGGGGTTGTCGCCTATGCGGATGAGGTCAAGGTCGCCCTGCTGGGGGTCAGCCCGGAGCGACTGGCGCGCGAAGGGGCAGTGAGCGAAGGGGTTGCCCGGGAGATGGCGCTCGGCGTGCGCCAGCGCCTGGGCGCGGAGGTGGGTGTGGGGATCACCGGCATCGCTGGTCCGAGCGGAGGCACGCCCGAAAAACCGGTGGGCCTGGTGTTCATCGCGGTGGCCAGTCCCAGCGGCATCCGGTGCGAGCGTCACCGCTGGCCCTACGACCGCGCGGGCAACAAGGAAGCTTCGGTACGGCGTGCTCTGGAGATGGTGGTGGAAGTGTTGGAGAAGGAGCCCTGAGTGTACACCCGGACGGTGCTGCCCAACGGGTTGCGCATCCTTACCTGCGCGATGCCCCATATCCGTTCCGCGACGCTCTGTTTCTACATCGCCGCGGGTTCCCGGGTAGAGCCGGACGAGCGGGCCGGCGTGGCGCATTTCCTGGAGCACATGCTCTTCAAGGGGACGGCCCGTTATCCTACGGCTCGCGAGGTCTCCGAGGCCATCGAAGGGGTAGGTGGGGTGCTGGACGCGCAGACCTCCCCGGAGGTCACAGCCTATTGGGCCAAGGTGCCGGTGCAGCATTTCCCTCGTGCCCTGGAGCTGCTCACCGAGATGCTTCGCTTCCCCCGCCTGGACCCGGCCGAGATCGAGAAAGAACGCCAGGTGATCGTCGAGGAGATCCATATGATCATCGACTCCCCGGCCGACTGGGTTGGGGAACTGCTTGGGGAAGCGCTGTGGCCGGGCCATCCCCTGGGCCGTGATGTGGCCGGCCGGGAAGAGACGGTCCGCGCCATCGCGCGGGAGGACCTGGAGGCATACCGGGCCACCTACTATGTGCCCGGCCGTATCGTGGCCGTGGTGGCGGGAGCATTGCCCGCTTCCGAGGTGGAAGCGGCGCTCGCCGACGCACTGGGCGATCTGGGCGTAGCAGCACCACCGTCGCTGGATGTTCCTCCTCCCCGCACCCGAGGGGCACAGCTGTTGGTCCGGTATCGGGAGTGCGAGCAGGCGCACCTCTGCCTGGGCCTCCCTGCCCTGTCCTATCGCCACCCTGACCGCTATGCGCTCCTCCTGTTGGACACGATCCTGGGCGCAGGGATGAGCTCGCGCCTGTTCCTTTCCATCCGCGAGGAGCGCGCGCTGGCCTACAACGTCTATTCCGCGCTGCGCCAGTTCGCCGATTGCGGCGCCGAGACGATCTACGCCGGGGTCGCACCGGAGCGCGCCGGGGAGTGCCTGGCCGCCATCTGGGAAGAGCTGGAGCGGCTGGCCACGGAGGGTGTTCCGGAGGAAGAACTCCAACGTGCCAAGGAGTATACCAAGGGGCGCATCCTGCTGCGGATGGAGGATTCCTACGGGGTGGCCTCCTGGTACGGGGCCCAAGAAACTCTCCTCCAGCGGATCGAGGAGGTGGATGAAGTGATCGCGCAGATCGAGGCCGTGGAGCCGGCCGACCTGCAGCGTCTGGCTGCCCTCCTTTTCCGGCGGGACGCGCTTTGCCTGGCCGCGGTTGGCCCTTTCCCGGAGGATGCCCCGTTCCGTAGGGCACTCGGCCTGGATAGCGTGGCGGTGGTGTGACCGCGACGAGGCGGGGAGCAAGGGGTAGTCGAGGGATCCGCCTGCCGCACCGGTGTTCCCAGGTCGCACGCATGGGGAAGACCACCGGGAGCAAGGGGGAGTCGAGGGATCCGCCTGCCGCACCTCCTTGCAGGGGGCCTCCGCCCCCTGGCCGTGCGACGCGGGGAGCATCTGCCCATCTCGCGCCGCTCCGGAGGCCGTTTTGGCGCCGCCGCCGCTGGTCCGGCTACAAGGCTGCTTACAATGCCTGCGGCCTGGCCGGGTGCGTCCCCTTCGTGCTGCACGTGCCAGTGGCTACGACGGGGCAGCGACCCGGGCAAGCGGCGCGACCCCTCCATCCCCTGGATGGGCCGCGAATCGCTGACCGGTCGGTGTGGCGCTCCCTGGAGAGGAGGAGGCCTCGCTTCGGTACGCCGGTTGACGCGGGGTATGGGATATGTTATAGTGCGGGCAAATCCCGTAGGGAAACCGAAGCATGTCCCTTCGTGTGACCTTTCTACCCCAACGCCTGACCGTGGAGGTGCCTCTCGGGACGACGATCCTGGAGGCGGCCGCACGGGCCGGGATCGAGATCGCTGCGCCCTGCGGAGGCCAGGGCCGCTGTGGGCGCTGTCGCGTCCAGCTGGAAGAAGGGCTGGTCGACCAGCCGGAGAATGCGCACCTCTCGGCTGCAGACCGGGCCGAAGGATATGTCCTGGCGTGCCAGGCGCGGCTCCTGGGGCCGGCCTCGGTACGGGTACCGGAGGCGGTGCCGCTGGAACGGGTGGTCGCGGGAGTCGGGGTGACCGATTTCCAGGCCCTGAGTCCGGCCTGCGACTGGAAGCATTCGCCGACCCTTCAGGTGCTCTATGTGGAGTGCGATCCCCCCTCCCTTGCGGACAACACGAACGACCTGGACCGCCTCCGCCGCGCGCTGTCGCAACGGCACGGGGTTGCGCCGGTCGAGATCGGCCTTCCCCTGTTGCGCATGCTCCCGCAGCGGCTGCGGGCCGAGGGGTGGCGCGTCACGACGGTCCTGGAACCGCGGGAGGGAGGATTTCGGCTGGTCGACGTGCTCCCGGGGCGGCCCCCGGAGCGTGTGTACGGTGCCGCAGTGGATATCGGCACCACCACGGTGAAACTCTTCCTGGTGGACATGCTCACCGGCGAAGTGGTGGACAGCGCCTCGGCCTACAACGCTCAGATCTCCCGGGGGGAGGACATCATCTCCCGCATCATCTTTTCCCAGAAAGAGGGGGGATTGGAGCACCTGCAGCGCCTGGCGCTCAAGACGATCAACGGTTTGCTCGCCGAGGTGGCGCGGCGGCAGGGCATCGACCTGCGGCAGATCCAGGCGTTCTCCGCCGCCGGCAACACCACGATGACCCAACTCTTCCTCGGGGTGAACCCCAAATACATCCGGGAGGAGCCCTATCTTCCGACGATGGCCCACGCCCCCCGCATGACCGCGGGCGAGGTCGGCCTGGCGATCAACCCGAACGCGCCGGTGTACTGCGCCCCTTGCGTGGGGGCCTATGTGGGTGGGGATATCGTGGCCGGCGTGCTCAGTTCCGGCATGTACCGGACGGATCGCCTGACCCTCTTTATCGACGTGGGGACGAACGGGGAGATCGTCCTGGGAAACAGCGACTGGCTGATCGCCTGTGCCTGCTCGGCCGGCCCGGCCTTCGAGGGTGCGGGCGTGCGCTGTGGCATGCGGGCGACCGACGGGGCGATCGATGAGGTGATCATCGATGGCCGGACGCTGGAGGCGACCTATCGCGTCATCGGTGGGACCGAGCCCCAGGGGATCTGCGGTTCGGGGTTGCTTTCGGCCCTGGCAGAACTGTTCGTGACGGGGGTCGTGGACAAGGCTGGTCGCATTCGGCGCGATCTCCCTTCCCCGCGCATCCGGATGGGGGAGCACGGCCCGGAGTATGTGATCGCTTGGGGTAGGGACGGCCGACCGGACATCGTGCTCACCGAAGTGGACATCAACAACTTGATCCGCGCCAAAGGGGCGATCTACGCTGGCTTTTCCATCCTCCTGCGGAGCCTGGAGCTCGATTTCTCGATGGTCGAGCAGATCCTCATCGCCGGTTCCTTCGGCCAGTACATCAACATCGAGAAGGCGATCCAGATCGGCCTGCTCCCCGACCTGCCGTGGGATCGCTTCCGGTACCTGGGCAACACCTCCCTCTTGGGGGCCTACCAGACCCTCCTCTGTCAGGAAAGCCGGGATATTGCCGACCAGATCGCCGCCCGAATGACTTACCTGGAACTATCGGCCGATAACCGCTTCATGCACGAATATACCTCCGCCCTTTTCCTCCCGCATACGGACCTGGAAGCTTTCCCCTCTGTGAAGGCTCTCCTCCAACGGGTGCGCTCCTTTGCCTGATCCGCCCGGGCGGCCCGCCCAGTGTTATGGTATAATACCTCCGACACCGTTTGCGAGGGACGAGCGTGTCCAACCGCCCGGAATTCGAGGAACGCTTGCGCGCCCTTCCGGAACAGCCGGGGGTCTATCTGTTCAAGGACGCCCAGGGCAAGATCCTCTATGTCGGCAAGTCGGTGTCCCTGCGCAACCGCGTGCGGGCCTATTTCGGGTCGCCGCACAACCTGGATGCCAAGACGCGCGAACTCGTCGCCCGCATCGCCGATTTCGATATCATCCTCACGGACAACGAGCTGGAAGCGCTGATCCTCGAAAGCACCCTGATCAAGGAGCACAAACCCCGCTACAACATCTCCCTGCGCGACGACAAGGGGTACCCGTTCATCAAGGTGACGCTGAACGAGGAGTGGCCGAGGGTCATCAAGGTACGCCGTGTGGAGGACGATGGGGCGCGCTACTTCGGCCCCTACTCGAGCGCTGGCTCCGTGAACCGCACGCTGGAGCTGTTGAAAAAGACCTTCCCCTACCGAGGTTGCGATGAACGGATCGATGGGCGCCGCAAACGCCCCTGCCTGGACTACCACATCGGCCGCTGTCTGGCTCCATGCGTGGGCCTGGCGGATCGTGCCGCTTACATGGAGGCGATCCACCAGGTCATCCTTTTCCTCGAGGGGAAGGGAGACCAAGTGGTGCGACGGGTGCGGCGGCAGATGGAGGAGGCGGCGGCGGCGCTGGAGTTCGAGCGGGCCGCGCTGCTGCGCGATCAGCTGAACGACCTGGAGCACGTGCTGGAACGCCAGAAGGTCGTGTCCATGGTCGCCGGGGATAGCGATGTGATCGCCTTTGCCCGGGACGACGGGGAAGCGTGCGTGCAGGTCTTTTTCATCCGGCGCGGTCGCCTCATCGGGAACGAGACGTTCGTCCTTCAGGGGACGGCCGAGGCGGAGCCGCAGGAGATCATGGCTTCGTTCGTCACCCAGTTCTACCAGACCGCGGCGCAGGTGCCCCCGACCATCCTCCTGCAGCACGAGTTGGCCGACCGTCGGGTGATCGAGGAGTGGCTGCAGCGGAAGCGGGGAGGGAGGGTCGCCCTCCGGGTCCCACGGCAGGGAGAGAAACGCCAACTCGTGGAGCTCGTAGCGCGGAATGCCGGGGAGGCGCTTGAGCAGATGCGCCTGAAGTGGTTGAGCGAGCGCCAGCGCCAGGCGGGGGCACTGGCTGAGCTGCGCGACCTGTTGGGCCTGTCGGCCATGCCGAGGCGCATCGAAGGATTCGACATCTCCACCCTGCAGGGAGCAGCGGCTGTGGGGAGCATGGTGGTCTTTGTAGATGGGGCCCCCAGGCGCAACGCCTATCGGCGCTTTCAGATCCGCACCGTGGCCGGCCAGGACGATTACGCGATGCTGCAGGAGGTGCTCAGACGCCGCTTCCGCCACGTTCCCCAGACCGCCGAGGCGGACGAGGCCTGGGAATTGCCCGACCTGGTGCTCGTGGACGGGGGACGTGGGCAGGTGAATGCCGCGGCGCAGGTGCTTCAGGAGGCGGGAATGGGCCACCTCCCCTTGCTCGGCTTGGCCAAGCGGGAGGAAACCGTCCACGTAGCGACGCGGCCTGAACCGCTGCTCCTGCCGCGCGATTCGACGGCCCTTTACCTCCTGCAGCGCATCCGCGACGAGGCGCATCGTTTCGCCATCACCTACCACCGCGCGCGGAGGGAGAAAGAAGTCGTCTCTTCCCGGTTGGAGGAAATCCCCGGCATCGGCCCGCGCCGCCGCGCCGCGCTGCTCCGGCGGTTTGGGAGTATCGATGCCATTCGCCAGGCCACCGTAGAGGAACTGGCGGCCGTGCCGGGCATGAACCGGGCTGTGGCACAACGGCTAAAGGAGCTTCTCGGTTGAGGCCAAGTGCGGTACGTCCTCCAGCGGTGCGACAGGCCCAGCAACCGCGTCACCGCTTTTGGCGCGATAGCTACATGGTGACGGTCACGGCTTTGGCACTGGCGCTGCTGGGGTGGCACTGGGAAGCCTGGCAAGGCACGGACGCTGAAGCGTGGCTCCTCTTCCTGGCTTTGGCCCTCGGTGCCGAAATCCTGGGCGTAACGCTCCCGAACGGCGCGCGCATCGTGTTCGGTATGGTGGTGGCCCTGCCGGCCACGGTGCTCTTCGGTCCGCTCCCCGGGGCGAGCGTGGGCGCGGCATCCAGCCTCCTGTGGCGGATCGCGCGCTCGTTGTGGCGGGAGCGGCGCTTTCCCTCCCCTTTGGTCGCTGGCTTTGCGGCCTCGCAGTACCTGATCGGCTATGCCCTCGCGGGTGCGGTCTACCATGCTTTGGCCCCGGGCACGGCCGCTTTGGCACCGACCGTGGGCGCCTATGTGTTTGCCGCCTTTGCCTTCAAGGCGATCAACGCGCTGCTGGTCGATCAGGCCTACAACCGCCTGCGTGGTTCCTATAGCCGCGAGCGCTTTATCACCACCTTGGGCATCGAGAGCGCGATCCACCTGGCTACGGCCCCGCTCGGGCTGCTCCTGGTTTTGGTGTATCGCCTCCATGGCATCCCGGGCGCGCTGCTTAGCTTTGCGTCCATGGTCATCGCGGGTTTTGCCATCCGTCGCTACGTGCAGGTGCAAGAGCTGAACCGCCTGCTGGAGCAGCGGGCCACGCAGATGGCCCAGATCCTGCGCATCAGTGAGACGTTGCGTACCGATCTCGAACTGGACGCCCTTCTACGGCGCATCGTGGAAGCGGTCCACCACAGTTTGGGCTTTCGCGTGGTGCTGCTGAGCCTGCTGGATGAGGAGAACGGCTGTTTTATGCGCCGTGCGGCGGCTGGGCTTACGTCGGAAGAGTACGCGGCTCTGGAAGCGCAGCCCGTGCCGCGCCGGGAAGTCGAGCGTTTTCTCGAAGAACGCTTCCGGGTGGGCCACTGCTATCTGGTGTGCCACGAGGCCGGAGAGCGGAGCCCCTATAGTTACGTCCTCCGGCTCCCTGTGCGTACGGACCCCGGTGCCTGGCATCCAGAAGACCTCCTTCTGGTGCCGCTCTATGGGCGCCAGGGAGAGTTGATCGGGGTTATGTCGGTGGACGATCCGCTGGACGGACGCCGCCCGCAGCCAGAGACCTTGCGCGCACTGGAGATCTTTGCCCATCAGGCCGCTCAGGCGATCGAGAACGCCCGCCTGTATCACGAACTGCGGGAACGCTACCGTTCCCTGGAGGAAGCCCACCGCGCGATTCGCGAGGCGCAGGAGGAGCTGGCACGCTACAGCCGTTCGTTGGAAGAGATGGTCGCGCAGCGGACGGCGCAGCTCGAGGAACGGAGCCGTCAGCTCGAAGACGCCCTGCAGCGGGCCAGGGAGGCCGATCGGATCAAGGGCGAGTTTCTCGCCACCATGAGCCACGAGCTGCGCACCCCGCTGAACGCGATCATCGGCTTTTCCCGCGTCATCCTGAACCGGATCGATGGGCCGCTGACCGAACTCCAGGAAGCCGACCTGCGCACCATCTACCACAGCGGCCTCCACCTGCTCGGCCTGATCAACGACATCCTGGACCTTTCCAAGATCGAGGCAGGCTATCTGGAGCTGCGTCGCGAAGCCTGTGCTCTGAGTCCCTTGATCCAGGAAGCGTTGGACAGCTGTGCCGCGCTGGCACTGGAGCGGCCGATCGCTTTGCAGGAAGAGGTGCCGGCCGACCTTCCCCTGGTCGATGCCGACCCCACCCGTGTGCGCCAGATCTTGCTGAACCTGCTCAGCAACGCCATCCGATATACCGAACGCGGCCAGGTCGTCGTTCGGGCCCGTCTTCAGGAGGGCGAGGTCGTGGTCAGCGTCCGCGACACCGGCGTAGGCATCCCGCCGGACCAACTCGACCGGGTATTCGAGCCTTTCCGCCAGGCGAGCCAGGCCCTGGGGGCTCAGGGCATGGGGACCGGGCTGGGGCTGGCGATCAGCCGCCGGCTGGTGGAGATGCACGGGGGCCGTATCTGGGTGGAAAGCGAGGTGGGTCGCGGTTCCACTTTCTTTTTCACGCTCCCGATCGCTAAAGTCCGGGGGGAGCTGCAGGGCGAGTCCCCGGTATGGGCGAGGTGAGACCGTGCCGGGATGGAGCGTATGGCGCCTGGCCTGGGGAGCCGTGCTCAGCCTGACGATCGCTGGACTTGCCCGGCGATGGCGCGCGCTTTCGCGCGATGGCTTTTGGGGGGCGCTGCTGACGGGAACCTTGACCCTGGGGTTTGGCGGTTGGGCCTGGGGGGTGGCGCTGGTCGCCTTTTTCCTCACCTCGACCGCGCTCACCCGCTGGCACAGGGAAAGCAAAGCGGCATTGGCGCGTTTCGGAGCGAAAGGGGGCGAACGCGACCTTGGCCAGGTCCTGGCGAACGGAGGGGTGGCGGCTCTGCTTGCCGTGCTTTCGGCCCTGCTTTCGCAGCGGCTGGTTGCGGTCGCCTTTGCCGGGTCCCTTGCCGCAGCCACAGCGGATACCTGGGCCACCGAGGTGGGCGTGCTGAGCCGCACGCCACCGCGCCGTATTGTCGACGGCCGCGTGGTGCCTCCCGGGACGTCGGGAGGGGTGACCCCGATGGGCTGGCTGGCCGGAGCCGCTGGAGCGCTCTTTCTTCCCGCCTTTTTCTTCCTGCTCGCGCGGGGGGAAGCGGCGCTCGCCGGCCTGCCGGCCCTGCCGGTGAGGGATGCGCTCCCCGCTGCCCTGGGGGGTGTGGTGGGGATGACCGTCGACAGCCTGCTCGGGGCGACGTTGCAGGGGTGCTATCGTTGCCCGGCCTGCGGGGAGATGACGGAGCGCCGGGTGCACTGCGGCCGGCCGGCGCTCCGGCAGCGGGGATGGGCGTGGCTGGACAACGACGGGGTCAACCTGGCGGCCACGATCACCGGCGCCCTGGTCGCAACCGCCTGCGCCTGGGGATGAGCTTGACGAAATTCGTCATTTGTGGTAGACTTCACACGGAACAGGGCCTCAGCGAGGAGGTGGTGTTAGATGGAAGTCCAGGACAATGGTGTCTTGGCAGATGGACACAGTGCTTTCCCGCCGCGGAAAGTAACTGTGGTTTTTTTGTGAGTCCAGGTTAGGAGGCGATCATGGCCCTTTTTGTTCTGCCCAAGGAACGGGTGGCCGACTGGGTGCGGCAGTTGATGGCCGAGTACGAGGTCGTGGGTCCAGTGGCGAAGGACGGTGCTTTCGTTTTCGCTCCATTGGAGGGGCCGGAAGCGCTCCGGCTGGACTACCCGATCACCCTGCAGTCGCCCAAGGCGTTCCTCTTTCCTCCTGAAGAGACGCTGCTGCGCTTCCGCCGTGGCAGCCCTCCGGAGGTCGAGCCGGTGCGCGACGCGCGTCCGCGCGTCCTCTTCGGTGTCCATCCCTGCGACTTGAACGCGACCTGGCTGTTGGACCTGGCTTTCTCGCAGGATACGCTGGATACCCCCTATATGGAGCGGCGTGGGCGCACCCTGATCGTCGGTCTGGACTGCCTGAAGCCGTGCGATGCCCATTCGTTTTGCAAGAGCATGGGGTCGCTTGAGGTGACCGGCGGGTACGATCTCTTCCTGACGGACCTGGGCGATGCCTACGCGGTCGAGGTGGGCACCGATGCGGGCCAGGCGTTGCTCGAGCGTGCGGAGGGAGCCCAGCCAGCTACGGAGGCGGATATCGCTCGCCTGAACCTGGTTCTGAGCGAGAAATGGCCCCGCTTCCCCTTGCGGCTCGACCTGGACCCCAAGGACTTGGCGAGCATCATGGAGCTCACCTACGATAGCCCGCTCTGGGAGGAACTGGCCCAGAAGTGTCTGGGGTGCGGCTCCTGCAACCTGGTCTGCCCGACCTGCTACTGCTTCGACGTTCAGGACCGGCTGGGGCTGGACCTGCGCTCGGGCAAGCGGGTACGGCTGTGGGACGGCTGTATGCTGCGCGACTTTGCACGCGTGGCTTCGGGAGAGAACTTTCGCGAGCACCGTTCTGCCCGCCTACGCCACCGTTTCTACCGCAAGGGGAAGTACCTCCTGGAGGACTATGGGCGCGTCGGGTGTGTGGGCTGCGGACGGTGCGTGCGCGCCTGCCTGGTGAAGATCGACCCGGTGGAGGTCTTTAACGCCCTGAAGGCTGCCTGCACCGTCTAAGCGGTCGATCGTTAGGCCGGATTGAGGAGGAGCCGACCATGGTCGAACAAACCCCAACGAGCGGATCGCTGTACCTGCCCCGTATGGCGGAGGTGCTCCGCATCCGGACGCTCACGGAGAAGGAGAAGGTATTCACCCTCCGCCTGGAACAGGGCCAGTCGCTGGCCCACCAGCCGGGGCAGTTTGTAGAAGTTTCCCTTTTCGGCATCGGCGAGGCCCCGATCTCCGTTTCCTCTTCTCCCACGCGCAACGGCACCTTCGAGCTGTGTGTGCGTGCGGTGGGCGATGTGACTAATGCCATGCACCGCCTCCAGGAGGGAGACTGGGTTGGGATTCGGGGGCCTTTTGGGCACGGCTTTCCGGTGGCCAAGATGCGCGGCAAGGACCTCTTGTTTGCCGCCGGGGGCCTGGGGTTGGCCCCGTTGCGCTCGCTGATCCAGTTTGTCTTGGATGAGCGGCCGTCCTTCGGGCGGGTGATCATCCTCTACGGCGCGCGCAACCCCGGGGAGCTCCTCTTCCGCGACGAGCTGGAAGAGTGGGCGCACCGAAACGACGTGGAGTTCCACCTCACGGTCGACCGCGCGGATGCCTCCTGGACCGGCCACGTCGGCGTGATCACTACCCTCTTCCCGAAGGTCGCGGTGAATCCCCGGAGCACCGTAGCCGTGACCTGTGGACCGCCGATCATGTACCGGTTCGTGTTGATCGAGCTTTTGGCCAAGGGCCTGCCGGAGAACCAGATCTACCTCTCCCTGGAGCGCCGGATGAAGTGTGGGGTCGGGAAATGCGGCCACTGCCAGATCAACGGCGTCTACTGCTGCCAGGAGGGGCCTGTCTTCTCGTACGCCCAGGTGAAAGGGCTGAAGGAGGCGATCGGATGAAGCCGAAGGTGGCCGTCTTCGAGTTCGGCTGCTGCGAGGGATGCCAGCTGCAGATCGTGAACCTGGAGGAGGAGCTGCTCGACCTCCTTGGCGTGGTGGAGGTGGTAACGTGGCGGGAAGCGATGAGCGAGCAGTCCGAGACCTTTGACATCGCCCTGGTCGAAGGCTCGATCACCCGTGAGGAGGAGATCGAGCGGCTGCGCGGCATCCGAGAGCGGGCGAAGGTGCTCGTGGCCATCGGCGCCTGTGCTTGCATCGGTGGCATCAACTGCATGAAGAACCGCTTCGACCTGGAAGAGGTTCGTCGCTACGTCTACGGCGAGCACGCCCAATGGTTCGATACCATCGCCACCCGGCCCCTGAGTGCGGTCGTCCCGGTGGATGCCGAGGTGCCGGGTTGCCCCATCAACCGCCAGGAACTGGTGGAGATCGTCAAAGCCTTGCTCTTGGGGAAGAGGCCGGCCTTGCCCACTTATGCCGTCTGCGTCGAGTGCAAGCGCCGCAACAACGTGTGCGTCTTTGACCGGGGCCTGGTGTGCCTGGGGCCGGTCACGCGCGCCGGTTGCAACGCCATCTGCCCCACTTACGGCAACCGCTGCGTCGGCTGCCGGGGGCTGGTGCCCGACCCGAACCTGAACTCCCATCGTGAGGTGCTCGCCCAGCATGGCCTTTCTCCGGAGGACATCCTGCGCTTCTTCCACCTGTACGGGGGGTGCCTGCCGGAGATCGGCTGCCTGCAGGGGGCCTTGGAAGCATCTGGAGGACGGCCATGAAGGATGGGACGATCCACGTCCATTACCTGACCCGTGTGGAAGGCCACGGCAACATCCACGTGGAGGTGGAAGGCGGGGCCCTGAAGGCGTTCCGCTGGGAGATCCCCGAAGCCCCCCGGTTCTTCGAGGCGATGGTCCGAGGACAGAGCTATGCGGACGTGGCCCATATTGTCTCGCGCATCTGCGGCATCTGCTCCATTGGACACACCCTCTGCGCCCTGCAGGCGGTCGAGAACGCGCTGGGCGTGAGGCCTTCCGAGCAGACGGTGCTGCTGCGCAAACTGCTCCTCCACGGGGAGACGGTGCAGAGCCATGTCCTCCACGCGGGCTACCTTGCAGCGCCCGACTTTTTCGGGGTACCCAGCGTGGTCCCTCTGGTGGCCAGCCATCGCGAGGCCGTGCTCACGATCGTACGGCTCCATCGCCTGGCCAACGAGTGGTGTGACCAGATCGGCGGTCGGACGACACATCCGATCACCCCGGTGGTGAACGGGTGGACCCGGCTTCCGACCCCCGAGGAGCTGGCCAACCTGCGTGCGCGCATCGAGGCCGGGATGGCCGACGCCTGGGCATTGGTGGAGATCTTTCGCACGCTTGACATCCCCGATTTTCAGCGTCCTACCGAGTACATTGCCCTGAAACACCCCGAGGAGTATGCGTTCTACGAGGGAGTCATCGCTTCCACCGACGGCGACACGACCGCCGTGCCGGATTACCGGCAAAAAGTGCACGAGTTCGTTGTGCCGTATTCCACCTCGAAGCGAGCCCGGGCGAACCGCAACTCCTTTGCTGTGGGAGCCCTGGCGCGTTTCAACAACAACGCCGAGCAGCTTTCCCCCCAGGCGAAAAAGGCTGCAGAAGCGCTCGGGCTGCGTCCGATTTGCACCAACCCGTTTCTGAACACCGTGGCTCAGGTGGTGGAAGTCGTGCATGCGCTGGAAGATAGCCTGCGCTTGATCGACCTGCTCCTGGCACGCGGGATCGAGCCGGAGGTACCTTGGGTGCAGGTGCGCGCAGGCCGGGGTGTGGGGGCGGTCGAGGTGCCCCGGGGCATCCTGTTCCACGAGTATACCCTGGACGAGACCGGGCACGTGGTGGACGCGAACATGATCATCCCCACCGGCCAGAACCATCAGAATATCGAGGACGACATGGCCGTCCTGATCCCGCAGATCCTGGACCGGCCGGAGGAGGAGATCCGCCTGCGTCTGGAGATGCTCGTGCGCGCCTACGACCCCTGCATCTCCTGTTCCACCCACCTGCTGCACCTGGAGCTACGCGGAGGAAAATCGCGGTGACGGACCGGCGACGTGCCCCGGTGCTCGTCCTGGGCCTGGGGAATCCCTACTGGGGCGACGATGGCGTAGGGCAGGCGGCGTTGGAAGCGCTCTCCCGCCGATCGTTGCCCCCTGGGGTGGAAATACGCGATGGCGGCACTGGCGGCCTGCTCCTCCTGGATGTGATCGCCGACCGCGAACACCTGCTGGTGATCGACGCCGCCGATTTCGGCGAGGCACCGGGCACGGTTCGTGACTTTTCGCCAGAGGAGGCTGGCCTCTGTCGCGCCGATCGGCCCCTTTCGTTCCACCAGGCGGGGCTGGCCGAAGTGCTGGATCTTGCGCGCAAGCTCGGCATGGCTCCCCGGAACGTGCACTTATGGGTCGTCCAGCCGGGCCGGTTGGGCCCGGGACGTGGGTTGAGTGACCCGGTCCAGGCAGCCCTGCCTGGGTTGGTGGATTCGGTGTGCCGCGCGCTCGGGGCGTTGCTTCCCGAGGCGGCGCGCGTTTGAGGAGGATAGCCGATGCCAAAGAAGATCCTCGTGGTGGATGACGACCCGGACACGGTCGAAGTGATCCGCCTGACCCTGGAGAGCGCAGGCTATGAGGTAGTCAGCGCAGCGAGCGGGGAGGAAGGGCTGCGTCGGGTGGTGCAGGAAAAGCCGGACCTCATCATCCTGGACGTGATGATGGATACCACGACCGAGGGGTTCCACGTTAGCCTGCAGCTGCGGAGCCCTGACCCGGCCTCGCCCTACGCCGATTTCCGGCAGATCCCCATCCTGATGCTCACCGCGATCCACACGACCACGCCGCTGCGCTTTGCTCCGGATGCGGACTACCTGCCGGTGGACGAATTTGTGGAAAAGCCGATCGCCCCGGAGGCGCTTCTCGCCAAGGTAGAGGCGCTGCTTGCGGGGAAGAAGTGAGGCACGAGCTTTGGGCAAGATCCAGATCGGCGGCATCCTGCAATTTCGGGATCTGGCCTTGATCCAAGTGCTGGGGCTTCCGCAGAGCGCAGCCGTGGCCACGTTGTTGCGAGCGCTGGGCGACCGCGGGATCCCGGCTCAGGCGGTCGTCCAGTGCCAGGAATCGGGCGGCCGCTACGCCTTGGCCTTCACCGTGGCCGAGGTGCACCGTGAGGAAGCCCGGGCGATCGTGGAAGAGCTGGCCCGCCGCGGCGGTGCGTGCGAGGTGACCGTGCGCTCGCCGGTCGGGATGGTGGCCGTCTTCGGGCCCCATTTCCGGGATCGGCCGGCGATCGCAGGTACGATGTTCAGCGCCCTGGTTGCAGCCGAGGTGGAGGTGTTGGCCATCAGCACCTCGATCTCGACCGTGGCCGGTGTCGTTGTCGCCGAGGAGATGGACCGCGCGGTCGCCATCCTGCGGGCGACGTTTGAGCTCCCATAGCTTGCGGCCGGCCTTGTGGTAGAATGTTGCATATTGAGAGATCCTCGGGGCACGGCGGCGCGGTTGGTTCGGGCCCTGACGTGGAGGCATACATGGTGGAGAATCCTCTACTCCGGCTAGATCTGCGCCACAAATCCCTGGCGCAGGCGATCCTGCGCCGGCTCCAGGTGGATGTGCGCGCGTGCTACCAGTGTGGGCGCTGTACCGCCGGCTGCCCGGTGGCATATGCGATGGACGCAGGCCCGCACCAGATCCTGCGCGGCATCCAGCTGGAACTGCACGACTGGGTGCTCAGCCGCAATACCTACTGGATTTGCGCCAGTTGCGTGACTTGCACCACCCGCTGCCCCTGCGAGGTGGATGTCGCCCGGGTGATGGACGGCCTGCGCGAGCTGGCGCTGCAGGAAGGCATTCGCCCTTCGGAGCAGACGGTCAAGGTGTTCCACCAGGTGTTCCTGGAGTGGGTGCGCCTGACCGGCCGGATGTACGAGGCGGGCCTGGTGGGGCTCTACAACCTGCGTTCGCGCGAGTTCCTGGCCAGCGCAGACCTCGTCCTTCCGATGCTGACCCATAACAAGGTCCCCCTCCTGCCCCGGCGTTATCCTGCCCAGGCGGAGGTCGAGCGCATCTTCGAGCGTGCGCGTGCCCTGGAGGAGAAGCGATGACCCGTTACGGCTACTACCCTGGCTGTTCCCTGGAGGGGACGGCACGCGAGTACGATGTGTCGACGCGCATTGCCTGCCAGGAGCTGGGGATCGAACTTGTGGAGTTGGAGGGGTGGAGCTGTTGCGGGGCCTCTTCGGCTCACGCGACCCGTTACTGGCTCTCGCTTGCGCTGCCTGCCCGGAACCTCCGCCTGGCCCAGGAGCAGGGTTTTTCCGCCCTTGTGGCTCCCTGCGCCATGTGCTATGCCCGGTTGCGCCATACGCAGCATGCCCTGCGGGATCCCGCGGTACGGGAGCAGGTGAACAGCCTCCTCGATCGGCCCTTGCAGGATGCTGAGGTCAAGGTGCATTCGCTGGTCGACCTCTTCTCGGAAGAAGAGCGGCTGAACCTGTTGCGCAGCAAGGTGCAGCGCGACCTTTCGGGGCTGCGGCTGGCCTGCTACTACGGATGTCTGCTCGTGCGGCCCCCGGAGGTTCTGGAGCCGGATGACCCGGAGTACCCCACCATGCTCGACCGGATCGTCGAGGCTGCCGGCGCTACCGTGGTCGATTGGCCGCTGAAGACAGAGTGCTGCGGGGGTAGCCTGTCCCTGTCCCGCACGGACATCGCGCTCGAGCTCACGCGTCGTCTGCTCGAGGATGCCCTGTGCCGTGGGGCCAACGGCATCGTCACCGCCTGCCCGATGTGTCACGCGAACCTGGACATGCGGCAGCAGCAGATCAACCGACGGTACGGCACCCAACTGGACCTGCCGATCCTTTACTTCACCCAGCTTGTGGGGTTGGCAACCGGACACGCCCCGAAGGAGCTGCTCCTGCACCATCATCTGGTCGAACCCTGGTCGCTTCTCGCCCAGGCCGGCATTCCGGCATAGGGCATGGGAGGTCGTTCGATGGCCCGAGTCGGCGTTTTCGTCTGCCATTGCGGAAGCAACATCGCGGCGACGGTGGATGTGGCCAAGGTGGCCGAAGAAGCGGTCAAGATGGACCACGTCGTGTATGCCACGCACTACGTGTACATGTGCTCTACCCCGGGGCAGGAGTTGATCCAGCAAAAGATCCAGGAGTACCAGCTGGACCGGGTAGTGGTGGCGGCCTGTAGCCCGCGGATGCACGAGCGCACCTTCCGCAAGGCCACCGCTCAGGGAGGGCTGAACCCCTACCTGATGGAACAGGCGAACATTCGGGAACACGATTCGTGGGTGCATGCGGACATCCCGGTGGCCACGGAGAAGGCGATCGAGATCGTGCGCATGGCGGTGGCCAAGGCGGTGGGGCTGGCCCCCCTGGAAGCGGCCCAGGTGGGGATCACGAAGCGCTGCCTGGTGATTGGCGGCGGCATCGCCGGGGTGCAGGCGGCGCTGGATGTGGCCGAGGCCGGGTATGAGGTGGTGATCGTCGAACGCGAGCCCTCGCTGGGCGGGCATATGGCCCAATTGGACAAGACCTTCCCCACCCTGGACTGCTCAGCCTGTATCCTCACACCAAAGCTTGTCGACGCGGCCCAACACCCCAAGATCAAACTCTATACCTATTCCGAGGTAGTCGGCGTCAAGGGCTTTGTGGGGAATTTTCAGGTGACCATCCGGCGCAAGCCCCGTTACGTGGACGAAAAGCTCTGCACCGGGTGCGGCATCTGCTGGAACAGCTGCCCGCTGCGCCCGCGGGTGCAGGAGGACGGCACGGTCAAGGGCGGCTTCCCTTCCAAGTTCGAGGCCAACCTGGGCCGCCGGGCGGCCATCTATGTGCCCTTTGCCCAGGCGGTGCCGCTCGTGCCGGTGATCGATACGGAGCACTGCACCTGGTTCGTGAAGGGGGGCAAGTGCGGGCTCTGCGCGCAAAAGTGCCCACGGGGTGCGGTCAACTATACCCAGAGCGAGGAATTGATCACCGAGCCCTTTGGGGCAATCATCGTTGCCACCGGATTCGACCTGTTCGACGCGCGGGCCCTAGGCGAGTACGGCTACGGACGGTACCCGGATGTGATCACGGGCCTGGAACTGGAACGGTTGATGAACGCTTCCGGGCCGACGCACGGCCACGTCCTGCGCCCTTCCGACGGCCGGCCGCCGAAGACGGTGGTGCTCGTCTCGTGCGTGGGCTCGCGCGATGAGAAGATCGGCCGGCCGTACTGCTCGGTCGTCTGCTGCATGTACCTGGCCAAGCACGCCATCATGCTCAAAGAGCACGACCCCGAGGTCGAGGTCTATAACTTTTACATGGACATCCGCGCCGGTGGCAAGGACTATGACGAGTTCACGCGCCGCGCGATCGAGCAGTACGGTGCCCACTACCTGCGCGGACGCGTCTCCCAGGTCTACGAGCGGGATGGGAAGTTGATCGTCGAGGGAGTGGACACGCTGATCGGCCGGCCGGTGGAGATCCAGGCCGATCTGGTGGTGCTCGCCACCGGCATCACTGCCCCTGAGGGGGCACGCGAGCTCTTCCAGACGCTGAACATCTCCTATAACCAGTACGCCTTCATCAACGAGGCCCATCCGAAGCTCCAGCCGGTCGAGACGAACACCGACGGGATCCTCCTGGCTGGTTGCGCGACTGGCCCCAAGGATATCCCCGCTACCGTGGCCCAGGCGAGCGGGGCTGCTGCCAAGGCGATCGGCATCCTTTCCAAGGAGACGCTGATCGCCAACCCGATGGTCGCGGAGGTGAACGAGCGCGAGTGCGTGGCCTGCCAGCTGTGTGTCCAGGTGTGCCCCTATCGCGCGATCGAGATGACCACCACCCGGCGCGGTAAACCGGTGGCCCACGTGAACCCCAGCGTCTGTAAGGGTTGTGGTCTCTGCGTGAACGCCTGCCGCGGTGGGGCGATCAACCTGAAAGGCTTTACCGATCAGCAGCTGGTCAGCCAGGTGAGCGCTCTCCTCGCCGAACCACTGGCCGAGGTCCTGGACGAGCGCTGATTTCGGGAGGACAAGATGTCCGAACCGTTCGAACCCCGGATCGTCGGATTCCTGTGCAACTGGTGCTCCTACGCGGGCGCCGACCTGGCGGGCACCTCTCGTATCCCTTACCCGCCGAACATCCGTATCATCCGCGTACCCTGTTCCGGCCGGGTGGACCCGATGCTGGCCATGAAGGCCTTCCTGGAGGGGGCGGACGGGGTGATCGTCCTGGGCTGCCATCCAGGCGACTGCCACTATAGCGAAGGCAACTACCACGCCCGCCGGCGGCTGGTCCTCTTCCACCGCCTGCTCGAGTTTTTCGGCGTCGAGCGCGATCGTTTCCGCCTGGACTGGGTGTCCGCCTCCGAGGGGGTTCGTTTCGCCCAGGTCGTGGGCGAGTTTACCGAGGCGGTGCGGCGGTTGGGGCCGCGGCGCCGGCCCGAGGCCGTTCTCGAAGGGTCGCGATGAGCGTGGTACGTTCGGGGCCGGGTTGTCTGCTTCAGTTTCTATGGTTCGTCTTCGTGGGCTGGTGGCTTGGGTTTATCTGGGTCGCCATTGCCTGGTTGCTGAACTTGACCCTCATCGGGCTGCCGTTGGGGGTGTGGATGCTCAACCGCATCCCCCAGGTGATGTTGCTGAGGGATGAGCCTTGCCTGACCACGGTCGTACGGGCCCCGGACGGAAGCCTCGTCCTGCGGCAGAGCGAGCTGCCGCAGCGTCCCTGGTGGCTGCGTGCCCTATGGTTTCTCCTGATTGGCTGGTGGCTTTCCTTGTTGTGGCTCCTAATGGCCTGGTTGCTTTGCGGGACCATAATCCTTCTGCCGCTGGGGATGGCGATGTTCGATCGCGTTCCGGCGGTGGTTTCGCTGCGTCGAACCTAGTTGCCCGGCGGCATGGACCGAGACAGGAGGCTGTGCTTGAGCACGAGCGATGACATCCGTCGCGTTGCACGAGAACTGCTGGAAAAAGGGGAGGTGGCGCGCATCTACGGGTATGCGGAGGGCCGGCGGGGCCAGGTGCGCCCCTTTATCGCCCGTACGCCCGCGGAGGCGGAACGCCTTCTCTTCGATCGAAGGTGTGTCCACAACCTGGCCCTCTATCTCCTGGACCTGAAGGCAGAGGGCGCCGAGGCGCCCCGCGTGGGCGTGGTCATGAAGCCGTGCGATGCGCGCGCGCTGAACGTGCTGGTGCTGGAGCACCAGCTCGACCGTGCCCAGGTGCATGTGATCGGCGTGCCCTGCAACGGTGTGGAGGGAAAACGCGCCTGTGGAACGTGCCCAGACCGCACCCCGCCGACCTACGATACTCTCGTTGGCGAGGTGCCGACGGAAGAACCCGGCCAGGCAGCGGAGGACGAACTCGCCCGTCTGCTCGCCCTCCCTCCCGAGGAGCGCCGGCGCTTCTGGGCGGAGCAGTTCGCGCGCTGCATCCGGTGTTACGCTTGCCGGCAGGTCTGCCCGATGTGTTACTGCGAGGTCTGCATCGCCGAGAAACTCGACCCGCCCTGGGAGAGCATCGCCATTGCCCCGTCGGAGAACGAGTTTTACCACGTGTTGCGGGGCTACCACCTGATCGGGCGCTGCATCGAGTGCGGCGAATGTGAACGGGTGTGCCCGATGGGCATCCCGGTGTTTCTCTACCAGCGTTATCTGGCGGAGGAAGTGCGCCGAACCTTCGATTTCCGACCCGGTATGGATGCGGAGACGCTGGCGCCGTTCATGACGTTCCGCAAGGAGGAACTGGAAGGGTAAACCTTCCGTTCGGTCGAGGTGTTTCGATGCCCCAACGGCTGCTGAACCCCGAAGAACTGCTTGCATGGGTGGACCGCTTGCTCCCGGGCTACCGGGTCGTGGCTCCGGTGCGGGAGGGCGAGGGACGGTTCTTCCTTCGCCCGATCGGAGGCGCCCAGGAGATGGACCTTTCGGTGACCCGGACGGTAAACAGCCTCAAGGAGTACTTCTTCCCCCCCACGGAGGCGATCGTGCAGATCCGCCGCGGGAAGACGGCGGTGCGCCTGGAGGTGCCCGTTCCGGAAGAGCGGCAGCTCCTCTTTGCCGTCCGCCCCTGCGATGCCGCCGCGTTGGCCTCTATGGACGCGCTTTTCCTGGGGGATCCGGCCGACCCCTACTATGGCGCGCGCCGCCGGCAGAGCGTGCTCGTGGGGCTGGCCTGTTTGGAAGTACCCACGCCCGAGTGCTTCTGCACGACCACCGGCGGCTCGCCCATCGGGACGGCAAACCTGGACCTGATCCTCTACCGGGTACCCGAGGGGTACATCGTGGAGGCTCTGACCCCGCGGGGGGAGGAGCTGTTCCAGGAGGCCTCCGGCCGACCGGTCGAGCCACCCTTCCGCCCCCAGGCGCCGGGGCTTCCGGCCTATCCTTGCCCGCCCCAGGAGGACTGGATCCGCGTCTTCACCGATCCCCTGTGGGAAGAGCTAGGCGAGCGTTGCCTGGGATGCAAGATCTGTACCTACGTCTGCCCGACCTGCTACTGCTTCGACATCCGCGACCGGGGGGCCGGGGGACGGGTCGAGCGCCTGCGTGCCTGGGATGCCTGCACTTCCAAGCACTACTCCGTCGAAGCCAGCGGCCACGACCCGCGGCCGACGCGGGGGACGCGGCTTCGCAACCGTTTCTGTCACAAATACTACTACTTCCCGTGGCGCTACCAGGGTACCCTCCTTTGCTCGGGATGCGGCCGCTGTGTGGCGGCCTGTCCGGTGAACATCGACCTGACGGAAGTCCTGGAAGAAGTGGCTACCCGATCCCGGGTGGATCGCTCAAGCGGGCGCAACCAAGCACAGGGATTGGACCATTAGGACAAAAAGGTGCCTGGCAGAGGGGAGGTGGTCCGGTGACCACTCGTGCGCAAGACTGGCTCCGTCAGGCCGTACGGGATCTGGAGCACGCCATCGACTCGCAGGGGTTGGGGCGACACGAATGGGCCTGCTTTGCCGCACATCAGGCCGCCGAAAAGGCCGTGAAGGCCCTCCATTTGCACCATGGTCAGGAGGCCTGGGGGCACCTGGTGGCCAGGCTCCTTCGAGAGTTGCCCGGGGCGGTCATAGTTCCTGCGATGCTCGTCGAGCAGGCTCGCGTGCTGGATACGTTTTACATCCCCACCCGCTATCCCAACAGCCATCCGGAGGGGCCGCCCTTCGAGCATTATGGCCCTCTGCAGAGCGAGGAGGCGATCCGTTATGCCCGTGCGATCGTTGAGTTCGTCCGTTCTCAAATGGCCTGATGCCCGGGAGGTCGTGGCCGCGGTACAGCGTTGGGCGGAGCGTAAAGCCCGGGAACACCCGGAGGTCGTGCGGATCGGGTACCTGGGTTCTTACGCGCGCGGCGATTGGGGTGTCGGCAGCGATGTGGATCTGCTGATCCTTGTCGAGCATTCTGGTGTTCCCTTCGAAGGCCGCGGTGCCCAATGGGCACCGGACGAACTACCCGTTCCGGCCGACGTGCTGGTCTATACGCTGGCCGAGTGGCAATCCCTTCCCCGGGAGGGGCGGTTCTATCGCACCGTGATGCGCGAGGCGGTGTGGGTTTGGGAGCGCGGCACCGGAGAATCCCGGGGGCAACCCGAGGAGTGAACAAGGAGCATACCCGATGTCCAATCCGTTCTTGCCCTTTGTCGGTACCCTGACTGAAGTGCGTGACCTGGCGCTCGGCATCCGGTTGCTGCGGGTGCGGCTGGAGGACGAGGCCGGCCGGGCGGCCTTTGCGGACTATCGGCCGGGGCAGTTCGCCTTCCTTTCCGCCTTTGGCGTGGGCGAAGTGCCCTTTGGGTTGGCATCGACGCCGGCGCGGAGCGCGGAATTGGAGTTTGCTGTCGCCCGCGTGGGCACGGTGACCTCTGCCCTGCACAACCTGGAGGTAGGGGCGCCGGTGGGCGTGCGCGGGCCTATGGGCAACTCCTTCCCGATGGAGGAGTTCCGCGGCCGGAACCTGGTGATCATCGGCGGGGGCATCGGTTTTGCACCGCTTCGCCCGGTGATCCAGTACGCGCTCGACCACCGCGCCGACTACGGCCACCTCACCATCCTGGCCGCGGCCCGCGCCCCCAACCTCCTGGTGTTCCGCGAGGAGTACGAAGAGTGGGCCTCGGCGCCCGATACCGAGTTGCACGTGACCGTGGACGTGGGGGACGAGACCTGGACGGGGAACGTAGGCCTGGTAACCGAACTGCAGGCCAAGGTGGCTCCGTCGCCGGATAACGCCATCGCGATCACCTGTGGCCCGCCGATCATGATCAAGTTTGTGGTACAGCTGTTGCAGAAGCAGGGATTTGCCCCGGAGCAGATCTACACCACGCTCGAGATGAAGATGAAGTGCGGCCTGGGGAAATGTGGCCGCTGTAACATCGGCGAGCGCTACGTCTGTGTGGACGGGCCGGTCTTTAGCCACGCCCAGATCCTGCAGTTCATCGATTCCTTCTAGGGTGTTTGGGGCAATGGGGCCGGTGCCCAAGCCGCCCGCCCCAACCCTCTTTTGCTTCTCCCAAACGGGGGCTGGCACGGACCGCATTGCCCCCCGAACCTCTTTGCGCCCGGGGTGAGGCCGAAACACCCTGGCGGAGTTTCCTCTTGCGACGGGTTGCTCAAGGCTACTTCTCACCCCAGAGCGGGTGATCCACCGCGGATAGCCGCCGGACCCCTAAAGCCGTTTGACGGTCTTCCATGTATCTGTTAAGATGTTTTGGGAGGCGGCGTGGAGCAAGACGATCTTTCACTAGCGGAGTTCTGGGACTGGGTAAGGCATCGGCTGTAAGGCTTGATAGATGCCGCGAGGGGAAATGTGCCCGGGTGAGGACCCCTATCCTCGACAGCTGTGGCTGCAGCAGCTTGAGTTCATCGTCAACCGGAGCCCTGCGGTTGCCTTCCTGTGGCGCGCCGAGCCGCGCTGGCCGGTAGAGTTCGTTTCCGAGAACGTGCGCCAGTTCGGTTATACGGTCGAGGAGTTCCTGTCCGGTTCCCTGCTCTACGGCGATATCATCCACCCGGACGATCTTCCACGCGTCGTGGATGAGGTGGAGCGCTATACCTGCGAGGGACGCAGCGAATTCCTTCAGGAGTACCGCATCTTGACCCGCTCGGGCGAGCTGCGCTGGGTGGACGACCATACCTGGGTGCGCCGTGGTCCGGACGGCCGCGTGACCCACTACCAGGGGATCGTTCTGGACATCACCGCCCGCAAGCAAGTCGAGTCCGAACTCCAGCGGGAACGGGATCTCGCGCGCACGCTGATCGAGGCCTCGCCGGCCTTTTTTGTGGCCATCGCTCCGGATGGCCGCACGATCGCCATGAACCGGACGATGCTCGAAGCGCTAGGCTATAGGGCCGAAGAGGTGCAAGGGACCGACTACCTGAATACCTTTGTCCCCCTGGAGGACCGCCCCTTGCTGGCCCGCGTGTTTGAGCAGCTGGCGCAAGCGCGGGTGCCCACAGTCAACCAGAATCGGGTGCTCACCCGCGACGGACGGATGCTCTGGGTCGAATGGCATGGTACGCCGGTGCTGCGCGCGGATGGGACGCTGGACTATTTCTTCGGCCTCGGGATCGACGTCACCGAGCGCAAGAAGGCACAAGAGGAGCTCGAGCGACGCTACCGTACCTTAAGCCTGCTGAACCGTCTGGGCACGGCTCTGGGATCGACGCTGGAGCTGCCCGAGATCTACCGGATCGCCTACGAGCATGTTTCCCAGATGGTGGATTGCGCCAACTTTTGCATCTCGCTTTACGACCCGGCGGAGCGCGTGCTGCGGGCAGGCTTTGTACTGAGCGACGGCCAACCCTTGGACCCTTCCCTCTTTCCTCCGCTGCGGATCGAGGAAGGTGAGAGGCTCGCGGGGCGGGCGCGTGCGCTGCTCAGCGGGCAGGTGGAAATGGTGGAGGACCTGGAGCGAGCACGCGCTGCTGCGCGCCAGGCGGGGGAACCAGTGCACCTGGTGGGGGAGGGGGAGGAGCCGCTTTCGGCGGTCTATGTCCCGATGTGGGTCGCGGGGCAGGTGCTCGGCCTCCTGGAGCTGCAGAGCTACCGCCGGCACGCCTATCGCGAGGAGGATGTCGCCCTGCTTGCTCCGGTGGCCAATCAGATCGGGCTCGCCCTGGCCAACGCACGCCTCTACGAGCAGGTGCGCCAGCAGGCCCGCGAGCTGGAGCAACGGGTAGCGGAGCGCACGGCACAGTTGCAGGCGGCGAACCAGGAGCTGGAAGCCTTTACGTACACCGTCTCCCACGACCTGCGGGCCCCGCTGCGGGCCGTCGCGGGATTCTCGCGCCTTCTCGAGGAGGCCTACGGCGATCGCCTGGACGACAACGGGCGTCATTACCTGGACGAGATCCACAAGCAGGTGGGACACATGGAACGGCTGCTTTCCGGCCTCTTGGCGTTCTCCCGCCTGACCCGGCAGCCGCTGCGCTTGGAGACAGTTCCTTTGCGGGAGGTGGTGGAGTCGGCATGGCAGGAGCTCGCCCCGGAACGGGAGGGCCGGCAGGTCGAGCTGGTCGTGGGGGACCTCCCGGTTTGCCAGGGGGATCCGCTGTTGCTGCAGCAGCTCTTCGTCAACCTGCTTTCCAACGCCCTGAAGTTCACCCGGCCCCGCGAGGTGGCACGGATTGAGGTGGGTTGTAAGGAGATGGGCGCGCCGGGTGCCCCTGGGCAACCGGTGTTCTACGTTCGCGACAATGGCGTTGGTTTTGACATGCGCTACGCCAAGGGGTTGTTCGGCGTCTTTCAGCGGCTGCATCGGGAAGAAGAGTTCGAGGGGACGGGCGTGGGGCTGGCCATTGCGCGGCGGATTGTCCAGCGGCACGGGGGGGAGATCTGGGCACAGGGGGAAGTAGGCCAAGGGGCGACCTTTTCCTTTACCCTGGGAGGTGAACACCATGTCAGCCATCGAGACGGCGGACATCCTGCTCGTGGAGGACAGAGAGAGTGATGCCGAACTTGCCCTCCGGGTATGGACACGGGAACGGTTGAGCGAGCGCGTTCGGGTCGCGCGCGACGGTCCGGAAGCCCTGGAGTACCTCTCGGCCTGTGCGGAGGCAAATGGGTTGCCGAGGGTGGTGGTATTGGACCTGAAGTTGCCCCGCATGCATGGCCTGGAGGTACTGCGTCGCATCCGCGAGGACATGCGCACCGTTTACCTCCCCGTGGTCGTGTTGAGTTCCTCCTCCGAAGAGGCCGACATCGCCGGGAGCTACCAGGCGGGCGCGAACAGCTATGTGGTGAAACCGGTGATCTACGATCGGTTCGCCGAGATCGTGCGCGAGGTAGGGCACTACTGGCTTTGCGTGAACCGGTTGCCTCGCCCGGAGTGGGCCCGCGGTCAGCGCTGATCTTGGTGGCTCGGAGGTGTGGAATGGCCACTCCCTTACGGGTGCTGATTCTAGAGGATCGGGAGGCGGATGCGGAGCTTCTGGCGCTGGAGCTGAGCCGGGCCGGCTTTGCCCCCGAGTGGACCCGGGTAAGCAGCGAAGCGGAGTACCTGGCCGAGTTGGAGAAGGGCTATGATGTGATCCTGGCCGACTACCGCCTGCCCCAGTTCGACGGGCTACAGGCGCTTCAGTTGATGCAGGAGCGCGGCCTGGATATCCCCTTTGTGCTGGTCTCGGGGACGATCGGTGAGGATCTGGCCGTGGAGGCGATGAAGCGGGGAGCGGCCGACTACCTGCTCAAGGACCGGCTGGCACGCCTGGGAGCGGCGGTTGCCCGCGCTCTAGAAGAAAAGCAACTGCGCGAGGCCAGGCAGCGAGCGGAGGCATCGTTGCGCGAGGCCGAGGCGCGCTACCGCACCCTGTTCGAGGGGATGCCCATCGGGCTATACCGCACCAGTCCAGACGGCCGTATCCTGGAGGTGAACGCGGCGCTGGCCCAGATGCTGGGGTTGCCGGACCGGGAAAGCGTGTTCGCGCACTACCGGCGTGCCGAGGAATTCTACGTCCATCCGGAAGAACGGGCGCGGTGGAAGGCTTGGATCGAGCGCACGGGTGTGGTTCGGCAGTATGTGGCGCAGTGGCGGCGGGCCGACGGCTCGGCCATCTGGGTGAGGGAGAGCGCGCGGGCGATCCGCGACGGGCGGGGGGAGACGGTCTACTACGACGGTGCGGTGGAGGACATCACCGCGCTGGTGCTGGCGGAGGAGGAGCGGCAGCGCACCCTGGAGCGGCTGCGGCGGATGGTGGAGGGGACGGTGCGCGCCCTGTCGGCCACGGCGGAGTATCGGGATCCCTACACGGCTGGCCACCAGCGACGGGTGGCGCGGCTGGCGGCGGCGATCGCCCGTGAGATGGGGCTTTCCCCCGAACAGGTCGAAGGGGTGGAGGTGGCCGGCATCGTGCACGACATCGGCAAATCCACCGTGCCTACGGAGATCCTGAGCAAACCCGGGCGCCTTTCGCCCGAGGAGATGGCCCTGGTACGGATGCATCCGAGGGCGAGCTTCGAGATCTTGCGCAAGATCGAGTTCCCCTGGCCGGTGGCGCTCGTTTCCCTGCAGCACCACGAACGGCTCGACGGTTCGGGCTATCCGGAGGGACTGGCTGGGGAACAGATCCTCCTGGAAGCGCGCATCCTGGCGGTGGCCGACGTGGTGGAGGCGATGTCCTCCCACCGTCCTTACCGGGCAGCGCTGGGGCTGGAGCGAGCTTTGGAGGAAGTCCGGACCCAGCGCGGCATCCTCTTCGAGCCGCAGGCTGTGGACGCCTGCCTTCGCCTCTTTGCGACGGGGTTCAAGCTCGATGAGCCCAACGGGCGGGACTGACGGAATCCGTCAATATTGGTCTCTATGTTGCCCCTTTGGGTCGTTATTTTGCATCTGCTTGACAGATTTCGTTTCCTATGCTAACATGAGTTCAGATATCGTGACCGGTCGCACAAGGAAGTGCCCGAATGTATCGCCTGGATGCCCTGGACCGCCAGATCATTCTACATTTGCAGCGCGACGGGCGTATTCCCTATGTAGAGTTAGCTCGTTTGGTAGGGGTAAGTGAGGCTACTGTCCGGAGGCGGGTAGAGCGTCTGATTGCGGAAGGGGTGATCGAGGTTGTCGCCTGTGTCGAGCCGCGCAAGGTGGGGCTGGGAGTCGAAGCGCTGGTCTACCTCCAGGCAGAGTTGGACAAGCTGACGCACATCGGCCAGACCCTGGCGGCCATGCCGGAGGTGCGGGAGGTGATTTACACTTCCGGGGCGCACGATCTGGTGCTGCGGGTGGCGCTGGCCTCGAACGATGACCTTTTGCCCTTCCTGACCCGCCGGGTGGCGACGATTCCGGGAGTCAAGGCGACCCAAACCTCCTACGTTCTGCAGACGGAAAAGCACATCCACGATTGGCAGCTGCCGGAGCGGCCGGTGGCTCCGCAGCCATCTCAGGCCCGGCCCTTGATCCTGGTGGTGGATGACGACGCCGACTTTTGTGCTGCGGCCAGCATGGTGCTGGAAGCTGAGGGCTATCAAGTGATGGCCTCCTGCAATGGGCGAGAGGCAAAGGCCATATTGCAGGAGCAGACGCCAGCGCTGATCCTGCTGGATCTCATGATGGAGACGCCACTGGCCGGGCTGGAGGTATTGCAGGCCGTACGGGACGACCCACGTCTCTGTGGGATCCCTGTGCTGGCCATTTCGGCTATTCGCTCGAGCGAATGGGCAAGCGCCATCCCATCGCCGGAACAGCTGCCTTTCGACGGCTTTGTGGACAAGCCGATCGAGCCAGGGCTGCTCCTGGAGAAGGTGCACCGACTGGTCGGCTAGCTGCCCCTGGGGAAAGCGGTGCAAATCGAGCGCTACCATTTCCCGGAGGATCGTTTCTACGACCGCCAGCACAATTGGGTGCGAATCGAAGACGGCCTGGTCGTTCAGGGATTGTCCGACTATGCCCGCCAGTCCAGAGGGCCGGTGCTTTGCCTGGATCTGCCTCGCCCTGGGCGATGGGTCGCGCGGGGTGAACCGTTGACAGTTCTGGAGGCGGAGCAAGGGATCATCCGCGTCCTTGCGGCTGTCAGCGGCGAGGTGGTGGCGATCAACGAGCAGCTACGCGACAATGCCGGCCTGGTGTACGAGGATCCCTACGAAGCGGGCTGGCTGGTGAAACTCTGTCCCACCTCTCCCGAGGAGCTCGCGCAGTTGACCCGCCCGGACGATCCGGCATTCAAGGAGTGGTTCCTGGTCTGCCTTTCTGGGGAGATCTCGCGCCAACTGGGCCGCCCGGAACGGGAGGTGCTCTCCCTGCGGCGGGACCTGGAGCGTGCCTATCATCGGCTGGAAACGCTTTACCAGATCGGCCGGGCCACGACCTCGACGATCCATCTGGAGCAAGTGCTGCAAATGGTCGTTCGTCTGACTGCCGAGGCGCTTGACGCCAAGGGATGCTCCATTCGCCTTCTGGACGATAGTGGCCAAATCTTGCGGATTGTAGCGGCCTGGGGTCTGAGTGATCAGTATCTGCAGAAGGGACCGGTGGAGGTACGGCACAGCCTGATCGATCAGGAAGCACTCCGGGGCAAGCCGGTGATCGTGCTGGAAGCGCCTTTGGATCCCCGGTTCCAGTACCCGGAAGAGATCGAGCGAGAGGGCATCTGTTCCGTCCTGTGCTGTCCGCTGATGGTACGGGGGCAAGCCATTGGCGTGATCCGGATCTACAGCGCGGCCTGCTATCGCTACGGCCAGGAGGAAGCCGACTTCTTGATGACGATTGCCAGCGAGGTGGCGGTGGCGATCGCGAACGCGATGGCCTACCGGAAGCTGGAAGAGATCGACCGGGCCAAGTCCCAGTTTGTCCTCACGGTTACCCATGAGCTTCGCTCGCCTGTGGCCACGGTACAGAGCCTCCTGCGGGTCATTTCGGGCGGGTATGCAGGCCAGGTATCCTCCAAGCAAAAGGAACTGATCGAGCGGGCCGAACGCCGGATCCTCTTCCTGCAGCAGCTGATCGACGACCTTCTGGACCTCGCTGCGGGGAAAACGGAACATCTCACGGAGACCCCGCGACCGGTGACGGTGAATCCGGTTGTGACCAAAGTGGTCGCCCAATTGCGCCCGGTGGCCGAGGAAAAGTCGTTGGATCTGCGGGTCTATGTACCCCACGAGGCCCTTTCCGTCCTCGCTGTAGAGGACGGAATGGAGCGCATCGTGGTCAACCTGGTGGGCAATGCGATCAAGTACACGCTTCCCGGGGGGCGCGTCGAGGTCACCCTGGAGCGCCGCGGGAACGAGGCCGTGTTGATCGTGTCCGATACCGGCATTGGTATCCCGCAGGATGCGCTGCCCCATCTGTTCGAGGAGTTCTTTCGGGCGGAGAATGCCCGGGCGATCGAGCGGGAAGGTACCGGCCTGGGCCTTTCGATCGTCAAGAACCTGGTCGAGCGGTACGGAGGCAGGATCGCAGTGGAAAGCCAGCTGGGCCAAGGGTCGACCTTCACCGTGCGCTTCCCGCTCCTGGGGACCGGAACGGTCGATGGCGGAATTCGTAAGGAAACGTCATTATCATGACGGAATCCGTCTTTTTCGGGCATTTGTCCCAGGATTTTTGACAAATGTCCCGGATTGTGCTATGATTCTCGATGTGGCCACGGAGCTGGCGAGGCGGGGGGCATGGCGCTAAAGACGTTCGACCTCACCCGCGAGATGTTGGACCATGCCTTCCCGGATGTTGTTGCTCCGGATAAGGAAAGGCTGCTGACTTGCATCCAATGTGGCACCTGTACGGCTTCCTGTCCAACCGCCTATGCGATGGATTACACGCCTCGCCAGCTGTGGCGCCTGATTCAGGTCGGTCTGCGCGAGGAAGTCCTTCTGAGCAATTCGTTTTGGCTTTGTGCGGCCTGTTATGCGTGCAACACGCGTTGCCCTCGCGGCATCCCCACCATGGAGACGATGCTAGAGCTGAAGGTGCTGGCATCGCGCGAACGGGGCGTGATGCCGCTTCCGCTGCGAGAGCGCTGCCAGCTGGTGGCGGGCACGCACAACGTAGCCGGAGAAGACAACGCCCTCCGGCTCTCCTGGGCGCTCAACCTGCCGGGGGGAAGTGGACGGTATACCGGGCCGCGCCGGGCAGAACTTGCCTACTTTGTTGGGTGCTATGCGGCCTTTTTCCCGCTGGCTTTCGGTGTGCCCCAGGCGATGGTGCACTTGCTCGAGCATCTGGGGCTTTCGTTCACCACGCTGGGCACGGAAGAGTGGTGCTGTGGCTACCCTTTGCTCGTCGCCGGCCGGCGCGAGGAGGCGGCAGCGCTGGCGCGTCACAATCTGGAGGTAGTGGAGCAAACGGGCGCCTCACGTCTGGTTACGGCCTGTGCGCATTGTTACCGTGTCTGGCGGGAAATCTACCCCCAGCTCCTGCCCGGCCGGAGCATTCCTCCGGTGGAGCACTCGAGCACCCTGCTCCTGGAGGAGTTCACTCGCCAGGGGATTGCTCCTTTCCCCGTGGAGGCCGTCGTCACCTTCCACGACCCCTGCGATCTAGGCCGGCAGGCAGGGCTGTACGAGCCGCCGCGGAGGCTTTTGGAAATGATCCCGGACCTGAAGCGGATCGAGATGGCCAACTCGGGCGAGGGGGCCATCTGCTGTGGCGGGGGAGGGAACCTGCCCTGGTTGCGGGACGATGTGGTCATGGAACTGGGCCGTCGGCGGCTTGGACAGGCGCTCGATGTACGCGTGAGCGCCTTGATCACCGCTTGCCAGCTATGCCGTCATACCTTAAGTCGGACGGCTTACCGCTGGGGGGCGCGTTTGCGGGTTTACGATCTGGTCGAGCTGGTTTGGAGCGCTCTCTCGGCACAGCCGCTCGACATTCCTGGAGCGAGGTGGCCCACTGTGCGCCATCCGGGCGCCTCGTCCCTTGGCGCCTGTTCCGAGCCGCCTTCTGGGTTCACCGGAGGGCCGCGCCCTCCGGAGGGTGGGGAACAGACCGCGCAGGCGGGCGATGATCGGGGGCCGGCCATCTAGTGCGGGTCGAGCCACCGATGGTTTGGAGTCGTGGAGGATACAGGGCTCTTTCCGCAAGAAGTTCTGGAGGAGGTAAGCTACCATGGCCCTTCAGTCGTTCAACCTGACCCGGGAGATGCTTGACCACTCCTTCGCCGAAACGGTAGCCCCGGACCGGGAGAAGCTGCTCACCTGCATCCAGTGCGGCACTTGCACCGCTTCCTGTCCTACCGCTTACGCGATGGAGTACACGCCGCGGCAGCTCTGGCGGCTGATCCAGGTGGGGCTACGCGACGAGGTGCTGCAGAGCGATACCTTCTGGCTCTGCACGACTTGCTACTCGTGCACCATCCGCTGCCCGCGCGGCATCGCGGTCACCGAAACCATGGCCACGTTGAAGCGGCTCTCGGTTGCCGAGGGCGTGGAGAAGAAGGACCGTAGCGCGCGCTTCTACGAAAGTTTCATGGAAGTGGTCCACGATACCGGGCGTATGCACGAGACGCTCTTGATGTTGCGCTGGCTGCTGAAGACGAATCCGCTGCAGGCCTTTTCCTTCGCCCGGCTAGGCCTGGCGCTCCTGCGCAGGGGGAAGATGCCGCTGCGGCCCACGCGCATCCGAGGGCTGGACCAGATCTGGGCGATGTACGACAAGGTGCGCGAGATGGAGCAGAAGGAGGAGATCCTGCGATGAAGTACGCTTACTATCCCGGCTGCACGTTGGAAACGGCTGCGCGCGAGTACGATGTCTCAGCCCGCGCGGTCTTTCGGGAATTGGGAGCGGAACTCGCTCCGATCCCCGACTGGAGCTGCTGCGGTTCGTCTCCAGCCGAATCGGTGGATTACCTGCTTTCCATCGCCCTGCCTGCCCGGAACCTGGCCCTGGCCGAGCAGATGGGCCTCGACATCATCGCGACCTGTAGCTCCTGTTACCTGAGCCTCTTCAAAGTGGAGAAACATTGTCAGCGGGATCCTTCCTTGAGGGCTCGTTTGAGCGAGATCCTGGGCGCAGCCGGCCTGACCTACCAGGGCAAGGTACGGGTTCGCCACATGCTCGACGTCATCGCCAACGATATCGGTCCGGAAAAGATCCAGGCCCGGATGCGGCGCAGCCTAAGAGGACTCCGCGTGGTGCCCTACTACGGTTGCCAGACGGTGCGCCCGTTCATGGAGTACGATGGTCCCGATCTTCCCGAGTCGATGGACCGGCTTCTGGCGGCGATGGAAGCTGACGTCGTGCCCTATCTCTATAAGACGCGCTGCTGCGGTGGCATTCTGATCACTTCGACCAGAGACGTGGGCATTAAGCTGGTGTCCGACCTCCTGGCCGAGACCGATGGGGCCGACTGCGTCGTGACCGTTTGCCCTCTATGCCAGATGAACCTGGATGCCTACCAGGCAGAAGTCTCCCGGAAACTCGGGCGCCGGGTGAACATTCCCGTGCTCTACCTGACGCAGCTGATGGCTCTGGCTTTCGACCTTCCGGATAGCGAGATCCTGCTTCAGAGGAACATTGTCTCGCCCAAGCCGGTGCTGGAAAAGCTGGGCATGCTCGGAGGGGGACGGTAGAGCTCCGGGTAGGCACGCGGAGGAGCCTGTTCCTCCGGCGGTCGGGATGAATCGGATGAAACTGCGGGAGATTGTCGAGATCGTCGAGGGCACGCCGGTGTTTGAAACCGACCTGGATCTCGAGATCGGTTGCGGTGCTGCAGCGGATCTGATGAGCGATGTGCTGGCGCTGGTGGAGCCGGGTGCCGTGTTGCTGACAGGGCTGTGTAATCCGCAGGTGGTGCGTACGGCGGAAATGGCCGACATCACGGCCATCGTCTTTGTCCGCGGCAAGCAGCCGATGCCGGAGACCATCGCCCTGGCCAAGGAGAAGGGCATTCCGCTGGTGACCACCGCGCTTCCGATGTTCGAAGCCTGCGGACGGCTTCATCAGGCCGGCCTGCGGAGCTGCGATATCTCCTGTCGCATTCCCTGGCGGACCCCGGATGGCCCGGACGAGCTATCCCAGTAGGTTGCGATGGCCGAGATCACCCGTCTTCAGGAACTTGCCTACGAGGTCAAGATCGGAGAGGTGATGACGAAGGACGTAGTCACGGTAACGCCTCAGAATACCATGGCCGAGCTCCGGGTGATCCTGCGCGACCACCGCATTTCCGGTGCACCTGTCGTGGAAGGCGGGGAACTGGTGGGGATCATCAGCGTCGAGGACCTCATCAAGGCACTGGCGGCCGGCGAGATGGATGCCCAGGTGGGGACGAAGATGACTCCTCGCCCGGTGACGGTTCGGGCCGACGAATCGGTCGTGATGGCGATCCGCTACTTCAACCGACATGGGTACGGCCGTTTCCCTGTGGTGGATCGCGCAGGGAAACTGGTCGGCATCCTCACCCGGGGGGATATCATCCGCGGGCTGCTCAAGCAACTGGAGATGGAATACCATCGCGAGGAGGAGCTGCGCTATCGGTTCAGCCACATCTTCGAAGAACTGATTTCCGATCTCACCAGCATTACCTTGCGTTGCCGGGTGGAGGCTCAGGACTTTGACCGTGCCGGTGAGGCCTCCAGCAAGATCAAGCGGGCGCTCACCCGCCTGGCGGTTGCCCCGCAGCTCGTCCGGCGGGCGGCGATCGTTACCTACGAACTGGAGATGAACATCATCATCCACACCACGGCAGGCGGCGAGATCCTGGCCGAAATCCAGCGCGACCGGATCATTATCCGGGCGATCGACAGCGGTCCGGGCATTCCGGATATCGAGCAGGCGCTGCAGCCGGGCTTCTCCACCGCTCCGGACTGGGTGCGAGAGATGGGGTTTGGGGCCGGCGTGGGGCTGAACAACGTGCAGCGTTGTGCGGACGAGATGTTGATCGAGTCGCCGGGTGCCCAGTGGACCTCTGTGAAGGTGGCGATCTACCTGAATCGGGAGTGCCTGGAGGCCGGGAAAGCGGCGGCCTGATGCAGGGAGGCCGGGCGATGAAGCTGGAAACGGTGGTTCGGGAACTTGCCCTGGAGGTCCGCAGCGCCGCAGGGAATCTGGGGCGCGAGGTCACCGGCGGTTACGCCGCGGACCTGTTGAGTTGCGTCATGGCTCGGGCTCAGCCCGGGAATATCTGGGTTACGCTCCAGGGCCATCCGAACATCGTTGCCGTGGCCAGCCTCCTGAACCTGGCGGCCATTGTGGTGACCGAGGGCGTTGCACCTGACCCGGCGACCCTTTCCAAGGCCGAGGAGGAAGGCATCCCGATCCTGACCACACCGCTCACCACGTATACCGTGGTGGGAAGGCTCTTTGGATTGGGCATCCGGGGGCCGGAACGGTGAAGGCGATGTCTTTTTGGGAGCGGCAGCGGTAGGGCATGCGCGAATTGAGCCTCCATATCCTAGACGCCCTGCAGAATGCGCTGGAGGCGGGTGCCAGCCGGGTTGAACTGGTGATCGAAGAGGATCCGAAAGCGGATCGATTGCACATTACCATCCGAGACAACGGTCGCGGGATGAGCGCAGAGCAGCTTGCTCGGGCTTTCGACCCCTTCTATACCACCCGCAAGACGCGCCACGTCGGATTGGGCCTCCCGCTCTTCAAGGCGGCGGCGCAACGTTGCAATGGCGATGTCACCCTCATCTCCGAGGAAGGCAAGGGGACAACGCTGCAGGCGACGTTTCGGTACAGCCACATCGACCGTGCCCCGATGGGCGATCTGCCGGGCACGTTGTTGGCCTTCCTCTTGAGCGGGGGATGCGACCTGGCTTACCGCCACCGGGTGGGCGACCGGGAGTTTGCCTTCGATACCGCGGAGATCCGTGCCGCTCTGGGTGGGGTTTCCTTTTCCCATCCCGAAGTGCGACGGTGGCTGCGATCGTTCCTGGTCGAGGGCGAGGCCTCGCTTGTGGAACGTGGACCGGTTCAACCGGCGAACGAGTGAATGGGTGGATCATGGGCTTGCGCTTCTTCACCGCCGATCTGCACATCCATACCGTCCTTTCGGCCTGCGCCGAGGTGGAGATGCTTCCCGCGCTCATCGTCGAGCGGGCCAGGGAGCTGCGCCTGGGGCTCATTGCCGTCACCGACCACAACTCCGCGGAAAACGCCCTGGCGATGCTGTCGGCGGCAGAAGGAAGCGGAATCGCCGTGCTCCCGGGGATGGAACTACAGACCCGTGAGGAGGTACACCTTCTGTGTCTCTTCGATACCGTGGAACCGCTGTGGCGCTGGCAGGAAGAAGTCTATGCACGGCTCCCGGCGCTGAAGAATAAGGAAGATGTCTTTGGGGTGCAGATCGTGCTGGATGGTCAGGGAAACGCCATCGGACGAAACGAGCGGCTGCTGCTGGCCTCGACCTCCTTTTCGCTGGAGGAGGCGGTGCGGCGCGTTCGAGAACTGGGTGGTCTGTGCCTTCCGGCCCACGTGGATCGGCCGGCCTATTCGGTGATCGCCAACCTGGGCTTCATCCCCCCGGGGCTCGACGTGCCCGGGGTGGAGATCTCCCCCCGTTTGGGCCCTCGTGAGGCGCGGGAACGCTTCCCGCAGCTGCGGGAATACGGGCTTTTGGCCGGTGGCGACGCCCATCGTCTGAAGGAGGTCTCTGCCCGCACCACACTCCTGATGGAAGAGCCGACGGTGGCGGAACTTACACGGGCCCTGCTGGGGGAAGGAGGCCGGGGAGTGTGGATCGACGGCATTCGCGCGGGGAGGGAGGGATGAGGCTTTGGGTGGAATACGCCTGGCAGCAGGTTGCGCATCCGGACGATGGCCATCCGGATGCCGTGAGCACCTTTCAAACCGAGCGGTTGTTTTGCGCCATTCTCGTGGGCGGCTTTGTACCTCCTGCGGGTGGGATGGATGCAAAGCGCATTGCCTCGGACTTGGCCGAGCTCGTAGCCCGGGGCCAGACACCGGAGGAGGTCTTGCCGGTCGTGCGATCACTTCTCCCGCAGGATTTCCACGTCCCGGTTTCCCTCCTGCGGGTGGAGGAAGGATGGCGGGCGGAGCTGCTGGAGTGCGATGCGCCTCCGCTCTTCCTGGTACGGGGGCGCCACCTGGTGCTCTTGCCGGTGGTGGAAGAAGAGGCCGACGGGCATCTCCTCCGTCGTTGTTCCTTTCGCTTGCAGGCAGGCGATCGGCTGGCCATGGTGAGCGAAGGGTTCATTCGCGCCCGGGGCTGGGGTCGGCGCTGGAGCTGGCAAGAGGTGGCTCTGGCCCTCAAGCGACTCGCGGATGGCGGTGGTGGGGTGGAGGAATGGCTCGGGGCGCTCGTGCGTACCTACCTGCGCCTTTCCGAGGGCTGGCCGGAGAGGAAGGCCACCGTGCTGGCGATGTATGTCCGACCCGTGCGCACCCTCACGGTGTGGAGCGGCCCTCCCGCAGATCCCGGTCGGGATGAGGAGGCGCTGACAAAGTTGATGGCGGAAACGGGTTGGCGCGCCATCTGCGGCGATACGACCGCCCAGATCGCGGCGCGCTTGCTCGGAAAGGACCTCCGGGTGGAGACACGGCCGGCCGACGGGTGGATGGAAGTGCCGCCCACCTCTGCCCTGGGGGGGGTGGACTTGGTGACAGAGGGGCTGGTCACGATGCGCATCGCGCGCCGACGCCTCCAGGAGGCACACCGCTTGCGGGATCTCCCCCGGCAGACGGACGGTGCCACGCGCCTGGCCTGCCTCCTGTGGCAGGCCGATATCGTGCGTTTCCTGGTCGGCCTGGCGGTGAATCCGGCGCAGGCCGCCGATGTCGCGGGTAAGACCCCGCTACGGCGTATCGTGGTCGAGGAACTGGCCGAGGAGTTACGAAGGAAAGGCAAGATCGTATCGGTGGAGTATCTCTAGGTTCTCACCGGACTCGCGTGGGCAGATCGACAGAGTAGGATCCGTATTTCGGTCAAGCAAGGTGCGGACATGGATCGGTCAAGGAGGTATAGTGCTATGGAAGAAGAACCAAGGATCGGGGTGTATGTCTGCGATTGCGGCATGAACATTGCCGGGGCGATCAACACGGCCGAGGTCGTCCGTTTCGCCCAGGGGCTGCCGAACGTGGCCATCGCGCGCGGTTACAAGTACGTGTGCTCCGAGCCCGGGCAGAACATGATCAAAGGCGACATCCGCAACCTGGGCATCAACCGGGTGGTGGTGGCCTCCTGTAGCCCGCGGATGCACGAGACCACCTTCCAGACTGCGGTGGCCGAGGCCGGCCTGAACCCCTACTATTTTGCGATGGCCAACATCCGTGAGCACGCCTCCTGGGTGATCGATGACCCGGCGCAGGCCACAGCCAAAGCCAAGCGGCTGGTCGCGGCTGCGGCGGCGCGGGTGGCACGCCAGGAAGCCTTGCAGCCGCGTAGGGAACCGGTGACCCCGGCCGTGCTCGTCGTCGGCGGAGGCATCGCCGGCATCCAAGCCGCGCTCACCATCGCCGATGCCGGCTATCGCGTCTACCTGGTGGAACGGGAACCCTCCGTCGGGGGACGGATGGCCGAGCTGGACAAGACCTTCCCTACCCTCGACTGTAGTACCTGAATTCTCGGGCCGAAGATGATGGATGTCGGTCGACATCCGAACATCACCCTTCTGACCTGGAGCGAGGTGGAACAGGTCTCGGGCTACGTAGGCAACTTCAAGGTCCGGGTGCGCAGGAAGCCGCGCTACGTGGACGAGACCAAGTGCACAGGCTGCGGTCTGTGCTGGGAGTACTGCCTCACGCGCCGCATCCCCCAGTACAAACTGATCAAGATGGGGGAGATGAGCGTTGGCGAAAGGAGGGTTGGAGAGCGATGAGCAAGACGCCGATCTCCGAGATCATCGACCGCTATCCGGCGGAGCGCAGCTCCATCTTGGCCATTCTGGAGGATATCCAGGCGGAGTACAAGTACCTGCCCCGCGAAGCCCTGGAGATGGTTGCGGATCGGTTGCGCGTCAAGCTGAGCGAGGTCTATCAGCTCGCCACCTTCTACAAGGCCTTCAGCCTCACCCCCAAGGGCGACTTTATCGTCAAGGTATGTCTGGGCACGGCGTGCCATGTGGGCGGTGGGCCTCGGGTGCTGGCGGCGATGGAGAAAGCGTTGGGCATCCGGGCCGGCGAGACGAGCCCCGACAACAAGTTCTCCCTGGAAGCCATCCGATGCGTGGGAGCTTGCGCCCTGGGCCCGATGGTGTTGGTGAACGACCGGCCTTACAGCAAGATGACCCCCATGAAGGCGGAGGAGCTTGCGGGCCAGCTGCAACGGGGAGAGGTCGCCGTCACACCGGCCGCGGTCGTTGTGGAGGCCCGGCCCTCTGGCCCGGTGGATCTCTCGGCCGTGCCACCGGCTGGATGATGCGGATCGCTGCGGTGGACGCGGAATTCTGACCCTCCGTGCGGGGTCAGGAGCGACGCGTACAAGGAGGGAACCATGCCCGTACTCAAGAGTCTGGAGGAATTGCAGGCACTCCGGGAACGCGTACAGCGCGAAATGAAGGCGCGCTCTTCGGCCAGTACGGTGATCACCGTGGGTATGGGAACCTGCGGAATTTCGGCCGGTGCCCGCGAGGTGATGCGCGCCATCCTGGCAGAATTGGAACGGCTCAAGATCGATGCCCACGTCACCACGACCGGTTGCATCGGGATGTGCTCCAAGGAGCCGCTGGTCGACATCCAGCAGGGGAACGAGCCACGCGTGACCTACGGGAACGTCACGCCGGCGATGGTGCCTCGCCTGATCGAGGAGCACCTGGTGCGGGGAAACGTGGTCTCCGAATGGGTCGTTGGCCGGACTTAGGAGGGATCGGATGAGCGAGCGACATCGTGCGGACGTGCTGGTTTGTACTTGCCCGGCCTGTACAAAGGCCGGAGCCCAACCCCTTCTGACAGCCCTCCGGGAGGAACTGGCCCAACGAGGGCTGACCGAAGAGGTCGGCGTTGTGGAGACCGGCAGCCGCGGCTTCTGTTATATGGGCCCGATCGTGGTCATTCAGCCGGAGGGGATCCTGTACACCGGGGTACAGGCGGCAGACGTGCCGGAGCTGGTGGAGGAAACGCTCGTCAAGGGGCGTATCGTGGAGCGGCTGACCTACAAGGAGCCCTCCACGCACCAGGCGGTGCCCTACTACAAGGACATCCCCTTCTACGGCAAGCAGATGCGCGTCGTGTTGCGCAACTGCGGGGTGATCAACCCGCAGTCGATCGAGGAATACATCGCCGTCGGCGGCTATCAGGCGCTGGGCAAGGTGCTGACCTCGATGACCCCGGAACAGGTCATCGACGAGGTCAAGCGCGCGGGACTGCGCGGCCGTGGCGGGGCCGGGTTCCCCACCGGCCGCAAGTGGGAGCTTACCCGCAAGGCTCCGGGCGAGGTCAAGTACGTGATCGCCAACGGCGATGAGGGGGACCCCGGGGCCTACATGGACCGCGCCCTCCTGGAAGGCGATCCGCATAGCGTCATCGAAGGCATGATCATCGGGGCTTATGCCATCGGGGCGCACGAGGGCTTTATCTACGTGCGCGACGAGTATCCGCTGGCGGTCAAGCATGTGCAACGCGCCATCGAGCAGGCCCGGGAGTACGGCCTGCTCGGGAAGGACATCCTGGGCAGCGGTTTTGATTTCGATATCCGGGTGGTCCGTGGAGCCGGCGCGTTCGTCTGCGGGGAGGAAACAGCGCTTATCGCCTCCATCGAGGGTCGCGCGGGCAACCCTCGCCCACGCCCGCCTTTCCCGGCGCAGAGCGGGCTTTGGGGCAAGCCCACGAACATCAACAACGTCAAGTCATGGGCCAACATCCCTGTCATCATCGCCCGCGGCGCCGATTGGTTCAGCCAGATCGGCACCGAAACGAGCAAGGGGACAATGATCTTCTCCCTGGTCGGCAAAGTGCAGAACACCGGCCTGGTGGAAGTCCCCATGGGGATCACGCTGCGCGAACTGATCTTCGAGATCGGCGGCGGGGGGAAGAACGGCAAGCGGGTCAAGGCTGTACAGACGGGCGGGCCTTCGGGTGGCTGCATCCCAGCCTCGCTCTTTAACCTGCAGGTGGACTATGAGACGTTGAAACAAGCTGGCTCGATCATGGGCTCAGGTGGTATGATCGTGATGGACGAGGACACCTGCATGGTGGACGTGGCCCGTTACTTCCTCGAGTTCCTCAAGGACGAATCGTGCGGCAAGTGTACCCCCTGCCGAGAGGGCATCCAGCGGATGTTAGAGATTGTAAACCGCATCCGCGACGGCCAGGGAGCGATGGACGACCTGGTCGAGCTGGAAAAGCTGGCCCATGTCGTGAAGGACACTTCCCTCTGCGGCCTGGGCCAGACGGCGCCCAATCCGATTCTGACCACGCTGCGCTACTTCCGGGACGAGTACGAGGCCCACGTCCTGCGGAAAAAGTGCCCGGCCGGCGTGTGTCTCCCGCTGGTGCGGGCCAAGTGCACAAACGCCTGCCCGGCCGGCGTGGACATCCCCACCTATGTGGCCCTGATCGCCCGCGGCCGCTACGCCGAAGCCCTCGAGGTGCATCGCCGGCGCAACCCCTTCGCGTTGGTCTGCGGGCGCGTCTGCCCGGCCTTCTGCGAGGCCGAATGCCGGCGCGGGGAACTGGACCAGCCGATTGCCATCCGCCAGGTGAAGCGCTTTATGGCGGACCACGAACTCAAGGTCCCCTGGACGCCGCCCCGTTCCGAAAAGCGTTATCCGGAAAAGGTGGCGGTGATCGGCTCGGGGCCGGCCGGCCTGACCGCCGCGTTGCGCCTGGCCCAGAAGGGCTACCCGGTCACCGTCTTCGAGGCGCTTCCCGTGGCCGGCGGGATGATGGCCGTGGGAATCCCCGAATATCGCCTGCCCCGGGATATCCTCCAGGTGGAGATCGACAACATCAAACGGGCCGGCGTGGAGATTCGACTGAACTCAGCCCTGGGCCGCGACTTTACCCTGGACGACCTGACTCAGCAAGGGTACAAGGCGGTCATCCTGGCGATCGGCGCCCACAAGAGCCGCCGCCTGGGCATCCCCGGCGAGGACCTGCCAGGCGTCTACCCGGGCACGGCCTTCCTGCGCGATATCGCCTTGGGCAAGGCCCCCGACCTCAAGGGCAAGCGCGTGGTGGTCGTCGGCGGGGGCGATGTGGCCATCGACGCCGTGCGCTCCTCCTGGCGGCTGGGGGCGAGCGAGGTGCACCTCGTCTACCGGCGCACTCGGGCAGAGATGCCGGCCTACAAGGACGAGGTCGAGGCCGCTGAGAAGGAGGGGGTGCAGTTCCACTTCCTCCTGAACCCTACCCGCGTCCTGGGCACGGAGCGCGTGACCGGTGTGGAGATGCAACGGCAGGAACTGGGCGAGTTCGATACCTCCGGCCGGCGCCGGCCGGTGCCCATCCCCGGCTCCGAATTCGTGATGGAGGCGGATGTCCTGATCGCCGCCATCGGCCAGGAGCCGGACCTCTTCTGGCTGGAGGGCACGGGCCTTGAGGCTCGTCGCGACGGCACGTTGGTGGTCGGGCCCGGCTACTCCACCACCCGGGCTGGGGTCTTTGCCGCCGGCGACGCCGTCATTGGACCGTCCACTGTGGTCCAGGCCATCGGCCAGGGGAACGAAGTCGCCGAGGCGGTGGATCACTACCTGCGTACCGGCAAGGTGGAGGAAGTGGCCGTCCAGCCGGGCTACGAGGTCGTCAAGCAGATCTTTGATATGGAACAATACTACAAGGCCGTCCGGCCGGCCACTCCGGAGATTCCAGTCGAGGCCCGTCGGGGCAACTTCCGCGAGGTCGAGCTTTGCTTCGACGAACGCACGGCCCAGGAAGAGTGCAAGCGCTGCCTGCGCTGCGACCTGGAGTGGCTGGAAGATACCGGTCTGGAGGCCGTCCCCGTCCCCGACCGCGTCCTGGTCATCGAGACGGCCGCGCAGAAGGAATGAAGGAGGGCCCCATGGTCACGTTCAAGATCAACGGACAGACGTTGCAGGCTGAAGAGGGGCAAACGATCCTGGAAGTGGCCCGGCGGTCCGGGATCGACATCCCGACCCTCTGTTACCATCCGGTTCTTCCTCCCGATGGCAGCTGTCGTCTATGCACGGTGGAAATCCTCGCGGGGAGCCGGCCAGGATTGCATACGGCCTGCACCTACCCGGTGGAGGAAGGACTGGAAGTGCAGACCCACTCCCCCCGGGTGATCGAGGCGCGTAAGGTGATTCTGGGCCTGCTCCTCTCCCGAACCCCCAACGTTCCCCTGATCCAGGACATGGCCCGGGAATATGGCATCACCGAACCGCCCTTCCCCACCGAGAACCCGGAGGAAAAGTGTGTCTTGTGTGGGCGCTGCGTGCGCGCCTGCCACGAGATGGTCAAGGCCGGGGCGATCAACTTTGCCAACCGGGGACTCGACCGGCGGGTAGGGCCGCCTTTCATGCAGAAAACCCGGGTCTGTATCGGCTGTGGGGCCTGCACCATCGTCTGCCCCACCGGAGCCATCGAGATCGTGCTCAAGCAGGCTGCCGAGTACCTGGCCAAGCCGCTGGGGCCGACGGCGGCCATCTACGTACCCTTCCCCCAGGCCATCCCCCGCGTTCCGGTGATCGACACCGACGCCTGCATCCGCTTCCGGCAGAACGACCGCACCGAAGGCGAGATCTCCGACGCCTGCGGGGCCTGCGCCATGGTCTGCGAGGGGGGAGCGATCAACTTTGAGCAACAGGAGGAAATCCTGGAACTGGACGTGGGGGCGATCATCGTTGCGACCGGTTTCGAGCGGCCCAACCCGGGACTTCTGCCACAGTACGGCTACGGGAAGTACCCCGACGTCCTAGACAGCATGGAGTTCGAGCGGCTTTCCAACGCCGCCGGACCCACCAAGGGCCAGATTCTCACCAGCGACGGGCGTGTTCCCAAGGCCATCGCCTTCATCCACTGCGTTGGCAGCCGCGACGAGCATGCGAACCGCTATTGTTCCCGTGTCTGCTGCATGCACGCGATGAAGCAAGCCCATATCGCCAAGGAGCGGACAGGTGCCGATGTCTACGAACTTTATATGGACATCCGGGCCTTTGGCAAGGGCTACGAGGAGTTCTACGAGCGGGTGCAGCGCGAGGGGATCATCTTCATCCGTGGCCGAGGGGCCGAGGTAGTCCAGGTGGGCGGGAGACTGGTGGTCAAGGCCGAGGATACCGGCATCGGCCGGCCGCTCATCCTGCCGGTCGATATGGTGGTCCTGTGCACCGGCATGAACCCACCGCACGATGCCGAGCAGGTGGCTCGTACCTTCGGCATCAGCCGCAGCGCCGACGGCTTCTTTATGGAGGACCATCCGAAGTTGCGTCCCTTCCAGACGGCCACCGAGGGCGTCTTCCTGGCTGGGACCTGCCAGGCGCCCCGTGACGTCCCGGACACCGTGGCCCATGCTGCTGCCGCCGCCGCCGAGGCGCTCAAACTGCTCAGCCGGGGCGAGGTGGTCATCTCCCCCCAGACCGCTTACATCCCGGCCGAGCTCTGCTCCGGCTGCCGCGTCTGCAACGCCCTCTGCCCCTACAACGCGATCTCCTTCGACGAGGAGCGCAAGGTCTCGGTGGTCAACGATGCCCTGTGCAAGGGATGCGGTACCTGTGTGGCCGCCTGCCCCTCCGGGATCATCGTGGCGCGGCACTTTACCGACGAACAAATCCTGGTGCAGATTGAGGCACTCCTGCGGACACCGGCTTCTTGAGGAGACCGGTTGGATCGCCCTGTTAGGAGGAGTACGATGGCCCATGAGAACTTTGAACCCCGCATCGTCGGGTTCCTCTGCAACTGGTGCACCTATGCGGCCGCCGATACGGCGGGCGTCTCCCGCATGAAGCAGCCGCCGAACATCGACATCATCCGCGTGATGTGCTCCGGCCGGGTGGATCCCACCTTCGTCCTCAAGGCGTTTGCCGAAGGGGCCGATGGGGTGCTCGTGGCTGGCTGCCATCCAGGAGACTGCCACTACAGCGAAGGCAACTACAAGACGCTGCGGCGGATGACGCTCCTGCGCAAGGTGCTGGAGCAGTTTGGGATCGAGCCCGCGCGTCTCCGGCTGGAGTGGATCTCCTCCGCCGAGGCACCCAAGTGGGCCCAGGTGGCGCGCGAGTTTACCGAACAGGTGCGCGCCCTGGGACCGCTCAACTGGAAGGGGACGGTCCTGGCCGGCCTTCCTACCGCGGCCGAACATTTTTGCCCGGAGGTGTCCGAATGAGCGAAAAGCCCAAACTGAAACTGGCCCTCTACTGGGCTGCCTCGTGTGGTGGTTGCGAGATCGCCGTGTTGGAGATCAACGAGCACATCCTCGACCTGGATGCGGCGGCCGAGATCCTCTTCTGGCCGGTGGCTGTCGACACCAAGTACGACGACGTGCGCCGGATGCCGGATGGCTACATCGACGTTTGCCTCTTCAACGGCGCCATCCGCAACTCGGAGCAGGAGGAGATCGCTCACCTCTTGCGCTGCAAGTCCAAGGTGCTGGTCGCCTTTGGCTCCTGCGCCACGGAAGGATGTATCCCGGGGTTGGCCAACCTCTATACCCGTGACGCCATCTTCGAGCGGGTCTACCTCACCAGCCAGTCCACCGACAACCCGGAGAAGGTTCTCCCCCAGGTGCGCACCGCTGTGCCCGAGGGGGAAATCACCATCCCCGAGTTCTACAACACCGTTCTGGCACTCGACGATGTCGTGCCGGTGGAGTACTATGTCCCTGGGTGTCCGCCGCAACCCCATCAGATCTGGAAGGTGATCCAGGCGATCGTCGCAGGCAACCTCCCTGAGCCGCCAGCCGTCGTGGGCGCCGGGGAAAAGACCTGCTGCGACGAATGCCGCCGGATCAAGAACGTGAAGAAGGTCAAGCGCTTCTATCGGCCCTTTGAAATCATCCCTGACCCAGAGATTTGCCTTCTGGAACAGGGCTTGCTGTGCATGGGCCCGGCGACGCGGAGCGGCTGCGGCGAGGGCAAGGCCCTTTGCGTCGATGCCAATATGCCCTGCCGCGGTTGCTACGGCCCACCACCTGGGGTGATCGACCAGGGAGCGAAGATGCTTTCGGCCATCGCCTCGGTCATCGATTCGAATGACCCTGAGGAGATTGCCCGCATCATCGATACGATCCACGACCCGGTGGGGACGTTCTACCGCTTCAGCCTGAGCAAGTCGCTCCTGCGGCGGGCGCGGGTGTAAGGAGGTAGGAGTGATGAAAAAGATCAGCATCGATCCCATCACCCGGCTGGAAGGCCACGGGCGGATCGATATCTTCCTGAACGACGAAGGGGAGGTCGAAAACGCCTACTTTGTCATCCCCGAACTGCGCGGCTTTGAAAAGTTCGCCGAAGGCCGGCCCGTGGAGGAGATGATCCGTATCACCCCACGCATCTGTGGGGTGTGCCCCGAGGCCCACCACATGGCCGCCACCAAGGCCTGCGACGCCGTCTACCACGTCGATCCGCCCCCGGCGGCCAAGCGCGTGCGCGAGGCGTTCTACTCCTTCTTCTATTGCTCGGACCACGCCACCCACTTCTATGCACTGGCGGCGCCGGACTTTGTCATGGGGCCCGATTGCCCGGTGCCGCAACGCAACATCCTGGGGATCATCCACAAGGTCGGGTTGGAGATCGGCGGCCGGGTCATCCAGCACCTGGCCGAGAACCACCGCGCGGTGGGCATCATCGGCGGCAAGGACATCCACCCCGTCGGTGGGATCCCCGGCGGCTGGAGCAAGCCGATTTCGGAGGAGGAACGCCAGGAACTGGTGCGCATCGCCCGCAACAGCGTCGAGTTCGGCCAGTTCAGCCTGAAGCTGTTCACCGATGTCGTGTTGGGGAACCAGGCCTACGTGGACATGATCCTGAGCGACGCCTTTACTGTCCCCTGCTATAGCATGGGGCTGGTGGACGCGAACAACAAGGTGAACTTTTACGACGGCCTGGTGCGCGTGGTCGACCCCGACGGGAACGAGTTTGTCAAGTACGCACCCCACGAGTACCGCGAGGTCGTGGCGGAAAAGGTCTTGCCGTACACCTACCTGAAGTACCCGTACCTGAAGAAGGTAGGGTGGAAGGGGTTCGTGGCCGGCAAGGACAGCGGAGTCTACCACGCGACGCCCCTCTCCCGCCTGAACGCCTCCGAGGGCATGGCCACACCGCTGGCGCAAGAGGAGTATGAGCGCTTTTACGAGACGCTCACCGGCGACCGCTCGGGCCGCAAGCCGGTGCACCAGATGCTGGCCACGCATTGGGCACGCCTGATCGAGATGCTCTATGCCGCGGAACGGGCGTTGGAACTGGTCTCCGATCCCGACTTTACTGACCCGAACGTCCGTACCATCCCCACGGCCACCCCGACGGAGGGCGTGGGGATCGTGGAAGCCCCGCGCGGCACGCTCACCCACCACTACATCACCGACGAGCGCGGCATCGTGCAGAAGGCCAACCTGATCGTCGGTACCACGAACAACTATGCCCCGCTCACGATCTCCATCCAGAAGGCGGCCAAGGCCGTGATCAGGAAGGGGGTGGAGATCACCGAGGGGATCCTGAACCGCATCGAGATGGCCTTCCGCTCTTACGACCCGTGCTTCGGATGCGCTACGCATACCCTCCCGGGGCAGATGCCACTGGAGGTGGTCGTCTACGACGCAAACGGCGAGATCGTCGCGCGGGGGAGCCGGGGCATCGATTGAGGCATTTGCAGCGGGCCCTCCTCCCCCTCAAGAACAAGGGGGAGGAGGGCTATTTTTCGCACGGAATGAAGATGGCGCTTCAGCATCTGTGGGGGGTCCTTTCGGCGGTGGCGTCCGCGCTGGTGTGGGGAAGCGGCGATTTTGCCGGGGGCCGGGCGGCGCGGCGCCACTCTGCCTACCAGGTCGCGGCCCTGGCCGCGCTCCTGGGGTTGGCGGTTCTCCTGGCCGGAGCGCTCCTTTCGCACGAACCGCTCCCGCCGCCGGCCGGCATCGCCTGGGCGGTGGCGGCTGGCCTCTCGGGGGTGATCGGCATCAGCGCCTTGTACCGGGGGCTGGCGGTCGGGCAGGCGGCCGTGGTGGCGCCGACCTCGGCCGTGGTGAGCGCGGTCATCCCGGTGCTGGTGGGCACCCTGAAGCAGGGATTCCCAGGGATGCTCCGTCTGGCGGGGATGGCCGCGGGCGTGGCCGGAATCGCCTGCGTCAGCCGGCCAGCCTCGGGCGAGGTCGCCCGGAGAAGCGCGGGTTTTTCTTTGGCGCTCCTGGCCGGCGTGGGCTTCGGGGGCTTTTTCGTGTGCATCGCGCAGGTAGAGCAAGGACTGGTTTTCGTCCCCCTGGGGATCGCTAAACTGACCGGACTGACCGGCGCCCTGCTCCTCCTCCTGTGGATGCGGCAGCCTTTCCCCTCCCCGTTGCGAAACCCGCTGGCCCTCTTGGCCGGCCTGCTCGACGCGGGCGGTAATCTCCTGTATCTATTGGCCAAGCAGTACACCCGATGGGATATCGTGGCAGTGCTCTCCTCGATGTACCCGGCGGCAACCGTTCTCCTGGCGCGAATGCTGGTGGGCGAAGCCGTTTCCGCGCGGCAGTGGCTTGGGGTGGGGTTGTGCCTCCTTGCTGTGACGCTCATCGCGCTGTAGGGGCGTTGCCCAGTGACTGTCCGGTAGACGGTGGGAAGTAGTCGCCGATTGAAATCGTCCCTGGGGGGCCTCGGGCCGGGCGGCCGCCTGCGCGGCCGCTACTCCCGGAATCGGGTATAATCCTCTGTGGCCACTTCGGTTGGCCGGAGAGGAAAAGCCATGCGCTTACGGGTACGGATCCCGCGGGTTGAACC